>JACCDX011368625.1_pt1 | contig 381647 bp, 383 predicted proteins | sample 7449681 | NCBI WGS metagenome assembly JACCDX01 (sample SAMN15323450, study PRJNA562643) | freshwater metagenome | isolation source: river surface water | place: USA:Blue River Watershed | collected 2017-08-18 | reverse complement strand
TGCAAGTGCGTGAAGCCCGGCAGGATCACTTCGGCATGGCGGTCGGCAATCTCCACCAGCGCCTTTTGCAAGGCGACCAGTAGACCGGCGATCAGGTCGATCTCATCGCGCAGCCACAGTCGCACGTCGGTGGCGACCTGGTCATTGCGGCTGCGGCCGGTGTGCAGCCGCTTGCCAGCATCCCCCACCAGCTGGGTCAGGCGTGCTTCGATGTTCAGGTGCACGTCTTCCAATTCCAGTTTCCATTCAAACTGGCCGCTTTCGATGTCTTGGGTGATTTGTTTCAGACCGCGCTGGATGTCGGCCCCATCTTGGGCGCTGATGATGCCTTGGGCTTGCAGCATCTCGGCATGGGCCAAACTGCCTTGTATGTCGGCACGCCACAGCCGCTGGTCGAAAAACACGCTGGCGGTGTAGCGCTGCACCAACTCGCTCATGGGTTCAGAGAAAAGGGCGGACCAAGCCTCAGATTTGCGGTCGAGCGAGTTGGAAGAAGTCATGGCCGCATTTTAGGTCTGGCCTGCCTGCGCATCGGCGCTGACAGGCCGTGCTAGCATCCAATGAACCTGTTTTTTCAACCCAAAGGGATCGCTTTGAGCGCCATTGAACTGACCATCGCCACCCGTGAAAGCCGCCTGGCCTTGTGGCAAGCCGAGCATGTGCAGGCTTTGCTGCAGCAGCAAGGCCACCGCGTGAAATTGCTGGGCATGACCACCCAAGGCGATCAAATTTTGGACCGCTCCTTGAGCAAAGTTGGCGGCAAGGGTTTGTTTGTCAAAGAGCTCGAAGTGGCTTTGGAGGAGGGGCGGGCTGACCTGGCGGTGCACTCCCTCAAAGATGTGCCCATGGATTTGCCCCAGGGTTTTGCGCTCGCCTGTGTGATGGAGCGTGAGGACCCGCGCGATGCCTGGGTGTCGCCCCAATACGCCCGCTTGGAAGACCTGCCCACGGGCGCGGTGGTGGGCACCTCTAGTTTGCGCCGCACGGTGTTGCTGCGGGCTTTGCGCCCCGACTTGCGCATTGAACCGCTGCGCGGCAACTTGGACACGCGTTTGCGCAAGCTCGATGAGGGCCAATACGCCGGCATTGTGCTGGCCGCTGCCGGCCTCAAGCGCTTGGGTTTGTCCGAGCGCATCCGCCACATTTTTGACACCGCTCAAATGCTGCCCGCTGCTGGGCAAGGCGCTTTGGGCATCGAGATCCGCGCTGACCGGCCCGATGTGGGCCATGCGCTGGCGCATTTGTCCCACCAAACCAGTTGGCTGGCCGTGGCTGCCGAGCGGGCGGTGAGCCGGGCCATGGGGGGGAGTTGTTCCATGCCCTTGGCCGCGCATGCCACGGTGCAAGGCGAGCAATTGCATTTGCGCGCCGCCTGGGGCGACCCCGAGGGCGATGCCCGCTTGGTCACTGCCCAAGTGCACGGGGTGGTGGGTTCGCTGGAGCAGGCCGAGGCCCTGGGCCTGGAGGTGGCCCAAGCTTTGCGCGCAGGTGGCGCACGCTGAGAGCCGCGCTTGAAACTGGTGATCACCCGTGCCCAGGCTGAGGCCAGCACTTGGGCGCAGGCGCTGGCTTCGGCCGGTCACGAGGTTCTCAAGCTGCCATTGCTGGCCTTTGGCCCCACACCCCATCCCGATCGGCTGAACCAAGCCTGGCAACAGGCAAGCCATTACCACGCGGCCATGTTTGTCAGTGGCCAAGCGGCGCGGGCTTTTTTTGCGGCCCGCCCACCTGGCATGGGCTGGCCTGCTCGCTGTTGGGCCACCGGCCCTGGCACCCGCGCGGCTGTGCTGGCCGCAGGTGTCCCCGCTGAAATGATTGACACCCCGCCCGCCGATGCCGCGCAGTTGGACTCCGAAGCCTTGTGGGCCGTGGTTGCGCCCCAAGTGGCCAGTGCCGCAGCGGGGTCCACCCAAGCGGTGCTCTTGGTGCGCGGCACCGATGCGGGCGCTGCCCCCCACGAGGGGCAACAAGGCCATGGCCGCGATTGGTTGGCCCAACGGCTGATGGATGCCGGGGTGAGGGTGGATTACGCCGTCGCTTATCAGCGGGTGGCCCCGGTTTGGAGCGCCGAGCAACTGCACCTGGCACAACAGTCGGCCACCGATGGTTCGGTGTGGTTGTTCAGCAGCTCGCAAGCGGTGGCGCATTTGCAGCCCTTGATGCCCCAGCAACACTGGGCGCGTGCGCGCGCCTTGGCCACCCATCCGCGCATTGGCGCTGCCTTGCTGGCGGCCGGTTGGGGCGATGTATCGGTGTGCAAAGGTGATTTGTCTTCGGTGTTGGCTGCGCTGGGTGGTGCAACAGATATCAATAGAATCCAAGCATGAACCCTGAGCCAGCGACTGCTGTACCCCACGCTGACCCCGCGCCTGCCAACGTGCCACCTGCTGCCTCGCCACCCCAGGGCAGCAAGACCTGGGTGTGGGTCTTGAGCATCGCTTGTTTGGTGTCGTTGGCGTTTTCTGTTTTGTTGTGGTGGAAGCTCTCCAACATCCAAGAAACATTGGCCCGCCAAAGCGCGGACAGCGGCTCGGTATCGGTCGAGGCACGCGCCAGTGCCAAACAAGCGCAAGAGCTGGCCCGCGACACCGCAGCCCGCCTGGCCTTGAACGAAACCCGCTGGAGCGAGGTGGCTTTGCAGCGCACCCAGTTGGAAGAGCTGATGCAAAGCCTGTCGCGCTCACGCGATGAAAACCTGGTGGTGGACATTGAATCGGCTTTGCGTTTGGCTTTGCAGCAAGCGCAATTGACCGGCAGTGTGCAACCGCTGGTGGCGGCTTTGAAGACGGCCCAGCAACGCCTGTCGCGGGTGGCCCAACCCCGGCTGACACCGGTCTTGCGTGCCTTGACCCGTGACTTGGAGCGGGTGCAGAGCGTGGCGGTCACCGACACCCCTGCCTTGCTGATCAAACTCGATGAACTGGTGCGCGAAGTCGACGAGCTGCCATTGGCCAACGCGGTGGGCTCTCGCCAATCCACCCCAGTGCCCGAGGCACCGGCCACCAGCACATGGGCGCGCGCCATCAGTGCGACCTGGTGGGAGCAATGGCTCAAAGAGATCGCCAGCCAAGTGGCCGATTTGGTGCGCATCAGCCGCATCGACCAACCCGAGGCCAGCTTGTTGTCGCCCGATCAAGGGTTTTTTGTGCGTGAAAACATCAAGTTGCGCTTGCTCAATGCGCGGCTGGGCTTGTTGGCGCGCCAATATGAAGCCTCGCGCAACGATGTGTTGGCCGTGCGGCGCGACCTGCTGCGCTACTTTGAGGCCAATACCCGCAAGTCGCAGGCGGCTTTGGCCTTGCTCCAAGAGGTGGAGACCCAACTCAAGCAGGTGGAGTTGCCGCGCCTGGACGAGAGTTTGGCCGCTTTGGCCACAGCATCGGCAGGCCGCTGAGATGAAAAACGCCCTGGGCTTGGTCGCATTGTTGGCGCTGGCCGTGGGTGCGGCCTTGGTGGTGGGCGGCAACCAAGCCAGCGTGACTTTTTTTTGGGCGCCCTACCGCATGGATGTGTCGCTCAATTTGTTTTTGTTGGTGATCGCCTTGCTGTTTGTGGTCATGCACCTGGCTTGGCGGGCCATTGGCGGCTTGTTTGAGTTGCCCCGCGAAGCCCGGCGCTGGCGCATGCGGCAACAAGAGCGGGCCATGCACGGGGCCTTGTTGTCGGCCCAAAATCAATTGATGGCGGGGCGCTATTTGCGTGCCCGCAGTTTGGCCTTGGCGGCGATTGAGCACGAACGCATATTGAGCCGTTTGCAAAACCCCAGCGACCCGGGTCCGGCCCATGCGGTGGAGGTGCGCCATTTGGCCCATTTGGTGGTGGCCGAGTGTGCCCATGCCTTGCAAGACCGCGCCGTGCGCGAGCAGCATTTGCAACTGGCTTTGGCGGCATCTGCCGAGTTGCCCGCCGTTGGCACCAGCCAAACCGTGGCCCAAGACGCGGTGCATTTGAATGCGGCCCGCTGGTCTTTGGTGGACCGTGAGCCCACAACCGCCATGTTGTGGTTGGCCAAGTTGCCGTTGGGCAGCGTGCGCCGCACCGTGGCCTTGCGCTTGAAACTCAAGGCCGCGCGTTTGTCGCAAGACCACCGAGTGGCTTTGGAGACGGCGCGTTTGTTGGCCAAGCACGGCGCGTTTGCCGCAGAACCTGCGCGCAGTTTGGTGCGCGGCTTGTTGCAGTCGGTGTTGAGCGACTGCCACGACCAAGGCCAATTGGTCAAAGTCTGGCAAGGTTTGGACAGCAGCGAGCAAACCATGCCCGAGGTAGCGGTGCATGCCGCCCAGCGCTTGCTGGCAGTGCAAGGCGACCCTGGCTTGGCCTTGTCGTGGATACAGCCGGTGTGGCGTCAATGGGTGCAAAGCGTGGAGCCCTGGCCGGTGGCATTGAGCACCGCAGTGACCGAGGTCATTGAACAGGCCTTGCAAGGCCAAGCCCCCAACACCCAGTGGTTGACCTGGGTTGAACAAGCGCGTGCCGCCATGCCACGCCACCGTGAACTGCAATACCTGGCGGGCATGGTGTGCTTGCAGCATGCCTTGTGGGGAAAGGCCCAGCAGATGCTCGCACCGATCGCCAACCAGTTGGATTCGCCAGCCCTCAAGCGCAAAGCACTGTCGGCCCTGGCCACCTTGGCCGAGCAACGTGCCGACCCCGAAGCGGCGCTGAAATTTTGGAAGCAAAGCGCGGCCAGTTGATGCAGCGCTGCTTCAGCGCAGCCGCCAAGCAGGCCAAAAAAAAACGGCGCCTGAGCGCCGTTTTTTGATCAGGCCATGGCCATTCAGCCTGCGCTGGCGGGGGGGTCAAAAGGCATGCTCATTTGGCGCAAATCCTTGCGGGTTTCAACCAAGATGAGTGGGCCTTCATCGATCACCACCACCGGCGGGCGCTCACGCGGCACATGGATGGGGCGCGGCTCGGCCGCGATGGCCGCTTGCACCTGGGCCACCCGATCGGCATTGGACTGCACCCACTCCAAACCGCTTTGATGGGCCAAGGCATTCAAGGCTTGCAAGGGCAAGTCGTAACTGCCCACCTTGGGCATGGCACTGCGGCTGGCCGTGGCCACGCTTGGCGCGTCAGCCGATGCGGGTTGGGCGTGGGCCGCAGGGGCTTGGGCCTCAGCGGTGGGCGAACGGTCTTGGCGTTCGTGGCGTTCACGGCCGTAGCGGTCGCGTGAGCGGCGCTCGCGACGCTCTGGCGTGTCGGGCGCTTGGTTGGCGTTGCTCTCGCTGCCGTTGGAGGACATGGTGGTGGATTCGCCTTGCAAGGCGCTGCCGTGCGGTGCCAAGCGCGATGGCTCGTTGGCGGGCATGGCATCCGTGCCTTGTGTGGCGTTGTCGTTGGCTTCGCCTTGGCGTGGGCGGCGTTCACCGCGTTCGCGCCGGCCCTCGCCGCGTTCACGGCGGCCATCGCGCTCTGCGCGGGCGGGTCGATCGGTGGGCGCTGCCGTGGCTTCGCCGTGGTTGCCCGCGTTGGGCTGGGCGGCCTCCGGGGTGGCGGTTGCTGGGTCGCGCTCGGGGCGGGGTGTCCGCTCGGCACGCGGCCCACGGTTGCGGTCTGCACGCTCGTTGCTGCGCTCGCCAGGGCGGGCTTCGCGCGGTGGGCGCTCTGCGCGGGGGGCTCTGTCGCCGCGCTCTTCGCGCTCACCACGCTCGCCGCGTTCACCGCGCTCGCCCCGGTCACTGCGTTCGCCACGGCGGCCACCGCGGCGGCCATCTCCATGGCGGCCTTCACGGTTGGCTTCTTTTTTATCGGGCGCAGCGCTGGGTGTGGCAGCGGGTTGGGCGGTGCTGGGGGTGTCTGTTGCACCACCGCCAAACAGGCCTTTGATCCAACCGAAAAAGCCTTTTTCAGCGGGTGCTTGGGCCGCAGGCGCGGGTGGCGCTGGGACGGCAGCGGCCGGTGCGGCCACCGGCTTGGGTGGTGCCACGGGTGCGGGTGCATCGGGCAGCACGCCTTTGATGACCGGGCTTTGCTTGTTGGTGGGCTCTTGCGAGCGGCGGGTGACCGCGGTGGGGTCTTCGATGTCCTCGGCCATTTTGTAGCTGGCCTGGATGTTGTCCAAACGCGGATCGTCGTGCTTTAGGCGCTCCAACCGGTAGTTGGGGGTTTCCAGGGTTTTATTGGGCACCAACAACACGTTCAAGCGCTGCTTGATTTCGATCTTGGCAATTTCGGTGCGCTTTTCGTTCAACAAAAAGGAGGCCACTTCCACCGGCACTTGGGCATGCACCGCGGCGGTGTTGTCTTTGAGCGACTCCTCTTGGATGATGCGCAAAATTTGCAGGGCCGAGCTTTCGGTGTCGCGCACATGGCCCGAACCGCCGCAGCGTGGGCACGGGATGGACGCGCCTTCGCTCAAGGCGGGGCGCAGGCGCTGGCGGCTCATCTCCATCAGGCCGAATTTGCTGATGGTGCCAAACTGCACGCGGGCGCGGTCTTGGCGCAAGGCATCGCGCAAGCGGTTTTCCACCTCGCGGCGGTTGCGCGACTCTTCCATGTCGATGAAGTCGATGACGATCAGGCCGCCCAAATCGCGCAAGCGCATTTGGCGCGCCACTTCGTCTGCCGCTTCCAGGTTGGTGCGGGTGGCGGTTTCTTCGATGTCGCCGCCTTTGATGGCGCGCGCCGAGTTGACATCCACCGACACCAAGGCTTCGGTGTGGTCGATCACGATCGCGCCGCCCGAGGGCAGGTTGACGGTGCGGGCATAGGCCGACTCGATTTGGTGTTCAATTTGGAAGCGGCTGAACAAAGGCGCATCGTCGCGGTAGCGTTTGACGCGTTCAGCGTACTCGGGCATGACGTGGCTGATGAACTGCTGGGCCTGCTCGTAAATGTCGTCGGTGTCGATCAGGATGTCACCAATGTCATTGTTGAAGTAGTCGCGGATGGCGCGAATGACCAGGCTGGACTCTTGGTAAATCAGAAACGCACCCTTGCCGCCTTGGGCAGCGCCGTCAATGGCCGACCACAGCTTGAGCAGGTAATTCAAGTCCCATTGCAGTTCTGAGGCGGCGCGGCCAATGCCCGCTGTGCGGGCAATGATGGACATGCCATTGGGGTATTGGAGCTGGTCCAAGGCCTCTTTGAGTTCAGCGCGGTCGTCGCCTTCGATGCGCCGGCTGACACCCCCACCACGGGGGTTGTTGGGCATGAGCACCACATAGCGGCCGGCCAGGCTGATGAAGGTGGTCAGGGCTGCGCCCTTGTTGCCGCGCTCTTCTTTTTCAACCTGGACCAACAGGGTCTGGCCCTCTTTGATCACATCTTGGATGCGGGCTTGGCTGGGGGCCACGCCGGGGGCAAAGTACTGTTTGGAGATTTCTTTGAAGGGCAAGAAACCGTGGCGGTCTTCGCCGTAATCGACAAAACAAGCTTCCAGCGAGGGTTCTACCCGGGTCACGACCGCGGCGTAAATATTGCCTTTGCGCTGTTCGCGCCCTTCGATTTCAATTTCGTAGTCCAGCAGCTTTTGGCCGTCTACGATGGCCAACCGGCGCTCTTCGGCCTGGGTGGCGTTGATCAACATGCGTTTCATGGCGTTCTCAATTCATTCAAAACATCACAGGCCCAATGGGGCCAACGATGCCGAAGCCGACGCCTGAAAACGTGGGGAATGGCCGCTCTGGGGCCCAACCGCTGGTGGCTTTAGCCGCCGGGTGGACTGTGGGAGGGCGTGGGGATGGGGGCGGGTTGCAAAGGCCACTGCATGCTAAGGCAGCCGGCTTGCAGCCGATCAAGCACGGGCATGGCGGGGGTGGCGGACAGCAGGCCATGCACCAAAGACCGCAGTCCTTGGGTGCACACATGCATCAGCGCCAACATCATCACCATCACCATTGCAGGATTTCTCGCTGTGATCCGAGGAAGCGGCCTTTTGCCGCTCCCATTGGGGTATTCCGTTTAGGTTTTCAGTACGTCGACCCTACTTCGGGGTGCCTGTGCCATCCAGTTTCCATGGTTACTGGGTCTGCGGCAGGGCCCCCTCGGGGCATCGACCTCACAGCGGTCATCGGACATGCTCTAATCACTCTGAAATCAAGCACTTGGATCAAACCGCTGGTGAATAACATTATAGGCACAGCCGCCACGCCCCCCCCGCCCCAGGTTCAAACCCTTGTGGTGGACGAGGACTCTGCCGGTCAAAGGCTGGACAACTTTTTGCTTCGCCACCTCAAAGGCGTGCCCAAAACCCATGTGTACCGCATCATTCGATCGGGAGAGGTGCGGGTCAACAAAGGGCGGGCAGCGCCCGACACCCGCTTGCTGGCCAACGATGCGGTGCGCTTGCCGCCGGTCCGGGTGTCGGCGCGGGCGCACGAAAAATCCCAGCAGGTGGTACCCGTGCGCGATTTCGCGGTCATGCTGGAAGATGCCCACCTGATCGCGGTGGACAAACCCGCAGGTGTCGCGGTGCATGGGGGCAGCGGGGTGAGTTTTGGCGTGATCGAACAAATCCGCCAGTCGATGCCCCATGCCAGTCAATTTGAGCTGGTTCATCGCTTGGACCGGGAAACCTCGGGCATTTTGCTGGTGGCCAAAAAACGCAGTGCGTTGAAGCATTTGCAAACCCAGTTTCGGGAGCGCTCGACCGACAAAACCTATTTGGCCTTGGTGCGCGGCATTTGGCCGCAGCGCCAAAAGGTGATCGACCTGCCGCTGCAAAAGTACCTGCTGACCCACAGCGATGGCAGCGAGGGTGAGCGCCGGGTGAGGGTGGTGGCAGCCGACGACCCCCAAGGCATGCGGGCCATCACATTGGTCAAGGTGGCGCGGCTGGTGGGTGAATTCACCTTGCTGGAGGTGACCATCAAAACCGGGCGCACCCATCAAATTCGGGTGCATTTGGCCAGCTTGGGGCACCCCATCTTGGGCGACGACAAATATGGCGACTTTGAATTGAACAAATCTTTGCAAAAAGCCGGCTTGCGGCGCATGTTTTTGCATGCCTGGAAGTTACAGTTCAGGCACCCGGCCAGCGGTGAGTTGGTGGCCTTGAACGCGCCCTTGCCCCCAGAACTCCAAAGTTTTCTAGACCATGTCGCACCCCCGACCCCGCCAGTTTGACCTGATCGCTTTCGACTGGGATGGCACGCTGTACGACTCGACCGCCTTGATCGTGCGCTGCATCCAAGCCGCTGTGCGCGATGTCGGTGGCACGGTGCCCAGCGCACAACAGGCGGCTTATGTGATTGGCATGGCCTTGATGCCTGCCTTGGCCAAAGCGGCCCCGGATGTGCCGGTGGACAAATACCCCTTGCTCAATCAGAGATACAGCCACCACTACCGCGCCCACCATGGCGACTTGACGCTTTTTGACGGCGTGGTGCCCATGTTGCACAGCCTGCGCGGTCGCCAGCATTGGTTGGCCGTGGCCACCGGGAAAAGCCGCCAAGGCCTGAACCACGCGCTGCAAGCGGTGGAAATCAAGGGCTTGTTTGACAGCTCGCGCACCGCCGACGAAACCGCGGGCAAGCCCGACCCTTTGATGTTGCATGAGTTGATGCGCGAGTTCGATGTGCCACCCGAGCGCACCTTGATGATTGGCGACACCACCCACGACCTGGCCATGGCCCGCCATGCGGGTTGCCCTAGCTTGGCGGTGAGCTATGGGGCGCATGAGCCTTCGGGCTTTGCGCCCTTCCAGCCGTTGGCGGTGTTGCATTCGGTGGCCGAACTCCACGACTGGTTGACACAGCATGGCTGAGTGGGTGGCCTTGTGCCAGAGCCGTGATTTGGTCGAGGGCCAGTTGGCCGTGCCCTTTGATGTGGTCTATAGCGGGCAATCGTGCCGGGCTTTTGCGGTGCGTTTTCAGGGTCAGGTGCAGGCTTATTTGAACCGCTGCAGCCATGTGGCGATGGAAATGGATTTCCAGCCCGATCGTTTTTTCGATGCCGAAGGCCGCTGGTTGGTGTGCGCCACCCATGGGGCCACCTACCACCCCGGCACCGGTGCCTGTACCGGTGGGCCTTGCCGGGGCAATCTGGTGAAAATCGCCACCCTGGAAAAGGATGGGGTGGTTCACTGGCATACTGAACACAATTTACAGCCTTTGATGTTTTGATATTTATGAGTGACACACACCCAGCCCATTCGCCTGCATCCAGTGCCGCATCTGGTCCGTCCAACACCGTGTGGGAACGCGCCGTGATGGAAAGCGTGGCATTGGGTTATCTGAAAGAGCAGCGCCGCGCCCGCCAGTGGCGCAATGGTTTGCGCCTGGCCTGGTTGGTGTTTTTTGTGGTCATGGCTTGGGTGCTGTTGCACCGTGGTGGCAGCAGCGCCAACACCACGGCCCCCCACACCGCCGTGATTGAAATCAAGGGTGAAATCGACTCCGATGGCCTGGCTGGCTCGAGCGCGGTGGTCACGTCTTTGCGCTCGGCTTTTGAAGACCAGGGCTCACAGGCGGTGGTGTTGCTGATCAATTCACCCGGCGGCAGCCCGGTGCAAGCGGGCATCATCAACGATGAAATTTTGCGCTTGAAGAAAAAGCACAACAAACCGGTTTATGCCGTGGTGGAGGAGTCTTGCGCCTCGGCGGCCTATTACATCGCGGTGGCGGCCGACCAAATTTATGTCGACAAGGCCAGCATCGTGGGCAGCATCGGCGTGTTGATGGACGGTTTTGGATTCACGGGTTTGATGGACAAACTCGGCATCGAGCGCAGGCTGATGACGGCAGGTGAAAACAAAGGTTTTTTAGACCCGTTCAGCGCCCAAACCAAAACCCAGCGCGCCCATGCGCAGGCCATGCTCGATCAAATCCACCAGCAGTTCATCGCGGTGGTGCGCAAAGGCCGTGGTGAGCGGTTGAAGGAAACCCCAGAGCTGTTCAGTGGTTTGTTTTGGAACGGCCAACGTGCGGTCGAACTGGGCTTGGCCGATGGCTTGGGCAGCCTGGACTACGTGGCCCGCGACATCGTCAAAGCCGAAGACCTGGTGGACTACACCCAGCGCGACAACGTGGCCGAGCGTTTGGCCAAGCGCTTTGGCGCTTCGGTGGGCGAGGGCATGGGCCGGGTCATGCGTTCCACCCTGCCGGCTGTGCGCTGAGACCCGCGCTTAACTTTCTTCAAACGCCAATGGCAAACACCGTTGGCACATCTTTGGGCGGGTTGGCGTTTTTTTGCCGCCAGGTTTGAACCGTGTGGCATTCGATGTGGGCGCTGGGCAAGGTCAAGCCACTGGCCATGCACACCCGGGTATGCCCTTTGAGCTGGGTCATCATGGCCTGCCACACAGCGGGGTTGCGGTAGGGCGTTTCTATGAAGAGCTGGGTTTGCCCGTGGCTGTGGGCCAGGCTTTCGAGTTCGCGCAGCCGTGTTTGGCGAAGGCTGGCATCTTGCGGCAGGTAGCCCACAAACGCGAAATTTTGGCCGTTGAGCCCACTGGCCGCCAGGGCCAACAGCAATGACACCGGCCCAACCAAGGGGACGACCGCCACGCCCAAGTCATGGGCCGCTCGCACCACCGAACTGCCCGGGTCGGCGATGGCGGGCATGCCCGCTTCACTGAGCAAACCCATGTCATGACCGGATAGCGCTGGGGCCAGCAGGGGGCGGGCATCAAACTCACCCTGGTGATCGCCTTTTTTATGCACCGCGTGCGGCAGTTCCTGGATGTTCATGTGTTGCAAAGGCACGCACAGGGGCACCACCCCACCAATGCGCTTGAGGCTGGCGCGCGCGCTTTTGGCGTTTTCACACACCCAATATTGGATGCGGGCGGCGGCGACCAAGCTGCCTTGGGGCAGCACATCGGTCAGTTCGGCCACTTCGGCGCAGCCAAAGTCCAAGGGGGCTGGGACCAAAAACAAGCGGCCGCTGGGGCTCATGCGGGCACCCGCAGTCCCAATTCACGCAGCATGGCGCAGGTGCGCATCAAGGGCAAGCCGATCAAGCTGGTGGGGTCATCGCTGTCGATGCGTTCGAGCAAGGCGATCCCAAGCCCTTCGCTTTTGGCACTGCCCGCGCAGTCGTAAGCAGGTTCGGCGCGCAAATAGGCTTGGATGTCCGCATCGCTGAGCGCGCGAAATTTGACCTGAACGGAGGCCAAAGCGGTTTGTGCAAATTGCTGGTTGAGGCAGACCACGGCGACGGCGGTTTGAAACACCACCGAGCGACCGCTTTGTTGGCGCAGTTGCGCCACGGCACGTTCATGGTTGCCTGGTTTCCCCAAGGGCTGGCCGTCCAAGTCGGCCACTTGGTCGGAGCCAATCACCACCGCCCCAGGGTGCGCTTGGGCCACGGCCTGGGCTTTGGCCAAAGCCAGGCGCATGGCCAAATCGGCGGGGCGTTCATCGGGCAAGGGGGTTTCGTCCACGCCGGGCGCACAGACTTCAAAGGGCAAGCCCAAGCGGGCCAGCAATTCCCGGCGGTAAGCCGAGGTGGAGGCCAAAATCAAGGGCCACGGTTGCGGGGAAGGGGTGCGGGCGCTGTCTGGGCTCATGCATCGATTCTCTTACACTCCGGAACATGGCCACTCACAAGCGCATTCAATCCCTCGACATCTGGGCCTTGGCCCGCTCGGGTGGGGCAATTCAAGGCAGCACATCGGTCTCAGAGATGCCGCGCTTGCAACCGATGTGTGCCGCACCCGCTCAGCACCCCGTGAGTTGGCATTTGCAAGGCTTGCTCAAACCTGGCCCGGATGGCCAGGACCGGGCTTGGATGGTTTTGCAGGTGGAAGCCCAATTGCCCGTGGAATGTGTGCGCTGCCTGCAACCGGTCGAGCAAACTTTGCACATTGAGCGCGATTTTCGGTTTGTGGCCGATGAAGCCACCGCCCTGGCCGAAGATGCCGACTGTGAGGAAGACTTGCTGGCCCTCACCCCGCCTTTGGATGGCTTGCACCTGATCGAAGATGAGTTGTTGATGGCCTTACCTTTGTTGCCCAAGCATGATTCATGTAACAGTGAGTATTCGCCAACAAGCCTGGATGACGCTGCCAGCGAAAAAACCCATCCCTTTGCGGCCTTGGCCCAATGGCGCAAGTCGGGGGACCCCGGCAAATAGGGCTGGCCGCATCGGCCTTGGATCGGCTACAATGCCCGATTGATTAAAAGCGCTTACCAGCGCCTCATGGCCTGCTGATAGAGCAACGCCCAGTTCACCAACCCGATTTCAGGAGCCGATCATGGCTGTCCAGCAAAATAAAAAATCACCTTCCAAGCGCGGCATGCACCGTTCGCACAATGCCCTCAATGTGCCCGGTTTGGCGGTCGAACCCACCACCGGTGAAACCCATTTGCGCCACCACATCAGCCCCAATGGCTTTTACCGTGGCCGCCAGGTGATCAAGGCCAAGTCAGAAGCCTGATTTTTCCCACCTGCCAAAGCCCGTCGCTCACCCCACAGCGCACGGGCTTTTGTATTTGACCTTGCTTCATTTGCTGCCCCTCACCTCGCCTTGATGCCATGATCACCTTGGCTGTGGATTGCATGGGCGGTGACCATGGACCGGTGGTCACTTTGGAGGCCTGTCGCCTCTTTTTGGCGCACCAGCCCCAAGCCCGCCTGTTGTTGGTGGGGCATCCCGACCGTTTGGACTTTCAGCATCCCAGGGTGGAGGTGGTGCCTGCCTTGGAGGTCGTTGAAATGCACGACCCGGTCGAAGTCGCATTGCGGCGCAAAAAAGACTCCTCCATGCGGGTCAGTGTGGAGTTGGTCAAGTCGGGTCAGGCCCAAGCAGCGGTATCTGCTGGCAACACGGGTGCATTGATGGCCATCTCTCGTTATGTGCTCAAAACTTTGGACGGCATCGACCGGCCTGCCATTGCCGGTCAGTTTCCCAATGCGCGTGGCGGCGGCACCACCATGCTGGACATGGGGGCCAATGTGGATTGCACCCCCGCCCACTTGTTGCAGTTTGCGGTCATGGGTTCGGCCCTGGTTTCGGTGCTGCAGGGCACGGCTTCGCCCACGGTGGGCTTGCTCAATATTGGCGAAGAAGATATTAAAGGTGGCGAAAACATCAAAAAAGCCGGCGAATTGCTGCGATCTGCTGCCAAGTCGGGCGATTTGAATTTTTACGGCAATGTCGAGGGCAACGATATTTTCTTGGGGACCACCGACTTGGTGGTTTGCGATGGATTTGTCGGCAATGTGGCCCTCAAGGCCATCGAAGGCTTGGCAGGGATGATGAGCGGCTTTTTGCGTGAGTCTTTTTCTGCATCTATCTTTACGAAAATTGCTGGCATCTTTTCTTATTCGATCCTATCTGCATTCAAAGACAAAATGGACCATCGGCGCTACAACGGCGCTGCTTTGCTGGGTTTGCGTGGTTTGGTGTTCAAAAGCCATGGTTCTGCGGATGCTTTGGCATTCGAAAATGCCTTGCGCCGCGCGTATGATGCGGCCCGAAATGACCTGACCCGCCAGGTCCAAGAGCGCATTGCCCATGCAGCGCCCTTGCTCCAAGCATCTGCCCCTTCCAAAGACCTCGCCTGAAGCATCGCCACATGTCCCGCTACGCACGCATCATCGGCACGGGCAGTTACCTGCCCCCGCGCCGCCTGAGCAACGCCGACTTGGTGGCGCAACTGGCGGCACAAGGGGTGGAGAGCTCTGACGAATGGATCGTCGAGCGCACCGGCATTCGGGCCCGCCACTTTGTGGACAGCGGGGTTTACAGCAGCGACTTGGCCTTTGAGGCCTGCCAGCGCGCCTTGGAAGCGGCGGGCAAACGCCCGCAAGACATTGACCTCGTCATCGTGGCCACCTCCACGCCAGACATGGTGTTCCCTTCAACGGCTTGCATCTTGCAGCACAAACTCGCGCAACTCGATGCCGATGCCGCAGGCATTGCCGGTGCGCCCGCTTTTGATGTGCAAGCCGTTTGTGCAGGATTTATCTATGCCTTGAGCGTGGCCGATGCCATGATCCGGGCGGGCAATGTGCGCCGAGCCCTGGTGGTCGGGGCCGAAGTCTTCTCCCGTTTGCTGGATTTCCAAGACCGCACCACTTGCGTGTTGTTTGGCGACGGCGCGGGCGCGGTGGTGCTCGAAGCCAGCGACCAAGCTGGCATTTTGGCCACCGACATCCATGCCGACGGCAAACATGTGGGCCTGTTGTGTGTGCCCGGGCATGTGCAAAACGGCCAAATTTTGGGCGATCCGGTTCTGAAAATGGACGGCCAAGGTGTCTTCAAGTTGGCCGTGGGTGTGCTCGAAGCCACGGCCAGGGCGGTGCTGGCCAAGGCCCAGTTGCAAGACACAGACATCGATTGGTTGGTGCCGCACCAGGCCAATATCCGCATCATCCAAAGCACCGCCAAAAAACTCAAGCTGCCGCTGGAAAAAGTCATGCTCACCGTGGCCGATCACGGCAACACATCGGCCGCCTCCATTCCGCTGGGCCTCGACACCGGCGTGCGCGCCGGCCACATCTTGCCCGGCCAATTGGTCATGCTCGAAGGCGTGGGCGGCGGTTTTGCCTGGGGTTCGGTTCTTTTGCGCTATTGATATGAAGACATTTGCTTTTGTGTTTCCGGGTCAGGGGTCTCAGTCGGTGGGCATGCTCGATGCCTGGGGCGATAACCCTGTGGTGCACGCCGCCTTGAAGGAGGCCAGCGATGCCTTGGGCCAAGATTTGGCGCAACTCATCCAGGCGGGCCCCAAAGAAGAACTGGCCCTGACCACCAACACCCAGCCGGTGATGCTGGTGGCGGCCGTGGTCGCTTACCGGGCTTGGCTGGCGGGCGGTGGGGCCACGCCATCTTGCGTGGCCGGCCACTCGCTGGGCGAGTATTCGGCCTTGGTGGCCAGTGGCGTGTTGACCCTGGCCCAAGCCGTGCCTTTGGTGCGCTTGCGTGCCCAGGCCATGCAAGAGGCTGTGCCCGTCGGTGCCGGCGCCATGGCCGCAGTGCTGGGCTTGGATGCCGCACAGGTTGATGCGGTGTGCCAACAAGCGCAGGCCTCTTTTGGCGCGGCCAGCAACGAGGTGGTGCAAGCGGCCAATTTCAACGACCCCAGCCAAACGGTGATTTCGGGCAGCAAAGCGGGGGTGGAAAAAGCCTGCGACATGCTCAAGGCCGCAGGGGCCAAGCGCACCCTGCCGCTGCCCGTTTCGGCCCCCTTTCACTGCGCCCTGATGAAACCTGCGGCCGAGCGCTTGCGCCAAGCCCTGGACGGTTTGACTTTGCAAGCACCCCAAATCCCGTTGATCAACAACATCGATGTGGCCAGTCCCAGTGGCGCGGCAGAAATCCGCGATGCCTTGTACCGCCAGGCCTTTGGGCCGGTGCGTTGGGTCGAGGTGATCCAGGCCATGCAGCAACGTGGCATCACCCACGTGGTCGAGTGCGGCCCCGGCAAGGTGTTGGCGGGCATGAACCGCCGCATTGCCCCGGATGTGGAGTCGCTCACCGTGTTTGACCCGGCCAGCTTGCAACAAACTTTGGAGGTGTTGGCATGAGCCCAACTGGCATGCAAGATCAGGTGGCCTTGGTCACCGGGGCCACCCGTGGCATTGGGGCGGCCATCGCCAAGGCCCTGGCCGAGCAAGGTGTGCGCGTGGTGGGTACGGCCACCAGCGAGGCGGGGGCCCAAACCATTGCCCAGGCCCTGTCGGCGCACCCCGGTTGTCAGGCCCAGGTGCTGGATGTCAATGATGCCTCTGCCACCGATGCGCTGGTCGATCGAATCGTCAAGGACATGGGCGGCTTGCAAATTTTGGTCAACAACGCCGGCATCACCCGCGACATGCTGGCCATGCGGCTCAAAGACGAGGACTGGGATGCCGTGCTGGGCACCAACCTGAGCGCTGTTTTTCGCTTGTCACGCGCGGCCATTCGGCCCATGATGAAACAGCGCTATGGTCGCATCATCAGCATCACCAGCGTGGTGGGGGCCTCTGGCAACCCTGGCCAAGCCAATTACGCGGCCGCCAAGGCCGGGGTGGCTGGCATGACCCGGGCGTTGGCCCGCGAGTTGGGTTCGCGCCAGATCACCGTCAACTGTGTGGCCCCTGGCTTCATCGATACCGATATGACCGCTGGTATGGCGGCCGAACAAAAACAGGCTTTGTTGGCCCAAATCCCGTTGGGCCAGCTTGGCCAGCCGCAAGATGTGGCCCATGCTGTGCTGTACCTGGCCAGCCCGCAAGCGGGGTATGTGACAGGCCAGGAATTGCATGTCAATGGTGGCATGTTCATGGCATGACAAAGGGCAAACCCTAGGAAAACCGCCGGTGTGTCCGCACGGCTAAAATCGCGGACTTATTCACAACCCTCAGAGGGAACCATGAGCGATATCGAAGCACGCGTCAAAAAAATCATTGCCGAACAACTTGGCGTGGAAGAGTCACAAGTCACCAGCGAAAAAGCCTTTGTGGCCGATCTGGGTGCCGACTCTTTGGACACCGTTGAATTGGTGATGGCCTTGGAAGACGAGTTCGGCATCGAGATCCCTGATGAGGACGCAGAGAAGATCACCACCGTGCAAAACGCCATTGATTACGCGTTGACCCACAAAAAAGCCTGATCGATTGGAGCGCTTGGGATGAGCCGTCGTCGCGTGGTTGTCACTGGTCTGGGTTGTGTCTCCCCTGTGGGCAACACGCCCGCGCAGGCCTGGGACAGCCTATTGGCGGGTCGTTCGGGCATCGGTTTGAATGGCAAATTCAACACCGAAACCTTCTCTTGCAAGATCGCCGGTGAGGTCCGCGACCTTGACCTGGACAAGTACATCAGCCCCAAAGAAGCGCGCGGGATGGACAGTTTCATCCACTTTGGCATCGTTGCGGCTTTGCAAGCGGTGGCCGATGCCGGTTTGCCCACTGGGCAGGCTTTGGGTGAAGAAGAGGCCACCCGCATCGGTTGCGTGATTGGTTCGGGCATCGGTGGGTTGCCACTGATCGAAGACACCCATGCCGAATTGGTGGCCCGCGGTGCGCGGCGCATTTCCCCGTTTTTTGTGCCGGCCTCCATCATCAACATGATCTCGGGCCATGTGTCCATCCGCTGTGGCTTCAAGGGCCCCAACTTGGCCGTGGTCACGGCTTGCACCACGGGTTTGCACAGCATTGGCGAGGCCGGTCGACTGATCGAATACGGCGATGCCGATGTCATGATCGCTGGTGGTTCTGAGGCCACCATCTCCCCCTTGGGTGTGGGCGGTTTTGCCGCCATGCGCGCTTTGTCCACCCGCAACGACGACCCGCAAACCGCCTCCAGGCCTTGGGACCGCGACCGCGATGGATTTGTGCTGGGCGAAGGCGCTGGGGTCATGGTGCTGGAGTCTTACGAGCATGCCAAAGCACGTGGTGCCCGCATTTATGCCGAACTCGCTGGTTTTGGCATGAGCGCCGATGCGGGCCACATGACCGCACCCAATATGGATGGGCCGCGCCGCGCCATGGTCAATGCCATGCGCAATGCCGGTGTCAACCCCGATCAAATCCAATACCTCAATGCCCACGGCACATCCACGCCCTTGGGCGATATCAACGAAACCCAGGCGGTCAAAGCGGCCCTGGGTGAACATGCGCGCCAAGTGGTCATCAGTTCCACCAAGTCAATGACCGGGCATTTGCTGGGCGGTGCGGGTGGCATTGAAAGCGTGTTCACCGTGCTGGCTTTGCACCACCAAAAAATTCCCCCCACCATCAACTTGCACAACCCCGATCCCGAATGCGACCTGGACTACTGCGCCAACACCGCACGGGACATGCCCATCCAAATGGCCATGAAAAACAACTTCGGTTTTGGCGGGACCAACGGCACGTTGATATTCAAACGCATTTGACCCTGGCACTGGCCCATGAGAGCTGCCCCACCGGTGTCATACCCGCTGGGGCCTTGTTTTTTTCAGCGCGCTGTGTATGTCGCCATGGCGGTGCTGGCCACGGTTGTGTGGTGGGCTTGGGCCCTAGGCCAAAGCGCTCAAGCGGCGCAAGGTGTGCTGGCCGTGTTCTTGTTGGGCCTGATGGTTTGGGCGGTGAAAGATGTGCAAGTGGTTCCCGCTTGGCTGGTCTGGGATGGCGAGTGTTGGCGCTGGGAAACCCCCCAGGGTCAGGTGTGTGAGGGGCAGGTCAGGGTGGCGTGGGATGCGCAGCAGGCCTTGCTTTTGCGCTTTGACACCCCATCTGCTGGGGCTGTGTCCGCGCCGCGCTGGATCTGGGTGTCGTGTGGACCCGATGCGGCCTTGTGGGATGACCTGCGGCGTGCGGTGCATGCACAGCAGTCGCAGTTGAATAATTTTGGAGGATTGCCATGATTGGTTTGAAACGAATTGCACGCCCCTGGCTGTGGCAGCTTTGCTGCGTGGTCGGTTTGTTGGCCGCGCCCCTGCCTGTGCTGCATGCACAAGCCCAGCGCGGATTGCCCGATTTCACCGAGTTGGTCGAGCAAGTGGGCCCATCGGTGGTCAATATCCGCACCTTGGAAAAAGTCTCTAACCGCCGCCAACCCGGTGGCAATGCCGACGAAGAAATGCAAGAGCTGTTTCGGCGTTTTTTTGGGCAACCTTTCCCTGGGCAGCCCAATGCGCCACGCCAACAGCGGCCCAACCGACCCCAGCCGCAAGAAGAAGAGCAACCGCGCGGTGTGGGCTCTGGCTTCATCCTCACGGCAGACGGTTTCATCATGACCAACGCCCATGTGGTCGATGGGGCCGATCAGGTGTTGGTGACGCTGCCGGATAAACGCGAGTTCAAGGCCCGCATCGTGGGCGTTGACAAGCGCAGCGACGTGGCCGTGGTCAAGGTCGAGGCCACGGGCTTGCCGGTGGTCAAGATCGGGGATGTCAACCGCCTCAAGGTGGGCGAATGGGTGATGGCCATTGGTTCCCCCTTCGGCCTGGACAACTCGGTCACCGCTGGCATTGTCAGCGCCAAGCAGCGCGACACCGGCGACTACCTGCCCTTCATCCAAACCGACGTGGCCATCAACCCCGGCAATTCAGGCGGGCCGCTGATCAATATGCGCGGTGAGGTGGTGGGCATCAACAGCCAAATTTATTCCCGTTCGGGTGGGTTCATGGGCATTTCTTTTGCCATCCCGATTGACGAAGCGATCCGGGTGAGCGAGCAACTGCGCACCCTGGGTCGGGTGCAACGTGGCCGCATTGGCGTGCAAATCGATCAGGTCAGCAAGGACGTGGCCGAATCGCTGGGTCTGGCCAAAGCCCAAGGTGCTTTGGTGCGCAGTGTGGAAGCGGGCTCGCCAGCCGAGAAGGCCGGGGTGGAAGCTGGCGACATCATCACCCGTTTTGAGGGCAAGTCGATTGAAAAGTCGGCCGATCTGCCCCGCATGGTGGGCAGTGTCAAGCCGGGCAGCAAGGCCACCCTGACCGTGTGGCGCCGCGGCAGCAGCAAAGATTTGCAAGTCGTGGTCGGCGAGGTGGAGCCCGAAAAGACGGCCCAAAAAGCGCCACTTGCCCCCGTAGAGAAGCCACAAGCCTCCCAGGCCGGTCAGTTCTTGGGCTTGACGGTGAGCGAACTCACCGATGCCCAGCGCCAAGAGTTGAAGTTGCGCGGTGGTGTGCGGGTAGAGGCCGTCACCGAGCCGGCCTCACGCGCTGGTTTGAACGAGGGCGACGTCATTTTGGCGGTGGCCAATACCGAGATCAAAAACGTCAAGGAGTTCGAGGCCGTGCTGTCTCGCCTCGACAAAACCAAGCCCGTGGCCATCTTGTTGCGCCGGGGTGAATGGGCCCAATACACCTTGATCCGACCCCAGCGCTGAGCCGCCGACAAAGCCCAAACCCGACTCCGGTTCAGGGCTTTGTCGCCCCATTGGGGGCTTGATCCAGAAATTTTTTTCAACATCAAAAAGAGAATTAAACTGTTTCGCATGCGAAAAAATAGGCTTTTTGATCGGTTTATTCGGCCTCAAAATCAGATCAAATCCATCACGGCTGGCGTTTAAAATCCACCATGCGAGATGTTGACACAGAGTCCACAGTCCGCCCACAAGTTGTTCAGTAAAAATATATCCAGGCTGTTAATATGTTGTGCATAACTTCCCTGTTGCTGGCTTGCAACGGGTCCCAAACTCGCCCCGAGGGCCTTTGCGGTCGGGACATTTTCCCTACAATGAAGTCCCAACTATCGCAGTTGCCATAGATTGTTGGTTCAGGGCGCGTCAGCACTTGACGCGCCCTTTTTTATGGTTTTGCGCCTTTGTATTCAGTCACTTAACGGCATCCATTGATGAAGAACATCAGAAATTTTTCGATCATCGCGCACATCGATCATGGCAAATCCACCCTCGCAGACCGGCTGATTCAGCGTTGTGGTGGCCTGAGCGATCGGGAAATGCAGGCCCAGGTGCTCGACTCCATGGACATTGAAAAAGAGCGTGGGATAACCATCAAGGCGCAGACCGCCGCACTGCAATACAAGGCCAAAGATGGCCAGGTCTACAACCTCAACCTGATCGATACCCCGGGGCATGTGGACTTCTCTTATGAAGTGTCTCGCTCCTTATCGGCTTGTGAGGGGGCTTTGCTGGTGGTCGATGCCAGCCAAGGGGTCGAGGCCCAAACTGTGGCCAATTGCTACACCGCCACCGAGTTGGGGGTGGAGGTGCTGCCCGTGCTCAACAAAATGGATTTGCCGCAGGCGGACCCGGACAATGCCAAAGCCGAGATCGAAGACGTGATCGGCATCGATGCGACCGATGCCATTCCCTGCTCGGCCAAGACCGGCATGGGGGTGGAGGAGATTTTGGAGGCCATCGTGGCCAAAATCCCCTCGCCCAAAGGCAATCCCGACGGCCCCCTGCGGGCCATGATCATCGACAGCTGGTTCGATACCTATGTGGGTGTGGTCATGCTGGTGCGGGTGGTGGATGGCCGTTTGGCCAAGGGTGAGCGCATCAAGATGATGGCCACGGGCACCACCTACAACGCCGATAACTTGGGGGTGTTCACCCCCGCCAACCAGCCGCGCGAATCCTTAGAAGCGGGCGAGGTGGGCTACATCATTGCGGGCATCAAGGAGCTGCAAGCGGCCAAGGTGGGCGACACCATCACCTTGATCAAGCCCGGCACCGGCGGCGCGGCCTTCACCGCCACCGAGGCGTTGCCGGGCTTCAAAGAAATCAAGCCACAGGTGTTTGCCGGTCTGTACCCGACCGAAGCCAATCAGTACGACGCTTTGCGCGACAGCCTGGAAAAACTCAAGCTCAACGACTCCTCCTTGCACTATGAGCCCGAGGTGTCTCAAGCCCTGGGCTTTGGCTTTCGCTGTGGATTCTTGGGTTTGCTGCACATGGAAATCGTGCAGGAGCGCTTGGAGCGCGAATTTGACCAAGACCTGATCACCACCGCCCCAAGCGTGGTCTACCAAGTGGTGCGCGCCGACGGTGAGGTGGTGTTGGTGGACAACCCCTCCAAGATGCCTGATCAGGGCCGCATGTTGGAAATCCGCGAGCCCATCGTCACCGTGCATTTGTACATGCCGCAGGACTACGTGGGCGCGGTCATGACCTTGGCCAACCAAAAAAGGGGCGTGCAGCTCAACATGGCCTACCACGGCAGGCAGGTGATGCTGACCTACGAATTGCCCTTGGGCGAAATCGTGCTGGACTTTTTCGACAAGCTGAAATCGGTTTCACGCGGCTATGCCTCGATGGATTACGAGTTCAAAGAGTACCGGGCCGCCGATGTGGTCAAGGTGGACATTTTGCTCAACGGTGAAAAGGTCGATGCCTTGTCCATCATCGTGCACCGCAGCCAGTCGCAGTACCGAGGCCGTGCGGTGGTGTCCAAAATGCGCGAAATCATCTCGCGCCAAATGTTTGATGTGGCCATCCAAGCCGCCATTGGGGCCAACATCATTGCGCGTGAAACCATCAAGGCCCTGCGTAAAAATGTGCTGGCAAAATGCTACGGCGGTGACATCAGTCGCAAACGCAAACTCCTGGAAAAACAAAAGGCAGGCAAGAAGCGCATGAAACAAATTGGATCGGTCGAAGTCCCACAAGAGGCTTTCTTGGCCATTTTGCAGGTGGAAGACTGATGGCAACTTTCACAGCCTTTGTGCTGGCCGCATTTGTCAGCTACGCCGGTGCTTGGTATTTGGGCATGTACGAAGGCAACTTTGCCTTGCTGCTGTTTACCGCGACCGTGGTCACTGGTTTGTACTGGTTGGCCGAACGTTTTTACTTTCTGCCCCAACGCCTGGCCCAGGCCGATGCCTTGGCAAGCCAGGTCGAGCAGCGCCAACAAGAGCGGGCCAAGTTGGGCATTGCCCTGGATGCAGAGCCCGACATGGCCGCCACCCGCGAGCGTTTGCTCATGCAGCCTTGGTGGCTGGATTGGACCGCTGGCTTGTTCCCGGTCATCGCCGTGGTGTTTGTGTTGCGCTCTTTTTTGTTCGAGCCCTTCAAAATTCCGTCAGGTTCCATGATTCCCACCTTGTGGGTGGGCGACCTGATTTTGGTCAATAAATTCCACTACGGTGTGCGCTTGCCGGTGATCAACACCAAAGTCACTGCCGGTGAACCGGTGCGCCGTGGCGATGTCATGGTGTTTCGCTACCCGCCCAAACCCTCCTTGGACTACATCAAGCGGGTGGTTGGTGTGCCGGGGGATGAGGTGTCGTATTTGAACAAGCAACTGAGCATCAACGGTCAACCGATTGCCAAAGCCAGCTTGCCCGACTTCTTTGAAGAAGACAGCCTGAGTTACATCAAGCAGTTTCAAGAGACTTTTCCGGTGGGGTCCACCGCCGCCGAGATGAGCCCGACCAAGCCGGTGCGCTTGCTCAACAACGTGGAGCGGCCCGCTTTCATTGCCGGTACCGACGATTTTGTTTTCAAAGACCAGTGCCAATACAGTGTGGAGGGGGTGGTCTGCAAGGTGCCGCCGGGCCATTATTTTTTGATGGGTGACAACCGCGATAACTCCCTGGACTCGCGCTATTGGGGCTTTGTGCCCGAAGCCAACATTGTGGGCAAGGCCATCATGGTGTGGATGAATTTCGGCAACCTCAAACGCATTGGGGCCATCGACTGAATATGTCCGACCCAGCCGCCAACCGCTCCGACTTGGTGGCGCTGCAACAGCGCTTGCAGCACACGTTCAACAACCCGGCCTTGTTGCAACAGGCCTTGACACACCGCAGCCACAGCGCCGAGCACAACGAACGCTTGGAGTTTTTGGGCGACTCGGTGCTCAACCTGGCGGTGGCCGATTTGTTGTTCCAGCGCATGAGCCAGGTGCCCGAAGGTGAACTCTCGCGCATGCGCTCCAACTTGGTCCGGCAAGAAAGCCTGCATGAACAAGCCCTGAAGCTGGGTCTGCCCGGCCTGATTCGTTTGGGCGAGGGTGAGCTGCGCTCGGGCGGCACCAAAAGGCCTTCGATCCTGGCCGACGCGCTCGAGGCCTTGATTGGCGCGATTTATTTGGATGCCGGACATGGGCCTGCCCATCGTTTGGTGCACCGCCTGTTTGACAGTGTCGAGTTGCATCCCCAGATGCAGGCGGTGGCCAAAGATGCCAAGACCGAATTGCAAGAATGGCTGCAAGGGCGCAAGTACAAGCTGCCCATTTACAGAGTGGTGGGCACTTCGGGTGCGGCGCACCAGCAAATATTTGATGTCGAATGTGAAATCCCCGAATTGGGGCGGCACGAAAGAGGCATTGGCAGCTCGCGCCGTGCCGCAGAGCAGGCGGCTGCAGCCGTGGTGTTGCAGTCCTTCAAAGAAAGCCCCCCATGAGCGATACCGATCCTCTGTCTCCGGCACCAGTGGCTTTGCCCGGCCAACGCTGCGGCCTGGTGGCGATTGTGGGCAAACCCAATGTGGGCAAGTCCACTTTGCTCAATGCCTTGGTGGGCCAAAAAATCAGCATCACCTCGCGCAAGGCGCAAACCACCCGCCACCGCATCACCGGTATCCGCAGCGAGGGCTTGGCCCAGTTTATTTTTGTCGACACACCGGGCTTTCAAACCCGCCACAACAATGCCTTGAACCGATCGCTCAACAAAACCGTGCTGGGTGCGGTGGGCGATGTGGACCTGGTGTTGTTTGTGGTTGAAGCCGGGCAATTCGCCTTGGCCGATGCCAAGGTGTTGGCCTTGCTGCGGCCCGACAGCCGGGTTTTGTTGATCGCCAACAAGCTGGACAAGGTGCACCGCCGCGGTGAACTCGCCCCATGGCTCAAATCCATGCAAGAGCGCTTTCCATTCACCGAATTCGTGCCCTTGAGCGCCAAAAATCCCAAGGATGTGGCCCATTTGATGGACATTTGCAGCCGCTACTTGCCCGAGCAAGCCTGGTGGTATGGTGCCGATGAACTCACCGATCGCAGTGAAAAATTCCTGGCCAGCGAAATCGTGCGCGAAAAATTATTTCGCCTCACCGGTGATGAACTGCCCTACACCTCCACGGTGGTGATCGATAAATTCGAGGAAGAACCCGCCCACAAAGGCGGGCGCATGGTGCGCATCAGCGCCACCATCGTGGTCGAGCGCGATGGCCACAAAGCCATGGTGATTGGCCAAGGCGGGGAGCGCCTCAAACGCATGGGCACCGAAGCGCGCACCGAATTGGAAACCTTGCTCGATGCCAAGGTGTTCATCGAGCTGTGGGTCAAGGTGCGCTCGGGCTGGGCCGATGACGAGGCGCGGGTGCGCAGCTTTGGCTACGAGTAGAACCAGCGCACCGCGCACCAGCGATGAGCCCGCTTTTGTGCTGCACCGCTATGACTGGAGCGAGACCAGCCTCATCCTAGAGGCCTTCACCCGCCACCATGGTCGGGTGGCCTTGGTCGCCAAAGGGGCCAAGCGGCCGAGTTCAGGTTTTCGCCCGGTGTTGTTGCCCTTGCAGCGCTTGTCCATCGCTTACGGCGGTTCGGGTGAGGTGCGCACCCTCAAGTCGGCCGAATGGGTGGGCGGCCACCCCATGCCCAGCGGCGACGCTTTGCTATCGGGCTACTACCTCAATGAATTGCTCATGCGTTTGCTCGCCCGTGACGACGCACATCCGCGCTTGTTTGACCTGTATGCCCAGTTGGTTCAAATCCTGGCCACGGCACCGGCCAGCACCACGGCGGCGGCTTTGCGCGCCTTTGAGTTGCTGCTGCTGCGCGATGTGGGCCTGCTGCCAGATTTGGGCCAGCAAACCCTCACCATGGCACCGATCCAAGCCGAGGCGACTTACAGCTTGGTGGCCGAAGGCGGTTTGCGCCGTGCAGGCCCTCAAGAGGCCAGCGCCTTGCCTGGCAGTTTGTGGCTGGCCTTGCGCGACGGTTTGCACAGCGAATGGCCCCTGCCTGCCTTGTTGCGGGAATGTGCCCAATGGCCTTCGCACCAGCGCCAATCGCTGCAAACCCAGTTGCGCCACCTGCTGCACTACCATTGCGGTGTCCAGACCCTGCGCACGCGCCAAGTCATGCTCGATGTGCAAGCCTATTGAAGCCCGCCGATCATGAACACCGCGTTGTCCGTCAACCTCAACAAAGTCGCCTTGGTGCGCAACACCCGCCATTTGGGCATTCCCAGTGTGGTGCGCGCCGCCGAATTGTGTTTGCAAGCCGGTGCGCACGGCATCACCGTTCACCCCCGACCCGATGAGCGACACATCCGTGCCGCTGATGTGGCCGATTTGGCCGACTTGATGCGCGACTGGCCCGATCGAGAGTTCAACATCGAGGGCAACCCTTTTCACAACCTGATGGGTTTTTTGCCCAAGGCGCGACCGCAGCAAGTCACCTTTGTGCCCGACAGCGAAGGGCAGTTCACCAGCGACCACGGCTGGTCCTTTCCGGCCGATGCCGACCGGCTGCGCCCCTTGGTGCGTGCGGCGCAAGACGCGGGCGCGCGCGTGAGTTTGTTCATGGATGCCGATCCGGCTGCCATGGCTGGTGCCAAAGCGGTGGGGGCCGACCGCGTGGAGCTCTACACCGAGCCCTATGCCCAAGCGCATGGCAGCCCCACAGCGGCAGCGGTGCTGGCGCAATTTGCCCAAGCGGCCGCCTCGGCCCAGGCCTTGGGTTTGGGGGTCAATGCCGGCCACGATTTGAACCTGCGCAACTTGCGCGACTTTGTGCAAACGGTGCCGGGCGTGCAAGAGGTATCGATTGGCCATGCCCTGATCGCTGATGCCTTGGAGCTGGGTTATGCGGCCACCATCCAGGCTTATTTGGCCTGTTTGCGCTGACAGCAATCGCCATGGTTTACGGCATTGGCACCGATATTTGCGATGTGCGGCGCATTCGCCAATCCTTGGACCGGCATGGCGAGCGTTTTGCCGCCAAAATTTTGGCCGATGCAGAAATGCAAACCTGGCGCAACCGCTCTGCGCGATGGCCTGAGCGCGGTGTGCGTTACCTGGCCACCCGCTTTTCGGCCAAAGAGGCTTTCAGCAAAGCCATTGGCTTGGGCATGCGCATGCCCATGACCTGGCGCTTGTGTGAAATTGCCAAGCACCCCAGTGGCGAACCCCATGTGGTGCTGCACGGTGTTTTGAAGGAATGGTGCGAAGCACGCCGCTTGGTGGCCCGTGTGAGCGTCAGTGACGAGACCGATTACGCGGTCAGTTTTGTGGTTGTCGAACAATTGGAAGCCTGAGCCTTGAACACCTCCCACGCCCCGCTGATTTTGGACATTGCTGGCACCCAGCTGAGCCCCACGGACAAGCGCCGCTTGGCCCATCCGCTCACCGGTGGGCTGATTTTGTTTGGCCGCAATTGGGTGAACCGCGCGCAGCTGACCGCACTGTGCGAAGACATCAAAGCCGTGCGGCCCGATGCCTTGATTTGTGTCGACCATGAGGGTGGGCGCGTGCAGCGGTTTCGCACCGATGGATTCACCCATTTGCCACCCATGCGCCAACTGGGCGCAATGTGGATGCAAGACGTGCCACCTGGCGCACCAGCGGGCAGCGCGGCCTTGCAGGCTTGCAAAGCCGCCACCGCTTGTGGCCATGTGTTGGGTGCCGAGTTGCGCGCCTGTGGGGTGGACCTGAGCTTCACGCCCGTGCTCGATTTGGACCATGGTGAGAGTGGCGTGATTGGCGACCGGGCTTTTCACCGCGATCCGCAAATCGTCACGGTGTTGGCGCAACACCTCATGCACGGTTTGTTGCAATCGGGCATGTCGAATTGCGGCAAGCATTTTCCCGGTCACGGATTTGTGCGGGCCGACTCCCACACCGAAGTGCCCGTCGATGGGCGCAGCCTGCAAACCATCATGGCCGATGATGCCAAGCCCTACGAATGGTTGCCCCTGAGTTTGACCAGCATCATGCCCGCCCATGTCATTTACCCAGAGGTAGATGCATTGCCCGCTGGTTTTTCTGCCCGCTGGTTGCAAGACATCTTGCGCCGCCAATTGGGCTTTCAAGGCGCGATCTTCAGCGACGACTTGTCCATGGAAGGCGCGCGCCACATCGGTGGCAAAACGGTGTCTTACACCGATGCCGCTTTGGTTGCCTTACAAGCCGGTTGCGACATGGTGCTGTTGTGCAACCAAAGCACTGCTGACAGCGAAGGCGGCGGACAAGCGGTCGATGATTTGCTCGATAACCTGTGGCAGGCCCAGCAGCAGCAACGCTGGCAAGGCAGCGATATCAGCGAGTGGCGCAGACGGCGTTTGCTGCCCAGTGTGCCCGCCCTGGATTGGGCTGAATTGATGACCGACCCCAACTACATGGCGGCGCTGGATGCCTTGCCTTGATGTGCTGTCGGCTGTCAATCGATCAAGCTTGCATGTTCTCGATCAGTGTGGCCATGCCCATGCCTGACCCCAAACACATGCTGATGATGGCGTAACGCCCACCCGTGTCGGCCAGGTGGTGCATGGCGGTCATGGTCATGCGCAATCCGGTGGCGCCGGGCGGGTGCCCCAAGCTGATGCCACCGCCATACAAATTGGTGCGCTCGCGCGGAATGCCCAATTCGCGTTCAGCGTGCAGGTTGACCACGGCAAAGGCCTCGTTGATTTCAAAGTAGTCAATGTCCGCCACTTTGAGTTGGCGCTGCGCCAGCAAGCGTTGGATGGCAGGCACGGGGCCAGAGCCCATGATTTCTGCTGGCACGCCCACCACGGCCCAATCGACCAAGCGCGCTTGTACCGGGATGCCTAGGCGCTGCGCCGCCGATAAATTGGCCACCACCAAGGCGGCAGCACCATCGGTGACGCCGCTGGAATTACCGGCCGTCACACTGCCTTTTCCGTCTTTGCGAAAAGCGGGTTTGAGCGATGCCAGCTTTTCCAGAGTGACCTCTGGGCGGGGGAACTCATCTTGCGAGAACAGGTGCTTGCTGCCTTTGGGGCCGACCAGTTCAATCGGCGCTATTTGGCGCGCCAAAAAACCACTTTTGATGGCGGCACCAGCGCGTTGCTGGCTCATATGGCCCCACTCGTCCATCGCTTGGCGGGTATATCCAAATCGGGCCACCATGTTTTCTGCCGTGTCGCCCATCAACTCACGGGTGAATGGGCACCGGTAGATGTAGTCCAGCCCATCGACAAACTCAAACGGTCCGCGCTGAGCGCCCCACCGCACCTGGTGGGCCAAGTAGGGAACCCGGGAATAGTTTTCGCCGCCGGCAGCAATGGCCACTTGGCTGTGGCCAGAAGCGATTTGTTGGGCGGCCGTGACAATCGCCTGCGAGCCTGTGCCACAAGCCCGTGTCACGCCCATGGCCGCACTTTCAATGGGCATGCCCGCATCAATGGCAATTTTTCGGCTGGCAAACAAACCGTCGTGATCGACGGGCGCGGTGTTGCCGTACACCAGGTGATCCACATCATTGGCCGATATGCCTGCCCGCTGCAGGCTGGCCCCCACGGCATGCACGGCCAAGGTGCTCAAAGGTGTATCGCGCAAGGACTTGCCAAAGTCACCCAGCGGCGTGCGCGCGCCAGCGCTCAGGATGATGTCTTGAAATCCGGTCATTCGCAGTCTCCTTTTGGGGTGGCTCTCGGGTTTTCCTCAATGGTCAAATTTGAATGTTAGAAAAACAATCGTTTGGCATTCTAAGCACATCAAGGAAACCCAATTCATCATGAATTCTGAATTTCATCACCAGCCCCAGCGGGTGCCTTCGGTGTATCAACCATGACCGATGTCTACATCATTGGCACAGGCTGCACACCCTTTGGCAAACACGTCGACCGCTCTTTTGCCGACCTGGCCCAATGGGCTTACACCGACGCAATGCAAGATGCCGGTTTGGCGCTGAGCGATGCCCGCTTGATCGAACAAGCTTGGTTTGGCAATTGCGGCATGGGGCAATGGGGACAAGGTGGCATCCGGGGTCAGGTGTGTTTCACCCCAATGGTGCAAGCCGGTTTGTTTCCAGAGCGCGTGCCCATGGTCAATGTGGAGGGCGGCTGCGCCACCGCATCGCTGGCATTTCATGGGGCCTGGAAAGACATCTTGTCGGGCCAATGCCAGGTCAGCTTGGCGCTGGGGGTGGAAAAGCTCATCAGCCCCGATCGGCCTGAGCGCATTCCCGAAATTTTTGGCACGGCGGTCGACCAACTCGAACCCCAGCGATGGCAAGACTATTACCGGCTGGCTGGTGAAGCTGCGGGCAAGCCTTTTGAAATGGCTCCGGGTCGCACCATATTCATGGACACCTACGCCATGCAAGCGGCTTGGCACATGAAGACCCATGGCACCACCCAGCGGCAGATCGCCGTGGGTGCGGCCAAAAACCACCACCACGGCAGCCTCAATCCCAAAGCCCAATACCGTTTTGAACTCACGGTCGAAGAGGTGTTGGCCGATCGTGAAATTTCCTGGCCCTTGACCCGCGCCATGTGCTCGCCCTTGGGCGATGGTGCGGCCGCAGCCATTTTGTGCGCTGAGTCGGCTTTGGTCCATTTCCCGCCTGCTGCCCGTGCGCGGGCCGTCAAGGTGCGCACCAGTGAGCTGTCGGGCGGCAAGTACCGGTCTTTGGACGAGCCGGGCTTGTCGCGCATCGCAGCCGACAAAGCGTACGCACGCACGGGCCTGCAACCGCAAGACATTGACCTGATCGAGTTGCACGATGCCACATCGTTTTGCGAAATTTACCAATTGGAAATGTTGCGGCAATGCCCGGACGGGCAGGGCGGGCGTTTGGTGGAGTCGGGCGAAACCGCTTTGGGTGGTCGCATCCCGGTGAATTTATCGGGGGGCTTGGTCTCAAAAGGCCACCCGGTGGGGGCCACGGGTTTGTCCATGGTGCATGAAGTGTGCTTGCAGTTGCGCGGCGAAGCAGGTCCCCGTCAAGTCAAAGGTGCGGCCATTGGGCTGATTGAAAACGGGGGTGGCGTGATGGGCTTTGATGAAGCCGCTTGCGCTGTCACCATCTTGGAAAAAAACAAATGAGCACCGCGATTGATTGGCACCCGGAGGACCCGGCCGTTTTGGCCAATCCTTATCCGATTTTTGAGCGCATGCGCGACGAAGACCCTTGCCACTGGAGCCCGCGCTTGCGCAGTTGGGTGCTGACGCGTTACGACGACATCAAAGCCGTTTGCCTGGACAAAGACCGTTTGTCGTCGGACCGGCTGCGCCCTTTCTTTGAAACTTTGCCAGGGCCAGAGGCTGAGCGCATTGGCAGCATCATGCGCTATTTGTCCTTGTGGATGGTTTTCAAAGACCCGCCAGAACACACCCGCTTGCGCAGGCTGACCAGCAAAGTGTTCCATGCCAAGTCCATGCAAGCCATGCGCCCCCAAGTGGAAGACATTGCAGACTGGTTGCTCAACCGGTTTCGAGACAAAGACGAGTTTGACTTCATTGCCGAGTTTGCGGGCCCCTTGCCCTGCTTGGTCATCATGGCCTTGCTGGGCGTGGCCCGCGAGGACTTGGCCAAGGTCAAGCGCATGTCGGATGACATGGCTTTGTTCATTGGTTCGTCGCGCACTTCCAGCGAAAAGTACGACACCGCCGAGCAAGCCACCCAAGAGATGGCGGCTTTTTTTCGCGATTTGATCGCCCAGCGGCGCGCCCATCCGCAAGCCGACTTGATCACCGAATTGGTGGAGTTGCGCGATGGCGATGACCGGCTGAGCGAAGATGAATTGGTGGCCACCTGTATTTTGTTGCTGTTTGCCGGGCATGAAACCACCACCAACCACATTGCCAACGGCATGTTGTCTTTGATGCGCTTCCCCGACCAAATGCACCAGTTGCGCCAGCGGCCCGATTTGCATGCGGCGGCGGTCGAGGAGTTGCTGCGCTACGACGGCCCTTCGGGTGCCCAGGTGCGCTTGGTGGCCCAGCCTTACGAATTGCACGGCAAAACCATGCAGCCAGGTGAGCGCATCTTCATCATGCTCAATGCGGCCAACCGAGACCCCAGGGCCTATGAGCGTGCCGACCAACTCGACATCGAACGCGATGGCGTGGCCCACCTCACCTTTGGCTATGGCATGCACATCTGCCTGGGCTTTCCATTGGCCCGCACCGAAGGACAGGTGGCCTTTCCCAAAGTGCTGCAAACCTTTTCCCACATGGAACCTGTGGGAGACCAAACCTGGATCAACTCACTGGTGTTTCGCGGCATGCATGGCTTGCCAGTAAGGGTCAAGCGGTCATGACACGGGGTCGAACACAAATGGGCGTTGTTCCTGGGGTTTTCGATGTGGGCATGGCACCTGTTTTTGGTCAAAGATAGAGATCGAATGACTTTGCACAAGCCCATGAATGCCCATCCCATTTTGTCGGTCGAAGACGTGCACCTGCGCTTTGGGGGCATCAACGCGCTGAGTGGGGTGTCGCTGCAGGTCCAGGCGGGAGAAATCACCGCCGTGATCGGGCCCAATGGGGCTGGCAAAACCAGTTTGTTCAACACCATATCTGGCTTTTACAAACCCCAGCAAGGGCGCGTGGTGTTGGAGGGGCAAGACATCTCGCACACCAAGCCCAATGTGCGCGCTGCTATGGGATTGGCGCGCACTTTTCAAAATGTGGCCTTGTTTCGGGGCATGACGGTGCTCGACAACATCAAGTTGGGTGGCCACAACCGCATGGCGGCCAACACTTTGCAAGCCATGGCTTATTGGGGCAAGAGCCAGCGCGAAGAGTTGGCATTGCGCGAAGAAATCGAGCGCGATGTGATTGATTTCTTGGAAATTGACCATGTTCGGCATCAAAGCGTGGCATCTTTGTCCTATGGCCTTCAAAAGCGGGTTGAGTTGGCCCGTGCCCTGGCCATGCGGCCCAAGGTTTTGATGTTGGACGAGCCTGTGGCGGGTATGAACCGCGAAGAAACCGAAGACATGGCACGGTTTATTTTGGACTTACAAGAAGAGCGCGGCATGACCATCTTGCTCATTGAGCACGACATGGGGATGGTGATGGACATCTCCAACCATGTGGCTGTGCTTAACTTTGGACAACTCATTGCCAGTGGCACGCCCCAGCATGTGCGCAACCACCCAGATGTGATTGAAGCCTATTTGGGTGCGCGTGACTCACAGGTCACCGCAGGGCAGGCCGTGTGATGGATTGGATCACCTTTGCCGAGTTTTCACTCATCGGATTGTTCTCCGGTGGTTTGTTGGCCTTGGTCGCGCTGGGATTTGTGCTCATCTACAAAGGCACCCGTGCCATCAACTTTGCCATGGGCGAATTCATGATGTTGGGCGCGTATTTGGTCTACACGGGCCACAGTTGGCTCAAGCTGCCCTTGTGGCTGTCCGTGGTATTTGGCTTGGTCGGCATTTCGCTGGTTGCGATGGTGGTCGAGCGTTTTGTGCTTCGCCCCTTGGCGGGTCAGCCCGTGGTGTCTGTGCTGATGGTCACCATTGGTTTGGGTGCTTTTTTGCATGGCGCTGTGGATGCCATTTGGGGTGGTCAAAACTTAGAAATGCCACAGATGCTGTCGCGCAAGCCCATGCTTTGGGGCGATGTCATGGTGCCGGGTGCGGTTTTTTGGAGCTTTTGGGTGGCGCTGACCGTGATCGCAGGCTTGTCTTTGTACTTTCGCTACTCGCGCACTGGCATTGCCATGCGCGCGGCTGCCAGCGATCCCATCACCGCCTACGCCTTGGGGATCGATGTGCGACGCACACAGCAATTGACTTGGATTTTCGCTGGCTGCGTGGGTGCGGTGGCGGGCACCATCGTGGCCTCGATCAGCAGTTTGTCACCCGCATTGAGTGCCACCGCTTTGGGCGTATTGGCTGTTGTGATTTTGGGGGGTCTAGACAGCGTGGCCGGGGCCATCATCGCGGGCTTGTTGGTTGGGTGGATGGAGAGCATTGCGGTGGGCTACTTTGGGGGCAAAGCGCGCGACTTGGTGCCATACGTGGTGGTTTTGGCCATCTTGATGGTGCGCCCCTATGGTTTGTTGGGCACCCGAGACATTGAAAGGCTTTGATCGACATGCGCATCGGTGATTTCAGAGCCAGCTACGCCCATGATGAGTCCTTGCTCATCACGCGGGTGCAGCGCAGTTGGATGCTGGGTTTTGTGGTTTTGCTTTTGCTTTTCCCGTGGGTGGGGGGCAGCTATTTCACTTATTTGGCTTGTTTGACAGGCATCCATGTGATTGCCGCCATGGGACTCAACATCGTCACGGGTTTTGCGGGACAAATTTCCTTGGGCCATGCGGCATTCATGGGCGTGGGGTGCTACACAGTTGCTTTTTTGGACAAATGGGGCATTCCCTTTTATGTGAGCTTGCCACTGGCTGGCGTGGCCAGCGCCACCATCGGTGTGGTGGTGGGCGTGCCTTCCTTGCGCATCAAAGGTTTGTATTTGGCGGTGGCCACCTTGGCGGCGCAATTCATTTTGATGTTTGTGTTCAGAGAGTGGGATTCGGTCACCGGTGGGGTTCGGGGGGTCAATATTTCGCCAGCGCAATGGGGTGGATGGGTGATCAACACCGATCGGGATATTTATTACGTGATCATGGTTTGTGCGGGGTTGATGCTCTTGGGGGCGCGCAATCTATTGCGCACACATGTGGGCCGCTCGTTCATCGCCATCCGTGACAAAGACATTTCTGCTGAGGTGCTGGGCATCGATTTGTTCAAGGGCAAATTAATGGCTTTTGCTTTGGGCTCGTTTTACGCGGGTGTGGCCGGTGGCTTGATGGGGTATTTTTACCGTGCCATCACGCCAGAGCACTTCACCTTTGCCTTGTCCATCTTTTATTTGGCCGCCATCATTGTGGGTGGCTTGGGCACGGTGTTGGGGACCATCTTGGGGGCGGCCTTCATGACCTTGGTGCCAGAGGTTTTGCGCGGCGTGGTCACTTTGTTAACCATTTGGGCACCCAATGCGATGGAGTTGCTCTCGCCCATGCGCGAGATGGTGTTTGGTGCTTTGATCATTGCTTTTTTGATTTTCGAACCGCATGGCCTGGTCGAAATGTGGCGGCGAACGCGTCGCTTTTTCCATTTGTGGCCTTTTAAAACCTAAAGGAGACTGATATGAATTCTCGTCGCCAAGCGCTCAAAAGCGCAGCCGCTGTCACTGGCCTGAGTGCCCTGGGCTTGCCCCTGACCACATGGGCCCAGTCGGGTGAATTGGTGGTCGCCGCTGCGCCACCCATCACCGGCGTGTTTGCCTTTGCCGGTGTCGGTCTCAATATGGGTGTCAATGATTACTGCGAGTGGCGCAATGAAGCCAAGGGTGGCGTGATGGGGCGCAAGTTGCGCTACATCAGTGAAGACTCGGGATACAAAATGGACCAAGCCATGGCCGTTTTCAAAAAACTGATGGCCGCCCACAAACCGCCTGTGTTTTATGGTGACTCGACGGCCTGGGCCAAAGCCGCATCCGTCGAAGTGAGCCAATTGGGCACCACGCTCACCTGCAGCCCTTCTTTTGCCTCCGATTTGGCCGACCCCGATAAAGTGCCTTACTACTTCATGGCGGGCCCCACCTATGCGTCCATGTGTGCCATTTTGTTGGAGTACATCAACAGCCAAGCCAAAGGTGGCACCAAACCCACGGTTGCTTTGGTCTACAGCGATACCGAATTTGGCCGCGACCCGATCGAGGCCACCAAAGAGCGGGCCAAAAAAATGGGGCTCAATGTGGTGCAAGAAATTGTCACCAAGCCTGGCAGCGTGGACGTTTCGGCAGAAGTGGCCAAGCTGCGCCGTGCGCGGCCTGACTATGTGATCTTTCACGGCTATGTGCTCGCACCTATTCCGGAGTTCATTCGCCAAATGCGCGAAGCAGGCATGACCGGTACCCAATTCATGGGCACCATTTGGAGCATGGACAAATCCACCGCTGAAGCCATGGGCCCGGTGGGCGACGGTTGGATGGGTGTGATGCCCTACCGATACAGCCACGACACCAAAGATGCGCCAGCCATGGTGACCATGAACCAATTCGCCCAAAAGCGCCGACCTGATATCAAATATGTCAGCACTTTCTACACCCACGGTTGGTTGGTCGGGTCGATCTTTGCCGAGGTGATGGAGCGCGTGTTGAAAGCCAACAAACCCCTGACAGGCCCCAATATGAAGGCGGCCTTGCAGAGCATGACCGATTGGGATTCGGGTGGCATCAGTGGCCTACCGGTCAACCTCAAGGGACACCAAATCGCCACGGGTCGCATTTACCGCTTTGATGCCAATGCCAAGTTGTTTGAGCCCGCCAGTGGGTGGATCAAAACCGCCTGATGACCATGCTTGACGAGGCCTCAGATGCCGCACTGCGCATCGAAAACATTGAGGTGGTGTACCACCACACCATACAGGTGTTGCGCGGCCTTTCCCTGCAAGTGCCCAAAGGTGCCATGGTGGCACTGCTGGGCTCTAACGGCGCGGGCAAGACCACCACGCTCAAAGCGGTGTCGGGCTTGCTGCCGCTTGAAAAAGGTGAGGTGCGCAGTGGTCAAATTTGGGCTTCTCACACGCAACTCAATGGGATGGCACCCCACCTGATCGCACGCAGTGGCATTGCCCACGTGCGCGAAGGTCGCCATGTTTTCGAAGACCTCACGGTGGAAGAAAATTTGATCGCCGCCACCTTGGCCCTGAAGGGTCGGGTGGGGGCTGCCAAGCCCGCATTTGATCGATTGTTTGAGTATTTCCCCCGTTTGGCCGAACGGCGGCAGCAAAGAGCAGGGTATTTGTCTGGCGGCGAACAACAAATGCTGGCCATCTCCAGGGCTTTGGTCGGTCAGCCCAGTTTGATTTTGCTGGATGAGCCGTCGCTGGGCTTGGCTCCCAAGGTGGTGGAAGAAATTTTTTCGATCATTGCCCGCATCAATCGCGAACAAGGCGTGGCCATGCTGTTGGTCGAACAAAATGCATTTGCCGCCTTTGGCATTTGCAGCCATGCTTACATCATGGAAAGCGGAAAGGTTGTGGTCAGCGGCCCCGTGGAGCGTCTGCGCAACGATGCCGATGTGCAGCGGTTCTATCTGGGCTATTCGGAAGGCGGGTCAGAACTGGCCAGCTTTCGCGATGTCAAGCACTACAAAAGGCGAAAGCGGTGGCTATCGTGAGCGACTTCACCCACCTGACTTTGCCGCAAAAACTACAGCATTGGGCCCGGTTGCGCCCCCAAGAAGTGGCTTTGCGGCAAAAAGACTTTGGCATTTGGAGCCCAATCACATGGTCCGAGTACGAGCGCCATGCGCGTCATTTTGGGCTGGGCTTGATGGCATTGGGTTTGTCCACGCAGTCGCGCATTGCCATCATCAGTGAGAACCGCTGCGAATGGGTGTACAGCCAAATTGGCTGTGGCATGGTGGGCATGGTCACGGTGGGCATTTATCCCACCAGCCCCGCGGCGGAAGTGGCATATTTGTTGGAGGCGGCCGATGTAGCGGCGGTGGTGTGCGAAGACCAAGAGCAGCTAGACAAAGTGCTGGAAGCCTTGCCTGACATGGCCCATGCGCCATTTTTGATCGTCATCGACCCCAAGGGATTGCGCCATTACTCAAATACAGTTTGGCAAAGTTTTGATTCGGTTTGTCAGTTGGGGCGAGACGCTCCCGCCCATTTGCAACAAGCCCAGGTCAGTGCCTTGGCCCTACAAGTGCCAGATGACATCGCTTTGATGATCTTCACATCGGGCTCCACCGGCCGCCCCAAAGCGGCCATGATTTCCTATGGAAACATCACGGCCATGGCCTTGGGTGCCCAGCATTATTACCATTGCGGTCCCCAAGATGCGATGTTGTCCTATTTGCCCTTGTGCCATGTGGCCGAGCAAATTTTCACCATCTCCTTGCCCATGCAGTCAGGTGCGGTGGTCAACTTTGCGGAATCCATCCGCACGGTGCAAAGTGATTTGCGTGAAATTGCCCCCACCATTTTTTTGGGTGTACCCCGGATTTGGGAAAAAATGCACGCCTCCATCGTGCTGAAAATGCGTGAAGCCAGTGCTTTCCAGCGCTGGTTGTTTGAACAAGCTTTTGCAGCCGTGGAGGGGTTTGCCCACCGGCCGCGCCGCACTTGGGGTTGGATGGAACAAGCCCAATATGCGCTTTGGTATGTCCTCGTGTTTCGCGCTTTGTGCAACTTTTTGGGCCTGCGCGAATGCCGTCGGGCCATGTCGGGTGCAGCACCGGTGTCGCCCGACTTGTTGAGATTTTTTCGGATCATTGGGTTGCAAATCACCGAAGGCTATGGCATGACCGAGACCGCTGGCATTGCCACCGTGCAGCGCGACAGCGCATCACCATTGGGAACGGTGGGCGACCCCATCCCAGGCTTGGAAGCCCGCTTGGCCGAAGATGGTGAACTGTTGTTGCGGGGCCCCACGGTATTCAAGGGCTATTTCCGCAACCCTGAAGCCACGGCCGAAGCGATCGATGCGCAAGGGTGGTTGCACACCGGCGATATTGCCCAATGGGTGCCCACGCCAGATTTGCCACAGCAGCAAGAAATCAAAATCATCGACCGCAAAAAAGACATCATGATCACGGCTGGCGGCAAAAATATTTCGCCCAGCGAAATTGAAAACATGCTGAAGTTTTCCGGCTTTATCAAAGAGGCGATCATCGTCGCCGACAAACGCCATTTCGTCAGTGCGTTGATCCAGGTCGATGGCGAAACCGTGGGCAAATGGGCCGAAGAGAAAGCCATCACCTATACCAATTTCAAAAGTTTGGCCGAGCACGCGGCGGTTCGAGAATTGGTGGCGCAAGAGATAGAAGCGGTCAACCGGCGCATGCCACAGGTGCAACATGTGCGAAAGTTCCACTTATTGACCAAAGAGTTGGACCATGATGACGGCGAAGTCACCGCCACCATGAAAATTCGGCGGGCCAGCATTTCATCCAAATACAAAGACGAGGTAGAAGCCATGTACCGTGGCTGATCTTTGCCGAACAACAGAAAAGAGCAACATGAACCCAAGCATTCGATTTGACCAACAAGTGGCCATCGTCACCGGTGCCGGGGGCGGTTTGGGCCGATCGCATGCATTGGCATTGGCAGCACGGGGCGCGACCTTGGTGGTCAACGATTTGGGTGGCAGTGTCAATGGCCTGGGCGGGGATCAGGCCGCTGCGCAACAAGTGGTGGATGAGATCACATCAGCAGGTGGAAAGGCACTGGCCAACTTTGACAATATCGCCACCCCTGAAGGTGCGCAATCCATGGTCGACGCGGCGATGAAGGCTTTTGGTCGCGTCGATGTGTTGGTCAACAACGCCGGTATCTTGCGCGACAAGTCCTTGGTCAAGATGGAGCCAGCAGATTTTGAAGCGGTGATTCGAGTCCACTTGCTGGGGTCGGCACTGTGCAGTCGCGCCGTTTGGCCTGTTTTTCAAGACAGGCAATATGGCCGCATTGTCATGACCACTTCCGCCGCAGGTTTGTATGGCAATTTTGGCCAAAGCAATTACGCCGCCGCCAAAATGGGATTGGTGGGATTGATGAACACACTCAAGGATGAAGGCGCGCGCCACGGCATCTTGGTCAACACCATTGCGCCGGTGGCGCTCACCCGAATGACCGAAGGTTTGGGCCTCACACAGTGGATGAGCCAAGCCAGCCCAGACAAAGTCAGTGCAGCGGTGCTCTACATGGCCAGCCCAGCTTGTCAGCACAGCGGACAAATTGTTGCTGCGGGTGCCGGTTATTACGCCGGCGTACAGGTGATGGAGTCCAGGGGGGTGCGCGCCCCTGAGGGGCAGGCTTCGCCTGAATTTGTGGCCGAACAGTGGTCAAAAATTCTTGATATGTCGCAGGCACGTTCATTTGCCAACGCCACGAAAGCCTTGGTAGACACCTTTGGTCCGGCTGCTTCATGAGCGCAACGCCCGCGTGGCCCCTGCCCGCAACAATGTCTCCGCATCGCACATCCTCCCGGGCCAATAACAGAAAACCACGCGCACACAACCGGCACCAAGACTTGTTGCTGGCCGCTGCGCAAGTGTTTCGGGACAAAGGCTATGCCCAGGCCAGCATGCGTGACATAGCGCAAGCCTCGGGCATGATCGCGGGCTCGATTTACTACCACTATGCTGCCAAAAGCGATCTGCTGTTGGCGGTTTATACCGAGGGCGTGCGTTTGGTCAGCACCGCGATTGATGAAATTTTGGCCAGTTCTGCTTCGCCAGTGGTGCAACTTGAGCGCGCCGTGCTCAATCACCTGGAAATGATGCTGGGCACTCTGCCTGGGGCATCACCCTTTGCCAGTGTGTTCATTCAGGTACAGCCCCATGACTTCCCGCAGGAAGGGCGTCAAGCCCTGATCGAATTGCGCCACAGTTACGAGGATAAATTCAAAGTTTTGATTGCACGCCTTGCGCTGCGCCGGGGCACCGATAAAAGCTTGTTGCGCTTGCAATTGATTGGCGCACTGAACCATGTGCCGATTTGGTACAAGGCCGACGGGCGCAAGTCCCTCAACGCCATTGCCAAAGCCATGACGGCCCATGTGCGCTGGGCCATGGAAGATGGCGCAGCTTGAAGTTTTTCTGAACATGGATGGAGCAATGACATGAGTTTGTCGTGGGACTGGGATGACGGTGATGGCGAAGAGTTGGCAGCATTGCGGGCCACGGTGCGCCGCTTCATTGAGAAAGAAATTGCGCCCCACCATGCCCGTTGGGAGCGTGAGGGCCAAGTCTCGCGCGAGGTCTGGCGCAAGGCCGGTGAGTTGGGTTTGTTGTGCATGGGTTTGCCCACCGAATTGGGTGGATCTGAGGTGGACTTTGCACACAGTGCGGTCTTGGTCCAAGAGTTGGCTCGCAGTGGTTTCAGCGGTCCTTTGTTTTATTTGCATTCTGAAATAGTCGCGCCTTATGTTTTGCACTACGGCACGCCAGCTCAGCAACAAGCCTGGTTGCCCCGCATGGCCAGCGGTGAAGTGATAGCCGCCATTGCCATGACCGAACCTGGCACCGGCAGCGATTTGGCCAACATCAGCACCCGGGCCACACCCCACAATGGCGGTTATTTGCTCAAAGGCCAAAAGATATTCATTTCCAATGGGCAATTGGCCGACCTGGTGGTGGTGGCGGCCAAAACCCAACCTGAGTTGGGCGCACGCGGTGTCAGTTTGTTTTTGCTCGATACCAGCCGCGATGGATTTGCCCGAGGTCGGAATTTGGAAAAAATGGGCATGCATGCACAAGACACCTCAGAACTGTTTTTTGACGACGTGTGGTTGCCTGCCGATTGTTTGTTGGGGCAAGAGGGCAAGGGCTTTGCTTACCTGATGAACGAATTGCCGCAAGAGCGCTTACTGGTGGCCATCACAGCAGTGGGGGCCATGGAATCAGGCTTGCGCTGGACCTGTGAGCATGTGAAAGAGCGCCAAGCGTTTGGTGCCCCCTTGGCCGATAAGCAGGTGGTTCGCCATGCCTTGGCGCAAGCGTATGCCGATATTCAAGTGGCGCGCAGTTTTTTAAAGGATTGTTTGCAGCGACATTTGCGCGGCCAACTCGATACCGCCACGGCTTCGGTGGCCAAATTTTGGACCACGGAAATGCAGTTTTCGGTGCTTGATCGGTGCGTGCAGCTGTTCGGTGGTTATGGCTATATGAACGAATACCCGATTGCCCGTGCCTGGGCCGATGCCAGGGTTCAACGCATTTACGGTGGCACCACTGAAATCATGAAAGAAATCGTGGCCCGCCATCTTTTGGACGGGCCCAGTCTTCGCAAACCCACCGGTGCTTGAAGCACCTGTGGGGGGGACTTAAGTTTCGCGCCGCAGTGCAGGGAACAAAATCACATCGCGGATGCTGGCGCTGTCGGTGAGCAACATCATCAAGCGGTCAATGCCAATGCCACAGCCGCCGGTGGGCGGCATGCCGTACTCCAAGGCGCGTACAAAATCGTGGTCAAAAAACATGGCTTCGTCGTCGCCACTGTCTTTGGCGACAACTTGGGCATGAAAGCGGGCCGCTTGGTCTTCCGCATCGTTGAGTTCGCTGAATCCGTTGCCAAATTCACGCCCGGTGATGTAGAGCTCAAAGCGCTCGGTCACCTCTGGCTGGGTGTCGCTGGCGCGCGCCAAGGGTGAAATTTCGACCGGGTGTTCGCAAATGAAGGTGGGCTCCCACAATTTGTCTTCCACCGTTTCTTCAAAGTACAACACCTGCAGACCCGCCAAACTGCGGGTGGACAACTTGTGCTTTTCTTCGGTCAAGCCGATTTTCTTCAGGGCTTGGCGCAACCAGTTGGCGTTGTCCACGTTGTCGCCGGCCGTGGTGTGGGCCATGATGGCTTCGCGGATGGTCAAGCGGGCAAAGGGTTTGGACAGGTCGACGGGTTTGCCGTCATAGGTCAGCAACAAGGTGCCCACGGCTTTTTCAGCCGCATCGCGCACCAGGCTTTCGGTGAATTGCATCAGGTCTTGGTAGTTCCAATAGGCCGCATAAAACTCCATCATGGTGAATTCGGGGTTGTGGCGCACCGATATGCCTTCGTTGCGGAAATTGCGGTTGATTTCAAACACCCGCTCAAAACCGCCCACCACCAACCGCTTGAGGTACAGCTCGGGGGCAATGCGCAAGAACATTTCTTGGTCCAAGGCATTGTGGTGGGTGCGAAATGGTTTGGCATTGGCCCCGCCCGGAATGGGGTGCAACATGGGCGTTTCCACCTCCAAAAACCCATGGTTGACCATGAATTCGCGGATGCCACTGACCGCTTTGCTGCGGGCCACAAAGCGCTTGCGGGCGCTCTCATCGGTCATCAGGTCCACATAGCGTTGGCGGTATTTGATTTCCTGGTCGTGCACCCCATGGAACTTATCGGGCATGGGCCGCAGGCTTTTGGTCAGCAGCCGAACCTGGGTCACATGGATGGACAACTCGCCGGTGCGGGTTTTGAACAAGCGACCTTCAGCGCCCACGATGTCGCCCAAATCCCAGTGCTTGAAGTCGTTGTAGATGTCTTCGCCAATTTCATCGCGGGCCAAATACAGTTGGATGCGCCCGCTGCTGTCTTGGAGCGTGGCAAAACTGGCCTTGCCCATCACGCGTTTGAGCATCATGCGTCCGGCCACACGGGCGAGTTGCCCCTCTTGGGTCAGGACCTCGGGGGTTTTGTCGCCATGGCTGTCGTGCAACGTGGCCGCGTGGTGGGCGGGTTTGAAGTCATTGGGAAAAGCCACGGCACCCCCCGCAGCTTGGCGCTCACGCAAGGCCTTGAGTTTTTCGCGGCGCTCGGCGATCAGTTGGTTCTCGTCTTGCGGGGCATCCGAGGCGGGGGTGGTGTCAGACATGGGTGGGTGAACAAAGAGGGCCGCAAAGCCTGGGTTGGAAGAAAGCGCCAGCGCGCAAAACGGTGGATTTTAGGTGCCCTGCACATCGCAGGCTGGGGTGCGCCAAGTGAAGCGGCAAATCCTGCACAATGCGGGCCATTCAAAGAAAGACATGGCCATGAACGCTGCAACCGAACGCCCCGCCTTGCCCGATCACCTCAGCATCGATGAGCGCAGCCCGCATTACGCGGCCGATGTGCTCGGCCATGCCATTGGCATTCGCTTCAACGACAAAGAGCGGCACGATGTGGAGGAGTACTGCATCAGCGAGGGTTGGATCAAAGTGCCCGCAGGCAAAACCCTGGACCGCAAGGGCAGACCGCTGTTGCTCAAACTCAAGGGCCGTGTCGAGGCCTTCTACCGTTGAGCCCGCAGGGGTTTATTTGAGGGCCACTGCAAAGCCGCGTTGCACCGCCGGGCGGGCCATCATGGCCTCATACCAGCGTTTGACATGCGGGTAGTGGGCCAAGTCCACCTGGTGGCGCGGATGTCGCCACACCCAGCCCAGGATGGCAAAGTCGGCAATCGACAGTTCACCCGCAAAGTAAGTGTGCTGGGCCAACCGCTTGTCCATCACGCCGTATAAGCGCAGGGTCTCGGCCATGAAGCGCTTCAAACCATAGCGTTGGTCGTTTTGGTCGTTCAGTCCGGCGAAATGGTGGACTTGGCCAGGCATGGGCCCAAAGCCGCCCATTTGGAACATCAACCACTCCATCACCGACACCCGGGCCGCCCCTTTGGCGGGTAAAAACAGACCGGTTTTTTCGGCCAGGTAAATCAAGATGGCACCCGACTCAAACACACTGATGGGCTGCCCATCGGGGCCATCGCTGTCGATGATCGCGGGGATTTTGTTGTTGGGGCTGATTTTCAAAAATTCAGGTTTGAACTGGTCGTCTTGGGTGATGTTGACCACCTTCACCTGATAGGGCAGGCCCATTTCTTCCAGGGCCACCGAAATTTTTCGCCCGTTGGGCGTGTCAAATGCAAACAGTTGGATGCTCATGGTGCTGGATCGTGAGTGGGGAATTAGCCAATGGCATCGGCCGGTTGGCGCGTCAACATGGCCAAGGTGTTGGCCACGGTTTTGCGCAATTCGCGCCGATCGCAAATCATGTCGATGGCCCCTTTTTGCAGCAAAAATTCGGCCCGCTGAAAGCCTTCAGGCAAGGTCACGCGAACGGTGCTTTCGATCACCCGTGGACCGGCAAAACCGATCAGGGCTTTGGGCTCGGCCATCACCACATCGCCCAAGAAAGCAAAGCCAGCGGACACACCGCCCATGGTGGGGTCGGTCAGCACGCTGATGTAGGGCAGGCCTTTTTTGGCCAGTCGGGTCAAGGCGGCATTGGTTTTGGCCATTTGCATCAGCGACAGCAAGCCTTCTTGCATGCGCGCGCCGCCGGTGGCGGTGAAACAGACAAAGGGCACCTTTTGATCGATGGCGGTGTGCACCCCACGGACAAAGCGCTCGCCCACCACCGAACCCATGGAGCCGCCCATGAAATCAAATTCAAAGCAAGCGGCCACCAAGCTGATGTTGTGCACCGAACCGCCCATCACCACCAAGGCATCGGTCTCACCGGTGTTTTCAAGTGCTTCTTTGAGCCTCTCTGGGTATTTGCGGCTGTCCTTGAACTTGAGCGCATCGACTGGCAACACCTCTTGGCCAATTTCGTAGCGGCCTTCGGGATCCAAAAACGCATCCAGCCGAGCCCGGGCTGCGATGCGATGGTGGTGCCCACAACTGGGACACACGTTTTGGTTTTGCTCCAAATCGGTGTTGTACAAAACCGTCTCGCAGCTGGGGCATTTGACCCACAGGCCTTCGGGCACGCTGCGGCGATCGGCCGGGTCGGTTTGCTGAATTTTGGGGGGCAGCAGTTTTTCTAGCCAACTCATGTTTCTCTCCTGGGCCCAAGGGCCATGTGCGGATTATGCAGGGGCATCGCGCAGTGCCAGCGATGCCTCAGGCCGTGTCCATGGCCTGGCGGATCTCGGCCATGAACTGGCGCGCCTGCGCCGGGGCTTGCGCTGGCGTGGCGGCTTCGATCAACTGGATCAATTTGCTGCCAATCACCACCGCATCGGCCACCTTGCCAATGGTGCGCGCGGTTTGGGCATCGCGGATGCCAAAACCCACGCCCACTGGGATGTGCACATGCTGGCGGATGCGCGGCAGCATGGCCTCGACCTCGTCGGTGTTGAGCGCGCCCGAACCCGTCACGCCCTTGAGCGAGACGTAGTACACATAACCGCTGGCCACGGCAGCAACTTGGCGCATGCGCAGCTCGGTGCTGGTGGGGGCGAGCAAAAAAATCAAATCCATGTCGTGGGCGCGCAAAGTGGCGGCAAAGTCCACGCACTCTTCGGGGGGGTAGTCCACGATCAGCACGCCATCGACCCCGGCGCTGGCCGCGTCTTTGACAAAGCCATGCGGGCCGTGCTGGAGGTTGTAGCTTTCCACCGGGTTGGCGTATCCCATCAAGACGATGGGTGTGCGGGTGTCGCTGGCGCGAAACGCGCGCACCATGGCCAACACCTCGGCCATGCCCACACCGTGGCGCAGCGCGGCTTCGCCGGCTTTTTGGATCACCGGCCCATCGGCCATCGGGTCACTGAAGGGCACACCCAACTCGATGATGTCCGCACCGCCTTCGACCAAGGCCTGCATCAGCGCCAAGGTGTGCGCGGGTTCTGGGTAACCGGCCATCAAATAAGGGATCAAGGCTTTGCGGCCGGTGCTTTGCAAGCCAGCCATGACAGGGGCGATGCGGCTCATGGGCGGGCTCCGTTCAATGCGGCCAAGGAAATGGCTTGTTCGCCTTTGACCGCTTGGCCTTGGCAGCTGGGTCGGCAAAAGAAGTCGGCATTTGACAAGTCGGCCACCGTGCCAATGTCTTTGTCGCCACGGCCCGAGAGGTTGACCAAAATGGATTGTTGGGGTGTCATGGTCTTGGCCAGCTTCATCGCATGGGCCACCGCATGGCTGGACTCCAAAGCGGGGATGATGCCTTCGGTGCGGCACAGGTAATGGAACGCGTCCAAGGCCTCTTGGTCGGTGATGCCCACGTACTCGGCGCGCCCAATGTCTTTCAAATAAGCGTGCTCAGGGCCAACCCCGGGGTAATCCAAGCCGGCACTGACCGAATGGGTTTCGGTGATTTGGCCGTTGGCATCTTGCAGCACATAGGTGCGGTTGCCGTGCAGCACGCCGGGCACGCCGCGTTGCAGCGAGGCCGAATGGCGGCCCGTGTCCATGCCTTCGCCAGCGGCTTCCACGCCAATCAGGCGGGTTTTTTCAAACGGGATGTAGGGGTAAAAAATGCCCATGGCATTGGAGCCGCCGCCCACACAGGCCAGTACCGCGTCGGGTTGCAGGCCGTGGTGCATGCTGGGCATTTGGGCGATGCATTCTTCGCCAATCACGCTTTGAAAGTCGCGCACCATCATGGGGTAGGGGTGGGGCCCGGCCACGGTGCCGATGATGTAGAAGGTATTGTCCACATGGGCCACCCAGTCGCGCAAGGCTTCGTTGAGCGCGTCTTTGAGGGTTTTGCTGCCCGACTCGACCGGCACCACCGTGGCACCCAAGAGCTTCATGCGGTAGACATTGGGGCTTTGGCGTTTCACATCCTCGCTGCCCATGTAGACCACGCATTCCAGGCCATAGCGTGCGCAAATGGTGGCGGTGGCCACGCCATGTTGGCCCGCACCCGTCTCGGCAATGATGCGCGGCTTGCCCATGCGCTTGGCCAGCATGGCTTGGCCAATGGTGTTGTTGATCTTGTGTGCGCCGGTGTGGTTGAGGTCTTCGCGCTTCAAGTAAATTTGCGCGCCCCCCATCTCGCGGCTCATGCGGGCTGCGTGGTAGATCGGCGAAGGCCGCCCGACAAAGTGGGCCAATTCAGATTTGAACTCGGCGATGAAGGCCGGGTCATGCTGGTACTGGGCATAGGCTTGTTTGAGTTCTTCGATGGCATGGGTCAGGGTTTCTCTGACAAAGCTGCCGCCGTAAATGCCAAAGTGGCCGCTGGCGTTGGGTTGCTGGTATGTGGACATGTCAATCACAAAGGGGGTGGAGCCTGTGGGTTCAGGCGGCTGTTTCAGGGCGGAATCAAACGCCTGGCTGGGCGTGGTGGTCGGCGGCCCGCACGGCCGCCACAAATGCTTGCATGCGTCCAGGGTCTTTGATGCCTGGAGCCGTTTCGATGCCTGAGCTCACATCAACGGCGAGCGACAGACCCCGATGGCGCACTTGGGCCATGCCATCGGCCACGTTTGCAGGTGTGAGTCCACCAGACAAAACGAGGTGAGCATTGACGTTTGTTGGAAGCCGTGACCAATGGAATGCCTTGCCGCCACCGCCATAACCTTCGACATGGGCGTCGAGCAGCAAGGCGTGGGCTTGAGAGTGTTGTTGGGCGTATTTTACGAGGTCAAAGGCGGGGGCATCCTCGCCCAGGGGAATGCGCGCGGCACGCAACCAGCGCCGCCCCAATCGCTGGCCCCAAAGGGCGCATTCTTGGGGGGTTTCGTCGCCATGAAACTGCAGCCAAGCGCCAGGCACTTGGGCGGCGGCGGCTTCAATCTCTGGCGCTGATGCGTTGACAAACAACAGCACCGGTGTGACAAAAGCGGGCAAGCGCTGCGCCAGTTGGCCTGCGCGTTCGGCGCTGACGTGGCGTTTGCTTTTGGGGTAGAGCACCAGGCCGATGGCATCGGCCCCAGCGGCCACGGCCGCGTCCACATCGCTTTCGCGGGTCAAGCCGCACATCTTGATGCGGGTGGTCATGGGCGAGGTGTGCATGGCAACCAATCATACGCAGGGGTGCGTTGGGGCAAGCCCCATTCGGCGGCGTACTGGGGGCCCAAAAAGTACAGGCCATCGGGTGAAAAAGTGGGCGCGGCCACATCGCGGTTGCGCGCTTGCAGCACCTCTCGCATCCATGCGGGGTCTTGCAGGCCTTGGCCAATTTGCAGCAAACAGCCCATGATGTTGCGGATCATGTGGTGCAAAAACGCATTGGCCTCAAATTCAAAGCGCCAGTAGCCATGGCCGTCGGTGCCCGCGCAGGGCTGTATGTTGATTTGGCGAAGGGTTTTGACGGGGCTGGGAGACTGGCAGGCCGAGGCCCGAAAAGAGCTGAAGTCGTGCTCGCCCAACAAGACCTGTGCCGCCTTTTGCATGGCTTGCGCTCGCAGGGGGCGAAACACCCAACCCACCCGGCCACTCTCCAAGCTGGGGCGAACCGGGGAAGACAAAACCATATAAACATAGCGCCGCCCCATGGCGCTGGCGCGGGCATGGAAGCTGGGCGGGACTTCCTGTGCCCATTGCACCGCGATGTCGGCGGGTAAAAAAGCGTTGGTGCCGCGCACCCAGGATGACATGTCGCGCACCAGGTCGGTATCAAGGTGCACCACTTGCATCAAGCCATGGACACCCGAGTCGGTGCGACCGGCGCAAACGGTTTGCACCCTTTGTTGGCAAAAGCTCGTCAGGGCTGCTTCGAGTTTGTCTTGCACCGTTTGGCCAGAGCGTTGGCTTTGCCAACCTTCATAGGCCTGACCCAGGTAACTCAGGCCCAGGGCCAAGCGCATGGGGTGATCAGGCCTGGTGTTGATTCAGCCACCGTTGGGCCTTGCGCTGGATGTCACCGCTGGCCTCGCGCACCACCTCCTCGGCCAATGCCCGGGCGGTGTTGTGTTGGCCCATGTCCCACAACTCTTCGGCCAAATTGAGTCGAACTTCATAGTCTGAAGGCGGCGGCGCGTCGCCCAACTCAGGGCCATCGTGCGGCGCGAGGTTTTCGGTGGTGTTGGGCGCGGCCGATTGGGGTTTTGCCTCCAACTCCAGGTCGAAATTGAACGGGCTGCTGGGGGCCGGGTCATGGGCTGCCTCACGCTCGCGCGCAGGGGCCGTGTAGATGTCGTCATCGATCAAGTCATCGGCAGCGCGGCGGCGGCTGCGGAACCAGCCCAACAGGGCCAACAAGACCACCAGGCCTGCTGCGCCATAAGGTGTCCAGGGGTGGTCCACCAAGGCATCGATCACGCTGTCTTCGGTTTTGCCCGGCAAGCTGACCGGTGCAGGTGTGGCCGCCAATCCACTGGCGGCTTGGGCCAGGGCATTGAGGTCGGCCACGTTTTGGCTGGCTTTGCGGGCCTCTTCGGCGGTTTGTTCGGCTTGTTTTTGGGCCGCCACTTTGTCGGCCTCTTTGGCGGCTGCACTGTCGGCTTTGCCCAGTGTGAGTTTGTCCTGGCCGGGCTGGGCTTTGCCGTCTTTGACTTGGCCTTGCAAACTGCCTTGGGCACTGCGGCCAGCCTTGGGCAGGTCGGCATTGGGGGCATTGGCGGCCAATTTGGCCCGGTACTGGGCAAAGTCAGCGGCCTGGGCTTTGATGGTTTGGCGGGCTTCGCTGGCCGGGGTTTGTTGGGCCTCTTGGGCATCGGGCAGTTTGAGCACGGCACCGGCTTTGAGGCGGTTGACGTTGTTCTCTACAAAAGCATCGGGGTTGGCCCGCAGCAAGGCCACCAGCATTTGGTCCAAGGACACCTGGCTGTCTTTGTGGCGCAGGGCCAACTCACCCGCGGTGTCGCCGCGCACCACCGTCAAGCTTTTGGCCTGCTCCGGGCTGCTCGGGCGAACGGCCGGGGTGGGCAAATCGGCAGGTTTGTCATCGGCAGCAGCTGGTGCCGGGGCCGGGGCCGGAGGCGCAGCGGGTGCGGGTGCGGCAGGTGGTGCAGGTGGTGCAGGTGGTGCAGGTGGTGCAGGGGTGGCCACTGGTGCGGCAGGCGCGGCGGGGGCGGTGGGAGCGGCGGGAGCGGGCGGTGCAGCGGGTGTTGGGGTCACGACGGGCAGGTTCGGTGCAGCCGCCGAAGCTGCGGCCACGGACGTGGCCGATTGGGTGGGCACATTGCCCATGAAAACCCGCCGACCCGTGGCCCAGCGGAACTCGATGAGCATGTCCAAAGAGGGTGAGGTGAGCGGTTGCTCGCTGCTGAACTCAATGAAAGCGGAGCCATCGGGTTTGCGCTTGAGTTGGGCTTTGATCAGCGCCAATTCGGGGGACATGGCGACGCGGGCCACGTTGTACAACTCCGGCGCAGCCAGCGAAGCCTGCAAATCGTTGCTCTCAACAGGGCTGATGTCTTTGACTTCCAGTTCAGCGAGCAAGCGTTCCCCTGGCTTGGAGAGCAAGCTGATGTTGCCCAGGCTGATGGCACCGACCGAACCCATTAAAAAGCTCGATAACACCAAAACTGCGGCGAGACGTGTGTTCGTCATGACAAAACCCAGTCCATATTAAACATCCGGAGATGTTACCTTCTTCCTTAACTCTGCAACAAAATGCGCAGCATCCGACGCAGGGGTTCGGCCGCTCCCCACAGGAGTTGGTCCCCAATGGTGAAGGCACCCAGGTAGTCGGGGCCGAAAGCCAGCTTGCGGATGCGGCCCACGGGAATGGTCATGGTGCCCGTCACAGCCACGGGCGTGAGCTGCTGCAAACTGTCTTCGCGGTGGTTGGGCACCACTTTGACCCAGGGGTTGTCGGCCGCGATCATGGCCTCGATGTCGGCCACTGGCACGTTCTTTTTGAGCTTGAAGGTCAGCGCCTGGCTGTGGCAACGCATGGCACCCACGCGCACGCAAAACCCGTCCACCGGCACCGCTGGTGTGCCAAAACCAGCGCCTTGGCCCAAAATTTTGTTGGTTTCGGCCATGCCCTTCCATTCTTCGCGGCTGGTGCCCCAAAACTCATCGCCTTCTTTTTTGCCGGCCCCCAGGTCTTTGTCGATCCAGGGGATGAGCGAGCCACCCAAGGGCACGCCAAAATTTTCTGTTTCGGCAGCCGACAGAGCGCGTTGCTTGGCAATGACTTTGCGGTCGATTTCCAAAATGGCGCTTTTCGGGTCGTCGAGCAGAGATTTCACCTCAGCATGGAGGGTGCCAAACTGGGTCAGCAACTCGCGCATGTGGGCCGCGCCGCCGCCGGAGGCGGCTTGATAGGTTTGGGTGCTCATCCACTCGACCAAACCGGCTTTGTACAAAGCGCCCACGCCCATCAACATGCAACTGACGGTGCAATTGCCGCCGACCCAATTCAGGCCCCCCTTGGACAGGGCCGATTCGATGACCGGCAAATTGACCGGGTCGAGCACGATGACGGCATCGTTTTGCATGCGCAGGGTGGAGGCCGCATCGATCCAATGGCCGTTCCAACCGGCGGCGCGCAGCTGGGGGAAAACCGCGCTGGTGTAGTCGCCGCCTTGGCAGGTGATGATGATGTCGCAGGTTTGGAGCGCACCGATGTCATGGCCATCGAACAGCTTGGTTTCGTTTTTGGCCATCGCTGGCGCAGCACCACCGGCGTTGGAGGTGGAGAAAAAAACCGGTTCGATCAAATCGAAGTCTTTTTCCGTTTGCATGCGGTCCATCAGGACCGATCCCACCATGCCCCGCCAGCCCACAAGCCCGACGCGGTTGCCTATCTTTTTCATTGCTCTGCCCTTTCAATCCAAATGTGATGTTGCCCGGCTCGTCTGGCCGGGAAGGGCGCGACGAACCGGAGCGGTTAGCCCTTGATGGTGTGGGTCATGATCACGCGCACGAACGCAGCAGCCCTGAGGCCGCAAGCCGCATTCGCAGACAACAAATTGGCATGAATCATGGGCGCAGATTCTAGCGCCAGGGCACTGTCAGAACCGTGTCAGTCACGCCGCTGGCGGGAAGATGGGTGCATGGGCTGGCGCATGCAAGATGTGTCGCGCCAAAGCTTGTGCGCGTGGCGCGCCCAAGCTGGGTTGGGCATAGCTTAAAAACTTGTCCACCAAGTCCGCTTCGCGCCAAGGAGATTGCGCGTCACCTTTCACGCTGGTGGTGGTGTTTTCCATTTCGCGGCCATCGCGCCATGTCAAGCGCAGCCGGGCTGCACGCACTTGCTGTGGCCCCCAAGTGGGCTCGACGTGGATCACCACTTTGCGCTCCAGGCTTCGCAGCAATGGGTCGTCGAAAAAAGCTGGCGCATAGACCTCGGGGTTCAAATGGCCCCAGCGCAATGCGGCGGCCACGCCAAAGGAGAGCGAAAACTGGGCCTGCAAAGGGGTTTGGGCTTGGCGAATGCCGCAGTAAATGGTGGCCTCCTCGTACACCCATAAATCAATGCCTTCGATCTGGGCCACATCCACCTGTGGCCGCAAAGCCAAAGCCGCTTGCGCGCCGTAATGCACATGTCGAACGGCGGCATGGGGTTTGAAATAGGCAGACAAAATTTCAAACGTGTCCAAGGAGAGTGGGTCACTGGGCATGGTTTTGCCATAGGCGACCTGTAAAAAACACGCCAGCGCATCTTGCGGCGCGGTGATGCCGCAGGCGGCGCTTTGGGCCGCCATTTGCCCGAGCATGGCGGCATGGCCCAAATAGGTGTTGCGCGCGGTGTCGCCGGTTTGGATGGGCCGGTACAAGGACATGGGCAGTTGGCACGCAGCGGTGTTGATCGCGCGCCAGGTTTGGCCTGCATCCAGGCCCATGGCGCGGGCCGCGGCCGCTGCAGCGCCCAAGGCGGGCCAATTGCCGTCCACATGCATGCCCGGTGCAATCCGCAACAAAGCACCCATGCGCGCACCGACTTCATAGCCCAAAACCAATGCGCGCAACAAATCATGCCATTGGAGTCGCTCCACCCAAGGCCAAATGGCCCCCAAGGCGGCCACGCCCGGCCGTCCATGGGCACGCGCATGGCCTTCGCAGGCCTCGTCCCAGCAGGCGGCCAAGGCAAAGCCCATGGCCGCACCCGCGCTGGGGGCGGCTTGTTGGGCCAAGGCTGTGCCAAAGGGATCGGTGCGCAAGCCTTGTCCATCCAGCCAAGCCCGCACCGTCGCCGAGCGAGCGCCTGCAATGGCGCAGCCCAAGGTGTCCAACACCAACCAGCGGGCCTGTTGTTGCACCTGGGGCGGTAATTCGAAGCCGGGTGCGGCGTGGTGTTCGATCAGTTGCAGCAAAGAGGTTTCCATCCAGGGGGCCGTTTCATGGGTTCACGAGGCGTTGGGCCCACATCCTACTGGTCGGGGCGCGCGGGGCCCAGGCCGCCCAGGCGGGACACCGTTTGGGGTCAAAATGGCGGGCTGATGGTTTTGGGCGTTTTCTGCCTGCCCATGGCTGTGTTGTCAAAGGAAATAAGATGAAGAAATTCGGCGCAAAGTGGATGGCTGTATGGCCAAGTTTGTGGGTGTTGTGGGGCCTCACCGGGTCTGTGGCGATCGCACAGGGCTTTCCCACCAAACCCATCACCATCGTAGTCCCTTACGCGCCCGGTGCGACCGACCGCGAGGCCCGAAAAATCGCCGAACTGGCCGCCAAGCACCTGGGGCAAACCATCGTGGTCGAAAACCGCGACGGCGCTGGCGGCACCATTGGTGCGGCCCATGTGGCCCGCTCCCAGCCCGATGGCCACACCCTTTTGTACGCAGCACCAGCGGTGGTCACCGTGGCCCCTTTGGTGGGCAAACCGCCTTATGCCTATGAGGACCTGATGCCTTTGGCCCGCGCCAGCATCACCCCCCACTATTTGGCCGCCCGCATGGACGCGCCATTTCGCAATGGCCGAGAAATGGTTGCTTTTGCCAAAGCCAATCCCGGCAAGCTGACCTTTGGCAGCCCTGGCAATGGCACGGCCGTGCATTTGGCGGGCGAAGCCTTGGCCGATGCAGCGGGTTTCCAATTCACCCATGTGCCCCACCGGGGCTTGGCCCCGGCCTTGACCGCGGTGATGGGCGGTTTTGTGGATGTGGTGATTGGCGCGCCGGGGGTGATCCATGCCCAAGTCGAAGCGGGCAAGCTGCGCCCGATTGCACAATTTGGTGCCACCAGGGCCGCTGCCTTGGGCAACCTCCCCACCTTGAAAGAACAAGGCATTGACCTGGCTTTGCGCGCAGACTTTGGATTCTTTGCCCCCAAAGGCCTGCCCGCCGATGTGGTTCAGCGGCTCAATGAAGCATTGCAAAAAGCCATCGACTCCGAAGAGTTCAAAAGCTTTGTGGCGGTGGCCTTGGTGGCCCCTGCATTTCTCAACGCCAGCGATTACCAAGCGGTGGTGGACTCGGAGCGGGCCATTTATGCCCGCGTGGTTCCCAAGTTGGCTTTGGGCAACCGGTGACATCGGGGATTTGACATGTCACGCATGCCTGCTTTGTACATTCCCCATGGGGGAGGGCCTTCTTTTTTCATGACCGGCGAGCGCAAGCAAATGTTCCAGCCCACGGAAGATTTTTTGCGCGCCATTGAACAGCATTTGCCGGCCACCCCCCGTGCCATCTTGTGCGTCACCGCGCATTGGGAGTCGCCAGAGGCCACCTTTGCCGGGGGTGAACAACCGGATTTGATTTACGACTACTACGGTTTTCCGCCAGAAACCTACCAGCTGCAATACCCCGCACCGGGTCAACCCGCACTGGCCCAACAGGCGGCCCAATTGCTGCAGCAAGCGGGCTTTTCTGCCCGCGTCGATCCGCAATATGGTTGGGACCATGGGGTGTTCATCCCGCTCAAAGTGATGTACCCCCAGGCCAACATCCCCGTGGTGGCCATGTCTTTGCATGAAAGACTCGACCCCGTGATGCACAGCCAGTGGGGTCGCGCGCTCAGCAGTTTGCGAGACCAAGGGGTTTTGATTTTGGGCTCGGGCATGAGTTATCACAATTTGCGCGATTTCTCTGGACAGGCTGCGGCCTCTTTTGTTTTTCACGATTGGCTGGACCAAGCCTTGAGCGGTGACTGGCATTCGCGCACCGACCAATTGAGCCGCTGGCATTTGGCACCGGGCGGTGTGGCCTCTCACCCCAGGGCCGAACACTTGCTCCCCTTGATGGTGGCCAGTGGTGCAGGCTCTGACCAGCCTGGGCGCGCGATTTGGCGCGGTCCGATTGGCCCGACTTGCGCGGGTGCTTGGGCGTTTGATTGAAACCCAGTGAGCGGTTTCGCCAGGCTGGGGCCCGGCGCACGGGTGCGCTGGGCCTGAACTGGGGCGCGGTGTATCAGGGGTGGCTGGTTTGCGCATGCCTGTGGCTTTTGTGGGTCGGCCCCGCATCGGCCCAAGCCGACTACCCGTCCAGGCCGATTCGCATCGTGGTGCCGTTCACACCCGGGGGCAGCCCCGATGTGTTGGCCAGAACGCTGGGCCAAAAAATCAGCCAAGCCTGGGGCGTGGCGGTGGTGGTTGAAAACATCGCTGGCGCGGGTGGGACCATTGGTGCGGACCGGGTGGCCAAATCAGCGCCCGACGGTTACACCTTGTTGATGGGGCATGTGGGCACATTGGCGGTGGCCCCTGCGGTCTATCCCAAATTGCCTTATGACCCGGTGGCCTCTTTTGCGCCGGTGGCATTGGTGGCCAAAGTGCCCAATGTGTTGGCGGTGCATCCGTCCATGCCGGTTCGCACCACCCAGGAGTGGGTGCAGTATTTGAAGACCCATCCGGGGCAAGTCAATTACGGCTCAGGCGGCAATGGCAGCGCGGCCCACTTGGCCACCGAGTATTTCAAACTCGCGACCCAAACCTTTGTGGTGCATGTGCCCTACCGGGGCACCGCACCAGCGGTGGCCGATGCCGTGGCCGGGCAAATCCAAATGGTCTTCACCGGTGCACCCGCCATCATCCCCATGGCCAAGGCGGGCAAGTTGCGGCCCCTGGCGGTGTCGAGTTCGCAGCGCATGCCCTCCATGCCGGAGATCCCCACCTTGGCCGAATCGGGCGTGAAGGGTTTGGAGGGTTTCGACGCCGATCAGTGGTATGGCTTGGTCGCACCCGCGGGCACGCCGTTGGAGGTGGTGAAAAAGCTCAACCAAATCACCAACGAGAGTTTGTCTGCGCCTGAACTCAGTGCCCGCCTGCGGTCTGAAGGCGCGCTGGCAACGCCCACCACCCCCCAGGCGTTTGGCCAACTCATTCAAAGTGAAATCAAGCGCTGGCGGCCGGTGGTGCGCAACGCCAACATCCCATCGGAGTAGTTGGCGCTGGGTTTGCTCAGCCCAAAGCCTTGACCACGGCATCGCCCATTTGGGCCGTGCCCACTTTGGTCGTGCCTTCGCTGTAAATGTCACCGGTGCGCAGGCCTTGGGCCAGCACTTTTTTCACAGCGTTTTCAATCCGCACAGCGGCGGCTTCTTGGTTCAGGCTAAAGCGCAGCATCATGGCCGCGCTCAAGATGGTGGCCAAGGGATTGGCCACGCCTTTGCCAGCGATATCGGGCGCGCTGCCGTGGCTGGGTTCGTACAAACCTTGGTTGCTGGCGTTGAGCGAAGCCGAGGGCAGCATGCCAATGGAGCCGGTCAGCATGGAGGCCTCGTCGCTCAGGATGTCACCGAACATATTGCCGGTGACCACCACGTCAAAGCGTTTGGGTTCTTTGACCAATTGCATGGCGGCGTTGTCCACATACATGTGGTCCAGGGCCACATCGGGGTAGTCTTTGTGCACTTCGGTGACGATGTCTTTCCAAAACTGGAAGGTCTCCAGCACATTGGCTTTGTCCACACTGGTCACGCGTTTGCTGCGTTTGCGTGCGGCCTCAAAGGCCACGCGGGCAATGCGTTCCACCTCCGGTCGGGTGTAGCGCATGGTGTCAAAGGCTTCTTCGGCCCCGGCAAATGCGCCATCGGGCGAGTCCCGTCGGCCACGCGGCTGGCCAAAGTAAATATCGCCGGTGAGTTCGCGGATGATCAAAATGTCCAGGCCAGCGATCAACTCGGGCTTGAGGCTGGAAGCCCCCACCAACTCGGGATAGCAAATGGCCGGGCGAAAATTGGCGAACAGCCCTAAGTTTTTGCGCAAGCCCAAAATGGCTTGCTCGGGGCGCAAGGGGCGGTCCAAGGTGTCGTATTTCCAGTCGCCGACCGCACCGAACAAAATCGCATCGGCCTCTTTGGCCAGCTTCAAGGTGCTGTCGGGCAATGGGTGGCCATGGGCATCGTAGGCACAGCCGCCCACCAAGGCGGTTTCCATTTCGAGTGGCAAGCCCAAAACCTTGAGCACCTTGACCGCTTCGGCCACGATTTCGGTGCCAATGCCGTCGCCGGGTAGAACTGCAATTTTCATCGGAAGCTCTCCGGCATGGTTTGCGCCAACCAAGGTTTGGCACTCAGGCGGGCGGCTTCAAAGTCGCGGATTTTGTCGGCATGGCGCAGGGTCAGGCCAATGTCGTCCAGGCCATTCATCAGGCAATAGCGGCGAAACGGTTGCACCTCGAAGGGGATTTCTTCGCCTTGTGGGCGCACCACCACTTGGCGGTCCAAATCCACCGTCAACTGGTAGCCGGGAAAGCCAAAGCAATCGTCAAACAATTGCCCAATGATGGTCTCGGGCAAGACGATGGGCAACAAGCCGTTTTTAAAGCTGTTGTTGAAAAAGATGTCGGCAAAGCTGGGGGCCAAGATGGCGCGAAAACCATATTGCTCCAAGGCCCAGGGCGCATGCTCGCGCGAGGACCCGCAGCCAAAGTTTTTGCGCGCCAGCAATATCGACGCACCCTTGTAACGGGGCTGGTTCAAGATGAAGTCGGGGTTGATCTTGCGTTGGCTGTTGTCTTGGCCGGGCTCGCCGTGGTCGAGGTAGCGCCACTCGTCAAACAAGTTGGGTCCAAAGCCGGTTTTCTTGATCGACTTCAGAAATTGTTTGGGGATGATGGCATCGGTGTCGACGTTTTCGCGGTCCATGGGGGCGACCAGCCCTTTGTGCACGGTGAATTTATTCATGGTGTTGGCTTTCAAACAAATTGGCGCACATCGACAAAATGGCCGTGGATGGCTGCGGCAGCGGCCATGGCGGGGCTGACCAAGTGGGTGCGCCCACCGGTGCCTTGACGGCCTTCAAAGTTGCGGTTGCTGGTGGAGGCACAGCGCTCGCCCGCTTCCAGCCGGTCGGCGTTCATGCCCAGGCACATCGAGCAACCGGGTTCGCGCCATTCAAAGCCAGCGGCCTTGAAAATTTCGTCCAGGCCTTCTTTCTCCGCTTGCGCTTTGACCAGGCCAGAGCCGGGCACGATCATCGCCAGCTTGACATTGCGGGCCACTTTTTGGCCCAGGCGCTTGACCACCGCAGCGGCTTCGCGCATGTCTTCAATGCGGCTGTTGGTGCATGAGCCGATGAAGATTTTGTCCACCGTGATGTCTGCAATGGGTTTGCCCGGTTGCAAGCCCATGTAGGTCAAGGCGCGTTCAATGGCCATGCGCTTGTTGGCATCTTTTTCCTTGTCCGGGTCGGGCACGCGGTCCAGCACCGAGACCACCATCTCGGGCGATGTGCCCCAGGTGACTTGCGGCGCAATCTCTGCGGCGTTGAGTTGCACCACCGCATCGAAGTGGGCATCGGCATCGGACTGCAAGGTTTTCCAGTAGGCCACCGCATGGTCCCATTCAACGCCTTTGGGCGACAGCGGGCGGCCACGCAGGTATTCGATGGTTTTGTCGTCCACCGCCACCAGGCCCGCACGGGCACCGGCTTCGATGGCCATGTTGCACAAGGTCATACGGCCTTCCATGCTCAGGGCGCGCACCGCAGAACCGGCAAATTCAATGGTGTAGCCGGTGCCACCGGCGGTGCCAATTTTTCCAATGATGGCCAGCACCATGTCTTTGCCCGTCAGCCCTTTGGCCAAGGTGCCATCGACTTGGATGCGCATGTTTTTGGCTTTTTTGGTCAGCAAGGTTTGGGTGGCCAGCACATGCTCGACCTCTGAGGTGCCAATGCCATGGGCGAGTGCACCAAATGCACCATGGGTCGAGGTGTGCGAATCGCCGCAGACCACGGTCATGCCGGGCAAGGTGGCACCGTTTTCTGGGCCAATCACATGCACGATGCCTTGGCGCTTGGACAGAAACGGAAAGTAGGCTGCCGCACCGTGTTCAGCCATGTTGCTGTCCAAGGTGGTGATTTGCTCTTTGCTGACCGGGTCGGTCAAGCCGTCATAGCCCAGCTCCCAACCCGTGGTCGGCGTGTTGTGGTCGGCGGTGGCAATCACCGAACTCACCCGCCAGACCTTGCGCTTGGCCACGCGCAGGCCTTCATAGGCCTGGGCACTGGTGACTTCGTGCACCAAATGACGGTCTATATATAAGACGGCGGTGCCATCTTCTTCAGATGTCACAAGGTGTTCGTCCCAAATTTTGTCGTAGAGCGTGCGTCCCATGGATAGTCCTGGTTGAGTGGCCAAAGAGGGCGGATTTTAGGCCCAGTGGTTTGTAGCCCTGGGCCGTGGTGTCACCTGCATTCAAGCACTGTCCACGATGGTCTTGGGGTCCACGCGACGGGCTCTGTGATCAATGTAATAACCGCCAAACTCGGTGTAACGCAACACCCCTTGGCCGCAGGTTTGGCAGGCATGCAGCACGCATCGGTTGGCGGGAAAGTGGGCCAAAGACACCGGTGCTTGGGGGTCACCATAGCGCGTGCCTTCGGGATGAAATTCCTCAAAAGTGGGCTCGGCCAGCTCCGGGTCGCGCAAGCTGGCGATGGCGGGCAGTTGCGCCTGCGGCCACTGTGCCTCGGTGATGCTGGACCAGCCCGCGCAATGCTTCAACGCACAGGTGCAGTCTGGGGGGTTGCTCGGCAACAGGGCGCGCAATGCGGGGGCGCTGAAAACGCGGGGTAGATCGGACATGCGCCAATGGAAATGAAGGTGTTGTGGAGCCGGGGTAGCGCTGGGCACCCAGGGCAGTGAGGCTAACACGCCGCTGGGGACGGGCCTTCGCCCAGGGCTGGGTTACAAAGGGTTTTCCCGCACAAGAAAACGCTTGGACCCCCTTTGAGCGGCCACTGGGAAACGCCATAATGGTTCTATCCTAAACCGTTGTTTTATATTTGAAACATATGAGCGACCCCACATCACACAGCCAAACGCCAACCAGCGGGGAGTGGCACAACGTGGCCGCGCGTGCGGGTTTGGACCCAGATTTCCCCACGGGCGTGGAGGTGCTGGGGCAAAAAATCGGTTTGTTTTTGCACCAAGACCAAGTCCATGCATTGGAAGACGTGTGCCCCCATGCCTATGCCTTGTTGTCGCAAGGCTTTGTGGAGGATGGGGTGGTGGAGTGCCCCTTGCACGCGGCCCGGTTTGAAATCAACGGAGGCAAATGCCTCAATGACATCGGTCAGCGCGATTTGCGTTGCTACCCGACCAAGGTGGAAGACGGCCGCGTGTGGGTCCAGGTGCACCCCGCATGAGCGCTGTGGCCGCGATCGCCTTCGAAGGCGTGGACAAAACCTTTCCGGCCAGCCGATCGCAGCCGCCCGTGCAAGCCGCGCGCGCGGTCAGTTTTGCGATTCAAGCCGGTGAGGTGGTGTCCATCATCGGTCCCTCGGGTTGCGGCAAAAGCACCTTGCTCAACATCGGCTCGGGTTTGGCACCACCCACCGCTGGTGTGGTCAAGGTCTTGGGCGTGCCGGTGCAAGGGCCCAATCCCAAAGTGGCTTTCATGCTGCAAAAAGATTTGTTGTTGCCGTGGCGGACCATTGCTGAGAATGTGGAGTTTGGTTTGGAGTTGCGCGGGGTGGCACCCACCCAGCGGCGCGAAACTTCGGAGCAGTTGCTGCAGCAATTTCGGCTGGCTGGTTTTGGCGGGCACTATCCCCACCAACTCTCGGGTGGCATGCGCCAGCGCGCGGCATTGGCCCGCACGTTGGCGGTGGACCCGACGGTGCTGCTGATGGACGAGCCGTTCTCAGCGCTGGACGCGCAAACCAAAATGATCTTGCAGCAAGACCTGGCCCGCAGTGTGCGCGCGCATGGCAAAACGGTTTTGTTCATCACCCACGACCTGTCCGAAGCGGTGGCTTTGTCCGACCGCATCTTGGTGATGAGCGAGCGCCCAGGCACCATCGTGGAGCAAATCACGGTGGATTTGCCCGACCGCGACAAGCCGATGCAGCGGCGCAAACACCCTGAACTGGGCGAGTATGTGGCCCGCTTGATGGCCTTGCTCAAACTCGATGCCGACACCGATATCCACTGACCCCTCTCAACACCTAGGAGAAAGACCATGATGCGACGTACCCTGATGGCCCTGGCCACTGCCCTGGCAACCTTTGCCCCCTTGAGCGGCCAAGCCCAAGCCCCTGCGGCTGGCGGGCAAGAGGTCACCTACTTGCTGCCAGCGCCTTCGCTGTTGCCAGCTTTTGGACCTTGGATGCTGGCGCAGGCCAAAGGTTATTACGCCCAAGAGGGCCTGAATGTGAAGTTCGTCAGCGGCCGTGGTGGCGTGGACGTGGCCAAGCAAATTGGCGCGGGCAATGCCGTGATTGGCGGGGCCATTGGCGACACGCCCATCATCGCGCGCGGCCAAGGCATCCCCATCAAAGCGGTGGCCGTGCTGGGTGCGGGCTCCTTGATGCAACTGGTCAGTCACAAAGATGCGCGCATCGAGTCGCCGCGCGAACTCAAAGGCCAAGTGGTCACCACCACCGGCTACACCGACACCACTTATTACGCCTTGCTGGGCATGCTGAGCAAGTCGGGTTTGACCAAAAATGATTTGGACATCCAATCGGCCGGGCCCGCTGGTGTGTGGCAGCAATTCGCAGCCAAAAAAGCCGTGGCCATGGCGGCTGTGCCCGACTGGACCGCCACAGCGATGGCAGCCGGTGCCAAGGTCGATATCTTGCCCGCCGATGTGTATTTCAAAAGCATGGCCCAGGCCATTTTGGCCAGCGATGAAACCATCGCCAAAAACCCTGAGCTGATCCAAAAACTGGTGCGGGCCACCTTGAAGGGCATGCGCGACATCATGAAAGACCCCAAAGCGGCCACCGCCGTTTATGTGGCCCATGTGCCAGCCCACAAAGGCAAAGAAGACCTGATTTTGCAAACCTTTGAGCTGTACAACAAATACGTTTACGCCAACCAAAAGGTTTTGGGCCAGATGGACGAGGGGCGCTTGATGGACTTGCAAAAGTTCTATGTCAGCAATGCCATCGTGCCCAAAGAGGTGCCTGCCAAAGACCTCTATACCAATCAATTCACTGGCCTGAAGTAAGGCATGGGTTCAGGCACCAAAACCACCGCCTGGAGCGTGCTGGTCGCGCTCTTGTTCCTGGCCGCTTGGCAATGGTTGCCCGGCTGGTGGGGTGTGCCTGAATTCATTTTGCCCAACGCCAGCAAAACCTGGGAAGAATTGTTTCGCATCCATGCCAGCGAGCGTTTGCTTTGGCACAGTGGCATCACCTCGCTGGAGGTGGTGGTCGGTTTTGTGTTGGGCGCTGCCTTGGGCGCGGCCATGGGTTATGCATTGGGCCTGTCCCCACAAGTCGAAGCCGTCTTGTCGCCTTATTTATTGGCTTTGCAAATCGCGCCCAAGGTGGCTTTTGCCCCCTTGTTTGTGATGTGGCTGGGCTACACCGTCTACCCCAAAATTTTGGTGGCCATCTTGATTGTTTTTTTTCCGGTGCTGATCAATGTGTTGACCGCCATGCGCAACCTCGATGCCGACATGATCAACCTGGCCCGATCTTTTTCGGCCACCCGCATGCAGGTGTTTTTCAAGGTCCAGTGCCCGGCCACCTTGCCCGCCTTGTTTTCCGGCTTGCGCATTGCCAGCACCTTGGCCGTGATCGGCGTGGTGGTGGGTGAATTGGTCGGCGGCAACATGGGTTTGGGTTATTTGCTGGTGTTTTTTGAAGGCCAAGGCAACACCGCCGGTGTGTTTGTGGTGATCGGTGCTTTGACCGTGATTGGCATATTGGCGTACTACGCCGTGGTGATCGCTGAAAACCGGGTGTTGCATTACCTGCCCAGCGCGGAAAGGCGGACCCCATGATGGCAACCACGCCCGTGGGCACCATGGCCGATCGGCGGGTGTTGGTCACCGGGGGCGCACGCGGTTTGGGTGCGGCCTTTGCCCAGGCCTTGGTGCAAGCCGGTGCACGGGTGGTGATCACCGATGTCTTGCATGAACAGGGGCAGAACCTGGCGCAGTCGCTGGGCCCAGCCGCGCATTACCTGCCCATGGACATGACCGACCCAGCGGCTGTGCGCGCCGGGGTGGACCAAGCCGCACAGTGGCTGGGCGGGCTCGATGGCTTGGTCAACAACGCGGCCATCACCAACAGCGGTGGCAAAGACATGCAAGACATCGACTTGGCCACCTGGGACAAGGTGATGGCAGTGAATGTGCGTGGCCCTTGGTTGGCCACCGTGGCCGCGCACCCGCACCTCAAAGCCAGTGGCAGCGGTCGGGTGCTCAACATCGCATCCGACACCGCTTTGTGGGGGGCCCCCCGCTTGATGGCTTATGTGGCCAGCAAGGGCGCGGTGATTTCCATGACCCGATCCATGGCGCGTGAACTCGGGCCCGATGGCATCACCGTGAATGCGATTGCCCCTGGATTGACCTTGGTCGAGGCCACGGCTTACATCCCCCAACACCGGCACGATTTGTATTTGCAAGGCCGCGCCTTGCAGCGGCCCCAGGTGCCCGATGACCTGACCGCTGCGGTCATTTTTTTGCTCAGCCCCGCCAGTGGCTTCATCACCGGACAACTGCTGCCTGTCAATGGCGGCTTTGTCATGCACTGATTTTTGAACCAGGAGAGACCCACCATGTCGCACCACACCCCAGCCGCCAATCAACCGGTGTTCAATGCACGTGGCTTGCTCGATGCCACCTTGCCCGCCGAGGCCGACATCCAAGCCAGCATGCTGCGCCAGCCCGGTCAGTCTTTTGCCGATTGGCTGGAATCGCGGGTGGCGCGCTTTTCAACCCGCCGCTATGACTGGGATGCGCTGAAATTTCAGGCCGATTACGACCCCAAATACCGCCGCGCCCAAATGCGCTATGTGGGCACCGGTGCCACCGGTGTTGCCAGCGACAACAACACCGTGCCCTCGGGGCACTTCACTTTCTCCACCATGATCATTCCTGCGGGGCATGAAGGCCCTTCGCACATCCACTACGACGTGGAAGAAATCTTTTTCATGCTGCGCGGCACCATGAAGGTGATTTGTGAGAAAGACGGGGAGCGCTGGGAGTCGGTGTTGCGCGAGCGTGACTTGATTTCTGTGCCCCCGGGGGTTTACCGCGAAGAGATCAACATCGGCGAAGAAGATGCGCTGATGTGCGTCATGTTGGGCTCACCCAAGCCCATCACACCGGTATACCCCCCGGACTCTCCCTTGGCCCAGATCAAGCGCAACCTGGCCAAAGCCTGAGACAGACCCCACATGTCTTTGTCCGAGCAGATCAAAGCCTTTCCATTGCAATTGGCCCAAACCGCTGGGGGCCCGATCGCCTATCGCCGTGCGGGCTCGCCTGGGGCCGCGGTTTGGGTGTTGTTGCACGGCATTGGTTCGGCCTCGGGCAGTTGGCTGGCCCAATTGCAGGCCGCGCAAAGCCTGGGCGTGCAGGTGTTGGCTTGGGACGCGCCCGGTTATGGCCAAAGTGCACCGGTCGGGCCGGCACAGCCCATGGCCAGCGACTACGCTGCCCGTTTGTGGGCTTGGCTTGATGCAATGGCTTGTGACCGTGTGAACCTGGTCGGGCATTCGCTGGGCTGCTTGATGGCCAGTGCCGCTGCCCGTGCGCATGTGGAGCGTGTCCAGCACCTGTGGTTATTGGCCCCTGCCAATGGTTATGGTTTGGCCGACCCACAGGTGCGGCAAAGCAAACTGAAAGACCGTTTGGACAAACTGCAAAGCCTGGGCCCGGCGGGCATGGCGGCGCAGCGGGCCAGTGCCATGCTGTCGGCCTCGGCCTCTGCCGATCATCTGGCCTGGGTGGCGCACACCATGGCCCAGGTCATCCCTGAGGGCTATACCCAGGCCAGCCACATGTTGGCCGCTGAGGACTTGGCCACGCATGTGCAAGGTTTGGGTGTGCCCATGGATGTGGCCTGTGGCCAAGCCGATCGCATCACCCCCGCCCAAGGTTGTGCCCAATTGGCCGCGCGATTGGAGGCACCTTTTCATTTGCTCGGTGAGGTCGGACATGCCTGCCCCTTGGAGGCAGCCCAGGCCGTCAATGAATTGCTGTTTTCGCCACAGGAAAAGCGCGCATGAGCCATTCAGACCGTTACATGGTTCCCGCATTGCAAAGGGGCTTGCAGCTGATGCAGCAGTTCACCCGCGATGAACCTGCCCACACCAGCGCGGCATTGGCCCGCAGGTTGCAAATGCCCAGGGCTTCGGTGTTTCGCATGCTCTACACCTTGGAGCAAATGGGTTTTGTCGAGCGCGGAGCCGACGGGGTGACCTACCGCATGGGCTTGGGTGTGCTGCGTTTGGGTTTTGAGGCCATCGCCTCGATGGAGTTGGCCGAACAAGCCCGCCCGGTCATTGCCGCTTTGTGTGAGCGCACCGGTTATTCCTCGCATTTGGTGTTGCGCGAAGGCCAGGAGGTGGTGTTTGTGGTCAAGTCGCCCGGCCGCAATGCCTTGTTCCACTCCATCCAAGTGGGTGCCCGACTGCCAGCCCACGCAACGGTTTTGGGTCGGGTCTTGATGGGCCATTTGAGCCTGGCCGATTTGGTCAAAATTTACCCGCAAGAGCCCTTGCCCCAATTCACCGCCCAAACCCCCACCACCCGCGATCAGTTGCTGCAGATGATTGAGCAAGACCGGGCTCGCGGTTACGGCACCAGCCAAGGCGGGTTTGAGTCGGGCATTTCCACCGTGGTGGCACCGGTTTTCAATGACGCGCAGCAAGTGGTGGCGGCGGTGAGCGTGACCATCCCCAGCCAGCGCATAGAACCGCAGGACCTGCCCCATGTGGTGCAAGAGGTGCAAAGCGCGGCGGCCCAATTGACCCAGCGCATCAGCCACATCGACCCCACTTTTCAAGCCCATGCCCGGGCCCATCCAGCTGCGCGGCCCACGCGCAGCGCCAACCGCATCGCCGCATGACCCAGCCCTCGAACCAACACACCGATTCATCCGCCCAACGCATCACGGTGGGTGAACTGGCCGTGCGCTTCATCGAAGCCTGTGGCGTGAAAACGGCCTACGGTGTGATCTCCATCCACAACATGCCCATCTTGGATGCCATTCACCAGCGCGCCCAAGTGCGCTTTGTGTCGGCCCGTGGCGAGGCCGGTGCTTGCAACATGGCCGATGCGGCCGCGCGGGTCAGCGGCATTTGGGGCGTGTGCATCACCAGCACGGGCACGGGTGCGGGTAATGCCGCCGGGGCCTTGGTCGAAGCCTTGACGGCGGGCACGCCCATGCTGCATTTGACCGGGCAAATTGAATCGGCCTATGTCGATCGCGACTGGGGCTATATCCATGAGGCACCGGCGCAGTTGGCCATGTTGTCGGCGGTGAGCAAAGCGGCTTTTCGCATCCGTGACGCGCAAAGCGCTTTGAGCATTTTGCGCGAAGCCCACCGCTTGGCCCACACCCCACCGTGTGGTCCGGTGAGCATTGAAATCCCCATCGATGTGCAAGCCATGTGGATGGATGCGCCCGCCGATGTATCGCCCTTGCCGCTGACACCCTTGCCACCAGACCCGCAGCGCATGGATGTTTTGGCCCAACGCCTGGGCCAGGCCCGGCGGCCTTTGCTGTGGTTGGGCGGTGGTGCCCGACACGCGGGTGCGGCGGTGCAGCGTTTGGTGGACATGGGCTGGGCGGTGGTCAGCTCGGTCCAAGGGCGCGGCATTCTGGCCGAGCAACACCCCATGAGTTTGGGGGCCTTCAATGTGCAAAAGCCGGTCGAGGCCTTGTATGCCAGCGTCGATGCCATGCTGGTGGTGGGCTCGCGTTTGCGCAGCAACGAAACCCTCAATTACAAGCTGCAATTGCCCGCGAACCGCTACCGCATCGATGCCAATCCCTTGGCCGATCAGCGTGCTTACAGCAGCGATTATTTTGTCCAGGCCGATGCCGATCTGGCCCTGCACGCATTGGCCGATCGCTTGCAAGCGCGCATGTCAATCGACCCGACCTGGGCCCAGGATGTGGCGCAAGCCCGCCTTGCGGCCGAAGCGCTGGTCGATGCCAGCTTGGGCCCTTATGTGGCTTTGAAAGACAGCCTCAACCGCGCCGTGGCCCAAACCGGCCAAGGTGTGTGGTGGGTTCGTGACATCACCTTGTCCAATAGCATGTGGGGCAACCGCAGCTTGAGCCTGGACCACCCCCGCGCCGGTGTCCATGCCTTGGGCGGCGGCATTGGCCAGGGCTTGGCCATGGGCATTGGTGCTGCATTGGCCGCACAGGTGCATGCCCTGGGGCGCAAAACCGTGGCCCTGATGGGCGATGGCGGCTTGATGCTCAACCCCGGCGAGCTGGCCTGTGCCATGCAAGAGCAGGCTTCCATGGTGGTTTTGGTGATGAACGATCAGCGCTATGGGGTGATCCAAAACATCCAAGATGCGATGTACGGTGGGCGGCGCTGTTATGTCGATTTGTGCACCCCTGATTTTTCGCTGCTGTGCGCCAGCCTCAAGATGCCCCACTTTTTGCTCTCCTCGCCCGATCAGTGTGGCCCCGTGTTGGCCCAAGCCTTGGCCGTGGATGGGCCGGTGATGGTCGAAGTGGACATGAACCGCTGGGGGCCGTTTGCCACCAAATTTGCTGGGCCACCGCGCAAGGAACCCGCATGAACCGAAGCAGCGCATTGACCTTGATTGGATTGGGTGCGATTGGTCGCGCGCTGGTCGAGCGCACCCGCGATTGGCCGGGTTTGACCCTGCGCCATGTGGTGGTCACGCCGCGTTCGGTGCCAGCGGCCCAGCAATGGTTGGGCCCCCAGGTTGAGGTGCTCACCGAGGTGCCGCCCGATGCCCAATGGATCTTGGAATGTGCAGGCCATGGCGCGATTGAGCAACATGTGCTGCCCGCTTTGCAGCGCGGCATTGAATGCGCCTTGTTGTCGGTGGGCGCTTTGGCCAGCACCGGTTTGGCCCAGCGGCTTGAAGACGCGGCCCGCGCTGGGCAAACCCAGGTGCATGTGCTCAGTGGGGCGATAGGGGGCATTGATGCGATCGCCGCCGCCCGTTGGGGTGGTTTGAGCGAAGTCACCTACACCGGGCGCAAACCGCCGCAAGGTTGGCGGGGCAGTGCGGCCGAGTCGGTGCTGAACCTGGACCAGCTCACACAAGCCACCGTGCTGATGGAAGGCAGTGCCGCAGAAGTGGCTTTGAAGTACCCCAAAAATGCCAATGTCGCGGCCACCATTGCATTGGCCGGTTTGGGCTTGCAAGCCACCCGCGCCCGTTTGGTGGCCGACCCCACGGTCAGCGAAAACATCCATGAAATCGATGTGCGCGGTGCATTTGGCCAAATGCAATTGACCATGCGCGGCCAGCCCTTGCCGGAAAACCCCAAGACGTCGATGTTGACCGTCTTGTCTGCCATGCGCTATTTGAGCCACCGCAGCGCGCCCATGACCCTGTGAGCAAAATGACTTTCACACCACTAGGACAGACATGATCGAAGGCATTGATCGGATCACCTACGGCATCGACGACACGCCCGCGCATTGGGACAAGGTGCAGCGGTTTTTTGCCGATTGGGGCCTGCAAGCCTTGCCTGCGGTGTCCTCGGCCCCAACCTGGGAAACCCTCAATGGGGCGCAAGTGTGTGTGCGCCCCATGAACGACCCAGCGCTGGACCCGGCCATCGAGCCAGGGCCGACCCTGCGTGCCGTTCAATGGGGTGTCAGCGACGCTGACAGCTTGCGGCAACTGCACCAGCAGTTGCAAGCGATGCCAGGTTTTCAAAGCCATGGGCTGAGCAACGGGGTTGTTGCACCCGATGCCCAGGTGTCATGTTTGGACCCACATGGCTTGCGCCAAATTTTTGCCCTCAGCATCAAGCGCAGCGTCGATGTGCGTGGAACCCCTGCCAATGCCTACGGCGACATCCGCCGCATCGACCAAGCTTCGCCGGTGTATGAGCGGGCCACACCGGTGGACATCGGCCATGTGGTGTTGTTCACCGACCGCTTGCAAGCGGCAGAAGATTTTTATGCGGCGCTGGGTTTTGTGGCCTCTGACCGTTACCCCGGCAGGGGTGTGTTCATGCGCTGTGCGCCGCAAGCTGGGCACCACGATGTGTTCTTGTTGCAAGTGCCCGGCAAGCCCATGGGCTTGAACCATGTGGCTTTCACGGTGAGGGACATCCACGAGGTGTTTGGCGGTGGCTTGCACATGGGCCGATGTGGTTGGAAAACCCAACTCGGTCCTGGGCGGCATCCGGTGTCATCGGCTTATTTTTGGTATTTTGAAAACCCTTGTGGGGGCTTGATCGAGTACAACGCCGATGAAGACCACCTCACCAGCGCTTGGCAAGCGCGCGAATTCACACCTGGCCCCACGGTGTTTGCCGAATGGGCCATCGACGGGGGCATTGACGGCCACACCCGCCGACAACCCCAAAGTGCAGCCGGCGGCGGCTTTTTGACGGAGAAAAAACCATGAGCAACCCATCGACCCCGCGTTATTTGCAGCCCCACCAGGCCCAGCAAAGACCGCCCACCAGCTTTGAAGATTTGTTGGGTGATGCGCTGGAGCGGGCCTTTGCCTCTGGCATCACAGAGTTGGCCCCTTTGGTGGCCTACCTCAACCAAAGTGGCCCCTTGGGGCCCAACGCACAAGCTTGGACCGAGCAAAGTTTCGAAGCTGAAATCCACAAACTGGGAGCTTGATCATGTCGGATGTCGATGCCAAAGCAGTTGAGCAACTGTTGTCACGCGGTTTGGAGGACTTGTGGTACCCCCTGTGCCCGTCTGACTTCCTGAAAGACACGCCCTTGTCCTTGCGCCGTTTGGGCCGCAAGCTGGCCTTGTGGCGCGACCACGATGGCCAAGTGCATGCCTTGGAAGACCATTGCCCGCACCGGGGCGCACCCTTGTCCATGGGGGTGGTGCTGGGGGACCGCTTGGCCTGTCCCTACCATGGCATTGAGGTGCGCTGCGATGGCATGGTGACCAAAGTCCCGGCCAGCCCTGGCTGTACCTTGGAGGGGTCGCGCGCTGCGCTGTCGTTCCATGTGACCGAAGCACATGGGGCCATCTGGTTGTACAACAGCTCTACCCACGTGGACCAAGCCCCGCCGCTGCAGGTGCCCGAAGAGCTCACCAGTGCTGCGCATTCACATTTCCTTTGCTACAACGAGTGGCAGTGTGATTACCGCTATGCGCTGGAAAATGTGATGGACCCCATGCATGGCACTTTTTTGCACAAACAGTCGCACTCGATGGCCGATGGCGACATCAGCGCCAAGTTCCAGTTGCGGCGCACCGAGCATGGCTTTGTGTTTGAAAAACAAGGCCAGCGCGATGTCAACTTTGACTGGACCGAATGGGGCGATACCGGTGCCCATTGGATGCGTTTGGAAATTCCTTATCCCAAGACCGGTGGGCCGGGCGGCAACTTCATCATTGTGGGTTTTGTCACGCCGGTCCATGAGCGCTTGGCCGCCGTGTTTTTCTGGCGTTGCCGCAAAGTCAGTGGATGGCAGCGCAGCGCTTGGCGCTTTTTGTACCGCAACCGTTTAGAGGCGCGCCACTGGCGCGTGTTGGAGCAAGACCGGGTGATGCTGGAGCAAATGGAGGTGGATGCACGCGAGCGTGAGCACCTCTATGAGCACGATGTGGGCCTGTCTCGTTTGCGCCGATACCTGGAAAGCATGGCGACCAAACAGTTGCAAGCCAAGGCCACCCAAACCGTGACCTTGGTCAAGTCAAACTGAAACGCTCACAACCGGACCTGAAAGGGTGAGAAGTTGGTGTCCCGGTCGTAGTGGTCCTCGGCTTCTTTGCGTTTGAGCCAGCCCACCACCTGATAGGTCAAGGGCGTGGCCAACACCTCCCAACCGGTTTTCAAAAAGTACTGGGCCACGGCCACTTGGATGACCTGTTCGGTGGGCCAAATGCCATAGAAGGCGATCACGTAAAACAGCGACGAGTCAAACAACTCACCGACAGCGGTCGAACCAATGGTTCGGGCCCACAGGTGCCGCCCTTCGGTCCAGATTTTCATTTTGGCCAGCACAAAACTGTTGACCAAACTGCCCACCCAAAATGCCACGATAGAGCCGGCCACGATGCGCCAGGTGTTGCCAAACACCAGGCCCAAACCTTGTTGCAGCTGCTCGTTGTAGCTGCCTGGTGCCGCGGGCAGGTGGATGACCACGGCAGACATCAGGGCTGCAAACAACAAGGCCCCAAATCCACACCACACGGCGCGCCGGTCGTGCGCATACCCATAAACTTCTGTGAGTATGTCGCCGAACAAATAAGCGATGGGGAAAAACAAAACACCTGCCCCAAACACCACGGTACCCAAGATGGGCAAATCGACTTGTGCGGCCTTGCCGGGCCCGATCAGGTTGGAGCACAACAAGACGGTGACAAAGGCGACCACGATGAAGTCATAGTACTTAAATGTGCGGGGAGATGAGGAGCGGTTCATGGCGGGTGGTCGGGGTGAAAGGGCTCGATTATCTGGCAAGTGACTTAACCACTGACCCAGACAGGCTTGCACCAAATGGGGGCGCTTGTAGGGCGTGTCACGCCTGTTTCAACCGACCCCAGCGAATGGCCAGTGGGCGCGCAATTAGCCTTTGACTCAGGGGGGCATTGGTATCAAAATCGCAACCCTTGTGATGGGATGACTTGCATGACTGCTCAGAAAAAAAAGCTATATAAACATTTGGACCAGTCGATTTACTGCCGACTGGGGGTTTCACCGGTGCATGGCATTGGTGTGTTTGCGATTCGCGCCATTCCCAAAGGGATGCATCCTTTGCAAACCATGTCTTCGCCCAAAGAGATCAAATTCACGCGCAAGGAAATCGATAAGTTGCCCAAAAGCGTGCGCGAACAAATCAAGATTTTTTGTTATTGCTACAAAGACGAGGTACGGGTCTCGAGCATGGGCCTCAACACCATGGACATCGCGTTCTACCTCAACCACTCCAAAAAGCCCAACCTGCGCATGAAGAAAAACGGTGACTTTGAGGCCTTGCGCAACATCCTTGCAGGTGAAGAGTTGATGATGGACTACGACCACAGCTTTGGCGAGAAGCACGTTTTTTAAGCGCTGTTGTCAGCGCCTTATTCGCCCTTGCGGGCTGGAGTCATGGGCTGGTTCAGCCCGAGGCATCAGCCCATGCCGTTGGCTTTTTTGATGGCGGGTGCGGTGCGGTAAATCTGGTTCCACACGTCTGGTGTGAAGTCGGTGTGCAGCGGTGAAGTGGTGTCCAGCGCCAAGGGGTGATCGGGATCGGTCATGGCCAGTGCGTAAATCGGTTCATGATCGGTGACGAACAAGGACTTGTAGCCATAGTCACCCACAGGGCCTAGGTTGTAGTAGCGAAAGCCGTTTTTGGCCGCCCAGCGGCTGGCCAGCAAGCAGGCAAACATGCCCGGCGAGCGATTTTTAAAGGCCCGGTTCCACTGGCAAAAACTGCCATACAACTGGTCGTACTCTGGCAACAAAATGGACACATCGGTCAAGACCAATTCGCCCAAGGGGTCGTGGACTTTGAGCACCAAAATATCAAGCTTGCGGATGTAGTCCACAAAACCTTCGACCTCCAAGTCGTCGATGTAGCAATTGGCGAAATGCTCGCCGCCCATCTCAAACATGTCGTCGACGGTGATTTGGGCACCAGGAATCACCTCTTCGCTGATGTCAAACAATTTGTACTGTTTGTCGTACTCGCTGAACTTGCGGGCCCTGCGCGGCTCTTCCCAAAAGGCTTTGGAATAGGTGTCCACCAGGCCATATTGATCGTTGATGGGCACACCATAAGGGCCTTCGGGCGGGAGGGCGTAAACAATGAAAGGCTTGGGCGCTTGCGCCAGCATGTCTTCGGTCACATCGATATAGGGGCACAAGGCATCCCAGCGGGATGTGTAGTAGGTGATGTCGTTGTGTTCGCTCTCGATGCAGAGGTTGTCTTCGGTCCAACTTTGGTAGCCCAGATGTTGGACATCGCTGGCTTCGTTGGCGGAATCAATGGCTCTCAAGGGCGTAACGATCATTTTTTGGCTTCCTTTGGAAGTGAGGAGTGAGGCAACTTCTTTAAATCAAAATAATCCACATCAATGGAGAAGTTTCGATGCAAGAAAGAGGGGTCTTTTTTCTCCAGGCCAAGTATGGCACTTTGAACCTGTGACAAATGCGCTTGTGCATCGCTGCCCGGTTGCTTGAGCTGGCGAATATATGTGGGCATCAGCGGGCATTCGCTGTCGTAGAAAAACTGACGGTGTGTGGGATCGAAGGAAAGCGGGTAGAGGCTGCATGCGAAGGGTTTATCGTCACCCATGGTGCAGCCGTGGTCGCCCAGGTGTTCGCAGTTTTTTTCAATGCAGACACTGCCCAGTTTCTTTTTTTCAACACGGGTCAAGCTGACTTCGAGGGGGGGATGTCCGTCGTCAATAGTGCAGCAACGCTGGCACTGCGCACAGTGGTCAAACAGCACGGTGATCCTTGGTAAAAAAAGGAGCCGTGATCAAGGACATGGAGACGATGGATCGATGACATCTGAGGCCATCATGGGGTCGCCATATTGGTTGTGGCCTGCCATGGCCATTTACTTTGAGCATTGCTGTTGTTGTTGATGATGATTCAAGCCAAGGGGCTTGGACCATCAAAGGTTTATGCGGTGCATTGTCGCCGAAAACATTATTGATGCAATGGGCCATGTCGTCAAGTTTTTGCGGGCGCTTTTTCCGATGGCTGCGTTCACTTCTGCACAAGACAAATCACTTGCGATGAGCGATGCGGGTGCTGTGACACAATAGTTTTGCCACTGTTCAACACGCTCCAAAAACCAATCCGCACCAAGCACCCGCATGATGAAAAACAAAATGGATGAGTCCTTGCAATCATGGCCAAAAGCTGATTTTTCACGGGTACCTTATGAGGTATTCACCAGCCCCGAGATTTACCGCCAGGAAAACCAGCGCATCTTTCGGGGCCCTGTTTGGAACTATTTGTGTCATGAAGTCGAACTGCCTGAGGTGGGCAGTTTTGTCACCAATTGGGTGGGGGATGCGCAGGTGGTTGTCACCCGTGCTGAGGATGAAAGTATTCACGCATTTGAAAATTCTTGTGCCCATCGCGGTGCCCAGTTGGTCACGGCGGTTCGGGGGCAAACCCGCAGCATCACCTGTCCGTATCACCTGTGGAGTTACTCGCTCAAGGGGGACCTCATGGGTGTGCCTTTGCTCAAAGGTCTGAAAGGCAAGGGCGGCATGCCCGCCAGCTTTCAAAAATCAGACCATGGGCTCCATGCCATGAAAGTGGCGGTGCATGGCGGCCTGATCTTTGGCAGCTTTCATGACGAACCGCCTGATTTAAAAAACTTTTTGGGCCCCCACTCACTGTCGCAAATCGATCGCTTGCTGGTCCAAAGAAAACCCAAAGTGTTGGGCTATTTGCGCCAACGCATCCCAGGCAATTGGAAGCTCTACAACGAGAATGTGCGCGACCCTTATCACGGCTCTTTGTTGCACCAATTCCAGGTTTCATTTGGCTTGCAGCAACCCACCATGAAGGGGGGCATCAAGCTCGATGCCGATTTGAAAAATACCTGGAACCACTCCATCCTCAGCGCTACCGACAAAGACAACCAAGCCTTGGTGGCCCAAGCCTACGAAGGCACGGGCAAATTCAACCCCGACATGAAAATGGCCGATCCGGCATTGATCCATGTCCCCTTGGATTTGGGCGATGGCTACAAAACCACTATTTTGTCGATATTCCCCAGCTTGATCGTGGCCCAAGTCGACAACACCTATGCGATCCGACACCTGCGACCCAAAGGACCCGATGGAGTGGAGTTGCACATCACCTACCTGGGCTTTGAATCAGACACACCAGCGCAAACCCAGGATAAATTGCTCACGGCCAATTTCATCGGGCCTGCAGGCTATATCTCGCTGGAAGATGGAGAGGCCTTGCGCCTGGTTCAACAAGGGGTGAAACTGCGCCGCCCAGGTGGGCACGAGGTGTTGGAAATGGGTGGTGTGGGGCCGGTTCAAGACACAGACTATTTGTCACAAGAGATTTCCATTCGCGGTTTTTGGCAGTACTACCACCGCATCATGGGCTTGGAACATGGACAAACCACGGGAGAAGCCCCATGAGTGATCTCACCCTGGCCGTGAGTGCTTTTTTGTACCGCTATGCCGAATTGCTCGATGCCGAACAATTTGAAGCTTGGACCCAATTGTTTGATCCGAATGATTGTTTGTACCGGGTGTTGTCGCGCGAAAACCAAGAACTCGGACTGCCCCTGCCCATCATGGGTTGCTTCAGCCATGGCATGGTGTGTGACCGCGTGGCGATGTTGGCCAAAGGTGTGCTCACCTACCGGCGCGATCGCCTATTGCGCCAAATCACCAATGTGCAATGTCAAGCCAATGGGGGAGATGCGGTGTCGGTGCGCGCCAATTTGGTGGTCTACCAATCCAGCGAAGAAGGTGTGTCTGGCCTGTATATGGTGGCAAGGTACAACGGCCTTTTGCGCAGGTCGGGCGACAGTTGGTTGATCAACTCCATGGATGTTGTGGTCGATTCATTTGGGATTGACACCATGCTCGCAGTGCCCTTGTGATGCATATCCGGTTGACTGGGCCTTGAATGGCCGGTCTGTCCGGTGCAAGCCAACAGGTGTTGCTCACAAATGCTCACGAATATAAGAGCCAGCGATTCAATGGAAGAATGGGGTTTGTTTGGTTGGTCTGCAAACCCAAAGATGGAAGTACATGAATCGGCTGTTTAGTTTGTTGTTGTGGCTCGTTTACCTGTTGATGGGCCAAGCACAGGCTGTGAACCATGCCGTTGAATTCGCTTACTTCCAAGATATACCCGGCCAAATGACGTTGGCCGACATTCAAAAAGCCGACTTCAAGCCTTACACCAACACGTTGCGCTTGGGATATGTGCGTGGCAACACATGGATCAGGGTGGTGGTCAAACCCGATCCCAACGGCCATCTGGAATTGAATCAAGATGCGGCATGGGTGCTGCGTGTCGGCCCTCATTATTTGGACCATGTCGACCTGTACCAACAACGCGGCGGGCAAGCCGTGGTCACTTATTCGGGCGACTTGGCCCCTGGCAACCACCACCAATGCGCGGACGATTTATTTTGCTTTTCGGGGTCCATGTCCAAGGGCGAATCGCAAACGCTGTACCTTCAGGTCAATACCGATGGACTCCGATGGATTCAAACCCAATTGATCAATGGGGAAGAGCTGAACAAGCAAGTCATTGATCGGGTGACACGCATCAGCTCGGCCATTTCCATATCCATGGCCTTGTTGCTGTTGGGTTTGCTTTTTGCCATGCTGGAGCCCACGAAGCTCATGCAAACCTATTGTGTGTTTCAACTCTCGGCCTTTTTGTTCACGTTTGCTTCCACGGGTTTGATGGGCCGGGCGTTTCCCCAGCTCGATCCACATTGGGTGAATGCTTTGGGCCAATTGTTTCAAGTCTTGCGCATCGCCATGACGATCTTGCTGAGTTGGGCGGTCCTCAAGAACTATGATATTTCGCCCATGCACCGAAGGCTCAATGCTGGCATGTTGTCTGTCTGTGCGATGTCCATGCTGTTGATTTTGGTGGGGCAAGCGCATCTGGCATTGATCGCAAGTTACGTGGTTTTTTTCTTGAACCCGGCGATACAAATTTATGGGGTATTCAAAGTCAAAAACATGGACTATGTGCTCAAAAAAATTGTGCTGCTGGGGTATGTGACATATGCCGCCATGGTGGGTTTTGGGACAATGGTGGCCTTCGCGGTTTTTTCAGACTACACCCAAGAAGCCAGTTTTGCCAGCGTGGCCGATTGGCGGCTCAACGGCATGTTTGTCAGCATGTTTGTGTTTTGGGTGGTGCTCAAGCAACAGCAAATCAACAAGCTCAAGCAATGGGACGAGCTGCAAAACTTGCGTCTGATCGGATTGCAAACGCAGTTCAACACCCAGCAGCTGCAAGAGCGCAAGTCTTTGATTGACATGTTGACCCATGAGTTGAAGAACCCCTTGGGGACGATCCGTTTTGCATTGGAATCGATCAAACGGGGCAGCCCACCGCAGGTGGGCATTGAGGCACCGGTTCAGCACATTCAGCAGTCGGTGGTGCGGATGGATGCGCTGATTGAACATGTGGCGCAGTCCAATCAGGTCGATGCCGATCATGCACTCCCGGTCGAAACCATGGACCTGGGTGAGTTGATCGATGAATTCATTGCCGAATGCGCCGATCCCCATGTGTTTGTATTCACAAAGATGGAGGGCATCAGCCTGAGAACCAATCGGCAAATGTTGGGCATCGTGATTGAAAACCTATTGAGCAATGCATACAAATACGCCAGTGACCGGCGCGTCATGGTGCAAGTCGAAAAAGAGTTTGCCGATCCGACTGACCGCCAAGCATCTTCAGACCTGTTGGTGTTGAGAGTGATCAATCATGTCAGTGAAGAAAACATGCCCGATGAAACCAAGTTGTTTGACCGCTACTACCGGCATCCCAATGTGATGGGTATTTCTGGGCTGGGGATCGGTTTGAGCTTGGTCCAATCGGCAGTGGCCCGTATGGGTGGCTCGGTCAGCTCTGCCATCCAAAACCATCAAGTGTGTTTCACAGTGCGCATACCTGACAACATGAGAAAGACGGTGTAGACATGTCGCATCCCAAAAATTTGGTGGTGGCTTTGGTCGAAGACGACCGATTGCTGCGAGAAGAAATTGCCAACCACTTGCTGGCCCATGGCTTTGAAGTTCATGCGGTCAACAGTGCCACCGCTTTGGATGATTTGATGGCGCGCACACCCGTCGATCTTTATGTATTGGATTTGAATTTGCCCGGCGAGAGTGGCTTGTCGTTGTGCAAGCGCTTGCGCCAAACCTTGCCCAATGCCGGGATTGCCATTTTGACGGCCCGGGTTTCCCTCAACGACCGTTTGGCGGGTTACGAAATGGGGGGGGCCGATATTTATTTGACCAAACCCGTTGTGCCCGATGAATTGGTCATGGTGCTGCGCAGCCTGGGCAGGCGAATCAAGAAAACCGAGGTGAGCGCCGATTGGTCATTGAATTTGCGCGACCGAACCCTCAAGAGCCCGCATGAAGATGGCAAGCTGCGTTTGACCAACCGGGAAAAAATTCTCTTGGTCGCCTTGATTCAGGCCAAAGACAATACCTTGGAGTCTGGGGCCCTGTGTGACCTGTACACCAGCGAAGACTCAGACGAATTGATGAGCAAGCACGCCTTGGAGGAGTTGGTGGCGCGCTTGCGCAAAAAACTGCGTTCAGCGCTTCCACAAGGGGCAGAGCAACCGATCAAATCGGTATGGGGCGTGGGCTATCAGTTGTGCATACCCGTTGAATTCGGGAACTGAGGCCAAACCCGATGGTCATGTGATCCCGGATGCGCTATAACCCCTGACATGCCCCCTCTGGGGGTTCTTTATTGGATGGGGAAATGGTATGAAAGTCGAAATCCGTTTGGCATGTTTCAGTGTGTTGATGTCATGCCTGACATGGGCCCAAGCTCAAATCGCGCCGGGGCGCACCTGGCCAGAGCTGCAGCAAGCCGTGCAAGAGCGCGCGAATGCGCAGCGCTATCCCATGACCGGCTTTGATGCCAAAGAAGTGGCCGAAATTTTGGGTCGCATTCGTTCGCTTGATCGAGACGAATGGGCTTTGTCATGGATGCAAAATGGTGAGCGCCATCAACGCGCCGCACAAGCTTTGGAAAAAACCGACCCGGTCAAAGCCCGAGAGGCCTATTTGTCGGCATGGCGCTACCACGGCTTTGGTGCATGGCCGACCCAAAATTCCACCGAAAAAAAGCGCGCCCATGCTTTGGCCACGCAGGCTTTCAGGGCCTACGCCAAGCTGGCCGATCCACCCATCGAAGTGTTGCGCATTCCTTTTGAAGGCAAAGAAATCGTCGCCTATTTGCAGCGCCCCGCTGGGATTGCCAAGCCGCCTGTGGTGATGTCGGTCGGTGGCTTGGACAGCTACAAAGAGTTTGTGGTGGAGCAGTATGGCCCGGATTACCTGAAGGCTGGACTGGCCTATGTCGCTTTGGACATGCCAGGCACGGGTGAGGCCCCCATCCGCATCGATGTGGGTGCCGAACGCATGTATTCCAAAGTCATCGATGCCCTGCAAAGCCGCACAGACATCGATGTCAACAAAATAGGCTTTCAAGGTGTGTCTTGGGGCGGGCATTGGGCTGCCCGCATGGCGCATGCCGAGCCCCAGCGCTTGAAGGCGGTCGTCAATTGGGCGGGACCGGTCCATGGGTATTTTCAGCGCGACTGGCAACTCAAGGCTTTGGGCACCCGCGAGTATTTGTTCGATTTGTTCCCAGCCCGTGCTGCGGTTTATGGCGTGAGCACTTTGGAGGATTTCCTGAGCTATGGTCCCCGCATGTCGCTCAAAGACAATGGTTCTTTGGGCAAAGCTTCGGCCCCGCAATTGCTGGTCAACGGTGAACGCGATACCCAAGTGCCGATTGAAGACCTGTACATCGTGCTCAAAACGGGCACCCCCAAAGAGGCCTGGGTCAATCCCGAGGGCGGCCACATTGGGCGCGGTAAAGATTGGTCCGATGGCCGCATTTTTTCAGAGGTGGTGGTGCCTTGGTTTCAACGCAAATTGCGTTGACTGGGCCAGCGCTTGACCTCGCATTTCAATTCAGGGAGATCCGCATGCAAGCATTCAACATTCCGTTCATGACCACGCGCCATGCATGGGCTGCATTACTGGCAAGCTTGGCAATGGTGTCAAGCACCGCATGGGCCCAGACCTATCCCGTGAAACCTTTGCGTTTGGTAGTGACATTTCCCACCGGCGGCGCACCCGATATTTTGGCGCGCTTGTTCAGTGAAAAGTCTCAGCTTGGGCAAAGCGTGGTGGTCGACAACAAGCCTGGCGCTGGCGGCAATATCGGTGCCGATTTTGTGGCCAAGTCTGCCGGCGACGGTTACACCTTGGTGATGGGAACGGTGGGCACCCATTCGATCAATGGCGCTTTGTACGAAAAGATGCCATATGACATGCAAAAAAGCTTCACGCCCATCGCTTTGGTGGCTTCTGCCCCCAATCTCTTGGTGGTCAACAATGATTTGCCGGTCAAGTCAGTCGGTGAGTTGGTCAATTACATGTCGGCCAACCCCAATAAGCTGTCGTTTGGCTCGCCGGGTATTGGCACCTCGGTACATGTGTCGGGCGAACTTTTCAAGTCCCTCACCGGCACCAGCATGACCCATGTGCCTTACAAGGGGCGCCAATTTGCCATTCCCGATTTGGTGGGCGGCAGCATCCAATTGATGTTTGACAACATGCCCTCGGCTTTGCCCATGGCGAAAGAAGGCAAGATCAGAGCCATTGCCGTCACCACCGCCAAGCGTTCATCGGCCGCCCCTGAAATTCCCACAGTCGCTGAGACCATTCCTGGCTTTGAGGCCACCACATGGTTTGCTTTGTTTGCACCGGCCAACACCCCCAAACCCATCATCGATCGCTTGAATGCCGAAGTACAGCGCGTATACCGTTTACCGGATGTGCAAGAGCGGATGCAAAAGCTGGGCTTGGAGCCGGTGCTGTCCACGCCCGAAGAATTGGCCCGCTACCAGCAAGTTGAAATCACCAAATGGGCCAAGGTGGTCAAAGAGTCAGGGGCCAGGGCCGAATGAATTTGAGGGCCCTGGCGATCAGGCCTATTTTTAAAACGTGAGCTGAAAGCTGGCATCTTGTACCTCGATGCGCTCCAGCCGTTTGCCAATCATGTCGGGCACGTGGTAAACCGATGTGCCATCGAGCAAAGTCAATAAGGTGGCGTTGAGGGTGTTGGCGATGACCGCAGGCAACTCTTTGCCATCGGCAGTGGTCAACTTCAATAGATTGACTTTGGAAATTTCGATATCGCCTTTGTCTTTGTTCCAGACCGGCTGGGTGTCCACACAAAACTCCCCATTGGCTTTGGGCAGTTTGCTCGCCCAGGTGCCACACAGCTCAATTTTTTGACGCGATTTGCTGAATGCCGTGCTGGGCTTGTCTAAAGTGATGGTGGCTTTCTCTTTGGGAAACTTCTTGGCCACAGCCACATCGATCAAAGCTTTGGGTATGCCCAGCGATAAGGCGTGCACCTGCCCTTGGCAAAGCCATAAGCCAATCACAAACCCAAGGATTTTTTTCATCTTCATCTCTGTTTGGCGGGCATGGCAGGGGTGAGCACGGGTGCCATCAAGCCCCACAGTGCTTGGTCACTCATCCAGGTGATTTTGTTTTGCGCTGCGAAGGATCGCAGAGAGGCCGGCACAGCTTGCAGGCTGATGCACATCAAAAGGGATGCCTGGTGTGCATCCCGTTGGGCCACCAGAGCCTGCAAATGGTCCATGCCCCAGGCCGCAGCCTTCCAACGTTTGGCGCAGACCACAGTGGTCAGCCCTTGTTTGCGAATGAGAAAGTCGGCCATCGGATGGTTCAAAGGGGTGACGGCGTAGCCTTGGCTGGTGAAAGCCTGGGTCAGCAAGGGCGAAAAATCCCGCCAATTCATGTCCGCCAGGCACTGATGCAAGGCCAAGGCTTCATCCGCGCCAATCAGCTTGCGTTGGCGCCAGGCGGTCATCAAACCGATCACCACAAATGGAAAGCTGCACAAAACGCCGACCTGCTTGTAGTCCTCTGGCAGCAAGGCCGCAGCGGCCAGGGAGATGGCCGCCACCAGCAAAAAACTGACCCACCAAGGTGACCGCAGCAAAAGCGCAAACAAAGAGCGCTCAGACATCTTCCATTTCATGGGCTTATCTCTGGCAATGGGCTGGGGTGCATCGGGCTGGCCGGGTTCATCAGTTGGTGGTTTTCACTGGGGAGGCGATGTCGCTGGGAATTTTGATGGGTGTGACATTGGTCACCGCATTTTGGGTGGTGACGTTGCTGGCAGGTCCCGCCACGTTTCCAAAATTGACATTGCCCGCCATGCTGCCATTGATGATGGGGGCTTGAACCACTGGCGCACGTGCCACCCCAGAGCTGATGGTCTCGGTGGAGGATTTGCGCTCTTTGGCCAAAGATTCATACAGCCCGGCAATTTGGGCGGGGTTGCCTTTGGCCATGGTTTCAAAACTGGCATCAATGATCATGTTGACATCATGGGTGTGGGCAGTCCCCAACCAGTCTGGGCTGTTGGATTTGATGATGGCCACTTGTTCTTTGGTACAGGTGCCGATGAACTTGCGCAGCCATTCTTCGGCCAGCCGCGCACGCTGGGCTGCATCGTTGGTGCGCAGGCTCATGCCTTTGAAGTGGGCCACCAGACATCCCGGTTGCTTGTCGTCTTGTGCCCAAGCGCCAGCGCAGGCCAGGACCGAAGCGGCTGCAAATAGGTGAATGTGTTTCATGGCGATCTTTCGGGCTGTTTGTCTTGGGTCAAGCGGTGCGACATGCTGAAAACTGACTTCTTCACATGGGCTGATCGGCAGGTCGGCATCAAACTTAAGTGGTCTGCCTTGGTATTGAAGCCTCGAAAACACGTAAACCCCTGTTGGCAATGGGTTTATGGACATGTTTGAGTGTCATTTTAAGTTGACAATTGATTAACATGGAACCGTTTACCAGGTAAACGCCCTTCCGGGTGGCCCTGGTGGATCACATGGGGAGATTGCCTTGAACATGTACATCGTGATGTTTCTATCGTTTGGTGCGGGCTTTGGTTTATTGACTTACGCGCATCGCCATTTTTTCAGCGAAGGCCCCCACAAAGTCGAACCAACCCAGGATGGCTCCACATGGGCCCAACGCGTTTTATGGGCCATGGTCTGTGCTTTCTTGTGGCCCATCATGGTTCTCACAGGTTTGAACTCTGCTTGGATACTGGCCAAACGCAAACGCCAGGCCGCGCTGGCAGAACATTGAGTGGGGCGGTGGGCAGATCGTTTTCGGCTCACCATATCTCTATCGGTCCGTACAAGGCGCGGGCCTGCCCTTGGGTATTGTCGCTGTCGGTCATGATGGCGATGCCGATCAAGCGCCCAGGCGCACGACCAAAAGCCCGCTCGTAATCGGCCCGAAAGTCGCGCTCGATCAGATGCTGTTTCTGCCCGCCGATCGGGTTGGCCACCACCAATTTGCGAATGCGGTCGATGCGGGGGTTGTGGACCACGCTTCCAACCTCTCTTTGCGGACACCACACATACATCAGCGTGGCATAGGGCAAGGGCTCGCCGGTCATCAAGTGGCTGAGTTCGCTGAGGGCCGATTCGCGTGCTGAAAACTCGCTGCGATCCCCATCAAAGGCCAGTATGACCCGCACAGGGGCATCTTCCTTGTCCGACTTTGCAACATCGGCATTCATCGGCGCTTGTTCCACGACCAACGAGAAACGGATGCGCGAAAAAGGGCCCAAGCCCGGATCGATCTTTTGCCTGAGCATGCTGGCCGAGCTTTTGGCATCGGCGCGCAGCCATTCCTGACCGCTGTGCTGAACCACGGTGTAGTTGGTGGCGACCTTTCCAGGGAAGCGCACTTCACGCCAATTGGCTTTGTCCAAGCTGTGCCACACATGGCCTGTTGGTTCGGTACTTGGTAATTGCGCGACACCACTGGGTGTGAGGTGGGAGCAGCCCATCAAGGCGATCATGGCCAACAAACCGCCAAACCAATTCCGCGCTGGGCGCAGGCGAGCTTGCCCAGCACATGCCGAGGTGAATTCTTGGTTTGAGCGCATCAGCGAAATGTACATAAACCACAGAATGCCCATGAAACCAGCGCCCATTCATCCCGATGCATCCACACAGGCCTGAACCAGGACAACAAAAAACCCACACCTCGCTAGAGTATGTGGGTTTGATGATGTTGAAGTCTTCAAGTCAACGCAACTTGTTGATTTCAAAAAATATTTTGGTGGCGCTTCACGGATTCGAACCGCGGACCTGTGGATTATGATTCCATCGCTCTAACCGACTGAGCTAAAGCGCCAAGCCGCAAATTATAGCGACTGTTTCCCGGGGGTTGTCTCTGATCCGGCCCTCTTGGGCGTGACCGTTGGGGCCCAGCGTGAATGGCGTTGATACGCGGCGCAACTCATAACCCAATTCTCTAGCTCGAACCGAGCCCAAACCTTCATGCGGTAATGCGTGCATGTCTGTGAGGCAACAGCAGGGCTTTGTGATAATTTCTCAAAATTGAAATCGCAAAAAAAAGCCTGTCCCGTGAAAAACATCTTTATTGCCTTCATGTTCACAACACTCAGCGCTTGCTCGACCATCGTTGAAGGTCCGCCGCAAAAAGGAATGAAATTTCGCGACTTGTACCCGGCCTCTTTTGGGGGGTGGAATTCACGCGGGCTTAGATCTTGATGTTCCCTTGGGTACTAAAGTGAAGTCAATCGCTGACGGCACAGTTACTTTTGTGAATTCTGATCCGCCTTATGTGTACATCAAACACCCTGATGGCATAAGCGCCATGTACTATCACGTCGATGCCATCTTGGTAAAGACGAATCAAAGCGTCAAAAAAGGTGAGGTCATTGCGGCTACAGCGATGACAGGCAAAGGTGGGCCAAATACATCTGCGCCAGTGCCATATCCCCATTTGCATTTGGAACTCACAAAAGATAGCGTCAACATAGATCCAGAATCCATTGGTATGAGCTGTGAGGGGCAAACATGGACTTGGCCTGTGGGATGTGAAGTAAGGTCAACCAAATAATTTCTGCCGTGTAGACATTCAATACCCAGCGTTCTGCAATGGGACTGTCAAACTTGAGCTGGCACTCTTTTCGGGTGGAGTGGTGAGGTGTCTCTTAACACGCACTTCATTGGCAGACAGTTTTCTTTTTGTCCTTTTGAAGGACATTTACTTGATCGTCCTGCAGCGGGATGTTCAGTTCAGTGCCTAAGCCAGGATCATTGCATAGGAAATAACTTGGGAATAAATACTTTATTTAGTAAAAAATTAATTAAAGAAAATAACTATTAATTAAATTGATGCCTGTAATTAATTATTTTGCATGGTCTTGAATAAAAAATAAAAATTATTTATATTGAAAGAGAGTAAAGGAATCGCCATGAAAAACGTACTGCAAATAATTATTGGGTCCCTCGTACTGCTCCTTGGTGCATGTGGCGGCGGCTCTTCAAGCTCGACTGCATCAACTTCTTCATCAATCACTGCAAGCTACCCTGAAGGAGTATCAGGCAGTTCCCCCACTGCAGTTGCAGATGCCAGTTCAACAACGATCACAGCGTCAGCAGACATGACGCCGCATCGAAAATTCACTGATTGGCTGGATGCCCTGACTAGGTCAATCAGTGAACGTAATGGTTCGCAATTTTTACGCACACTGCAAGCTGCCTTGCCATTTGGACAAGCCATAGCAGCGCCTACCAAAATCCCTGAAGGTCGCTTGATCGCTGCATATATTGCTGAAATTGCGGCAGGTACCAAGACCCCCACCATTGCAAATATGGGTTTTGAATCATTCTTTAAGTCTTACACCAGGGCAGATTGCTTTGGCCCTCAGGTTTCATATGCGGCGCACGATAACTGGACATCAGGTACTGGACAGTCGGGCAACCTTCCATCTGGTGACGTTGGCATTTGGCTGTCTCGCAATGGAGATCAAACAACAGGCAGACCATGTTCTGCGGCACAGTTGGATGCTTTAATTAATCCGATAAAGCAAAGAATCAATGGGTCAATGATGCTGTCAGCACGCATGCGGGCCTTGGCCATTGCCGCAGGCGGACTGCCAGCTTCTGGCGCTACTGTTGATGTGACAACAGGCATGGATACCCTATATCAGGCGTTGTTACCTACAGCCACAACAGGGTCGGTGTCGTCCGCCACTGTGAGTAATGCTTCCGGCGTTTACACATACACATATATAGCCCTGGCGACAGGCTCTAGCAAAAATAAAAAGATTGTGATTCAAATGGTGCATGATGGCACTTCAACAAATTACACGGGACGCTTAACATTTGCTTCTACGGGAGGTGAGTCATGTACCCAAGCCAATGGCGGTGCCAGCGGTGTTAAAACAAGTGTTGGTACTGTCAGATACATCAAAGTGAGTTCTACTGAGACAAGGTTGTCTGCAAGATCTTCAAATGTATGTGTGGCTGGTACCCGAGACAATGTCACAAGCACATTTTCCAACTATGTGGCTTTGACATCGGACAATGAGATTGATCCAGCTGTTATTGAAACCGCCAACGTCAAAGGTTGGACCCAGGAGGGTTCTGGATTTAACCGTTATGCTGCCACCTACGATCCATCTACGCTGGTTGGTAACTATAAGTATGCATGGCAGGCTGGGACAGGAGATGACAGGTCCAGAATGTTCGCCATGGTCGTTACAAGAGACAGCACAACAGAAGAGCTGAATGCGAAAGCATTTTTCGGATTTTCCGGTGCCATGACTGACACATCCACTGGATCGACCAATCTCAAGGGCATGATCTGCAATTGGGCCGGGCCGGGTAACAGCCATACACCAGGGAATAACTTTCAGTATCAATCTATAAAGTTATCTGCGACCGCGACTGATTGGGATTTGGCATCGGGAGCGGCATCAAACAAAATCACGTACGCACCAACAGTGAGTTGTTCCAGTTCAGCCACAATGAGATTTGATGTCAACTCAGACTCAACGCTTGGAGCTACTGAAGGAAACAGTGTTACCAGTAATTTAGATGTGATTGACACATCTAAAACTGTTCAAGAAACCATAGAGGCACGTGGGTTTGTAAACCCTGTGCTTTATTGAATAACCATTATGCGAAGCCAGTAGTTTTCTGGCTGTAACTGAACTGAAATTGCCCACTTTGACGGGCAAGATTAAGGGACTTTGTGTAGAAGCTGATGTGTCGATTTACACGAAAGATCATCCGTACCCAAATTTCTCGTCGTCCTTTTGAAGGACATTGAATGATCGTCCAGCATCGGTACGGTAATTATCAGGTGACTCAATGAGCATGTACCCTGAAGGCAATACGGCCGACCAATAGTTTCTCCTTTCAACCGACCCATCCGCCACTGATGGGGAATATTTGTCCCACAAAACAAGCGGCCGCATCGCTGCAAAGGTAGGCCGCATAGTTGGCATCTTCTTGTGCGCTGACCAAGCGCCCCAGTGGGACATCGCGTTTCAAGCGCTCTTGAAAACGGGGGTTGGCCTGCACATCGGCACCGTAGTAAGTGGGGTTGTCCACAAAGTTTTGCGCGATCGCATTGAACTGTATCCCCGAAGAGGCCAGCTCTAGACCCACAGATTTCACATAGGCCAACTGCGCACCGCGTGCTGCACTGTAACTGCCGGTGCGCTTTTGACCGCGCAGCGCAGCCGCACTGCCCATCAACAAGATCCGGCCTTGGCGCCGTTCCATCATTTGTGGCAAAACGGCGGCCACCAGGCGTGGCATCGGGTCGACCAAATGTGCAAACACGGTTCGCCACTCCTCATCGCCAATTTCACTGGCAGGGGTGCTGGGTGCTGGTAAGGCCAAATGCAGCAAAAGAATATCCACGTGGCCAGCCGCTTGAACGATTTTTTGGGGCAATGACGGGTCCTGGTCCAGTGGGCGTTCGTCGGTCATCACTGTTGCGCCCAAATTTCGAAAAGTTTCGATGAGCGCTGGGCCCATGAATTCCCGCGATTGGGTGAGCAACACCCGTTTCCCATCAAGCCGATTGGTGAACATGGTGTGGGTCCTTCAAGCCAGTTTGGATTCCACATGCTTGGCAAAACGATTCAAGATGGCTTGCCAACCCTGCTCTTGCTGCTCCAAGGAATGCTCTGACTCCGGCACAAAAGTGATGCGCACCGTGACGCCGTCGCTCTGCTGGATAAAGTCAACCGCAGCCGTTCGCTCGCCAAAAGCGTATTCAATCTTTTGCAGCGGAACGATCTTTGTATATGTGCCAGCAAAGTCAAATCCAAAGCTGCCGTCTTTGGCTTCCATGCGGGATGAAAAACCACCCCCCACACGCAAGTCCACTTGAGATGCCGTGGTGTGCCAATCGTCAGAGGCGGCATTCCACTGCATGATGTCTGTTGTGCTGGTGTATGCGGACCAGGTCAATTCAATGGGTGCATGCACTGTGGTTTGGATGGTGATGTTCATGGGTTGAATGGATGAGGAAAAAAGGGTGGCTCTGGGTATGCGATTCACATCTTCGCCAACCGCGACAAAGCTGATGTCATGCCTGTCCAGTGTGCGTATGTGCCGTTCGTTGAGTTATTGGGCGCAGCGGCTTGGTTGTTGATCAGTACTTCCAACCCTGCACGCGCACTGTCGATCACAGGCAAGGGGCAAATTTTTTGAAGTGATTGGGAATAGCCTGCCAATCCCGCGCCCCCCAAAACAATGGCTTTGACACCTGGGATGGCAGCCTTGTCACACGCCTCCCCCAGGCATTGAAGGGCCATATCGGGGTTGGCTTGCAGTTCTGCCCCGCTGGGCGCGACAGTTTCAATGTGGCGCAGTTGGTCAGCAAAGCCCAAATTGGCGGCCAAACGATGAATCATGGGCTTCCATCGGTCGCCGCCGGTCACGACGGCAAAGGGCCCCATTTTTCCGGCCTGGATAAACGCAGCCTCAGCAAGACCCGTGACGGGTGCGGCAGACATCTCACGCAAAGCAAACAGGGCGGGGTCGCCAAAACAAGCGATCAACACACCCGACAAGGGCGTGGTCTCGGTGAGGATGTGGCTGGACCATGTTTCCAAGCAGGCATGTGATGCCACGGCATAACTCGCTTCGCACGCGATATAGCTGGCCCCAAAGCTTGCGGTCTTGATCAGCAGTTCCACATCTTTGGGCAGGAGAGGCTGTAAAAAATGTTGCAGCCTCTCAGATGTCAATCGATTGGTGTTGGGGTTGATGAGCAAATACTTCTTCATGGGTGGTGCGGCTGAGTCATATTGGAATCATTGGGCTTGAACAAATGGTGCGTGGATTGATCAAAATGGTGCGAAGCGCTCAATTTTGGTGCCAGTTTGTGTGCTGTCTGCCATTCAATCGATGGCTTGAGGGGAAGCTGAGGGCTGTTGAAGTAAAAAAGGATTTTTTTCATTGGCATATTTCATGCAAACGAGAGGAGGTTCGGAAAAGAACATTCTGGCTTTTTAACTCAATCTGCTCAAGGGGTGCATATGAAACGTCGTGATATTTTGTTGGCAGCCACATCGGCCGTGGCCGCGCCTTGGGTTCATGCCCAATCGGCTTGGCCGTCGCGATCGCCCATTCGGTTGATCTGTCAATACCCACCAGGGGGCTTGGTGGATACGGTGGCACGGCTGTTGGCACCTCACCTTTCGCAAGCCCTGTCGCAAGCGGTGGTGGTGGAAAACCGCGCTGGCGCGGGTGGCTTGGTGGGAACCGAATATGCATCCCGGCAAGCAGCAGATGGCTACACCTTGTTGGTGAGCCACGCATCGGTACATATTTATGCCACCGCAACACGCCGCACCATGCCTTTTGATCCGGTCGGCGATTTCACCCACATGGGCATGCTGGTGGAGGCCCCCATGCTGCTGCTGGTCAGGGCACAGTCTCCCTACCAAAACTTGGCCCAATACATCAATGCCGCCAAGACCAAAGCGGTTCGTTATGGCACATCGGGCATCGGATCGGCCAATCACCTGTATGGTGAGCTGCTCAAAATAGAAGGTCCCGCACCTGAGCACGATCACGTGCCTTACCAAGGCAGTGCCCCAGCCATGCAAGACTTACTGTCCGGGCAAATCGACAGCGTTTTTGATCCGGTCACCACCAATGTGAACCAACTCAAAGCAGGCTCACTGCGGGCTTTGGCCATTTCGACACCAAACAGATTGCCAGCCTTGCCCAACATTCCCACTTTTGCAGAGTTGGGATACAACTCCCTCACTGGCTCTCAGTGGCTGGGTCTGTCTGCCCCCAAAGGTTTGCCGGCCCCCATCGCGCAGCGCATCAGTGCGCTCATTCCGGAGCTTTTGGCCAAGCCCGATGTCATGTCACGCTTGGAGGATGTCCAAACCTTGCCCCGCAAAACACCATTGATTGGCGATGATTTTGTGAAACTCATTCAATCGCAAATCAACACATGGACGGCAGTGGCCAAGCGCGCAAAAGTGGAAGTGATTGTTTGATCTCTCAAACAAACTAAACTCAGGCCAGATGTTGAAGCCTCATTCAGGCATCAATATCTGGCCCAAAACCCCACTGCTTGATTTATGACCGAAGTCAATTTTGATGAGATCTCTGTCCATGAGCGCTACAAACTCATGGCCAGCCTCATCGTGCCAAGACCCATTGCATTGGTGACCACATTGGGTGCCAATGGCGTGGTCAATGCGGCACCCTTTTCAATGTTCAACATGATTGGGGAAGACCCGCCCATCTTGATGATCAGCATCAACCGTTTGGCCGACGGTCAACTCAAGGACACTGCGGCCAATATTTTGTACAACGGCGAATTTGTGGTTCACATGTCGGACGAACCGATGGCGCAAAAGATGCACATGTGTGGTGAAGCTTTTCCATCGAGCGTCAGTGAGTTGGACAGCGTGGGACTGACGGCGGTGCCTTCACACACGGTTTTGCCACCGCGCATCGCAGAAGCACCCATTGCATTTGAATGCGTTTTGCATGAAACACTAGAGACCCCCAGCCGATATGTATTCATCGGAAGAATCAAGTGGCTGGCTGCGCGGGATGGGCTGATTGACACGAAACGCTGGCGGGTCAACTTGCAAGACTATCGCCCCATCGCAAGATTTGGTGCCAGTTTTTACACCCGAACGGAGGACCGGTTTTCGCTGGCCGATCCATCCAATGGGGTTGCGCCCCATCAAACCGACATCGATCAAATCTAAGCTGCAGAAGCTCAATCAAACCCGGCATCAACTGGCCGTACTAACCCCAGTCATGGGGGGTGGGTCAGTCCGCAGAGCGAACCACTGCTTCAATCATTGGGATGAAGGTTTCAATGGGTTCGCTGGTGTAGTCGGGGTCGCAGGTGGCTTGGTCATAAAGCTTCACAAACTCTGCAGTCCAGTCGAAATAGGGGTGGCCCCGCCACATTTCACGCTCATGTCGGTCAATGCCAGGCAGGTGAGGGGCGTGAAAATTTTGAAACACCGCATGGTTTTGCAGCATCCAATGGTTGCGCTCTGAGATGCAGTTTCCCAACAGGGATGAGGCCAATTCACCGTGGTTGCTGAACGACGTGATGTAACCTACATCGTGAAACAGGGCCACAACCACATCCTCTGGCGGCAAGCCATCGCGCAAAACCATGGTGGCCGACTGCAATGCATGCCTGTACATGTTGACACGGTACCCAAAAGAAGCGTCATTGGCGCTGACCGTGAGCATGCGCACTAGGTGTTGGGTCTTGACTTGCGCAATGTAACTTCGGCGCTGCGCATCCAGCGCTTTCCAATCCGCAGCAGAGAAGGTTTCAATGCTGGGGTGCTCTACATAAACCCATTCGCTGTGACCCAAAGCGCAATAGTTGTCTTTCAAGATGTTCTCTTCAGCTGGTGAGAAGGCTGGAAAAATTAGAAGTCAGTATATGGCCCTTGAGGCAAGGCAAAAGGCGGTATGTACCCTTAGCCAGGATGTTTGGGGGTGGGTTCTCTCTCTTTTCGATATTGATCGTATGGCGGCAAGACCAGTGGATTGGGCATGGCTGGATCTATGTTGATTTTTTGCTGGCTACGAATACCTTCGTAAACAGATTCGGCGGAGATGGCACCACATCCGCTGACGAGCATCAACACCCCAATCGCAAGGGCCAACTTCATGTTGTGGCGCTTGAACAAGCCATCCCTTATTCAGCGGCTTTGAAGCCTGAAATTTTGACGGCCTCTTGCCAACGCTTGGCATCTTTGCGGATGAAGTTTAGGAATTCTGTGGGTGTGAAGGGCAAGGGCTCAAAGTCGCTCTCACGCCATTTATAGATGATGACTTGTGACTTCAAGACTTTGGCAAATTCAGCTTGAAGTTTGCTGATGACCGCATCGGGTGTGTTGGCAGGGGCAGACAGTCCGGACCAAATGTAGATTTCCAAGTCTGGCAAACCTTGTTCGGTGAAAGTGGCCACATCGGGCATCAAGGGTGAACGCTGCGGGCTAGAGACGGCCAATACTTTCACCTTGCCAGATTCAACATGCGGCTTCACGGCGAGCAGGGGCAGGAATGCGGCATGAACCTGTCCACCAACCAAATTTTGAACAGCGGGTGGTGTGCCATTGAAGGGCACATGGACCATGTTCAAGCCTGCGCGTTGGTTCATGATCACACCCGCGAAATGGGATGAATTGCCAGCGGTGAAAGACGCAAAAGACACGCCGCCGTTTTGGGCCTTGCTCCAAGCCACAAATTCTTTGATGTTGTTGGCCGGCACTTTGGAGGCATTCACGGCCAGCACCAAGGAGGCCCCTAAAAACCCTGTGATGGGCTTGTAGCTTTTTTCAGGGTCGTAGGGAAGCTTGGCAAAGGTATAGGGATTGATGGTGAGCATGCTGGTGTTGGACAGCAAAAGCGTGTATCCATCGGGCGGTGCCTGCATCACGGCTTGCGCGGCAATGATGCCTGAGCCTCCTGGTCTGTTCTCAACCACGATGGCTTGCCCGGTGTTCTTTTTGAACTCTTCAGCCACTTGTCGAAGCGCATTGTCCAAGGTGTTACCTGCCGCAAAAGGCACCACCACTTTGACAGGACGTTCAGGAAAATTTTGAGCCAGTGTCCAAGTTGGTAACAAGCCAAGCACCAGACTCAGCAAGGTGGAATGAAGGCGCAGGCGCATATGAAACTCCAAAATTAATGTGGCTGGGAGGATTCCCAAAGTGAGGTGATGCATTGGGCGACAGGCAAGGGTTGCTGAAAAGGCAGCATGTGTCCCGTGGGAACCCAGTGGGTCGTGGCTTTTGGAAAGCACAATTGAGTCTGTCGCGTCAGTTCAGGTGGCGTGACCCGGTCGTATTCGCCGCACATCAAGGCCATGGGCATGGTGAGATCTGACAGTTTTTCGCGATGATCGCTTCGACCCATGATGGCACGGATTTGCCGGACAGCCGCTTCACAACCGATGGCCAATTGCATGCGCCGTAATTCATCGAGCTCAGCATCAGTGGCTTCGTGGGTGCTGAATTTCAAAATGCCCTCCACAACTTTGGCAAAGTTGGTTTGCATGGCTGTGATGGTTTTTTCTCGATTGGCACGGCTGTCATGGGATTCAGGCAGAGCAGAGGTGGATATGAGCGCTGCAGCATGAACCTGTCGTTTGGGATGGGCGAGCATTTCAAGGGCGACGTAGCCGCCCATGGAGAAGCCGCAAATGATCAGCGCTTGGTCCTCACCCACATCGTCCAAAAGCTTCCATGCGTCATGGGCCATGCTGGTCATGCTGTCTTGGGTGAGGACGTTGGCAATGCGCAGGGACCAGTCACGGGGCAACAAAGGCACAACATGCTGCCAAACGCTTGCGTCGTTGAGCATGCCTGGAATGAGCAAGAGCACGGGTTTCAATGGGCAGCTTCCTTGGGTTTGCGCGCAGGGATGAAGGCATTGGCATAGCGCTCTCGCAACTCGCGTTTCAATACTTTGCCCACAGGGTTGCGAGGCAGTTCATCCACCAAGACCAAAGATTCCGGCCATTTGAAGGATGCCACTTCTCTGACGCGGCGCAGGTGGTCAATCAAGTGCTGCAAAGTCAAGGCCTCGGAGGTCTGTCGAACCACGACTGCGCATACGCGCTCTCCCATGATGGCATCGGGGATCCCAATGATGGCCACGTCGCGCACGGCCGGATGACTCATGAGCAGACTTTCAATTTCTTCAGAGGAAATGTTCATGCCACCGCGGATCACGATGTCTTTGTGACGGCCTGCAAATCGGTAGTACTGGCCTTGGTCGCCTGCAATTTCAAACAAATCGCCGGTTCGATAAAAGCCTTGCTCGTCGAAAGCCTTCTCAGTCAGCGAGGGTGATTTGAAGTATCCGCTAAATATGGTGGGGCCTTTGAACCTCAGCTCACCCAATTGGCCTTTGTCAACAATGTCTTGTTGTGTATCGATATCGACCAATCGGGTTTGAATTTTTTGTGCCACATCCATTTTCCAATGGAATCGAGGTACGCCCATTCTTGGAAAATACAAGGCACGCTGAGCACTATCCGGCATGTCCAAGGGAGATGAACTCAAGGCTGCGCCTTCGTTGGAGCCAAAATAATTGACCACTTCAATATCGAAACTGTTTTTCATCTCGGTCACCATCCATTCAGACAGTGGTCCTCCGCCGGAACCAATCCGTTTGAGTCGGCTTAAATTCACACCAGCCATTCTTTCGGGTTCTTTGATCAGCAGGTTCAAAACAGCGGGTGGTGCAACGCTGTAATCCATGGGAAAAGCGCGCAGTTGTTCAATAAAGACAGCTAAGTCAAAGGGGTGGTGGTGATGAAGCGTGCCGCCCATCAATATCCAAGCGGCCAAGCTGGTTGACACACCGGCCATGTTGACAAACGGAAAAGGAATCAGAAGGTGTGCGCCTTCTTTCAACTCGCCCGCTTGGCTGACAGAATGGCCCACAATGAGCCACTCATTGTGGTTGCGAGGAACACCTTTTGACTTGGCCTCTGTGCCCGAAGTCCAGCAGATGGTCAAGACATCGTGTGCCGTGACCCCGCAGGCTCGCATGTGAGCGCGGATCTGCTGGCTGTCCCACGAAGGTGTTTGCGACAGCAAGTGAGACAAAGACAAAACGCCATCGGGCAGGTCCTCACCCAAGGACAAAAGGGTTTGTAAGCTGGGAAATTGATGCGCAAGTTCTGTCCAAAGTTGGGCGGCTTTGAATTGGCCCACATGCTGCGTCGTGATGACCAGCTTGGCTTGCGTGATGTCCATGACATGCGACAGCTCATGGGCTCGGTACTGTACAGGCACGGGAGACACGACGATGCCGCTGATGGCGCAGGCCAAATAAATGGCATGCTGCTCAACACAGTTGGGCAATTGCATCACCAAAATGTCGTCCTTGCGCAAGCCCTGGGCTTGCAGCACAGCCGCATATTGACCCACTCGAACGAGGAGTTCGTTCCAAGTCCATTGTTCAGGTTGGCACCCAGATATTTCTAATTTGTTGGGTGGATCGACGACCGCCAACTCGCCAGCTCTGCGCTCAGCCCAATGGAGCAACAAATCGCCCAAGGTTTGCTCAGACCACCAACCCTTTTTGACATAGTCCTCGATGGTTTCAGACTTCACTAAGATCATGAGGGGGTTATTTCCAGCGGTTCAATGTGGTTTGGCTCACAAAAGTGGCATGAAATCCGTGGGGAATTCTCCGGGGCAAAATGACACGGGCAATGGGGCCTTCTGCCATTTTTGCACCCTTGCAATCGAAGATTTGAATTTCTGATTGTTCTTGATGCGGGTCCCAAACGAGGACCACCAAATAACCATCGTCTTCTGATTGAGCGTTGTCGCGTGGCGCAAAGCCTGGCTCGTTGTAGAAGAATTGAGGGCCGGCGCTGTAAGCCACATAACTGCCAGCCGAAATGTCGTATTTCACCAAGCCAGGGAACCTGACTTCTTCTTTGCCGCCGTGGGCAAAAATGATGTTGTAGGAATAGCGGTTTTTCCGGCCCTGGTAGTCACTGTTGATGACAGGAAACTCGGTGTTCAAAACATCATCGATGCAGCGCTCGCGCGTTTGACCCGTTTTCAAGTCAAAGCGCCATTCATACAGCATGAAGTCACGTTGTCGGTTGTGAATGGTGTTTTCAAGGCGCTTGCCATCGGGCTGGCCTTGGTCGTCTGAATGAATTTTGTAGGGCGTGCCCACCATCACCACCTCATCGCCTTCTTCCCACGCGTTGACCACGTGCAGCAAATAGGTGGGCTTGGCTTCAAACCACTTCACTTCATGCGCTTGACCATAACGGGGTACGATGCCGAATCGAGAAGGTTGTGAGCCATAAAATTTGATTTTGTACCGCCCGGCCTGTAGCGCCTCGGGATCTGGGCGTAGGGGAAAGTCATGCAGGATCGAGTAGTGCTCGGTAATGGCCATGTCGTGTGGAAGACTGGGGCCGGGTAAATCAATATCGATCTTGTGACGCAGTTGGCGGTCTGGACCGACCACGCCATATTGCATGTAGGGCGCTTTCAAGCTGTAGTCAAAAAAGATCAACTCGCCGGTGTGTGGGTCGGGTCTGGAGTGTGCCGACAAGCGCATGACCGTGCCATCAAAATCAGATGGGCCAATGGTGTCTAAAGTATCTGGATCCACGGCATACGGCATGCCAGAGCGGTACCACATGCTGATCAGCCGTCCAGCGTGGTATTTCACATCGGTATTGGCCGTATTTTTGAGGGGTTCGTCTGGGCGGTCTGTGCGCCAGGGCTCTTTGATGCCTTTCCAAAGCGTTTTATTCGCAGACAGTTCTTCCTGAAGTGCTGAAGTTTGGATCCATTTATTTCGATAAGTGACCCGGCCATTTTCAAATTTCACGGCATGCAACATGCCATCGCCGTCAAATGCGTGGTACCGCCAGTCGGGTTGGAAGAAAGGGTTGGGGCCATTGCGAACATACAGGCCATTGAGATCTTTGGGAACCTGGCCAATGACTGCCATGTCCGTGAAGGTGTCTTCAGTGTGAACAGGGGCATTGTTGCCGCTCAAAGCTGGAATTTCATGGACCGGTAAGTCAAGGCGGTTCATCTGTGTGTCTCAATTCGCTGAAGAGGAAAAATGAAATGGCCCCGTGAGGGGCCGTTTGTTTCAACCATCACTTGCTACCGGGTGCAGCAACTTGGACCCATTTGCCGCCTTTGATCTGGTCAATCGAGACCGTCTCCGGTCCAACGTGGTTGTTGGTGAAGCTTTGGCGCGTGAAAGTGGTGAAGTCCTGATGGGACACGCCGGTCATGGCCTTGGCCAAACCTGCCGAGGTCAGATTGCGACCAGCAGCTTGCAGGCCTGCAATGAACCAGGATGTGTAAGAGTACGCATTGGCTGCATTCTCATCGGCATCCATATTGAACTTGGTTTTGAAGTCGGCCATGAATTTTTTGGCCACAGGATCACTGCTGTCGGCCTCGTGGAGTTTCCAGCCACCGATGCCATAAAGGCCTTCCACACTGTCCTTGCCCAATCTGGCCACGATGCTGGAGCGGCCTGGAATGGTGGTCAGCACCTTGACTTGCGTCCAGTTGAGCTTTTTGACTTCGCTCATCACACCCAAGGTTTCACGCACCACGGTACCTGCCACGATCAGGTCCACGTTGGCCGCCTTCATCTTGGCCACTTGGGATGAAAAATCGATGTCGCCCACTTTGTAGGCCGCCTCTGCCGCGATGGTGAATCCACCGGCTTTGAGTGCCTGGTTGATGCCACCACGCACCAGATCACCAAATGGGCCTTCCTGGTAGATCACGCCAACTTTTTGGGTTTTCCAGTTGTTCACAGCCCAGCTCAGCGCCGAGGCAGTGGTGGTGTCGTAGTTCATGACGGTGGTGAACAACAGCGGGCTGTTGCCACTGACCTTTTGAATGACACCCGATGCACCCCATGGGGCAAAGACCATCACGCCAGCGTCGTTGGCGATTTTGACTGTGGCTGCATTGGGACCAGAGCCAAAGGGGTTGACGATGGCAAAGACAGCGTCGCTTTTGATCAGTTTTTGCACCGCCCGAACCGCCAGTTGGGGCTGGCTGCCGTTGTCTTCCACAATCAGTTTGATCTTGCGCCCGTGAACCCCACCAGCGGCGTTGAGTTCATCAATGCGCAGTTGCATGCCGTTTCGCAGCATGGGCATACCGGGGGCGGCCGGCCCCGACAAATCAATGTGGGTGCCAATCACGATTTCGTTGTCGCTCACCCCTTGGGTGGTTTGGGCCTGTAGACCGCTGGCGATGATGCCGGTGGTGGCCAAAATGAGAAGTCTTCGGTTCAATTTCATGGGGGTCTCCTTATGGTCAAAAGATAGTCTCTAGGCCTGGTTCACGCATGCGTGCTTACCCTGAGCGGCCACCTCAGTTCGTGTACATGCTGTCGATCAAAGCCGCATATTTGCTTGCAATGACTTTGCGTTTGAGTTTCATGGTCGGGGTGAGCTCTTCGTCTTCGGCGGTGAGCAGTTCTGAGATGATTTTGAAAGACTTGATTTGCTCGACCCGTGCCAGTTGCGGATTGATGCGTTCGATTTCGCTTTGAATCAGGGCGATGACTTCAGGGGCTCGCGTGAGGCTGCCAAAGTCGGTGTAGGGCACTTGGTGTTCCAGGGCATAACGGGCCACATGTTCTTGGTCGATCATGACCAGGCCAGTGAGGTATTTGCGGCCATCGCCAATCACCACGGCATCGGTGATGTAAGGGCTGAACTTGAGCAGGCTTTCAATGTGGCTGGGCGTGATGTTTTTGCCGCCCGAGGTGATCAAAATGTCCTTGATGCGGTCGTGAATCGCCAGGTAGCCTTGGTCGTTGATTTCGCCGCAGTCGCCGGTGTGCAGCCAGCCCTCGTCGTCCAGCGTTTTGCGGGTTTCATCGGGCATGTTCCAGTAACCGCCGAACACGTTGGGGCCGCGCACCAAAACCTCATTGTCTTTGCCAATTCGAAGCTCGGTGCCCGAGGCTTTGATGCCCGCCCAGCCCAAACGAATCGCACCTTTGGGGGTGGCGGTGCAAAAGCCAGTGGTTTCCGTCATGCCAAAGGCTTCGCGCAGCTCGATGCCGCAGCCCAAAAACCAGCGGATCAAATCCGGGGGGACGGGTGCGGCACCGGTGAGTGCACTTTTGACGTTTTGCAGCCCCAAAAAAATGCGTATGTTGCGAAAGGCCAGCCACTGCATGGCTTTGAGCCAGGGGCCGGGTGGGCTGCTTGCTTGTCCTTGCAGTTGGGCTTCGACCCTGGAAGCGCCCATGGCGCGTGTGGTTTGGTAAACCCAGCGGGCCGGGGCGATGGCATCGCGCATGAACAAGTCGATTTGGGAATACATTTTTTCCCAAAAGCGGGGCGGTGCAAACACCAGATGCGGGGCCACCTCCCGCAAGTCGTTGAAAACCGTGCCCGCGTTTTCCGGAAAGTGGACCACCAGCCCCAAAGCCAATGGGTTGTAGACCGATGACATGCGCTCAGCGATATGGCACAGCGGCAGGAACGAGACGGATTTGTCGCCCGGCTGGATGTCCAGGTATTCGCTGGCCAGGCTCAGTTGAAAGACCAGGTTGCGGTTCAGGGTCATGGCCCCTTTGGGTGCACCGGTGGTTCCTGAGGTGTAGACCAAAAAGGCCAGGTCCTGCGCTTGTGTGCTGTCGATCGAGGCTTCAAAAAGGGCTTCACGGGTTTCGGCCAAAGCAAGACCGCGCGCCAGGAATTCATCAAAAAACTCCACCCCGGGGTCGGAAAAGCCGCGCAAACCTTCACGGTCCATGACCACAATGCGATGCAGCTGTGGGCATTGGGCGCGAATTTCCAGGACTTTGTCGAGTTGCTCTTGGTTTTCAACAAACAGCAAGCGGCTGCCCGAGTCCAGCAAGATATGTTGCAGCTGACCCGCCGACGATGTGGGGTAGACACCGTTGCCGACCATGCCCATGCATTGGGCCCCCATGTCGACGTAGAGCCATTCGGGTCGGTTTTCAGCCAGTACGCAGACCACTTGCCCGCGCTCAATCCCCAGCGCTTGCATCGCCAGGCCAGTGGCCCGAGCTCGGGCAAAGTATTCGGACCATGTGGTGCTTTGCCACAGGCCTCTTTGTTTGTGGCGCAAGGCCGGTTGATCGGCCCAGGTGCGACAGCGCTGGCGAAAGACTTTGGCCGGCGTGTCTTCGCCCAGATACGAAATGGGGGCGGAAGCGTTCATGGTGGCTGCGGTGTTCATGGTGTGCAGTTTCAGCGCCAGGTTTTGCGGCGTTTCCAACGTTGTGAAGTGCCACTGATGCCTTGGGTGCTGTGAGCGCCCAAATAGGCTTCGCGCACATCCGCTTTTTGACTCAGCACGGCACAGGTGTCGGCGGCCACAATGCGGCCCAGTTCCATGATGTAGCCATGGTCTGCATGCGCCAATGCAATGGCGGCGTTTTGCTCCACCAGCAAAACCGCTGTGCCCGTTTCTTGGCGGATGCGGCTGATGATGTTGAAAATTTCTTTGGTCAGCAGGGGCGATAGACCCAGCGAGGGTTCATCCAGCATCAACAGTTGCGGTTGCGCCATATAGGCGCGACCGATGGCCAGCATCTGCTGCTCGCCACCGGACAACAAGCCTGCGTGTTGTTGTGCCCGTTCCAGCAAACGCGGAAACCATTCGAAGACCCGATCCATGTCTTGGCGAATGCCCTCGGCATCGCGGCGTGTGTAAGCGCCCATGCGGAGGTTTTCCCGCACACTGAGGAAGGGGTAAATTTGGCGCCCCTCTGGCACCAGCACCAAGCCCCGTCGGCACACCTCATCGGCATCCAGGCCATGGATGCTTTGGTTGTTCAGCAGGACTTGTCCTTTAAACGGGTCGATCACCCCCGCCAAGGTGTTGAGCAAGGTGGTTTTACCCGCGCCATTGGCCCCCAGCACTGTGACCATCTGTCCTTTTTCAACCTTCAGGTTCACCCCTTGCATGGCGGCAATGGGGCCATACCAGGTTTCCAGGTTGCGCACTTCCAGCAAGGTGTCCATGCTCAAGTTCCCAAATAAGCGGCAATGACGGCCGGATGACTTTGAACTTCGGTGGGACTGCCCTGCGCCAATACCCGACCTTGTGCCATGCAAATGACCCTATCGGCCACGGCACTGACCAAAGACATGTCGTGTTCCACCATGGCCACGGTGATGCCCAGTTCGCTGCGGATGTCGTCGATCCAGAAGGCCAATTCACGCGTTTCTTCGGGGTTCAGGCCAGAGGCTGGTTCGTCCAGAAACAAGAGTTCAGGCTGGGCGCACAGCGCACGACCGAGTTCCACCACTTTGCGCACGCCGTAAGGCAGGCCTGCGATGGGCGCATGCCGCCAGGGCGTGAGGTCCAGAAAATCGATGATTTTTTCCACCTCGGCATGGGCCGCCTCTTCGAGTTGGGTCAGGGCAGGCGTGCGCAAAACCTGTTGCCACCAATGGCCCTGAAAGAAACGATGTCGCCCAAGCAACAGGTTGTCGAGCACCGTGGCGGTTTCAAACAACTCAATGTTTTGGAAGGTGCGCGCAATGCCAAGGGTGGCGATTTGGTGCCTTTGCATTTGTGTCAGGTCTTGGCCCTTGAAGTGGATTTGCCCTCCACTCGGGTCGAACACGCGGGTGACGGCATTGAGCAGCGAGGTTTTTCCCGCACCGTTGGGTCCGATCACGGCCAGCACTTCACGGGGCCAGACTTCCAGGCTCAAATCGGCAATGGCTTTTACGCCACCAAAAGTCAGTGACAGCTTGTCCACGGTCATCAGCGGCGGGGTGGCGTTGGATGTGTTCAACGGTAACGCTCCGATTTCATATAACGCTTGTTGCGTTTGAAGGTGTCTTTTCGATAGATTGGAAAAGATTCCAGCAGGCTGCGAATCTTGAGCCAGCGACCATTCAGCCCCATGGGTTCAAACAGCACAAAAAGGGCCAACACCAAACCAAAAATAAAGGTCTCCAGCCCAAACTGTTTGGCCACGCTCTCGGGCAAAAACGGTTTGATGCGGGAAATGGCGGTGGGCAGGGAACTGATGAGAACGGCCCCCAGCACCGCGCCGCGCAGACTGCCCAGGCCGCCGATCACGACCATCAACACCAGCTCCAATGACAGCAGCAAGGTGAAGCCATCGGGCGTGAGGTATTTCAGGTGGTGGGCCAGCAAGCTGCCAGCCAGGCCAGTGATGCCCGCTGACAAAGCAAAAGCACCTGCCTTCATGCGCTCAACCGGGATGCCCAAGGCGTATGCGGCCGCTTCAGATTCGCGCACACCGATCAAAGCGCGACCCATGCCCGAACGCAAGATGTTGAGCAAGGCCAACAGCACCAGCACCAGTGTGATCAGACAGAAAAAATAAAAAGCCTTGGGGCCGCTCAGCGACAGGCCCATGAAAACAGGGTCATTCACCGCCAGGCCGGTAAAGCCGCCAGTGACCGAGCTCCAGTGGCCGATGATTTGTTCCACGATGATGGCAAAGGCCAGCGTCACCATGGCCAGGTAGAGACCGGAGACGCGGATGGCGGGGATACCCACCAGCAAACCGGCCGCGGCGCTCAGCAGTGCGGCCATCAGCATGGAGACTGGCAAGGGCAGGCCTTTGGACAAGAACCAGGCGTGGCCATAGGCCCCAATCGCAATGAAGGCGGCATGACCCAATGACACCTGCCCGGTCAGGCCGGTCAGCGACATCAAGCCCAGGCTGGCCACGCACAAAATGAACACATAGGCCAGCTCGCCCAGCATGAAAGGGGTCATGAACCAGGGCAAAGTGCACAAGCCCAACAGCAACAAGGCATACAGGTTGCGGTCCAAGGGACTTCGCCACAGGGCGAAGCCTTCGCGGTATTGGGTGTGATAGTCAAAACGCATGGATGAGGTTCTTTCTTGCTTTAGACGCGTCGGCCATGGGCTTCGCCCAATAAACCATGGGGACGCACAATGAGCACAGCAATCAGCACCAGATAGGCCACGATGTCTTTGGTGCCATCGGGCATGTAGACACCGGCGTACTGTTCAATGAGGCCAATCAGAAGACCGCCCACAATCGCCCCTGGAATGCTGCCAAAGCCGCCCAGCACCAGGGCCGACAAGGCCTTGAGGGTGACAAACCACAAGCTGATGTCCACCAAGGTGATGGGTGCCAACAGCACGCCTGCAAATGCCGCCGTGACCCCCCCCAGCGCCCAAACCATGGAGTTGACGCGCTTGACGCGCACGCCGTTCAGGTAAGCCGCCAGTTGGTTTTGCGAAGCGGCCTGCATGGCCACACCGAGTCGGGTGAAGCGGAAAAAAAAGAACAGCACCAAGGTCACCAGCATGGACACGCCCAAGATGACCAATTGCAAGTTGGCGATCGACAGGCCCGCCAATTGCGTGCTTTGCTGGCTCCAGGGTGTGGGGTAGTTGCGCGACTCGGGACCAAACAGCATGCTAACAGCACCCCGGATCATGAAGGCCAGTGCAATGGTCAGCATCACACCGGCAAATTGCGGTTGTCCGGCAATGCGGCGAATGACCAAGGCATCGAGTGCAAAAGCGAACAGGGCCACGCCCAGCACCGTGATCACCAAAGCCAGCCAAAACGGCAAGCCCCAAACCGCGATCAAGCCCCAGGCGCTGAAGGCCGAGACCACCAACAAGTCACCGTGGGCAAAGTTGAGCACCTCAGTGGCTTTGTAAATCAGCACGATGCCCAGCGCCACCAGTGCATAGATGGCCCCCACAGCGATGCCGTTGACGCTCAGCTGGGCAAAGGTGAGCCAAAAATCATTCATGGCGTTTTTCCATTGGATGGCAGGAATGAGACTTCCCAGGGGTTCAGGCTCTGGTGACAGTGATCGCATGCCACCATGGGGAAGAAGCGGTGTTGACATGCGCGATGGCGAGGGCGGATCGAGCTTTTTTCGTGCAAATGCGCTTCACCGGCCCAACTGGACAGGCAGACGATGTAACCAAACAAATCCCGGCTGCTGGGGGTGAGCTGGTACAGCCTGCGGCGGGCATCTTGCCCATCGGTTTCGCAAATCAGCAAGTGGCACTCAACCATGTCCGAGAGGCGACGCGACAGGACTTTGGGTCCGATGCTCAGCACATGGGTGATTTGGTCAAAGTAGTGACAGCCCAGCACCACCGCAGTGAGGATCAACAAACTCCAGCGGTCAAGCCGCAAACCCAGACTCATGTCACGGGCCTCCCGCACGGACATCCGTGGGGTGCGAAGGCCCTCCAGCGGTTGATGTCGCAATCGGGGATTGGGCACCAGGCTGTAGTCCAGGTCCTTCATGCGGATCGCTTGTCCGCAGGCTTTGCAGCACAGCATTGGCTGGAAGTGGTGTTGACATGTTTGGTGGAACAATTTTTGGGGCAAGTCTTGCGCGCGCGTGCCCCATTTTTTTTCCCAGGCCCAAATCATCAGGCTGGCATCGTACAAACCCAGGCCTTTGCGGGTCAGGTGGTATTCATGGCGTGGTGGGTTGCCCTGGTACAGGCGTGGCTTGATGACACCGGTTTGCACCAAAGCGCGCAAGCGGTCAGACAAAGTGGGTCGGGGAATATTGGAAAAGCTTTGCAGTTCCTCGAACCGACGAATCCCCAAAAAAGCCGACAACATGACTTGGACGGTCCAGCGGTCTCCAAACACCCTCAGCCCGTGGCTCAGGGTGCTGCTGGCCAGCGCGGCTTGTGTCAGTTCCAGGTCGGGGGTGTGGATCATGCGTGTGGCGCAAAGTGCGGGGTGATCAAGCCTTAGATGCGTTCCACCACCATGGCCACTGCCAAGCCGGCGGCACCACACAGGCTGATCACGGCACGGCGCGCTTGCCGGGCTTGCAATTCGTCCAAGGCCATGCCCACCAGGGCGCTGCCGGTAGAACCCATGGCATGGCCCAGCGCAATGGCACCGCCATTCACATTGAGTTGGCTGTGGGGAACGTTCAGATGCTTCATGTAGTGCAGCATCAGAGAAGCAAAGGATTCATTCACCTCAAACAGGTCAATGTCTTCAATCTGCAGGCCAGCTTTTGACAAAGCCATTTGTGTGGCTTGCACCGCACCGGTCAACGCCAGCGTGTGGTCCACACCCACGGTGGCTGTGGCCAAAATGCGTGCCCTGGGCTGGAGCCCCAGTCTGGCTGCAGCCCCTGGGCTGGCCAGCAACACCACGGAGGCCCCGTCCGCCATGGCGGGTGAGTTGCCTGCATGGTGCACATGGTCCAGGCGCTCCAGGCCATACCGCTGACACATCAGGCGGTCAATCCCGTGCTTTTCAGCCATGGCTGCAAAGGCGGGTTTGAGCTCGGCCAGGCTCACCAATGTGGTCTGCGTTCTGGGGGTTTCGTCTTGCGCCAGCAAGGACACACCGTGTGCATCCACAACGGGCACGACCGAGCGAAAACGCCCTTGCTCTAATGCAGCGATCGCGCGTTGCTGCGAGGCCACGGCATAGGCATCGCATTGTTCACGGCTGAAACCCTCTAGTGTCGCAATGGTGTCGGCACTGATGCCAATGGGCACCAGCGTGGTTTGCTGCTGGAAATCAAAGTCATGGGTGAGCGGCCCTTGGTCCGAGGCCATGGGCACACGCGACATCATTTCGACACCCCCACCCACGGCCAAGCTGTCGTGCTCCATGGCCTGCTGTGCCGCCAGGTGAACAGCGCTCAGGCCCGAGGCGCAGTAGCGGTTGATGCTCAGACCCGGCACGCTGTCATGCCAGCCGGCACGCAGGAGGGCAAGCTTGGCGATGTTGGCACCTTGGTCTGCGTTTTGTGTCACACAGCCGATGAGGGTGTCGCTCACCTGTGCCGTGTTCAGGTTGGTGCGCTTGGCCAAGGCGGTCAATTGCTGGGCCAGCAAGTCCACTGGTTTGATGGGCCGCAGGGCCCCTTTGTCATTGCCACGGCCCCGTGGGCTGCGCAAGGCCTCGATGATCAAGGGATGGTTCATGGTGTATCTTTGGTTGCAGGGGCGCGGCTTGGCCGGCGCGGAAAAAAGGCGGGCACTGTGGCGCAATAGTGGGCATAGCCAGGTTTTGTTTTGGCCATGTGGCGCTCCATCAAGGAGGTGGCAGAGCCCTGGTTCATGAACCAGGTGACATAGGTCAGTGGCAGCACCGAAAGCCATCCCCATGGGTGCGCGAGCGCAAACACCCCGTAGCCCCACCACATGCAGGTCTGTCCGAAGTAGTTGGGGTGTCGTGTCCAGGCCCAAAGGCCGCTGTTGAGCAGTTGCGAGCGATCCGTGCGTTGGCGTTTGAAGCGTGTCAGTTGCCAATCGCTGACCGCTTCAAAAAAGAAGCCCACCAACCAGACCAGCGCGCCTGCGATGTGCCAAAAGCCTATTTCCCCGGGCGCATGCATGCCAAAAACCAAGGGGACCGTCCATGTCCAGATCACCACGCCTTGCAGCAAAAAAATTTGGAAATAACTCCACCACCACCAACGTGACCCCGAGCGCTGGCGCCAGCGTGCATAGCGAGGGTCTTCGCCGTGGGGCAAATTTCGCCAAAGAATGTACAAGGTATAACGCCCAAAACCGATGCTGGTCATGGCCAACAAAAGGACATTGGAGGCATGGGCTTGGGCCCCGAGGTGAATATAGAGCCACCAGCTGGTGCCCAACAGCAATAAACCGTAGGCAATGTCCATGATGCTGGCATCTCGCTTGAGCAAGCTGATGACCCAGACCACGGTGAGCCAGAACCAAAGCCAGATGCCCAACTGTAGGAATGTGGACAGGAAATTTGCGGCCCATGTGCCACTGAGCGCAAGGGCCGCGACAGCCAAAGGAAACACCGGATAAGCCCGGTCCAGCCAGCGGGTGTTTTCGCGTGGCATGCCCCTCAACCACAAAGCGACCACGGCAACCCAAAGCAGCAGCACCGCCATGGCGTGTGATGGCCACAAGGTTTCGATCATGCTTGCCCAGACTCGACCACAAAGCTCACCACTGTGGCGCAGGAGCCGCCGATGTTCAGGGTTTGGAGGCGTTTGGCCCCCTCGATCTGACAGGCCTGGGCTTGCCCGGTGACTTGGCGAGCCGAGTCCCAGAGCATGCGTGTGCCGGTAGCGCCCACCGGGTGACCGCAGCCGATCAGGCCGCCACTCATATTGACTGGGCAGCGACCCCCCGGTGCGATGGAACCATCTTCGATCGCTTGCCAGCTTTGCCCTGGTGCGGTCAGGCCCAGGTGATCGATGGCCATGTATTCGGTGGTGGTGAAGCAGTCGTGGGTTTCGATGCCGCTCATCGCGTCAATGCCCGATACACCGGCACGTCGCCAGGCATCTTCGATGGTTTGTCGCACATGGGGAAACACATAGGGCTGGCCCTGGCTGCGCTCCATTTTGTCGCGCAGGCGCAGACCCGCATTGCGGTGGCCCCAGCCTGCAATGCGCGCCATGCGGTCCAGCGACTTGCCATGCTGGCGGGCGTAGGACTGTGCAAAACGGGCAGAGGCCAACACCACAGCGCAGGCCCCATCGGTGATTTGGCCGCAGTCCTGGCGGCGTGTGCCAGGTTCGATGATCGGGTTGGCTTGATCGTCATCGGTGAAGCTCAGGGCATCAAATTGCCAAGCGCGGGTTTGCGCCAGGGGATTGCGTTTCGCGTTGTTGTAGTTGATTTCGGCAATGCGGTTCAGGTGCTTGCGGTCAAGGCCGTAGCGGCGCTCGTATTCTTGGGCCAGCAAACCAAAAGCCGCAGGCCACATAAAGGTGCAATCGATGTCTTCATGCCCTTGCCAGGCCGCAGCGTTTTGATTGACCGAGGCCACATTGCCCGAGGTGTTTTTGAATTCCTCTACGCCCATCACCAGCACACAGTCGTAACGGCCCGCCTCGATTTCGGCCATGGCCGCCAACACGCCCAGAGACGAAGAAGCGCAGGCCCCTTCATGGCGCATGGCCGGGACACCCCAGAGTTCGGGTGTCATTTGGGCCACCATGGAGCCCAGGTGGGCTTGCTGGCGTTGCAATTCGGCAAATGCATTGCCCACGTGGATGCTCTCGATGGCCGAGGTGTCCAGTTGGGCATTCTCCAGCACGCCTTGTGTGGCTTCTTGCACCATGTCGGAGATGTCTTGGCCTTGGCGTGACCAAGACTTGGCAAAGTCGGATTGGTAGCCGCCCAAAATGTAAACGGGTGCGCTCATTGGAAACTCCTTTGGGGATAGGGCAGGGCTTGCAAGCGCTGCATGGCGGTGGTGTATTCGAGGGCCAGTTGATCCACGATGCTGGCCATGGGGGCGGTTTGGTGGATGGTGCCCAGGCCTTGCCCTGCTGCCCAAACCTCCATCCATTTCTTGCCAGCAAAAGAAACGCTGCTGTCGTATTGGCGGGACGGGGCATCGGGCATGTTGTCCGGGTCCAGGCCGTTCAGCCGCAACGAGGGTTTGAGCCAACTGGCCGGTGTGCCCGTCACCCCTGCGCTGACGATCAGGTCGTCCACAGTGCTGTCGACGATCATTTGTTTGTAGGCCTCGGGGGCCATGCTTTCGGTGGCAGGAATGAAACGCGTGCCCATGTAAACGTAATCTGCGCCAGCAGCGATGGCCCCAGCAATGCCCCAGCCATCGCTGATGCCACCGCCCAAAACCACCTCGCCATCAAAGAACTCGCGGATGGCGCTGACAAAAGCAAAGGGTGACAAAAAGCCGGTGTGGCCCCCTGCGCCTGCCGAGACGCAGGCCAGTCCATTGGCCCCAGCTTTGACGGCTTTTTGGGCCAGCGATAGGTTGATGACATCGGCAAAAACCCGGCCACCATAGCCATGCACCACCTCGATGGCGGGTTTGGGACTGCCCAATGCCGTGACCACCACCGGTGGTTTGTATTGCGCGATCAACTCCAGGTCTTGTGCCAGCCGGGTATTGGACGAGTGGGTCACCAGGTTGGCACACCAGGGGCCCACGGTGTCTGCACCTTGCACATCGCGGGCAGCCGCCATGCCTTCCGTGATGGTTTTCATCCACTCGTCGAGTTTGTCGATCGGTCGTGCATTGGGGGTGGGAAAGGCACCCACAATGCCCGCCTTGCAAGCGGCAATGACCATCTCTGGGCCCGAGATCAAAAACATCGGCGCAGCAAACACCGGCAGTCGCAGGGGCAAGCGTGGGTGTGTCATGCTTTGATGCCAATTTCTGAAGTGATCGGGCGACGCGACTGCACAATGCCAAACCGCCCGGCCACAAAAGCCAGGTTGGTCAGTGTTGCATTGCCCGCCGGGTTCAGGCCGGTGACGTGGTAATCGCTGTAGGCCGCAGCAAAGTTCAAAGGCATGGCCCCGACCAAGTTGATGGTCAGCTGGGCACCTGCGCGTGCATATTCATTTTCGGCCTGGGCGATGAAGTCCTCGCGCGTGGAATACAAAAAAGCGGTCAAGCCGCCTTGGCTGCGGGCATCTTGCGTGGCTTGTTTCAGGGCATCTTGTGCGTCTTCACAGGCGATGACAAAACTGATGGGGCCGAAACGCTCTTGAGCGTACAGATCTCGCTCACGCGTGCTGACTTGCATCATCAGCGGCGTGCTGGTGCGGGCGCTGGGAAATTCCGGGTGCGCATAGGCTTGGGGTGACAGCAGCACCTGGCCGCGCTGTTGGCCTTGCGCTTGCATGTCTTGCAGCAAAGCCAGCGTTTGCGGCGACTGGATGGTGGCCAAGATCATGGAGGCTTTTTTGGGGTCGGTGGTCAGGGCCTGAACGGCCGTGGCCAGGCGCTGCGCGACTTCTTGGAAGGGGACGGTGCCTTGCGGCGTGTTCACGCCCGATTGCGGGATGTAGATGTTTTGCGGGCTGGTGCACATTTGCGCGCTGAACAGGCACATGGTGGTGGCCAAATTGCGCAAGGCTGCGTCGAGGTCTTGCGCCGACTCCAGCACCACGGTGTTGCAACCCGCTGTCTCGGTGAAGGCCAAGGCAGGGTGTGCGTTTTGCTCCACCCACTGACCAAAACGCACACTGCCGGTGAAGTCGACGATGGCCGTTTGGGGGTGCTTGATCAGCACTTTGCCGATCGGCTCACTGGCCGTGTCGACGGCCATCGTCACGAGATTGGGGTCAAAGCCTGCGGTCTGCAACACCTGGCGAAATACCCTGACCGTGATGGCCATGGGCAAAACGGTGGCCGGGTGGGGTTTGACGATCACCGGGTTGCCGGTGGCCAGGCTCGCCATCATGGAAGGCCAGGCGTTCCAGGTGGGAAAGCTCGCGCAAGAGAAACACACGGCGGTGCCACGGGGCACTAGGCGGTAGGTTTTTTGCAGATGGATATCCGAATTGCCAAAGCGCCTGGACCAGCGGGCCGAAGGGGCCACCGAGCGCATGGCTTGTTCGGCATACACCAGGGCCTCGATGCTGCGGTCCAGCGCGTTCACACCCGAACCGGCATAAGCCATGTTGTAACTTTGCCCTGCGGTGTGCATGACCGCATGCAGGATTTCAAACAGGTGGTCACGGTACAGGACTTCGAGCACCTCCATCAGCACGCCGAGGCGCTGCGTATAAGGGGCTAGTGCCCAGCCCTGCATCGCCTTGTCGGCCGCATTGAACAGCGCGTTGATGTCCGATTGCGGGTAGACCACGCCCAAGGCTTGTTGCGTGTAGGGCGATATTTCTTCGCCGATCCAGTTTGTGATGTTGGGTTGGTCCAGCTCAAATCGACCGTTTTTCAGGTGCTGTTCAAAAGCGGCCAATCCCGCGCTTTTGGCATGCGCAGCCTGCGGATATTTGTCGGGCATTTCCGGGTAAGGGCTCCAGCAATGGCGCGTGGCACAGGCTTGTTGTGCCTGTTCAAAAAGGGCTTGGTGCTTTTCGAAAAGGGTCATCAACGTCTCCAGATCAATCGGTGGTGGCGCAGGGTGGTGCTGCCGGGCACCGGATCGGACGCTGACAGGGTCAACGTGCCATCGACACCAAATTCCATGTTGCGAATCTGGTCGCTGCCCACAAAGTTGGGGTTCAGCGCATGGCTGACGTGGTGAACCACCTGAGCCACGCCTGCGTGTTGACGCACTTCGTAGCGCCCGGCGTATTGAAAAAAGCTCTCGAACGCGGTCAGCCTTTCATGCTCAGGTGCACTGCGCACGCTGGCGCTCGACAGTGGGGGGCGACCAGCCCGGGCGATGCATGCGGCCATGCCACCGTCGTGTGTGTACTGGATCAGTCCGGTGGCATCGGGTCCAAAGGGGTAGGTGGTGGGGCGACCATCGTCATAGGTGATTTCCCAGCGGACCAGGTTCCATACACCCAGCAGGTCTTGCGCTGTGGGGGTTTTCAAATCAGGCTTCATGTGTGGCAGCGTGTCAACAGGGGGTGGGTAACAAGGATTCACGCACCCAGGTGCTGTGAAAGCCGTGCGGCACCCGTTGCGGCAGGATGACCCTGGCCACCGGGCCCGCTGCAATGCGCTGGGCATCGAAGACCCAGACCTCGGAGCGTTCTTTCAGGCCATTCCAGACAAAACCGATCAGGTAGCCGTCGTCTTCGGCCTGCGGGTTATCGCGCGGTGCAAACGGGGCTTCGCTGAACCAGTAACCTTCTCCGGGGTGATAGGTCACGGCACTGCCGGTTTCCAGGTCGTACTTGGCCAGCCCCGCAAAGTGGGGTTGCTCCACGGTGCGTGAACGACCCATCAGCACATGGTAGGTGTAGCGGTTTTTGTAGCCCTGGTACCAGGCGTTGATCATCGGGAACTCGGTGTTCAAAATGTCGTCCACCACGCTTTCGCGGGTCTGTCCGGTGCTCAGGTTAAAGCGCCATTGGTAGAACTCGTACTCGGTGCCTTGGGTGCCAATGGTGAACAGCAGGCGTTTGACGTCCAGGCTGCCGTCAAATTGTTTGGGCATTGCGTAGGGCGTGCCCAGCATCACGATTTCGGTTTCGCCCTTTTCGTTGACTTCTTCCCAAGCATTGGCCACATGCAGCATGTAACGTGGGTCGGCTTCAAACCACCGGATGTCTTGTGCGCTGCCGTGCCTGGGGATGACGGCAAATCGCGACTTCCATTCGGGGTGAAACTCCAGGCTGTAGCGACCCGCCTTCAAGGCCTCTGGGTTGTTGATCAGCGGGAAGTCATGCAAGATGCTGTGGTTGGCGGTGATGGCCATGTCGTGTGGCAAGCGTGGGCCTGGCAGTTCAACCGGGACCAGGGTTTGCAACTGGCCCTGCGCATTGACCACACCGTAATGCATGTAGGGGTGCTTGTTGCCATAGGCAAAAAACAGGAACTCGCCAGTGCGCTCGTCAACCCGTGAGTGGGCCGAAATTTGCAGACCCTTCAGGCGTGGATCAGACTCCAGTTTGCCCACAGTCTGCAGCGTCAAGGGGTCCACCTGGTAGACCGCGCCTCCTCGGTACCACATGGAGAGCAATTTGCCGTTGTGAAATTTCACATCGGTGTTCGAGGTGTTTTTGAGCGCATCGTCGGGCAAAGCACCTTCGGGCAGGCGTTGTTTGAGCCCAGGTGCCAGGCATTTACCGGCCGCTTGGTCGGCTTGCAAACCGTCGGTGTTGACCCAGCGGTTGCGGTAAGTGACCTGGCCTTTTTGAAAATGCACCGCGTGCAACATGCCGTCGCCGTCGTACCAGTGGTATTTGCCTGTTGGGGTGTGCTGTGGCACGGGGCCGTTGCGCACGTACATGCCGCTGAAATCTTTTGGGATTTCGCCGATGACTTCGAAATCGTGCACCACCAACTCCTTGTCCACCGGGGCGAAACCCCCCTGCAAATTCGGGTTGTCAATGAGATAGGGGGGTGTTTCAACGAGGGTTTCAAGTCCCATGGTGTTCTCCAAATCTGCGCGCGTTTGGGGTGATGGTGGTGGGGTGGGTTCAGCGAGCGTGCCCTGAAAGCAAGCCGCCGCGTTCCATGTCAGCGCCGCTGGCCCAGCAGGCGTGGGTGCCGCTGCAAAGTTTGTGCGGCAACTCAATGCGGCAGACTGGGCCGGCTTCAAACTGTTTGGAGTCGATCAGGATGATCTCTGAACGCTGGGTCTTTTCGTTGGTGATGAAGCTAACCAGGTAGCCGTCGTCCTCATCCTTGGCATTCACGCGTGGGGCAAAGGGTGCTTCACTGGCGTATTGGCCTTCGGGCAAGCGGATTTCCCAGGATTGGCCGGTTTGCAAGTCGTGTTTGACATAGCCGTGGAACAAGAACCAACCGGGCACTTGAACGGCGCTGTAGGCGTAGCGGTAAGGCAGTGTGGCGTAGCGCTGATTGAACATGCCGAACTCAAGAATGCGCTCGTCCAAACGCTTTTCCGTGGTCTGGCCGGTTTTCAGATTGAAGCGCCAGCGGTGCAGGTGGCAGCCCATTTTTTTCTGATCCAGATACGACATCATGCGCTCGTAACCTGCGGGCGCGCCGTCGTAATTGCGCGGCATGGGGTTGTCTTGGAAATAACCATCCAGCACGATCTCGTCGCCCTCCTCGTAGGCATTGAGCCAGTGCAGCACAAAGGTGGGAGCGGCTTCAAACCACATGATGTCTTGGGTCTGACCGCGCCTTGGAATGATGGCAATGCGTGAGGGGGTGTCTTTGAAAAAGCGCACCACATGCTTGCCTTGGGCCAGCAACTCGGGGTCCCAGTACAGTGGAAAGTCGTTGAGGATGGCGTAGTTTTTGGTGTAGGCCATGTCGTGCGGCAAGCGCGGACCCGGCAATGGAATGGGCACGTAATGCACCAGCTTGTCGTGCTTGTCGACCACGCCATAGTGCATGTAGGGCGCATGCTTGCTGTAATTGAAGAACAGCAGCTCGCCGTTGCTTTCATCCACTTTGCAATGCGCCGAAATGCCGTCCAGCGGCGACCAGGGCGGAATGCCTATCTGCTCCAGACTCAGCGGGTCCAGGCGATAGCCCTCACCGCATTGGTAAAACGTGGTCAAGGCAAGTCCGGCATGCACAACCACATCGGTGCTCGATGAGTCTTTGAGGCCACCGTGAGCGCCCCAGCCTGCGCGCTCTGATAAGGCCGGGTCTTCCATCAGGCCTGCCCACAGGGCACGCCCAGCTTCGAGTTCGGCTTGCAGGCCTTTGGTTTTGATGAAGCGGTTGCGGTAGCTGACCTGACCGTTTTTGAAAGCCGCCATGTGCAGCATGCCATCGCCATCAAAGGGGTGGTACTTGCCTTTGGCTTGAAAGACTGGGTTTTCGGTGTTGCGCAAATAAACACCATCGATGTCCAGCGGAATCACACCTTCTAGGACTTTCAGGTCGGTCGCATTGACTTCTTGGAGCAAGGGTGTCCAGGCGCCTTGAAGATAGGGGTGATCGCCTGGATCCAAATCGCTGGCGAGGGTGCTCACAATGTCGATGCTCATCTCATCCTCAAGTTGATTACTTTTCCCAATGAACACAGATTAAGTTAGTTCAGCAAGGAAAGCAATGGGGTTTGAGCAGATGGGAAGTAATGTAGGCGACTGCCTGCAATTTGCCCGCCGTGGGGCCGCTGTGCTGGCCTAAACCGGTGCCACCCAGGGGCGGCATCGGTGATTTAGTTGCCATCGAGGTGTTTCTTCAAGAAAACCAATACAGCCTCTTTGGACTGCGCCCGTGCCTTGTCTTGACCAGCCAGCGTCACTCGGCCGCCCTTGCCGTTTTTAGCCACGGGATCGAAAAACTGTATGGGCTGAGATGTCGCACTATCGAACCCATGACTGGCACCCTCATACATGAGGACCTCAAGTGGCAACTGTGGGTGCGCCGTTTTGAGCGAAAGGCAAACCTCTGGGTTTGTGTCGTAGTCATCTCGTGTGCCGTTGTGAATTTGAACTGGGGCACCCGTTGGCTTGGACTGATCTATAGCTCGTGCGGCAATACCATTCAGAACCCAGACATCGCAAACGGGATAGAAAGCGATGTGAGCTGCAAACTTCGCTTGAGCCAGATTTGGTGGGTTGTCCTTGGGCTTCTTGCCAAAAGCTGTGGCCATTGCGTTAACGCCTCCCCAAGAAAAACCCATGATCGCGATCTTGTCCTTGTTGATCATTGGGTGTTCAGATAAATATGTCCAAGCTCCCCACACATCCGGCAAAGTGTCGAGCGTTGATTTGGGCCGTTGACTGAAACTTGTCACACCACGGGCCGCCCACATGTCCAGCTCCAGAACGGCAAATCCGTTTGAAACCAAGTACTCGCTGTGAAATGTGCCTCTTGAGTCAGGTCCAGCACTGCCGTGAACGATCACAACTGCTGCTAACTTTTCGCCCGCTGGCAGGGTGAGTTTGGCGGGGACTTCTGTTGGTGTAGTTGCTCCCGAATGGCTCAAACCGACTGTCTTAACCTTGACATTCGTCGAGCTTGCGCCGTGTGCAAAGCCGCTCAGCGCGATGAGCAGCGCACCTGTCAGTTGCGTGTAGTTCATGGCATCTCCTAGATCCGTCGTTTGTTCTGTAGCGAGGATTTATATTTGAAGCGAGGTTTAGATTCCAACATATGGGAGAGCCATCTAACGGCTTTTCTTTCTCAATGCACAAGGGCTTGGGCCAGCTGCACGGCGCAGAAATAGCTAAACAGAAGGCACAATTTTGGTCATTTTGACCCTGCAAGCTCAATAAAGCCTGAGACTCTGCTGTCCTGTGGCCAATGATCCAGCGCAATTTTTTTGGTACCACTGACCTGTCCAGATACGCTCAACTCAATGAATTTGACCGAAAACTTGCTACACCAGCGTTCAACCAAGTTGGGGGTGAGTGGAGTCGAGCTTGAAGCACCCTTAGGGCTTTGAGTGGGGAGCCCCAGAAAAAAGAAAACCCACTGACCTTGAGAAATCAGTGGGCTCATCGTGTGACCTGAATGGTCGGGGTGAGAGGATTCGAACCTCCGGCCTCTACGTCCCGAACGTAGCGCTCTACCAGGCTAAGCTACACCCCGATGGAATGAAGTGTAACAAAGCACATTTTGTTCACGAGCAAACCGGCTCAGGGTTTTTTGCTGGGTGGGTTGGTGTAGATGGCGGCAGACTGCACTTTTTTGACGTGCAGCAAGCACTCCGATCGGATCCCGCTGGCCTTGATGTTTTCGCAGGTGTAGGAGTTCGGTTGCACTTTGGCCATGCACAGCAATTTTTTGTCTGGGGTCGACATGGTGTCGCAAAAGCGAGTGGCCTTTTGTTGCAGCGCTGAGCACATGGCTTTGTCATCGTTGTCGCTGATCGATTCACAGTCTTGGGTTTGGGCAAAGGCCCCAAACGACAGCCACAGGAAAAAGCAAATGCAAATTTTTCTCATGGAATTCCTTTCAGTCGGTTACTGCTGGTCGCCAAAGGGATGTTCGCTGCGGGCTGTCTGGCAGCGCGTTTCACGTGCTGGGTGGGTGGGCGCTTTCCGCGTTGGGGGCTGTCCCATCGGCTGGCATGGGGTCAGAGGCCGAGTCGCTTTCAGAAGATTTGCGCTCAGATTTTTGTTTGAGCTTGTCTTCCTTCTTGCGTTTTTTGGCCAACTCCTTCTGGCGTTTTTCGTAGCTGTAATTGGGGGTGGCCATGGTTTGTCCTTTTCAGGTTCTTCGGTTCAAAAGTTGAGCGGCCAGTAGGTGCAAGGCCGCTCGGTAAGGTGAGGGGGGTAGGGGGTCTAAAGATGCGATGGCGCGTTTGGCTTCCTCTGCGGCAGCGGCTTGAGTGGCCTCGAGTGAGCCGGTTTGCCGAACAATGGCAACAATGTGTTGCAAAGCATCCAAATCGCCGTTTTCAATGGCCAGTCGAATGGTTTGGCTTTGTTCAGGGGAGCCTTTTTGCATGGCCACAATCAGTGGCAGCGTGGCTTTGCCTTCACGCAGGTCATCACCCAAGTTCTTGCCAAAATCAGTGGCGTTGCCAGCGTAGTCCAGCAAGTCGTCGACCACTTGAAAGGCGGTTCCCAAGGCCTGACCGTAGGTGGCGCAGGCTTGCTCGATGGTGTTGTCCGCATGTGCCAGCACCGGAGCCAAGCGGGCACTGGCTTCAAAGAGTTTGGCGGTTTTCGATCGGATGACCAACAAGTAATCGTCTTTGGTGAGGGAGGCATCGTGGGTGTTCATCAACTGCAACACCTCGCCCTCGGCGATCACATTGGTGGCTTCGGCCAATATCTCCATCACCCGCATTTGGCCGCTTTCAACCATCATCTGAAATGCACGCGAATACAAAAAGTCACCCACCAACACGCTGGCGGGGTTGCCAAAATTTTGGTTGGCGGTGGGCCGTCCACGGCGCAAGGTGGACTCGTCGACCACGTCGTCATGCAGCAAGGTGGCGGTGTGGATGAACTCGACCACGGCAGCCATGGCGTGGCGTTGAGCGCCCTCAAATCCAATGGCTTTGGACATCAGCAGCAACAAGGCCGGGCGCAAACGCTTGCCGCCTGCTGCGATGATGTACTGTGAGACCTCGCCCACCAAGGGCACACCCGAAGACAACCGATGCCGGATGATGCGGTCCACTTCAGCCATGTCCTCGGCAATCAAGGACAGGGCGTTGGCAGATGCGTCAGGCGAAGTTGACAAGTGATTTGGGCTGTTTTGTAAGGGCCGGGCCATTATAGGGATGGCATTCAAGGGTGCCAGGGCCTCAAATTGGCGGGATTTGGGGGGTCAAAGCCGGGACGGCAGATTCTGATAGAATTGCCGGTTCTTCAAAAATCCTTTTGGAGAGCCTTCAGAGAACATTTTCCCAGAGGTCCTTATGTACGCGGTCATAAAAACCGGCGGCAAACAATACCGTGTTGCTGCTGGCGAAAAAATTAAAGTAGAACAGATTGCTGCGGACGTTGGCCAAGAGATCGTGATCGACCAAGTGCTTGCCGTCGGAAACGGCGCAGAGCTCAAGGTTGGCACACCCTTGGTGTCCGGTGCAACTGTCAAAGCCACAGTGTTGGCGCACGGCAAGCACGACAAAGTGCGCATTTTCAAAATGCGCCGTCGCAAGCACTATCAAAAACGCCAGGGGCATCGGCAGCAATTCACAGAATTGCAGATCGCTTCCATTCAAGGTTGAGGGTTTGAGTCATGGCACAGAAAAAAGGCGGCGGCTCTACGCGCAACGGGCGTGATTCACAGCCCAAAATGTTGGGTGTCAAAGCGTTTGGCGGTGAGTTGGTGAGCGCAGGCTCCATCATCGTGCGTCAGCGTGGCACCAAGTTCCACCCTGGTACCAATGTCGGTATCGGCAAAGACCACTCTTTGTTTGCATTGGTTGACGGCCATGTGAGCTTTGCGGTCAAAGGGGCACTCAACAAGTCCACGGTCAATGTCAAGCCAGTTTGATTTTTGGTTTTGATGCTGACAAGCCCCGACTGGTCGGGGCTTTTTTATTGATTAAGATGACCGCATGAAGTTTGTAGACGAAGCGCTGATTGACGTGATCGCCGGTGACGGTGGGAATGGCTGCGTCTCGTTTCGACACGAAAAATACAAAGAGTTCGGCGGCCCCAATGGCGGTGACGGGGGCCGTGGCGGCCATGTCTACGCGGTTGCGGATGCCAGCCTCAACACCTTGGTGGATTTCCGCTTCTCCCGGCGTTACGAGGCCCGCAAAGGTCAGCACGGTTTGGGCTCCGACATGTTTGGCGCGGCGGGCGACGACATCACCTTGAAAATGCCGGTGGGTTCGGTCATCACCGATGCCGAAACGGGCGACGTGCTGTACGAACTGTTGGTGCCTGGCGAGAAGATCATGATCGCCAAAGGCGGCGATGGTGGCTTTGGCAACATGCGGTTCAAAAGCTCGATCAATCGTGCGCCGCGCCAAAAAACACCCGGCTGGCCCGGCGAGCGCAAAAGCCTCAAGCTCGAGCTCAAGGTGCTGGCCGATGTGGGTTTGCTGGGCATGCCCAATGCGGGCAAGTCAACCCTGATCTCCGCCATCTCCAATGCCCGTCCCAAAATTGCCAACTACCCATTCACCACTTTGCACCCCAATTTGGGCGTGGTGCGGGTGGGCCCTGAACAAAGTTTTGTGGTCGCCGATATCCCAGGTTTGATCGAAGGTGCTTCTGAGGGGGCAGGATTGGGCCACCAGTTTTTGCGCCACTTGCAACGCACCCGATTGCTGCTGCACATGGTGGACTTCGCCCCCTTTGATGACAGCATTGACCCGGTGGCACAGGCCAAAGCGATCGTGGCCGAGCTCAAAAAATACGATGCGGCTTTGTATGAAAAGCCCCGTTGGTTGGTGCTCAACAAGATCGACATGGTCGATGCCGATCAACGCGCGACCCTGGTCAAAGAGTTTGTGCGCCGCATGCGCTACAAAGGCCCCATTTTTGAAATCTCTGCCCTGACCCACGATGGCTGTGAAGCATTGTCAAAGGCCATTTACAAGTATTTGCACGCCCAGCACTTGTCCACCTTGGCCCCGGTGGATGTGGATCCCCGCTTTGTGGCCGGTGTGGTGGATGTGCCATCCACGCCCCAGTGAGTTGTGAGCCCTCTGATGAGCAATGCCTCTGCCTCAGTCCTGCGAGATGCCCGCCGTTTGGTGATCAAAGTGGGCTCCACTTTGGTGACCAATGAAGGCAAGGGTTTGGACCAACAAGCCATTGGCGAATGGTGCCGCCAAATGAGCGCACTGGTGCGTGAAGGCCGCGAGGTCATCATGGTCTCCAGCGGTGCCATTGCCGAAGGCATGAAGCGTTTGGGCTGGGCCACACGGCCCCACGAAATCCACGAACTCCAAGCCGCTGCTGCCGTGGGCCAAATGGGCTTGGCCCATATTTACGAGACCCAACTGCGGGTACACGGCCTGGGCAGTGCGCAAGTGCTGTTGACCCATGCGGACTTGGCCGACCGCGAACGCTACCTCAATGCCCGCTCTACCTTGTTGACCTTGCTGCAGCATGGTGTGCTGCCCGTCATCAATGAAAACGACACGGTGGTCAATGACGAAATCAAGTTCGGTGACAACGACACCTTGGGCGCGCTGGTGGCCAACTTGGTCGATGCCGATGCCTTGGTCATCTTGACCGATCAAAAAGGCCTCTACACCGCCGATCCACGGCGTGACCCGTCCGCCACTTTTGTCCACCATGCGCGCGCAGGCGATCCCACATTGGAAGAGATGGCCGGCGGCACCGGCTCCAGCCTGGGCAAGGGCGGCATGATCACCAAAATTTTGGCGGCCAAGCGTGCGGCGGGTTCAGGCGCATCGACCGTGATCGCTTGGGGCCGCGAAACCGATGTGCTGCTGCGCTTGGCCCAAGGCGAGGCCATCGGCACATTGCTGGTGGCCCCCACGCAAAAGCAGCAAGCGCGCAAACAGTGGATGGTTGACCACCTGCAACTGCGCGGCGCAGTGACGATCGATGCGGGCGCGCTGGTCAAACTCAGTCAAGAAGGCAAAAGCCTGTTGCCAATTGGCATGACCGGGGTGCAGGGCGATTTTTCGCGCGGCGATGTCATCGCCATTCGCGCGCCCGATGGCCGCGAGATGGCCCGGGGTTTGGCCAATTACGCCAGTGCGGAGGCGCGGCTGTTGTGCCGCAAACCCACTACCGATATTGAAACCTTGTTGGGTTATGTGGCAGAGCCAGAAATGGTGCACCGCGACAACTTGGTGTTGCTGCCCCCGGCCCAAGCTGTTGAACCCGCCAAAGCGGGATGAACCGCTCCAAGCACCCGGCTTTATCGCTCGCTGCCGTCTGGGTGCGGATCAAAACTGCCACCGGGGGGCAGCTCCAGCCCATGCGGGGGCTGGCCTTTTGAATCGTTGTGCCCCATGCGTGGCGTGGCCCGGTAAAGCCGCTGCCGCCCATCTTGGCGTGGCAAATAGCGCGACAACTCGGTCAATGCCATTTGATACACCCCGCGCTTGAAATCAACCACTGCGTCCAGCGGAACCCAGTAATCGTTCCAGCGCCAGGCATCAAACTCCGGGTGATCGGTGGCGCGCAAATTCAGTTGCCAATCGTGGGCCTGCATTTGCAGCAAAAACCAAATTTGTTTTTGACCCTTGTAGTGCCCGCGCGCTTCGCGCCGGACATAGCGGTCGGGCACCTCGTAGCGCAACCAGTCACGGGTGCGGGCCACCACCCGCACATGGTCGGGTTGCAAACCCACTTCCTCGTGCAGTTCGCGGTACATGGCCTGCTCAGGGCTTTCGCCTCTATCAATCCCCCCTTGGGGGAATTGCCAGCTGTGGGTCCGGATCCGTTTGCCCCAAAACACCTGGTTCTTCTGATTGAGCAGGATGATGCCGACGTTGGGTCGAAACCCTTCACGGTCAAGCATAATCAAACCTCAAAATTCTTAAACTGATCCCATTATGCACAGACCGTTCGCCCTATCAATGGGGCTGACCCCAGTGCCATATCCCTCCCCCTGCTGGAACTTCCCCGCCCCATGAAAGCCTCCCAATTTCTCATCTCCACCCTTAAAGAGGCCCCGGCCGATGCCGAGGTGGCCAGCCATCAGTTGATGATGCGCGCTGGCATGATCAAAAAACTCGGCGCTGGCATTTACACCTACATGCCCATGGGTTTGCGGGTGATCCGCAAGGTCGAGGCCATCGTGCGCGAGGAAATGAACCGGGCCGGTGCCATTGAGCTGACCATGCCGGTGGTGCAGCCCTCCGAGCTGTGGCAAGAGACGGGCCGCTTCGAAAAAATGGGGCCCGAGCTGCTGCGCATCCAAGACCGGCATGGCCGCGACTTCGTGGTGCAGCCCACCAGCGAAGAGGTGGTCACCGACATTGCCCGACAAGAACTGCGCAGTTACAAGCAGTTGCCCAAGAATTTGTACCAAATTCAGACCAAGTTCCGCGACGAGCGCCGCCCCCGCTTTGGCTTGATGCGGGGGCGCGAATTCATCATGAAAGATGCTTACAGCTTTGACCGAAACGGGGATGCGGCCAAGGCCAGTTACCAGGTGATGGCGCAGGCCTACCGCGCCATTTTTGACCGATTTGGCTTGCGCTACCGCGCCGTGGCGGCCGACAGTGGCGCGATCGGCGGCGACTTGAGCGAGGAGTTCCAGGTCATCGCCGCCACCGGCGAGGATGCGATTGTTTATTGCCCCAGCAGCGACTACGCGGCCAACATGGAGAAGGCCGAGGCCCTGGCCCCCACCCATGCCCGCCCCGCGCCCAGCCAAGCCCTGAACAAAACACCCACCCCTGGCAAAAGCACCTGCGCCGAGGTGGCAGTGCTTTTGGGCTTGCCCTTGACCAAAACCATTAAATCATTGGTTTTGGCGACAGATGAGCTCAATAAAGAGGGTGTTGTCGTCAAATCACAGGTTTGGCTGCTCTTGGTGCGTGGCGATCACGACATGAACGAGGTCAAAGTGGGCAAGTTGCCCGGCTTTGAAAAAGGCTTTCGGTTTGCCACTGTGGGCGAAATTGAAGACCATTTTGGCTGTAAACCTGGCTATTTAGGCCCTATCGGCTTGCAAAAGCCGTTAAAAGTGGTTGTCGACCGCGAAGTGGCTGTGATGGCCGATTGGGTCTGCGGTGCCAATGCGGTGGACTTTCACATGACCGGGGCCAACTGGGGCCGCGACCTGCCAGACCCCGACTTGGTGGCCGATATCCGCAATGTGGTGGCTGGCGACCCGTCCCCCGATGGGCAAGGCGAGTTGGCGATTGAGCGCGGTATCGAGGTGGGGCACATCTTTTACCTGGGCACCAAGTACAGCGCGGCCATGAATGCCACCTTTTTGGACGAGGACGGCAAGCCCAAGCCCTTTGAAATGGGTTGTTATGGCATTGGCATCACCCGCTTGCCAGCGGCGGCCATCGAGCAAAACCACGATGCCAAAGGCATCATTTGGCCCGATGCAATCGCGCCATTCACCTTGGTCATCTGCCCCATTGGCGCAGACCGCAGCCCCGATGTGAAGGCCGCTGCCGACAAACTCTATGGCGAGTTGCTGGCGCTGGGCGTGGATGTCATCTTGGACGACCGGGGCGAGCGCCCCGGTGCCATGTTCGCCGACTGGGAGCTGATCGGTGTGCCGCACCGCGTCACCATTGGCGACAAGGGCCTCAAAGACGGCCTGGTTGAGTACCAACACCGGCGCGACACCGAGGCCAGCAAGGTAGCGGTGGCCGAGGTGCTGGGCGTTTTGAAGGCCAAGTTGGGCGTTTAAAGACTGGCTTAGGAAGGCCATGTGGCGGTGTCTTGCTTGGTGTGGCTGGCTGTGGTGGCCCCTGGCCGTGCTGGCCGGGCCGCAGCGCGAAGAGCATTTGGCCGATGCGGTGCGCAATGCCTTGCGCGCAGCAGTGGCCGCTCCGGGTGCACCGGCCGTGGCCGAACAAGCCGATGCCACGGCCCAAGATGCCTGGGTGCAAGCCATGGCACCGCGTTGGGAGCGCTGGTTGCAGCGCCACCAGCGTGCCGGTCAGGCGGGCATGCCCAGCGCCCCCGAATGGGCCCATGAGAGTGTGCGCCGCGAGGCTTTGCAAACCATTTGGTACGAGGCCCGCCGCGCTGGCTTGGACCCGGCGCTGGTGCTGGGCTTGATCGAGGTCGAGAGCGGTTTTCGCAAATTTGCCATCAGCTCTGCGGGTGCGCGTGGCCTGATGCAGGTGATGCCGTTTTGGGCCCGCAGCCTGGGCGACGGGGATGTGTCGGTGTTGTTCCAGTTGCAAGCCAATTTGCGATTTGGCTGTGTGATCTTGCGCCACTACCTGGCCTTGGAGGGGGGCAACCTCAGCATGGCCTTGGGCCGCTACAACGGCAGCCGGGGCCAAAGTGCCTACCCACGCGCGGTCTTGGCCGCGCAAAAGCGCTGGGCGGGCTGAGGCTGGCTTGCCGTGGCTTGGCCTTGGCTAGATAGAATGGTTTGAGCCTAGCGGCCTCGTTCAACCGAATCTTGGAGCCCCCAACATGCAAAACCGATTTCTTTTGGCCCTGACCACCGTGGTTTTGGCTGTTTCCACCCTGGGTGGCGCAGCAAGTGCCCAAACCGTGGAATGGCGCTTCAACAACAGTTACCCCGCATCGCGGCCCGAGTCGGCGCAAATCCGCGCCTTCGCCGCCGATGTGGAAAAGCGCACCAATGGCCGCATGAAGGTGTCGGTGTCTGAAGGCGGCGCTTTGGGCCTGAAAGATGCAGATGCCTTGCGCTTCATGCAAACCGGTGCGCCCGAGCTGGGCTTCATTTGGCCGCCGTTTTTAGGGCGTGACGCGCCCGCATTGGCCAACATATATGTATATGGCTTGGTGTCGGGTGCCGATGAACACCTCAAGGCGCTGCCCGCCCTCAAGGCGGTGCTCAAAGAAGGCATTGGCAAGTGGAATGTCGAAGTGCCCGGGTTTTTGGGCTTTTCAATCGTCGATGCGTCGCTGTTTTGCCGCGAACCGGTGCGCAGCCTGGACGATTTGCGCAAGAAAAAACTGCGCGTGGGCAGCCGCGAACAGGTAGAGACCTTCAAGCGCTTGGGCGTGGCCGCGCAAATCGTGCCGCAAAACGAGTTGTATTCGGCCCTGCAAACCGGCGTGGTCGATTGCGCCTTGTATGCCGCGCGTTTTGCCAACACCATTTCTTTGCAAGAGGTGGCCAAGCATGTGACCCCCACCGGTTTTCCGTTCCCCCCCGCGCCTTATGCCTTGTTGGCGCACAAAGGCAAGTGGGCGGCATTGGCCCCCGACCTGAAAAAAGCCTTTAACGATGCGGTGGTTGAGTTGGAGCGGGTGAGTTTTAACTTCAGTGGTGACACCGAAGCCGAAAAAGCCGCCCGCGACAAACTGACCAGCCAAGGCTCGACCTTTTACCCAGCCCTGCCGGGTGCCGATCAGGCCGCTTTGCGCAAGTCGGCCCTGGAAACTTGGGACATGCTGGCCAAAGAGACGGGCGGTGATGCGGTGGTCTATCGCCAGCGCGTGCTCGATGCCTTGCCCAAATGACCGCTGAGGGTCATCCACAACACCCGGCTTGGGTGAGGGCGGTTGAACGGCTGTTGCATCTTGTGTGCACAGCTGTTTCGGCCATCGGCGCAGCCTCCTTGGCGGGCATGTTTGCTTTGGTGCTGGCCGCCGTGGTGATGCGCTATGGCTGGAGCCGTCCGCTGGACTTCACCGAGGAACTGTGCGGATTGCTCATGACCTTGGCGGTGTTCACCTTGCTCCCCATGACGGTGCTCAAGGAAATCAATATCCGGGTCACCGTGGTGTCGCAGGCCTTGCCTGGGGTTTGGCAGCGGGTGCTGTTTGTGTTGGGCCAATTGATTTTGTGGGCCTTCGTGGCCGAGTTTGTGCGCCAAGCAGGGGGCATCAGCGCCTTCACCTCCATGCTGGGGCTCAAGACCGAGCAGTCGCGCTTGCCACTGGCCCCGTTCATGTGGACTGCCACCGTGGCCATGGGCTTGGTGGGTGTGGTGGGCGTGTGGCGCACCTTTTTCCCGGTGCAGCCTGCACCTGAAGACGAGGTGCACCCATGATTTGGAGCTTTTTGGGCGCGGTGCTGGGCCTAACGGTCATGTCGGGCGCGGTGCTGGGCGCGGCTTTGGGCCTGACGGGTTTTGCCATTTTGGAAATTTTTGGTGGTGGGGTCACCCGTTTGGGGGTGCAAGCCGTGTTCAATGTGCTGGCCGAGTTCACCCTCACCGCCATTCCTTTGTTCATTTTGCTCGGTGATGTGCTGGTGGCCAGTGGCTTGGCCACCGGCATTTACAAAGCCATGTCGCCTTTGTTTGGCCGCTTGCGCGGTGGTTTGTTGCACACCAATATTGCGGTGTGCACCGTGTTTGGCGCGGTCAGCGGCTCGTCCATGTCGGTGTCGGCTGCGGTGGGATCGGTGGCTTATCCAGAGCTGTCGCAACGTGGCTATGACCGGCGCTTGGTGGTGGGCTCTTTGGCCGGTGGGGGCACGCTGGGTTTGTTGATCCCCCCGAGTTTGTCGCTCTTGATTTATGGGGCTTTGACCGACACCTCGATTGGCAAATTGTTTTTGGCCGGTGTTTTCCCTGGCCTGATGATGGCCGCTTTGTTCATGGTCTACATCGAGTTCACGGTGCGCCGCCAACCCGCTTTGGCCCCGCAAGAGCCGCGCATGCCCTGGGGCGAAACCCTGCGCGCCACCATGGCCGTGTGGCCCATTTTGGTGTTGATTTTGGCGGTTCTGGGTAGCTTGTTTGCAGGCATTGCCACACCCACTGAATCGGCTGCCGTGGGCGTGGCCGCGGCGGTGGTGTTGGGCTTCACCATGGGCGACCTGACCTGGTCCAAATTGGCCAAAACTTTTTTGAGCTCGGCCAGCACGTTCGCAGTGATCGCCTTGGTGTTCATGGGCGCGGTCATCTTGGCCCAGTCCATCAGCTTGATGCAGTTGCCGCAAAAAATGTTGGAGGTCATCTCGGGGGTTGGCATGTCACCCCTGGTGCTGCTGGTGGTGATTGTGTTCATTTACCTGCTGCTGGGCATGATCTTCGATGGCTTGTCGATGATGGTGATGACCTTGCCGGTGGTTTTTCCGCTGATGACCGGCCTGGGTTTTGATGCCATTTGGCTGGGGGTGGTGATCACCATGATGGTCGAGATTGGCATGCTCACGCCCCCTGTGGGCATGAATTTGTTTGTGCTGGTGGGCATTGCCCAAGGCAAAGTCAGTTTGGCCGAGGCCGCCATGGGTGCCTTGCCGTTTTGGATTTTGTTGATGGTGGGCGTGGCCCTATTGACCGTTTTGCCCGGCATTGCCACTTGGCTGCCCAGCGTGGCCCTGTGATGGCTTTAAAGCCATGAGCCACGTCAACCGGGCCCGTGCCCAGCGCCTGATGCACGAGCGTGGGCTCGATGCCATCGTGCTGGCCAAGCCCGAGAGTTACACCTGGGCCAGCGGTGCACCGGCCGGTGTGGCGGCTTTTTTCAGGCGCGCCGGCGCTTGTTTGGCGGTGATACCGGCCGAACCCAGCGCACCGATCCAAGTGGTGACCACCGAGTTGTTTGCACCTGCAGCCCAAAAGTCTTTGGGGGCTGCCCATGTGTGGGCGCACCCGGATTGGGTGGAAACAGCCGACATCCGCCCTTGGGCCGGGGAGAGCGGCACGGCCGCAGAATTGGTTGGCCGTGCCCTGTCAACCCGCCCCGCAGCATTCACCAGACCCGCTGTGTTCGATGCCCGCGCCGCTTTTGGGCAATTGGCCCAGTTGCTGCAGCGCGCTGGTTTGGCCCATGCCCGCTTGGGTTTGGATTTGGATTTTTGGCCAGTGGCCGATTACCGCTTGTTGTGCGAGGTGATGCCTCAGGTGGTTTGGCGCGATGCCAGTGCCACGGTGGCGGCGATCAAGGTGGTCAAGTCGGCCATGGAAATAGAGCGTTTGCAAACCGCTGCTGCCTGGGCCGAGGCGGGCATGGTGCAAGCCATTGCGGCGATTGCACCCGGGGTGGACCGGTCCGAAATTGCCCAAGCTTGGCAATCGGGAGTGGCCCGTGCGGTACAGGCCAGTGGCGGGCGCTTGGGGGGTCAGTGGGAATACATCACGGTCGGCGCTTTGCCCTGGCAAGGGGGTGGCCGGGTGCAAGCGGGCGATGTCATCAAGTTCGATGTGGGTTGTCTGGTCGACGGCTACAGCTCCGACAGCGGCCGCACTTTTGTGTGTGGCCCACCACGGCAGCGCACACTGGACATTGCCCGGGGTTTGCAGGATGCGTTTGAGGCTGGTTTGGAGGTGCTCAAACCGGGTCGGCGCATGAGCGAGGTCCACCGCCGCGCCACCGAGGCCATGCACCGCGCTGGGTTTGTGGGCTATCAGCGCGGCCACTTTGGTCACAGTTTGGGCCATGACACTTTTTGCGAGGTGCCCCCGTTTTTGGCCCGAGAGGCCCACGACACCATCGAGCCCGGCATGGTGCTGGCCTTTGAAACGCCTTTTTATGTGGACGGCGAAGGCGGCTTCATCATCGAAGACCAGTTCGTCATCACCGCAGACGGGGCCCAAGCGGCTTGGGGTTTGCCGCGCCCCTTGCAAGTTTTGCCGCTATAGCCGGGTGTGGGGCTGAGGCCTTCAGGCCTTGAGCACCGTTTGCAATTCGCCGGATTCGTACATTTCCATCATGATGTCGGAGCCACCGACAAACTCACCTTTGACATACAACTGGGGGATGGTGGGCCAGTTGCTGTATTCCTTGATGCCTTGACGGATTTCTGCGTCGTCGAGCACATTCACGGTTTTGACGGTTTTGGTGTCCACGCCGCAGGCTTTGAGCACCTGGATGGCCCGCCCCGAAAACCCGCACATGGGAAAGCTGGCGCTGCCCTTCATGAAAAGAACGACTTCGTTGGCCTTGACCAGCTCGTCAATGCGTTGCATCACATCACTCATATCTGTCTCCTGTCCGTTTCAAGAATATCGGCATTATTTCACCCTTGCGGTGCACGCACCGGTGCAGCGGCGGATGCCCGCTTCGTCCAAGCGGCTTTGCACCTGTTGCCAACCTCGGGCATGCAGCAAAGCCTGGACTGCGTCGGCCTGGTCGTGGCCGTGTTCCAGCAGCAACCAACCCCCCGGGTGCAAATGCGCGGCGGCTTGGTCCACCAAGCAGCGCAGTGCATCCAAACCATCGGCACCGGCGGCCAAGGCCAAGCGCGGTTCATGGCGCAGGCCGGGCCAATGGGGGTCGGACTCGGCCACATACGGCGGGTTGGAGGCAATCAGGTCAAAGCGCTGACCTGCCCAGGGCAGGAACCAATCGCCCAAGGCAAATTGAACCGGCAGGCCCAAGCGCTGGGCATTGCCTTGGGCCACCGCCAGTGCATCGGGGCTGACATCGCTGGCGCTGACGCGGGCTTGCGGGCACAGGTGGGCCACCGCCAAGGCCACCGCGCCGCTGCCGGTGCCCAGGTCGAGCACGGCCGGTGATGTGAGTTCTCGCACACGCTCAACCGCCCAGTCCACCAGGGTTTCGGTATCGGCGCGGGGGTCCAGCACCCGGGCATCGACCTGCAAATCCAGGTTGTAAAAGCTTTTGCGACCGATCAAATAGGCCAGCGGAACGCCTTGCTGGCGCTGTTGCAGCCAACTGGCCCAGCGTGCTTCGGTGTCTTCCGGCAGGGCTTGATCGTCGTGCGCGAGCAGCCAGGCGCGGTCTTGGGCGGGTCGGCCGAGCAAGGCCAGCAGCAACCATTGGGCATCGAGCCGCTCAAGCCCCAGGCTTTGGGCTTGGCGCAAAGCCTGGGCCAAGGTCATGGCGGACCGTCCAGCCCCAGGGCCTGCATTTGCTCGGCCTCGCGGGCGTTGTGCAGGGCTTGCAAAACGTCGTCCAGGTCGCCCTCCATCACCTGGGCCAATTTGTATAAGGTCAGATTGATGCGGTGATCGGTCAGCCGCCCTTGGGGAAAGTTATAGGTGCGGATGCGGTCGCTGCGGTCGCCGCTGCCAATCAGGCCTTTGCGGGTGGCGGCTTCTTTGGCCGAGCGCTCACTGCGCTCGCGCTCTTGGATGCGGGCGGCCAACACCTGCAAGGCTTTGGCTTTGTTGCGGTGTTGCGAGCGGTCGTCTTGGCATTCGGCCACGATGCCAGTGGGCAGGTGGGTCACGCGCACGGCCGAGTCGGTTTTGTTGATGTGCTGGCCGCCCGCGCCGCTGGCGCGAAAGGTGTCGATGCGCAGGTCGGCGGGGTTGATGTGCACGGCACTGGCCTCATCGGGCTCGGGCATCACCGCCACGGTGCAGGCGCTGGTGTGGATGCGCCCTTGCGACTCGGTGGTGGGCACGCGCTGCACGCGGTGGCCGCCCGACTCCAGGCGCAACCAGCCGTAGGCCTGCTCGCCTTCAACGCGCAGCACCACTTCTTTGTAGCCCCCCAAATCGCTGGGGGACTCACTCAGCAAGCTCACCCGCCAGCCCCGGCGTTCGGCACAGCGGGTGTACATGCGCAACAAGTCGGCGGCAAACAGGGCCGATTCATCGCCGCCGGTTCCGGCGCGGATTTCCAGGTAAGCGGCGCGTTCATCGTCGGGGTCTTTGGGCAGCAGCATGCGCTGCAGCTCGGCCTCCAGCCGGGCCATGTCTTGGCTGGCTTGTTCGGCCTCTTCTTCACCCAAGGCGCGCATGTCGGCATCTTCATGGCTGAGCAGGCCAAGGGCGGCTTGTGCGTCGGCTTGGCGCTGTTGGTATTGCAAATAGCGCTGGGCCACCGCGCCGACATCGGTGCGCTCGCGCGACAAGGCCATGAAGGCTTGCATGTCCTTCATGATGTCTTCGCGCGAGAGCAAAAAATCAAGCTCGGCCAAGCGTTGGGTGTAGCGCTCGAGTTGAGCGCGCAAAAATTCTTTCACGGGTGGGGGCCGAGCTAACGGCTGTTGCGCAGAAAAAACTGCTCGATCGCAGTACGGGCGCGCTCCCGCGCTTGGGGCTCGTTGCCATGCAGTTCGGCCATGGCACCGTGCAGCATTTTTTGGGTCAAACCACGGGCCAGGCTTTCCAGCACTTCCTCAATGTCTTCCCCTTTGGCCAGTTGTTTGCGGGCACGCTGCAGTTCTGCATCGCGCCAGGCCTGGGCCTGGGCATTGAGTTGTTGGATCAATGGGACCTGGCCGCGTTGGTCCAGCCAGTGCAAAAAACTCTGCACCCCTGCGTCAATGATGGTTTCGGCCTGGGCCACTGCCGCTTGCCGGTTGGCTTGACCGGTTTGCACCACGCTGGCCAGGTCGTCCACGGTGTAGAGGTAGACATCGCGCAGGTTTTTGACCTCGGGCTCGATGTCGCGCGGCACCGCCAAGTCCACCATGAACATGGGCCGCTGGCGGCGTTTTTTCAGGGCCCGTTCGACAGCACCCAGGCCAATCAAGGGCAAGGTGCTGGCAGTGGAGCTGATGACCGCATCAAACTCATGCAAGCGATCGGGCAGGTCGGCCAGGCGCATCACATCGCCGCCAAATTGGTCGGCCAAGCGCTCGCCGCGCTCCAGGGTGCGGTTGGCCACGGTGATGGATTGCGGTTTTTTGGCGGCAAAGTGGGTGGCGCACAGCTCGATCATTTCGCCCGCGCCCACAAACAACACGCGGATGCGGCCAATGTCTTCGAACAATTGCATGGACAAGCGAACGCTGGCCGCGGCCATGCTGATGGAGTGGGCCCCGATTTCGGTGCTGCTGCGCACCTCTTTGGCCACCGCAAACGAGCGCTGAAACAACTGGTTCAAGGTGGTGCCCAAGGCACCGACTTCATCGGCGGCGCGCACCGCATCTTTCATTTGGCCTAGGATTTGGGCCTCCCCCAGCACCATCGAGTCCAAACCACTGGCCACCCGAAAGGCATGGCGGGCGGCATTGGCGTTTTCCAGCGCGTAAGTGTGGGCGTGCAGGTCTTGGGCCGAAACCCCGCCGGATTGGGCCAGCCAATGCAGGGTCTGGGCCAAGTCGGGGTGTGGCCCGGCACAATAAATCTCGGTGCGGTTGCAGGTGGAGAGGATGGCGGCTTCGCTCTGATCGTTCAGGCCACTGCGCAAACCCGACAAGGTGGGGCCCATTTGGTCCAAGGCAAAGGCAAATTTGCCCCGCAAGTCCAGCGGCGCTGTGTTGTGATTGAGGCCCAAAGCCCAGACTGCCATGCCCTGAATTATAAAATTTACCAACGATGGACTGGCTCGATGCCTTTTGGCACCTTCTTCACTGGACGGCACCCGCTTGGGCGGTGGCCGCCTGGGTGAGTGTGACCGGGCCCTGGGTGGCCAAGCGGGCCATTGGCCAGGGCCTGATCAGGCGCATCTTTTGGAATGGCTTGGTGGGCATGGCGGCTTTGGCCGCAGGCCTGTGGATTTGGGGGAACGACGGAAAAATGGGCACCTATGCGGCTTTGGTGGTGGCTTGTGCCAGCAGCCAGTGGCTGCTCATGCGCGCTTGGCGGCGCTGAACCGGTCCACCGCGTCGGTGATCAAGCCATCCACGCCCCATTCACCGAGTTGTTGGGCCTGAGCGGGCTCGTTGACCGTGAAAGCCAAGGTGCGCAATCCGGCTTGGTGGGCTTGTTCTATCTGGCTGGGGCTGCACAACTGGCGGTGCATCACCACGGCCACGCAGCCCAGGTCAATGGCCATCGACAGGGGCGTGGGCGCATCCACATCCATCAGCAAAGCGCGCGGTAATTCGGGTGCGGCCAGCCCCGCCGCTTGCAAAGCATCGACAGAAAAAGAACTCAACAAAGGTTTGGTGGGGCTGTGGGCCCACAAGGCCTGCGCAGTGAGTGCCACCTGGGTGCCACAGCGTTTGGCTTGCGCGGGCGCGGCTTTGAGCTCCAGGTTCAAGGCATGCCCTTGGGCCTGGACCCAGTGGGACAAGGTATCCAAGCGCAGCAAGCCCGTGCCCGCGTGGGCGGGTGAATGCCAAGCCCCAGCGTCCAGCTTTGAGAGCGCCGACCAGGCCTGGTCTCTGGCCAGGCCCGCGCCATTAGTGGTGCGCGATAAATCCAAATCGTGCAACAAAAACGCCACCCCATCGGCGCTGATTTGCACATCGCACTCGAACATGCCAAAGCCGTATTGGGCCCCCAGCTCAAAGGCGGGCAAGGTGTTTTCTGGGGCCTGTAGGCCAGCGCCCCGGTGCGCAATCCAAAAAGGGTAGGGCCAGTCGGGCGCGGGTGTTGACAGCTTCATGGCCGCATTGTGCTGCCCGCTCAGCCAGCAGCCAGGGCACAGCCCTTGGGTCAAAAGGCTTGTGGACTGGGGGAAATACCCTGGTGCGTTACCATTCGCCCCTTACATATATGAACGCTCCCACCCCCCTGCACCAGTTGCTGTCACAAGCCGATAGCAGCCCCAGGTTGCGCGAAATCCCCTACAACTACACCTCGTTCTCCGACCGTGAGATCGTGATGCGTTTGCTGGGCGAGCCGGCCTGGGATTGGCTTGAGCGCTTGCGCCAAGAGCGGCGCACGGGCCGTTCTGCGCGCATGCTCTACGAGGTGCTGGGCGATATTTGGGTGGTTCAGCGCAATCCCTATTTGCAAGATGACATGCTGGACAACCCAGGGCGTCGCCGTTTGCTGGTGGAAGCCTTGCACCACCGCTTGGGCGAGGTGCAAAAGCGCCGCACCCCCAGCGCCGATGGCCAGCGCGACGAATGGGTGGGCCGCTTGTTGGCGGCAGCCACCACTGCGGTGGACACCTTTGCCCAAAGCTTTGAGCAAATGGCGGGCTTGCGGCGCAAAGCCCAAAAGGTGTTGCGCAAATGCACGGCCGCAGACAACATCAAGTTCGACGGCTTGAGCCGCGTCTCGCATGTGACCGATGCCACCGATTGGCGCGTGGAGTACCCGTTTGTGGTGCTCACCCCCGACTCAGAGGCCGAGATGGCCGCATTGGTCAAGGCCTGTATTGAACTGGACTTGACCATCATCCCGCGTGGCGGCGGCACGGGCTATACCGGCGGCGCGATTCCGCTGACCTGGAAGAGCGCGGTCATCAACACCGAAAAACTCGAAGCCATGACCGAGGTCGAGCACCTCAAGTTGCCCGGCATGGACCAGCCGGTGCCCACCATTTGGACCGAGGCCGGTGTGGTCACCCAACGGGTGGCCGATGCCGCCGAGCGGGCCGGTTTTGTGTTTGCGGTAGACCCCACCTCGGCAGAAGCTTCTTGCATTGGCGGCAACATCGCCATGAATGCCGGTGGCAAAAAAGCCGTGCTGTGGGGCACGGCTTTGGACAACCTGGCCAGCTGGCGCATGGTCACCCCCGATGCGCAGTGGCTGGAGGTGGTGCGCTTGTCGCACAACCTGGGCAAGATCCACGATGCCGATGTGGCCAGTTTTGAGTTGCGCTACTTTCAAGCCGATGGCAAAACACCTATCCGCACCGAGCGCTTGGACATTCCGGGCAAAAGCTTTCGCAAAGAAGGTTTGGGCAAAGATGTCACCGACAAATTCCTCAGCGGTTTGCCGGGCATCCAAAAAGAGGGCTGTGACGGCCTGATCACCAGCGCACGCTGGGTGGTGCACCGCATGCCCGCACACACCCGCACCGTGTGCCTGGAGTTTTTTGGCCATGCACGCGACGCGGTGCCCAGCATCGTGGAAATCAAGGACTTCATGTTTGCCGAGGTGCGCCGCAGCGGCACCTTGCTCGCTGGCCTGGAACATTTGGACGACCGCTACCTCAAAGCGGTGGGCTACACCACCAAGAGCAAACGTGGTGGCTTGCCCAAAATGGTGTTGATTGGCGACATCGCCGGTGACGATGCCGATGCCGTGGCCCGCGCCACCTCCGAAGTGGTGCGTTTGGCCAACTCGCGCAGTGGCGAGGGCTTTGTGGCCGTCAGTGCCGATGCACGCAAAAAGTTTTGGCTCGACCGCAAGCGCACCGCGGCCATCAGCCGCCACACCAATGCCTTCAAAATCAATGAAGACGTGGTCATCCCGTTGCCGCGCATGGCCGAGTACACCGATGGCATTGAGCGCATCAACATCGAGCTGTCGCTGCGCAACAAAATTGCCTTGTGCCACGCCTTGGATGCATTTTTGGCCGAGGGCAATCTGCCCCTGGCCAAAACCGATGATGCTGGCGATGTGCCCGCCGCCGAATTGCTCGAAGACCGCGTGGCCCAAGCCCGCGCCTTGATTGCCCAAGTGCGCGATCAATGGCAGACCTGGCTCACCGATGTCGATGCCTTGTTTCCGCAACTGCAAGACCACAGTTTGCGGGCCAGTTGGAAGCAGCAAATTCGCCCTGGCTTGGAAAACATTTTCAGCGGTGCAGCGTTTCAGCCGGTGCTCAAAGCCTGCTTGGACATCCACCAAAAAGTGCTCAAAGGCCGGGTGTGGGCGGCCTTGCACATGCATGCCGGTGATGGCAATGTGCACACCAACCTGCCGGTCAACAGCGATGACTACGACATGCTGCAAACCGCCCACGAGGCGGTGGGGCGCATCATGGCCTTGGCCCGCTCGCTCGACGGTGTGATCTCGGGCGAGCACGGCATTGGCATCACCAAGATGGCTTATTTGAGCGATGCCGAGTTGCAGCCGTTTGCCGACTACAAAGCGCGCATGGACCCCCAGGGCCACTTCAACAAAGGCAAGTTGCTGCGCCAACCCACCCACAGCGATGCCGATGTGCGCGACTCTGGTTTGGGCCAAGCCTACACGCCCAGTTTTGGCCTGATGGGGCACGAGTCGCTGATCATGCAGCAGTCGGACATTGGCGCGATTTCCGAGTCCATCAAAGACTGCTTGCGCTGCGGCAAATGCAAGCCCGTGTGCGCCACCCATGTGCCACGCGCCAATTTGCTCTACAGCCCGCGCAACAAAATTTTGGCCACCTCGCTGCTGATCGAAGCTTTTTTGTACGAAGAGCAAACCCGCCGTGGGGTCTCGATCAAGCACTGGCAAGAGTTTGAAGATGTGGCCGACCACTGCACCGTCTGCCACAAATGCGAGTCCCCGTGCCCGGTGAAAATCGACTTCGGTGACGTGACCATGAACATGCGCAACTTGCTGCGCAAAATGGGCAAAAAAACCTTTCGCCCCGGCAATGCAGTGGCGATGATGTTTCTCAATGCCACCAACCCCGAGACCATCAAGTTCATGCGCGCGGGCATGGTTGAGGTGGGCTTCAAGGTGCAGCGCTGGGCCAACGATGTGTTGCAGCAATTCACCCGCAAGCAAACCGATCGGCCGCCATCGAGCGTGGGCACGGCCCCGCTCAAAGAGCAGGTGATTCATTTCGTCAACAAGAAAATGCCCAAGGGCCTGCCCAACAAGACAGCCCGCGCCTTGCTTGACATCGAAGACCGCGACTACGTGCCCATCATCCGCAACCCCCAGGCCACCAGTGCCGACAGCGAGGCGGTGTTTTACTTCCCCGGTTGCGGCTCAGAGCGCTTGTTCAGTCAAGTGGGTTTGGCCACCCAGGCCATGCTGTGGCATGCAGGTGTACAAACCGTGTTGCCACCTGGTTATTTGTGCTGTGGCTACCCGCAGCGCGGTTCGGGCCAACAAGACCGGGCCGACAAGATCATCACCGACAACCGGGTGCTGTTCCACCGCGTGGCCAACACCCTCAACTACCTGGACATCAAAACCGTGGTGGTCAGTTGCGGCACCTGCTATGACCAATTGCAGGGCTACGAGTTCGACAAAATTTTCCCGGGTTGCCGCATCGTTGACATCCATGAGTACTTGCTGGAAAAAGGCATCACCTTGGATGCCGCCCAACAAGGGGCTTACCTCTACCATGACCCTTGCCACAGCCCGATGAAGCAGCAAGACCCGATGAAAACCGTCAAGGCCTTGGTTGGCGATCAGGTGATCAAAAGCGAGCGTTGCTGCGGCGAGTCGGGTACCTTGGGCGTGACCCGGCCCGATATTTCCACCCAAATTCGCTTCCGCAAAGAAGAGGAATTGCGCTTGAACGAAGCCAGCTTGGCCCAAATGAGCGGCCAAGCCACTGGCGCGGTCAAAGTGCTGACCAGTTGCCCGAGTTGCTTGCAGGGCCTGTCGCGTTACGGCCAGGATTTGCAAAACGGCCTGCTCGAAGCCGACTACATCGTGGTTGAAATGGCCAAGCACATCCTGGGTGACAACTGGATGCCCGCCTATGTGGCCGCCGCCAACGACGGCGGCATCGAACGGGTATTGGTTTGAAAGCGTTCACATGGCTGGACTGAGCAACGCCACCCCCAACCCCACGGGCATCACCTTGCACAACAAGTCCAAGGTGTTGGAAGTGTCGTTTGCCGATGGGCAAACTTTTCGCATCCCTTTTGAGTTGATGCGCGTTTACAGCCCGTCTGCGGAAGTGCAAGGCCACGGCCCGGGCCAGGAAGTGTTGCAAACCGGCAAACGCGAGGTCGGCGTGATCGAGTTGTCCCCGGTGGGCAATTACGCTGTGCAACCCACCTTCAGCGATGGTCACGACAGCGGCATTTTTTCCTGGGATTACCTCTACATGCTGGGCTCGCAACAAGATGATTTGTGGGCCCGTTACCAGCAGCGCCTGCAAGCCGCAGGGGTTGATCGCGATGCGCCCATGGCCGGTAAAGCCGCAGCAGGTGGTCAGCACGCCTGTGGCGGGCATTGACACCCCACCATGAGCCAGACCCATTTTGGTTTTCAGTCGGTGCCCGAGCGCGATAAATCGCGCATGGTGCGCGGCGTTTTCGATTCAGTCGCCAGCCGCTACGACCTGATGAACGACCTGATGTCGGCAGGTTTGCACCGTGCCTGGAAGGCCTACACCGTCATGGTGGCCGATGTGCGTCCGGGCATGCGCGTGCTCGACATCGCGGGCGGCACGGGCGACTTGGCTTTGGCTTTCGCGCCCTTGGTGGGCAGCCAGGGGCAGGTGGTGCACACCGACATCAATGAGGCGATGCTGCGCACCGGGCGCGACCGCTTGATCGATGCGGGCGTGTCTTTGCCCACCTTGGTGTGCGATGCCGAGCAATTGCCTTTTCCAGACCAGTACTTTGACCGGGTCAGCGTGGCCTTTGGTTTGCGCAACATGACCCACAAAGACGTGGCCCTCAAGGAAATGCTGCGCGTGCTCAAGCCCCAAGGGCGTTTGTTGGTGCTGGAGTTTTCCCGGGTCGCCAAGCCGCTGCAAAAAGCCTACGATTGGTATTCATTCAATGTGTTGCCCAAACTCGGCCAGTGGGTGGCTGGCGATGCCGACAGTTACCGCTACCTGGCCGAGTCGATTCGCATGCACCCAGACCAGGCGGGCCTAAAGACCCTGATGCAAGAAAGTGGTTTTGGTCATGTGGATATTCACAACCTCAGTGCCGGGGTGGTGGCATTGCATGTTGCAATACGTTGTTAGCAAATTCTTTTGTGGTCTTTTTTGACGGAGTCTTTCCATGAAACTTTGGACCTTGATCCTGGCCAGCGCCTTGACTTTCACCAGTTTTCACGCCGACGCGTCCAAGCGCCTGGGTGGGGGCAAGTCGGTGGGGCAGCAGTCCAACAACGTGACCCAAAACCAAGCGGCCAAGCCAGGTGCACCGGCTCAAGCCACACCGGCACAGGCCGCCCCAGCTGCACCCGCTCCTGCACCAGCAGCGGCCCAACCCCAACGCCGCCCCTGGGGTGCCATGTTGGGCGGTTTGGCCGCAGGCCTGGGCTTGGCTTGGTTGGCCCACTCCCTGGGTTTGGGGGCCGAATTTGGCCAGTTCTTGATGTTCGGTTTGTTGGCATTGGTCATCATGATGGTCGTGGGCTACTTCATGCGCCGTCGCCAAACGCAGCAGCCTTCCAGCCCTTATGCGTTTGAAGGCGCTGGTGCTCCGGCACAACCCCAGAGCGCGCCACAGTACAACCCGCGCAATGTGGGCAACGATGCCTCGGCCAGGCCTTGGGAAGGGCAAACCGCCTCTTTTGAGCCTGCCGCACCGGCCCGCCAAGGCCTGAGCATTGGGTCTGGTCTTGCTACAGCGGGCACCACCACCTGGGGCATCCCCGCAGGCTTTGATGTGGAAGGTTTTGTGTCGGCAGCCAAACAAAACTTCATCCATTTGCAAGATGCATGGGACCGCTCGGACATCCCGGCCCTGCGCGCCATGATGACCGACACCATGTTGGCCGAAATCAAGGTGCAATTGGCTGAGCGCGAAGCCCAAGCCCCCGGCCAAGTCAACAAGACCGAGGTGGTGAGCCTGCAAGCCCAATTGCTGGGCATTGAAGAGCTGGAAAACGAGTACCTCGCCAGTGTCGAATTCACCGGCATGATCCGCGAAGATCCCAGCGCTGGTCCCAGCCCCTTCCGCGAGATCTGGAACATGGGCCGCTCCAAGCAAGGCGAAATGGGCTGGCTGGTTGCAGGGGTGCAAGCGCTCCAATAAGAACCACCTGACACGATCGGGAATAATCGGGGACTATGGAAACACAGTCCCCTTTTTCTTGGTGGGTACAACAAGCCCAAACCTTGGTCAGCCAGTTGCAACCACCCCAATGGTTGATCCACGAGGCCCAACAAAGGGCGGTGCTGCTGATCAACCATGTGTTGATGCAAGAGCCCGAGGCCTGCCAACGCTTGCGCCGCGTGGCCGGCCAAAGGGTGCAGGTGCGTTGGCGCCAGTTCAGCTTCCAGGTGGTGTTCACGCCGGCCGGTTTGGTGGACATGGGCGACCCCTCGCAAGCAGCGCATCTGGTGTTGCAAGTGGCCGAGCCTTCGCCTTGGGCCTTGGCGCAATCATTGGCCAATGGCCAAAAACCACCCATCCACATCGAGGGCGATGTGCAACTCGCAGCCGAGATCAATTGGCTGATTGACCATGTGCGCTGGGACCTGGAAGAAGACCTCTCGCGCTTGATCGGCGATGCCCGTGCCCATGCGGTCATGCAAGGGGTGCGCCAAATCTCCCAAGCTTTGCGCCAATGGCTGGTTCGCCCGGGTGCCAAAGCCGTTGTCAAGCCAGGCGGTCAGGCTGGCTGGGTATGAGGCGAATGTATCGCGGGGTTTTTATCCTGTGGGTGGTGTTTCGCCACGGCTTGGACGAGCTGTTGCTGTCAGGCTTTCGCCATCCTGCTTTGCGTTTGTTGCATCGCTTGGTGTGCATCGGGCGCAATTTTTCTACCCCGCGTGGCCAGCGCTTGCGCCAAGCCCTGGAGTCGCTGGGACCCATCTTCGTCAAGTTCGGTCAAGTGCTGTCCACCCGGCGCGATTTATTGCCCACCGACATTGCCGACGAACTGGCTTTGTTGCAAGACCGGGTGCCACCCTTCTCCTCTGATGTGGCAGTGGCCACGATTGAACGCGCCTTGGGCCGTCGGGTCGATGAATTGTTTGTGAGCTTTGACCGGGTGCCGGTGGCCAGTGCATCGATCGCCCAGGTTCACTTTGCCCAAGTGCGCGACAAAAACGGGCAATTGCGCGACGTGGCCGTCAAGGTGCTGCGACCGGGCATGCTCAGCGCCATCGAAAAAGACCTGGGCCTGATGCGCACCATGGCCCAGTGGCTGGACCGTTTGTCCAGCGATGGCAAGCGGCTCAAGCCGCGCGAGGTGGTGGCCGAGTTTGACAAATACCTGCATGACGAGTTGGATTTGGTGCGCGAGGCCTCCAATGCCGCGCAGTTGCGCCGCAACATGCAAGGCCTGGATTTGGTGCTGGTCCCCGAGATGCTGTGGGAATACTGCCGCAACGAGGTGATCGTGATGGAGCGCATGAACGGCGTGCCCATCAGCCAAGTGGACCGCTTGCGCGAGGCCGGTGTGGACATTGCCAAATTGGCCCGCGACGGGGTGACGATTTTTTTCACCCAGGTGTTTCGCGATGGTTTCTTCCATGCCGACATGCACCCCGGCAACATCCAAGTCAGCATTGCGCCCGAGAGTTTTGGCCGCTACATCTCGCTGGACTTTGGCATTGTGGGCACCTTGACAGAGTTCGACAAAGAGTATTTGGCGCAAAACTTCACCGCTTTTTTTCGCCGCGACTACAAGCGCGTGGCCGAGTTGCACCTGGAGTCGGGCTGGGTGCCCGCGCACACCCGGGTCGATGAACTCGAAGCGGCGATCCGCTCGGTGTGCGAACCCTACTTTGACCGCCCCTTGAAAGAAATTTCCTTGGGCATGGTGCTCATGCGCTTGTTCCAAACCTCGCGCCGCTTCAATGTGGAGATACAACCGCAACTGGTGTTGCTGCAAAAAACCTTGCTCAACATCGAGGGTCTGGGCCGTGAACTCGACCCTGAGTTGGACCTGTGGAGCACCGCCAAGCCGTTTTTAGAGCAATGGATGCTGGAGCAAATTGGTCCTCAAAAATTGTGGAACCAGATCAAAGCCGAAGCGCCGCGCTATGCCAAGCTCATTCCCGAATTGCCCCGCTTGGTACACCTTTTTTTGCAGCACCAAAGCCAGCATGTGCCCAACCCGCAAACCCAGGCCTTGTTGGCCGAGCAGCGCCGCACCAACCAATTTTTGGGCCGCTTGTTTTGGACCGGTCTGGGCTTCGTGGCGGGTCTGTTGCTGATGCAATTGTTTTTCAAAATCCATTGATCTCAACCAACTGCTCTGCCCATGAGCTTGGGCGCAGAGCTAACTTGCTGGAGTCTTTGCCATGTTGCTCACCTTGGTCTTTGTGTACTTGCTGGTCACCATTGCCATTGGCCTGATCGCGGCCAAACGGGTCAGCAGCAGCGCAGACTTTGCCATTGCCGGGCGGCATTTGCCCTTGATCATGATTGTCACCACCACCTTTGCCACCTGGTTTGGCTCAGAGACGGTGCTGGGCATTCCCGCCAAATTCGTCAACAGCGGGCTGGGTGGCGTGGTGGAGGACCCGTTTGGGGCGGGCACTTGCTTGATTTTGGTGGGCATCTTTTTCGCGGCCAAGCTGTACAAAATGAATTTGCTCACCATCAGCGACTACTACCGCGAGCGCTATGGTCCGGTGGTCGAGGTGCTTTGTTCGATCATGATCATGATCAGTTACCTGGGTTGGGTGTCGGCCCAGGTCACCGCTTTGGGGTTGGTCTTTAATGTGCTGTCGGGCGGAGCCATTTCATTGGCATTGGGCATGGTGATTGGCGTGGTCTCCATCTTGGCCTACACCTTGTTTGGCGGCATGTGGTCGGTGGCGGTGACCGACTTCATCCAGATGATCATTTTGGTGGTGGGCCTGAGTGTGCTGGCCGTGTTTGCGGCCGATCAGGCGGGCGGGGCAGACAAGGTGGTGGCGCTGGCCATCGACCGCGATATGTTTCAGTTTTGGCCCGAACCCAGCTTCAAAGAGATAGCGTTTTTCATCGCAGCGGCCATCACCATCATGCTGGGTTCCATCCCGCAGCAAGACGTGTTTCAGCGCGTGATGTCGGCCAACAGCGAACATGCGGCCAAATGGGGGCCCATCATCGGTGGGGTTTGCTACATATTTTTCGCGTTCGTGCCCATGTTTTTGGTGGTCAGTGCCTTGATCATCATGCCCGAGCGCGCGACCAGCTTGATGGCCGATGACCCGCAAAAAGTGCTGCCCACTTTGGTCATCGAGCAAATGCCGTTTGCCATGCAGGTATTGTTTTTTGGTGCATTGCTCTCGGCCATCAAATCTTGTGCCTCAGCCACCTTGCTCGCGCCCAGCGTGACCTTCACCGAAAACATTTGGCGGCAGATCCGGCCTTTCCACAACGACCGCCAAGAACTTTTGGCCATGCGCATCACAGTGCTGGTGTTCAGCGCTGTCGTGCTGGCCTATGCCATTGCGATGCAGGGCACTTCGATTTATGAAATGGTCTCGGGCGCATACCAAGTGCCGCTGGTGGGGGCATTTGTGCCCTTGGTTTTTGGTTTGTATTGGTCGCGGGCCACCACCCAGGGAGCGGTTTTTTCCATCGTCTTGGGCTTGCTGACCTGGGGCTTGTTTTTGGCCACGCCTGCGGGAGAAGAGTTCCCCGCCCAATTGGCCGGTTTGGCCGCCTCCTTCGTGGGCATGCTGGCCGGCTCTTTGGGCCCGCAAGCGGTGAAAAACCGCCACGGTAGCCACCACCGCTTGGTGGGTGCGGCGCGCTGAAGGGGAAGGTTGGGCGTTCGAGTTGCGGGCTACAGTTGCGCAGTGCTTGGTATCGGTGTAAAGTAATGAATCCTTACTTTCGGATAAGCCCATGCTTGCCAAAATCACCGCCAAAAACCAGCTCACCTTGCCCAAGAGCCTGACACAGGCTGTGGGTGCCACCGAGTACTTTGATGTGCAGGCTCGGGATGGGCAATTGATATTGACACCCGTGCGCATCCAGCGCGGCGATGCGGTGCGTGCCAAATTGGCTGAGCTGGACCTGACACCGGACGATATGGCTGCAGCCGTGGCATGGGCAAGGGCACCTGTACCCGCATTGGTCAACGAGCCTGCTGAGGCTTATGAGTTGGCTCCCTCCGAGCCGAAAAAGGTGGCAACCAAAAAGTCCAAGCCCAAAGCATGAGCGCTGCGGTTCGCTTGGTGCTGGACACCAACGTGGTGTTGTCCGCGCTGGTGTTTCGAGGCGGTGCAGCCGGGCAGTTGCGGCAGGCATGGCAAATGGGATCACTGCTGCCGTTGGTCAGCAAGGACACGGCACGAGAGTTGGTTCGCGTTTTGGCTTACCCCAAGTTCCGTTTGTCGCAAACCGAACAAAACGAGTTGTTGGCCGATTACTTGCCTTACGCTGAAACCGTTCGCATACCCCAACCGCCACCCTCAGTGCCCAATTGCCGCGATGCCTTGGATTTGCCGTTCATGCATCTGGCAGTGACCGGCAATGCGCAGGCGTTGGTGACCGGCGACCGCGATTTGCTGGCCGTTGCCGCCGAGTTTGAAAGGACCAGTTTGTGCCCCATCATGACGCTGGATGTTTTTTGCCAAGCGTTCAATGTCTTGTAGGAAATGGCCGCAAGTGAATGACCCTCAAGCATGTCAATTCAACTGAATTTGTTCCAATCACCCATTGAAGAATGCCCATAGGCTCCCAACTATAATCCGACGCTTTGCGTTGTGCGCCGGTCCAGCGGGCCGTCGATGTTCGAACCTACTCCTCCTTCACCATGCCCATTTACGCTTACAAATGCGAGTCCTGTGGCCATGCCAAGGACTTTTTACAAAAAATGTCAGACCCGCCACTGACCGATTGCCCCGCCTGTGGCAAAGCGGCATTGGTCAAGCAAGTCACGGCCGCTGGCTTTCAGCTCAAAGGGTCCGGCTGGTATGTCACCGACTTCCGAGGCGGTGACAGCAGCGCTTCCAAAGCAGGTGGCGAAGCCAAAGCCGATGCCAAATCGGGCGCGACCACAGCCGATGGCGGTGGCGCAGACAGCGCCAAACCCGCTACCGCCAGCAGCACGGAATCGTCTGGCAGCACGTCAGCACCCGCTGCCACCACCAGCACACCAGCGCCGAGCAGCTCATCGACGAGCAGCCCGAGTGCCTAACGCTTTGCACCCAACACACCCATGAAACTGCCGATCAAAAAATACCTGCTGGCTGGGCTGCTGGTCTGGTTGCCGTTGGCCATCACCATTTGGGTTTTGCATTGGTTGGTGGGTTTGCTCGATGGGGTCTTTTTGGGTCTGATGGCGGGCCTGGATTCCGTCATTCCGCAAGGCGGTGTCAATCCGGTGGCGGGTTTGCGCGAAGTGCCCGGCCTGGGTGTGGGTTTGATTTTGCTGCTGCTGTTGCTCACCGGAGCCTTGGTCTCGAATGTGGCCGGGCGCTGGTTGGTGCGCCAATGGGACCGTTTGTTCACCCAAATTCCCATCGTCAAGTCCATCTACACCAGCGTCAAAAAAGTTTCTGACACCTTGTTCTCCAGCAACGGCAATGCGTTTCGCAAGGCCGTGATGCTGCAGTACCCGCGTGCGGGGTCTTGGACCATTGGTTTTCAAACCGGCTCGCCTTCGGGCGAAGTGGCCAAGCACCTGGACGGCGACTGGATGAGTGTTTATGTGCCCACCACCCCCAACCCCACCAGCGGGTTTTTTCTGATGGTGCCGCGTGCCGATGTGATTGAGTTGTCCATGAGCGTGGACGAGGCCCTGACCTATGTGATCTCCATGGGCGCGGTGGCACCTGATGCGCCGGTGAATCCCAAACCCCAAACCCCCCGCGTTTGATCGGTGGGGCCGATAGAAAATAGAAAGCAAAGTATGGCCATGCGTTCCCATTACTGCGGTCTGGTGACCGAAGCCCTGAGTGGGCAATCCGTGTCTCTGTGTGGTTGGGTGAACCGCAGGCGCGACCATGGCGGCGTGATTTTTGTCGACCTGCGCGACCGCGAAGGCTATGTGCAAGTGGTGTGCGACCCCGATCGCCCGGAGATGTTCGCCATTGCCGAAGACTTGCGCAACGAGTTTTGCATCCAAGTCAAAGGCCTGGTGCGGCCCCGCCCCGAAGGCACCACCAACGACAGTCTCAAGAGCGGCAAGATCGAAGTGTTGTGCCATGAGTTGACGGTGCTCAACCCCTCGGTCACGCCCCCGTTTCAACTCGACGACGACAACCTCTCCGAGACCACCCGATTGACCCACCGGGTGCTTGATTTGCGCCGTCCTTACATGCAAAAAAACCTCATGCTGCGCTACAAAGTGGCGATGGAGGTGCGCAAGTTTTTGGATGCCAATGGGTTCGTGGACATCGAAACCCCCATGCTCACCAAGAGCACGCCCGAGGGCGCACGCGATTACTTGGTGCCCAGCCGGGTGCATGACGGGCAGTTTTTTGCGCTGCCCCAGTCGCCCCAGTTGTTCAAGCAATTGCTGATGGTGGCCGGCTATGACCGCTACTACCAAATCACCAAATGTTTCCGCGACGAAGATCTGCGCGCCGACCGCCAACCCGAGTTCACCCAAATTGATATCGAAACTTCGTTTTTGACCGAAGAAGACATCCGCGCCTTGTTCCAAGACATGATCAAAGGCGTGTTCCGGCATGCCTTGGGCATTGACCTGGGGGACTTCCCGGTCATGAGCTACCAAGATGCCATGCATGCGTATGGCTCTGACAAACCCGATTTGCGGGTCAAGCTCAAGTTGACCGAACTCACCGATGTGATGGGCGATGTGGACTTCAAGGTCTTCAGTGCACCTGCCACCAGCAAGGGTGGCCGCGTGGTGGCCTTGCGCGTACCGGGCGGCGGTGACATCAGCCGTGGTGAGATCGATGGCTACACCGAGTTTGTGAAAATCTACGGTGCCAAAGGCTTGGCGTGGATCAAGGTCAACGAGGTGAGCAAGGGCCGAGATGGCTTGCAGTCACCCATCGTCAAAAACTTGCACGACAAAGCGATCGCCGAAATACTGCAACGCACCGGCGCACAAGACGGTGATGTGCTGTTTTTCGGGGCCGACAAGGCCAAAGTGGTCAACGACTCCATGGGCGCACTGCGCTTGAAGGTGGGCCACAGCGAGCTGGCCAAAAAGAATGGTTTGTTTGAAGACCGCTGGGCACCGCTGTGGGTGGTAGACTTCCCCATGTTTGAGTTCGATGAAGAGGCGCAGCGCTACACAGCGGTGCACCACCCCTTCACCGCACCCAAAGACGGCCACGAGGACTGGATGGTCTCGGCCCCCGAAAAATGCATCGCCAAGGGCTACGACATGGTGCTCAACGGCTGGGAAATTGGCGGCGGATCGGTTCGCATCCACCGCGCCGATGTGCAACAAAAAGTGTTTGACGCGCTGAAGATCACGCCCGAAGAAGCCCAGCTGAAATTTGGCTTTTTGCTGGACGCATTGCAATACGGCGCACCGCCCCATGGCGGCATTGCCTTTGGTTTGGACCGCATCATCACCTTGATGACGGGGGCTGAATCCATCCGCGACGTGATTGCCTTCCCCAAAACACAGCGTGCCCAGTGCTTGCTGACCCAAGCACCTTCGCCGGTGGACGAGAAGCAGTTGCGCGAACTGCACATTCGCTTGCGCAACCTCGACGCGGCCAAAGCCGCCTGAGGGCATGGATGGGGCATTGGCCCCAGTCTTTGCAAGGCTTTGTCACACCCTGGGCCTTGGCCTGTGTTGGAATCTCACCCTGGTTTTTCTCTGAAAGGGATGATTCATGAACCTGTCACGCCACCCCCTGTTGTTGCGCATGTTGTTCGCGCTGATGTTGGTCATGTCTGCGGGCTGGGCCTTGGCCTTGCCAAGCCCCAAGGACATCGAGGCAGCGGTCGGTGCGGGCCAATTGCCCCAGGCCGAAACCATGCTGCGCGAGGTTTTACAGGCCAAGCCCCAAAGTGCCAAGGCCCATTACGAAATGGGTCAAGTGCTGGCGCGCCAAGGCAAATACATGGAGGCCCAACAGGCCTTGGACCAGGCCAAATCGATTGATCCTGCGCTCAAATTTGCATCCAGCCCCGAGGCCTTCTCCAAAACCTATGACACCGTGCAAGCGCAAGTGCGCGCTGTGCCTGCCCCGGCTGCAAGCACCCAGAATGCGGCGGCCCCTCAGGCAGCGCCTGCCGCCACGAATGCCAAAAGCACGGCATCGGGCGGTGGCTTTGATTTGACGTATGTCTGGTTGGTGGCCGGTGGTTTGGTCTTGCTGGGCCTGATCCTGCGCCGCCCTGCGCCTGTGGCGGCCGCTGCCGCCCCAGCCGCGGCCCACAGCGCTGCACCCACTGCTCCCGCTGCGGCACCCGCTATGGCTCCCGCTGCGGCACCTGCGACCCTGGCCACGGGCGGCATCATCGGCTCTGGCCTGAACCCCGCGCCCGCTGCGGCTGCGGTCGCACCGCGCGGTTTTGGAACCCAATACGCTCCCGCAGCACCCGCACCGGCCTACCCGCCAGCGGCTGCACCGGCCCCCGCCGCTGGTGGCATGGGTGCGATGGGTGGCGCCGTCATTGGCGGCGTGGCCGGTTTGGCCGCGGGTTACGCCTTGTCCAAGGCCATGGAAGGCGGTGCCAGCCAAAACCCAGGCCAAACCAGTGCGGGCAGCAATGCCGCCCAAGACCCAGGCGGCTTCGTCCCCTTTGACAACCCCAGCCGACCCGACCTGGGTGCGTTTGATGCGGGCAGTGGCGGCGACAGCTGGGACGTGGGCTCCGCTGGGGGCGATGACGACTGGTGATGGGTTTGCACGCCCATGTGCACCAATTTCACCCCCACCCGTCAAACCGAATGGGCTGCCCATGCCCTGGGGGTGGATTGGCCGCAAGGCCATCCCCCAGAGGCCTATCCAGGTTATGAGGCCCCGATTGTGGTGCGCAGCCATCAGCAAGAGCGGCAAGCTGCAGGCCAAGCCCGTTTTGGGCTGATACCCCCTTGGGCCAAGGACCTGACAATTGGCCGCCACACCTACAACGCCAGGAGCGAAACGGCGGCGAGCAAGCCCAGTTTTCGACACGCATGGCAAGCGCGCCAATTTGCCTTGTTATTGGTCGACCGCTTTTTTGAGCCCTGTTATGAGAGTGGCCGATCGGTGCGCTGGTCGATTGCCGCGCAAGATGGCCTGCCCCTGGGTTTGCCTTGTTTGTGGGAGCGTTGGCGCGATGGGCGCACGGGCACCACGGTGGTGTCGTTTGCCATGCTGACCGTCAACGCAGATGCACATCCCCTGATGCAACGCTTTCACAAAAGCGGTGAAGAAAAGCGCTCGCCGGTGATGCTGCCGCCCTCGATGTGGGGCGACTGGTTGGCCGCCACCCCCACTGCGGCCACGGAACTGATGGATTTGCAATGGGCCCCGGCATTGGTGGGGCACAGCGACCCGCTGCCACCACGCAGCCGCCAAGCCGCCATGGCCTAGTCAGTCGGTGGCAAATTGCTGCGGATTTTTTCCCTTGAAGGGTGCGTAAAAGGCTTTGATGCGCACCATGTCGGCTTCGATGTCACCGCTGGGTTCAAACACCGGGCCCAAGCCGCTGACCTTCTGGGCGTAGTCCAAGTAGCCCAACACAATCGGCACTTGTGCGCCGGTGGCGATGTAATAAAAACCGGTTTTCCAATAGCGGGTTTGGCTGCGGGTTCCCTCGGGCGGAACCACCAGTTGAACCGGCCCATCGGCCTCGGTCAGGGCTTGCACCGATGCCGCCACCAAATTATTGGTTTTCTCGCGCTGCACCGGAATGCCGCCCAGCCACATCATCAGGCCGCGAAACGGGAAGCGAAAAATTTGCACCTTGCCCATCCAATAAATGTTCAGCCGCAAAGCAAAAGCCACCATCAAGGTATAGGGCAGGTCCCAGTTGCTGGTGTGGGGCGCGGCGATCAGCACGCTTTTGTGCCCGTTGGCGGGCAACTGGCCTTGCAGTTTCCAACCGGTGGCCTTGAGAAATGCCACGGAGAACCAGCGCAATAAGGTGTTGACGATGGGGGTTTGAAAAATGGTGCGGTGCATGGGGCTGGGGTCTTGGCCAGCCATGGAAAGCCGACGAATGCGCGTGAATGTTTGAAAGCTGATTATGGGGTTTGGGGCCTGGGTCCAAAGTCATTTATTTGTATTCAATAAAACGCTGCCACGTGTTCCATCGGCGTACTTGTTTCGGGCGTTCGCTTGCCAAGGTGCAAAATGCGCTGGCCCATGAAACCCGTTTACAAATTGCCCCAATCGGTGTTGGTGGTCATCCACACCTTGGACCAGCACGTGTTGCTGCTGCGCCGTGCCGACATGGGCAGTTGGCAATCGGTCACCGGCAGCAAGGACCATGAGGCCGAGAGCTATGCCCAAACAGCGGCCCGCGAAGTCGCCGAGGAAACCGGTTTGGATGTGCACACCCCTGGCTTTTCGTTGAGGGATTGGGGTTTGGAGAACATTTACGACATTTACCCCCAGTACTGGCCGCGTTATGCGCCGGGCGTGCGGCGCAACACCGAGCATGTGTTTGGCCTGTGCCTGCCCCAGGTGATGCCCATTGTGTTGAGCCCCACCGAGCACACCGAGTACCGTTGGCTGCCCTGGTTGCAGGCCGCCGATGAGGTGTTTTCGCCGTCCAATGCCGAGGCCATATTGATGCTGCCGCACCAAGCGGTGCTGCATGCACCAAAAGGTGTGCCCATGCCAGAGGCAAAAGCACGGCGATGAAAACCCTGCGTGTGGCCACCTACAACATCCACAAAGGCGTGCAAGGCCTGGGCCCGGCGCGCCGCTTGGAAATCCACAACCTGGGCCATGCGATTGAGCAACTCGATGCCGACATCGTTTGCTTGCAAGAGGTGCGCAAAGAGCACCGCCTGGGCCGGCAGCACTTCAAGCGGTGGCCAGACCTGCCCCAGGCTGAGTTTTTGCGACCCGAGGGCTTTGTCGCTGTGTACCGCACCAATGCCTTCACCCGCCATGGCGAGCACGGCAACGCATTGCTCACCCGATGGCCGGTGGTGGGCCATCAGCACGAGGACATATCGGATCACCGCTTGGAGCAACGCGGTTTGCTGCACGTGCAACTGGCGGTGGACGAGCGCGAGGTGCATGTGATCGTGGTTCACCTGGGCTTGTTGGCCGGTTCTCGTTTGCGCCAAGTTCGCCAGTTGTTCGACTTTGTCCAGCGCGAAGTGCCTGCTGATGCGCCTTTGGTGGTGGCCGGGGACTTCAATGATTGGGCACGCCGCTTGGACCGACCCTTGGCCCAAATGGGTTTGCGCTGCCACTATGGTTTGCCCACGCCCACATTCCCCTCGCGCATGCCCATGCTGCAACTCGACCGCATTTATGCCCGTGGGCTCAAACCGCTCAACAGCCACACGCCACATGGAGCGGTGTGGGCCCGCATGTCCGACCACCTGCCGCTGACCGCTGAGTTTGCTTTTTGAGATGCAGGCCGCCAAATCCTTTGCACAGATCACCTTGTTGGAGGGCAGCCGCGCTTACTTCCCGGCCTTGATCGCGGCCATCGATGCGGCGCACAGTGAAATCTTCATCGAGACCTATATTTTTGATTTTCATGGCAGTGCAGGGGATGTGGCGCAGGCCTTGGAGCGCGCCGCCCAGCGCGGGGTGCAGACCTGTGTGGTGGTCGATGGGGTGGGCACCCCGCAAGTGCCGCCGTTGTGGCACACCCGCTTGGCACAAGCTGGTGTGCAGTGGCAAACCTTTGAGCCCGTCGCACCCATGGGCTTGCTGGTGCCCAGCCGGTGGCGGCGGCTTCACCGCAAGCTGTGCGTGATCGATGGGCAGGTGGCGTTTTGTGGCGGCATCAACCTGATCGACGACTGGTATGACCCGCATCAGGCTGGTCCATTGGCCCATCCGCGTTTGGATTTTGCGGTGCGCTTGCAAGGCCCGTTGGCGACAGAGGTGCGGCTCACCATGCGCCAGTTGTGGTGGCGCAGCCAAGCCGTGCGCGATTGGCGCGACAGCAAATTGTCGGCAGCGGTGGGGGCTTTGAAAGAGCTTTCGGGCGAGCGTCGACACCTGACCAAAGGGCGCTGGCGGCTGGTCTTGCGCGACAACTTGCGCCACCGCACCCGCATCGAGCGCCATTACCTGCACGCGCTGGGGCGCGCCCGCAGCGAGGTGTGGATCGCCAATGCCTACTTTTACCCCGGTGCCCGGTTGCGCCGTGCTTTGTTGGCGGCGGCCCGGCGGGGCGTGCGCATCACCATCTTGGTCCAAGGCCACTATGACCATGTGGTGCCTTACCGCGCTGCACGGCATTTGTATGGGCCTTTGCTCGATGCCGGTGTGCACATCCATGAATACCAAGTCAGCTACATGCATGCCAAAGTGGCGGTCATCGATGGCCAGTGGGTCACGGTGGGCTCTTCCAATTTGGACCCTTTGAGTTTGTTGCTGGCGCGCGAAGCCAATGTGGTGGCCCGCGATGCCGCGTTGGCCCATGCCTTGAAGGATCGCTTGGTCCAAGCCATGGACCAAGGTGCGCGTGAAATCCAAGCCCATGAGCATGCCCAGCGGGGCTGGGCCGAACGTGCCATCGATGCCATCTCCGCGGGCTTGCTGCGCTTGGCCATCTTCATCAGCGGCAAGCGTTATTGAACCAGCCACCCGGGCTGCAAGGCCATGGCATGGCTGATACCATGCGGGCATGTCCAAGTCCCCACAAGCCACACCCAGCCCAGATCCGTCCGATGTGGGCACCCCTGTGTCGGTCAAAATTCGCCAGCGCCTGGAAGCCGCACGCAAGCGCTACCACTCCAACGACAACATCGCTGAATTTCTGCAGCCGGGTGATTTGGAAGCCCTGCTCGATGAAGTCGAGGCCAAGATGCAAGGCGTGCTCGATGCCTTGGTGATCGACACCGACAACGACCACAACACCAGCAGCACCGCACGGCGCGTCGCCAAGATGTACCTCAATGAGGTGTTTCGGGGCCGCTATGTGCAGTCGCCCACGGTGACCGAGTTTCCCAATGCAGAGCACCTCAATGAGTTGATGATCGTCGGCCCCATCACCGTGCGCAGTGCTTGCAGCCACCACTTTTGCCCCGTGATCGGCAAAATTTGGATCGGTGTTTTGCCCAACGAACACACCAATGTGATTGGCTTGTCCAAATACGCCCGACTGGCCGAGTGGGTCATGGGTCGGCCCCAAATCCAAGAAGAGGCCGTGGTGCAATTGGCCGACCTCATCCAGGTCAAAACCCAGCCCGATGGTTTGGCCATCGTCATGGAAGCCACCCACTTTTGCATGGCCTGGCGCGGTGTCAAAGACATGAACAGCCGCATGATCAATTCGGTCATGCGGGGTGCCTTTTTGAAAGACCCCAATTTGCGCCGTGAATTTTTGTCTTTGATTCCACAAAAGGATTGATCCATGCTGGTCCGAATGATTTATGTCAGCCGTGCCGTCAACCCCAACAGCGGCAGCGCCACCGATTCCATCTTGGCCTCGGCACGCGAACACAATTTGTCCAACGGCATCACCGGTATCTTGTGCTACGGCGGGGGTATTTACCTGCAAGCCCTGGAAGGTGGGCGCAACCAAATCAATGCCTTGTACCAACAAATCGTCAACGACAAGCGCCACAGCGATGTGGTGATCTTGTTGTACGAAGAAATCACCGAGCGCCGCTTTGGGGGTTGGACCATGGGGCAGGTCAATCTCACCCGCTTGAACACCTCCATCGTTCTCAAATATTCTGAAACCCACGACCTCGACCCCTATGCGGTGTCGGGCAGCGTGTCCTTGGCCTTGCTTGAAGAATTGATGGCCACCGCTTCCATCATCGGGCGCGGCTGAGCCCCTGATGTCGGCTTTGCTGGGCTGCGATTTCAGCAGCAGCCCAACCCGTCGCAAACCCATTGTGTTGGCCTGGGGCACTGCCCAAGGCCAGCGTGTGCGCTTGGAGCGCTTGCAGCGTTGCGAAAGCTTGGACGACTGGGCCGCCGTGATGACCCAGCCGGGTGACTGGGTGGGTGGTTTTGACATCCCCTTTGGTTTGCCGCGCGAGTTGGTCACGACATTGGATTGGCCCTTGAACTGGCATGCCTGCATGCTGCATTTCGCGCGACTGGAGCGGGCAGACATCCGTGCGACCTTCAAAGCGTTTTGCGATGCCCGTCCCGTGGGCCACAAGTTTGCCCACCGTGCCACCGATGGACCGGCCGGATCGAGCCCGTCCATGAAGTGGGTCAACCCGCCAGTGGCCTTCATGTTGCATGCTGGCGTGCCCCGGCTTTTACAAGCGGGGGTGCACTTTCCAGGCTTGCATGCGGGGGACATGCGGCGTGTGGCCCTGGAGGCCTACCCCGGCATGCTGGCGCGTGCCGTGTTGGGTGCTCGCAGTTACAAAAGCGATGACCGCGCCAAGCAAACACCGGAGCGCTTGATCGCCCGCAAAGATTTGATCCATGCGCTGGAAATGGGCCAAGCGGGCGACCAGCGTTTGGTGCTCAGCCACGCTCAGCGCGATGCCTTGGTGCAAGACGCCAGCGCCGACAGTTTGGACGCGGTGCTGTGTTTGATGCAGGCCGCATGGGCTGCCCGTTGTCATGCGCAGGGCGACCTTCTTTATGGCTTGCCGGTACAGATGGACCCCTTGGAGGGTTGGATCGTCACAGCGCCTTGGTCAAAGCCATCGGCATGACATAAACTGCCACGCCAAAAGGGAGGCAGCGAAAAAAATGGGGCATGGGCAGCGAGCGCACGGGCCTGTCAACAGGGGAATGTGGGGGTCACTGTGGCTGACCATGCTGGCGCTGGTGTGCCTGGCCGGACCCGCCACAGCGCATGCGTCCAAAGCCGCCCAGTGGGAGGGCGTGGCGGTCAAAGTGGTCGATGGCGACACCTTGCATGTGCAAGCTGCCCAAGGCGGCGCTTCCCACAAATTGCGCATCAAAGGCATTGATGCGCCAGAGTTGTGCCAATCATGGGGTGGGCAGTCGCGCGAGGCCTTGGCCCGCTTGGTGTGGGGCCAGCGCCTCACCGTGCTGATGCGCGATGTGGATGACCATGGCCGTTGGTTGGTCCATGTGATGGTGCAAGGCAAAGATGTGGGCGCGTTGATGGTGGCGCAAGGCCATGCATGGTCGTATCAATTTCGCCGCGATCCTGGCCCTTATGCGGCTTTGGAGCAACAAGCGGCGGGTCAGCGTTTGGGCCTGTTTTCTCAGCCCCCCGCCATTCGCCCGCGTGAGTTCCGCCAACGCCACGGGCCTTGTCGCTGAGCGGCGGTTGCGGCCCTCAATGGGCGATGGAGCCGCAGACAGGGCAATCGGCTTGGCGCTGCAAACGCAACTCGCTCCAAGCCATGTGCTGGCCGTCGAGCATTTGCAGGCGACCCACCAGTGGGCTGCCCACGCCCATGATCAACTTGAGCGCTTCGCTCGCTTGCAAGCTGCCAATCAGGCCCACCAGGGGGGCCAGCACGCCCATGGTGGCGCAGGCCACTTCGGGGGGCGGCTGATCGGGTGGGAACACACAGGCATAGCACGGCGAGGTGGCTGCGCGGGCATCAAACACGGTGGCTTGTCCATCGAAACGGATCACCGCGCCCGACACCAGGGGAACGCGGTGGCGCACGCAGGCGGCATTGACCGCGTGGCGGGTTTCAAAGTTGTCACAACAGTCGATCACCACTTGGCTGCCCGCCACCAAAGCATCCAACAAGTCGGCGTTGGCCCGTTCGGTGATGGCGTGCACCTGCACATCGGGGTTGAGCGCACGCATGGCGGTTGCGGCAGAAGTGGCTTTGTCTTGGCCCACGCGCTCGGTGGTGTGGGCTATTTGGCGCTGTAAGTTGGTCAGGTCCACTTGGTCGTGGTCCACCACGGTGATGCGGCCCACCCCGCTGGCGGCCAAATACAAGGCCACCGGTGAGCCCAGACCGCCCGCGCCAATGACCACGGCATGGGCATCGAGCAAGCGCTGCTGGCCTTCAACGCCCACCTCGTCGAGCAAGATGTGGCGAGAGTAGCGCAGCAGCTGATCGTCGGTCATTGCTCCTTTTTCTCGGCCTGCCGCTCAGCCTGGGTTTTGCTCACCAACACAGGCAAGCCTTTGAGTTGGTTGATGGCTTGTTGCAGCGGAAAGTCGGCGGCGCTGCCCAGCTCAGGCGGGCGGCGCTCGCTGTTGGGCTTTTTGGACTCTTCTTCCAGCCGCTTGAGGGCTTCTTCACGGGCCTTTTCACGGGCCGCATCTTTGACCTCGGCACCTTGGCCGCTGTTGAGGTGTTTCTCCAGGTCAGCTTCGCGGGTGCGCAGCACGGCATAGGGGCTGCCCTCTGCGGTGTCATCGACCAACACATCGGGCATGATGCCCTTGGCCTGTATCGAGCGGCCACTGGGGGTGTAGTAGCGGGCGGTGGTGATTTTCAAAGCGGTATCGGGCCCGAGTTGGCGCACGGTTTGCACCGAGCCTTTGCCAAAAGTTTGGCTGCCCATCACGGTGGCGCGCTTGTGGTCTTGCAAAGCGCCGGCGACGATTTCACTGGCCGAGGCCGAGCCCTCGTTGACCAAGACCACCAAGGGGATTTTTTTGTAAACGCCCTTGGTGACTTCGCTCAAGCGGCGCACCGGGTCAGCGCCACGGCGCAGGTAAAACTGGGGCGAGGCTTTGTAGATGAACTTGCTTTCTTCGAGTTGGCCGTTGGTCGACACCACGGTCACATCTTCCGGCAAAAAGATGGCCGATACAGCCACCGCCGCGTCGAGCAAGCCACCGGGGTCGTTGCGCAAGTCCAGCACCAAGCCCTTGAGTTGGGGGTCTTGGTTGTAAATTTCTTCCAGCTTTTTGGTCAGGTCTTCCACCGTGCGCTCTTGGAACTGGGTCAAGCGCACCCAGCCGTAACCCGGCTCAATGGGCTTGCCTTTGACGCTGACCACTTTGATTTCTTCGCGCACGATGGTCACCGGAAAGGTGCGGTTTTCGGACTTGCGAAAAATCGTTAAAACCACCTTGGTGCGGGGTTCGCCGCGCATGCGTTTCACGGCCTCGTTGAGGCTCATCCCGCGCACCGCTGCATCGTCCACCTTGGTGATCAGGTCGCCTGACTTGATGCCACCCCGATCGGCGGGTGAGCCCTCGATGGGCGAAACCACTTTGACCAGGCCGTCCTCTTGGGTGATTTCGATGCCCACGCCCACAAAGCGACCGGCCGTGCCTTCACGGAATTCTTTGTAGGTTTTTTTGTCGAAATACTGCGAATGCGGATCCAAGCTAGCCACCATGCCGGCGATGGCATCGGAGATGAGTTTTTTATCGTCAACTGGCTCGACATAGTCGCTTTTGACCATGCTGAACACGGCGGCCAATTGCTGCAACTCTTCCAGCGGCAGGGGCGACATGGCGCTGCGGGCACCCGATTGCAGTGACAGGGTGGTCAAAGAACCCACCAAGACACCTATCGAGACCCAGCTCACGATCTTTAGTTTTTGACCCATGTTGTCCTGCTAAAGCGGTTGAATAAGCGATCAATATACAACGAGCCCGGGCGCAACGTTGGCGCGCACTCAGGCATGACCTGATGCGCGGCAATGGTTTGGCCCCCTGGGGTCATGCACGGCCTTGTTGGGCCACGGCCGCAGCGGCTTGCGCCGCCGCCTGGGCATCGCCCAAATAGCGGTGGCCGGTGGGGCGCAATTGGGCATCGAGTTCGTAGACCAAGGGAATGCCGTTGGGGATGTTCACCCCCACGATGTCTTGGTCGGACACCTGGTCGAGGTATTTGACCAAGGCGCGAATAGAGTTGCCATGGGCGGCCACCAAAACCCGCCGCCCGGCCAGGATGGCCGGGGCAATCGACTCGTTCCAAAAAGGCAGCACCCGGGCCACCGTGTCTTGCAAACATTCGGTCAGGGGGATTTGCTCGGGCGGCAATTTGGCATAGCGGATGTCGCCACGCTCGCTGCGCGGGTCGCTCTCGCTCAGTGCGGGCGGTGGGGTGTCATAGCTGCGCCGCCACACCAAAACCTGTTCATCGCCATATTGTTTGGCCATGTCGGCCTTGTTCAGGCCTTGCAATGCGCCGTAATGGCGTTCGTTCAAGCGCCAGCTGTGGGCCACCGGCAACCACTGGCGTTCCATGCCGTCCAAGCAATGCCACAGGGTGTGGATGGCGCGTTTGAGCACGCTGGTGTAGGCCACATCAAACTCAAAACCTTCGGCTTTGAGCAAGCGGCCAGCGGCCTGCGCCTGGGCCACGCCAGTGGGGGTGAGGTCCACATCGGTCCATCCGGTGAAGCGGTTTTCCAAATTCCAGGTGGATTCGCCGTGGCGAAGCAGGACAAGCTTGTACATGGTCTTTATCGGTGCGCAGGGCAGGGTAAATCGGCTGATTTTAGAATACGCCCTTTCCATTTCCACAGAACAGGACACCCGTTGACTTTCATTGCCGACAATTGGATGCTCATCAGCATCGCCCTGACCTCTGGTTTTTTGCTCTTGTGGCCCACTTTGCAAGGCGTTGGGACCGCGGGCTTGAGCGTCAATGATGCGGTCTTCAAAATGAACCGCGAAAAGGCAGTGGTCATTGATGTGTGCGCCAGCGAAGAGTTCGCCTTGGGTCACATCGGCGCTTCCCACAACCTGCCCTTGGACCAGTTGGAAGCCCAGTTGCCCCAGGTGGCCAAGAACAAATCCACCCCTTTGTTGATGGTGTGCGCCTCTGGCCAACGCGCCCAAAAGGCGGCCGCCAGCGCCAAAAAGCTGGGTTACGAGCAGGTGTTTTGCCTGCAAGGTGGCCTCAAGGCCTGGCGCGATGCCAACATGCCCACCGAAAAATCCTGACACCCTTGGACCGCGAACTGAAAGGAACACCATGCCACCCATCAAGATGTACACCACGGCGGTCTGCCCCTACTGCGTCAGGGCCAAAAACATCCTCAAATCCAAAGGTGTCTCGCACATTGAAGAGGTGCGCATCGACACCGACCCCAGCCAGTTGGCCCACATGATGGCCATCACCGGCCGGCGCACCGTGCCCCAAATTTTCATTGGTGACGTGCATGTGGGCGGTTGTGACGATTTGATCGCCCTGGATGGCCGGGGCGGCTTGCAACCCTTGTTGCAATCGCCAACCTGAGATAATCTCGCCACACCCCAACCCGCCTGGGCGTTTGTCCAGACGGGTTTTTTTTCGCACAAGGAACCGCTCTCATGGCCGAAGACCAAGCCCCCGTTTTTCAAATCCAGCGCATCTACCTCAAAGACTTGTCGCTGGAGCAGCCCAACTCACCGGGCATTTTGTTGTCGCAAGAGCAACCTTCGGTGGACATCCAGTTGGCCTTGGCCGCTGAAAACGTGGCCGATGGGGTGATTGAAGTCACCGTCACCGCCACCGTGACCACCAAAATCCAAGACAAAACCGTGTTCTTGGTCGAGGCCAAACAGGCGGGTATTTTTGAAGTGCGTGGCATTGCCGAAGACCAAATGGGCCCCTTGGTGGGCATCGCATGCCCGCAAATCGTCTACCCCTATTTGCGCGGCAATGTGGCCGATGTGGTGCAGCGCGCGGGCTTCCCGCCGGTGCACCTGACGGAAATCAACTTCCAAGCCATGTACGAGCAGCAGGCCCAACAAGCTGCGGCCAACCCTGCGGTTCAGTGAGCATCTGACAGCGGCTTGAAGGCATGCCTGAGGTGAGCAGCCCGCGCATGAAGGTGGCCGTGATTGGCGCTGGCGCTTGGGGCACGGCCCTGGCCATCAGCGCGGCACAACACCACCAGGTGGTCTTGTGGGCCCGCAGCAGCGAGCAGGCCCAGCGCTTGCAGCGCGAGCGGGTCAATGCCCAATACCTGCCCGGTGTGGCCCTGCCCGCAGCCTTGCAAATCAGCCATCAGGCGTTGCCCGAGGTCTTGCCGGGTATGGATTTGTTGGTGCTGGCCACCCCCGTGTCGGCTTTGCGCGCCAACTTGCAGGCCTTGGCCCCTCACTTAAATGGCACACCAGTGGCTTGGGTGTGCAAAGGCTTTGCCCCTGAAGCGGGCGGCCCCTTGCCCCATGAGGTGGCCCAATCGGTCGACCCCCAACTGCGTGGCGGCGCGCTGAGCGGGCCGAGTTTTGCCATCGAGGTGGCGCGTGGCCAACCCACCGCCTTGGTGGCGGCCAGCGCCCATGCGGTGGTGCGCGAGCGCATGGCCGCGGTGTTTCACAGCCCCAGTTTGCGGGTGTATGGCAACGACGACATCGTGGGGGTTGAAGTCGGCGGCGCGGTCAAAAACGTGCTGGCCATTGCCACCGGTTTGTGCGACGGCATGCAACTGGGCTTGAATGCCCGCGCTGCCTTGATCACCCGTGGTTTGGCAGAAATCTCCCGCCTGGGCCAGGCTTTGGGGGCCAGGGCCGATACCTTCATGGGCCTGAGCGGATTGGGCGACCTGGTGCTCACCGCCACCGGCGACTTGAGCCGCAACCGGCAAGTGGGTATGGCCTTGGCGCAAGGCAAAACCCTGCCCGATATTTTGCAAGCCCTGGGTCACGTGGCCGAGGGTGTTTACACCGCCCACACGGTGGTGCAACGCGCCCAGCAACTGGGCGTGGACATGCCGATTGCCCAAGCGGTGGTGGCGGTTTTACAAGGCCAGCACTCGCCGCAACAAGCGGTGGCCGCACTCATGGGGCGCGGGGCCAAGGGCGAATAAGCCCGCCCAAGACCCATCAAGCCAAGCGGGCGATTTGTTGGCTGGCTTTGTCGATGTGGCCTTGGAGTGCATCGATACACGCGGCAAAGTCTGCGCTGAATTGATCACAGTTTCGCAGCGCCGCCAAATAGCCTTGGGCCATCGTCAATGCTTGGTGCCAATGGCTGTTGCGCACGCCCGCATGCAAGACAACCGAAGGCACCACATGGGGCAATTTGCCGCCCATATTGGGCGCAAAGGCCATGGGGCTCATGTCGTAGGCGGGGGCCAGGTGGTAGGGGCGGGCGGGCCCAGACACAAACGACAAGTTGCCCGCATGCATATCGGTGTTGCCAATGAGCACACCAAAAGCCCAGATCAACTCGGTGGTTTCGGCCGCTTGTGGACTCACCACGCCCAGGCGGGACAATGCCTGCACCATCACCGGCCAAGCTTGGTGAGCGCTGCCGACAAACTCGGCATCCAGCGCCCGCAATGACACCACGCCTTTGCGTCCCAAGGCCCCCTCACGGTCAAAGCGCATCACCTCTAAAAACCGTTGGTCTTGGTGGTCCACCACCGCCGACACGGCCGCCGCCACGCCCGCTTGGCGCAGGGTGTTTAAGGCCAGGTGCTCGGCCCACAGCAGGTCGCGCCAGCGTTGGCTCACGGGGCTATCGGGCCGTTCGCTGAACTTCACCAGCACATGCGCCGGGCCTGCCTGGGTATGGGCGTAGGCGGTGAACTTGGGTTGCTCACCACCAGCGGACGAACCTGGCGACTCGCCAAGCGCTGCAGCCACCGCCAAGCGCGCATAGGTGGCAGGCTTGTCGGCCATGGGCAGGGCCATGGGCTCGGCCATGGCGATGAACTTCTCACGGGAGATGGGGCCGAGCAACAAATCGCCCACCAGGTCGTGGCCGTGCACCAGCAAAGCCCGCATGGCATGGCTGTCTGTCCATTCTTTGAGCGTGCAGGGCAAACCCAAGCTGGCGGCATGGCGAGCGGCATAGGCACGGCCCAAATAGCCTTGGGGCAGCATGTCATGCAGCCACCATGGCGGGCCATCGCTGTGAACTTGTGGCCCATCGGCGGGCGTGAACACATAGCCATCGGGCCGCACGGGCGAGAGCACCCCCCACGGCTTGAGCTTGCCTTGGGCATCCACCTGGAAAACGGGCTCGTCGGCAAAGCCACGGCTGGCATCGCGCAATGCATAACGCGAGCCTTTTTTCAGCCCCAACTGAATCACCTCCTCGGCCATGGTCGCCAAGGCGCGCGACACCGTGGGCTGGCTGATGCCCAACGCTTTCGCCAACTGCGTCCCCGATTGGGGGCCAGCCGCCAGGCGAAGGCGCAGGAGATCGGCATGGGTTGGCATGGCTTTGAATGAAATATTGAATGAAATGTGAATTTTAATTGAGGTTGAAACGGGCGTAAAAAGGCATGCCGAACTTGCCAAAGTTCGGGCTTGAACCAGCCGCCGATCAAATTTCCAAGTTATCGATCAAGCGCGTTTTGCCCAGCTTCGCCGCGCCCAGCACCACCAGCGGGTCGCCGGCTTGGGGGGCTTGCAGGTCTTGGCGGCGGCGCACCGTGAGGTAGTCGGGTTGCCAGCCACGTTGGCGCAGACCGTCCATGGCCTTGGCTTCCAAGGCAGGCAGATGGGCTGGCAGCGCGTTGGCGGCGGCCATGGCATCGCGGCCAAGTTGGCGCAAGGCCAGTGACAGTTGCACCGCCTCGGCCCGTTCGGCCTCGCTCAGGTAGCCATTGCGCGAACTCAGCGCCAAGCCATCGGGCGCACGGCTGGTGTCCAAGCCGCTGATGTCGATGGGCAAGGCAAACTGGCGAACCATTTGGCGAATCACCATCAGTTGCTGGTAGTCTTTTTTGCCAAACACCGCCACACCCCTGGCTTTGCCCGCGAACACGGCCATGAACAGCTTCATCACCACCGTGCTCACGCCGGTGAAAAACCCGGGGCGAAACTGCCCCTCCAAGATGTCGGCCAGCACCGGGTCGGGCTGAACTTTGAAGGTTTGGGCCTCGGGGTAGAGCTCGCTTTCGCGCGGTGCAAACAGCACATCGCATCCCCGGGCTTTCAGCTTGGCGCAATCGCTCTCCCAGGTGCGGGGGTAGCTGTCAAAGTCTTCGTGCGGCAAAAACTGCAAGCGGTTGACAAAAATGCTGGCCACACTCAAGTCGCCCAAGGTTTTGGCCTGGTCGATCAGGGCCAAATGACCGTCGTGCAAATTGCCCATGGTGGGCACAAAAGCCGGGCGCTGTGCGCCACGCAGGTGCTGGCGCAACTCTTCAATGGTGTGGGCGATCTGCATGGGCAGTGTCACCAAGCGTGGACGGCATTGTCTGGAAATGCACCAGACTTGACCGCCGCCACGTAAGCGGCCATGGCGGCTTGCACGCTGTCCACGCCGATCATGAAGTTGCGCACGAACTTGGGGTTCTTGCCCAGGTTGATGCCCAACATGTCATGCATCACCAGCACTTGACCGGCGGTGCCATTGCCCGCGCCAATGCCAATGGTGTGGCAACTCGGCAGCGACAAGGTGAGTTGGCTGGCCAATTCGGCGGGCACCATTTCGAGCACCAACATGCTGGCCCCCGCCTCTTGCAAGGCCAGGGCATCTTGTTGGAGTTGGGCCGCTGCTGCGGGCTCACGCCCTTGCACCCGGTAACCCCCCAGGGCGTGCACGGTTTGGGGGGTCAACCCCAAGTGGGCGCAAACCGGTATGCCCCGCTCGACCAAAAAACGCACCGTCTCGGTGGTCCAGCCGCCGCCCTCCAACTTGACCATGTGTGCGCCCGCTTGCATCAACACCATGGCGCTGCGCACGGCCTGCTCGCGCGACTCGTGGTAGCTGCCAAAGGGCAGGTCGCCGATCACCCAGGCCGTGCCTTGCACCCGGCGCAAACCGCGCATCACGCTCTCGGTGTGGTAGCGCATGGTGTCCAGGCTCACGCCAGCGGTGCTGTGCAAACCTTGGCACACCATGCCCAGCGAATCGCCAACCAATATGCATTCCACACCCGCGGCATCGGCCACGGCAGCGAAGGTGGCATCGTAGGCGGTGAGCATGGTGATTTTTTCGCCCCGCGCACGCAAGTCGTGCAAGCGCGGCAGGCTGATGGGTTTGCGAGTGGGCATGTCACTGGCGGTGGGCAAAGTGCCGTAAGGCGTGGCAGCGTTCATGGTTTGGCCTTGGGGCACCAAGGATCAAGTGGGGGTGAAACTCAAGCGAACGTAAATCGGCGCGTAAACCTCGGCCTGGGTGACTTCGATCAATGACTCTTTGGCCAGTTCCAAAACAGCGATGAAGGTCACCACCAGCACAGACACGCCTTGGCTGGCATCGAACAAGTCGCTGAACTCCACAAACTTGCGGCCTTGCAGTTTTTTCAAGACAAAACTCATGTGCTCGCGCACGCTCAGCTCTTCTTGGGCGATTTTGTGGTGCTCCACCAAACGGGCGCGGCGCACGATGTCGGCCCAGGCTTGGCGCAGGTCCACCACATTGACATCGGGAAAGCGCGGTTGCAGCGACTGCTCAATGAAGACCTGGGCGCGCAAAAAGTCGCGGCCAAATTGCGGCACCTCGTTGAGCCGCGCAGCGGCCAGCTTCATTTGCTCGTACTCTAGCAAGCGGCGCACCAACTCGGCGCGTGGGTCTTCGGCCTCTTCGCCTTCGGCCACCTTTTTGGGCGGCAGCAGCATGCGCGACTTGATTTCAATCAGCATGGCCGCCATCAACAGGTATTCGGCGGCCAACTCCAGGTTGTGGGCGCGAATTTCGTCCACATAGGTCAGGTACTGGCGGGTCAGGGCCGCCATCGGGATGTCCAAGATGTTGAAGTTTTGCTTGCGGATCAAATACAGCAGCAAGTCCAGCGGACCCTCAAAGGCCTCTAAGAAAACCTCCAAGGCATCGGGCGGTATGTACAAGTCGGTGGGCAGTTTGAACAGCGGCTCGCCGTACAAACGGGCCACGGCGATGTGGTCCACCACTTGGGGCATGGCCTCCATCGACGGCGGATGCTCGCTGGTCAGGTCAAAACCACCCACGGCATTGGCATGGGTGGGGTCGCCCAGCAAGTCTGTGTCTGCCGGGCCCGTGGAAGGGGTTTCGCTCACGCTTGGGGGTGGTAAACGTAGGGCTTTTGGGGCACCCGAGCGGCGCTGAATTCGGCCTGCGCTTGGCGGTCCACGTTTTTGTCCCACAGCAGGGCACGGCCCGCGCGTTGCTCGGCTTCCAGCGTGGGCTTTTCGGCCTTGAGTTGCTGAATGAACAAGGTGGTTTCAGAGGCGTATGGGGGGCGGGCAAACAAAGACATGAGAAGGTGTCCTAAAGGGGAGTGGCATTCTACCCACCCCGGGTTTGCAAGGCCTGTTCCCAGCTGGGCGACAAGTTGTCCGGGCCCAGCAAGGCCGATAAACCGGTGCGCTCCAAAATGTCCCGGGCTTGCGGGTTCAGCCCACACAACACCAAGCGCACTCCGCTTTTTTGGCAACTGCGCCACAAGCCGTGCAGGGCATCTGCGCCGCTGGAATCGATGTAAATCAGCCCGCTCATGTCCAGCACCAGGGTTTGCGAGGGCAAATCCTGGGCCAAGCGCTCCACCAGGTCCACCGCCCCAAAAAACAGCGCCCCCTTCAAGCCCCAGGCCTGCGCCTGCGAAGTGTGGTGCAGGCTGTGGCGGCTGGTCAGCCCTGAGATGCGGTAGACCAAGGTCAGGCATGCGGCCAGCATGCCCACCTCGATGGCCACGGTCAGGTCGACCAGCACGGTCAGCCCAAACACGGCCAATAAAGTGATGCGGTAAGGCCATCTGAATGCGCCCAGGTGGGCAAAAGCCCGCCATTCGCCCATGTTCCAGGCGACAAACATCAAGATGGCGCTCAAGGCCCCCAGCGGCACGTGGTAGACCAGCGGCGCGGCCAGCATCACCACCGCCAACAAGCCCAGGGCATGCACCATGCCCGCGATGGGGCTGCTGGCCCCGTTTTTGGCATTGGTGACCGTGCGTGCAATCGTTCCGGTGGCGGGCATGCCGCCCACAAAGGGCATGGCCAGATTGGCGATGCCCTGGGCCATCAGTTCCTGGTTGGGGTTGTGGCGGTCGTCGATCATGCTGTCGGCCACGCGGGCGCACAACAAGGATTCGATCGCGCCCAACATGGCCAAGGTCAGGCTGGCGGGCAACACGGCATACCAGGCCGAAAGGCTGAAGGTGGGCCAGCTCAGGGGCGGCAAGCCAGCAGGAATGCCACCAAAACGGCTGCCCAAAGTTTCCACTGGCCAGGCACTGAAGTAAGTAAAGGCTGTCGCCAAAACCAGCACCAGCATGGAGCCCGGCAGCACCGCCAAGCGCTTGGCCAGGGTGGCGGGCCGCAGGCGGGGCAGGCCCCACTGCCATGCCACTAACACCAACAAGCTGCCCACCGTCAGCACCAAGGTGGCTGGGTTGGCTTGGCCCAGGTGAGGCCCCATGGCTTGGAGCATGCCCCAGGCATCGGCGGGCATGTGTGCCAGGGGCAGGCCCAAGAAGTCTTTCAACTGCGACAGCGCAATCAGCACCGCTATGCCGTTGGTAAAGCCCATCACCACCGCCACCGGGATGAAGCGAATCAGCACGCCCATGCGCAACACACCCATGAGCAACAGCCACAGGCCCGACATCAAGGTGGCCAGCATCAAGCCGCTCACGCCGTGCTGCAACACGATGCCGTACACAATCACGATGAACGCGCCCGCCGGGCCGCCAATTTGCACCCGGCTGCCGCCCAGTGCCGAGATGAGAAAACCCGCCACGATGGCGGTGACCAAGCCGGCCTCGGGCTTCAAGCCGGAGGCGATGGCAAAGGCCATGGCCAAGGGCAGGGCCACCACGCTGACCGTCATGCCCGCGCCCAGGTCTTTGATACAGCGCTGGCGGTTGTAGCCCTGCAACGCTTCCAGCAATTTGGGTTGAAAGCCAAAGGGCGAGCTCATGGCGGGGTCCATTCATCGGGCCAGCACAGGCTGCGCCCGGTTTGGGCCATGAAAGCCGCCACGTCTTGCGGCTGGTCCAGGTCGCAGGTGTAGTGCCCATTTGAACTGGCCCAGGCCTTGACCTGCGCTGGGTGGGCTTGCCGCCACTCTTTGCAACCAAAGTGGGGCCCTTGCGCCAAGATGGCGGCACGCGCGGCAGCGCTCAGCATCACCGGGTTGCCCGGTTGATCGCCGACCTTGGGGAACACCAGCTCCATGCCCGCCGCTCGGGCAGCAAATGCCTGGGCCAAGTCGGTGATGTCGGCGCTGTCGAGCAAGGGTTGATCGGCCAGCATCATCAGCACGCCATCGCCGTTGTCGGGCACCGCATGCAGGCCCAAGCGTTGTGAAGACACCAGGCCATCGTCGGGTTGGGGGTTGAGAACGGTGTGCACCGCTAAGCCTTGCAAAGCCGCACCGATGTCGCTGGCGTAATGCCCCAGCACCACCACCACCTGGGTGGCCCCGGCTTGCCGCAAGCTGTGCACGTGGCGGCGAATCAGCGCCTCGCCATCGAGCCGCAACAAGGATTTGGGCCGATGGCCCATGCGGGAACCCGCACCGGCTGCGAGCAAAACCGCAGCCCAGTTCATCAATGGATCCGCATGCCGGGCGTGGCACCCGGCCAAGGTTGCAGCACATGGATGCCGGGCTGGGCTTTTTCGTCCGCATGGCTGGCGGCCAGCACCATGCCCTCGGACACGCCAAATTTCATTTTGCGGGGCGCGAGGTTGGCCACCATCACCGTGAGCTTGCCCACCAGGTCTGCGGGTTGGTACATGCTGGCGATGCCGCTGAACACATTGCGGTGGCGGCCCTCACCCACATCCAGCGTCAGGCGCAGCAACTTGGTGCTGCCTTCCACCGGTTCGCAGTTGACGATCAAGGCAATGCGCAGATCGATCTTGGCGAAGTCATCAATGGAAATGGTGTCGGCAATCGGCTCGCCGCCGGGAATGGGCGAATTGACCACCTCAGGCGGTGGCTCAAACAAAGCTTCCAGCATTTTGGGGTCCACCCGCTGCATCAGGTGTTGGTAAACACCAATCGTGTGCCCAGCGCCCATGCGTTCATGGCGTTGGGCGAACTGCAAGGGTGCGATCTTCAAAAAGCTTTCCACCTGCGACACCAAAGCGGGCAGCACCGGCTTGAGGGCCAAACTCAGCAGGCGAAAGGCTTCGATGCAGGTGGTGCAGACATCGTGCAAGCGGGCATCTTGGTCTGGCAGTTTGGCCAGTTCCCAGGGTTTGTTGGCATCGACGTACTCGTTCACCCGATCGGCCAGCGCCATGATGTCGCGCAGTGCCTTGGCATCATCGCGTTGGTCGTACAGGGCTTCAATGGCGGGCAACCCGGCGTGCAATTGCGCCAACAGGGCTTCACCGTCGGCACTGACCGCGCCCAATTGGCCGCCAAAGCGTTTGGCGATAAACCCCGCCGCCCTGGAAGCGATGTTGATGTATTTGCCCACCAAATCGCTGTTGACCCGGGCCAAAAAATCATCGGCGTTGAAGTCGATGTCCTCGTTGCGGCCATTGAGCTTGGCCGCCAGGTAGTAGCGCAGCCACTCGGGGTTCATGCCCAGTTGCAGGTACTTGAGCGGGTCCAGCCCTGTGCCACGGCTTTTGCTCATCTTCTCGCCGTTGTTCACCGTCAAAAAGCCATGCACAAACACCTTGTTGGGGGTTTTGCGGCCGCTGAAGTGCAGCATGGCAGGCCAAAACAAGGTGTGAAAGGTGACGATGTCTTTGCCAATGAAGTGGTATTGCTCCACGCCTGGGTCTGCAATGTAGGCCTCAAAGTCCTCGCCGCGCTGGTCCAATAGGTTTTTCAGCGATGCCAAATAGCCCACGGGCGCATCCAACCAGACATAAAAGTACTTGCCCGGTGCATCGGGAATTTCAATGCCAAAGTAGGGCGCATCGCGCGAAATGTCCCAGTCGCCCAAGCCCTCGCTGGTGCTGCCGTCGGGGTTGGTGCGCACACTGAACCACTCTTTCACCTTGTTGGCGACTTCGGCTTGCAGGTGTTGGCCGTTTTGCGTCCAGTCTTGCAAAAATTCGACACAGCGCGGGTCGGACAGTTTGAAGAAAAAATGCTCGGCGTGTTTCAACACCGGTGTGGCACCCGACAAAGCGGAATAGGGGTTTTTCAAATCGGTGGGCGCGTACACCGCGCCGCAGCTCTCGCAGTTGTCGCCATATTGGTCTTTGGCACCGCATTTGGGGCATTCGCCCTTGATGAAGCGGTCGGGCAAAAACATGTTTTTCTCGGGGTCGAAAAACTGCTCAATGGTTTTGCGCTCGATCAAGGAGCCGCCTTGGTCGGCAGACAAGTCGCGCAATTGGCGGTAAATCTGCTGGGCCAAAACATGGTTTTCGGGGGCATCGGTGGAGTGCCAGTTGTCAAACGAAATGTGAAAGCCATCCAGGTACTGCTGCCGACCGGCGGCGATGTTGGCCACAAACTGCTGCGGCGTGAGGCCGGCTTTTTCGGCGGCGATCATGATGGGGGCACCGTGGGTGTCGTCGGCGCACACAAAATTCACCGCATGGCCCTGCATGCGTTGAAAGCGCACCCAAATATCGGCCTGGATGTATTCCATCATGTGCCCGATGTGGAAATGGCCATTGGCATAGGGCAGGGCGGTGGTGACAAATAAGCGGCGCTGGGTCATGAGGGGGCAATCTTGATCGAAGGGCGCGATTTTAGGCGCTGCCCCTGCGCCTGTGGGGGAATGCGCATGCCCAGCCTGGCTGGGTGCGCGGCTTGGGTAGACTCTGGCGCTTTGCCAGGAGAGAACCATGTCCTTGAACGATGCCGCCTTGCGCCAAGCAATCAGCACCGTGGTGGACCCCCACAGCGGTCAAAACTTTGTGGCCAGCAAAGCCCTCAAAGCGGTGCGAATCGAAGGCCAAGACGTGGTCGTTGAGGTGGAATTGGGCTATCCGGCCAAGAGTTTGTTTCCCACCTTGCGCCAGCAGCTGGTGGCGGCGGTCAAACAAGTTCCGGGTGTGGGCAATGTGTCGGTGCATTTGAGCAGCCGCATCGTGGCCCACGCGGCCCAGCGCGGTGTGCAGTTGTTGCCGCAGGTGAAAAACATCATCGCGGTGGCATCGGGTAAGGGCGGCGTTGGCAAAAGCACCACGGCGGTCAATTTGGCCCTGGCCTTGGCGGCCGAGGGGGCCAGCGTGGGTTTGCTCGATGCCGATATTTACGGCCCCAGCCAGCCCATGATGATGGGCATCGAGGGCCGCCCCGAAAGCAGCGACGGCAAAACCATGGACCCTTTGGAGAACCACGGTGTGCAAGTCATGTCGATTGGTTTTTTGGTGGCCAAAGACGAGGCCATGATTTGGCGCGGGCCCATGGCCACCCAGGCCTTGGAGCAGTTGCTGCGCCAAACCAATTGGCGCGACTTGGATTATTTGATCGTCGACATGCCGCCGGGCACCGGGGACATCCAGCTGACCCTGAGCCAGCGCGTGCCCATGACCGGCGCGGTCATCGTCACCACCCCGCAAGACATTGCCTTGCTCGATGCCAAAAAAGGCATCAAGATGTTTGAAAAAGTCGGCGTGCCCATTTTGGGCATTGTGGAGAACATGGCGGTGCATGTGTGCAGCCAATGCGGCCACGCCGAACACATTTTTGGCCACGAAGGGGGCAAGCGCATGGCCGAAGAATTTGGCATGCCTTACTTGGGGGCCTTGCCGCTGGACTTGAGCATTCGTTTGCAAGCCGACAGTGGCAAGCCCACGGTGGTGTCCGATCCCGATGGACCGGTGGCTGTCATTTACAAAGCGATTGCACGCCAAGTGGCGGTGGGCATTGCGGCAAAAGCCAAAGACTTTTCCGCCAAGTTCCCCACCATCACCGTGTCCAAAGACACCTGATCAAGGTGTGCCTGCCTCACAGCTTGGCAAACAAAAAGCCGCCCAGCAATTGGTGATGTGCCCATTCGGACAAGGGGTACCAGGCCGGTTCGGCCCGCAAGTTCCAAGCGATGAAGCCGGCCAACACCGCGTTGTGCTCCCACATGATGGGGCTCAGCCGCTGTGCATAGCCGGGTGAATCGATGAAGTCGTCACGGTGGCCGACCGTCAAGCCCAAGGTCAAGGCCGCCGTCAACGCCAGCAAGTGCCTGCGCAGCCAACCCGCCCAGCGCGGATGCCCTTTTTTGCGCAAAGCGATCAACAAGGACAGCCCCAGCCCTTGGGCCAGGTTGAGCAAACCAAAAAAGGACGACAAGCCCAAGGCGATGGGCGGTGTGATGGTGTTGCGGTAAGCGTTGTCGAGCAACTCGGCCGAGGCGGCCAGCGGCAGTGTGGGCGGTTGTGACACCCAACCCGATGCCGGTGCTTGAAAGTCAGACAAGCGGGTGCCCAAAGCGGCGGCGGGCAGCAAGGTCTTGACCGATTCGCGCACGCTGTTGGGCATATCGGGCTTGCCCAAGGGCTGGCCTTGGAAGGTCAATTGGCCGGCCGCGCCCAAATCGGCGATGTTGAGCAGGTAAACACTGAGTTTTTTCTCTGCTTCAGGCGCGCTGGCGACCAAATGATCGATGACCATTTTTTGAAAATGCCACATCACCGTCATGCCCAGTGCAAAGGCCAACACAACCGCCTGCCAGCGCCGCTGCAGGCGCAGCTCAAGCCACCGCAGCAGCAGCATGGACAGGCCAAACCCGGCAATCACCCGGCCCCAAAATTGCAAACCATCCAAATCCGGGTTGGACAGCACCACGTCGGTCAATTCCAACATGCGGTGGTTGAAGGACAGTTCCACCAAGGCATACACCACCAACACCAGCGCAAACCAGACTTGGTCTTGCAAATTGGCCTTGGTGGGTGGGGCGGTGGAGGGAACGGCTTCGGTCATGGGCGGTGGATTATCTTTGATAAACAAAGCCGGTTTGGGTGGCCCGGTTTTGCGGTCTGGGCCAGATGGATGGAACCAGCCCCGCCAAAGGAATGGGCTACAGTGTTGGCCACCCTGAAACCCAAGGAAAGCATCGTGAAGCATTGGCCCCAATTCATTCCCATCGCTGCCGCTGTGCTGCTCGGTTGGAGTTTGTCAACCACGGTGGCGGGTGGCATGGTCTGGCTGGCGTTTGCCTTCATGATGCTGTCGGTGATTGCATCGGTGCACCATGCCGAGTTGATCGCGCATCGGATTGGTGAGCCTTTTGGCACCTTGGTGCTGGCGCTGGCGGTGACGGTGATCGAAACCGCTTTGATTTTGTCGGTCATGATGACCGAAGGCGAAAAAAGCGCGGCCTTGCCCCGCGACACGATTTATGCGGCGGTGATGATCATTTGCAACGGTGTCGTGGGCCTGAGTTTGCTGCTGGGTGGCTTGCACCACAAAGAGCAGATGTTTCGCATCGAGGGCACGGGCTCTGGCTTTGCGGCCTTGGTGACCTTGTCCATCTTGGTGATGATCATGCCGCTCTACACCATCAGCTCGCCCGAGGGCACCTACACCGACCCGCAGTTGATTTTTGTGGCGGTGTCTTCGCTGGCGCTGTGGTTGGTGTTTGTGTTCATCCAGACCATTCGCCACCGCGACTATTTTTTGCCCGCCAACCGTGAAGAAGACGAATCGGTGCATGCCGCGCCGCCCAGCACCCGGCAAGCTTGGCTGAGTTTTGTGTTCATGTTGATCTCATTGGTCTGCGTCGTCGGTTTTGCCAAACTGCTCTCGCCAGCCATTCAATCCTTGGTCACGATTTACAAAGCCCCCCAGGCCACGGTGGGCATTGTGATCGCCATGATTGTGTTGTTGCCTGAGACCTGGGCGGCCTTGCGCGCGGCCAAAGCCAATCGATTGCAAACCAGCATGAACCTGGCCATTGGCTCGGCCTTGGCCAGCATTGGTTTGACCATTCCTTTGGTGGTGATGTTTTGTGTGGCCTTTCACCATGAACTGATGTTGGGCTTGGAGATGAAAGACGTGGTCTTGTTGTGCCTGACGTTCTTGGTCGGCTCCATCACCTTGGCCTCGGGCCGGACCAATGTGATGCAAGGGGCCATACACCTGGTCTTGTTTGGCGCTTTTTTGTTTTTAACCCTGGTGCCTTGAGCCGGGTGGGTGCCAGGTTGCGTGCCCGCTCAAGGGGCGGCCAGCAAATAGCTTTGAAACACGCCCACGTGCACCCAGGCCTCATCGGCCGCTTCAGGCCATAAATCGGTGCTTTTGAAGCGCACATCAAAAGTGGGTTCATCCTCAGCGCTCACGCCGTGGGCATGGGCATCTGGAAAAGGGTAGGCCGGTGAGATGTGCACCACCGTGCCGGTTTTGCCGCGGATGTAGCCCGGCATGCGTACATGGCCACCCACATGATCTTGGCGCACCTGCACCCGTTGGCCCACGGCGAAGAGGGCTCGGTCTGGCGCATTGCTGCGCCCGGGCCCCAAGGGCTTGGCCAAAGGAAAGGCACCACCGGCGCGCCGCTCCAAGTCTTGCAAGCTGACCACGCCTTTTTCCACGCACAAAGTGGCCAAGCTGGTGAGGGTTCTTTCGTAATAGCCCGCGTTCATGTAGTGGCGCGGGTCCATGCGTTCGATGGCATGGCGGTATTCATCCATGTTGAAGATGCCCGCGCGCACCGCCACCCCGTACAAGGCATTGATGCGTTTCTCCCAGTCTTCATGGAAAACCGCTGCATCGGGGCGGTGCAGCACAGGCCCAAAGCCTTGTTTGCCGCCGAGGTCGTGCACGCCGTCCATGGGGCTCACAACCGGGCCACGCCAATCATGGCGTCTTTGGTCACGATGCGGGCCAACTCATCGGGGCCCCAACCCTGGGTGTGGTCGGGTCGGTGCGGCAACACCATGTACCGGGTGTCGGCGGTGGTGTCCCACACACGCAACTCCATGTCGCTGGGCAAGTCCAGCCCCATTTCGCGCAACACCGTGCGCGATTCACGCACGATGCGGGCCCGGTAGGCCAAGTCCTTGTACCAGTCGGGGGGCAAACCAATCACGGTGAAAGCCGTGCAGGAGCACAGGGTGCAGCAAATCACGTTGTGCAGCGATGCGGTGTTTTCCAGCACCACCAAATGGCGGTGGTGGGCGGGCAATTCGATGCCCAACTCGGCCACGGCGGCTTTGCCATTGGCCAGCAAGCGCGCGCGGTATGCCGCATCTGTCCAGGCTTTGGCCACCACCTGGGCACCCCGTTCGGGCAACCACACTTCCTCGGCGTTGTGTACACCTTGGGCAATGCCCGCGCTGGCGGGCAGGCCATGGTCTTGCAAGGCCGCTTCAATGGCCGCTGCGCGTTGCGCCAGGGGCGCAACCGGGTTGGGGCTGGCGGCTTGGCACACATCGACCCACAGCCCTTGGGTGACTTGGGCCAGCAAGTCCACCGAGATGCGCACCGCGCTGTTGACGGAGCCCGCCGCTGGCAGCACCTCGTCAAAGGCTTTCAGCGACACATCCAGGTAAATCGGCATGGGATGGGCCAAGCCAAATGGGCACACGCCCCCCACCGGATGGCCGGTGATGTCGGCCACCACATCGGTGGCCAGCATCTTGCCTTTGCCCAAGGCGGTTTTGAACTTGGCGTTGTCGATGCGGGCATCGCCGCGCGCCACCAACAAAACCTGTCGCCCATCGGCCAATTGAAAGGCCAGGGTTTTGGCAATCCGGCCGGGCTCCACCCCATGGGCGGCAGCGGCCAGGGCCACGGTGGCGGTGTTGGCCTCGGTTTCCAAAATGGGCATATCCAGCGCCAGCTGGGCAAAAAACGCTTTGACGGAGTTCAGGCCCATGCCCATCGTCCTCGGTGTTGGGGGGATGTGATGATAGCCACGCCCGCCCATGCCGGGGCAGCAGTTTGGAACAGGTAGCATCCCAACCCATATGGATTCTGTCTCCCTGGGCTCACCCGATCAATTGCGCGACAGCGCAAGGCGCGCGCGCAAGCAACCCAAGGGCCGCGTGCCCGATGCGCTGGCCTTGGCCCAGGTGCGGGCCGTGTTGGGTGAGCGGCCGCGGGATGGCCACCGGCGCGACTGGCTGATCGAACACTTGCATGCCTTGCAAGACACCCACGGCGCTTTGCACAAGGCGCACCTGGTGGCCTTGGCCCATGAAATGCAAATGGGCATGGCCCAGGTGTATGAGGTGGCGAGTTTCTACCACCACTTCCTGATTTTGGAAGACGGTCAAACGCCGCCCCAGCTCACGGTGCGGGTGTGCGATGGCCTCTCGTGCAGCCTGGCCGGTGCATCCTCTTTGCTGGCGCAGTTGCAGGCCAGCGCGGCCGCGGGTGTCCGCGTGGTGCCCGCGCCTTGTGTGGGGCGCTGCGAAAGCGCGCCCGTGGCGGTGGTGCACCAGCGGGCCATCACCCAGGCCTCGGTGGACAAAGTGAACGATTGCCTGGCAGCGGGCCGCTCGGCACAAGCCGTCACACCTGCCGATGCGGGTGTGGCGGCGGCTTGGCCAGTGGCACCCAGCGCTTGGCGCGAACCGCCGCATCCGCAGTGGGTGGACTTGGCGGCTTACCGCTTGGCGGGCGGCTACCAGTGCTTGGTGGATGTGGTAAGCGATCGCCTGCCAGCATCAGCTGTGTTGCAAACCGTGGAGGACTCGGGCCTGCGCGGTTTGGGCGGGGCCGGTTTTCCCATGGGCCGCAAATGGCGCATCGTGCGCGATCAGCCTGGGCCGCGCCTGTTGGCGGTGAACATCGACGAGGGCGAACCCGGCACCTTCAAAGACCGCAGTTACCTGGAGCGTGATCCGCACCGGTTTTTGGAGGGCATGCTGATCGCCGCCCATGTGGTGGGTTGTGAGCGCATTTACATTTATCTGCGCGACGAATACCACGGTTGCCGCGACACATTGGCCCAGGCCTTGGCCCAATTGCAAGCGCAAGCGCCGTGTCCTTTGCCGACCATCGAATTGCGGCGGGGCGCGGGGGCCTACATCTGCGGCGAAGAATCCGCCATGCTCGAGAGCATCGAGGGCCGGCGCGGCGAACCCCGCTTACGCCCGCCCTACATTTCAGAAAAAGGCCTGTGGGGCTTGCCCACTTTGGCGCACAACTTTGAAACCCTGTATTGGGTGCGCGACATCGTCGAAAAAGGGGCCGGGCACTTTCAGCAACAGGGGCGGCGTGGTCGCAAGGGTTGGCGCTCTTTCAGCGTGAGCGGTCGGGTGCGCCAGCCCGGTGTCAAGCTCGCTCCTGCGGGCATCACCTTGCGCGAGTTGATCGACGAGCACTGTGGTGGCATGGCCCCAGGCCACGATTTGTATGCCTATTTGCCCGGCGGTGCTTCGGGCGGCATCTTGCCAGCCCGTCTGGCCGATGAGCCATTGGACTTTGACACCTTGCAAGCCCATGGTTGCTTCATTGGTTCGGCGGCGATTGTGGTGCTTGGGCACCAAGACCGGGCCCGCGATGCCGCCTTGAATGTGATGCGTTTTTTCGCCGATGAAAGTTGTGGCCAATGCACGCCTTGTCGGGTGGGCACGGCCAAGGCCGCCGCCTTGATGCAAGCGACCAACTGGGACACCCCCACTTTGCAAGACCTGGCCCTGGTGATGGGCGACGCATCTATCTGTGGCCTGGGCCAAGCCGCACCCAACCCCATTCAATGCGTGCTGCGCTACTTTCCCCATGAACTGCAGGCCCCTGACCCCAACCGCCCATGAAACAAGCGATTGAATTCGAACTCAACGGCTTGGCCGTGCAAGCCCAAGCGGGGGAAACCTTGTGGGAGGTGGCCCAGCGCCAAGGGGTGGACATTCCCCATCTGTGCCACAAGCCCGGTTACCGACCCGACGGCAATTGCCGCGCGTGTGTGGTGGAGGTTGAGGGCGAGCGCACCCTGGCGGCCAGTTGCTGCCGCGCCCCGCAAACTGGCATGGTGGTGCGCACGCACAGCCAGCGGGCCATGCAAAGCCGCGCTTTGGTGATGGAGTTGCTGTTGGCCGACCGCCCCGATACCGGCGCGCAATGGGTCAACAGCGACGCGCGCTTGCCCCATGGCGAGCTCAGCCAATGGGCCGATCAAATGGGGGTGTCGGTGCGCCCCACTTTGCAGGCTTTGCGCGACAAGGCCAGCACCGACGAGCAGGGCGTGGCCTGGGGCGATGACACCCACCCAGCGATGGCGGTGGATTTATCGGCCTGCATCCAATGCGACCGCTGCGTGCGCGCTTGTGGCGAGGTGCAGGTCAACCAAGTCATTGGGGTGCAAGGCAGGGGCCAGGCCTCGCGCATCGTGTTTGACCTGGCCGACCCGATGGGCGAGAGCAGCTGCGTGGCCTGTGGCGAATGCGTGCAGGCTTGTCCCACCGGGGCGCTCAGCCCCAAGTCCCAGGTCGGCGACCAAGCGGTGGACCGCCAGGTCGATTCGGTGTGCCCCTTTTGTGGCGTGGGTTGTTTGCTGACCTACCACGTGAAAGACGAGCGCATAGTCAAAGTGCAGGGCCGTGGCGGCCCCGCCAATGAAGACCGCTTGTGCGTCAAAGGCCGCTTTGGTTTTGATTACGCCCACCACCCCGATCGCTTGACCACCCCCTTGGTGCGCAAAGCCGGTGTGCCCAAAACCTTGGACCTCAACCGCGACCCCAGCCAATGGGCCGAGGTGTTTAGACCCGCCACTTGGGACGAGGCCTTGGACCTGGCGGCCCAGGGCCTGCGCCAACTGCGCGATCAACACGGGCCCAAGGCATTGGCTGGGTTTGGCTCGGCCAAGGGCAGCAACGAAGAGGCGTATTTGTTCCAAAAACTGGTGCGCACCGGTTTTGGCAGCAACAACGTGGACCACTGCACCCGCCTGTGCCATGCCTCTAGCGTGGCCGCTTTGCTCGAGGGCGTGGGTTCCGGCGCGGTGAGCAACCCGGTGCGCGATGTGGCCCATGCGGAGTTGATCGTGGTGGTGGGGGCCAACCCCAGTGCCAACCACCCGGTGGCGGCCACCTGGATCAAAAATGCGGTGGAGCGCGGCGCTCGCTTGCTGTTGCTGGACCCCCGCCGCACCGACTTGGCCCGCCATGCCTGGCGGCATTTGGCTTTCAAGCCCGACACCGATGTGGCCTTGCTCAATGCCTTGCTCCATGTCATCGTCACCGAAGGCTGGGTCGATCAAGGCTTTGTGCAAAACCGCACCCGTGACTTTGAGGCCTTGCGCACCCATGTGCAGGCCTTCACCCCCGAGCGCATGGCCCCCATTTGCGGCATCGATGCGGCCACCTTGCGCGAGGTGGCCCATGCCTATGCCCACTCGCCAGCGGCCATGGTCTTGTGGGGCATGGGCGTGAGCCAGCATGTGCACGGCACCGACAACGTGCGCTGCCTGATCGCCTTGGCCAGTGTGACCGGGCAAATTGGCCGCTTGGGCACCGGCTTGCACCCCTTGCGCGGCCAAAACAATGTGCAAGGGGCCAGCGATGCCGGCCTCATCCCCATGATGCTGCCCAACTACCAACGGGTCAGCGATCCATCGGTGCGGCAATGGTTCGAACAGTTTTGGGGCCAGCCCCTGGATGCGCAACCGGGCTACACCGTGGTGGAGATCATGGACAAGGCCTTGGCCCCGGCGGACGATCCGCACAAGGTGCGGGGAATGTACATCATGGGCGAGAACCCCGCCATGAGCGACCCGGACTTGAACCATGCCCGCGCGGCCCTGGCCGCTTTGTCGCATTTGGTGGTGCAAGACATTTTTCTGACCGAGACCGCTTGGCTGGCCGATGTGGTTTTGCCCGCCAGCGCCTGGCCCGAAAAAATGGGCACGGTCACCAACACCGACCGCATGGTGCAAATGGGCCGACCGGCTTTGGCCCCCCCTGGCCATGCCCAATTGGATTTGTGGATCATTCAGCAACTGGCCCAGCGCATGGGCCTGGCTTGGAACTACCCGGGCGAGCAGGCGGGCGTGGCCGCGGTTTACGAGGAAATGCGCCAGGCCATGCACGGCGTGATTGCGGGCATTTCTTGGCAGCGCTTGTGGGACGCATCGAGCGTGACCTATCCGTGCATGAGCGAGGCCGACCCCGGCCAAGCGATGGTGTTTGAACACGACTTTCCCACCCCCGATGGGCGGGTCCGCTTGGTGCCCGCCGATCTGATTTCGGCCAATGAACTGCCCGATGCCGAGCATCCGTTTGTGCTGATCACGGGCCGCCAACTCGAGCACTGGCACACCGGCAGCATGACGCGCCGCTCGCGGGTGCTTGACGCGATTGAACCGCAGGCCACCTTGTTGATGTGCAGCGCCGACCTGATGCACTTGGGCATCCAAGCGGGCGACAAGGTGCAGGTGCGCTCGCGCCGGGGTGACTTGCAGGTGTGCGTGCGCCAAGACGATGGCACGCCCGAGGGCACGGTGTTTTTGCCCTTTGCCTACCGCGAAGCCGCGGCCAATTTGCTCACCAATGCCGCCTTGGACCCGGTGGGCAAAATTCCCGAATTGAAGTTTTGTGCCGTGCAGGTGGTGGCCTTGAGCGACACCGCCGCGTGACACCGATTCCCCTTCAAGCCCATGTTCATGTCCATGTTTTCAACCTGGTTGACGACTCCATGAGAACGCCATGTCAAACAACCCGACGGTGACCACCAGCGTGTTGATGCGCCGCGAGCGCGTGCCGGGTGCCATGTCGAAATGGCAAACCTGGCGGTGGGTGCTGCACGATGTCGTTTTGCAAGAACCGGGTCATGGCGAGGGTGCGCGCTTGTTGCGCGACAGCGATGACATTCAAATTTGGCTGCACCCGGGTTTTGAAGTCGGTTTGCACCGCGATGATGCCGAGGGCTATTACCTCAATGCCACCTCACCCCGGCCCTGTTGGTTTGTGCTGTGGCGCATGGAGGAGGAAGCCCGCTTGGCCGCTGAACCAGTGGCGGTGCCCACCATGGTCAGCCTGAGCTACCACGATGCGGGTCGGTGGTTGGATGCCCAAGAAAGCGTCGATCAAGTCGCCGCGCCAGAGCCGGTGATTGCGTGGATGAGCGAGTTTGCCCAAAGCCATTGGGTGGCCGAGGGCAAGAAGCGACAACGGCCCGAGAGTTTTCGGGGCTTGCAAGACCGCTTTGGCAATCCTGCATCGGTGAGCACCGACAAAACCCGCAAAAGCTGAAGGCAGGGGCCGGGCTTTAACATCGGGCCATGTCAGACGATGGTTTTTTAAAGCGGTGGTCCCGGCGCAAGTCATTGCAAACAGCCCAGATAGCCGATGGGCCTGCCCAGACACCCCCGGCTTCGGCCATGCGCCAGCCTTTGCCGCCAGCGACCCCACCGGCCCCCACAACGGCGGCTGTTGCTGCGCCCGCAAACCCACTGGCCCCTCAGCCGCTGACCAGCCCTGCCGATGGCCCGCCCCAAACCGAAGGCCCAGCCCCAACAGCCCTGAGCTTGGCAGACACCCAGTCGCTCACACCCGAATCGGATTTCAGGCCATTCATGGGCCAAGGCGTGGCCCCTGAAGTGAAAAATGCGGCCATGAAAAAACTGTTTGCCGACCCGCATTTCAATGTGATGGACCGCATGGACATTTACATTGACGACTACAGCCAACCCGATCCCTTGCCCCTGGCCATGTTGCGGCAAATGAACGGCTCCCAATTTTTGAACTTGTTTGAATCAGACGACCCGGTCGCACCACCTCTTGCACAGCCAGCCGATGGCCCAACTGCCCCTCAAGACCCAGCCAACCCAGCCTGCCCCGCCCAAGCATCCAACGGCGATGCACCCAACGGCGATGTGGCCCCTGACACGGCCGCACAGGCACCCGGCCCGTCGCCAAAGGCCTGAGGCCTGACAGGCCCAAACGCCCTCATGCACAATCGCCGCCGATGACCACCCTGATCTGCGATTGCAACCAAACCATGCCCTTGGATACCAAGGCGCTGGGCCAAAGCCGCAACGAGCCCTTGCAGTTGCACAGCAGTTTGTGCCGCCGCGAAGCCCAAAGTTTTTTGACCGCGATCAAAGGCGGCGAACCGGTGGTGGTGGCCTGCACCCAAGAAAAGCGTTTGTTCGAAGACTTGGCCCAACAAGCCCGCGATGCCGATCCGGCTGGCGTGCCCTGGGTGCCGCTGAAGTTTGTCAACATCCGAGAGACGGCGGGCTGGGGCCGTGAGGCCGCACAGGCCATGCCTAAGATCGCGGCTTTGTTGGCCCAAGCCCAGCTGCCCGATGCAGAGCCCGTGCCCACCGTCACCTACAAAAGTGCAGGGCGCTTGCTCATCATTGGCGAATTGGGCCGTGCCGAAAGCGCGGCCGATGCTTTGGGCGATGGCCTGGAAATCACCTTGATGACCGATGGGGCCTTGAGCGGTGTGCCCGCCCAAGAGCGCCGCTACCCGGTGATCGCGGGCGAGTTGATCGCTTTGCAAGGTTGGTTGGGCGCGTTTGACCTGAAGTGGCAGCGCCACAACCCAATTGACCTGGACCTGTGCACCCGCTGCAACGCCTGCGTGGCCGCTTGCCCCGAGCAAGCGATTGGCTTGGACTACCAAATCAACCTGCAGGCCTGTCAATCGCACCGCGATTGCGTCAAAGCCTGTGGGGTGGCCGGTGCAATTGATTTTCAGCGCGAACCCAGCACCGAGGGCGCGGCCTTTGACCTGGTGTTGGACCTGCGTGCCACCGCTGCCTTTGACCGCCATGCCTTGCCCCAGGGTTATTTCCGCCAGGACGACACCGCCAGCTTGATGCGCTTGCGCGACATGGTGGGCGAGTTTGAAAAACCCAAATTCTTCAAATACAAGCCCTCTATTTGTGCCCACAGCCGCAACACCCAAATCGGTTGCCATGCCTGCGTGGATGTGTGTTCGGCCCAGGCCATTGCGTCGGAGCCCGCGCGCCAGCAGATCAAGGTCAATCCGCATTTGTGCGTGGGCTGCGGGGCCTGCACCACGGTATGCCCCACCGGTGCGCTGAGCTACGCGTATCCCGATGTCAGCGCCTTGGGCGTGACCGCCAAAACCCTGCTCAGCACCCATGCCCGGGCCGGTGGCCGTGATGCCGTGTTGCTGTTGCACAGCCAAGGGCGGGGTCAAAACCTGATCAACCAGTTGGGGCGCGATGCCCAATTGAAACGCGCCCATGGAATGCCCGCGCGTGTCATCCCCCTGGCCCTGTGGCACACCGCCAGCGTGGGGGCCGATCTGTGGTTGTCCATGCTGGCTTTTGGGGCTGCACAAGTGGTGGTGTTGGCCACCGACGAAGAAGCCCCCGAATACGCGCGCGCCGTGCAAGACCAAATGGCCCAGGTCCAAACGGTCTTGCAGGGCTTGGGTTTTTCGGGCCAGCACTTGGCTTGGATACAAGTGACCAGCGCCAGCGAGTTGGACGCGCAACTGAAAGCCTTGCCCCCTGCACCAGCGCACCCGGTGCCCGTGGCCAAATTTGCCCTGACCAGCGACAAACGCAGCAGCCTGGCCCTGGCCTTGGACCACTGGATCAGCCATGCGCCAAGCACAGCGCCCTTGCCGCAGGCCATCGCTTTGCCAGCGGCCGGTGCATTTTGGGGTGGGGTGCAAGTCGATGCCCAGGCCTGCACCTTGTGCCTGAGCTGTGTCAGCGCCTGCCCGGCCAGCGCGCTGCAAGACAACAGCGCGCAACCCGAGTTGTCCATCATTGAGAAAAACTGCGTGCAATGCGGTTTGTGCGTCTCGACCTGCCCGGAAAACGCCATCCAAACCTTGCCGCGTTTGTTGTTGACACCCGAGCGCCATGAGCGCCAAGTGCTGCACCGCAGCCAGCCCTACAGCTGCGTGCGTTGCAGCAAACCGTTTGGCACCTTGAGGGCGATCGAGAACATGCTGGAAAAACTCAGCGGCCATGCCATGTTCCAAGGGGCGGCGGCTGAGCGGCTCAAAATGTGCAGCGACTGTCGGGTGATCGATATTTATTCCGCTGGCGATGAGCAGCGCATCGTTTGAACCCTGATGGCCCTGGCAACATGACCCTTCCCTTGACCCCGCCTGCCAGCTCCTCGGCCTTGGACGAGGAGACCGCGCGGGCCGAACTGTATGGCCTGATTTCGGCCTTGTTTTACGCCCCACCCGACGAAGCTTTGTGGGGCCAGCTGCGCCTGGCCGTGACCCAGGCCCCCGCCGAGGGCGGCTTTTTGGAAGAGCCATGGCGGCAACTGGTGAGCGTGGCGCGGGCCAGTGATCCCGCGCAAATTGCCCAAGAGCACGAGGCCTTGTTCGGCGGCATCGGCAAGCCCGAGGTGTATTTGTTCGCCTCCCATCACCTGAGCGGTTTTTTGAATGAAAAACCGCTGGCCGCTTTGCGCACCGATTTGGACCAACTGGGCTTGTCGCGCGACGAATCCCTGCCCGAAACCGAGGACCACATTTCCTACCTGTGCGAGGTGATGCGGTATTTGATCGCGGGTGACGATGTGGCGGTGGCCAATTTGACGCGCCAAAGAGCGTTTTTTTCGCGCCACCTGCAACCCTGGGTGGCGGCCTTGTGCGATGCCTTGCAAGCCCATCCGCGCGCGCAGTTTTATGCCGCCTTGGGGGGCTTGTTGCGCGCTTTTGCCGCGGTCGAGGCCCAGGGTTTTGATATGTTGGAGTGAGCCTCGTAGCCTTTTGCGCTCTGACACACTTGGTCAAGCACCCAGGGAAACCCTTATGAATGTGATTGCCAAAGGGGCGAAAATCCCCCATCGACCGTGCGCGCGCATGGCCTGCCTGTGCAGGACTTTCAGCGCCCCTTTTTTTGGAGAACCCCATGAACGACCAACCGTTGCCCACTTCGCGCCGAGGATTCTTTTGGGGTGCGGCTGCCGCCAGTGCGGCCGTGGCCACCGTCGCAGGTGTCAAGGCCTTGGATGCCCAGCCTGCCCCGACGGCCGAGACCCTGCCCCCGGTGCCTGCCAAAGGCGGCGGCTACAGCTTGAGCGAGCACGTCAAGCGTTACTACCAAACCACCCGCGTCTGAACGAGGACACACCATGCTACTGACCAAAAAATCCGACAGCAGCCAGCGCGCAGGCTCACCCTTTGTGCACCGCTTGCAGCGCGGCTTGGCCCAGGCCATTCCCACCATGGACCGGCGCGCTTTCTTGCGCCGCTCAGGTTTGGGCGTGGGCGTGGGCTTGGCCGCCAGCCAGTTGACCTTGGTGAAAAAATCCCAAGCCGCTGGCCCCAGCAAAGGCGATGGCTCGGGCAAGATCGAGGTCAAGCGCACCGTTTGCACCCACTGTTCGGTGGGTTGCGCGGTCGATGCGGTGGTGGAAAACGGGGTTTGGGTGCGCCAAGAACCGGTGTTTGACTCGCCCATCAACTTGGGTGCGCACTGCGCCAAAGGGGCGGCATTGCGCGAGCACGGCCACGGCGAGTTTCGCTTGCGCTACCCCATGAAACTGGTGGACGGCAAGTACCAGCGCATCAGCTGGGACCAAGCCCTGAACGAAATTTCCGAAAAATTGCTGGAGCTGCGCAAAACCAGTGGGCCCGACTCCATTTATTGGGTGGGGTCGAGCAAGCACAACAACGAGCAAGCCTATTTGCTGCGCAAGTTCGTCAGCTTTTGGGGCAGCAACAACTGCGATCACCAGGCGCGCATTTGCCACTCCACCACCGTGGCCGGTGTGGCCAACACCTGGGGTTATGGTGCGATGACCAACTCCTACAACGACATGCAAAACAGCAAGGTCGCCTTGTACATTGGCTCGAATGCGGCCGAGGCCCATCCGGTCAGTTTGCTGCACATGTTGCATGCCAAAGAAACCGGCACCAAGATGATCGTGGTCGACCCGCGTTTCACCCGCACGGCGGCCAAGGCCGACGAATACGTTCGCATCCGCTCGGGCTCAGACATCCCCTTCTTGTTTGGCCTGTGCCACATCATCTTCAAGAACGGCTGGGAAGACAAAAAGTACATCAACGACCGCGTGTTTGGCATGGAGAAGGTCAAAGAAGAGGTCATGTCCAAATGGACGCTGGACAAGGTGGAAGAGGCCTGCGGGGTCAAACCCGAGCAAATGATCAAGGTTGCCACTTGGCTGCATGAAAACCGACCCGGCACCATTGTTTGGTGCATGGGCCAAACCCAGCACACCATTGGCAATGCCATGGTGCGCGCTTCTTGCATCTTGCAATTGGCCCTGGGCAATGTGGGTAAAACCGGCGGCGGCACCAACATTTTCCGCGGCCACGACAACGTGCAAGGGGCCACCGACGTGGGCCCCAACCCCGACTCGCTGCCCGGCTATTACGGGTTGGTGGAAGGTTCTTGGAAACACTTTGCCAAAACCTGGGGCGTGGATTTCGAATGGATCAAGGGCCGCTTTTCAGCCCCGGCCATGATGAGCAAACCGGGCATCACCGTGTCGCGCTGGATCGATGGTGTGCTGGAGAAAAACGAGTTCATCGACCAAGACAGCAATTTGCGCGGTGTGTTCTTTTGGGGCCATGCGCCCAATTCGCAAACCCGTGGCCTGGAGATGAAGCGTGCCATGGACAAGTTGGACCTGCTGGTGGTGGTGGATCCTTATCCATCGGCCACGGCGGCCATGGCCGCCATGCCCGGCAAGCCCGAAGACAAAAACCCCAAGCGCGCGGTCTACCTGTTGCCCGCTGCCACCCAGTTTGAGACCAGCGGTTCTTGCACGGCTTCCAACCGCTCCATCCAATGGCGCGAGAAAGTCATTGAGCCCTTGTGGGAGAGCCGCTCTGACCACATGATCATGTACCAGTTGGCCCAAAAATTGGGCTTTGAAAAAGAGCTGGTGAAAAACTACAAAATGCAAAAGGTCAAAGGCATGGACGAGCCCGTGCCCGATGACATCTTGCGCGAGATCAACAAATGCGTTTGGACCATTGGCTATACCGGCCAAAGCCCGGAGCGGCTGCAAGCGCACATGCGCAACATGCATTTGTTCGATGTCAAAACCCTCAAGGCCAAGGGCGGCAAAGATGCGGCCACCGGCTACGACTTCACCGGCGACTATTTCGGTCTGCCGTGGCCCTGCTACGGCACGCCCGAGCTCAAACACCCCGGTTCGCCCAATTTGTACGACACCTCCAAGCACGTGATGGACGGCGGCGGTAACTTCCGCGCCAACTTTGGTGTGGAGCGCGAAGGCAAGTCCTTGTTGGCCGAGGACGGCTCGCATTCCGTGGGTGCAGACATCACCACCGGTTACCCCGAGCTGGACCATGTGTTGTTGAAAAAATTGGGTTGGTGGGACGAGCTCAGCGATGCGGAAAAAGCCGCTGCCGAGGGTAAAAACTGGAAGACCGACAGCTCCGGCGGCATGATCCGTGTGTTCATGCAAAACCATGGATGCCACCCCTTTGGCAACGCCAAAGCCCGCGCTGTGGTGTGGAACTTCCCCGATGCCATCCCGCAGCACCGCGAACCTTTGTACGGCAACCGTCCCGATTTGATGGCCAAGTACCCGACCCACGATGACCGAAAAGCGTTCTGGCGCTTGCCCACCTTGTACAAAACCGTGCAAGACAAAAACCTGGCCGACAAGGTGCATGAAAAGTACCCCTTGGTCATGACCTCAGGGCGCTTGGTGGAGTACGAAGGCGGCGGAGAGGAAACCCGCTCCAACCCGTGGCTGGCCGAGTTGCAGCAAGACATGTTTGTCGAACTCAACCCCAAGGCGGCAGCCGATCGGGGCGTGCGCAATGGCGAGCAAGTGTGGGTCAGCACACCCACCGGTGCGCGCATCAAGGTCATGGCCATGGTCACCGAGCGGGTGGGGCCAGATACCGTGTTCTTGCCCTTTCACTTCTCGGGCCGTTGGCAAGGAGCCGATATGTTGGCGCATTACCCCAGTGGTGCGGCACCGGTGGTGCGCGGTGAGGCCATCAACACGGCCACCACCTATGGCTACGACAGCGTCACCATGATGCAAGAGACCAAGACCACGATTTGCAACATCGAGCGCGCTTGATCTGCACCCCACACCTGAACAGGAGAACCCCATGGCCCGCATGAAATTCATCTGTGATGCAGAGCGTTGCATCGAATGCAATGGCTGCGTCACCGCTTGTAAAAATGAGCACGAAGTCCCCTGGGGCGTGAACCGCCGCCGGGTGGTCACCTTGAACGACGGCGTTCCGGGCGAAAAGTCCATTTCGGTGGCCTGCATGCATTGCTCGGACGCACCTTGCATGGCGGTTTGCCCGGTCAATTGTTTTTACAAAACCGACGAAGGCGTGGTCTTGCACGACAAGGATGTGTGCATCGGCTGCGGCTATTGCTCTTATGCCTGCCCCTTTGGTGCGCCGCAGTTTCCCTCGCAAGGCACGTTTGGCGTGCGCGGCAAGATGGACAAGTGCACCTTTTGCGCCGGTGGCCCCGAGGCCAATGGCAGCCAGGCCGAATTTGAAAAATATGGCCGCAACCGCTTGGCCGAAGGCAAATTGCCGGCTTGTGCCGAGATGTGCTCGACCAAGGCCTTGCTCGCTGGCGACGGCGATGTGGTGGCCGACATCTTCCGCAACCGCGTGCTGACCCGCAACAAAGGGGCCGAGGTGTGGGGCTGGGGAACCGCTTATGGATCGTCCAAAGCAGGTCAACCCGCCAAGGAAGGCGGCAAGTCATGAGCAAAACCCTGGTCACCCTGACACTGGCCGCAGCGATTGGCCTGAGCGCCTGCATGGAGCAACCCCAAATCTTGGGTACCAAGTCGGATGCTGCGCCTTTCACCGGCACCGGCGATGCACCCGCTGCATTCGTCAACGGCGGTTGGAACGCTGGCGACAAAACCAGCTGGGAGCAGGCCTTGCGCGCACGTGCCCAAGCCGGTCAAAACGATTACGCCAAAACCAACTGAGCAAAGGCCATCCACATGTCACGCACCATGATTTGGGTCATCGCTTGGGCCCTGCCTTGGCTGTGCAGCGGCGTGTCCGCGCAAGAAAAAACGGCCCCTGCGGTGGTGACCGAAGCCTCCGCAGATCCGCAGTACCTGCAGCAAAACAATGCCCAGCGCGCGCAAGTGCAACCCGGCAACAACGCCCCGGTTTGGCGACAAGTCGGGCAGGGCACCACGGGTTACAGCAGCCTGCCCAAAAGCCAAGCCCCCGAGGCGGGCAACCTGGTCCAGCCGTTTGTCCAGTACCCCGGCTCGGGTTTGACCAATGCGGGCGAGGCGTGGCGACAGGTGCGCAACAACTGGATCATTCCCTACGGCGGTGCCTTGCTCTTCATCGTGGTGGGTGCGCTGGCCATTTTTTACTGGCGCCGCGGCACCATGACCTTGCATGGGCAAACCACGGGCCGCAAGATTGAACGCTTCACACCGTTTGAGCGCAGCGCGCACTGGACCAATGCCATCGCCTTTTGTGTGCTGGCGGTGTCGGGTTTGGTGATGGCTTTTGGCAAGTTCTTTTTGTTGCCCATCATCGGCAGCAGCTTGTTTGGTTGGCTCACCTATGCCTTGAAAAACGCCCATAACTTTGCAGGCCCCTTGTTTGCCGTTTCGCTGGTGGTGGTGTTTGTGACTTTTGTGAAAGACAACCTGCCCAGCAAAGGCGACCTGACCTGGTTGCTCAAAGGCGGCGGCATGTTTGGCGGCGCAGAGGTGCCCTCACACCGCTTCAATGCCGGCGAGAAGGTGCTGTTTTGGGCTGGCGTTTTTGCGCTTGGTGCGGTGGTGGTGGTCTCGGGCTTGTTTTTGGACAAATTGCTGCCCAGCTTTGTCTACACCCGTGGCGAGATGCAAATCGCACACATGGTGCATGCCGTGGCCACCGTCTTGATGATGGCCATGTTCTTGGGCCACATTTACATGGGCACCATTGGCATGCAAGGGGCCTACGAGGCCATGCGCACCGGTTATGTGGATGAAACCTGGGCCAAAGAGCACCATGGCTTGTGGCATGACGACATACAAGCAGGCAAAATTCCTGCCCACCGCAGCCCCACACCCACCGCAGGGCCCCTGCAAGTTTGAACGGGAGACAGCAATGAACAAATCAATGGCATGGATTTTTGCCCCCTTGTTGGCCACATCGGTTTGGGCCAAGTTGCCCCCGCCCAGCGACGAGGCCAAGGCCAAAGCGGCCGAGGCCGCGGCCAAAACCGCCCACACTGGCAAGGTCGATGCTTATTTACTGTGCAAGTCGCAAGACAAAGTGGCCGCCCATGTGCAGCGCACCAACAAAGCCAAAGCGGGCAAGCCGGTGGCCACCGCCGCTTGTGCCGATCCTGGCAAGTTTGAATACAACCCCAACCCGCCCACGGCAGCGGCCCCAGCGGCCCCGGCAGCGCCCGCAGGGGCTAAAAAATCCTGAGTGCCACGGATTTCTGATTTGGATCAACCGAGGCCCATCTGCGGATGGGCTTTTTGGTGTTTGACAGTAACATTCGCACCCTGCCATTCATCACCATTTCTTGAACCCATTTTGAGGCTCAAAAACTTTTCCAGACAGAAGGATTTCGCATGTTGCAGCTATTGAACCAGTATGGGGGCACACCATTCCTCAAAAAGGTGCTCACAGCTTGGCATGAGGCCGTGGTGGAAGAACGTGACATCCGCCATTACTTCATCAATGTCACCCCCGAAATACTTTTGAAAGACCAAATCAATTACATGTCCTTCATCATGCGACAACCCGACCGGGTGTACCGGGAGTCGCCATTTCAGTCGGCCCCCTTGGATGTGCAAGTCGGTGCCAGCGTGTTCGATGAAGTCATGATCGTGTTGCGCAAAATTTTGACCGAAATGGGTGTGCACCGCGACTTCGTGCCGCGCATTTCCACACACATCGTTGAAATTGTCGAAGAGTCCAGGGCCCAGGCCGAAGACATCGTCATCACATCTTGGAAACCGGTGGACATCACGCCCGACAACATCTTGCGCTTCTACAACAAGCAGCGCGGCGATGCGCGCTTGGAGGCCAACAACGACATTTATGCCTCCCGGGGCTACGCCTATCCGTTTTGGACCCGCATCTTGCGCGAGACCCAGCAACTGATGTTTTTTGCTTCCGCTGACATCCAAGAGTGGAGCAACATGGACGAGTTGAAAAAAGTGGTGGCCCAGGCCAATGAAAAAGTGCCCACCCTGAAATTTGAGGCGGTGGAGGCAACGCCCTTGCCGCAGTTCAGAACCCAGTATGTGGTGCCTTACCAAAATGGGGTGCCGACCCGCTTGTTTTTGCGCGCAGCCCGCCAATTCGCCACTTTTTTTGACACGGGCATGGGCGTGGACAAAAAGCACGAGGTCCTGCGCAGCGTTTTGGCCTGAGCGATGCCCAAGGCCACTGGTGGTCTGGCATCACAATGCTGGCTGCGCCAGAACCACCCGGATGAACCATGCCCCGATTCGCTGCCAACCTGTCCTTTCTTTACGCGGAGCTGCCGTTTTTAAAGCGCTTTGAGGCCGCGGCCCAAGACGGTTTTGAAGCGGTGGAATACATGTCCCCCTATGAATGGGAGGCCAGCGACATCACCGCGCAACTGCGGGCCCACGGCTTGCAACAGGTCTTGTTCAACACGCCCGCAGGGGGCATGGACCGCGCTGAAATGGCCCGCGCTTGGGAAGCGGGCGAGCGTGGCCGCGCTTGCCAGCCCGGGCAAGAGGCCGAGTTTCGCTGTGGCATTGAGATGGCCTTGGGCTATGCCCAGCGTTTGGATTGCCCGCGCATCCACATCTTGGCGGGTTTGGTGCCACCGGCCTACCGCAGCCCTGCCAGCAGCCATGAAGCGCTCGACACCCATGGACCTTTGGCGCGGGTCAACGGCCCATTGCGCGACACCTTCATGGTCAATTTGCGCTGGGCAGCACGGCGTGCCGCCGAACAAGGCTGCGAGGTGCTGATCGAGCCCATCAACACGCGCGACATTGCCCATTACTTTCTCAACCGCCAAGCCGATGCCCATGCCATCGTGAGCGAGGTGGGTGAGCCCAATTTGAAAGTGCAAATGGACCTCTACCACTGCCAAGTGGTGGAAGGCGACGTGGCCGCCAAGGTCCGGGCTTACTTGCCCACCGGGCAGGTCGGGCATTTTCAAATTGCCGGTGCACCCCAGCGCCAAGAGCCGGATGCAGGCGAGCAAAACTATGGGTATTTACTGGAGGTGATCGACGAGGTGTCGCGCGCTTGTGGTTGGCAGGGTTGGGTGGGCTGCGAATACCGCCCCGCTTTGGGTGAGCAGCCCGGTGCAACCCATGCGGGCCTGGCCTGGCTCAGGCGTTGGCGCGCCCAACACCCCTCGGCAACATGACCCGGCTCAGCGGATGGGCGAACCATCCAAGCGGCGCACCGGTGGTCCTTTGAGTTCCAACTGGTTGCCATCCATGTCGCTCAAGTAAAGCGATGGGCCGTGGCCATCGGCCCCATAGCGTTCACGGCTGGCTTCAAACTGTATGCCCAGGCTTTGCAGGTGGGCGGCGATGGCGGCTTCATCAAAGGGGTCGATGCGAAAACAGTAATGCGCCATATTGGGGTGGGCCGCGTCAGGGTTCCCGGGCACCAAATCGAGCAAGCTCTCCCCAGTGCGCAGTTGCACCAGCAAGGGTTGGTCCAAACGGCGTTCGACCTGTGCGCCCAGCAGCCGGGTATAAAAATCTTCGGCGCGTTGCAAATCGCTCACGGCCAGCACCACATGGTCGAGCCGCAAAATTTCAAAGGGAGGGCGCTGTGAGGGCATGGGTTTTCCAATGCATTGGAGTGGCTAAATGGGGGCCAGACGCTTGGCCGATCGCAGGCGCAAGAACAGCACCCACACGATCAAGCCATTGAGCAGGTTCCAGGCCGCGCCGTTGATGAACGCCGCATGGTAGGAGCCGCTCAGGTCATACACCTTGCCCGACATCCAGCCCCCCAGGGCCATGCCCAGCATGGTGGCCATGATGACGGCACCCACCCGCTGGGCGGCTTGCGCGGGCGGGAAATATTCGCGCACGATGATGGCGTAGGAGGGCACGATGCCGCCTTGGAACAAGCCAAACAGGGCCGAAATCACATACAGCGAGACCAGGCCATCAAACGGCAAGAACAACAGCAAGGCAATGCCTTGCAAGACCGAGCCCAGCATGAGCGTGCGCAGGCCACCGATGCGGTCGCAAATCAACCCAGAGATCAAGCGGCTGGCGATGCCGCAGGCCAGCATGAGCGAGAGCATTTCTGCCCCGCGTGCCGCACCAAAACCCAGGTCGGTGCAATACGCCACGATGTGCACCTGGGGCATGGACATGGCCACACAACAGGCCAAGCCGGCCACGCACAACCAGGCCTGGGCCGTGCCCACGCTCAGGCCAAAAGGCCGCTCGCCCACCATGGCTGGCGTGCCATCCGGGGCCGCCGCGACCAGCAAGGGCGGGCGCTGGCGCATGCCAAAGGCCAACAAAGCCATGCCCATGCCGCACACCAAGCCCAGCACCACGTAGGCCGTGCGCCAACCCCATTGCTCCACGCCCCACTGGGTCAGCGGTGGCCAAATGCTGCCCGCCAAATAATTGCCACTGGCGCAAACCGCCACCGCAATGCCCCGGCGCTTGTTCCACCACAGCGATGTATCGGCCAACAGTGGGGCAAAGGTCGATGAACTGCCCAACAAACCCAACAGCAGCCCATGGGCCAGCGCAAACACCCAAATATTGGGGGCCATGCCCGCCACCCCAAAGCCCAGGACCATGCCCAACGCGCCCAGCCACAACACCTTTTGGATGCCCATGCGGTCGGCCAAGCGCCCCATCCCGATGCCGCCCAAGCCAAAGCACACCATCATCAAGGTGTAGGGCAGCGAGGCATCGGCGCGGCCCACACCAAACTCGGCTTGCACCGCAGGCAAGACCACCGCCACCACATACATGGCGCTGCAGCCCAAGGTCATGATGGCCAAGGTCAGGGCCAGCCGGTGTGCGGCGTGGCGCGAGTCAATCCACTCGGCGGGCGCAGGGGTTTGGGGCATGCGAAAAGGGTAGCATGGCCCTTGGCAATGACCATGGGGATTGCCCCGGGGTTTTTCAACGCTCAACCAGGACCAGGCCGCCATGCGTTTATTGGTGTTATCGGATTTGCATGTGGAATTTGCACCCATGGCGGCGCTGGCCGGTGCGCAGCGCATCGACCAGGGCGTGGACGTGGTGGTGCTGGCCGGCGACATCCATGTGGGCGTGCAAGGCCTGGTGTGGGCGCGCGCGACCTTTCCCCACAAACCCATTGTGTATGTGGCGGGCAACCATGAGCTGTATGACGGCGACTGGGACTTGGGGCTGCAACGCATGCGTGACAAAGCCCAGGCCTTGGACATTTATTTTTTGGAAAACGATACCGTCGACATCGATGGGCTGCGGTTTTTGGGCTGCACCTTGTGGACCGATTTCGAATTGTTCGGTGCCGACCAGCGCGATGCCGCCATGGCCGTGGCGCGGCGCACCATGGTCGACTACAGGGCCATCACCAAAGGCCCCAGCGACCCGTCAACCGGGCTGCCGACGGCATTGCAGCCCATGGACACCTGGGAGCGCCACCAGCAAAGCCGTGCCTGGTTGGATGGCGCTTTGGCCCAGGCCGAACCCCGCCGAACGGTGGTGGTGAGCCACCACTACCCCAGCTTTCAATCGACCGCTGCGATGTACCAAATAGATTTGGGCAGTGCCGCGTTTGGCTCCAACTTAGAGCACTGGATGGGGCGCGCTGCTGTGTGGATACACGGCCACACCCACACCAGTTTTGACTACCGCATCCAGGGCACGCGGGTGGTGTGCAACCCGCGCGGTTACCCGCTGCGCCGCCAAGGGGGTTTTGAAAACCCAGGCTTTGATCCTGCTGGCTGGATCGATGTCGACCTGTGAGTTCGATACCATTGACCGCATGAGCCGCACCCCCGCTTTTTTGCTGAACTTTGCCCATGCCCTGGACCATTTGTTCTTGCTGATTTTTGCCACCGCCGTCGCTGCGATCGCGACCGACTTTGGGGTGGCGCGCTGGGAAGATTTGATGCCCTACACCACCGGGGCGTTTGTGATGTTTGGGCTGGCCTCGGTGCCGGCCGGTCGCTGGGGTGATCTGTGGGGTCGGCGGCGCATGATGCTGGTGTTTTTCCATGGCATGGGCCTGAGTGCCATGGCCGTGGCCTTGACCCAAAGCCCATGGCAAATGGGCCTGGCCTTGACGGTGCTGGGCGCTTTCTCAGCGATTTACCACCCGGTGGGTATTCCCTTGCTGGTGCAAAACTCGGCCACGCCCGGGCGCACCATTGGTTTGAACGGATTGGCCGGCAATTTGGGCATTGCCTTGGCCGCCTTGTCCACGGGCGTGCTGGTCAAGTACTTTGGCTGGCGCATGGCCTTTGTGGTGCCCGGTTTGGTGTCCATCGCCTGTGGGTTTTGGTTTGCCCGCTGTGCCCCGCCCGAGCATGCGGCCCCGGCGCGCCAAGCCCCGACCCAGGTGCATTTGCCCAAGCACTTGGCCATCCGCACCTTTGTGGTGATGGTGGCCAGTGCCACCACTGGCAGCTTGTTGTTCAACTTCACCACCAATGGCAATGCGCAACTGATGGTGGAGCGGCTCGACGGTTTGGTGGCCGACCCGGCCCAGTTGGGTTTGTTGCTGGCCGGGATTTATGCGGTGGCTTCGCTGGCCCAATTGGTGGTGGGCCGTTTGTTGGACAAGGTGGCGGTCAAGCCTTTGTTCCTGGGGATTTTGGTGTTGCAAATCGCTGTCTTTTACGGGGCAGCGCACACCACGGGTTGGCTTTGGTATGGGGCGGCCATTGCCTACATGGTGTCGGTGTTTGCATCGATTCCCTTCAATGAAACCATGGTGGTGCGCTACATCGACAACTCCATGCGTTCTCGGGTCAGTGGTGTGCGCATTGCCGTCTCTTTTGGCATCAGCTCCTTGGCGGTGTATGTGCTGGGGCCGTTCATCAAGGCATCGGGCTTTACCAGCTTGATGCTGACCATGTCGGCCATCGCCTGCGTGAGCGCCTTGATCGTGTTGTGGCTGCCCAGCCAGGCGCAGCTGCAAGCGGGTGCGCAAGCCGCCGGTGCGGGCGCTTCTTAATTTGCCTGAAACTGCAGCGCGGCCAAGCTGGCGTACAGACCGCCTTGGGCCATCAGTTGGGCATGGTTGCCTTGCTCGATCAAGCGGCCGCGGTCGAGCACCCAAATCACATCGGCTTTTTGTACCGTGGCCAAGCGGTGGGCGATGACCAAGGTGGTGCGGTTGTGCATGGCGCGCTCCAAAGCGGCTTGCACCATGCGCTCGCTTTGCGCGTCCAATGCGCTGGTGGCTTCATCGAGCAACAACAGCGGTGGGTTTTTCAAAATGGCCCGTGCAATCGCCAAGCGCTGGCGCTGCCCGCCCGATAAACGCACGCCGCGTTCGCCCAAAAAGCTGTCGTAACCCTCGGGCAGTTCGGACAAAAATTCATGCGCATAAGCCGCTTGTGCGGCGGCCACCACTTCGGCATCGCTCGCCTCGGGCCGCCCGTAGCGGATGTTGTCCCAGGCGGTGCCCGAGAAAATCACCGGCTCTTGCGGCACGATGCCAATGCGCGCGCGCAGGTCGCGTAAGCCCATGCGGTGGATCGGCACGCCATCGATGTCAATCTGGCCTTGCTGCGGATCGTGAAAGCGCAACAACAGATCGAACAAGGTGGTTTTGCCCGCCCCACTGGGGCCGACCACGGCCACCGTCTGGCCGCTGCGAATCTGGGCGCTGAGCTGATCGATCGCCGGGGTGAGGGGGCGTGACGCGTAGTGAAAACACACGCCATGCAGTGCCAGGGTCGAGCCCGCCTGGGGCCAAGGCGCGCTTTGGGGTTGTGCGGGAGAGACCACCGCCGACTCGGTGTGCAGCAATTCCATCAAGCGCTCGGTGGCACCGGCGGCGCGCAGCAAGTCGCCATACACCTCACCGAGCACGGCAAATGCACTGGCCAGCAAGATCACATAGACAATGATTTGGCCCAACTCGCCCGCGCTCAGGCTGCCCGCATAAACCGCCAAAGTGCCTTGGTACAGGCCCCACAGCAAAGCGGCGCTGCTGGCCAAGATGATGAAGCCCACCAACAAGGCGCGGGCGCGCACGCGCCGCACGGCGGTGTTGAATGCGCTCAGGGTGGAGGCTTCGTAGCGGCGCGCTTCGCGCTGCTCGGCCCCATGGCTTTGCACCACGGTGATGGCATTGAGCACCTCAGAGGCCATGGCACTGGTATCGGCCACCCGGTCTTGGCTGGCGCGCGAGAGGCGGCGCACGCGGCGGCCAAACCAGACGCTGGGCAACACAATCAGCACCAGCACGGCAATGACTTGCACCATCAACCACGGCCGCATCCACACCAGCATCAACAAGGCACCCGAGCCCATCACCGCATTGCGCAAGCCCATCGACAGCGAAGAGCCCACCACGGTTTGCACCAAGGTGGTGTCGGCACTCAGGCGCGAGAGCACCTCGCCGGTTTGGGTGGTTTCAAAAAACGATGGGCTTTGCTGCAACACATGGGCATACACCGCTTGCCGCACATCGGCGGTGATGCGCTCACCCAGCCAGCTCACCACATAAAAACGCGCGGCCGAAAAAACCGCCAGCGCCATGGCCACCAAAAACAGCAGCGCAAAATCGCCCGCCAAGCCATCGGCATGGCCTTGGCTGCCTTGGGCCAGCCCGCCGTCAATCAGTTGGCGCAGGGCCCAGGGAAAGGCCAGGGTGGCCGCAGCGGCCAGCAGCAAAAATGCGGCGGCAGCGGCCAGGGCGGTTTGGTAGGGTCGTAAAAAAGGTTTCAGCCCGCTCAGTGAACGGGGCGAGGAGGCCGCTGGGCGGGCCGGGGTGTTGGTGGCCATGGAGGTAAAGCTCAGACAAGGCCTGCCATTGTGCCCTTGCGCCACGTGCCCGTGACAGGGCCGTGGCCGCGCCCGTGACAGAATGGGCCGCATGGACATCAATTCAATCGAAGTGACGGCACCGCCCATTCCAGCGGCCACCGTGGTCATGCTGCGCGATGCCCCATCGGGCATGGAGGTGTTTTTGTTGCGCCGGCACAGCGCCTCGGCCGTGTTGGGTGGGGTGTTTGTGTTTCCCGGCGGCAAGCTCGACAAAGGGGATGCCGACCCGGCTTTGCACGCACGGCTCGACCACGGCCCGGATGTGCTGCACCAGCGCTTGCGCGAGGCGGCGCTGGACACCGACACCGCCGCCAGCCTGTGGGTGGCGGCGCTGCGCGAATCCTTTGAGGAGTGCGGCGTGCTGTTTGCAAGCGGTGGTGCCGATGCATTGCATTGGGATGGTTTGCGCCACGAGGGGGGCGACTTTGCCGAACTGATCCAGCGCCATCAGTTGCAATTGCAGTGCGAGGCTTTGTGGCCGTGGTCGCGCTGGATCACGCCGCGCGTGCCCTCGGTCACCAACAAGCGGTTTGACACGCGGTTTTTTGTGGCCCGCGCGCCCGCTGGGCAGCAAGCCGGACACGACAACGTCGAAGCCACCGAAAGCATCTGGATCACCCCGCGCGCGGCCTTGCACCGTTACTGGGCTGGGCAGATGGAGATGGCACCGCCGCAAATCATGAGCCTGGCCCACCTGGCCCGCTTTGAGCGGGTCGATGCGGTGTTGCAAGCGGCCGCCCAATTGGGCCCACACCTGGTCGAACCCCAGCCGCACGACGACAACGGCATTCGGGTGATTTGCTACCCCGGTGACCCGCGCCACACGGTGGCCCAACAGGCCATGCCCGGCCCCACCCGCTTGCGTTTTGTCAACCAACGCTTTGAGCCCGATGGCGGTTTGGCCGCTTTTGGGGTTTGAGCCCACAGGCCGTGGGGCTGGCGCGCTTGCGTATCATGGCCCGCTGGGTCCCAGTGTTCGGGGCGGGAGAATCAAAATGACATGGATGATCTGCGGCTTGGTGCTGTTTTTGGGCTCGCATGCCTTGCAGGCCTTGGCCCCTGCATGGCGCAACCAGCAAATTCAGCGCCTGGGGGACAAAGCCTTCAAGGGCGTGGTTTCCTTGGTGGCCTTGTTGGGTTTTGTGGGCATCTGTTGGGGCTATGACCAGGCACGTGCCACGCCCACGGTGTTGTGGGTGCCGCCGACGGGCATGCGCCATGTGGCGGCTTTGTTGATGTTGATCGCGGCTTGGATGATGGTGGCCGCTTTTGTGCCGGGCAACCACATCAAGGCCCGCTTGCGCCACCCCATGGTCCTCAGTGTCAAGGTCTGGGCCCTGGCCCATTTGCTGGCCAACGGCAACTTGGAAGATGTGATTTTGTTTGCTTCGTTTTTGCTGTGGGCGGTGTTGAGCTTTCGCGCCGCCCGCCAACGCGACCGCTTGGCCAACCATGGCCCTGCCGACACCAACGCACGCGCCACCTTGGTGGTGGTGATGGGTGGTTTGGCCTTGTATGCCTTGTTTTTGTTCAAAGCCCATGCCTGGTTGGTGGGGGTGAGCCCCATGGGGTTTTGAGTCACACGTTTTGGGGAGTTATTGCATGCCTGTGATCACCGTGACGCTTTTGCCGGGCTACCCGGCCCAGGACCAGCACCGCTTGGTGCAGCGCTTGGCCAACACGGCCCGTTCGGTCATTTCTGCCAGCGACGCCGGGACCACGGTGTTCATCAACGAGGCCAGCACCTACCGGCGCGATGGCCAGGTGTATGCCGCTGGCGCGGCGGTGGTGCCCGATGCGAGCGCACGGGTCAAAACCTTTTTGGAAACCATGGCCGAGCGCAACCTGGCGCATGCCAAAACCTTTTTGGCACCCGGCTTTGAAATGGTTTTTCCCGGCCCAGCGGTGATGCACCAGTTGGAAGAGTTGATGGCCTGGGCCAAACCCCGTTACCGCTCGGTGGGCAAGCATTACGAGCGCTTTGACGAATCCTGGCAGGGCGACACCACGGTGGTTTATTGCAGCGGCACCTTGTTTGGCGTGTGGAACGATGGCAGTGCGTTTGAAGGCATTCGTTTCATCGACCGGTTTGAAGTCGTCAACGGCCTGTTGACCCGCCAAGAGGTTTGGAACGATTTGGCCGAGACCCTGAGGGTGGCGTGAATCGGCGGGGCATGCGCCGCTGCTGGGCGGGTCGTGCGCTGCGCTGGCTGGCCGTTTGGCTGGCGGGCATGGTTGGTATCGGCCTGACCCCAGTGGCCCAGGCCAATGCCGACCTGGGCTGGCGCATCATCACCGAGCGCACATGGGGCAATTGCGGCGCTTGCCATGCCTGGCAAACAGCACCGGCCTCGACCAGCACCTTTGCACCCCCTTTGGACGGTGTGGCCCTGCGCTACAGCGCAACGCAATTGCGCCAATGGCTGGTGGATGCGCGCCACTTGCGACCCGATACCTTGATGCCGGTGTTTGGCACCACCAGCGGCCTGCGCCAACCCGCGCCCGCGCAAGCGGTGCTCGATGCCGCGCAAATCGATGCCGTGGTGCAGGCCATGCAGCAGCGCTTGCCCCCTGCCCGCGCCGAGCTGGCAACGCGGGCCGCCACCGCCCCGGTACAGCCGCCCATCGGTGCCAAGGCCGATGCGACGCAGCGCCAAAGCGGCCTGGCTTTTTTGTCGCCCAGCTTGCGCCAAATGAACGACGACGACATGGCCAACCCCATGAGTTTGTGGGTTGAGCGCGGTGGGCAGGCCTGGGGCCAAACCAGCGGCGGCCCCAGCTGCCAGTCTTGCCATGGCGCGGTCAGCGAGATGCGCAAAGCGGTGGCCCAACACCCCAAGCTCAGCCCCGATGGGCAAAGCCTGCGCAATTTGGACGACCAAATTGGCGCATGCCGACTGCGCCAAGGGGCCCGCAGCGCACAGCCGGATGAAACCGTGCTGGCCCTCAGTGCCGCTTTGCACCATGCGGCGCGCGCTGAGCCCATTGCGGTGCAAGCCCCGGTGGATCGGCAAGCGGCTTGGCAGGCCCAGTGGCAAGCCGGTGCCGATCAATACCAAACCCGCCAAGGCCGCATGAATCTGTCTTGTGCCCATTGCCACGACCAACGGGTGGGCGCGCAAATGCGCGGCGACACCATCAGCCCGGGGCATCCCACCGGCTTTCCGATCTACCGCCTGTCGTGGCAACAAGCAGGCGGCATGGACCGGCGGCTGCGCGCTTGTTACTCTGGCGTACAGTCCGCCATGCCCGAGCCGGGCAGCGCCATCTTGCGCCAACTGGAGTTGTATTTGAAAGTGCGCGCCAATGGCATGCCCTTGGAAGGGCCGTCGGTGCGGCGCTGAGATCGCCCTCTTTTTTTGTTCACGGAAAGTACCCCCTATGAACCCCTCTCTCGACAGCGTTCGCGCCGAGTTGGCCCCAAAAGGCACCTTGAATGTGGGCCTGAACCTGGCCAACTTTTTACTCGTCAGCATGAAAGACCCGCAGCAAGTGCCCCAGGGCATTGCGCCCGATTTGGCGCGTGAAGTCGCGCGCCAATTGGATCTGCCGATTGCGTTTTTCCCCTATGCCACGCCAGGCGAAATGGCCGATGCCGCGCACAGCGGCATTTGGAGCATGGCCTTGTTGGCGGTTGAACCCGCCCGGCAAAACGTGATTGATTTTTCGGCCCCTTATTTGGAGATAGAGGCCACTTACCTGGTGCCCGCCAACTCGCCGCTGCAGCGCATCGAAGAGGTCGACCGTGCCGGGGTGCGCATCTCGGTCATGCACAAAAGCGCCTATGACCTGTATTTGAGCCGCAGCTTGCAGCACGCCCAATTGGTGCCAGCGCCCAGCATGGACGCATCGTATGACCAGTTTGTGGCCCAAGGCATGGAGGCCTTGTCGGGCCTGCGCCCGCGCTTGGTGCAAGAGCAGGCCAAGCTGCCCGGCTCGCGCATCTTGGATGGGCGCTTCACCGCCATCGGCCAAGCCATTGGCGTGCCCAAGGGCGGCGTGGCGGCGGCCGCTTTTTTGCGCCAATTTGTCGAGCAGGCCAAGGCCTCTGGCTTGGTGGCGCAAATCATTGAGCGCAATGGTGTGCGCGGTGTCACCGTGGCAGGCCCTGCCGCATGAAAAAAACCATTCTCATCACCGGTGGCGGGCGCGGCATTGGCGCGGCCACGGCCCGCTTGTTGGCCCAGCAAGGCCACGCCATTTGCATCAATTACGCCAGCAACCAAGCCACGGCCCAAGCGGTGGTGCATGACATCCAAGCCGCCGGGGGCCAGGCCTGGTGTGTGGCCGCTGATGTGTCGCAAGCCGATCAGGTGCAAGCCCTGTTTGAATTTGTGGACCGCCATTGCCCGCCTTTGCATGCCCTGGTCAACAACGCCGGCATCGTGGCCCCTTATGCGCGGGTGGAGGGCATGAACTTGGCCCGTCTGCAACGGGTGTTTGCCACCAATGTGATGGGCAGTTTTCTGTGCGCCCATGCGGCGCTGGCGCGCTTGTCCACCCGCCATGGCGGCGCGGGGGGCAGCATCGTCAACCTCTCCACCGCGTTTGTGAAAACCGGCGCGCCGGGCATGGCGGTCGATTACGCCGCCTCCAAGTCGGCCATTGAAACCTTCACCATCGGCTTGGCACGGGAAGTCGCGGCCGAGGGGGTGCGGGTCAATGCGGTGCGGCCAGGGCTGATCGACACCGAAATCCATGCCGCAGCGGGCGATGCAGACCGGGCTAATAAGGCCAAAGACTTTGTCCCCATGAAACGCGCAGGCCGCGCCGAAGAAGTGGCCCAAGCCATCGCCTGGCTGGTGTCCGATGCGGCCTCCTACTCCACCGGCGCGGTGGTGGATGTGTCGGGCGGGGTTTGAGCGTCAGGCCAGACCGATCAATCCTCTAGGGCGGCCCAGCCGGTCGCAGGCGGCGTGCCTGATTGCATGGGCTCTTTTCGTTGCAAATGGCAGCGGCCCATTTTTATTAATATTTTGGTATTCAAGTTGTGCAAAATGGTTGCGTATTTGAATACCAAGGATGTTGATGAAAAACCCAATTTCACTGATCGTTTTTGTCGCTATCAGCTGTTGTGCGGCCTGTACGTTTCACCCCCCGACCCTGTCTCATTTGGTGGACCAGGTTCGCTTGAGCAACGAAGAATTTGCCCAGACGCGCGAGTGTGAAAAAGAGATGGATCCTGCCGCCAATATGCGTTGTCTGCAACGCGCCAAATCTTGGCGCATTCCAAGTCACAAGGACTCAACGACAAATCAGCGTGAATCAGCAGATCCCCCATTGGTTGTGCCGAAGTGAGCCGCCTGCCTAGCCCGACCCTGAGGGTGGTACAAGGGATTGACATCTTGCAACTGGTCTATAAACTGGTCTAACCGTTGCTTGGAGAAATGCTGTGAACATCAAAGTGGGTTCTTACGAAGCCAAGACCAAATTGCCGGAGTTGCTGCGCGGTGTTCAGGAGGGGAACCAATACACCATCACCCTCCGAGGAGAGGCCGTGGCTGAATTGGTGTCCGCTGGCTCCGGCACCAGTCCTGACAAAGGGGCTGCAGTCGATGACATGCTGGCCTTTATGAACCAGCGCAAATCTTCCGCACCGATCAACCTCAAGGCCCTGATCGATGAGGGGCGCGAATGACTTTCGTGCTGGACGCTTCGGTGGCCTTGCTGTGGTTCGTCCCACAAACCAATCCACAAGGCGTCTCCTATGCCCAAGCCAGTTTGATGGCGCTCAGGGAAGGGCAAGCGGTGGCACCAGCGTTGTGCGCACTGGAAATCTCCAATGTGATTGCCAAGCTAGAAGCCAAGGGCATCGTCAAGGAAGTGGAGTCGCAACGCTTTGTGGCGCTGTATGCCAACTTGGACATTGCAGTGGATCAAACCTCTGGGACGCAGGCGTTTGGAGATGTGCTTCAACTGGCTCGGCGTTTCAAGTTGTCTGCTTACGATGCGACCTACTTGGAGCTGTCTATGCGCAAAGGGTTGCCTTTGGCCACATTGGACACAGATTTGACCAAAGCGGCCATCACAGCAGGCGTTGCCATTTTTGGAAAACCGTGACCCAAAGAAAACATGATCGGTCAGCCCTTGGCCGACCGATCTTCAAGCGATTTACTTTTTCAGCCGTTTGACCGGGTTGCGCAGCACGCCGATGCGCTCGAATTCAACTTCGACCACATCGCCGTCCTTCATCCAGCGGTCGCATTCCAGGCTGCAGCAGCCGGCCATGGTGCCGCTGCCAAAAAACTCGCCAACGTGCAGGGTTTCGCATTCAGAGATGTAGGCAATCATGTCCTCAAAGCTGTGGATCATGCTGCTGGTGGAGCTGTTGCCCCACACCTCGCCATTGACCCGCACCTGCACTTTCAGGTCGCGTGAATTGGGGATTTCGTCGGCGGTGACGATCCACGGGCCCATCGCATTGCCGGTGTCAAAGCTTTTGCCTTTGGTCGGTCCCATGCGGCCTTCCATTTCGCGGATTTGTTTGTCGCGGGCCGAGAAGTCGTTGAACACGGTGTAGCCAAAAATGTGTCGGGGTGCATCGGCCTTGCTGATGTTTTTGCCGCCCTTGCCAATGAAAAACCCAAACTCGCCTTCGTAGTCAAACCACTCGCTGTAGCTGGGCCACTCGACCGTGGCGTTGGTGCCCACCACATTGAAGCGGTTGCTGATGTAGAAAATGGGTTGGGAGAAGTTCACATCCGGAATGCTGACGGCCACATCGCTGCGTGCGGGCACCGGTTGGCCCTTCATGCGCGCCACCAGCATTTGCATGCCCGCCGGGGCATTGCGCATGTGGTCTTCGGCGTTGTTGAAGTCGCGGATTTGGCGCGGCACCGGCACCGGGGCCAGCAGCTGCACGCTGGCCAGGGCGTGGCGGTGGGGGCCTGCACCAGCACCCAGGCGTTCGATTTCACGGGCGAGCGCCAAGGCGGCGTCACCGCCGTCCATCAAGGCCAGCATGTCCACCAGGTGGGGGCTGTCACTGCCTTTGTGCTGGCGATGCATGGCCTGCAAGGCCAATACGGTTTGGCTGTCGGTGTCGACCGCACCAATCACGGTGTGGTGTGTGGGGTCGATGAAGGTGGCGAGTTTCATGGGGGTCCTTGGGTTTATTCGGGTTTGATGTCGGCCGCCGCCACGATGCGGCGGTAGTTGTCATTGGTTTGGCGGATCTTGTCGGCAAATTGCTCGGGCGTGCCGCCGCCCACCTCGTAGCCTGCGGCTTCCAAGCGCGGGCGCACGTCGGGCGCTTGCGCGGCCTGTTGGATCCAGCCATTGAGTTGTCGGGTGATGGGCGCGGCCAGGCCACGGGGGCCAAAGTAGCCGATCCAGGTGTCGGGCATGCTGGCACCGCCAAAACCGGCTTCTTCCAAGGTGGGGATGTGCGGCGCGGCCTTGGCGCGGGTGGACTCGATCACCGCCAGCGCACGCAACTTGCCACTTTGCACGTGTTGCATGATGGGGCCCAGCACCAAGATGCCCATTTGCACCTGACCCCCCAGCAAGTCGGTCAGTGCCGGGCCGCCACCTTTGTAGGACACATGGATGAGTTGCACCCCCGTGACTTTTTCCAGCATGATGCCTGTCAGGTGTTGCGAGGTGTTGGAGCCAGCGGTCACATAACCCACTTTGCCGGGGTTGGCTTTGGCATAAGCGATCAGCTCTTTCACCGACTGCACGGGCAGCGCAGGGTTGACGACGATGGCGATCGGCGCACGGGCCGCCTCCAAGATGGGGGTGAAGTCGCGCTGGTTGTCAAAGGGCACATTTTTCAGCACATGGGGCTGCAATATCTGCGATGAAAACGCGCTCAAAAGGGTGTGGCCATCGGACGCTGACTTGGCCACCACATCGGCACCGATCACCCCCGAGGCACCGGCCCGGTTTTCGATCACCACCGACTGGCCCATCAACTCGGCCAGCTTGATCGACAAGGGGCGGTTGAACACGTCCAAGCCGCCGCCGGGCGCATACGGCACGACCAAGCGAACGGGTTTGCTCGGATAGGTTTGGGCCCAGCTGCTGTGCCCCAAGCCCAGGGCCGCAGCAGCGGCCATCAGGTGGCGGCGCTTCATTCGGGTTTGATCCCGGCCGAGACCACGATTTTGCGAAACACCTCGGTGTCGGCCTTGATCGATTGGCTGAACTCGTCGGCGCTGGCGGTGCCAGTGATTTCATAGCCGCCGGCTTCCAAGCGCTGTTTGATTTCGGGTGTGTTGATGGCTTGGCGGAAAGCCGCATTGAGTTTGTCCACGATGGGCTTGGGCAAATTGGCCGGGCCCAGCACGCCAAACCAGGTGTCGGGCACGGCATAGCCGGGCACGGTCTCACCGATGGAGGGCACATCGGGTGAAGAGCGCGCCCGCTTGCCCTCGATCACACCCAAGGCGCGCAAGCGGCCCGCTTTGGCATGGGGCAAGATGGTGGGCGCGGTCAGAATCACCACCGGAATTTGCCCACCCAGCGCGTCATTGATGGTGGGGCTGCCACCCTTGTAGGGCAGGTGCTCCAAGCTGATGTTGGCCATTTGGGCCAACAGCACGCCACCCAGGTGATGGGTCGAGCCCACCCCTGTGGTGCCGTAAAACAATTTGCCCGGATTTTTTTTCGAATAGTCGATCAACTCTTTCACCGAGTTGACTGGCAGCGAGGGGTGGACCGCCAAGATGTTGGGCGTGATCGCCACCTGGGCAATCGGGGTGAAGTCTTTCATCGTGTCGTAGGGCACGTTTTTGGAGAAAAACGGCACCAGGTAATGCACGATGGAGGTCAGTACGATGGCGTAGCCATCGGGGCTGGAGCGGGCCACGTTGTCTGCCCCCAAGGTGGCATTGGCACCGGGCCGGTTGTCCACGATCACCGGTTGGCCCAAGATTTCGCTCAGGCGCTGTGCCACCGGGCGGGCCAATGCGTCCACCGCCCCGCCAGGGGCATACGGCACGACCAATCGGATGGGTTTGCTGGGATAGGCCTGTGACCAGGCCATCAAGGGGGCGCACAGCAAGGCTAGCAGGGTGAGGCGGCGTCGAATCATGGGGGGTCTCCAGTCTTGGGTATGAAAAAGCACAGAAAAAATGTCGGCCGCGCAAGCGCGCTCAGTGACGGGTCTGGCCCTGGTGTCGCCAACGCAGGCCGCGCAAAGCATCGCAAACCTGTTCGGTGACCACGCGTTCGATCAATGTCACTTGTGCGGTGCCAATGTCTGACCAACCGGCACGCCGCACCACCGTCTCACGGGCAAAGCGAAAGGCCAAACTTTGGCCCAGCAGCGCATGAAAGCGCACCACGGTTTCTTGCTGGCCCGCCGGCTCGCCGGTGTAGGCCTCGATCAAGCGCGCACCCACCAGGTGCAATCGCTCCAGGCAACCCGTGTACAAGATGTCAAAGGCCTGGGTGGGGTGCATTTGTTCTTTCACCACGATGCTGGTGACGGCCAGCATTTCTTGGTGGGTGGACAAGCTCGCCCCGATCAGGCGGCCGAACAAAGCCAAGCAGGTCTCGGGCTCACAAGGGCCATGGCCGAGTTGGGCCTCGATTTCATCGAGCAAAGGGCCCAGGCGGGCCATCAAGGTGTCGCTGATGTGGTGGGCCACGGCCAGGTACAAGCCTTCTTTGTTGCCAAAGTAATAGGCAATGGCCGAAATGTTTTGACCGGCCAGTTGGGCGATCTCGCGGGTGGTGGCGCTGGCCAAGCTGTTTTCACCAAACACCTGCACCCCAGCGCGGATCAAAGCGGCACGGGCCACGGGGCCGCGCCCTGATTCAGCCGAGGTGGGCGCGTCCAACACGAGGGGGGGTGCGTTCATGCGCGGACTCTAAATCAATTGATTGACTTAATCAAGCGCCTGTCATAGCATGGCCGCGCAAAGGAGACCAGCCATGACCAAGCCCAGCACATCGGCAGCGGCGCGCGAGTTGCGGCCCTACAGCGGCTACCACAACCGGCCAGCGCCCAGCGACGACAGCTTCATCACCCAGGTGGGGCCGGGCACACCGGGTGGCGAGTACCTGCGCCGTTATTGGCATCCGTTTTTATTGGCCTCCGAACTCAAAGACCTGCCCGTGCCGGTGCGCTTGCTGGGCGAAGACCTGGTGGTGTTTCGCGACGGTTCGGGCCAGTTGGGCTTGTTGCATCGCCACTGCATCCACCGTGGCACCTCTTTGGAGTACGGCATCGTGGCCGAGCGCGGCATCCGTTGCTGCTACCACGGGTGGCACTTCAATGTCGATGGCACGGTGCTCGACACACCGGCCGAGCCCGAGTCCAGCCGCATCAAGGCCAATTTCGTCCAAGGTGCTTACCGCGTGCACGAGTGGAAGGGCTTGCTGTTTGCCTACATGGGCCCGGTCGATGCCGAGCCCGAGTTCCCCACCTACGACTGCGTGGACAACCCGGCCGACAACGAGGTGGTGCCGTTTCGCATGAACCTGCCGTGCAACTGGGTGCAAATTGTGGAAAACGGTGCCGACCCCATCCACAACGCTTATTTGCATGCGATCGTGGCGGGCCAACAGTTTTCGCCCGCCTTCAAGGTGTTGCCGCAACTGGACTTTCCGGAAACCCCGCTGGGCTTTTTGTCCATGGCCACGCGCAAAGTGGGCGACTATGTGTTTGTGCGCGCCAGCGACATCATCTTGCCCAATGTGGGCCAGTTTCCCAACGGGGCCAACCGCGTCGAAGCCGAAAGCGTGGGCCTGCGCCCGTTTTTGACCCGCTGGGCGGTGGCGGTGGACGACCATAACTCTTTCTATATGGGTTTTGCCCACCTCAACAGCTACAACGCCGGGGTGCGCAAAATGAGCCGAGACGATTTTGGGGTGGACCAAATTCCCTTCATTGGGCAAACCCAAGACCGGCCCTATGCCGAACGCCAGCGCGAACCCGGCGACTTTGATGCGGTGGTCACCCAAGGCGCGGTGGCCAACCGCAAGGCCGAACACCTGGGCACCACCGACCGTGGCGTGGTGTTGTTTCGCCGCTTGCTGGCCAACGCCATCCGCACCACCGCCGAAGGCCAGCAACCGGCGCAACCGCGCTTGAACGGCGACAAACCGGTGAGCACCTATGCGCACGAGGTGGTCATGCGCGTGCCCGAAGACGTGAACCTCGACGACCCGCAGCGCCTGGCCCAGTTTGGCCGCGAGACGGCACTGAGTTTTGTTGAGTTTGATCATTTGCCCCCGCTGCAGCGCGAGCAGGCGGTCGCGCAAAAGGTGCGTGACATTTTGCAATCCATGGCCCACGCCAGCGCCAAATAAACCACCAATGAGAGACCGCAATCCATGAGCCGCACACACATCCCCCACACCCCACACCCCGCCGCCCCTGTGGGCAGTGCGTTGGTGGTGGCCGGTGGCTGGGCTTTTGTGCATGGCCTGTTGCCGCTGGACTTGGCCGAGCCGGGCAAGCCCTTGGCCGAATCGGTGGAAGAGCAGTCGCGCCAAATCATGCGCAACCTCGACAGCTTGCTCGCTGCCCAAGGCCTGGCGCGCCACCAAGTGGTGGCGGTGACGGTGCATTTGCGACAAATGAACCGCTTTGGGGCCCGCTTCGAGAAGGTCTACGCCGGTTTTTTTGAGGCCACTGGTGCGCCCACACGCGCCTTGGTGGGGGTGTCGGACTTGCCCCGCGAGGCCTTGGTGGCGATGGACTTTGTGGTCCACGCCGGATGAAATAAATGCCAACCTAAAGGAAACCCAACGTGAATAAATTTGTTTTGGTGGTGGAGTTCGATGTCAAGCCCGAGTGCTTGGAAGAGTTCAACCGATTGATCGACATCAACGCCCATGCCTCGGTGGCCAACGAGGCGGGTTGTTACCAGTTTGATGTGGTGCGCGGCATCGAAGACCCCAGCAAAATTTTGCTGTACGAGGTGTATGCCAGCGAAGAGGCCTTCAAGGTCCACATGGGTTGGGCCCACACCCAAACCTTTTTGGCCGCGGCCAAACCCTTGATCACCCGCCAAGCCGCCACCCGTTGGCTGCGCTCCGTGGCCCCAACGGTCAAAGCGGGCTAAAGCCCTCTACCCACAGTTGTTCTGGATCGCCCGCGCCCTGTCCCTGGGGCGGGCTTGTTATGCTTGTCCCTATGCTTGATCTTTTTGTCAAATCGGTCACCTGGGAGGCCGAAGGTGTGCTCTCCTATGACCTGCGTGCCCCTGATTTTTCCCCTTTGCCTGCGGCCACGGCCGGTGCCCACATCGACCTGGTGTTGCCCCAAGGCCTGACCCGCAGTTACTCGCTGCTCAATGCGCCGGGGGAAACCGACCGCTACTGGGTGGCGGTGCAAAAAGACCCGCAAAGCCGTGGCGGTTCGAGCTGGATACACCAGCACCTCAAAGCCGGTGACCGGCTGCAGGTGCAGGCCCCACGCAACCACTTTGCTTTGGTGGAAGACCCGTCGCCCGTGGTGCTGATCGCTGGCGGCATTGGCATCACCCCCTTGGTGGCCATGGCCGCGCAACTCAATCAGCGCCAAACCCCTTGGACCCTGTACTACAGCGCGCGCACCCGCGCACGGGCCGCCTTTGTGGGCCACTTGCAAGACCTGCAAGCCGCCTCAGGGGGCTTGGGTCAATTGCATTTGAACTTTGACCAAGAGCCTGGCGGTCAGATGCTGGACCTGGCCGCCATCGTCCATGCCGCGCCCGCCGAGGCCCACTTTTATGCTTGTGGTCCGGCCCCCATGCTGGCGGCCTACCAAACAGCGGCCAGCCAACGCCCGGCCGAGCAAGTGCATTGGGAGCATTTTTCGGCCGCACCGGCGGCCCCGCCTGCGGGTGGTTTCCAGGTGCATTTGGCCCGCAGCGCCCGCAGCTTCACCATTGCACCCGGGGTGAGCATCTTGGACACCTTGCTCGACAACGGCGTGAGCGTGTCTTATTCGTGCATGGAAGGCGTGTGCGGTGCCTGCGAAACCCGCGTCATTGCCGGTGAGGTGGACCACAAAGACCTGATCCTCACGCCCTCAGAGCAGGCCCAAAACAAGACCATGATGATTTGCTGCTCAGGCTGCAAAGGCAGCGAGCTGACCCTGGATTTGTGAACCCCGCTCAAACGCTGGGCAGGGGCAGGGCGGTTTTGTAGCGCACCTGTTTGAGCGCAAAGCTCGAGCGGATTTTCTCAATCCCCGAAATCGGGGTGAGTTGTTCGAGGATGAATTTTTCCAGCGCCGCGATATCGGGCAGGGCCACCCGCATCAGGTAATCGGAGTCGCCCGTCATCAGGTAGCACTCCATCACCTCGTCGTGTTCGGCAATGCGCTGCTCAAACTCGGCCAAAGCGGCTTTGCTTTGTTCTTTCAGGCTGATGCTGATGAACACATTCAGGCCCAGACCGAGCGCGGCGGCATTGGCCAAGGCCACATAACGGTCAATCACCCCGTTGTGCTCCAAGGCCTTGACCCGGGCCAAACAAGGTGAGGGCGATAAATGCACCCGCCGGGCCAACTCCACATTGGACAAAGCGCCATTGGCTTGCAACTCGGCAAGAATGCGTAAATCGGTGGTATCTAGCTTCATGTGCCGAATATTACAAAAATTAAAGCACAAAATTCCATAAATAAGCCGTTCAACCCCCAATTCAATACAAAATTTTGCCGCTGTAGGCCTACCATTTGGCCCATGAACGCACCCCACCCCCTTCCCATCGATCAGTGGACCCACACCTTGGGCGACACCGACCCGGGCGAAACCGCCGAGTGGCGCGATGCCTTTCGTGCGCTGGCCCAAGCCCACGGCCCGGAGCGCGCGCGCTTCATCTTGGACGAGTTGGCGCACCTGGCCCGCGCCGAGCGCATGGGCTGGCAACCCGATCTGGTCACGCCCTACGTCAACACCATTTCGGTGGATCGTCAGCCGGTGTTCCCCGGCGACTTGGCGATGGAGGAGCGCTTGGCCTCATACATGCGCTGGAATGCCTTGGCCATGGTGGTGCGGGCCAACCAGGCCTATGGCGAACTCGGCGGCCACATTGCCAGCTACGCCAGCGCCGCCGATTTGTTTGAAACCGGTTTCAACCATTTCTTTCGCGCCCGCAACGACACCGACCTGGGCGACCTGGTGTTTTTTCAGCCGCACAGCGCACCGGGTGTCTACGCCCGTGCTTTTTTAGAAGGCCGTTTGAGCGAGGCCGATTTGCAGCACTACCGCCAAGAAATTTGTGCGCCGCATGCCCGCACGGGCGAAGGCGCGCGCGGTTTGTCGAGCTACCCCCATCCGTATTTGATGCCCGATTTTTGGCAGTTTCCAACCGGCTCCATGGGCATTGGCCCGATCAGCTCCATCTACCACGCCCGCTTCATGCGCTATTTGGCGCACCGCCAATTGCTCAGCGGTGGCGAGCGCAAGGTGTGGGGTGTGTTTGGTGACGGCGAGATGGACGAGCCCGAATCCATGAGTGCGCTCACCCTGGCCGCGCGCGAGGGTTTGGACAACTTGGTGTGGGTGGTCAACTGCAATTTGCAGCGCCTGGACGGGCCGGTGCGTGGCAATGGGCGCATCATTGATGAGTTGGAAAAGCTCTTCAGCGGCGCGGGCTGGAACGTGGTCAAACTCATTTGGGGCAGCGACTGGGATGGCTTGTTTGCGCGCGACACCACGGGCGCTTTGCCACGGGCCTTTGCCAACACGGTGGACGGGCAAATGCAAACCTTTGCCGCCAAAGACGGGCGCTACAACCGCGACACCTTTTTCGGCCAAAACCCCGACCTGGCCCGCTTGGCCCAGGGCATGACCGATGAGCAGATTGACCGCCTCAAACGCGGTGGGCACGACATGGTCAAGATCCATGCCGCCTACCAAGCGGCGGCGGCCCACCAGGGCCAGCCCACGGTCATCTTGGCCCACACCAAAAAAGGCTATGGCATGGGCAGTGCCGGTCAGGGCAAGATGACCACCCACAGCCAAAAGAAATTTGACGACAGCGACTTGATTGAATTTCGCAACCGCTTTCAATTGCCCTTGAGCGATGAGCAGGCCAAGGGACTGGCCTTTTTGAAGCCCGCCGAGGACAGTGCGGAGATGCGTTATTTGCACCAGCGCCGCCACAGCCTGGGCGGCTATTTGCCCCGGCGTGAAACCGCTTGTGCGGTGGTGCCCGTGCCCGAGTTGGACAGCTACGCCAGCTTTGCCACCCAAGCCGGTGGCAAAGAAATGAGCACCACCATGGCCTTTGTGCGCTTGCTCGGTGCCTTGCTCAAAGACCCGCAACTGGGCCCGCGCGTGGTGCCCATCGTGGCCGATGAGGCCCGCACCTTTGGCATGGCCAATTTGTTCAAGCAAGTGGGCATTTATTCCAGCGTGGGCCAAAAATATGCGCCCGAAGACATTGGTTCGGTGCTCAGTTACCGCGAAGCCATGGACGGGCAAATTTTGGAAGAGGGCATCTCGGAGGCCGGTGCATTGGCCAGTTGGACGGCTGCGGCCACCAGCTACAGCGTGCATGGCTTGGCCATGTTGCCCTTCTATATTTATTACTCGATGTTTGGTTTCCAGCGGGTGGGCGACCAAATTTGGGCGGCTGCCGATCAGCGCGCCAGGGGCTTTTTGCTGGGGGCGACATCGGGGCGCACCACCTTGGGTGGCGAGGGCTTGCAACACCAAGACGGCTCCAGCCATGTGGTGGCCGCCACCATCCCCAACTGCAAAGCCTGGGACCCGGCCTTTGCCGGCGAATTGGCCGTTATCTTGGACCAGGGCATGCGAGAGATGCTCTTCGAGCAGCAAGATGTTTTCTACTACATCACCTTGATGAATGAAAACCATGCCCAACCCGATTTGCCCCCCGGTGTGTCGGCCGATTTGCTGCGGGGCTGTTACCGCTATGCCAGTTGGTCACCCCAGCCGACCGCTGCAACCGGAAAAGCGGCGGGTGGCAAAGCGCCGGCGCGCCGGGTCAGCTTGCTCGGTTCGGGCGCGATCTTGTCCGAGGTGATCAAGGCCGCTGAACTCTTGCTGGCCCAAGGCATTGGGGTTGACGTGTTCAGCATCACCAGTTGGAGCGAATTGGCCCGCCAAGGCCAGGCTTGCGAAGCCGCTGAGCTGGCGGGCGAGGCCCGGGTGGACACGCCTTTCATCACCCAGCAGTTGGCTTTGGGGGATGGCCCCATCATCGCCGCCACCGACTATGTGCGGGCCGTGCCCGAGAGCATCCGCGCCTTTGTGCCCGCTGGGCGCAGCTACACCACCTTGGGCACCGACGGCTTTGGCCGCAGCGACACGCGCAGCCAGTTGCGCCAGTTTTTCAAGGTGGATGCGGCCAGCATTGCGGCCACGGCGCTGCGCCGTTTGGGCTGATCAAGCCGCCTCGGGTTGGCGCATGCGCTCGCGCTGCAACATCACCAGGCCCGAGCCGACCAATAGGGCAATGCCACCCCAGGCCCAAGCGTTGGGGATTTCGCCCCACACCGCGTAGCCCGCGATCAAGGCGTACAACAAGCCGGTGTAGCGAAACGGTGCGACCACGCTCAACTCGCTTTGCCGGGTGGCGCGCACCACCAAGGAGTATGCCGCGCACAGGCACAGGGCGGCCAAAACCAGGTACAGGGCCGACAGGCCATCGACCGCTTGCCAGCTGTGACCGGCGGTGAGGATGCCGCTCATGACCATCGCCGCCACCGCATTGGTTTGGGTGACCAAGGCAGAGGGCACACCCGCTGGAATGCGCCGGGTGATCAGGTCGCGCAAAGCATGCAACAGCGTGCCCCCAACGCACAGCCAGGCGTAGCCATTGAAGGCATCGGCTTGCGGTTGCACCACCATCAACACGCCGCCAAAGCCCATCAGGGTGAGCAGCCAGCGCAGGGCATCGACCCGCTCGCCCAACACCATCACCGCCAACACGGTGATGAACAAAGGGGTGGCCAGGTTGATGGCCGTGGCATTGGCCAAAGGCAAATGCACCAGACCGGCCATGTACACCATCGATGCCACCGCATCGATGCCAGCGCGCCACAGCACCGTGGGGTGGCGCCAGCCGGGCTGCACGCGAAACGCGCCCATGCGCCAGGCCACGGCCGTGAGCACCAGCGAGGCCACGATGCCGCGCAAAAACAAGGATTCAAAAATGCCCAACTGGTTGCTGGCCATCTTGACCAAGGTGTCATTGGTCAAAAAGAAGGCCATGGCCAGGCACATCGCGGCAATGCCTTGGCGGTTGATCATCGCCTGTGACATGGGGCTGGGGGGATTGCTCAATCGGGATCCATCACAAGGCCAAGGAAGGCCCATGATAAATCCCATAAACTCCCCCACCATGGACCCCACCAATGCCCAATTGCGCCGCATCTTGCAAAACTGCCGCTCCATTGCGGTGGTGGGCTTGTCGGCCGATTGGAACCGGCCCAGTTACTTCGCCGCCAAATACATGCAAACCGCGGGCTATACCGTGGTGCCGGTCAACCCCCGCTACAGCGAAGTGCTGGGCCAGCGCTGCTACCCCGACTTGGCCGCGATCGACTTCCCCATCGACATGGTGGACGTGTTTCGCCGCACCGAGGATGTGCTGCCGATTGCCGAGCAGGCTTTGGCCATCGGCGCGCGCTGTTTGTGGCAACAACTGGGGGTGGCCAATGCCCAAGCCGATGCCCTGTGGCTGCAAGCCGGGCGGGATTCGGTGATGAACCGCTGCGTGAAAATTGAGCATGCGCGCTTGTTCGGCGGCCTGCATTGGGCCGGTGTGAACACCCAGGTCATTTCGGCGCAGCGCCCGCACTGAACCCATGGCCGAGCACCGCTTCCAGCCTGAGACCTTGGCCATCCATGCCGGACAAATCCCCGATGCCGCCACCGGCGCGCGGGCCTTGCCCATCTACCAAACCACCAGCTTTGTGTTTGACAGCGCCGAGCATGCGGCGGCCTTGTTCAACTTGCAAACCTTTGGCAATGTGTACAGCCGCTTGTCCAATCCCACCGTGGCGGCTTTGGAGGAGCGGGTGGCGGCCCTGGAGGGAGGGCGCGCCGGCTTGGCTTCGGCCAGTGGCATGGCGGCCGAGACCATGGCCTTGACCACCTTGCTGCAAGCGGGCGACCATGTGGTGGCCGCCGCCGCTTTGTATGGCGGCACGGTGAGTTTGTTGGCGGTGAATTTGCGCAAATTTGGCATTGAATGCACCTTTGTCGATGCCAGCGATGTGTCGGCCGTGGCCGCGGCCATGCAGCCCAACACCCGGGCGGTGTTTGCCGAGTCGCTGGGCAACCCCAGTTTGCAAGTGCTCGATATCGCCGCCGTGGCCGAGGTGGCCCATGCCCATGGCGTGCCGCTGATGGTGGACAACACCGTGGCCTCGCCGTTTTTGTGCAACCCCATCGCTTGGGGGGCCGACGTGGTGATCCATTCGGCCACCAAATATTTGGGCGGGCACGGCACCACCTTGGCCGGTGTGATCGTGGAGTCGGGCCGTTTTCCCTGGGACAACGGCAAATTTCCGGGCATGACCGAACCCTCGGTGGGCTACCACGGTGTGAAGTTTTGGGAAACCTTTGGCGACTTTGCCTTCACCATGCGCGCGCGCATGGAAAACCTGCGCGTGTTTGGGGCCAGCTTGGCCCCCACCAGCGCCTGGCAAATATTGCAAGGCATCGAAACCCTGCCCCTGCGCATGGAGCGCCACTGCCGCAATGCGCTGGCGCTGGCACGCCACTTGCAAAACCACCCCAAGGTCAGTTGGGTGCACTACCCGGGCCTGCCCGATCACCCGCAACACGCCTTGGTGCAAAAACAAATGCGCGCGATTGATGGCGTGGCAGGCGCTTCGGGCTTGCTGGTGTTTGGGGTCAAGGGTGGTTTGCCTGCGGGGGTGCGCTTCATCGAGTCGGCCCGCTTCATGAGCCATTTGGCCAATATCGGCGACACCCGCACCCTGATCATCCACCCGGCCTCCACCACCCACCGCCAGCTCGATGAGGCGCAGCAGCTCAAAGCCGGTGTGCTGCCCGACATGGTGCGCGTGTCGGTGGGCTTGGAGCACATGGACGATATTTTGTGGGACGTTGATCAAGCCCTTGACCAGGTTTGAAGCCGTCCCACCCCCCCACTTTTTGCAGGAGACAAGCATGGCATCCATCTACGAACAACACCTTGATAAAAACCCCGCCAACCATGTGCCGCTGTCACCGGTGAGCTTTGTCGAGCGCAGTGCCGAGGTGTATGGCGATTTGCCCGCCGTCATCCATGGCCAACGCCGCTACAACTGGGCCCAGTTGCGCGAGCGCTCGGCCCGCTTGGCAGCGGCTTTGCAAAGCCTGGGCGTGGGGCGCGGCAGCACCGTCAGTGTGATGTTGCACAACACGCCCGAGATGGTGGAGGTGCATTACGCCGTGCCCGCGCTCAATGCCGTGCTCAATGCCTTGAACACCCGGCTCGATGCCGATCTGATTGCATGGCAGATGAACCATTGCGAGGCCATGGTGCTGATCACCGATACCGAATTTGCGCCCACCATGGATGCGGCTTTGAAGGCCTTGCGCGAGGTGCATGGTCGCAACGTGACCGTGATCGATGTGAGCGACTCCGAGTACACCGGGGAGGGGGCGCTGCTGGGCGACTGGGGCTATGAGGACTTGCTGGCCAAGCACCCGCCGCTGGCGCACCTGCCAGGCCCGGCTGACGAGTGGGACGCGATTGCGGTGTCCTACACATCGGGCACCACCGGCGACCCCAAGGGCGTGGTGACCCACCACCGGGGCGCTTATTTGAATGCGGTGTGCAATGCCGCCACCTGGACCATGCCGCACTTTCCGCGCTATTTGTGGACCCTGCCCATGTTCCACTGCAATGGCTGGTGCTTCCCCTGGACCGTGGCCATGCTCGGCGGCACCCATGTGTGCTTGCGCAAAGTGGAGGCCGGTGCGATTTTGCAAGCCATGCGCGAGCACGGGGTGAACCACTACTGCGCGGCCCCCATCGTGCACAACCTCATCATCCAAGCCGATCCGGCTTTGCGCGAAGGTGTGCCGCGCGGCGTGCGTGGCATGGTCGCAGGCGCTGCGCCACCGGCGGCCATGATCGAGGGCATGGCCCAAATTGGTTTTGACATCACCCATGTGTATGGCCTGACCGAGGTTTATGGGCCTGCCGCCGGTGCGGTCAAGCGCGACAGCTGGGCCCAGGCCGATCTGTCTGAGCAAGCCCGGCTCAATGGCCGCCAAGGCGTGCGCTACGAACTGCAAGAGGGCATGACGGTGATGGACCCCGAGCGCATGCAAGAGGTGCCCGCCGATGGGCAGACCATGGGCGAGATCATGTTCCGCGGCAACATCGTGATGAAGGGCTACCTGAAAAACCCCAGCGCCACCCAAAAAGCCTTTGAGGGCGGTTGGTTCCACACCGGCGATCTGGCGGTGATCGAAAGCGACCGCTATGTGAAGATCCGCGACCGCAGCAAGGACATCATCATCTCGGGCGGCGAGAACATCAGCCCGCTGGAGGTGGAGGATGCTTTGTACCGCCACCCGGCGGTGATGGCCTGTGCGGTGGTGGCCAAGCCCGATCCCAAGTGGGGCGAAACACCCTTGGCCTTTGTCGAGCTCAAAGCCGGTGCCCAGGTCAAGGCCGAAGACCTGGTGGCCCATTGCCGTGGTTTATTGGCCGGCTACAAGGTGCCGCGCGAAGTGCGCTTTGAGCCCATCCCCAAAACCTCGACCGGCAAGATCCAAAAATTTGTTTTGCGCGAGCGCGCCCAGTCCACCCAGGCCTTGGCCTGATCCGACTTGGGTTAAATTGCCGGTCTTCATCCATCGCCACCCACAAGGAAGCCCATGTCATTGCCCGTCACCCAGCACAGCGAACGGTTCGCCACCATTGGTCAATTGATGCCCGAGGACATGGCCGCAGTGGCCGCCATGGGTTTTCAAAGCGTGATCAACAACCGCCCCGATGGCGAAGGCGGCCCCGATCAACCCACCACGGCCCAAATGGCCCAGGCGGCCCAGGCCGCTGGACTGACTTACGCTTACCTGCCGGTCATCCCCGGCATGATCACCCCCGACCAAGCGCGCGCCTTCGCCCAGTGGTTGGGCCAGCAAAGCGGACCGGTGCTGGCGTTTTGCCGCTCGGGTGCGCGCTCGACCCAGTTGCGCGAGATGGCCCGCGCCTTCGAATGAACGGGCCAACCCGCCACCTCGGGCGGCAGGGCTGATGCCCGGTTTGCGCTGGCCCAGTTGGTGGCGGGCCGATCAGCGTCGGCATTGGGCGGGCGATGCCCTGGCCGGAGCGGTGGTGACGGTGCTGGTGATTCCACAAAGCCTGGCTTACGCCATGCTCGCCGGTTTGCCGCCCACCATGGGTTTGTATGCCAGCGTGTGGCCGGTGTTGGCGTATGCCTTTTTGGGCAGCAGCCAGGTGTTGGCCGTGGGCCCGGTGGCGGTCACCTCGTTGATGACGGCCAGTGCCTTGTTGCCGTTGGCCGTGGCGGCTTCGCCCGAATATGTGGCCCTGGCCATGGGCCTGGCCTTGTTGTCGGGGTTGATGCTCACCCTGGCCGGGGTGTTGCGCTTGGGGTTCTTGGCTTATTTTTTGAGCCAACCGGTGATCAGTGGTTTTGTCACCGGCGTGGCGATATTGATCGCCATCGGCCAGTTGCCAGGCCTGCTGGGCTTGACCATCGAGGGGCGTGGCGTGGCCAATACCTTGGTGGGCGTGTGGGCCCAATGGGCGCAGGTGCACCGGCCCACCGCGGCCCTGGGTTTGGCTTCTTTGGCCATCTTGTGGTGGGCCCGCACCCATTTGGCCCGTGTCTGGGGGCGCTGGGCAGGTTCGCCTGCTGTGGGTTTGTGGCTGGCCCGCATGGCCCCCTTGGCCGTGGTGTTGCTGGCCACCTTCATCGTGGTGCAAACCGGCGGCGCCACCGGGCTGGGTGTGGCCGTGGTGGGTCCGATTGAGCCGGGTCTGCCTTCATGGCAGTTGGTGCATTTGGATGGCCCGCAATGGCTGTCGCTGTGCGTGCCCGCTCTGCTGATCGCCCTGATCGGTTTTGTGGAGAGTGTCTCGCTGGCCCAGGCCTATGCGATTGAGCGGCAGCAGCGCTTGGAGCCCGATCGCGAATTGATGGGCTTGGGTGTGGCCAATGTTCTCAGCGGCTTGAGCGGTGGCTACAGCGTGGCCGGGGGGTTTTCGCGCACCGTCATCAATGCCTCGGCCGGTGCCCAAACGCCCATGGCCAGCGTGGTCGCGGCGCTGCTCATGGCCTTGGTGATGCTGGGCTTTTCACAGGCTTTTGAGGTGTTGCCGGTGGCCGTGTTGTCGGCCTCTATTTTTGTGTCGGTGCTGACCCTGGTGGATGTGCAAACCCTGCGCCAGGCATGGCGCTACGACAAGGCCGATGCCTGGAGTTGGTTGGCCACATTTTGGGGTGTGCTGGTGGCCGGTGTGGAGCTGGGCATTGGCATGGGGGTGGTGTTGTCGCTGGCCGTGCTGGTGTGGCGCAGCAGCCGGCCCCACATGGCCGTGGTCGGGCGCATCGAGGGCACCGAGCACTTTCGCAACATCGATCGCCACCGGGTGCAAACCTTGGCGGGTCTGATCGCTTTGCGGGTCGACGAGAGTTTGTTTTTTGCCAATGCCGCGGCCTTGGAGGAAAAGGTGTCGCAGTTGTTGGCCCAGCACAGCGACACGCGTGCTTTGTTGCTGATTTTGTCGGCGGTCAACCGCATCGACACCACCGCTTTGATGATGCTCGATGGGTTGGAGCGCAGTTTGGCCCTCAAGGGCGTGCAAATGAGTTTGGCCGAGGTCAAGGGCCCGGTGATGGACCGCTTGGGGCAAACCGATTTGGGGCGGCGCTTGGCCAGCCGCATCTACCTCAGCACCAACGAGGCCTTCAACGCCCACCGTTGAAGTCGGCCAAGGCGCGCGCCATGCGGCTGACAAACCCCGGAAAGTGGGCAGGATTGATCCAGCGCACCACCACCACGGCTTGGTGGGCGGGCTCGATCCAAACGTAATTGCCGCCCGCGCCAAACATGAACTGGCTGGCCTCGCTCGCCCCCGGAAAGGCTTCGCCTTTGGGGTTGAGCCAATTGAGCCATCCGTAAAACGGGGCCAGGGGCTGGGGTTGGCGCATGCGGGCCAACCAAGCCGGGGAGATCAGCGATTGCGATTGGCCTTGGATGGACCATTGCCCTTGGTTGAGCACCAACTGGGCGATGCGTGCCTGGTCGCTGCTGCTGATGCACACGCCGCCACCCCAATGGCTGCCCCCTGGCACCGAGGCCACGCGCGCTGCCGCCTGGCCCGCACGGGCGGGCAAGTCCACCCATGATTGTTCGTAGCCCTCCCAGCGAAAACCTTGTCCGCCGCCAATGGGGTGAAGCAGGCTTTGTTCAAACACCTGCGGCAAGGCTTGGCCAAACAAGTGCAGCAAGGCCAGCGACAACTGGTTGATGCGCACATCGTTGTACTCCCAGTAGGTGCCGGGCGGTTGCAAAGGGCGGGCATCGCCTTTTTGGCCCTGCACGGGCTTGGGGTCGAGCACCAGTTTGCGGTAGCGATCGACCTGATCGAGGATGCCAAAGCAGCTGCCTTCCCACTCGCTGGTTTGGCCCAGCAAATGCGACCAGGTGACTAAGCGGTTGTGGGGGCTGTCAAAGCCGATGCCGGGCAGGCGCTGCACCACGGGCTCATCGGGATCGGGCAACAGGCCGCGATCATGGGCCACACCCGCGAGCAGTGCCAAATAGGTTTTGGCCACACTGAAGGTTTGGTCGGCCCGCTCGGGCTCGCCCCAAGACTGGCGCACTTCACCGCCGACCCACACCTGGCCCGACACCGGCCCGCGCGGGTGCACCGGGCCGTGCAAGCGGTTCCAAGGCGCTGGGTCGTCGTGGTGCACGCCATAGCGCAGGGGTTCTGCATGGGGGTCGCGGGTCCAATCCACCTCATGCGCTTGGGCATGGGCGATGGCTTGATCAAAGACAGACATGGTGGCAATCAAAGGAGGTGATGGATGATTTTGTCATGTGCACGACAAGGCCTTCACAGACCCCTGTGTCACAATTGATCACATTCGATCACGCAGAGATACAAAAATGAAAATTTGGTCATGGGCCTTGGTATTCACCTTGGCAGGGGGGGTGGGGATGTCGCAGGCACAAAGCCCCAACAGCGCCGACAAAAAACGTTTTTTTGAGTTGTCTTATGGCTACTCGCCCGCCGGTGATGTGACCACCGGGCCTTTCACAGTGCCTGGCTTGGGCACCATGACCGCCAACGCCCAGTACGGGGTCAGCCAAACCTATGCGCTCAATTACGGTTGGCGCCAGCCCTATGGCTGGCCGGTCGATGTGTCGCTCTGGATCAGCCAATTGCAAACACCGTTCAATGGCGTGAACATTGCAAGCGTGGGCCAAAGCTTGCCGCTGTCCAAGCGCACCTTGGCCAATACCTATGCGCTGGCGCTGGAGCGCGATGTGTGGCGCAACACCGATTGGGTGTTGCAAGTCGGTGGCATGCTCGGTCAAATGGACTTGATCGATGCCGACAGCAAAGGCACCACCTGGGGCTTGTCGCTGGGGGCGCGTTACCAGCCCCATACCCCGTGGTTTGCCAGCGCCAAGCTGCGCTATGCATCGGTGCCCGAGTCCAAAATCAAAGACTATGCCGCTTCGATTGGCACCCTTGATGTGCCGCGCACCAATATGCCCACCTTGCACCTGGGTTGGGGCTGGTCTTACTGAGGGCTTTGCGCCGCTATCATGGGCGCAACACCTGACCGCGCCTTGGGCGTGGGTCAAACCCTTTTGAGGCCCAGACCATGGACAAGCTCACGCTGAGCATTGCTTTTTCAGACAACGAGCGCACCCGCCCCATCGCCCAAGGGCGGCATCACCCGCAAGGGGTCCGGCTGCTGCCCACCGTCGTTTTTCCCTCCGAGATGTTTTGGCGACAACTCAAATACCGTGACTTTGATGTGTCGGAGATGTCGCTGTCGTCTTTGATCATTGCCACCGCGCGTGGCGACAACAGCTGGGTGGCCTTGCCCATTTACACCTCGCGCAAGTTTTTCCACACCAATATCTTGGTGCGTGCCGATAAAGGCATTCGCACACCGCAAGACCTGCGGGGCAAGCGGGTGGGCGTGCCCGAGTACCAGCAGACCGCTGCCCTGTGGTCGCGTGGCATCTTGGCCCATGAGTTTGGTGTGCAAGCCCAAGACCTGGAGTGGTTCATGGAGCGCGGGCCCGAGAAAAGCCATGGCGGGGTCACCGGTTTCAAGCCTCCAGCGGGCGTGCGCTTGAACACCATTGATCCGAAAACCAACATCGGTGAGATGCTGCTCAACGACCAGCTCGATGCCACCTTGTTGTACCTGAGCAGCCCCAACCTGGTGGACCGCAGCACCATTGATTTGAATGCCCACCCCATCATCCAGCCGCTGTTTCCCGACCCGCGCGCGGAAGGGCGGCGGTACTTTGCCAAGACAGGTATTTACCCGATCAACCACACGGTGGTGATCAAGCGCGAGTTGTACGAGCAGCACCCATGGTTGGCCCTCAACCTGTATCACTGCTTCATGGCCGCCAAGCACGAGGTGGAGCAGGAAACGGCCCACACACTGCAAGACTACTTGGACACCGGTTTGATCGATCCTGCCGTGCAATCGGCCATGCAACGCGACCCCAAGTCGTATGGCATGAAGTCTTCGCGCCCGGTGGTCGAGACCATTGCCCGCTATGTGCACGAGCAAGGCCTGACCGATCGCGTGGTGCAGGTGGAAGAAATGTTTGCCCCCTCCACCTTGGAGGTTTGAAACCCGATGGAGAGCCCAATGGTCAACCCTTTGCGCGTGGTCACCCAAGACCAAATGCCTGCCGATTGCCCTGCGGTGGCGGTGGCGGTGGTGGGCGGTGGTGCGTGTGGGCAGGTGTGCGCGATTCGGCTGCGCCAACTTGGTGTGGAAGTGGTGGTGCTCGAGCGCGACGCACAGCCCAGCGGCTCGACCGCCTTGTCCTCCGGTTTCATCCCAGCGGCGGCCACCCAGGTGCAGCGCGCGCAAGGCATTGAAGACTCGGTGGCCCAGTTTGAGCAAGACATCCAAAACAAAGCCCATGGCCAGGCCGCGCCCCATTTGGTCCATGCCTATGCCGTGGCCGTGGCCCAAGCCATCGATGGCTTGGTAGAAATGGGTTTGCGCTTGGAGGTCTTAAGTGGTTTTCTGTACCCAGGCCATTCGGCCCTGCGCATGCATGCCACGCCTGAGCGCTCAGGCTCGGCCCTGATGGCCCAGTTGCAAAACCTGTCCCAGCGCGAAGGGGTGGATGTGTTGACCCAAGCTTTGGTGCGCGAGTTGTGGATGGACCGGCAAGGTCGCGTCATTGGCGTGGGCTATGAACGACCCGATGGGCAAATGGAGCACCTGGCTTGCCAAGCCTTGGTGCTGGCCTGCAATGGCTATGGGGGCAATCCGCAAATGCTGCGCCAATGGTTGCCCGAAATGGCCGATGCCGTGTTTGCCGGGCACACCGGCAACGATGGCAGCGCCATTGCCTGGGGCCAACAAATGGGGGCCCGCTTGGCCGATATGGGGGCCTACCAGGGGCATGGCTCCTGGGCCATGCCGCAAGGGGCTTTGATCTCATGGGGCTTGATGATGGAAGGCGGCATCCAAATCAACCAAAGCGGCGACCGGTTTCACGATGAAACCCAAGGGTATTCAGAGGCGGCCACCCATGTGCTGGCTCAGCCCGGCGGCATGGCTTGGAATTTGTTTGATGACCCTGTGTTGCGCTTTGCCCAAGACTTTCCAGATTTCCGCGATGCCCAAGCCGCTGGCGCGGTGCGCAGCAGTGGCGACCTGGCGCAATTGGCGCAATGGGTGGGCTGTGATGTGCAACGCCTGCAAGCCACCTTGAGCGCCATGGTGCCGGGGCAAACCGATGCCTTGGGCCGGCGCATTGAGCGGGTGTTGCAAGCGCCTTATCACCTCATCAAAGTGACCGGTGCGCTGTTCCACACCCAAGGCGGTTTGGACATCAACGACCAATGCCAGGTGTTGTCGGAACATGGCCAGCCCTGGCCCAATTTGTTCGCGGGCGGGGGTGCGGCCAGAGGCGTTTCGGGCAATGCGGTGTGGGGCTATTTGTCGGGCAACGGCTTGCTCAGTGCCTTTGCCAGTGGTTGGATTTGCGCCAACCAAGCGGCGGCTTTGGTGCGCTGATTCAGTGCTGGCTGGCCCGCAGCAGGGCCATCACTTCGCTGGTGGTTTGCACATCGCCAAAATTGAGCAAAAACGAATCCAAACTGGCGGTGTGTTCTTGCGGGGTGAAGGCTGAGCACGCGTCCGAAACCATCACGGTTTTGTAGTTCAGCATCATGGCATCGCGGGCGGTGGACTCGCAGCACACATTGGTGGCGGTGCCAGCGATCAGCAAGGTATCGATGCCTTCTTTTTGCAACCGTTCGTGCAGGTCACTGGAGCCTTGGATGAAGGCGCTGTAGCGGGTTTTGGGCACCTGCCAATCGCTGGGCTGGGTTTGCAGGTCGGCGTACAAAGCATGGCCGTCGTGACCGGCCGCCATGGTTTTGCTGCGCAGTTGGAGGCCAGCGGGCGACGACAAATGTTCATGGAAGTGGGACCAGCTGTGCAAGGACTCCTCGGTGAAGGTGTTGAGGATCCACACCACCGTGCCGCCTTTGTGGCGCAAGGCCTCGGCCAGGCGGTTGATCGCGCCACAGGTGGCCGCTGCTGCGGGCACCCAGGCATGCCCCGCCCCTTGTTTGACAAAGGCGTTTTGCATGTCCACCACCACCAAAGCGGTGCGCTGGGGGGCCATGTGGGTGAAGGCATGCAGTTGGCCGCGCCGCGCCACCACGCGGGCTTGTAATTCGGCGGAAGGGATGTAGTCGCTCATGGGGCACTCCTGACCCTGCAAAGGGCACAAAAAACCCCGCAGAAGCGGGGTGGTTGGATCAGCGCTTGTTCAGGGCGACGACATCGCGGCGTTCGGCACCAGTGAACAACTGGCGTGGGCGGCCAATTTTGTATTCGGGGTCGCCAATCATTTCGTTGAGTTGGGCGATCCAGCCCACGGTGCGGGCCAGGGCAAAAATACCGGTGAACAAATTCACGGGAATGCCAATCGCGCGCTGCACGATGCCCGAGTAAAAGTCCACATTGGGGTAGAGCTTGCGCGACACAAAGTAATCGTCTTCGAGGGCGATTTTTTCCAGGGCCTTGGCCAGTTTGAACAAGGGGTCGTTCTCCAGTCCCAGTTCATGCAGCACTTCGTTGCAAGTCTCTTGCATGAGTTTGGCGCGGGGGTCGTAGTTTTTGTAAACACGGTGACCAAAACCCATCAGCTTGACGCTGGAGTTTTTGTCTTTGACCTGGTTCATGAACTCACCAACCTTGGCCACGCCACCCATTTTCTGGATGTCTTCCAGCATGTTCAGGCAGGCTTCGTTGGCACCGCCGTGGGCAGGGCCCCACAAGCAGGCCACACCGGCGGCGATGGCGGCAAATGGGTTGGTGCCCGATGAACCGCACAAACGCACGGTGGAGGTGGAAGCGTTTTGCTCGTGGTCGGCATGCAAGATGAAGATGCGGTCCAAGGCGCGCTCGAGCACCGGGCTGACTTTGTATTCTTCGCACGGGTTGCCAAACATCATGCGCAAGAAGTTGCCGGCATAGCTCAGGTCATTTTTCGGGTACATGAAGGGCTGGCCCACGCTGTACTTATAGGCCATGGCCACCAAGGTGGGCATTTTGGCGATCAAGCGAATGGCGGCAATTTCGCGGTGTTCGGCATTGTTGATGTCGGTGCTGTCGTGGTAGAAGGCCGACAAGCCACCGATCAAGCCGGTGAGCACGGCCATGGGGTGGGCATCACGGCGAAAGCCACGCAGGAAAAACTGCATTTGCTCGTGCACCATGGTGTGGTTGGTGACCAAGGAGGTGAACTGGGTTTTCTTTTGGGCATTGGGCAATTCACCGTACAGCAGCAGGTGGCAGGTTTCCAAAAAGTCGCACTGGGTGGCCAATTGCTCGATCGGGTGACCGCGGTAGAGCAACTCGCCTTTGTCGCCATCGATGTAGGTGATGGCCGATTGGCACGATGCCGTGGACAAAAACCCGGGGTCGTAGGTGAACATGCCGGTTTGGCCATAAAGCTTGCGGATGTCGACCACATCGGGACCGATGGTGCCCTTGTAAACCGGCATTTCGATGCCGGGCTGACCGTTGCTGAAAGACAGGGTGGCTTTGTAGTCCGCGATTTTCATGGTGTTATTCCTGAACAGAGGGGGAAACGGAAGGGGTGGGTGGGGTAGTGGTGCGCAACATGTGCAGCACCGCCGTGAAATTTGCCGATGCGCCCTCGGGCACAGGGGTGCGATGGAGCAGCAAATCGAGCAATTCGTTGTCTGACAGGTCCATCAACTCGGTCAAGCCTTGGGCTTGGAATTCGGTCAAGCTGTGGGCATGGCGCAAGAAAAACCGCTCGATAAACAAGTCGTTTTCCAGCAGACCACGCCGGCAGCGCCAACGCAGTTTGCTCAAAGCCCGTTCACCAATCCAGTCAGGCTGGGTGGCAGGGGCATGGGCAACGGCATTCATGCGCTGGAGCTCAGACCGTGCGGCGAACCATCAACTCTTTGATCTTGCCAATCGCCTTGGTCGGGTTCAAACCTTTGGGGCAAACATCGACGCAGTTCATGATGGTGTGGCAGCGGAACAAACGGTAGGGGTCTTCCAGGTTGTCCAGCCGCTCGGCGGTGGCATGGTCGCGGCTGTCGGCGATGAAGCGATAGGCCTGCAACAAACCAGCGGGGCCGACAAATTTGTCGGGGTTCCACCAAAACGAGGGGCAGCTGGTGGAGCAGCTGGCGCACAAAATGCACTCATACAAGCCATTGAGCTCGTCGCGTTCCTCGGGGGACTGCAAGCGCTCTTTTTCCGGCGGCATGGTTTCGTTGACCAGGTAGGGCTTGATGGAGTTGTATTGCTTGAAGAACTGGGTCATGTCCACGATCAGGTCGCGGATGACGGGCAGGCCCGGCAGGGGTTTGAGCACAATTTCACCCGGCAAGCTGAGCATATTGGTCAGGCAAGCCAAACCATTTTTGCCGTTGATGTTCATGGCATCGGAGCCACACACGCCTTCGCGGCAAGAACGGCGAAACGACAGGGTCGGGTCTTGGGCCTTGATCTTCATCAGCGCGTCGAGCAGCATGCGCTCGTGGCCGTCCAACTCAACCTCGATGGTTTGCATGTAGGGCTTGGCATCGCGCTCGGGGTCGTAGCGGTAAATCTTGAAGGTGCGTTTCATGGTGTCTTTTCGTCCGTGAAGTGAGACCGATGGAATGGATGGGGCAGGGCTCAGAAGGTGCGCACTTTGGGCGGCACACTCTCAACGCTCAAGGGGGTGAGCTTGACCGGTTTGTAGGTCAGGCTGTTGGTGGCGCTGTGCCACAAGGTGTGCTTGAGCCAGTCGGTGTCGTTGCGGCCGGCGGCATGCTCGGGGGTGTCGCCATAGTCGTTGACGGTGTGGGCACCACGGCTTTCATGGCGCGCTGCGGCCGACTCCATGGTGGACTGGGCGCACTCGATGAGGTTTTCCACTTCCAAGGCCTCGATGCGGGCGGTGTTGAACACCTTGGAGGTGTCTTTGAGGCCAATGTGCTTGACGCGCTCGCGCAAAGCGGCGATTTTTTTCACCCCTTCGTCCATGCTGGCTTGGGTGCGGAAAACACCGGCATGCAATTGCATGCAAGCGCGGATGTCGTTGGCCACGTCTTGGGCGTATTCGCCGGTTTGGTTGCCATCGAGCCTGGCCAAACGCGCCAGCGACAAATCGGCCGCATCGGCAGGCAAGCGCTTGTGGTGTTTGTTTTTGAGGTTGAAGTCAACGATGTGGTTGCCAGCGGCTTTGCCAAACACCAACAGGTCGAGCAGCGAATTGGTGCCCAAGCGGTTGGCACCGTGCACCGATACGCAAGAGCATTCGCCCACCGCATACAAACCATTGACCACGGCATTGTGGTCGTTGGCCGTTTGGGTGACCACTTGGCCGTGGATGTTGGTGGGGATGCCGCCCATTTGGTAATGGATGGTTGGGATCACGGGGATTGGCTCTTTGGTGATGTCGACGTTGGCAAAGTTGTGGCCAATTTCGAACACCGAAGGCAAGCGCTTCATGATGGTCTCGGCACCGAGGTGGTCGAGTTTGAGGTGCACATAGTCTTTGTTGGGGCCACAGCCGCGGCCTTCTTTGATTTCCTGGTCCATGCAGCGCGACACAAAGTCGCGCGGTGCCAGGTCTTTCAAGGTGGGGGCATAGCGTTCCATGAAACGCTCACCCAGGCTGTTGAGCAAAATTGCGCCTTCGCCACGGCAACCTTCGGTCAACAACACGCCCGCGCCGGCCACGCCGGTGGGGTGGAACTGCCAAAACTCCATGTCCTCCAGGGGAATGCCGGCACGCGCGGCCATGCCCAAACCGTCGCCGGTGTTGATGAAGGCATTGGTCGAGGCGGCAAAAATGCGACCGGCACCGCCGGTGGCCAACAACACGGTTTTGGCCTCCAGGATGTACATCTCGCCGGTTTCCATCTCCAATGCGGTCACACCGACCACATCGCCTTCGGCATCGCGGATCAGGTCCAGCGCCATCCATTCCACAAAGAAGGTGGTATTGGCTTGCACGTTTTGCTGGTACAGGGTGTGCAGCATGGCGCGACCGGTGCGGTCGGCTGCGGCACAGGCGCGTTGCACCGGTTTTTCGCCGTAGTTGGCGGTGTGGCCGCCAAAGGGGCGTTGGTAAATCGTGCCATCGGGGTTGCGGTCAAACGGCATGCCCATGTGCTCGAGCTCGTACACCACCTTGGGTGCTTCGCGGCACATGTATTCGATGGCATCTTGATCGCCCAGCCAGTCGGAACCCTTGATGGTGTCGTAGAAGTGGTAGTGCCAGTTGTCTTCCGACATATTGCCCAAGGACGCACCAATGCCGCCTTGCGCGGCCACCGTGTGAGAGCGGGTGGGAAACACCTTGGAGAGCACGGCCACGTTCAGGCCAGCACGCGCCAATTGCAGCGAGGCACGCATGCCTGAGCCACCGGCACCGACAATGACCACATCGAACCTGCGTCGGGCGATGGAACTTGAACTAGACATGGGTCACAGCCTCCAGAGAACTTGAATCGCCCAGCCGGTGCACGACACCAACCAGACCAGGGTGAAAATTTGCAGGCCCAGGCGCACGGCCACCGGCTTGACGTAATCCATCCAAATGTCACGCACGCCCACCCAGATGTGATAGGCCATGGCCACAATGATGGAGAAGGTCAAGGCCTTCATCCATTGGCTGCTGAAAATGCCAGCCCATTTGTCGTAACCGATGGGTCCACTGCCCCAAACCAGTTGAAACAACACCAACAAGGTGAACAAGGCCATCAGGCCCGCGGTGATGCGCTGGGCCAACCAGTCGCGCAGCCCGTAATGGGCACCGACCACCACACGTTTGGATCCGTAATTGACAGACATTTTGGTTTTCCTTGGGTTCAGTACAGGCCAAACAACTTGGCACCCAAAATCACGGTCAGTGCGATCGAGATGCTCAGTGTGGCGATGGCCGAAGAGCGGCCAAACTCTTTGCTGACCGCATGCTGCACGTCCATGTAAATGTGGCGAATGCCAGCAATCAGGTGGTGCAAATAGGCCCAGATCAGGGCCAAGACCACCAATTTGATGAACCAACCCGGGACAAAACCCAGGCCGACATTGAAGGCGTACTTGAACTTGGCAAATGAAATTTCAGACGAAACCGACTTGTCAAACATCCAAATGATGAAGGGCAACAGCAAGAACATCAAGGCACCGCTGATGCGGTGCAAGATGGACACCCAGCCAGCAGGTGGCAGGCGGTAGGTGGGCAAATCGCTGAGGGCATTGATGTTGCGAAACTCGGGCCGTTTGGGGGCTGTCTCGGTCATGGGGTGCAGTCCTGGTCAAAAGTGGTGGGTGACAAAAGCTGTTTTTCGAATCGTCAAATTCTATTTCACGACAAACGGCTGACAAGAAGATTGCATCTCAGATTCAGAACAATTGATTGCGGTAATGGTGCAGGTCGGTGCGGTAGAGGCCGCGCCGCAACTCCATGGGCAGGTCGTTGTAGGTGAAGGCCACCCGCTCAACGCTCAGCAATGGGGTGGTTGCGCTCACTTGCAGGCATTGTGCCTGTTGTTCATCGGGCAAAACGGCTTTGAGTCGTTCGTCAGCGCGCACCATGCTGATGCCAAATTCGGCTTCGAACAAGGCATACATGGGGCCTTGCGAGGCGGCCAAGCGCTCTGCACTGAGGCCTTTGAAGCGGTCACCGGGCAACCACAGGTCTTCCAAAATGGTGGGCACACCGCCAAAGCCCAAGATGCGCCGCACTTGGATGACGGCTTCGCCGGTGCGCAAGGCCAGGGCACGGGCCACATCGGCATTGGCACGTGCGCGCTTGCAAGACAAGATGCTGCGCTCGGCCGACCCTTGGTTTTGCAGGTTGCCGTGATCGGGTTGCAGTTTGAGAAACCTGAATTGAAATCTTTCTTCTGCGTGGGTGGCGACAAACGTGCCCTTGCCTTGGCGGCGCACCAAGAGGTTTTCGGTGGCCAATTCATCGATGGCCTTGCGCACCGTGCCCTGGCTGACTTTGAAGCGGGCGGCCAGGTCCATTTCGCTGGGAATGGCTTCACCAGGCTTCCACTCGCCGCCTTGCAGACTTTGCAGGATCAAACCCTTGATTTGTTGGTACAGCGGGCTGAAAGCGGGGGCGGGGCCGGGCGCAACCAACAGCCCTGGTATTTCACTGGCAAAAGCGGTGGCAGGTGTGTGGGTGGCGTTGGGCATGGGGCGGCTTGGGCCAGGGTGTCAGCCCTGTGTCATGGCCCCATCTTATCTTATATAAGACATAAGACAAACCCTGCCTGTGCGCTTTTGCGGGTACACTCTTTTTTCAATTGTTTCACTCACCATCTGGAGCCTCCACCATGAGCAAAAAGCCCGTTCGCGTCGCCGTCACCGGGGCCGCAGGCCAAATCGGTTACGCCTTGTTGTTTCGCATTGCCGCTGGCGAAATGCTGGGCAAAGACCAACCGGTCATCCTGCAACTGCTGGAAATCCCTGACGAAAAGGCCCAAAAAGCGCTCAAAGGCGTGATGATGGAGTTGGATGACTGCGCGTTTCCGCTGCTGGCTGGCATGGAAGCCCACAGCGATGCCAAAACCGCCTTCAAAGACACCGACTACGCCTTGTTGGTGGGTGCGCGTCCCCGCGGCCCGGGCATGGAACGCGCCGATTTGCTGGCCGCCAATGCACAAATTTTCACCGCCCAGGGCAAGGCCTTGGATGCGGTGGCCTCGCGCAACGTCAAGGTCTTGGTGGTGGGCAACCCCGCCAACACCAACGCCTACATCGCCATGAAGAGCGCGCCCAGCCTGCCCTCCAAGAACTTCACCGCCATGCTGCGCTTGGACCACAACCGCGCATTGAGCCAAATCGCCGCCAAGACCGGCAAGCCTGTGGCAGACATCCAAAAGCTCGCGGTCTGGGGCAACCATTCGCCCACCATGTATGCCGATTACCGTTTCGCCACCATCGGCGGACAGTCGGTGAAAGACATGATCAACGACCAAGAATGGAATGCCAATGTGTTTTTGCCCACGGTGGGCAAGCGTGGCGCGGCCATCATTGAAGCGCGTGGCTTGTCGTCGGCGGCCTCGGCGGCCAATGCGGCGATCGATCACATGCGCGATTGGGCCCTGGGCACCCAGGGTCAATGGGTCACCATGGGCATTGCCTCCCTTGGCTGGTATGGCATTCCCAAAGATGTCATGTTTGGCTTCCCCGTCACCTGCGAAGGCGGTGAATACAAGGTGGTCGAAGGCTTGCCCATCGACGCGTTCAGCCAAAGCTGCATTGACAAAACCTTGAAAGAGTTGACCGACGAGCAAGCGGGCGTGGCCCATTTGCTTGGATGAAACACCCGCGCGAGGTTTTGCTCGGTGCGCAGGCGGCGACCGTTCGCCTGCCTGTCTGTGACCATTACAGCGGCGTACCCGCGCGCATGCAAAAGAGCTTGCAGTTGCAAGCCGAGATGATGCAAGAGTTCGGGGTTTGCGTTTTTGATGCAACCCTCGATTGCGAGGATGGTGCGCCGGTGGGTGGCGAGGCCGAGCAAGCGGCGCTTGTCAGTGAGTTGGCCTTGTCAGCCGTGCCAGGCGCGCGCGTGGGGGTGCGGGTGCATCCTGTGGACCACCCATCGTTTCATGATGACGTGTCCACCATTGTGGGCCGTGCGGGTCATCGACTGAGCCACCTCATGGTGCCCAAGGTCGAATCGGTGCAGGATGTGGCGCAAGCCGTTCAAGCCACGGCTGCGGCCGGAGCCCCCGAATTGCCCCTGCACGTTTTGCTGGAGTCGCCCGCCGCTGTTGCGCAAGCGTTTGACATTGCCGCACACCCTCGGGTGGCCTCCATCAGTTTTGGTTTGATGGATTTTGTCTCTGCCCATGGCGGGGCCATCCCGTCCTCGGCCATGGGTTTGCAAGGCCAATTCACCCATGCTTTGGTGCTGCGGGCCAAATTGGAAATTGCTTCTGCCTGCCATGCCCATGGCAAAGTGCCCTCGCATTGCGTGGTGACCGAATACAGCGATCTGTCTGCGGTGCAAATGGCCGCCAGACGGGCCAGCCAGGAACTGGGCTATACCCGAATGTGGAGCATCCACCCGGCCCAAATTCGACCGATATTGGCGGCCATGTCGCCCGATGAGGCCGAAGTGGCCAAGGCCTGTGAAATCATTTTGGCCGCCCAAGCCCAAGAATGGGCACCCATCAGCCACCTGGGGCAATTGCATGACCGGGCCAGCTACCGCTATTTTTGGCAGGTGTTGGAGCGGGCCCATGCCACTGGGCACAATATGCCGATGCAATTGGCTCATTTTCTTAACCAGTGAACAGGCGGTCAGCATGGGCAAATGGATTGTGGCGATGATGGTGTGGGCTCATGCGGTGTCCTGGGCGCAGCCCGCTGCACCGACCAACGCCGCCAAAACCAAAAACCCACCGGCCAAGGTGCGTGCACAAGCCAAACCCAAGCCAGACATCCAGCCAGCCATCAGCCAGCCTGAAGCCCCGTTGGCGCAAGACTTGATGCCCCTGGCCGAGCAAGTTCAAACTGGCAAGATGGTGTGCGAATTCACCACCATTGAAGTCACTCCGCACCCCCAAGCCCAGGGTTACTTTGTGTTGCGCTTGGGCCATCACCACTATGTGATGGCACCGGTGGCCACCCAAACCGGTGCACTGCGCCTGGAAGACCTCAAGCATGGCGCGGTGTGGATACAACTGGCCAACAAATCCATGCTGATGAACCAAAGGCTGGGGCGGCGCTTGGCCGACGAGTGCCAAAGCCCGGCCCAAATGGTGGTGGCGCAGGCCATGGCCAAGATGCCACCGATCAATATATTGGAGCCTGCAACCGAAAAGCCCGCTGGGCCTTCGCTGGACCTGGCCAACAAATAAACCGCAACCTGCAACACCTTGACTTTGAAATTTGAATGGAGAACTGAACCATGTTGAAAGCCTACCGTGACCATGTGGCCGAGCGCGCAGCCTTGGGCATCCCACCCTTGCCCTTGAGTGCCAAGCAAACGGGCGAACTCATTGAGTTGCTGAAAAACCCGCCCAAAGGCGAGGAGACCACATTGGTCGAGCTCATCACCCACCGCGTGCCCGCTGGCGTGGACGATGCGGCCAAAGTCAAAGCCAGTTATCTGGCGGCTGTGGCCCATGGCAGCGAAAAATGCGCCTTGATCAGCCCCGAGAAAGCCACTGAACTGTTGGGCACCATGCTGGGGGGCTACAACCTCACCCCCTTGATTGACCTGCTTGACAGCAAAGCCTGTGCGGCCATCGCCGCCGAGGGTTTGAAGAAAACCCTGTTGATGTTTGACCAGTTCCACGATGTCAAAGAAAAAGCCGATAAGGGCAATGCGTTTGCCAAAGCGGTGATTCAATCGTGGGCCGATGCCGAGTGGTTCACCAGCCGCCCTGAAGTGCCCCAAAGCATCACCCTGTCGGTGTTCAAGGTCACTGGCGAGACCAATACCGATGATTTGTCACCCGCGCCCGATGCCTGGAGCCGGCCTGACATTCCCTTGCACGCATTGGCCATGTTGAAGAACAAGCGCGATGGCATCACCCCCGAAGAAGACGGCAAACGCGGTCCCATCAAATTCATCGAAGATTTGCGCGCGCGCGGCCACTTGGTTGCCTATGTAGGCGATGTGGTGGGCACCGGTTCAAGCCGCAAGTCGGCCACCAACAGTGTGTTGTGGTTCACCGGCGAGGACATCCCCTTTGTGCCCAATAAGCGCTTTGGCGGCGTGTGTTTGGGCAGCAAAATTGCGCCGATTTTCTACAACACCATGGAAGATGCCGGTGCCTTGCCCATTGAGCTTGATGTGAGCCAAATGAACATGGGCGATGTGATCGAGCTGCGCCCCTACGAGGGCAAGGCCTTCAAAGACGGCAAAGAGATCGCCAGCTTCACCGTCAAAAGCGATGTCTTGTTTGACGAGGTGCGCGCCGGTGGCCGCATTCCCTTGATCGTGGGCCGTGGCTTGACCGCCAAAGCGCGCGAGGCGCTGGGCTTGCCCGCATCAACTTTGTTCCGTTTGCCCGCAGTGCCCAAAGGCCATGGCAAAGGTTTCACCCTGGCCCAAAAAATGGTGGGCCGTGCATGTGGTTTGCCAGAGGGGCAGGGCGTGTTGCCCGGCACCTACTGCGAACCCCGCATGACATCGGTGGGTTCGCAAGACACCACCGGCCCGATGACCCGCGATGAGTTGAAAGACCTGGCTTGTTTGGGCTTCAGCGCCGATTTGGTCATGCAGTCGTTTTGCCACACAGCGGCCTATCCCAAGCCAGTGGATGTGAAGATGCACCACGAGTTGCCCGAGTTCATCAGCAACCGAGGCGGCATCAGCTTGAAGCCGGGTGACGGCATCATCCACTCTTGGCTCAACCGCATGCTGTTGCCCGACACTGTGGGCACAGGGGGCGACAGCCACACCCGTTTCCCCGTGGGCATCAGCTTTCCGGCGGGCTCCGGTTTGGTGGCCTTTGCCGCTGCCACCGGCGTGATGCCGCTGGACATGCCCGAGAGCGTGTTGGTGCGCTTCAAAGGCCAAATGCAACCCGGTGTGACCTTGCGCGATTTGGTGCATGCCATTCCGCTGTATGCGATCAAAAAGGGTTTGCTCACCGTCGAGAAGAAAGGCAAGAAAAACATTTTTTCCGGCCGCATTTTGGAAATCGAAGGCCTGCCCAACCTGAAGGTGGAGCAAGCCTTTGAACTCTCAGATGCCTCTGCCGAGCGCAGCGCCGCCGGTTGCACGGTGCACCTGAACAAGGAACCCATCATCGAGTACATCAACAGCAACATCGTGCTGTTGAAGAACATGATCGCGCAGGGTTATGCCGATGCCAGAACCATCACGCGCCGCATCCAAGCGATGGAAGCTTGGCTGGCCAATCCCCAGCTTTTGCAAGCCGACAAAGATGCCGAGTATGCAGAGGTCATCGAAATTGATTTGAGCGAGATCAAAGAGCCCATCGTGTGCTGCCCCAATGACCCAGACGATGCCAAAACACTCAGCGATGTGGCCGGTGCCAAGATCGACGAGGTGTTCATTGGTTCTTGCATGACCAACATCGGCCACTTCCGTGCAGCCTCCAAGTTGCTCGAAGGCAAGCGCGATATTCCTGTGAAATTGTGGATGGCGCCGCCCACCAAAATGGATGCCCAGCAATTGACCGAGGAAGGCCACTATGGCGTGTTTGGCAATGCCGGTGCGCGCATGGAAATGCCGGGCTGCTCTTTGTGCATGGGCAACCAAGCGCAGGTGAAAGAAGGTGCCACGGTCATGTCCACCAGCACCCGCAACTTCCCCAACCGCCTGGGCAAAAACACGTTTGTGTATTTGGGTTCTGCCGAGTTGTCGGCCATTTGCTCCAAGCTCGGCCGCATCCCGAGCCAGGCCGAGTACTTGGCCGACATGGGCGTGATCAATGCCGATGGCAGCAAAATTTACAAGTACATGAATTTCGACCAGATCGACAGCTTCCGCGAAGCGGCCGAAGCGGTCAAAGTCTGAGCCTGCGGCGCACGCGCTGCGCCAAGCGAACAACCTGCCTGCGTCCATCCACGCAGGCAGGTTTTTTTATTCGGGGTCGATTTTGGCGTCGCGCACCACTTTGCCCCAGCGCGGGGACTCGGCGCGGATCAGGGCCGCAAACAATTCGGGCGCGCCACCGCCGACTTCATTGCCTTGGCTGAGAATTTTTTCCCGCACCTCTGCATTTTGCAAAGCCTGGTTGCAAGCGATGTTGAGGGTTTTGACGACCTCTGCGCTCAACCCTTTGGGGCCCACCAAGCCCTGCCAGTTTTGCACCTCGACCGCCGGAAAACCCAACTCTGCCATGGTGGGAATTTGCGGCAGCAGGGGCGAGCGCAACCGGCTGGTGATGGCCAAAGCACGCAGCCTTCCACTTTTGATGGCGGGCATGGCCGAGTACATTTGCTCAAACATCATGTCCACTTGGCCGCCCATCAGGTCGCTGGCCCCGGCCGCGCCACTTTTATAAGGCGCATGGATCATGTCAATGCCAGCGGTGTGCTCAAACAAAGCACCGCTCAAGTGGTGCGAGCCCCCAATGCCACCGGACGCATAGCTGTATTTGCCCGGTGCTGCTTTGGCCGCAGCCACCACATCCGACACGGTTTTGAAGGCCGATTCGTTGCGCACCATCAGGATGAGCGGGCCTTTTTCAATCAAGGCAATGGGCACGATGTCGTTGAGCGGGTCGAAATTCAATTTTTTGAACAAGGCATGGTTGACCGCCAATGGGGCGAAATTGCCCATGCCCACGGTGTAACCATCGGGCCGTGCACGCGCAATGATTTCGGTGCCGATGTTGCCGCCGGCACCGGCCTTGTTGTCGATGATGATGGGCTGGCCGAGCAATGCGCTCATCACTTTGGCCACTTGGCGCGAACGGCTATCGGCATTGCCACCCGCGGCATATGGACATACCCAGGAAATGGGTTTGGAGGGGTATTTGTCTTGGGCCTGCACGGCCCAGGGCAAGAGGGCGGTTGCGCCAGCGGCTTGCACCAGGGTTCTGCGTTTCATGCTTTTCTCCGTGAGGTCATCGGTTTTCGCTGGCGCATGATAAAGCCTGCTCTGGATGGCTGACAATCGCCCGCCATGAGCTCTTCCATCTTGATTTCGGGCGCTGGCATTGCGGGCTTGGCTGCGGCTTTGGCCTTGTCGCGCGCCGGTGTTCGCGTCGATGTGCTTGAACGGGCAACGGCTTTGAGCACCGAAGGTGCCGGTGTGCAACTGGGCCCAAATGTCACCCGCATCTTGCAGGCTTGGGGCTTGGAGCGTGGCTTGCAGGAACAGGGTTTTCCCCCGCATCTTCTGTGTGCCCACGATGCCAGAGATGGCCGAGTCTTGGCCCAAGTGGATTTGGGCCAGGCCGTGCAGCGCTATGGTGCGCCTTATGTGTGCATTCACCGGGCAGATTTGCTAGCTTTGTTGTGGCAAGGCTTGCAGGGTCAGGGCCAATGGCACTGGGGCCAGAGCTTGCAAACGGTGGATGCCACCGACACCCATGTGTTGGTGCACAGCGCCAGTGGGCAGGCCTGGCAAGGCGAAGGCTTGGTGGTGGCCGATGGCATCGGCAGCACCTTGCGTCGCGCTTTGACAGGCGATGGGCCCGCCACAGCCACAGGCCATGTGGCTTTGCGGGCATTGCTGCCCATGGCCGATGTGCCATTGAAGTGGCGCACGGCGAATGTTCATGTGTGGATGGGAGAGCGCTTCCATTTGGTCCACTACCCGGTGCGGGGCGGGCAATGGCTCAACCTGGTGCTGGTGATCCATCGCCCTGACCATTCAGAGTCCGACCAATGGAGTTTGCAAGGCGATGGTTTGTGGGCGCAGCAAGCGGTTTCTGACAGTTGTGCCGCCTTGCGAGATGTGGTTGGGGCTGTGGGGCATTGGCGCTATTGGGTGTTGGCCGATCGCGCGCCGATGCGCTCGGCAACCGATATGGCCAGGGGCCGTGTTGCTTTGGTTGGCGATGCCGCCCACCCCATGCGGCCTTATTTCGCCCAAGGGGCGGGCATGGCGATCGAAGATGCCGCCGCATTGCAATCGGCTTGGCAGCACGCGGGTGACCAAGGCGTGGCCCTGGCGTGGCGCGCCATGGCAGACAGTCGGTGGCGGCGGGTCGCCAAGGTGCAAGCGAAGTCGCGCCGCAACGGCCTGGTTTTTCACAGCACAGGTTGGCTGCGCTGGGCGCGCAATGGGGCCTTGCAAACCATGGGGTCGCCATTGATGAACCCCGCCTGGTTGTATGGCGGCGGACCCATGCCAGTCGCAGGCAAGGGCGGGGTGCTGGGTGGGCCCGTCAAAGGCCGGTGAGTCTGGCGCTGGGTCAGCTGGCTTGCACACCCAGCAGCAGCCATTCCATCAAGGCTTTTTGTACATGCAAGCGGTTTTCGGCTTCGTCCCAAACCACTGACTGGGTGCCATCGATCACTTCGGCGCTGACCTCTTCGCCGCGGTGGGCGGGCAAACAATGCATGAACAAGGCATCAGGGCGCGCGGCGGACATCATTTCGGCATCCACACACCAGCGCGCGAAGGCTTTTTTGCGCACTTCGTTTTCCGCTTCAAAACCCATGCTGGTCCACACATCGGTGGTGACCAGATCCGCTTGGTGGCAAGCGTCCAGTGGGTTTTTGAATACCTGATAGCTCTCGGGTCGGCGCAGACCGGCCACCGACTGGTCGATCTCATAGCCGCTGGGTGTGCTCACATGGACTTTGAAGCCCAGCAGGTCGGCTGCTTGCAGCCAGGTGTTGGCCATGTTGTTGCCGTCCCCGACCCAGGCCACGGTTTTGCCGCGGATGCTGCCGCGGTGTTCGATGTAGGTGAAGATATCGGCCAAGATTTGGCAGGGGTGGAACTCGTTGGTCAGGCCATTGATCACGGGCACGCGGGAGTTGGCGGCAAATCGTTCCAGCTTGCTTTGCTCAAAGGTGCGGATCATCACCAAATCCACCATGCGGCTGATCACTTTGGCGCTGTCTTCGATGGGCTCGGCCCGGCCCAATTGGCTGTCGCCGGTGGTCAGGTGCACCACCGAGCCACCGAGCTGGTACATGCCGGCCTCAAAACTCACCCGGGTGCGGGTCGAGGCTTTTTCGAAAATCATCGCCAAGGTGCGGTCCACCAAGGAGTGGTGTTTTTCGTAGGCCTTGAATTTTTTCTTGATCAAGGCCGCGCGCTCAAACAGGTAGGCGCATTCGGCCGCGCTCAAATCGTTGAATTGCAAAAAATGACGCATGGCGGGCTCAGGCTTTGTCGCTGTCTTCGACCAGCAAAGCCCGCACCAGGGGGGCCAAGAGGCCCACCACCTCGTCGGCTTCGCCTTCGGTGATGATCAGTGGCGGAACCAAGCGGATGACTTTGTCGGCGGTCACGCTGATGAGCAAACCGGCCTCCAGGGCGCGCTGCATCAAAACCCCGCAGGAGCGGGTGAGTTCAATTCCAATCATCAAGCCCTGGCCACGAATTTCATGCACACCTGGCAGAGCGCCAATTTCGCGCTCCAATGCCGCCCGCAGGTGCACGCCAACTTTGGCGGCATGGGCCAACAAACCATCTTCTTCGATGATGCGGATGGTTTCTACTCCAGCGCGCATGGCCAAAGGGTTGCCGCCAAACGTGGTGCCATGGTTGCCGGGCTGAAAAATGTGAGCGGCTTTGGGGCCAGCCACCACAGCGCCGATGGGCACACCAGAGGCCAAACCTTTGGCCAGTGGCATCACATCGGGCACGATGCCCGCCCATTGGTGGGCAAACCATTTTCCGGTGCGACCCATGCCGCATTGCACCTCGTCAATCATCAGCAGCCAGCCGCGCTCATCGCACAAGCGGCGAATGGCTTGCAGGTATTCAATGTGAGCGGGGTTGACACCGCCTTCGCCCTGGATGGTTTCTAAAAAAACAGCCACCACATCGGCCCGGTCAGCGGTGGCTTTTTTCAATGCATCGATGTCGTTGAGGGGGACCCGGATGAATCCTTCGACCATGGGGCCAAAGCCTTGCTGGATTTTTTCATTGCCGGTGGCGCTGAGGGTGGCTATCGATCGGCCATGAAAAGCCTTTTCGCAGACCACGATCTGGGGCAGGGTGACACCCTTGTCGTGACCAAATTTGCGCGCCAGTTTGATGGCCGCTTCGTTCGCCTCTAGGCCTGAATTGCAGAAGAAGACGTTCTGCATGCCGGAGCGCTCGACCAGCATGCGCGCCAGATTTTCTTGATCGGGGATGTGGTAGTAGTTGCAAGAGTGGATCATTTTGGCCACTTGGTCTTGCAAGGCAGGCACCAATTTGGGGTGGGCATGGCCCAGGGTGTTGACCGCAATACCGGCCAATGCATCCAAATAAGATTTGCCTGCGGTGTCCCAGACCCGCACGCCGCGCCCGTGAGAAACCGCCATGGGCAAGCGACCATAGGTGTTCATGGTGTGGGGGGAGGCGGGTGCTGCGGGCGTGGTCATGACATGTCCTTGGGGAAATGGGCCAAGCGGCACACCCAGGTGGGCCGCAGGGGGGCTGATTTTAGGGCCAGCTTTGATGTGCGCAGTGGACAGCCGCACAAGTGTTCATTCAGCAGGCTGGCTTGTGGGCTTTGTCAGGCCCAGACAAGGTGCTTCGATAGAATGCGCGCGGGCCACTTGGTTGTTGAGCGCCCCTTGTACTGACCCACCCATGCCATCCCCCTCCCCGCACGAAGTTTGGATTTTGGGCGTGACCGTCACAGGTCAAACCTTCAGGCCCAGCGATTGGGCAGAGCGACTGGCCGGCGTCATGTCTTCGTTTCGCCCCGGCGGTGCGGCCCCAGGCGACCACTTGAGCTATTCCCCCTGGTGTGTGCCCACCACCAACGAGGCCGGGCAAAAATGTGTCATCGTGCACGTGGATTTGCGCGATGCCGAGGTCATGGCCTGGGACTTTGTGCTCAATTTTGCGCGGGACAACCAACTTCAAGTGGTCAAAGGCGTGTTGGCCCAATGACAACAAAAAAGCCGTCTTGCGACGGCTTTTTGCTTTGCTGACAGCGCACCCGTTACAAACGGCGGCCTGGGTGATCAGGCCGGGCTGGTGGACCTGATGTTCAGGCCGCGGTGGCCAAGGTTTTGACCTTGGCGCTCAGGCGGCTCTTGTCGCGAGCGGCCTTGTTTTTGTGAAAGATGCCTTTGTCGGCCACCGAGTCCACCACGGTTTGCATTTTGGCAAACAGTTCGGTGGCCTTGGTTTTGTCGCCAGCGGCAACGGCTTTTTCAACGTTTTTGACGGCTGTGCGGTATTTGGACCGCAAAGAGGTGTTTGCAGCGTTGAGGTGAACGTCCTGACGGGCGCGTTTGCGGCCCGATGCCAGGCGCGGGTTCTTTTTCTTGGGCTTTCCAGATGCCATGATGGTGTTCCTATGTGTCTGTGGATGTTGTCAGCAAAGCCCGCGATTGTATCAAAGCGCGAAACGTGGGCCTGGTCGCTGTGCGTGGCACCGCATCTCGGGTCAGCGGCCAGGGTGCGAGGGCTACACTTGAGTGGTGTCTTTGTTCAAATCTGCATCCACAGTCTCTTTATGGACCTTGGTCTCGCGCGTCACTGGTTTGGCCCGCGAGTTGCTGATCGCGGCCACCTTCGGTGCCAGCGCCATGACCGATGCCTTCAATGTGGCATTTCGCATCCCCAATCTATTTCGCCGTTTGTTTGCCGAAGGTGCATTTGCCCAAGCCTTTGTGCCGGTGTTGGCCAGCACCCGAACCCAAGCGGGTGAAGAGCGCGCCTTGGCCTTGCTGGCCAACGTGGCCACAGCCCTTTTTTGGGTGTTGGCACTAACTTGTGTGGTCGGCATTGCCGCCGCGCCCGCGCTGGTGTGGGGCATGGCTTCCGGCTTGGGCCGTGATGCGGCGGCACAAGAGGCGGCGGTGTTGATGACCCGATGGATGTTTCCCTACATTGGGTTCATGTCGCTTGTGGCCTTGGCCGCAGGCGTTTTGAACACCTGGAAACACTTTGCTGTGCCCGCGGCCACCCCGGTGCTGCTCAACATCAGCATGGTGGCTTGTGCCTGGTGGGGTGGGCCTTGGTTCGAGGACCTGGGGTGGCCGCCGATTTATGCGCTGGCCGCTGGGGTCATGTGGGGCGGTGTCTTGCAATTGGCGGTGCAAGCCTGGGCGCTGAAGCGTTTGGGTTTGATGCCCCGCTTGGCCTGGCCCGGTCAGGGGTTTCTGACCGCATGGCGTGACCCCGGTGTCAAGCAAATTTTGAGCCTCATGGCACCGGCTTTGTTGGGGGTCAGCGTGGCGCAGATTTCGCTCATCATCAACACCCAAATTGCCTCGCATTTGACCCCTGGCAGCGTGACCTGGCTGGGCTACGCGGATCGTTTGATGGAGTTTCCCACCGCCATGTTGGGTGTGGCCTTGGGGGTGGTGCTGTTGCCTGCGTTGACGCAGGCCAAGGCCAGCGGCGACCAGCAACGCTACAGCGCATTGATCGATGATGGGCTGCGTTGGGTGCTGGCACTGGGCTTGCCCTGCGCGGTGGCCTTGTTGATCTTTGCCAAGCCCTTGGTCAGCGTGTTGTTTCACTACGGCGCTTTCACCGACAAAGACCTGATGCAGACCAGCCTGGCTTTGGTGGGCTATGGCGTGGGTTTGGTGGGCTTGGTGGCCATCAAAGTACTGGCACCCGGTTTTTATGCCAGCCAAGATACCCGCACGCCCATGCAAATCGCTTTGGCCGTGTTGATACTGACGCAGCTGCTGAATGTGATTTTGGTGCCTTGGCTGGCCCATGCCGGCTTGGCTTTGGCCATCGGATTGGGTGCCCTGGTCAATGCCACGGCCTTGTGTTGGGGTTTGGTGCGCCAGGGCAAATACCAACCTCGCCCAGGGTGGCTGCGCTACGCTGCCCAAGTGGGCGCATCGTGCCTGGTGTTGGCCGTGCCCTTGCTGTGGTTTGCCCAGGTGATTGACTGGGCGGCTTGGCGCGTGACCCCATGGGCGCGCATGGCGGCGTTGGCGGTGGCTTTGCTGATCAGCGCCATCACCTATGGCCTGGCCCTTTGGGCCTTGCGTGTGCCTTTGCACACCTTGTGGCGGCGTTGAGGTGACCATGGTTGCATGGAGCCCCTCCGATGTCCCCACGCCGATGGATTACTTTCGTTCCTTGGTGGCCTCAGACACCCAATTTCCCTTGCTGGAGGCGGCGGCCAGTTTGGCCCAAGACCCTTACCCCCAGGCCGACATTGCATCGGTGTTGGCCCAGGTGGATGCTTGGCATCTGCGCTTGCGCCGCCAGTTGAGTGTGAATGCCGACCCCATCGCCAAATTGCGCTGGCTCAACCAATTCTTTTTCGATGAGTTGGGGTTTGCCGGCAATGTCAACGATTACTACGCGCCGGACAACAGCTATTTGCATCGGGTGATGGAGTCGCGCCGTGGCATCCCCATCAGCCTGTCGGTGGTGTGGCTGGAATTGGCCCAAGGCTTGGGCTTGCAGGCCCATGGCGTGGGTTTTCCAGGTCATTTTTTGGTCAAGGTGAAGTTGCCCGATCCCCACGAGGGCTTGATCGTTTTGGACCCCTTCACCGGACAGTCTTTGGGCCGAGAAGAGCTGCTAGAGCGCATGGGCCAGTGGTTGGGCAGCGATGGTGAAAACTTGGGAACGCGCAAAACCGATGTGGTCTTGTCTCAGCATTTACAGGCTTGCTCGCCGCGCAACATGGTGTTGCGCATGATGAACAACCTGCAAGAAATTTACCGCTCGCGCCAGGACCATCGGCTGTTGCAGCTGTTGCAGCAACGCATTGAAATTCTTGAACAGAGCCGGTGAACTGAAAAGTCCCGCTTGGTTGGGTCAGCGCAAGACCACGGCGGCATCTGACCCGCGCGCTTGGATGTGCCCCACTTGGTAAACCTGCTCACCCGATTGGCGCAATGTGGCCATACAGGCTTGTGCCTGGTCGGCAGGCACCACCACCACCATGCCGATGCCGTTGTTGAAGGTGCGGTTCATCTCGTGGTCATCGATACCGGCTTGTTGTTGCAGCCATTGAAACAACTCGCTGCGGGGCCAATGGCCCAGATGGAGGTGCGCGGACAGGCCGTCTGGCAAAACCCGTGGGATGTTTTCCAACAAACCCCCGCCCGTGATGTGGGCCAGGGCGTGGATGGGGTGCTGGGCCAAAGCGGCCAACACCGATTTCACATAAATGCGGGTGGGGGCCATCAAGGCTTGGCGAAAAGGCCGACCATCCAGTTGCGTGGGCAGGGATGCGGCACTGCGCTCAATGACTTTGCGCACCAAAGAAAAACCATTGGAGTGCACCCCGGATGAGGCCAAACCCAGCACCACATCGCCAGCGCTGACCTGAGCGCCTGTGAGGATCTTGGATTTCTCCACCACCCCGACCGCAAAGCCGGCCAGGTCGTATTCGCCGGGGGGGTACATGCCAGGCATTTCGGCGGTCTCGCCGCCCATCAGGGCACAGCCGGCCAACTCGCAGCCCGTGGCGATGCCTTGCACCACGGTGGCCGCGGTATCGACATCCAGCTTGCCGCAGGCGAAATAATCCAGAAAAAACAGCGGTTCGGCCCCTTGCACCAGCACATCGTTGACGCTCATGGCCACCAGGTCAATGCCCACGCTGTCGTGCATGCCCCATTCAAAGGCCAGTTTGAGTTTGGTGCCCACCCCATCGGTGCCGCTGACCAGCACCGGTTCACGGTAGCGTTTGGGCACTTCAAACAAGGCACCAAACCCGCCCAAGCCCGATAAAACCCCCTCGCGCAAGGTTTTAGCGGCCATGGGCTTGATGCGCTCCACCAAGGCATCACCGGCATCAATGTCCACGCCAGCATCTTTATAGGAAAGGGGTTTGTTCATGGGGGAGCAGGTAAAAAGGGCTGGCACGGGGTGCGCCGATAGAATCAAGCCATTTTATGCCTGACCCACTCCCAAGCCCATGACACGCCAACAACAACAGCTCGCTGCTTGGGCGGCCATTGTGGCCCTGTTGGCTTTGTTGCTGTGGGTTTTGTCACCTGTGCTCATGCCCTTTGTGGTGGCGGCTGTTTTGGCCTACGTGTTGTCGCCTGTGGTCAAAGGACTCGTGCGGATGACTGGCGGCAGTTTGCCGGGTTCCTTGGCGGCTGGCTTGGTGGAGTTGTTGTTTTTGCTGGCGGCATTGGCCATTGCGTTGTTGGTCGTCCCCATTTTGGCCAAAGAATTGCCCTTGATGCGCGAGCAGCTGCCCGGGCTGTTGCTCAAGGCCCAAGCGGTTTTGGCCCCTTGGCTGAAAGAGTTTGGCGTAGAACTTAACCTAGACCCTGGGTCGCTGAAGGCTTTTTTGATCAAGCATTTCAACACCTCGCTCGATGAATCGCTGGATGCTTGGTTGGCTTCATTGCGCATCGGTGGCAGTGTCGCCTTGGCCGTGATCGGCAATGTGGTGTTGATCCCGGTGGCCTTGTTCTACCTGTTGGCCGATTGGGACCGTTTTGTGTCGCATGCGCTTGCACTGGTGCCCGCTCGCTTTCGCCCTGGTTTTGATGCTTTTGTCGGCGAAGTCGACGATGTCTTGGGTCAATACATGCGCGGGCAATTGACCGTGATGGCGATCTTGGCGGTGTTTTACAGCGCGGGACTCTCCTTGTTTGGTTTGGATTTGGCTTTGCCCATTGGAATTTTCAGTGGCCTGGCCGTGGTCATTCCTTATTTGGGGTTTGGTGTTGGCCTGGTGCTGGCCTTGGTGGCCGGATTGCTGCAGTTCGCGGCTTGGAAGGCGGCATTGATGGTGGGGGTGGTGTTTGGTTTGGGTCAATTGCTGGAGAGCTTTGTGCTGACACCACGCTTGGTCGGTGAGCGCATTGGGCTGCACCCCTTGGCCGTGATTTTTGCTTTGCTGGCATTTGGCCAGGTGTTTGGATTTGTGGGTGTGTTGGTGGCCTTGCCAGCCAGCGCCATATTGTTGGTTTGTTTGCGCCGTGCACGCGCGCGCTACTTGTCCAGTCGTTTGTACACCGGTTGAGACCTCGCCCATGAAACAAATCGCCCTTGACATCGGACTGGTTCCAGGGCCGAGCTTGGCCAATTTTTTGGCCGGTCAAAACCAGTCGGTGGTGTCGCATTTGTCGCTTTGGGTGTCCAACCAAGTGCGCTCACCGGTGCCCACTTACCTTTGGGGCGAGGCCGGTTGTGGCAAAAGCCATTTGCTGCAAGCCGTGCGTGAAGCGCTGGCCGAACAAGGTGGCTTGGGTTCGGTGGGTTGGATGGATGCGGATCAGATGGAGCCCACCGCTTTCAGCGATGACTGGCAGGTGGTGTTGCTCGATGATGTGCACCTTTACAACGCCGTTCAGCAACACGCGGCGTTTAATTGGTTTGTGCATGCCACCTCTGCTTCCGATGGGCTACAACGTTGGGTTTTGGCCAGTGGGGCCATGCCGCCCAGTGATTTGCCGGTGCGCGAAGATTTGCGCACCCGATTGGCCTGGGGCCATGTGTTTCATTTGCAGGTGTTGAGCGAAATAGAGCGCCGTTCGGTGTTGCGCCAGCATGCCGATGCCCGTGGTTTGTTTTTGAGCGATGACGTGATGGATTTTTTGCTCAACCGCTTCAGCCGTGATTTGGCCAGCCTGATCCATTGGTTGGATCAACTCGACCGTTACGCCTTGCAAACCAAGCGTGCCATCACCGTGCCCTTGGTGCGCCAAATGATGGAACAACTTTAAAGAAAGACGGGTTTGGAATCGATTTGCCTCTTTGATTTGGACCACACTCTATTGCCCTTGGATTCCGATCACGCCTGGGGCGAGTTCACCACCCGTTTGGGCTGGACAGATGCCCAAACATTCGCCCATCAAAACGATGCTTTTTACCGCCAATACCAACAAGGCGGTCTTGATATCCATGCCTATGTGCGCTTTGCCACCCAGGCTGCCAGAGAGCGCGGGCTGAAGGCCAGCGCGCTTGCGCACCAAGACTTCATGCGTGAAGTGATTGAGCCGGCCATCCTGCCCCAGGCCAAAGCACTGATTGAACGCCACCGCCAGCAAGGCGATCGCCTGCTGATCGTGACAGCAACCAACGAATTTGTGACCGCGCCGATTGCACGGGCACTGGGTATCGATGACTTGATTGCGGTGCAACTCCAGCGGGATCCGCAAGGTGAGCTCACCGGTGACATTGCAGGCACGCCCTCATTCGGCCCTGGCAAAGTGCTTCGTCTGCAACAATGGTTGGAAGACCAGGGGTTGAACTGGTCTGACATTCGCATCACCTTCTACAGCGACTCGATCAATGATTTGCCTTTGCTGGAAAAGGTCAATCACCCAGTGGCCACCAACCCGGATGAACGCTTGCGCAGCCTGGCCCACCAACGCGGCTGGCCTATTTTGGAACTTTTCACTTCCCCATGATCAAAAAATTCATTGACAAGTTGCTCGGGCGCAGCGACGCAGGCGACAAACCCAGCTTGGGCAAGCGCCAAGTCATCCCTGCCACTGTGCATGGCATTGATGCGCAGCTTGTCGACGACCGTGCGGTGCAAGTGGTCAAAACCTTGCAAGAGCGCGGTCATGCGGCCTACATCGTGGGCGGGGCGGTGCGAGATTTGCTTTTGGGCCTGTCGCCCAAGGATTTTGATGTGGCCACCGATGCCACGCCCGAGGAGGTCAAGGCCTTGTTTCGGCGTGCCTTCATCATTGGCCGTCGCTTTCGCATCGTGCATGTGGTGTTCGGGCGCGGCCGTGAACACGAAGTGATCGAGGTGTCGACCTTCCGTGCATATCTGGACAGCGCTGATGCACAGCAAGTCAAGGGCAACGAGCGCAGCAGCAAAACCGAGTTGGCAGGCATGAAGCATGCGGTCGATGCCAGTGGCCGTGTGCTGCGTGACAACGTTTGGGGTCCACAAGACGAGGATGCAGCCCGCCGCGATTTCACCATCAATGCGATGTATTACGACCCGCTCACAGGCGCGGTGATCGACTACCACGGTGGGATGAAGGATGCCAAGAAAAAATTGCTGCGCATGATCGGGGACCCGGCGGCCCGTTACCGGGAAGACCCGGTGCGCATCATCCGGGCGGTGCGCTTTGCCGCCAAGCTCAGCGCCTTGGGCTTCAAAATAGAGTCGCAAACCGCTGGCCCTTTGAAGCGCATGGTGGGTTTGCTGGCCGATGTGCCGCAAAGCCGATTGTTTGACGAAATGCTCAAGCTGCTGCAGACCGGGCATGCCTTGGCCAGCATTGAACAACTCAAATCGGTGGGTTTGCACCAAGGCATTTATCCCTTGCTCGATATGGTGGTCGAGCGTGCCGATGATCCCTTTGTGAAAGCGGCCTTGACCGATACCGATCGCCGCGTGGGTGAAGGCAAGCCCGTGGCACCGAGTTTTTTACTCGCCAGCGTGTTGTGGTCGGATGTGCGTCAATCATGGTCGCGGTTGCGAGAGCATTCGCCACCATTTCCGGCGTTGCAGCAAGCCATTGACGAGGTGTTTGATGCGCGCATCGGCGATGTTTCCGGGCGCGGCAAACTGGCGGCTGATATGCGGGAAATTTGGATGATGCAACCCCGCTTTGAAAAGCGCAGTGGCAGTGCACCATTTACCTTGGTGGAGCAGGCCCGCTTTCGGGCTGGATTTGATTTCATGCGCTTGCGGGCCGATGTGGGTGAAGTCGACGAGGCTTTGGCCGATTGGTGGCAAACCTTCAGCTTGGCCGATGACCTGGGTCGTGAAGATTTGCTGGCCCAGTTGCGCACCGCCACCACGCGGGCACAGCGGGTGAGCCGCAGTCCTCGCGACCAGCCCAGTGCGGATGCCGCACCACCTGTCGATGAGGCGGAGGGGCTGGATGCGCCCAAAAAACGACGCCGCAGGCGTCGGCGCCGCGGTGACACAGATGCCGCAGCGGGCGGTGACTGAGTTTTGGCGTGACTTTGGGGCGAGATTGGGTCAAGGCCTACATTGGTTTGGGTGCCAATGTGGGAGAGCCGCTGGCGCAATTGCAATCGGCCTGCAAGGCGTTGCAGGCCACACCCCAGATCAATGGATTTCAATGTTCACGCTTTTATGTCTCAGCCCCTTGGCAAGCGGCAGGCCCCGACTTCGTCAATGCGGTGGCCCAATTCAATACCCTGTTCACAGCACCTGAGTTGTTAACTCATTTGCAGGGTATAGAGCAGGCCGCAGGTCGCCAGCGGCCTTACCACCATGCCCCCAGAACCTTGGATTTGGATTTGATTTTTTATGGCCAGTCCACCATTCAAAGCCCATCACTGGTGGTGCCGCATCCCCGTTGGTCAGAGCGCGCTTTTGTGGTGCGGCCATTGTCTGAGTTGGCACCAGCGTTGATACATCCCTCAGATTGGTCAAAGGTTTCAGGCCAAGCCATATCGCTTTTCGATCAGGATAAATCCGAGTAAAAGCCTTGAGCCTGCCTGTTGCGATGGGTGTTGGTGTGAATTGCCGTCGGAAATGTCGAGCTACACTTCTGGCTCGCTTCAAACATCTTTTTTTGATCAATCAATATGCTGTTTGCCAAATTCTTGCCCCGTGAGGGTAATTTTTTCGAGCTGTTCAATCAACACGCAGAACGCACCGTTGAAGCTGCTCGTGCCTTTGGAAATTTGGTCAAACACTATGGTGACCCGCACCTTCGTGAAAAATTCACTCAAGATGTGGATAACGCCGAGCGTGCGGCTGATCGCATCACCCATGAGGTTTTGAAAGCACTGCACAAAACCTTCATCACGCCCATTGACAGGGAGCAAATCCATTCCCTGATCAATACCATGGATGATGTGGCTGATTTGTTGCAAGATTCTGCTGAGACCATGTCCCTGTATGACGTGCGGCACATGACCGATGAGATCACCCGTCTGTCAGATTTGAGCATGAAGTGTTGTGAGCGTGTCCGTGATGCCGTTCGATTGCTAGACAAACTGGCCGATCCAGCGACGGCGGAAGCAGCGTTAAAAACTTGTGAGGAAATAGATCGCTTGGAGTCAGACGCTGACCGGGTCATGCGCAGTGCGATGAGCAAGTTGTTTCGTGAAGAGCCCGATGTGCGCGAGGTGATCAAGCTCAAAGCCATTTATGAGTTGCTCGAAACAGTGACCGACAAATGTGAAGACGTGGCGAATTTGATCGAGGGCATCGTCCTCGAAAACTCTTGAACATTTGAGCTCCTGGCGATGGAAAACATGCAGTCAGCTTTGTGGGTGGTGATTGTTTTGGTTTTGCTGGCACTGGTGTTCGACTTCATGAATGGGTTTCATGATGCGGCCAACTCCATTGCCACCGTGGTCTCTACCGGTGTCCTCAAGCCCACGCAGGCCGTTATTTTTGCTGCGTTTTTTAACTTTATCGCTATTTTTATCTTTCATTTGAGCGTGGCCGCTACTGTGGGCAAAGGCATTGTGTTGCCCGGTGTGGTGGACACCCATGTTGTCTTTGGCGCTTTGACGGGTGCCATCACTTGGAATGTCATTACTTGGTATTACGGCATACCCAGTAGCAGCTCACACGCCCTGATCGGTGGCATTGTGGGGGCGGTCATGGCCAAAGCTGGGGCTTCCTCCTTGATCGCCAGTGGTGTGCTGAGAACTGTTGCATTTATTTTTGTGTCGCCCATGTTGGGTTTTTTATTGGGTTCACTGATGATGTTGTTGGTGAGTTGGGTTTTCAGGCGCACCACGCCATCGCGGGTTGATAAATGGTTTCGTCGGTTGCAATTGGTATCCGCTGGGGCTTACAGTTTGGGGCATGGCGGTAACGATGCCCAAAAAACGATTGGCATCATTTGGATGTTGCTGATTGCCACAGGTTATGCGTCGGTGCAAGCCAGCAGCCCACCCACCTGGGTGATTGTTTCTTGCTACATCGCCATTGCTGCAGGTACTTTGTTTGGCGGCTGGCGTATTGTCAAAACCATGGGCCAGCGAATCACCAAGCTCCGACCCGTTGGTGGGTTTTGTGCAGAAACTGGTGGCGCTTTGACTTTGTTTTTGGCCACCGCTTTGGGCATTCCTGTATCAACCACTCACACCATTACGGGTGCCATTGTGGGAGTGGGCTCTACCCATCGCGCAAGCGCTGTCCGCTGGGGTGTCGCAGGTACCATTGTTTGGGCCTGGATTTTGACCATCCCTGCAAGTGCTTTTGTGGCAGGTTTGGCTTATTGGATCAGCCTGAACCTTTACTGACGAAGGCTCACTGAGATATTTTTTGCGCTTCTTCAATTTGGTATTCGAAATAGCGCTGAAATCCGTAAGCCAAACTGGATAACAAGGCGGTTGTTCCCACCAGCAGGCTCAAGACCATGGCCCCTATCGTGAGCCAATTCGTTTTGCCAGCCTCAGACTGGTCATCCGCTTGTGGGTTGAAGCGTTGATTCCATTTTTGAGGGTCCATTAAGGCGTAAACAATGGCATTGAGCGAGCAAGCCGCCACATTGATGCCCAGGGGCAGAACCAACCACCAGCTGGCCACATCGTCGATGCCAAAATCTTGCGCCCTTGTGATGCCATACATTCCCAGGGCGGTGGGGATGGGCAGCAGCCATCCCAAACTGTCGCCCCAGCCAAACAAATAGAAACGGTGCAGGCCCATAGGACCACCCAAAAAAGCCAACCAGGCCGCCAAAGTTTTGTTTTTCATCGCCCGATGATAGTTGGCGCAGATGCCGCCCCAGGCCCCAAGCTGCGTTGCATCAAGACGGTGTCAATCCAGCGCTCGTGCTTCCAACCGGTGGCGTGCATTGAGCCTATATGTTGAAAACCCAAGGCAAGGTGAAGTCCGATGGAGCCTGCATTGTTGGCATCGCCAATCACCGCAATCATTTGTCGGGCACCGGCTTGCTCGCAGCGAACCATCAGTTCAGCCATCAATGCCCGTGCCAGGCCCATGCGACCCATTTGGTGGTGCACATACACGGAGTTTTCAAGGGTGAAGCGGTAAGCCAGGCGGGGGCGAAACACATTGGCATAGGCATAAGCCACGGTTTGTCCGTTGACTTCGGCAACCAAGTAGGGCAGGGCGTTGTCCAACACGCCTTGACGACGACTGGCCATTTCTTCGGGCGTGGGCGGGGTGATTTCGAAACTGCCCGTCCCGTGTTGCACATGGTGGCCATAAATGGCGGTGATGGCTGGCACATCGGTGTCCAAGCTTGGGCGAATCAAGGGGGTCATGGCACAAGGGATATAATCAACGGTTTTCAGCGTGTCGCTGGCCGGGTGGCCTAGTCGCGTGTCTCAAACGCTGGAGAAATTCCACCACCCGAAGGATAAACCATGGTCGTCATTCGACTTTCCCGCGGCGGGGCAAAAGCCCGTCCTTTTTTCAACATCGTTGTGGCTGACAAGCGCGTGCGTCGCGATGGCAGCTTCATTGAGCGCATCGGTTTTTACAACCCCATCGCCAAAGGCGGCGAAGAGGCATTGCGCATTGCCATGGATCGCCTGACCTACTGGAAGAGTGTGGGTGCACAAACGTCCCCCACTGTGGACCGTTTGGTCAAGCAATCCGGTCAAAAAGCAGCTTGATGAGCGGCATTTGCCGCTGAGTCAGACAGCCAAGGCCTTGTGATGATGCCCTGGCTGGAGCCTGCCACATTGCCCACCGATGCCGTCGAGGTGGGCAAGGTGGTCGATGCATGGGGCATCAAGGGCTGGATCAAAGTCCATGCATTCAGCCCCGATCCACAAGCCCTTTTTTCGGCCAAAAAATGGTTTTTGATGCCGCCCGAAAGCGGGCCCAAAAACTTCGATGGTGCAGCCTTGGTGCGGGTCCAGCAAGCCCGCGAGCATTCGGGCGGGGTGGTTGCCTGTTTGCATGACATCAGCGATCGCAATCAAGCGGAATTGCTGAAATCTGCCCGCATCTTTGTGCCCCGGGCAAGCTTTCCAACTGCCGATGCCGACGAGTATTACTGGGTTGATTTACTGGGCCTCCAGGCCATCAACCGGGAGGGATTGGTGCTGGGCGAAGTTTGTGACTTGTTGACCACCGGTGCCCAAACTGTTTTGGTGCTTAAATCTGAGCAAGGCGGTCAATCTGTGGAACGCATGATCCCCTTTGTGGGTATTTACATCGACAAGGTTGACCTGCCTGCGGGTGTCATCCAAGTGGATTGGCAAGCCGACTACTGAAAGCTTTTCGCAGCATGCGGTTTGACATCATCACCTTGTTCCCCGAATTGCTGACCGCATTCATGGCCTCGGGTGTGACGCGGCGTGCATTTGAAGGTGGTCAGTTGGAAGTCCATTTATGGAATCCGCGCGAATACGCCACCGGTCAATACCGCCGCGTGGACGACCGCCCGTTTGGAGGTGGTCCCGGCATGGTCATGCTGGCCGAGCCCCTTTGGCAGTGTTTGTGCGCCATCCGCACGCAGCGTCAGCAAGACCGCACATTGGCCCCCTTGTTGTATTTCTCCCCTTTGGGTGAGGCTTTGAACCACGAACGGGTGACACATTGGTCCCAATCGACCAAGGGTGCCGTGTTGCTGTGCGGGCGTTATGAGGGTGTTGACCAACGCTTCATCGATGCCCATGTGGATGCCCAAATCAGTTTGGGCGACTTTGTGCTGTCTGGCGGAGAGATTCCTGCAATGGCTTTTTTGGATGCCATTGCCCGTTTGATGCCGGGTGTGTTGCACGACCCGGACAGCCATGTCAGTGACAGTTTCAACCCCAGCATGCAGGGATTGCTGGATTGTCCGCACTACACCCGGCCCGAGGTCTGGCAAGGGGAAGCGGTTCCCGAGGTCTTGTTGTCGGGGCACCACGCTCAAATACATGCCTGGCGGCGGACCCAAAGCTTGGCCCAAACCCATCGTTACCGGCCTGATTTGATCGCGGCAGCCCGAGGATCCCGGCAATTGACCCGCCAAGACGAAGCCGATCTGTCGAAGCTCGCTCCCATCGACCCCACCCAAAAGAATAAGTTACAATAGCGGGCTTTCCGATCCTCTGGTTGGCCGCCTCCAGATCACAGACCCATGTCTGAATTCGTGGAGGCCCCCAGTGCAGCGCAACCAAGATCGATAGAGGTGTTTATGAATTTGATCCAAATCCTGGAGCAAGAAGAAATTGCTCGTCTCGGTAAAAAAATACCCGAGTTCGCCCCCGGCGACACGGTGATTGTCAGTGTCAACGTGGTGGAAGGCAGCCGCAAGCGGGTGCAGGCTTATGAAGGTGTGGTGATCGCTAAGCGAAACCGCGGCCTCAACAGTGGTTTCACTGTCCGCAAAATTTCCAGCGGTGAGGGTGTTGAGCGAACTTTTCAAACCCACAGCCCGCTGATTGCCAGCATCGAAGTCAAACGCCGTGGTGATGTCCGCCGCGCCAAGCTCTATTACTTGCGTGAGCGCAGCGGTAAATCCGCCCGCATCAAAGAGAAACTCGTCCACAAGGCCTCGGCACCCAGCGCTTAAAGCGCTCGGTCCAGTCCACCGCCCTTTGCTGACTGGCAAATGGGCGGTTTTTTTATTCCTTTGTTGTGACCACGCCTTTGTCGAAATTGGCCGGGTTCGATCCCCAAAAGGCACCTGTTTTATCGATCGATGACCATTTGCCAGCGGTGCCCTTGGATCGGATGCAGGCACTGGCGCTGAAGAGCCGATTCCAATCTCCCCCGATGTGGAAGCCTGAACTGGTGCAAGAGCGCGCCTATTTGGACAGGCCTGTGTCGCGTGCGGCGGTGTTGCTGGGCCTGGTGATGCGCGATGAACCCATGGTGCTGCTGACCAGGCGCACGGCCCACCTGTCCACCCATTCTGGCCAAGTGGCCTTTCCCGGTGGCAAGGTCGATCCCCAGGACACCGACGTTCGCCACACGGCATTGCGCGAAGCCCAAGAAGAGGTCGGTTTGGATCCCAAGTTGGTGCAAGTGCTGGGTGAGTTGCCGATCTATACCACCGGCTCAGCTTTTGTCATCACACCCGTTGTCGGCTTGGTGGACCCGCGGTTTACCGCTGAACCCAACCCCCAAGAAGTCGACCAAGTTTTCGAGGTTCCTTTGTCCTTTTTGATGAACCCGGCCCACCATCGGCGCCATGCCCATGAGGCCGAAGGCTTGCGGCGTGAATGGTTCTCCATGCCTTATCGGCAAGGCCCGCACGAACATTTCATCTGGGGGGCCACGGCTGGGATGTTGCGAAATTTTTACGGATTTCTTTCCGCCGCATAGCCCCTCGCATTTCGGGGGCAGACTCGCCGCTATGATGGTCACATGAGTTTCATTGCCCTCATGTTTGCCTTGATATTGGAGCAAGTGCGACCCTTGTCGGAAAAAGGCTGGGTGCAAACGGGCTTGCGTAATTGGATTTCGTGGGTCTGTCGGCTGCTGGATGTGGGGCAAACGCAGCGCGCTTGGTTGGTTTGGTTATTGGCGGTCGGTTTGCCTGGCCTCTTGACCTGGGTGATCTATGGCCTATTGATGTGGTTGGTGGGCTGGCCACTTGCGGTCTTGTGGAGCATGGTGGTTTTGTACGTCACCCTGGGCTTCAGGCAATTCAGTCACCATTTCACAGATATTCGCGTGGCTTTGGAAGCGGGTGACGAGGTGCAGGCGCGCCAATTGTTTGCCGATTGGCATCAGGTGGATGCGATGGATTTGCCCCGAAGCGAAATGCTGCGCCATGTGATTGAACATGCGGTGATTGCAGCGCATCGCCATGTTTTTGGTGTGCTGGCTTGGTTTTCTTTGGGAGCGGCTTTGGGTTTAGGGCCAGCCGGTGCAGTGCTGTACCGGATGAGCCAGTATGCGGGGGCCATCCAGCCCCAAAGAACGGTCAGTCCCACCGATGTGTTGCAAGGGGTCAGTGAAGCCTTGTTTGCGGTGACCCAGCGCGCATGGCATGTGATCGATTGGATACCCGCCAGGTTGACGGCTTTATTTTTTGCAGTGGTGGGTAATTTTGAAGAGGCAATTGATTGTTGGCGTCAGTACGCGGCCATGCACCCGCATGACAACGACGGAACCTTGATCGCCGCCACCGCTGGCGCGCTCAATGTTCAGTTGGGCGGTGCACAGTTGACCGACAAGCGCGATCCAATGCTGGAAGCATCCAACACAGGTGCCAGCGAAAGCCTGCCTGGGCGTGAGCCCGAGCTAGGGCATTTCCGCAGTTTGGTCGGTCTTGTGTGGCGTACCGTGGTGCTGTGGTTGGTGCTGTTGTGTCTGCTCAGTCTGGCCCGGTTGCTTGGCTGACCCCAGTTCAAACAGATTTGCACCGCTTCAATGGCTGGTGCTGAGTTGGTCAAACAAGCGCTGGTAAATCTGGTATCGGCTGGGATCGATCTGGCCTTGCGCCAGTGCCATTCGAACACCACAGCCTGGCTCGTGCAAATGGGTGCAGTTGTAGAACTTGCATCCGCCCAAATGGACGCGCAAGTCAGGCATGTATCCCGCTAATTCCCGTGGGTCCAAGTGGTGCAAGCCAAACTCTTGAAAACCGGGTGAGTCGATCAATGCCCCCTGGCGCTCTGCGTCCAGCCAGTACCAATGGGTGCTGGTGGTGGTGTGACGACCGCTGTTCAGGGCTTTGGAAATTTCGCCGGTTGCCGCATGCGCGGTGGGGACCAATCGATTGACCAATGTGCTTTTTCCGGCACCCGATGGGCCCAGGACCAGGGTTGTTTTCCCCACCAAAAGGCTTTTCAATTCTTCCAAGCCCACACCCGATTGCAAGGACAAAGCCATGGTCTGCTCGCCCATGTCGCGGTAAGCTTGAAGTCGATTCCAGGCTACGGCAAATGGGCCCAATAAGTCGCATTTATTGAGCATCAGTATGGGCGCAATGCTTTGGGCGTGGCAGGCAATCAGCGCGCGGGCCAGTTGGTCTTGAGAAAAGTCAGGTTCGGCCGCCACCAGCAGCAACACCTGATCCAAATTGGCTGCAAAAGACTTGGTGCGCAACTCGTCTTGCCGATAAAGCAAATTGCGCCTGGGGTAGATCGACTCTATCGTGCCTTCATCTTGGCTGGGGCGCCATTGAACCCGGTCGCCCACCACGGCGGTGTTTTTTTTGCCCCGGTGGTGGCAGATTCGCCTTTCGCCCAAGTCGTTTTCAACCCAGCAATGCCGACCATGGCTGGCGACGACCAGTCCGTTTTGGTTCATGTTTGCATGCGCGCCAATCGCTGGGCCGCAGGCGGGTGAGAGTGATAGAAAGCCACAAACCAAGGGTCTGGCGTCAATGTGGTGGCATTGTCTTGGTACAACTTGAGCAATGCACTGGACAATTGATTGCCACTGGCGAGCTCGGCGGCAAAAGAATCCGCTTGAAACTCGCAGCGGCGCGAATGCATGGCCGACAAGGGTGAGAGGAAAAACAAGGCCACCGGCAAAACCATGAGAAACAGCAGCAAAGCCAAGGCTTGGTTGGTGTCCGTCATGTGAGGCTGAACACCCAGTCCGGTGAAAAACCAAGCTTGTTGGATGAGCCAGCCCAGCAGTGCAAAGCCCAGCAAGCTTTGGATGGTTTGCAGCAGGATCATTTGGGCAACATGCTTGTGCTTGAAATGGCCCAACTCATGGGCCAATACCGCTTCCATCTCGTCAGCCGACAGTTGTTTGAGCAAGGTGTCGTAAAAAACCACGCGTTTGTGAGAGCCAAAGCCAGTGAAATAGGCATTGGAATGTGCCGATCTGCGGCTGCCATCCATCACAAAAAACCCATTGGCAGTAAACCCAGCGCGCTGCATCAATGCGCTCACGCGCTGCTCCAGCGCGGGGTCCTCCAGCGGGGTGAACTTGTTGAACCAGGGCATGATCAGATTGGGTGCAATCCACATCACAAACAATTGGTACAGGGCCAGTGCAGCCCAGGCGTAAAACCACCAGATATCGCCGCCCACTTGCATCAACCACAGCACCAAGGCCAGGATGGGCAAGCCCAAAATCGAGCCCACCACGGCCACTTTGACCAGATCGCTGCACCACAGTGAAAAGGTGGTTCGGTTGAAGCCAAACTGCTGCTCCAGCACAAAGGTTTGGTACCAAGCCATGGGCAAATTGATCAAGCCGCCAATCAAAATAAAGCAAGCCACCAAAGCCATTTGTTGCCACAAGCCAGGCCCCATCGCATGGATCAAGAGTTGATCGAGCCATGCCAAACCGCCCATCAAGGTCCAAGCCAACAACAAAAAGGTGTCCAAAGCCAAGTCATACAAGGCCAACCGTGATTTGGCCAAGGTGTAGTCGGCGGCTTTTTGGTGCGATGGCAAATCGATGCTGTTGGCAAAGGCTGGGGGCACCTGCACCCGGTTTTGGGCGACATGTTTGACTTGTCGCGTCAACAACCACAACTTGGCGATCGTGTTGAGCACCAGCAAAAAAGCAAAAACCAAGGACATCAAATGGGACGGATTCATGGTTGTCAAGTGTAGGTCTATTCGCCATGCCAGTCTGTCTTGGGGGACAATCGAATCATGAGCGACATCAAACCTGAATCCCCCATGCCCGTGCTGGCCAAATCAGACCAGAATTTGGTCTGGATCGATTGCGAAATGACGGGTCTGGACCCAGAGGTCGAGCGATTGATTGAGATCGCTGTGGTCGTCACGGGTCCCCAACTTTATCCACGGGTGGAAGGGCCAGTGTTGGTGTTGCACCAAAGCGAGGCTTTGCTCAACAGCATGGATGCCTGGAACAAAGGCACACATGGTCGCAGCGGATTGATCGAGAAAGTCCGCGCTTCGGTATTGAACGAAGCGCAGGCCCAAGAACAATTGATTGCTTTTTTATCGCAGTATGTGCCCAAGGGTGCCTCACCCATGTGCGGCAATACGATTGGCCAGGACCGGCGTTTTTTGGTCAAGTACATGCCCAAATTAGAGAGCTGGTTGCACTACAGGAATTTGGACGTGAGCACGCTCAAAGAGTTGGCCAAGCGTTGGCGACCCGATGTTTATGGGGCCTTTAAAAAGCAGCAAAAGCACACCGCATTGGCCGACGTGCACGAGTCCATTGATGAGTTGCAACATTACCGCACCCATTTTTTACGCGCCGACCCACCTTCTGCATCTGTGCCATAATCCAGCCCGTTGTTGATACCAACAACCCACCGTACATCTGCCTCACACCTTGGGCTCTTCAATGAGAGCCACCCGCGCCGCTTAGTTTGGGCGTTGACTTTGTCTGATGGTTGATGTTTTTTCAAACCTCAGATGGAGTCGCTGGCTTTCATGCCGGCGTGTTGTGCATGACCGATCATTTTTCACCTTCCCCGCTTTTGGCCGCCAATGATGCTGTCCATGTGTCCTTGAGCCCGCAGCCGAATCCTGCGCCTGCAGCCGACATTTCACTGGTTGCAGCAGTACCCGAAACCGTGGTCCCCACCGAAGATCCTTTTGCTGCACTGGGCCTGGCCAAAGAGTTGCTCTTGGCGGTCAAGGACATGGGCTTTACTGCGCCGACAACGGTGCAGCTCAAAACCATTCCTTTGGCAATGCGCATGGACGAGGGTGATCAAGCCTTCAACGACTTGATGGTTTCAAGCCAAACAGGCAGTGGCAAAACCGCTGCATTTTTGTTGCCCGTGCTGCACACCTTGTTGCAGCAGCACCAAGCCCAAGCCAAAGCCCAAGCGCAAGAGTGGGATCAGAAAGTGGCCCAAGCCCTGGCACGCGGTGAAGAGCCGCCCAAGCGCCCCAAGCGCAAAAACCCCACGCACCCCAGCAATTTCAAGCCAGCCACGCCTGGCGCATTGGTGTTGTGCCCCACCCGTGAGTTGGCCCAACAGGTGGCGCACGATGCCATCGATCTGGTGCGCCACAGCCCCGGTTTGCGCATTGCCAATGTGGTTGGGGGCATGCCCTATGCCCTGCAAATCGCCAAACTTCAAAATGCCAATTTGGTCGTGGCCACGCCGGGTCGCTTGTTGGATTTGCAGCGATCCAACCAAATCAAGCTCGATCAAGTGCAGTTTTTGGTGGTTGATGAGGCAGACCGCATGCTCGATCTCGGTTTTGCCGACGATTTGGCCGAGGTCAACCAACTCACCATCAAGCGCCGCCAAACCATGATGTTCAGCGCCACATTTGCGCCACGCATCCAACAATTGGCCACCCGCGTGATGCGCCAACCCCAGCGGGTGCAAGTTGATGCGCAACACGCCCAACACGTGAACATCACACAGTCCTTGTTTTGGGCCGATAACCCCCAACACAAGCGCAAGTTGTTGGACCACTGGTTGCGCGACACCACCATCGACCAAGCCATTGTTTTTGCCAGCACCCAAATTGAGTGCGATGCATTGGCGGTGGATTTGCAGCAAGCGGGTTTTTCTGCCGTTGCGCTGCACGGTGCGCTCAGCCAAGGTTTGCGCAATCGCCGCTTGATGGCTTTGCGCCAAGGCATGGTGCAAATTTTGGTGGCCACCGATGTGGCCGCCAGGGGCATCGATGTGCCCACCATCAGCCATGTGTTCAATTTTGGATTGCCCATGAAAGCGGAGGACTATGTGCACCGCATTGGGCGGACCGGTCGCGCTGGCCGTGATGGCTTGGCAGTCACCTTTGCTGAATTTCGCGATCGTCGAAAAATCTTTGACATCGAGGCCTATACCCGGCAACCCATCAAGGCGGAAGTGGTGCCTGGTTTAGAGCCACAGCAACGCGCTGAACGCCCCAGGGCTTTCGATGGCCCGCGCAAAGGGGCACCAGGCGCGGGTCGATTTGGCGGTCGAGGCGCTTCAGCGGGCAGGTCTTTTGATCGTGCACCGCGTTCTGCCGATCGCCATGATTCCATGGATCGACCACCGCAGGCATGGTCTTCGCCGTCGGGTCGGCCTGCCGAAGGGCGTGGCTTCAATGACCGAAACAACCGTGGACCCCGTGTGGTGGGCATGGGCGCAGAACGCAGCGATCGGGCCGGTCCAGGCGCGGGCAAAGTGTTTGTGCCCAGAGACATCAAAAAGCGCCCGCCCAAAGGCGCCCGCTCTGACCGTTGAAAAAAACCAGCGCAAGCTGGTTTTTTTTGGTGAAGGCCGATCGGAGCACCGAGGTGGATGGGCTCCTTGCCCTTGATGACCCCTGAAAACCAAGGCCTATCGCTGGCGCACAGCGAGCATGAAACAATGCAAACCTTGACAGTGAGGCCGCCTTGGCCAAGCTGTCTTCAGCAGTGAAAAACAAGTGGTGATGAAAAGTTTGCATATTGTTGTGCTGTGGGGCTTGTTGGCCGCTTGGGGTCTGCTGGCAGGGGCAAATCCATTGTCCAGTCCATTGCTGGCCGAACAAACAGGGTTTGTCCAATCCGGGCCTTATGCCGAGGTGGTGCGGTATTGCCATGGCCTGCAGCGCAGCCATCCTGCATCGGTCAAATGTTTCAACATGGGTGTGACGGCACAGGGCCGTGATATCAAGGCCATGGTGGTGAGCAAGTCGGGGGTGCTCTCTGCCAAAGTGGCCAAACAACAAAAAGTCCCAGTGGTTTTGGTCATTGGCGGGACCCATTCGGGTGAAATCGATGGCAAAGATGCTGGATTGATGCTCATGCGCGACTTGCTCGCCGATGCCAATCCGAACAACCCCTTGCACCAGATGGTGGTGTTGTTTGTCCCCGTTTTCAATGTGGACGGCCATGAAAAGCGCAGCAAGTACAGCCGGCCCAACCAAAATGGCCCCCTGGAGACCGGTCAGAGAACCACGGCCTTGCGCATCAACTTGAACCGAGATTGGATGATGGCCCAGGCCGATGAAACCAAGGCGATGTTGAGCCTGGTTCAGCAGTGGGATCCATTGGTCACCTTGGATTTGCATGTGACCGATGGATTGCGCTTCAGACACGATGTATCGGTGTCTATGTCGTCGCACTACGCCACAGACCCTGTGATCCAAAGAGAAGCGACCCGCTTGCTCCAGGGCACTTTGCGCCAGTTGCGCCACATGGGTCACGAACCCTTGGGTTTTTATCCCCAGTTGAAAGATGTCAACGACCCCAGCTTGGGGGTGATCGTGGAGGCTGACGCACCGCGCTTCTCGCACGTTTATGCAAGCCTGCGCAACCGTTGGGGGTTTTTGATTGAAAACCATGCGTGGTCTCCCTATGCAGAGCGGGTGGTGACCAATAAAAACACCTTGCTGGCATTTTTTCGATTGATTGCCGAGATGCGATCGGAGTTGGTGCACTCGGCCGACCAGGCGGATGCGCAAAATCAGCTTTTGGCTGGACGGGAAATTCCCATGATGTGGGTGAATGCGGTTGACATCGACCCCAGCCAATCCGTTCCCCATGTCGAGCTAAAGGGTTTCCGTTACGAGGTGTTTCAAAATGCGCCCGTGGTGGGTGGGCGTGGCATTGTTTACGACACCACGCAAGCCGAAATGTGGTCGGTGCCCTTTTATAACCAGCTGCTCCCCATCCCAGAGTCCACCATCAAATTGCCACAAGGCGGTTATGTGGTGCCCACCGAATGGACGGGTTTGGTCAAGCCTTTGTTGATTCACCACGGCATTCGTTTCGCCCGCATCACCAAAGACCAAGTGAACCAAAATTTAGAAGTCATGCGTGTCAGACCGCAAGACGTTGTTTACGATGCCGACAGCTTTCAGGGCAAACAGCGCACCAGTGTCTCGGGCAGTTGGCGGCTGGAGAAATTGGATGTGATGAAAGGCTCTTTGTTCATTCCCATTAAACAACCCAAGGCCTTGCTGGCGGCACATTTGTTTGAACCGGCCGCGCCAGATTCGCTCTCATCTTGGGGCGTGTTCAACACGGCTTATGAAACCAGCGACTATGTGGCTGATCACCGCGAGTTGGAGTTGATCCGCATGATGCATGCAGAAAATCCGCTGATTCGCCAACTTTATGGTGATGCTTTGGCCGCGCAGTTGCCCAGCATCCGGCAAAAATACGAAGACCTGTTGAACACTGACGAATCGTTTCGCTTGGATCAGCAAGCGCGCATCGATTTTTGGATGTCTTTCTTGCCCAGCCAAGACCCTGATCTTTTCAAATACCCCATAGCGCGGACGTCATTTTTGTTCGGCCAGCGCGATATGGCTTGGCAAAAATAAATCGCGATCACAGCCACTGGCCACTCTCCGTACGGGCGGCAACACCACGGCAAGCCAGGTTTCAGTGAATGTGGTGGGTGAACAAGCACCTGGGGTTGCCACACGTGGTGCAGTTTCCACCGGCGGCATTTTCTGCGGCTTGTAAAACGGCGTGGTTCAGCCCGGCCAATTGATCCAGGCGCAAGCGCAGTTGTTTGACATGCTCCGTCAACTGTTTCACCCGGGCTGCTTTGGGAACCATGGGCTTGGGTGCCTGGGATGACACAACCACTTTGGCCGCCTGTTTTTGTGCATTCAAGTTGATTTGAATCGCAGGCGATGGTGCGGGCAATTTTTCCCGATGGGTGCCAATGGTTTGAACCGGTGCATTGACCCGGTTGGTCCCGGTTCCATCTTGCGCAACAGCCTGCCGGCTGGGGGCCATGGCCAGCTGGGGTGCGGCTTGTCGGTTGTCGCTGATGTTTGTTTTGGCTATCGATGCTGAAGAGTCTTGCAGGGCATCTGAATCGACGGCCTGGCGGTTCAATGCGGTCTGAGATTCAGCCGTGGCTTGTCGGTTGATGGCCGAAGTTTCACGGGCCAGGGATTGGACATTGGCTTGGCTGGCATCAGAGGGCAAGACCTCTACATGCGGGTCGTTGGCACTGGCATGCAGGGGTATGAGGTTGTCTTCGCCGCCCTGGGTCGGCAGTTTGGCCACGTGGCGATCTGCCAAACCCGCCTTTGGAATGCCCAATTTTTGATCGCCCAAGGCATTGTCTTGAACCACATGAATTTGGTTTTCATCGCCAAAGCCCTGTGACACCTTCTCAATGTTCTCCTGCATGGTGCGATTGCCAGCGTGCGAACCTTCTTCGCCAGGCAGGACATGGCTGATCACTGGCCCTTTGGCCGACATGCCCTCAGTGGGGTCGACATCGCCGGGTGCCTGTTCATTGAATGAGTTGTCGCGGTTAAAGCGCACCCCGTCTTCGTCTGGGCCAATGCCACCGGCCTTGTTGCTGTAAATCAGCTTGGGCTTGTGCACGGAAGCCGAAAAGGTCTTGATGTTTTTGACCTTGATCGATTGGTAAAAGGGCTTGAAGCTGCTGTTGTCATGCCCATAACCGACCAACATGGTTTGGAAAATTTTGTTTTCCAGGCCGTCCACATCGCCGTCGGCCATCATCGAATCGCACACATTGGCCAATATATAAAGCTTGACCTCTGGGCTCAAGGCGGGAGAAGCCAGCTTTAAAAACTCGGGCAATTTGGCCGCCCGCACTTGCTTCAGGGCGGCCTCTTGCAAGCCTTGGAATTCGCCAATCACCGTTTGCAACTGGCCAATCTCCTCGGTCGCAATCGAGCCATCGGCAGCCATCATGTAAAGCAGCGAGGCAGCCAAGGCCAAATGGGGTGTGACCACCGAGTCCTTGAGGCGATCCGCCTCGTACACGCCCATGACGGAATCATTGTTCTTCAGCGCTATCGCTTGTTGGTAGGGCTCAAAAACCGCTGTGTCCACGCCCCAGGCGGCTTTCATGCGATCAAACAATGCCAACTCATCTGGCCCTGCACTGCCGTCGGCCAGCAAGGAGTCGCAGACATTGGTCAGCACGCACAAGCTGCTGGTTTTGTCCAGCACCTGGTGGGCATCGATCAAAAACTGGTTGAGCGGGACCGCTTTGGTGTACTGGACGGCCACGTTCATCACATGCTGATCGCCCCCCAACACCGATTGCAGTTGACTGCTTTCAGCCTCTTCAATTTTTCCGTCGCTGGCCATCATGTGCAGCAAAGCGCTGGCCAAAACCAAATGAGGTGTCAGCCTGAAATTCACATGGTGTGAGTGGGCCGCTTCCTGTTGCGCGTCGCTGAATTGGTCCAGGATGGCCAGCTGTTGAGCGGCGGCTGCACTCATGTGCACACCTCGAAACCCTGCACTGCATTGCTGGACACGCTTTGATCGCGCGAGTCCTGGGTGGATGCTGCACAGTTTTTGAACATACGCGCAGATTAGATAAGCGGCATGCAACAACACCCTCAAACACTCATTTGGGCTCTCAATGGCTCACAAAAACACAGCTTTTGCCTTTGATTTCCGTGGGTTTGGGGAAATTATTTTTGACCCTTGGCGGTTTGGCTGCGAATGAAATGCCTTGTAACCAGCGCTTACAAGTTGGCACAAATGTGACGGCTTGGTCTTGTCGATCAATCGGCCAGGCGCGACATTTGCACCTGGCCCAGCAAATCCGCCACATCTTTCGCTTGGCACAGGGCCGTGCCCAAAGAAGATAAAGCGGCTGCCGACGCGGCCATGGCTTGACCCAAGGCCAGCAGCAGCGTGCTTTCATCGGTCTTGAATTGCGCCTTCTCCATGGCCGTGACAAAGCCACCCACAAAGCTATCGCCCGCACCGATGGTGCTGCGCACGGTCACGGGCAAAGCGGGGGCCAGCCAAGCACCCTCGCGGGTCACCAACATGGCACCCTCAGCCCCGAGGGACAGCGCAACCATGCGGACTGGCCATTGGGCCAACCATTGACGCGCTTGGGCCAGTCGCATTGCGTTCGTTGGCAAGGCTTGGCCTGCAATGTCCTCCATCTCGCGCAGACTGGGCTTGACCATGAAGGCACCGACACGCAAGGCAGCGATCAAGGCCGGGCCAGAGGCATCCATGATCAAGTGCTTGCCCATGGCCTGGGCCTGGCGTGCAATGTCAGCGTAAACCCCCTCGGGCATGCCAGGTGCCAGGCTGCCGCTCAGCACCCAGCACAGGCTTTCACTGGCATGCGGGTAAAAACCTTGCAAGCATTGGTCCAACACCAAGGGATTGGCTGCAGGGCCTGGCAGCACGAAGCGGAAATCTCGCGCGGTTTGCAACTCATGAACCGAAAAACTCATCCGGGTTTCTTGCGGGGTGAGGAGTTGGCGATGGGGCAGTTTTTCTGCGTCCAGCAATTCGGTCAAGCGCTGGCCCATTGAACCGCCACCCAGCCAAACCGCCTGTGCAGTGCCGCCCAAGCGATGGGCCACCCGGGCCACATTGATGCCACCACCGCCAGGGTGGTAGATGGGGTTGCTGCAACGCATCTTGTGGGTGTCCATCACCTGCAGTGTGGTGGTGAGCATGTCCACGCTGGGGTTCAGCGTCAAGGTGGTGGTGAGTGCCATGGTAATCATCATGCCAGATCAAACCAATCCCCTGATATGCTGGAGAAAACTGACCTCCAAATGCGTGAACCCCTTGAACATGGACCCCACACCCTCGGATGCGGCGAATTGGCTTGATTCCAATCACCCTTGCAACCGCATGCCCGATGCACCTCATCTGGCGGCGGGTCGCGTGCTCAGGGTTTTGAGTGTCGCTGCGGTGGAGCTGGCCGTGGTCCATGCTTGCGAGACCTTCGAGCAAGATGGTCTTTGGCAAATCGAAGTTCGATTCAACACCGCACCAGAATTAACGAGTCTGTTGTCAAAAGGCCAGCGTGCGGATGTTTGGATTGCGCCGGCTGCTTTGTTGGCGCAGGCGGTACATGCGGGTGTGGTCAACGAACCCAGGCCGTTGGCGCAGGTGGGCGTGGGGGTGGCCGTGGTGCAGGGACAGGCCTTGCCGGATGTCTCCACGGTCACCGCTTGGGTTCAGGCCTTGCAAAGTGCCCCAAGTATTTTCTATACCCATGCATCGTCGGGTCAACATGTCCATGCTGTGTTGTCGTCGATGGGTTTGCTGCCCCATTTGGCGCACAAAATTCGCCGCTTCGATGTGGGGGAAGACATGCTGATCGCTTTGTCACAAATGGCAGACCCCACTGGTGCGATGGCGCTGGGGGCCATCAGCGAAATACGCAGGTTTTCCAATCGGGGCTTGGCATTTGCCGGACCGCTGCCCGAACCCATTGCCCATCGAACGGTTTATGCCATCGCCACCGATCCACTCAGCCCGCGCTTGTCCATGGCCAAGCAGTGGGTACAGGTGTTGAAACAAGCTTCTATTTGGGGCGATGCGGCCAGCACCGGGATGGAGCCCATTGGCTAAGTCCAGCTGTGGCTCGCAAGGCGCTTGGGCAGCTTGCGCAGTGCCCTTTGGTAAGATGAATTCAAGCTTTATCAGGAGTCATCATGGCGTTGTATGAATTGCGCACTTACACAGTGATCGTGGGCAAGATGTCGGAAGTGCTTGCCGTTTATGGCAGCGAGGGCTGGGCGGCCCTGGAGAAACACCCCAAAAAATTGGTGGGTTACTTCACTGGCGATGTGGGCGCTTTGAATCAACTCATCCATATTTGGAAGTTTGATGACGATGCCGATCGACGGGCTTTTTGGGCAGGCATTTATGCCGATCCCGCCTTCATGGCCTTTGCGGCCAAATTGCGCCCCATGATCTTGTCGCAAGAAAACAAACTCATGATGGCAGCCCCTTGGGGGCCACACCCATGAGCACGGATCAGCCGCAGGGACAAACCACTGCACACCATTTGCTGCAAGGTTTCAATGATCTGGGCTTGTCCTATTTGTTTTGCAACTTGGGCACCGACCATGCGCCCTTGATCGAAGAGATGGCGCGTTGGCGCCAGGATGGTCAAAAGTTCCCCCAAACCATTTTGTGCCCCCATGAAAACACGGCCGTGCACATGGCCGCTGGTTATGCGCTGGCCACAGGGCAGGGGCAAGGGGTTTTGGTCCATGTGGATGCGGGCACAGCGAATGCAGCCATGGGCATCCACAATATTTCCAAAGCGCGTTTGCCTTTGATGCTGATGGCCGGGCGGGCACCTTACACATCGCACGGTGAATTGCCTGGCACCCGCGACACCTTTGTGAACTTTGTGCAAGAGCCCTATGACCAAGGCAGTTTGGTGCGCCAATACGTCAAATGGGATTACAACTTGCCCTCTGGTGTGATCGCCAAAGAGGCCCTGCGCCGCGCCCACAGTGTGATGCAAAGCGATCCCAAGGGGCCGGTTTATTTGACCTTTGCCCGCGAAACCTTGACCGAGCGTTGGCGCGACGAACAACTGCATGGGTTCTCGGCCCAAACCTATGGGCCAACGCCCGCCTTGGGCACCGATCCTCAGGCCGTCGAACAAGTGGTGGACCGCTTGTTAATGGCCCAAAAACCTTTGATCATCACCTCTTACAGCGGGCGCAATCCGGCCACGGTGGCGGTGCTGGATGCCTTGGCCCGCCTGGGGGGCATTCGGGTGATCGAATGCAATGCGGTAGACCTCAACATCCCCCACGATTCACCCTGCTTTGGTGGATTTGTGCCGGGTGCGCACGTGGCACAGGCCGATGTGGGTTTGATCGTGGACGTGGATGTCCCGTGGATACCCCGCGACACACCTGTGGATCCCCAAACTTGGTGGGCCCACATCGATGTGGACATCGATAAACGCAGCTATCCCATGTGGAGCTTTCCACGCCACCTGAAGATGCCGGGTGACAGCCATCGCATCTTGTCGCAGATATTGGAGCGCTTGCAACAGCGCTTGAACCCAGCGTTCACCCAAGCCGCGCAAGCGCGGGTGGCTGAAATGGCGCTTAAGAACCAACAGCGCCGACAGCGGGCTTTGGACCTGGCCCGTGACCCGGGTCTTGTGGGGCAACTCAACCCACACCACGTGTGTGCGGCAGTGGCCAAGGCCATTCCATCCGATGCCATAGTGCTCAACGAGGCCATCCGCAACGCGCCGGTGGTGGCCATGCAAGTGCCGCGCACCGTGCCTGGATCGCATGTGGGCTTGGCCGGTGGCGGTCTTGGTTTTTCAGCCGGCATGGCCCTGGGCATCAAACTGGCCAAGCCAGAGCGCTGCGTGGTGGCTTTCTCTGGCGACGGTTCTTTTTATTTTGGCAATCCCCAGTCGAGCTTGGCGGTGGCCAAGCAATATGGCTTGCCAATTTTCACCGTCATATTGGACAACGGCGGCTGGGCAGCGGTCAAAGAGGCCACCTTGCGCGTGTTTCCCGAGGGCGTGGCCAAACAAACCCAAGCCTATCAAGCCCATTTGGCACCCGACATGAACTTTGCGATGGTCGCAATGGCCGCTGGCGCACATGGTGAATGCGTCAGCGATCCGCTTGAATTGGAAGCGGCCATCGCCCGTTGCTTGGCCGCACTGTCACAAGGTCAAAGTGCTGTGTTGCAGGTCAAAGTGACGCGGCTTTGAACGTCCTGCGTTTGGCACAATCAAGAGGTTTTATCAACCAACGGAGCTGTACATGAATACAACAAGCATTCGAACCTTTGTGGCTGTTTTGATGTCCTTGTATTTGGGCGTGGCCCAAGCCGCAGACCCCAAAGATGCCGCCGATCCAGCCGTCAAAAAATCAGACACAGGCATTTGCCACGACAAATCCAGCGCCAGTTATGCCAATACCAAGAAGTTCACCGCATTCAAAACCGTGGATGAGTGTGTGAAAAGCGGCGGTACTTTGCCCGCCAAAACCGCTGCGGCCGCAGAGCCTGTGGTCAAAAAATCGGACTCGGGCATTTGCCATGACAAAAACAGCCCCAGTTACGAGCGCACCAAGAAGTTCACCGAGTTCAAAACCGTGGATGAGTGCGTGAAAAGCGGTGGCAAATTACCTGGGGGCAAGTGAGCCCGGATGGGGCGCTTGGCCTAACAGTGCATCGATTTGCTTTGAACAATGGTGAAGCGCCATGACCCCAAGGTGGCCGCCACCTGATCGGCCACTTTTTGCCCCAAGTCAGTGAGGATTGAAGCTCCACCACCGGGGTGGTGACAGGGTGTCTGTGTCGACGGTGACTATGGCGGTGCTTTCGCTAGTCTCGCAGCAGGTGTTGTTCTGCATGGCTCAAATACCAAGCCCGCCCAGTGACTTCCCACCGTCCACAAACAAAGTTTGTCCGGTGATGAAATGGGTTTGGGGCGAAGCCAAAAATGACACGGCGTGGGCGATTTCATCTGGTGAAGCGGCTTTGCCACGCGGCTCCAAGGCCTCCCACTGCGCGAACATTTCGGGCGGTGCGGAACGGGTCATGGGTGTGTCTGTGAACCCAGGTGCCACCGAGTTCACGGCTATTTCCTTGTCGCGCAATTCCATGGCCATGGCGCGGGTGAGCCCAATCACCGCCGATTTAGAGGCCACGTAATGTGCAAAACGGGTGCCGCCCAGCGCACCTCTGGAGGAAATGGTCACAATGCGCCCGCCAGCCACCATGCGCCGTGCGGCCTCTTGCGCGGGGATAAAGGTGCCCACCACGTTGACCTGCAGCATTTGCGAAAAGTTTTGTTCGGTCAAATCCAAAAACCGCGCATCGTTGTAAATCCCTGCGGCACAAACCATCACATCCACCCGGGCATGTGTCAGCAATGCCCGATGCACACTGTCGCGATCACACACATCGGCCACAGCCGCTTGAATGGCCAGGCCGCTGTCGGCCAGTGGTTGGATGGCTTGGTGCAACACATCGGCTTGGCGGTCCATGGCCACCACCTGAAAACCATCATGGGCCAGCCGTTTGGCAATGGCCAAGCCAATGCCTTGCGCGGCACCGGTGACAAATGCGGTGGGATGGGTATGCATGGTGTCAAGTGCTCAACCGGTGTAGCCAAACATGCGGGGCAGCCACAGGGTGATGGATGGAAAAAAGATCATCAAGAACATCACCGCACTCAAGGGGATGCAAAACTGCCATATCTCTCGGTTGATCTCTTTCATGGGCACGCCAGTGAGAGAGCCCAATACAAACAAAATCAATCCATAAGGTGGGGTGATCATGGCGATCATGAAATTGAGGATGACCACCACGCCAAATTGCACCAAATCAATGCCCAAAGCGTTGACCGTCGGCAGCAAGACCGGGACAAACACCAGCAGCATCACGGCACCGTCGAGCACAGTGCCCAAGATCAAAAACATGACATTGACCAGCAACATGAACACAATGGCCGATAAATTCAAACTGGCAATGTATGCAGCCAATTGAACGGCCACTTGCTCGGCGGTGATGGCGTAGTTGACGATGAATGAGCTGGCAATCAACATCATCACCACCGCAGATTGGCGCGCTGACATGGCGAAAATGGCGACCAAGGTTTTCAAGCCCAAATTGCGGTAAATGAAAACCCCGATCACGATGGCCCACAGGCCTGCCATGGCCGCTGATTCGGTGGGGCTGAATATGCCTGACCATATGCCCCCGAGCAACATCACCGGCAAGGTCAAAGGCAGTGCGGCCCGCCAAAGCACCAGCGGCACTTGCGACATGGATATCTTTTGCCCAAAAGACAGGTTGCGCTTTCGCGCGATCATGGCAATCCACAACATCAAACTCATGGCCATCAGCAGGCCGGGCACCACCCCCGCCAAAAACAAGGCCCCCAAAGAGGCGGTGCTGATGAGCGCATAAATCACCATGGGGATGGAGGGGGGGATGATGGGTCCCAGGCAAGACGCGGCGGCCGCAATGGCCACGGCCAAGCCCTTGGGATAGTTGCCCACTTTTTCCATCATGCGAATCGACACCATGCCAGGGCCTGCGGCATCGCTGATGGCGCTGCCACTCATGCTGGACATCACCACATTCATCAGCACCGTGATGTGACCCATGCCACCGCGCAAGCGGCCCACCAACACATCGGCAGCGCTCCAAATGCGTTCGCTCACCGTGGAGGCATTCATCACATTGCCGGCAAAAATAAACATCGGCACGGCCAGCAAGACATACATGCTGAACATCGAGTTCAAGGTCTGATCAACGATCAATCCAATGTCTTGGCCCTTGACCCATAAATACACAATACCGCTGCTGAACATCATCAGCACGATGGAAAACCGAAGCAGCGCGCACACCAAGATCACCACGCCCATGGCCATCAAGGCCGTGCTCATGACCGACCCCTCAAGGCCTCAGCCCAATACATTGGTTTTTTCATCGGCTTTTTGATCCTTGACATGCTCTGACCACTGGTCGGAGCTCAACAAAACAATGCGGTCCACGGCCCGCAAAATCACGGCCAGCCAATAAATCACAAAACAAAAGTAGACGTAGTCCAGCCGCCACTCCAAGGCATTGGTTTTTTCACGCCACAAAAAGGCCACATAACCCCAAATGGTTGGGGCCGACAGGGCAAACAACAGGGCAATCAAGCCGGCAGCGATCTGCCCGATGGCGCGGCGACCTTTGGGGCCGCATTGATCCCACACCACATCAAAGGTGACTTGTTCGCGGTTGTTGAGCACCAAAGCTTCGGTCAAAAAGGTGGACCACAGAAAAAGGATCAAGATGGATTCGTCCACCCAATTGACGGGCTGGACCAACACGTAGCGTTGAAATACGGAGACGACAAACAGAACAAAAATGCCAATGAACATGGACACCGTCAGCCATTCGGCCCAACGGCTGAAGGCGTGAACTTTGGAGCGAACGGCTTGGATGTCCATGCCAGGCTTACATCACTTGACCGCTTGGATGCGTGCCAGCAAGCCGGGCTTCCATTTGGCGGTCATGCCACTGGCTTCGTACTCTTTGAACACCGTGGTTCTGAACAGCGTTGCATCGGGTTCGCTGATGCGCACATTGGCGTTGCGAAAGGTGTCGAGCGCGGACTTTTCATCTTGCAAAGTCTTGGCGATCTGGATGTCCGTGGCTTCACGCGCGACCGCACGCAACTCGGCTTGTTGTGCGGCACTGAGTTTGTCAAAAGCGGGTTTTGCCATGGCAATGAACACCGGCTGGACCAAATGCCGGGTCAACACCACTTGTTTGGTCACTTCGTGGAATTTCCAGTCGCGCGTCATATTGGTTGGGTTGTCTTGCGCGTCAATTTGTCCGGTTTTGAGCCCCAAATACACCTCTGTGATCGGCATGGCCACGGGTGTGGCACCCAATGCCTTGGCCAAGACTTGAAATGATGCGCCCGGTGGCATGCGCATTTTGGTGCCAGCCAGGTCACTGGGTTTCTCAATTTTTTTGTCGTTGTTCAGGTTGATGGTGCGCGTGCCCAAATAAGCGGTGTCCAAAATCACCAGGCCCATTTTGTTCGCCACATCGTCGTAATACTCTTTGCCAATGTCGCTGCGAAAGGTTTTGATCAGGTGATCGGCATCACGGAACAAATAAGCTGCGCTGAACACGCCGTACTCTGGCAACTGGGCTTCAATTTCAAAGGTCACTGGGCTGGCCATTTCCAAGTTGCCACGCTGCATCGCTGGCAACTCTGTGCCCTGGCGAAACAAGGCACTGGCGGTGTGCACAGACACCTTGACGGCCCCCGGGAATTTGGCTTCCATGCGGGATTTGATGGTCCTGAAGGCATCGGACAAGGGTGAGTTGTCGGGTGCAGCTGTGGACACCCGGATTTCGGTTTGGGCTTGGGCTGCGGGCAAGGCCAATGCAGTGGCCAAGAAAACAGCGGTGGCAATGAAAGATCGTCTCATGGTGCGCTCCTGAAAAATCAAATGACCCGATGAAGGAGGCTGGGTCCTTGGCCTGAAGAATGGTTCAGCGTGAGGGGGCGATGGACACGGACAGCTGGCCCACGCCCGCAATTTCGGCATCCACTTTGTCACCCACGCTCAAAAAAGTTTTGTGGGGCACCCCGACACCGGCCGGCGTGCCGGTCAACAGCACATCGCCAGGGTCCAGCGTCATGATGCGCGAGGCCGTGGATATTTGTTCGGCCACCGAAAAAATCATGTCTTTGGCATGGCCGTTTTGTTTGAGCACACCATTGACGGCCAATTTCAAAGCGGCTTGTTGCGGATCACCAAAAAATTCAGCAGGGATCAGGCTCGGCCCCATGGGGCAGCAGGTATCGTGCCCTTTTCCAGCCACCCAATCCAGTTTGTAAAAGGTTTCAGGGGCGCGGTTGTGATCGCGGGCAGAAAAGTCAATCGCCACCGTGTAAGCCGCCACATGGGACAAAGCCTGCTCGACCGACACATTGCGCGCCGTTTTGCCGATCACCAAGGCCAACTCGACCTCCCAGTCAAAAGCCTGTGTGTGGATGGGCATGTGCACGGTTTCGCCTTCACCCACAACGGCATTGCGTGGCGGCTTCATAAAGAAAAACAAGCGCTGATCTTCTTTTTTGGCACCCGGCATGCCCATCTCTGCCAAGTGATCGAAGTAGTTGGCACCCGCGCACAAAATTTTCCCGGGGTACAGGAGTGGGGCCAGACGCGGTGCGGGGGGCAAGGCATCGCTGGCTTGCACTTGCGCGGCGGCCGCGCTCAAGGTGGGCAATGCGCGCGACCAGTCATGGAACAAACCGGCCACCGTGTCTTGGCCGTCCAAACCCACCCGGGCCAGGCTTGGGGCCAATCGGTAGGCGATGCCCTCGACTTCCAAAGCCGCGACGGCTTGTCCGCCCTGGGAAAAGGTGGCCAATGACCAAGATTTGGGCTTGTTCGCCATGTCATCCCCTCTTGTGTGAATAATATAAATAAATAATAATTTTATAAAATCTTCACGTCAAGGTATTTTGTTCCATGGAAAACCCTGAAGCCACTTCTTTGGCCGAACGTGCCTACCAGCGCTTGCGCAGCGAAATTTTGTATGGCGACTTGATGCCTGGTGAGCGCTTGCGCCCCGCCGACTTGCAAGACAAATTTCAGTTGGGATTGACACCGATCCGAGAAGCCTTGATGCGCTTGTCGTCAGAAAACTTGGTGGCTTTGGACACCAACCGGGGCTCGCGGGTGAGTGAGACCAGCCCGGCTGAGCTGAGCGATTTGATGGCCACACGCCGCTCCATTGAGAGCTTGTGCTTGACCTCGGCCATGGCGCATGGTGATGCGGCCTGGGAGGCGGAGGTGGTCTCCGCCATGCACTTGTTGTCCAAAACGCCTTTGCCGCGATCGGCCAAAGACCGCGAAGCGGCCACTTTGTGGGAGTCGCGCCACCGGCGTTTTCATCTGGCCTTGGTGGGTGCGTGCCAGGAAAAGTGGTTGCTGTGGTTTTGGAACATCTTGGCCGATCATTCCGAACGCTATCGCAAGTTTCGTTTGCTCCAACGCATGCCCAGCAAAAGCAAAGCCCGCGACATCGAGGCCGAACACCATGCCATCATGCAAGCGGTGTTGGCCAGGGACCACCAAAAAGCCACGCAATTGATGTCGGCCCATTTGACGGCCACTGAGCAGTCGGTTGCATGGGGTTTGCAAGCGCAAAAATCTTTATCCACCAACTCTAAAGGGTCCACATGATTGTTCGCACTGCCATTTTGGAGGGCACGGTCGCCCCCGCCGACAAAGCCGACTTTGACCGACACATGCGCACCACCGTGGTGTCTGCTTTGGGCCGCTATCCGGGGCTGATCAAAGCGGTGTTGCGTGAAACCGCAGAGGCCGATGCCGACGCGCCAAGCATGTACATGGCCTTTGATCTGTACTTTCACAGCTTGGCCGATATGCACGCTGCCTTGGCCAGCCCCGTGCGCCAAGCCGTGCGGGCCGAACTGGCCCAGATCATGCCGCGATTTCAAGGCCGTGTGTACCACGTGGTGTTTGAAGAGACCGCGCACACAGGTGCCCAGCCATGACGGTTTTGGTGTTGGGTGCGGGCTTGATCGGTGGTTTGACGGCGCGATTGTTGGCCGAGCGGGGGGACAAGGTGGTGCTGGCCGATGTGCGCTCTGGGGTATCGCCCCCTGGCGTTGAGCGCTTGGTGTGCGATGTGACCAACGCAAGCGCCTTGCAAGATCTCATGCAAACGCATGGCATTCGCGATGTGGTGCACACCGCGGCTTGGTTGTCCACGGCGATACGCCAAGACCCGCTTCAGGGCATTGCGGTCAACATCATGGGCACGGCCCATGTGTTGGAGTGTGCACGCTTGCTCGGTTTGCGCCGGGTGGTGTTGGCCAGTTCCACCACGGTCACCTATACCGGCTTTGCTAAGCACGGCCCCAAGCCGATCGAAGAAGACCTGCCCATGCGCATGATCAGCGATCGACCCGCCAGCATTTATGCCGCCTGCAAGCTGTCGGGCGAAAACCTGGCCCACCTCTATCACGACTTGTACGGTGTGGACACCATTTCATTGCGCTATGCAGCGGTGCTGGGCGATTTGAACAACATCACCAGTGTGCCTGGGCGATTGCTGCACACCTTGGTGCAGGCGGGGCGCAGCGCGCAAGCGGTGTCACTGGATGACCCTTTTTTGGTCTGGGGAGGTCGCGAAGAATTTGTCGATGCCCGTGACTGTGCCCGCGCCAATGTGTGTGCATTGGATGCAGCCCAACCCATTCAAAGGGTTTATCACATTGCCGATGGGCAATGGCACAGCTTGGGTGATTTTGTGGCGGCCGTGCAGCAGGTCTACCCGGGCTTGAATGCCAGCTGGCCAGACCACTTGAGCACCGGTTTTGCTGGCTTTCCCCATCAGCGACCGGCACCATCCGATCACCGCAAGGCCCAAACGGAGTTGGGTTTTGTCTGTGCGCATGCGCTGACGGACTCGGTGGCCCATTGGGCTGCGATGGCACCGTGACACCCCCTCAGGGCGGTCGGCACTGGCCTTGAATGCCCATTCGGTGGTTTTTGCGGCGGTAGACGATGTCGCTGTAGCCGCTCAAGGCCATGTTGGCGCGGGCAATGCGCAGTTCGCGCATCTCTCCCGTGGCCAGGGTTTTTTGTTGGATGCCCATGGCGCTGGCATTGGTGAGGTTTTTGCCCACAAACTGATCGGTGGTCAGGGTGTTGATGAACATCTCATAAGGTTTGGGGCCTTGGACCTTGAAATACAAATTGTTGCCAATCGCCTGGATTTCGATGCTCACTTCGGCCGCAGGCAGTTTCTTGTCTTCCAAGGCTGCAATCGTGCCTTCGATGCTGCATTGCACCGTATACGTTTCCGCTTGCGCTGTAGCGCATGCCAGCATCAGCCATGCAGTGGCTTTGCAACCATTCACCCATCCACCTGGCATGTTGTGTACTCCTGTCTTTGAGGCCTACTTTAGCAAAGCCAGGTGTTGTTCAGTGGGTGTGCCAGGTGGCCTTGCTTAGAATGAATGCATGACACCCCCACTGATGTGCGTGGGCCATGTGGCACTGGACATGATGTTTGGTGTGCAGGCCTTTCCAACCCATCCGACCAAAACCCCGGCGCATCAACACCAGCAAGGCGTGGGCGGCATGTCGGCCAATGCGGCGGTGGCCTTGGCCCGTTTGGGCGGCCATGTGGCCTTTTGCGGGCCAGTGGGTGATGATGCGGCCGCCGATGTGTTTGAGCGTCACTTCAAGCGCGAGGGTGTGGATGTCCAGCGCATGCAGCGCTTGGTTGGGCACAGCAGTTCGGTGTCGGCCATCATCATCGATGGCCAAGGCGAGCGCATGATCTTCAACCACCGGGGCAGCGCCCTGACCGCCAACGCCCCTTTGGATGTGCAGTGCTTGGCCGGTTGCCAAGCCTTGTGGGTGGACCCGCGTTGCCCGGCCTGGGCTTTGCAGGCCTTGCAGTGGGCCCGTGCAAACGGCGTGCCCAGCATGCTCGATGGCGATATATCGCCGGCGCAAGACTTGACCACCTTGGTGCCATGGGCCGATTGGGTGGTGTTTTCCGAGGCGGGTTTGGTCAATTCCTATGGGGTGGGCGGCGAAGCGGGTTTGGACCGGGCTTTGCAAGCCGATGCCAATGGCCGTGCGCCCTTGGCGGTGGCCCAAACCTTGGGCGCAAATGGGGTTTGTTGGAAGCGTGCGGGCCAAGCCCTGATGCGCCAACCGGCCTGGGCCGTGGGGCCTGTGGTCGACACCTTGGGCGCTGGCGATGTGTTTCACGCGGCTTTGGGCCTGGCCCTCTGGGAGGGCATGGACGATGTGCAAGCCATGCGCTGGGCCTGTGCAGCGGCCGCCCTCAAATGCTTGCGGCCACACGGAATTTTGGGTGCGCCCAGCCGTGCAGAAGTGATGGCTTTTTTGGCCCAGGCATCCCCAGCGGTTTGAGCGCGCGCAGCACCGAAACCCAAAATTCACAGGCCCAGGCCACCACTGCGCTGGGTGATGCGTTGGCAGGCTGTCCACCAGACCTCGGGTTGGGCGGCCCAAATGCCCAGTGTCTGGCGTGCGCGGGTGATGCCGGTGTAGATCAACTCGCGGGTGAGCACGGGCGCGTCGCGATCGGGCAAGACCAACAGCACCCGGTCAAATTCTGAACCCTGGGATTGGTGCACCGTCATGGCCAAGGCGGTGTCCACGTGTTCCAAGCGGCCCAAAGCCACCCAGCGCACGCCATCGGGTCCATCGGGGAATGCCACTTGCAGCGTTTCGACCCCGTCCCTGTTCATGGGCAAACACAGGCCCACATCGCCATTCATCAAGCCCAGTGCGGGGTCGTTGCGGGTGATCACCACCGGTCGACCGGCATACCAGCCCGACAACGGCAAACCCAAGCTGCGGGCCAAACCCAGGTTGAAGGCATGAACCCCCCAAGGGCCTTCGCGCAAAGCGCACAAGACCCCCATGCGGGCAAAGTCGCGCAGGCATTGGCGGGCCCAGGCATCGGACGCTGCGGTGCCGTTGGACACCTCTTGGTTGGAAGGCTGGTTATGCAATTGCCGCAGCCACTCATGCCAAGCTTGGCGCAAGCGGGCCACAGGTTCTGGGCCCCAAATGGCGCTGTGGTGTGGACCGTATGGCCAAAGGCTCACCTCGGGTTTGGAATGGGCGCTTGGGACGCTGGCGGCTTGCCACAGCGATTGCAGCTTTTGTCTGTCACCGGTGTTGACGGCCTGGGCCCATTGACCGATGGCGCTGTCTTGACCAAAGCGGTGGCTGTGGGTCAAGGTGGCCGTGGCTTCGCGCATCAAGGGGCCTTCGCACAATTGGGCCATCACCGCACCGGCCTCGACCGAGGCCAGTTGGTCTTTGTCGCCCAGCAGGATCAAGCGGGTGGTGGGGGCAATGGCTTGCAGCAACCGGGCCATCATTTCCAAGTCGATCATGGAAGCTTCGTCGACCACCACCACATCGGCGCGCAAGGGGCGTTGGCTGTGGCGTGCCGCTGCCTTGCCGTTCCAACCCAGCATCTTGTGCAGGGTTTGGGCTTCGCTGGGCATGGCCATGTCAAAGCCGGGTGGCAGTGCGGCATGGGCTTGGGCCATGGACGCATTCAGCCGGGCCGCCGCTTTGCCGGTGGGGGCGGCCAACAAAATACGCAAAGGCGCAGCCCCATGCTCGGCTTGCAACAAGGCCAATAAACGCGTGACGGTGGTGGTTTTACCGGTGCCCGGCCCGCCGGTGATGATGCAGGTGTGGTGCTGCAAGGCCATGGCGCAGGCCTGGCGCTGGCTGTGTTGCGTGGACTGCGGATCGGCAGGCCCAAACAATGCATCGAGCAAGGCCATGGAATGGCTGGATGCAAGGCTGGATGTTTGTCGGCGAGCCAGCAGGCCGTTGGCAATCAGGGTCTCAGCGCGCCAGGCCCTGCGCAAATACAAACGACCTGCCTGCAACACCAACGGAGATTGGGGCCCGTCAGCCCACGGCAAATCGATCAAGGCCTGATCCCAATCGCGCGGCAGGGCTTGCAGATCAGGGGTGGACCAGGCCAACAAGCGGCCAGGATCGGATTGCAATGCGCCGATGTCCAAGCAAGCATGGCCACGGCCCCATTGGTGGCTGGCCAACGCGGCCAACCATATTTGGCTGGGGTGTTTGGGCGGCATTTGATGGCATAAAAAATCCACCCATGCCCGGTCCAATGGGGTGAGGGCTTGTACCGCGCGCAGGCTGCTTGAAGCGGTCAGTTTGGCCTGTGCCAGGGTGTTCATGCGCTGGCCTCTTTGAACAAGGCATCCAAGGCTTCGATCAAAGCCCGTGCAGGTTTGTGCAAGTGCACGCCGGCACCCGGTTGATCAATGCCACGCATGAACACATAAACGCATGGCCCCATGTGTTGGTCGTAGTCATAGTGGGGCAGGCGCACCTGGAGCAAGCGGTGCAAGGCCAAGGTGTACAACACATATTGCAAGTCGTAGCGGTGGTCGAGCACTGCGGCCTCTAACTCGGCGGGTTGGTAGTTGTTCAGGCGGTTGGATTTGTAGTCCAGCACCCCGTATTGGCCTTGGTGCTCAAACACCAAGTCCATCACCCCTGTGAGCATGCCGTTCAAGCGTTGCACACCCAAGGCGGGGCGGGCGCGGCCGGGCATGACATGGGCGCTGATCAAAGCATCCACCGCTGCGGTGGACGCGTTGGATACGGCCAAGGTGAAGGGCATTTCGGCCCAGGCTTGGTGCGCCTGCAATTGGCCCAACACCAGCGGGGGGATGCTGGGTGCGGGCATGGGTAAGGGCGTGCGCAACAGGGCTTGCAGCCACGGTTGGATCATGGCCAATTGCGCTTCGCTCAAGTTCAAAGCCATGGCCTTGCGCGACACCAGCGCTGGCCAGGCCGGGTAGGCTGCCGCTGGCAGGTCTTGCTGGGCCAGCGGCCAATGGTGTTCACACTGCCACTGCAATAAGTCGTGCAGCAACAATCCACTGCGCGCGCCCGCTGGAAAATCCTGCCAAGCCGCTGGCGCATCGCCCACGGGCCTGTCGGATGGCGCAGGTTCTTCGGGCAAAGCCTGGGGATGGACCTCGTCGCTGGCCTCGGTGACCCAGTCGGCATCGAGTTGGCGCGTCATGGCGCTGAAACTGGCGGTCCACCAGCGTTGGTGCGCCCGGGGTCTGGGGGTATTCAGGCGAGAAAAATCCAAGCGGGGTGTGGCCGCTTTGTACACCGTGCGTTGGGACTCCATGGCGGTGGCATCGATCTCGGTGATTCGGATGCCCTCGCCATCGCCCCATGCGGCTGTCAAGCGGGGCAGCAGATCGGATTTGGTTTCGCGCTGCAGCAACTCGCACGGCGCTGAGCGCAGCAATGGGCCTTTGTTCGAGGCTTCGCGCAACTCGCCACTGACTTGTGCCATGCCCACCCAAGCGGCTTCGCGGGCGCGGGTCAGGGCAACATAGATCAAGCGCATGTCCTCGTCGCTGCCGGGCTCGGCTTCGTCGGCATCCATGGGTGGCTCGTCATGTCGTTTAGTCGAAGACCCTGGTTCGGGTGGTTTGCCAAAGCTGGACAAGAAGGGCACCCACACCCAAGGAAACTCCAGTCCTTTGCTCTTGTGATAGGTGATGATTTGCACCCGTTGGGCATCGGACTCGAGCCGCATCTGGGCCGACTCCAGCGGGGGCGAGTCCGTTTGGATTTGCTCGCCCAAATACCGCACCAGGGCCACGCAACCACTGAGCCGTGCGCCCGCATGCTGCAACAACTCGCCCAGGTGCAGCAGGTTGTGGATGCGCCGCTCGCCATCGGTTTGGGCCAACAAGCGCTGGGCCAAGCTGGTGCCGTTGCCAAAGGGCTCGTGCATCCACTGGTGCAGCATGGGCAAAACGCCCGCCCGCACCCACGTTTGATGCCAAGCATGGGCCAAGGTTTGCCAGTGGTCCAGTGTTGCTCCATCGGCCAATGCCACAGGCAGGTCTTCGGCGGCCCAGCCCCACAGCCGGGTGGCCAATGCAGCGCGCAGGCGAGAGGTGTTGCGCGGTTCGCTCAAGGCATGCAACCACTGCCACAGGTCCAAGGCCTCGTCGCTTTGGTAAACGCTGTCGCGCTCCGACAAATACACGCTGGCCACACCGCGTTGGCGCAAGGCTTGGCGCATCAAGCGGTGGTGGTGGTGCCCGCGCACCAATACGGCAATCTCGCCAGCTTGAACGGTTTGGGCCTGCAATTGCTGGGCAATGTGCTCGGCCGCGGCTTGGGCCATCAGGCTTTCAAACCGGCCCTTGTTCAGGCTGTCTTTGCTGGCCTGCGGGTCTTTTACCACCCACACCGATAAGCCTGTGGCCTGGGTTGCGGCGCTGGCCTCAGCTTGGGCTGCTCGCGCAGGCTGGACCGCTTGAAAGTCGATGCGGCCAAAGGCTTGGGGGTGCTGGGCAAACACATGATTGACCGCGCTCACCAGCGCGGGGGTGGAGCGGTGGTTGTGCGACAGCACATGCAGGGCCTGGGCGTTTTCCTGCAAGGCCTGGCTGCGGGCCAGCAAATAGGTGTTGAGATCGGCCCCCCGAAAACTGTAGATGGCTTGTTTGGGGTCGCCAATCATCACCCAACAGGTTTGGCTTTGACCGGCGTAAATGCGCTGCAAACTGCCGTATTGCCAAGGGTCGGTGTCTTGAAACTCATCCACCATGGCCACTGGGTATTGCAGGCGCACCGACCCGGCCATGCGGCCATCGTCTTGCAGCAAGGCGGTGTGCAAGCGCTGCAATAAATCGGAAAAATCAAACTGGGCGCTGTGGGTTTTGCCGGTTTGCATGGCTTGCCAGCAGGCACTGGCCGCATGGGCGATCAGTTGGTCGACAAACGCAGGCCCTTTGGCGGCCTCGGCCAAATAGGCATCGATGCGATCAAACACAGAACCCACCGGCGCGTCGGTCCATTTTTCATTCATCAAGGTGCTGCGGGCAAACCGGGCCAGCAGCTTGGGGTCTGTGTCTGCGCCGTCGCGCCACGCTTGCATCTGGCCGAGCCAGCGCGGCAAATGGGCGCTGGAGTAAGTGCGCAAGTTCAGTTTTTTCTGGGCGGCGGCTTGCTGCAGCGCGGAGATGGCGCTGTCGTCCCATGCTTGTCGCACCTGCTGCGCTTGTGCGGCGAGTTGTTCGGCCCAGGCTTGGCGTTGGGCACAAATCTCTGAGGGTGTCAAAGCCGGTGCATGGAGTGCTTGCGCCAAACCTTGGGGGTCGCGCTCCATTTGCCGCCAACGCGGCTGCAGCAGCTCAAGCAAGGCATCGGGCGTGGCCGCCACTTCGTGGTGTATCCATTGGGCGTGTACGGGGTCCAATGGGTAAAACCATTGGCGCCAATGGTCTTGCACGGTTTGGCGTTGCAGGCCAATGACATCTTCCAAGCGGGTTTGATCGAACAGGCTGTGGCTGTCAAAGGCATGCTCGCGCAGCATGCGCAGGCTCCAGCCGTGGATGGTGTGAATGGCCGCCTCGTCCATCCATTGGGCGGCTTGTTCCAGGCGATGCACACACAGGGCGTGCCAGTCAGGGTCCACCCCTTGGCGCAAAGCCATCAAATAGGGGTCTGCGGCCAGTTGTGGGGAGGCAAAGGCGCGGGCCGCTTCGCCCAGCCTTTGGCGTATGCGCTCGCGCAGTTCGGCAGTGGCGGCTTCGGTGAAGGTCATCACCAAAATTTGGGGCGGCATCAGCGGCTCACCCAGGGTCTGGTTGGCGCTGTCCATGGGGGCCCTCAAGCCCAACACCAAGCGCAGGTACAAAGCGCTCAAGGTCCAGGTTTTGCCGGTGCCTGCACTGGCCTCAATCACTTGGCGGCCCATCAAGGGCAGGGTCAAGGGGTTCAAGATGGCGGCTTGGCTCATGCGCCATCCCCTGGGCTGTGTCGCGTCAACACCAAGGTGTCGAGCAAGGGGCCGTACAAGCGCGCGCTCCACACGGGCAAATGGGGCTGTAATTGCTCAAAATTTTCCCAATGGCGGCGCAACAGAGGGCTTTGTCGGTGCTCGCCCGGCCATGACCGACCCTTGCCCACCTGGTCTTCAAACACCGCACGCGCGTTGCGCGCTGCCACAGCCTGCGCTTGCGGATCGCCAGCTTCAAAACTGCGCCAACTTGCCAGCCATTCGCCAGCGGTTTGGCAGGCCAACGGCAATGGGTTTTCCCAGGCCTCGCGGTACAGCGCGGCCAGGTTTTTCAGCCAGTCCAGGGCCTGCGCTGGGGGCACGCGGGACCAGCAGGCCAGGCCATCCAAACCAACCACCAAGCTGGTGAGGGGGTGACCACGGGCGCACACCACCAGGTGCTGCAACCAACAGCGGGTGAGTTTGTGCATGCGTGCGCGCAAGGCTTCTTTGGCCGATGTTTGGCGCAACAACTTGGATGGGTTGTGCTCGATGTGCAAGACTTGCCCATGGGCATCGCACCACCATTCGTGCGGGTCCAATTCGCCGCGCAAAACGCCCCATTCGCCCAGGTCCAGATCGACCTCTGGCGTGACCCAGGGCAAGGGGTGTGCATCGCGCCAGGTTTGGGTTGGCTGGCGCAATTGCGCCCACTGTTCATGCAATTGGTCGACCGCGATGTCGCCAAAACCCGCCAGCGGCAGCAGGCCGCTGTCGTGCAAGCCCTGTGCAGCGCCGCTGGGGCTGCGCAGCAATAGGCCCAAGGCTTGGTGCCTTTGCAAAGCACCCAGGCCAAACAGCTCGTTGGTCTCGATGTCGTCTTCGGGTTCAGCAAAATGAACCCGCAAGCGATCTTGGTAGTAAACCGCCAAGGGCTGTCTGAGCATGGCCTGCCAGCGCGCCAATTCATGCGCGGTGATGGCGGCAGGGTTTGGCCCCAGTGCCAGCGATGCAGTCGTCTGCGGTTCTGCCAGGGCTGGGGTGTGCGGGTTGCGGTGGGCCGTGGCAGTGACCAAGTGATGGGCCTGGGCTGCCTTGGCCCAGTCGGCATCAAAGGTGCGGGGTGTTTCGCCGGGCTGGAAGTAGCGCGGTGAAAACGCGTGCAAGGGCATTTCTTGAATCGGCGCGGGGTTGTCCCAGGTTTGGTCCAAATGGTCGCGCAGTTGTCCCACCAAGACCGATGGGGGCAGGGCTTGGTGGTCGTGGGTGCGCCAAGCTTGCCAGCTGATGTAGAGGCGTTCACGCGCCGACAACAAAGCCTCTAAAAAGAGGTAGCGGTCGTCGTCGCGCCGCGAGCGGTCACCCATGCGCCGCCATTGCGGATGGGTCAACAGGTCAAAGTCCCGCGGCGCGCGCACGCGCGGGTAATCGCCATCGTTCATGCCCAGCAAGGCGATCACCCGAAACGGCACCGATCGCATGGGCATGAGGCTGGCAAACTGCACGCCGTCGCCCAAAAAGCGCTGGTGCAAACCGGGTGCGGTGATGTTTTGCAACCAATGCTCGCGCACCACCACGGCGGGCACCGGGCTTTCCAAACGCGCTTGCGCACACAGTTGCACCCAGTCGATCAGGCCGGCATGCAAGCGCTCCAGCATGTGCGCTTGGGCTTCTTGGGTGGGCTTGAAAAACCGCTGGAGCATCTGCACCAGCACCGCTTGCCATTGTTCGGGGGTGTGGGCTTGGCCAAGGGTGTCGGCCCAATCGGTCATGGCTTGCAGCCAATCGAGCAAACGGCTGATCAAGCCCGCGTCCATGCCGCCCACACCCGGTGTGGGCACGGTGTGCGCCCAGGCTTGGCCCAAGGGATCGCTGTCGGGGTCGGTCCCGCTGGCATAGCCCAGCAACAATCGGCGCAGACCAAAGGCCCAGGTGTTGTGGTCGCCGTCGGGTTGATCGCAAGCCATGCCCCATTGGGCGCGGTGTTGGGCATCCATGCCCCAACGCACGCCGGATGCATTCAGCCAGTCGAGCAATGTGGCGATGTCGTCGCTGTCCAAATCAAAGGCGGCGCGGATGGCATCAACCTCCAACAAAGATTGCCAATCGACCAGGCTCAGCCGCCACTGTGGCCATTGCATCAATTGGTCGATGGCTTGCACCCAGTCATGTGTGGTCGCACTTTGATCGGCCACCGAGTAGGGCAGGTGATGGGCTTGGCCGGGCACGGTGCGCCCAAAAACCGCATGGATGTGTGGGGCAAAGTGCTGCATATCGGGCACCATCACCATGATGTCGCGGGTGCTCAAGCTGGGGTCGTCTTGCAGCCAGCCCAGCACCTGGTCGTGCAGCACTTCGACCTCGCGCCGGGCGCTGTGGCATTTGACCCATTGGATGCTGTTGTCCGAGTCCAGGCGCTGGTGGCGGGCTTCGCTGTTGGGGCGCAGCTTCAAGATGTCAGACTGAAGTTGGTGCAACTGGCTGGCCGGTGCATTCGCTGCGGGGTCGGCAAAGACCGGCGTGTGCGACCCGGGGTGGGCATCAAACACGTCGATCAGGTGGAGTTGGTCGCGCACCTGTTGACCCCAGGCCGCCAGCAAAGGATGGCCGTGCGATTCGCTGGGCACGGTGGGCGGCACGTTCGCCGTGGCCCCTGCCGGTTCAGCCCCGTCGGTTTGCGCCGCACCCATCAGGGCTTGCCAGCGCGGCGCGGCAAAGCGGGTGGCCGCCGCGCTCAAACCCCAGGGCAGCGTTGAACGATCAGGGCGCAAATCGCCCCAATACATTTCGCAGGGGTTGGTCACCGCCACCACCACTTGCGAGACCTGGGCCAGCGCTGCCAATGCCTCCAAACTCGACATGGGCAAAGAGGAGATGCCAAACACCACCAAGCGTGCAGGCAAGCCGGCGGCAGTTTGGGGCGGTTGGGCCATGGCCTGGACAAACGCTTGGTGCACCTGGGCGCGCGAGAACAAGCTGTCAGGCTGCTGCTGGGCTGCGACCCATGGGTCTTGTTGCACATCTTGCAGCAAGCATCGCCACAAAGCCGCTTGCCAGCGGTGGGTTTCGGGCAAGGGTTGGATGCGGTTGCCAAAACCGCGGATCTGGTCTTTGCCAGTGGCCCAGTCGTGCAGCCAATCGGCGCGGTGGTTTTGGTAACCATCCAACACATCGGCCACTTGCACCGCCAATTGATAGGCCCTGCGGGCCGAGGCGGCCTGCGCCGTGGTCTCGCCTGGCGGGGGCTGCAAATAGCGGTGCAAAGGGGCGTAAACCGGTTCGGGCAAGCCCTCGGTGAAAAGGCGCAACAGCCGCCAAGTCAAAGCGTCTTTGTCCAAGGGCATGTGCGCGCTGACCCGCTCGGCCCCCAACACTTGCCGGTACATCTTCCACAAGGCGGTGGAGGGCAAATCCATGCGGGTGGCCGCGCAGATGCCCAGGCCTTGGGCGCTGGCCAATTGCAGCTCCAACCAATGTTTCATGCCATTGCTTTGCACCAGGATGTGTTCGGCTTGCAAGGGGGCCAGCGGGTGCTGCTGCATCACGTGCAAAACCATGTCGAACAACAACTCCAACTGGTTGCTGTGCAAAACGATGAGGCCGGGGCGCAGTTTGTGGTTCATGGGCAGGCCACTAGCTTAATGGAGCACAAGCCCAAGGGGTGCGCTTGCGCTTAGCCGGCCGGCATTTGAAATGCTGATGTTTTTGATTTATTCACAACTTAAAATTAAAACCATATAATTAAATAAAATGAATTAAATACGCTGAAATTATCATGAAGATGCAGATTGTTGGTTTGTGGGTCTTGGCGCTGGGATGGGTCATGGGCTTGAGCGCCTGCAGCCCGGCTGGCAGTGCCCCTGTGACCCACAGCTTGGCGCAAAACTGTGCGCGAGCGGGCGGCATGGTGGGTTTGTGGGTTGATGACGACGGCAAAACCCGGCAAATGTGCAAATCCCCCGGTGGTCATGTGTGCGACGACTGGGCCATCCGCAGCGGCAAGTGCGGTCGCTGATGGGCGGATAAGACCAGAGAGGCGGATCACATGTTGGCATCTGTCTACAAAATATCGGCCCAGGCATTCAAAATTTTGGCTTGCCGCATCGGACCCGATCAATACCAGATAGACGCATTTGGTGCCGACATTTTCATTTTTGTACCTGCCACGGAACCGATGGCCCACTATCTGATGGTGGGTTCACGCGCTGGCTCCATCACCTTATCGGGCCCAGGTGCAGGCCATGTGTACCGCCTGGGGTGGGGGGTGGGGCATGCCCGGCGGGCCGGTGAGGGCATGGGCTGTGCCCATCGCAGCGGCGGGGGGCGCGGCGATGCCTACCGCGATGGCAGTGGAGCCGGCGCGGCCATCCGGTGTGGCCTGGGTGCGGGCGATGCCATCAACCACAGTTCAGCCACAGGCAGTGCTTGGCGAGAGGGTGAGGGAGATGGCAATGCCATCCGGGGAGGGGCGGGCAACGGCCATGCGTATCGCTTGGACACGGGGGTGGGCCAGGCTTTGCGCACGGGCTCAGGCCATGGCAATGCCATGCACTTTGGTTTGGAGCCCGAATTGACAGCCCGGTCTGGGAGCGGCGACGGATTGACCTGGAGTCATTTCGGATGGCGCGCACGCCAGCAGGCCTTTTCGGGGCCCCAGATGTGAGGCGTCGGCCTTGATGGGCGCATGGGCCAGGGCCAGCATGGACTTGGGTTTAGGATGCGGTCTGTTCAGATCCATCAACTACCGCCCCACGGCTTGACCTCACGGGGCCTTGCCCCATGTGGAAACCCCCTCAGCGCATCAAATTCCATTCCAGTTTGGGCCGCGTGCCCACGCCCGATGAGGTCAAGGCCTCGCGCTTGTTCAGCCCGGTTCAGCTGGGGCCGTTGAAGCTGGCGCAGCGCACCTGGGTGCCCGCCATGGTGCCATGGCGCTCCAACGATGAAGGTTGGGTCACCGAGGATGTGTTGCAGTGGTATGGCCGTTTTGCCCAGGGCCGACCGGGGGCCATCGTGATCGAGGCCACCGGCATCCGCGATGTGCCCAGCGGTCCCTTGTTGCGCATCGGTCACGATCGCTACGTGGAAGGTTTGCAAGCGCTGGTGCAAACCATTCACCGCGAAAGCCAGGGTCAAACCCGGGCCTTGATCCAAATCATCGACTTCTTGAACATCCGCCGCCGCCCCGAACCGGCCAAGTTTTTTGAGCGCTTTTTGCGCATCACCCCCCGATTGCGCCAGGTGCTGGGGGCGCAGGATTGGAGCGAAGAAGCAGTGCGCGCCCACCTGGCCCAACTCGATCCCGCCCAGTGGCCCGAGGTGTTGGATGCCCGCGAGTGGGAGGCCTTGCACATGGGCGCGCGCGAGCGGGTCACCGACACCGAGTTGCCCCACATCCGTGAACTGCCTCAGGTGCTGCCCGGCTTGTTTGCCGCCGCCGCCCAGCGGGCCCAGGTGGCGGGTTTTGATGGCGTGGAGTTGCACTACGCCCATGCCTACACCATGGCCTCTTTTTTATCTGCCACCAATGACCGAACCGATGGGTATGGCGGTGACCGCGCCCAGCGCATCCGTTTGCCGCTGGAGGTGTATGGCGCGGTGCGCCAGGCGGTGGGGGCATCCTATGCCGTGGGTTGCCGCTACTTGGCCGAAGAGTGCATCGAAGGCGGCCACACCTTGGACGATGCGGTTTGGTACGGCGAGCAGTTTGCCCGTGCTGGCATGGACTTCATCTCGACCTCGCGCGGTGGCAAATTTGACGATGCCAAGCAACCCGGCGTGGGCTCCAGCGCCTATCCCTACACCGGCCGCAGCGGCTATGAATGCATGCCGCAGTACCTGTCCGACGAGCAAGGGCCGTTTGGTCGCAATGTGGCGGCCACGGCGCGCATCCGCAGCGCCATCCGCCAAGCAGGCTTGCAAACCCCGGTGGTGTGCACCGGCGGTGTGCACAACTTTGACATGGCCGAAGCCATGCTCGCACGCGGCGACTGCGACATCGTGGGCACCGCCCGCCAAAGCCTGGCCGACCCCGATTGGGCATTGAAAACCTCCCTGGGCTTGGGCGACCAAGTCCGTTTGTGCGAGTACACCAACTATTGCGAAGGCTTGGACCAAAAGCACAAACAGGTCACCTGCCAGTTGTGGGACCGGCAAGACCTGGACGAGCTCGGCGTGCGCAAATCCCATGACGGCAAACGCCGCTTGGTGGCACCGCCTTGGCAGCCCCCAAACTGAGGCCTTGGGCCTTGAATGCCATGCAGCAGCCTCCAGAGATTCCACTTCAACCCAGCGGCTACAGCGACGGCTTTGCGCGCGCGCATTTGCCACCCATTCAACTGTGGCCCGAATTGGTGATGGATGCCAGCATGGCGGCCTATCCCGCCCGCTTCAATGCCGCTGCGGAGTTGCTCGACCGCGCAGTGGCGCAAGGCGTCGGGCCACGGCCTGCATTGATCGGTCAGCACGTCCGATGGACCTACCAAGATGTGCTGGAGCGGGCCAATCAATTGGCGCGGGTGATCCGAGACGATTGGCAACTGCCCACCGGCAGCCGCATTTTGTTGCGCGGCGAAAACCACCCCGAGCTGGCGCTGGCCTGGTTGGCGGTGCTCAAGGCTGGATGCATTGCGGTCACCACCATGCCTTTGTTGCGCGAGCGCGAGCTCTCGGTCATTGTGCGCAAAGCCAAAGTCAGCGCCGCCTTGTGCCAGCACAGCTTGTCGCACGAGTTGGCCCTCACCCAAGCGGCTTGCCCTGAGCTGGCCCATGTGTTGTACCTGCAAGCCCCCGAGGGTGAGGCGCAAAGTGCCCGCGCGCACATGGACAAGCACGACACCCGCTTTGACAACGTGGACACCGCCCCAGACGATGTGGCCCTGATCGCCTTCACCTCGGGCACCACGGGTGTGCCCAAAGGCACCATGCATTTCCACCGCGATGTGCTGGCCATTTGCGATGTGTTGGCACGCCACCTGTTGGACCCCAAGCCCAGCGATGTGTTCATTGGCACACCGCCCCTGGCGTTCACCTTTGGCCTGGGCGGCTTGTTGTTGTTTCCCTTGCGCTTCGGTGCATCGGCGGTGCTGGTCGAGCGCTGGAGCCCGCAAAGCCTGCTCGAAGGCATTGCCCAGCATCAGGCCAGCATTTGTTTTACCGCCCCCACTTTTTATCGGCAGATGGCACCCTTGGTGCCCGCGCAGGGCCTGCCCAGTTTGCGCTTGACCGTGTCATCGGGCGAGATGTTGCCCGCCGATACGCGGGCAACTTGGGAGCGTGCCACGGGCTTGGAGATGACCGAGTGCCTGGGATCGACCGAGATGCTGCATGCCTTCATCGCCTGCCGACCCGCTCAGGTGCGACCCGGTGCCACCGGGCAAGTGGTGCCGGGTTATCAGGCCTGCGTGCTTGACCCGCAAGGCCAGCCAGCGCCGCCCGGTCAAATAGGGCGTTTGGCGGTCAAAGGGCCAACTGGTTGCCGGTACCTGGACGACGAGCGCCAAACCACTTACGTGCAAAACGGCTGGAACCTGACCGGCGACGCCTACCGCATGGACGAAGACGGTTATTTTTGGTACCAATCGCGCACCGATGACATGATCATCAGCGCGGGTTACAACATTGCAGGGCCTGAGGTGGAAGATGTGCTGCTCACCCACCCGGCGGTGGCCGAATGCGGCGTGGTGGGTGCGCCCAGTGCCGAGCGCGGCCAAATGGTCTTGGCCTTTGTGGTGCTGCGCGAAGGCGCTGTGGCGGGCGCTGATTTGGCCGAACAACTGCAAGATTGGGTCAAACAACGCATCGCCCCCTATAAATACCCGCGCATGGTTCGCTTTGTGCGGCATTTGCCCCGCACGGAGAACGCCAAAATCCAGCGCTTCAAGCTGCGCGAATGGGCTCTGGCCCTGCCCCCGGGTGTCGAACAAGTCAGCGCTTGAAACCCAAAAGGCGGGAAAAATGTCGAAAAACAGACATTTTGGTATTCATTTCATCGATATAATATCGATTTATGGGTAATTTAATATTTTTATCAATTCATAAATGACGACTTTCAGACGCTTTTCGGTGGGTGACTGAAATTCGACTGCAAATGTTTTGACATTGTCGAAATTTTTAATTGATTGGTATTCAAATAACCGACATCTGTCGAAGAACAGACACCAAGGTATTCATGGGGCTGTCGCGCAGGCTGCTTCCGTTCCATCAGGCTGCACTTAAACTGCCGGCGCACCCCAGCAAGCCCTTGCACACCCCCCAGAGGAGACATCCATGCACCTGACACCCGAACAATTGGTCGCCTTTGACCGCGATGGTTATTTGTTTTTCCCCGGCTTGTTCACCCCTCAGGAGACGGTTGCCCTCAATGCCGAGGTGCCCGAGCTCTACAGCCGGCGCGAAGCCTTCAATGTGCGGGAAAAAGGCAGCGATGCCGTGCGCACCAACTTTGCCGCCCATTTGTACAGCGAGCCTTTTGCCAAGCTGGCCCGCCACCCGCGCATGATTTTGCCGGTGCAAGACCTGTTTCAAGAGTCTTTGTACATGCACCAGTTCAAGATCAACGGCAAGATGGCCTTCGAGGGCGATGTCTGGCAGTGGCACCAGGATTACGGCACCTGGCTCAACGACGACCACATGCCCACCGAGCGGGCCATGAATGTGGCGATTTTTCTGGACGATGTGAATGCCTTCAACGGCCCCTTGATGTTCATTCCAGGCAGCCACAAAAAAGGCGTGGTCAATGCCAAACACGATCTGACCACCACCAGCTACCCGCTGTGGACCGTGGACAACGACCTCATCACCCAGTTGGTGGCGCGTGCGGGCGACAAAAACGGTGGCATCGTCAGCCCCACCGGCCCGGCCGGCTCCATGATCTTGTTCCACAGCTGTTTGGTCCATGCCTCGACCAGCAACCTCTCGCCGTGGAACCGGGTCAGCGTGTACCTGAGTTTGTGCGCGGTCAGCAACCACATCCGCCGCCACAAGCGCCCCGAATACATTGCCCACCGCGATTTCAGCCCGATTGAGTGCTTGCCAGACGACTGCTTGCTCAAAGATTACCCGGTGGATTTGCCCTGGAAAAACGGCATGCCCGCCAGTGCCTTGCAAACCTCCACCGAAGACTTCGCGGTGGCCGCATGAACCTGCACGCCAAATTGCAAGAACGCGCCGCCAGCCAGCGGCCCATCCGCATCGGTTTGATCGGCGCGGGCAAATTCGGCTCCATGTACCTGGCCCAGGTGCCGCGCACACCGGGCGTGCACTTGGTGGGCATCGCCGATTTATCGCCAGCGGGGGTCCACACCAATTTGGCCCGCGTGGGTTGGGAGCCTGAGCGCTTGCAAGCCGCATCTTTGGACGAAGCGGTTCGGCTGGGCAGCACCCATGTCAGCGACGACTGGCAGGCCCTGGTGCGCCATCCGGCGGTGGACGTGGTGGTGGAGTGCACCGGCTCGCCCTTGCATGCGGTGGACCACATCTTGGAGGCATTTGCCCAGCGCAAGCATGTGGTCAATGTCACGGTCGAGGCCGATGCGTTTTGCGGCCCCTTGTTGGCCCGCCGCGCCCAAGCGGCCGGTGTGGTTTATTCGCTCGCCTTTGGCGATCAACCCGCTTTGATTTGCGACCTGGTCGACTGGGCCCGCACCTGCGGCTTTCCGGTGGTGGCGGCCGGGCGCGGCCACAAGTGGTTGCCCCACTTTGCCCAATCGACCCCAGAGACGGTGTGGGGCTATTACGGTTTGACCCCAGAGCAAGCCGCGCGCGGCGGGCTCAACCCGAAAATGTTCAACAGCTTTTTGGACGGCTCCAAGCCCTCCATCGAAAGCACGGCCGTGGCCAATGCCACCGGCTTGGGCGTGCCCAGCAATGGCCTGCTGTACCCGCCAGCCAGTGTGGAGGACATCCCGTATGTCACCCGCCCCATCAGCGAGGGCGGCGTGCTCGAGCGCAAGGGCATGGTCGAGGTGATCTCCAGTTTGGAGCCCGATGGCCGCCAAATCCCCTACGACATCCGCATGGGCGTGTGGGTCACGGTCGAGGGTGAGACCGAATACATCCGCAACTGCTTTGAGGAATACAACGCGCACACCGACCCCAGCGGGCGCTACTTCACTTTGTACAAGCGATGGCATTTGATCGGCTTGGAGGTGGGGGTGAGTGTGGCCAGTGTGGCCTTGCGCGCCGAGCCCACCGGGGTGGCCACGGGTTGGCATGCCGATGTGGTGGCCACCGCCAAGCGCGATTTAAAGCCCGGCGAAATGCTCGACGGCGAGGGCGGGTACACCGTGTGGGGCAAGCTGTTGCCCGCGGCCACGTCTTTGCGCTTGGGCGGCTTGCCCCTGGGCTTGGCGCATGGGGTCAAGGTGGTGCGCCCCGTCGCCCAAGGCCAAAGCCTGAGCTGGGACGATGTGGCCATGGACACCCAAACCCATGCCTACCAAATCCGCCGTGAAATGGAAGCGGCCCACCGCGCTTGAGCGCATCCACCCCCCGCTTGGATGCCAACGGGCCCCGTGGGGCTTGGTGGGTGGTGTTGGGTGCGTTTTGCAGCTTGGCCCTGATCTTTGGGGTGTCCTATTCGTTCGCGGCTTTTTTCGCTGACTTTTCGCGCGAATTTCAGGTGCCGCGTGCCGATGTGTCTTGGGTTTTTGGCCTGTGCGGCTTGGTTTACTTTGTGCTCGGCGTGGGCGGCGGCTGGATGGCCGACCGTTGGGGGCCCCGGCGCGTGGGCGCGGTGGGCATGGTGCTGATCGCAGCTGGCCTGTGGTGGACCAGCCAGGCGCAGTCGTTGCCACTCATCTACATCACCTATGGGGCCTTGGTCGGGCTGGGCATTGCCTTGGTCTACACCCCTGCCATTGCCTGTGTGCCCCCTTGGTTTGTGGCCCGCCGTGGCTTGGCCGCTGGTTTGGCCAGTTCGGGCATTGGCGCGGGCACCTTGCTGGGGCCCTTGTGCGTGACGGCTGCCATCGAGGCCTGGGGCTGGCGCGGTGCCTTGCAAGGCATGGCGGTCAGCGTGCTGTTATTGGGCTTGTTGGTGACATCGCTGCTGCGGCAGTCACCGCAAGCCCGCGCGGGTGCCCAAGGCCAGGCCCCCGGCCTCAGCTTGGGCCAGGCCTGGCGCACGCCAGCTTTTGCCTGGCTGTACCTGGGCACCTTGCTGGGTGGCCCGGCGATGTTCATCCCGTTTGCCCATGTGTCGGCGGCCGCGCGCGATTTGGGGGTGGAGCCGACCCGCGCGGTGGCCTTGGTGGGCATCATTGGCATGGGCAGTTTGGTCGGTCGCTTTGCCATTGGCCCGCTGGCCGATCGCTGGGGGCGCACCACCACCTTGATGGCCATGCAGGTGTCCTTGGGGGCTTCTTACGCCCTGTGGTGGGGCGCACAAGACCATGCATGGCTGGTCCTGTTTGCCCTGTGGTTTGGCGTGAGCTACGGCAGCATGGTTTCGCTGTACCCGGCCATTTGCATGGACTTGTTTGGCCCGCGTTCGGTCTCGGCCATCGTGGGGGCGCTGTACACCGCAGCCGCCTTGGGCAACCTGCTGGGCCCGGTGATGGCCGGGGCCATGTTTGACCACAGCCAAAGTTATGTGGGCGTGATGGGCGTTTGCACCGTGCTGTCGGTGTTGGCCACCTGGAGCCTGTGGCGTTTGAGCCTGGTGGGGAAAACTTTGTATTGAAGGCCAGCCCCCCGGCACATGGATTTTGTCGATCTGCTGGTTTTTTTTGGGTTTTCACCCTTGCGGCGGCGCTGTCATGAGCGAAGATACGGTTTTGCACGAACATTTGGGACCATGAACGCGAACCAAGCCAGCCAAACCTTGAATTGGGAAATGGGCGACACCAGCCGCATTCCTTTTGCCGCCTACACCCAAGCCGCTTTGCACCAGGTGGAGATGGAGCGGTTTTTTTACCAAAAGCACTGGAGTTATGTCGGCCTGGAGGCCGAGATCCCCGAGGTGGGCGATTTCAAACGCACCGCTGTGGGTGAACGCTCGGTCATCTTGGTGCGCGACGCGCAAGGCGAGGTGAAGGTGTTTGAAAACGTGTGTGCCCACCGGGGCATGCAGTTCATGCGCGAGCGCCATGGCAACCGCAAAGAGTTTGTCTGCCCTTACCACCAGTGGAGCTACAACTTGCAAGGCCAGTTGCAAGGCGTGCCCTTCAGGCGCGGCGTGCGCCAAGACGGCAAGGTCAATGGCGGCATGCCCGCCGACTTCAAAACCGAAGACCACAGCCTGACCCCGCTCAAGGTGGCCACCCGTGGCGGCGTGGTGTTTGCGTCGTTTGACCACGATGTGGAGTCCTTGGAGGACTTCATGGGCCCGACCATCTTGCATTACTTTGACCGGCTGTTCGATGGCCGCAAACTCACCTTGCTGGGCTACAACCGCCAGCGCATACCGGGCAACTGGAAGCTGATGTTGGAAAACATCAAAGACCCCTACCACCCGGGATTGCTGCACAGCTGGTTTGTCACCTTTGGCCTGTGGCGGGCGGATAACAAATCCGAACTCAAAATGGATGCCCACCACCGACACGGGGCCATGGTCTCGACCCGGGGTGCCATGGGCAAGGCCGATCAAGTCACCCAAGTTTCCAGCTTCAAGGAAAACATGAAGCTGCATGACGATCGGTTTTTGGACATCGTGCCCGAGGCCTGGTGGAATGGTCCCTCGGCAGCCATGGTGACCTTGTTCCCCAGTGTGATTTTTCAGCAGCAGGTCAACAGCGTGTCCACCCGCCACATCCAACCCGATGGCCATGGCGCGTTTGATTTTGTCTGGACCCATTTTGGTTTCGCCGAGGACACGCCCGAGATGACCCGTCGGCGTTTGCGCCAATCGAACTTGTTTGGCCCCGCCGGTTTTGTCTCGGCCGACGATGGCGAGGTGATCGAGTTGTCACAAATGGGCTTTGAACAAAAGCCCCAGCACCGGGCTTTGGCCGAATTGGGCGGGCGCGATGTGGCCGATGCCGATCACATGGTGACCGAATCCCTGATCCGGGGCATGTATGAATACTGGCGCAAGGTGATGCAGGCATGAAGATCGATTTGGATTTGTTTTTTCAGTTGCAAGCGCTCTACACCGACTACGCCTTGGCCATCGATGCGGGACATTGGGAGGCTTGGCCGGAATTTTTCATTGACGAATGCGAGTACAAGTTGCAACCGCGTGAAAACCATGAGCGCGGCTTTCCCTTGTCCACCCTGTCGTTTGAAAGCAAGGGCATGTTGATGGACCGCGCCTATGCCATCCGCGAAACCTTGTTCCACGACCCCTATTACCAACGCCATGTGGTGGGCACGCCAGTGGTGCGGGATTTGCGCGATGGGGTCATCCACAGCGAGGCCAATTACGCGGTGTTTCGCACCAAGTACAACAAAGACAGCACGGTGTTCAACGTGGGCCGCTACATCGACGAGGTGGTGCAAACCGAGCAAGGCCTGAAGTTTGCCAAGCGCTGGTGCATCTACGATTCTGAGATGATCCCCAACTCCATCATTTACCCCATTTGAGGACCGCATGAGCAGCACTTGGACGGCCGTGGCCGCAGAAACCGATTTGTTTGAAGGCGCGGGCATTGGCGTGCAAGTGCAAGGGCACCACATTGCTTTGTTCAGCATCGAAGGCCAGGCCTATGCCACCGACAACTATTGCACCCATGGCAATGCCTTGCTGTGCGATGGGTTCATCGAAGGCCACGAGGTAGAGTGCCCGTTTCACCAGGGCCGCTTTGATGTGCGCACCGGCGCACCCACCTGTGCGCCGGTGACCGAGGCGCTGAAAACCTATCCCATCAAAATGGAAGCCGGGCAGGTCTGGGTGCAGCTGTGAGCCGCAGCCTGCCCTGGGCACCGACCTTTATTTGGGTCGGTACATCTGGAACAGCTGTTCCGGGCCAATGCTGAAATAGTCGCCGGGCCCGCCACCGCGGGTGATGTGCTGGGCATGGGCGGTGTCGTACACACCGTCTTTGAGCATGCGCCGCTCGATGTGCACCCCCACCACCTCGCCCAGCACCAGCCAGGTGGGCACATCGGCCCCAGTGGCCGACTTGAGTTGCATTATTTGCGTGACCTTGCACTCAAAGGCCACTGGGCTTTCGGCCACGCGGGGCACATCCACGATGCGCGAAGCCACCGGGGTGAGGTGGGCCAATTCAAATTCGTTGACATCGGGGGGCACGGCCGCGCAGGTTTGGTTCATGGCTTCGGCCAAGGGCTTGGTCACCAGGTTCCACACGAATTCGCCGGTTTGCTCCACATTGTTCAAAGAGTCTTTGCGCGAGATGCTGGAAAAACCCACGATGGGCGGTATGTAGTTGAAGGCATTGAAAAAACTGTAGGGGGCCAGGTTGAGCACACCGCTGGCGCTGCGGGTCGAAACCCAGCCGATGGGGCGCGGGGCAACGATGGCATTGAAGGGGTCGTGCGGCAGGCCGTGGCCTTGGGCGGGTTGGTAAAAATGAATGTCTGTGGACATGGTGGTGTGAGGGGCTGAGAAAGAAACGGCGACCCGCATTTAACCATGGGTGGGCAACATGCCTTTGCGCACGATGAAGTCCACCACCTCGGACACGCCAGACTGGGTTTTCAAATTGGTCATCACAAAGGGTTTGAGGGTTTGCGCCTGGGTGCGCATGCGCACCGTGTCGGCCTGCATCACAGCCAGGTCTGCGCCGACATGCGGTGCCAAATCGGTTTTGTTGATGATGAACAAATCGCTTTTGGTGATGCCGGGGCCGCCTTTGCGCGGAATTTTTTCGCCCGCCGCCACATCGATCACATAAATGGTCAGGTCGCTCAGTTCTGGGCTGAAGGTGGCCGCGAGGTTGTCGCCACCGCTTTCCACAAACACCACATCGGCATTGGGAAATTTTTCCAGCATGCGATCGATGGCTTCCAGGTTGATGGACGCATCTTCGCGGATGGCGGTATGCGGGCAGCCCCCGGTCTCCACCCCCATGATGCGATCGGCGGGCAAGGCACCGCTGACGGTGAGCAAGCGTTGGTCTTCCTTGGTGTAGATGTCGTTGGTGATGGCGATCAGGTCGTAGTCGTCCCGCATGGTTTTGCACAGCATCTCAAGCAAAGTGGTTTTGCCCGAGCCCACCGGGCCGCCAATGCCCACGCGCAGGGGCGGTAATTTTTTGGTGCGCGAGGCAATGTGGTGCAGGGCAGTGCTCATGATCGAAACAGTCTGGAATATTGGGTTTCATGGCGCGCCGACAAAATCGCCAGGCGCGGGCTAAAGGCTTGGCGTTGTTCGTCGCCCAGTGCCAGCGCATGGTCGACCGCCAAGGGGATCTCGGTGCTCAGCGCCGCCAAGATGCGCTGGCCGCTGCGCTGACCCAGGGGAACCGATTTGATGGCGGCTTGCACCATGTTTTCGGCCCAGGCAAAAGCACTGGTCAACAAACCATCGCGCGCAGTTACCGCGCGGGTGGTCAGGGCCAAGGCAAACACCACTGGCCAGGTGGGGGGCAATTGCTGGCAGGTCTGCACCCGCGCTGCATCCACATCGGTGTGGTTGCGCAACCAGTCCAACAAGGAGCGGCCCATTTGCTCGCTTTGCAAACGGGTTTCAAAGCTTTCGCGGGTTTGGATCACCCAGGCATTGAGCTGATGCAGGCGCTGCACATCATGCGAAAGCCAGGCTTGCATGGCCTGTGCCACCACCGGCAGCTCGCTGCGCGCTTGCACCAGGTGCAGTTGGTCCAACAACCAGGCTTGGGCGGAGGCCTCGCCATCCACCAAGCCGTGTTCGACCGCCGCCTCCAAGCCTTCGGAATACGAAAACCCACCCACCGGCAAAGCCGGGGAAGCCAATTGCATCAGCCACAGCAAGTCGCTGGTGGGGGTGGGCATGGCTCAGTGGTCGTGTTGGCAATGCGGGCCGTGCACATGGCCATGCCCGTGTGCATGGTCGTGGCCATGGTCGTGATCGTGCGCGTGGTCATGGCTGTGACCATATTCATGCGCCTGACCGCCGTGGTCGCCATAGGCACCGCTTTCGGGTTCAAAGGCTTCATCCACCGCCGCCACCTGCAGGTGCATGGCGCGCAGCATGTCGGCCAGCACATGATCGGGTTCGATTTTCAGGTGATCGGCTTGCAATTCGATCGGTACATGGCGGTTGCCCAAGTGATAGGCCGCACGGATCAGGTCAAAGGGGGTGCCGTGCTGCGCGTCGCAGGTGATGCGCAGCACAGATTGCGGCGCGGCCAATACCTGCAACAGCGAACCGTCTTCGCCCACCAACACATCGCCGCCGCGAATCACCGTGCCGCGCGGCAAAAACACGCCCACGCTGTGGCCCAAGCTGGTGGTGGTTTCAAAGCGGCTTTTTTGCCGCACATCCCAGTCCAGGCTGACGCTGGCCGCGCGTTTGAGCAAGGGTTTGGCCAGGTTATGGCCTTGGCGCACGAGTTTGGCGTAATGGATCATGGGGTCAGAACAAAAAATACCGCTGTGCCATCGGCAGGCTGCTGGCAGGCTCACAGGTGAGCAGCATGCCATCGGCCTGCACCGAATAGGTTTGTGCATCCACCTCCATGTGGGGTGCAAGGTGGTTGTGCACCATGTCGCGCTTGCCCACGCCGCGGATGTTTTTCACCGCACTCAGGGTTTTGTGCAGGCCATAGCGCTCGCCAACACCGGCGTGCAAAGCGGCTTGCGACACAAAGCTCAAAGACCCTTTGTGCAAAGCGCCACCAAAGGCACCAAACATGGGTCGGTAGTGCACCGGTTGGGGGGTGGGAATGGACGCATTGGGGTCGCCCATGGCGGCCATGGCGATGAAGCCACCCTTCATGATGAGAAAAGGTTTGACCCCAAAAAACGCCGGTTTCCACAACACGATGTCGGCCCACTTGCCCACTTCCAAGCTGCCCACCTCGTGGCTGATGCCATGGGCAATCGCCGGGTTGATCGCCAGCTTGGCCATGTAGCGCTTGACCCGGGCGTTGTCATGGCGATCGGTGTCGCCAGGCAATGGGCCGCGCTGCTGTTTCATTTTGTGGGCGGTCTGCCAGCAGCGCAGGCTCACCTCGCCGACCCGGCCCATGGCCTGTGAATCGGATGAAAACATGCTGATCGCGCCAATGTCGTGCAAGATGTCTTCGGCCGCAATGGTTTCGCGGCGGATGCGGCTTTCGGCAAAGGCCAAGTCTTCCGCGATGGACGGGTCCAAGTGGTGGCACACCATCAACATGTCCACATGCTCGTCCAAGGTGTTGATGGTGTAGGGCCGGGTGGGGTTGGTGGAGGAGGGCAGCACATTGGCCTGCCCCACCACTTTCAAAATATCGGGCGCATGGCCACCACCTGCCCCTTCGGTGTGGAAGGTGTGGATGGTGCGGCCTTTGAAGGCCGCCACCGTGTCTTCCACAAAGCCCGATTCATTCAAGGTGTCGGTGTGGATGGCCACTTGGGTGTCGGTTGCCTCGGCCACGTTCAAGCAGTTGTCAATCGCGGCCGGTGTGGTGCCCCAGTCTTCGTGCAACTTCAAACCAATCGCCCCGGCCTGGATTTGTTCATGCAGGGCATGGGGCAGCGCCGCATTGCCTTTGCCCAAGAATCCCAGGTTCATCGGAAAGGCATCGGCCGATTGCAGCATGCGCTCGATGTTCCAAGGGCCAGGGGTGCAGGTGGTGGCAAAGGTGCCAGTGGCAGGCCCTGTGCCGCCGCCGAGCATGGTGGTGACACCGCTGCACAAGGCCTCTTCAATTTGCTGAGGCGCGATGAAATGGATGTGGGTGTCGATGGCCCCGGCGGTGACGATCATGCCTTCGCATGAAATGATTTCGGTGCCCGGGCCAATCACGATGTCCACACCCGGCTGCGTATCGGGGTTGCCCGCTTTGCCAATGGCGGCGATGCGCGAGTTCTTGATGCCAATATCGGCTTTGACAATGCCCCAGTGGTCGACGATCAAGGCGTTGGTCAGCACGCAGTCCATGGCACCACCGGCTTGCGCGCCTGGGCCCACAGGGCCGTTGCGGGTGCGTTGGCTTTGCGCCATGCCGTCGCGGATGGTTTTGCCACCGCCAAATTTCACTTCCTCGCCGTAACTGCCAGCACGCAGGGTGAAGTCTTGCTCGACTTCGATGATCAGGTCGGTATCGGCCAAGCGCAAGCGGTCACCGACGGTGGGGCCATACATTTCGGCATAAGCGCGTTTGTCGATTTGAGCCATCACTGGCCTCCTTTCAATGCGCCTTGCACTTCGCCACGAAAACCATACACCTGGCGCTCACCCGCGTAGTCCACCAACTCAACCGTGCGCTCTTGGCCGGGTTCAAAACGCACTGCCGTGCCAGAAGCGATGTTCAAACGCATGCCTTTGGCCGCTGCCCGATCAAACTGCAAACCATGGTTGGTTTCGGCAAAGTGGTAATGCGACCCCACTTGGATCGGCCGATCGCCCGTGTTGCGCACCACCAACGTGTGGGTGCGCCGACCGGTGTTCAAGGCATGGTGACCCGGGTCCACCAGCAGTTCACCGGGGATCAGGCCAGCGCTCATTTGCGCTTGGCCCACCAAATGGCGGCCACCACCACCAAAACCGCCACAAAGCCCAGGGCATCGGTGCTGTGCCAATGCGATCCGGGCAAACCGTGGCCTTCATGGGCTTGGGCCAAGGGCATCCAGGCCATCAACAATGCAAGAGGTGAATATTTCATGCGCGTGTCTCCAGGGTCAAACAATGGGTTGGTGCACGGTCACCAGCTTGGTGCCGTCTGGAAAAGTGGCCTCGACCTGGATGTCGGGAATCATCTCGGCAATGCCTTCCATCACATCCGCACGGGTCAAGATGCTGCGGCCTTCGCTCATCAATTGCGCCACGGTCTTGCCGTCGCGCGCGCCTTCCATCACCGCTGCGCTGATGAAGGCCACCGCTTCCGGGTAGTTCAATTTCAACCCACGGGCTTTGCGCCGTTCGGCCAGCAAAGCGGCGGTGAAGATCAAGAGCTTGTCTTTTTCGCGGGGCGTGAGTTCCATGTCTATTTCCAGTCCACATCCAGTGCCGCATTGTGATGCAACTTGTGTGCCCCGCCATGGGGCCAGCGCCTGAGCGCTTTGCACAGCATGGGTGCTTTGCTGGCCTGAACATGGACAGGGTTTGCCCATTTTTGGTGCGGCCGCAGCCAGATCCATCCCTGAAGTGGTGCGGCACGGCTTGGTTTTTGAACACTTAATGAATGATCCCGGGGGTTTTTCAAAATCCGTGTGCATGGCATGGTGATTGCGTAAGGGTTTGCGAGCGTTGCAAAGCGCCCATATTTCTCAACCCTTTTTGCTGGAGCCTGTTCATGTTCAATCGTCGTGGTCATTTGAAATCGCTGGCATTTGCCGCCGCTGTGGTCAGTGGCAGCCTGATCGCTGTGCAACCTGTGTTCGCCCAAGAAACCATCAAAGTGGGTGTGTTGCACAGCCTGTCTGGCACCATGGCCATTTCTGAAACGGTGTTGAAAGACACGGTCTTGATGGCGATTGACGAAATCAATGCCAAGGGCGGTGTGTTGGGCAAAAAGCTCGAACCCGTGATCGTGGACCCGGCCTCCAACTGGCCTTTGTTTGCAGAGAAAACCAAGCAGCTGCTGACCCAAGACAAGGTGTCGGTGATTTTTGGTTGCTGGACATCGGTCAGCCGCAAGTCGGTGTTGCCGGTGGTGGAAGAGCTCAACGGCTTGTTGTTCTACCCCGTGCAGTACGAGGGTGAAGAGTTGTCCAAAAACGTGTTCTACACCGGTGCAGCCCCCAACCAGCAGGCCATTCCGGCGGTGGACTATTTGATGAGCAAAGACGGCGGTGGTGCCAAGCGCTGGGTCTTGTTGGGCACCGACTATGTCTACCCCCGCACCACCAACAAAATTTTGCGCGCTTACCTCAAGAGCAAGGGCGTGAAAGACAGCGACATCGACGAAAAATACACCCCGTTTGGCCACAGCGATTACCAGACCATCGTGGCCGATGTGAAGAAGTTTGCGGCGGGCGGCAAAACCGCTGTGGTCTCCACCAGCAATGGCGACTCCAACGTGCCTTTCTACAAAGAGCTGGGCAATGCCGGTTTGAAAGCCAAGGACGTGCCCGTGGTGGCCTTCTCGGTGGGTGAAGAAGAATTGCGCGGTGTGGACACCAAGCCATTGGTCGGTCACTTGGCGGCATGGAACTATTTCATGAGCATCAAAAACCCGGCCAACGACGAGTTCACCAAAAAGTGGGCCGCCTATGCCAAGGCCAAAAACATCGCCGGTCACAAAGACAAGCCTTTGACCAACGACCCGATGGAGGCCACCTACATCGGCATCAACATGTGGAAGCAGGCGGTTGAAAAAGCCAAGTCCACCGATACCGACAAAGTGATCGCTGCCATGGCGGGTCAGACCTTCAAAGCACCCTCGGGCATCGTCTCCAAGATGGACGAGAAGAACCACCACTTGCACAAGTCGGTGTTCATCGGCGAAGTCAAGGCCGACGGCCAGTTCAATGTGGTGTGGAAGACCCCAGGCCCGGTCAAGGCCAAGCCCTGGAGCCCCTACATCGAAGGCAACGACAAGAAGCCTGACGAGCCGGTCAAGAAGTAAGGGTCACAGCCCTGGGCTGTGGGCGACCTGCCAGGGGGTGGGTCGCTGTGTGAACCACGGGGAGGCGGCTGGCCCCCTCCCTTTTTTGATGTCAACAACATGTTTTTTTCTTTGCAAAGCCTTCGAGCAGGCTTGGTGGGTTTGTGTGGGCTGTTCTTGTCCATCGCTGCCCAAGCCCTGAGCATGGAGCAAGCCCGTGGTTTGTCGGTGGGTGACACGGATGCGCGTTTGCAAGTGCTGCAGCAGGTGTTGCAACAGGCCGACCCCGCCACGGCGGTGTTTTTGCAAGCCATGGCCGATGACAAGGTGAAGGTATCGGGCGACACGGTTTGGATGTTGCGCGAAGGCCAACCTTTGAGCCCGGTGGACGGTTCTCCCCTGGCCATGCCCGATGATGCGCAAGACGTGGTCAGCAACAACCGCATGCGCGGAGAAATCGATGCAGCCTTGGCCGCTTTGAAATTGCTCAGCCCCGACAAAAGCGTGCGCATGACAGCGGCCCAGGCATTGATCAAAGAGCCTGACGCGGCCAAAGCGCCCTTGATTGAAAAAGCCTTGGCCCTTGAAAAAGACGCGGAGGTGGCGCAGGCCCTGCGCTGGGCCCAGGCCGCGATCGACATCAGCAGCCCAGATGCCGCCACCAGGGCGCGCGCCGCACAAGACTTGGCCCAAGCCAAAACTCCCCAGGTGCAGTTGCTGCTGAATCAACAGTGGGCGCAAGAAAGCGATGCAGCGGTGAAAGCCCAAATTGCCGCCGCTTTGCGCGACATCCAGGCCGCTTTGGCATGGGGTGAGCGTTGGGGTGTGGTTTTCACCGGTGTGAGCCTGGGATCGATTTTGTTGTTGGTGGCTTTGGGGCTGGCCATCACCTATGGTTTGATGGGCGTGATCAACATGGCCCATGGTGAATTGATGATGGTGGGGGCCTACGCCACCTTTGTGGTGCAAGGCTTGTTCCGCCAATACCTGCCCTACCTGTTCGATGCATACCTGATTGCTGCGCTGCCGGTGTCTTTTTTCACCGCCGCTTTGGTCGGTGCAGCCTTGGAGCGCGGGGTCTTGCGCCACCTGTATGGCCGACCGCTGGAGACCTTGTTGGCCACCTGGGGCATCAGCCTGATGCTCATGCAAGCGGTGCGCAGCATTTTTGGGGCGCAAAACGTGGCCGTTGAAAACCCCAGTTGGATGAGCGGCGGTGTGCAGGTCTTGGCCAACTTGGTGCTGCCTTGGAACCGCTTGTTCATCGTGTTGTTCGCCTTGTTGGTGTTGGTGGCCATGGCTTTGTTGATCAGCCAAACCCGCTTGGGCCTGTTTGTGCGCGGTGTCACCCAAAACCGGGCCATGGCCTCGTGCATGGGCGTGCACACGGCCCGCATCGACACCACGGCCTTCGCGCTGGGTTCGGGCATTGCCGGTTTGGCCGGTTGTGCCTTGAGCCAAGTGGGCAATGTGGGGCCTGATTTGGGCCAGGGCTACATCGTGGATGCGTTCATGGTGGTGGTGCTCGGCGGCGTGGGGCAACTGGCGGGCACGGTGTACGCGGCCCTGGGCCTGGGCGTGCTCAACAAGTTTTTAGAAGGTTGGACGGGGGCCGTGTTGGCCAAAATTGCCGTCTTGGTGTTCATCATTGTCTTCATCCAAAAGCGCCCCCAGGGCTTGTTTGCGATGAAGGGCCGCAGTGCCGAGGCTTGACATGGGTTCTTCTGTGCTGCCCACGCCCGCCCCCTTGTTCAGCCCCAAAGGCTGGGGGATTTACTTCGCTGGCATCGCTCTGGTGGCTGGCTTGGCCCCCCTGCTCAATTTGTGGTTGCCCGCCGATCACACACTGCATTTGAGTGACTTTGCCGTGTCCCTTTTGGGCAAGATCATGTGCTATGCCATCTGTGCCTTGGCCATGGACTTGATTTGGGGCTTCACCGGCATTTTGTCGCTGGGCCATGGTTTGTTTTTTGCCTTGGGCGGCTATGCCATGGGCATGTACCTGATGCGCCAAATTGGGCGGGACGGCAATTACAAATCGGACCTGCCTGATTTCATGGTGTTTTTGGATTGGAAAGAGTTGCCTTGGCATTGGGCCTTGAGCGACAGCTTTGTGGCCACCTTGGCTGTGGTGGTGCTGGCCCCCGGATTGCTGGCGTTTGTGTTTGGGTTTTTCGCCTTTCGCTCGCGCATCAAAGGGGTGTACTTCTCCATCATCACCCAGGCCATGACGTTTGCCTTCATGTTGCTGTTCTTTCGCAATGAAACCGGCTTTGGCGGCAACAACGGCTTCACCGACTTCAAGCGCATCTTGGGCATGCCACTGGCCACGCCCCAGATGCGCATGGTTTTGTTTGTGCTGACCGGCTTGACCTTGTTGGGGTTTTATTTGTTGGCCCGCTGGCTCATGCGCAGCAAATATGGCCGTGTGCTGCAAGCGGTGCGTGATGCCGAGAGCCGCTTGATGTTTTGTGGTTACTCGCCCTTGCCCTACAAGCTCAGCATTTGGGTGTTGTCGGCGGTGATGTGTGGCGTGGCCGGGGCTTTGTATGTGCCGCAAGTGGGCATCATCAACCCCAGCGAGATGAGCCCGGCCAATTCGATTGAAATCGCGATATGGGCCGCCGTGGGGGGGCGCGGCACCTTGGTGGGCCCCATCGTGGGTGCTTTTTTGGTCAACGGTGCCAAGAGCTGGTTGACCGTGACGGCCCCTGAGTTTTGGCTGTACTTTTTGGGCGGATTGTTCATCCTGGTGACCTTGTACCTGCCCCATGGGGTGGTGGGTTGGTTGCGTCAATTGGGTTCGCGCTGGGGCCGGGATGCTGCAGCGGCCAAAGGGGATGGGGCATGACACCTGACTTGATGGCGCAAGGCGCCGAGCGCTACCAAAAGGCCTTGGACAAACAGGCATCTGCACCCGAGTCGGGTGGGCGGGCCGCGAGCTATGCCCGCTTGCACCAGCCTGGTGAATTGGATGTGGCCCATGGCCGCATTCTTTACCTGGAAGATGTGCATGTGAGCTTTGATGGCTTCAAGGCCATCAATGGCTTGTCGCTGGACATCGCACCTGGCGAGCTGCGCTGCATCATCGGCCCCAATGGGGCGGGCAAGACCACCATGATGGACATCATCACCGGCAAAACCAAGCCCGATGCAGGCCGTGTGTTTTTCGGCAGCACCATTGATTTGTTGCGCCACAACGAACCCGAGATCGCCCAACTGGGGATTGGCCGCAAATTCCAAAAACCCACGGTGTTTGAGCAACTCACGGTGTACGAAAACCTGGAGTTGGCCTTGAAGACCCACAAAGGTGTGGGTGCCTCCATGCGCTTTCGACCCAACGGCACGCAGCGCGATCGGCTGGAGGAGGTGTTGCACACCATCCAATTGCCCTCGGCCGTTTTGAACATGGCGGGCAATCTCAGCCACGGTCAAAAGCAATGGCTGGAAATTGGCATGCTGTTGATGCAAGAGCCCAAGCTGCTGCTGCTCGATGAACCGGTGGCGGGCATGACCGACCATGAAACCGAGCGCACGGCCGAATTGTTTTTGTCCCTCAAAGGCAAGCACTCGCTGATGGTGGTCGAGCACGACATGTCTTTCATCCGGCGCATCTCGGACATCGTCACCGTGTTGTGCGATGGATCGGTGTTGGCCCAAGGCAGCTTGGACCAGGTGCAAGCCGATGAGCGGGTGATCGAAGTTTATTTGGGGCGGTGACATGCTGAGCGTTCAACACATTCACCAGTACTACGGCGGTTCGCACATCTTGCGCGATGTGTCGCTGACGGCCCAGGCCGGGCAAATCACCGTTTTGCTCGGTCGCAACGGCGTGGGCAAAACCACCTTGCTCAAGTCGCTGATGGGTTTGGTGCCGATCCGCGAGGGCAACATCAGCTTTGAGGGCCATTTGATCACCCGCGCCACCCCTTATGAGCGGGCCCGGGCCGGCATTGGCTATGTGCCCCAAGGGCGAGAAATTTTCAACCGCCTGACGGTGGAGGACAACCTGCGCATGGGCTTGGCCACGCGGCCCGGCAATGCCCGCATCCCAGACGAGTTGTTTGAACTGTTTCCCATCTTGGACCAGATGCGACACCGGCGCGGCGGCGATTTGTCGGGTGGCCAGCAACAGCAACTGGCGATTGCACGGGCCTTGGCCGGGGGGCCGAAGTTGCTGGTGCTCGATGAGCCCACCGAAGGCATACAGCCCAGCATCATCAAAGACATCGGGCGAGTGATTCAGCAACTGGCCCAGCGCGGCGACATGGCGATTTTGCTGTGTGAGCAGTACTACGACTTTGCCCAAGAACTGGCCGATCAGTACCTGGTGATGGAGCGCGGTGAAATCATCGCCCAAGGCCCCGGCGCTGAAATGCAAAGCAAAAATATCCGGCAATTGGTGTCAATTTGACCGGGGTCTGAGGGTCGCTGGTTGGCGCTGACGCGCCCGCGCCGCTTCACATGGCCCAAATGCGCGGTGGTTCGGTGGGCATGTGCCAGATGTCGGCGCGCCAAGCCAGCCACACTTGTTTGAGCAAATGAAACACCGCCTCGACCTGGGGTGCCAAAACGCGCAACACCACCATGCGAGGGTCGGGTGAGGTGACACCTGCCCAGGCCTGCAAAGCGCTGGCCTCGCACACCTGGCGCGCCACATCCAGGGCGATTTGCCGCTGGGCTTCGTCCCAGGTGCCGCCATGGGCCATCACCAGGGTGCCCAGGCAGCGCTGGCCCGCCAAACCCAAGGGGCTGTTGAGCAATCGATGGTCTGTGGCGGCCAATTGCGAGCGCTCCAGCCAAATGCCAGCGATTTCCAAGTGTTGTGCAAAAACACCGGTTTCAAAGGGCTGTTGGGCATGCGGCAGGCCCAAGGCCAGCATGTCCCAGGCCATGACGGCGCTGCCCGGCGACAGCTCGCAAACCCATTGGTTCAAGGCCTGGCATCCGCTGTAGGCAATGCTTTCCAATGGCAACCATTCCAACTTGGCACCGGGGGCCAAACGCACATGGGTTTTTTGTTGGGCCCAGCCCTGTTCGCTGCGGTAAAACCGGGTCGCACCCGGGGTGGTGATCAGCGCATGGGCCCCTGGATCGACCTGGATTTGTATGTCCAAGCTGTCGCCGCCCACCAGGCCACTGGGTGGGTGCACCAAGATGTTGTGGCACACCGCATCCCCTTCGGGGTAGAGGCTTTTGAGCAAACGCAAAGGCCCAAGGTGCTGGTGGTGCACCACGGTGCGCTGCGATGCCTGGCGGTAATGCAGGGACAGCTGGGCCAGCCATTGGCGGGCGGTGGCGGTGGTGTCAGCGGGCATGTGGGGGGCATTGTGGCGCAGGCCAATGGGCTGCGCCACAGCGTTTCAACCGCGCGCTTTTTTCTCGGCTTGCACCTGGCGTGCAATGGCCTCGACCTGCTCGTTGGACATGCCAAATTTGGCTTGCAGGTTGCGAAGCTTTTGCTTTTCTGCTTCCGAGACCACGCCATCTGAGAGCACTTCGCGCACTTCCATCTCATAAAGCGATTCACGCCGTTGCACCTGCGCGGTATAGGCCGTGGCCACCACGCCGGTGAGGATGGCGGCCAAGGCAATTGCCAATATTTGCGTCACCACCACCAAGGCCACGCCGAAGTAGGTGACCGGGTCCACATTGCCCCAGCCCGAGATGATGGTCAGCACAAACCAATGCATGGCGGCGGGAATGGAGGGGAACACCTCGGGCTGGTCATGGCCTTCGATGATGTAGATCAGGGAAGAGAACAACAAACAGCTGATGAGCAATAAAAACAAAGCCGAGGAGAAAGAGTCGCGCTCCGATTTGATCGCCTCAAACATGTCTTCCATGGCGCTGTTGTAGCGCGACAGCTTGAAGATGCGCAGCAAGCGGAACATGCGCAGCACGCGCAAATCGGCCCCAGGCATCAGCAGTTGGAGGTAGAAAGGCACGGTGCTGAAAAAGTCCACCAAGCCGTAGACGCTGAACAAATACTCTTTGCGCCCCTTCCAGGCCAGGCCAGGCTCGCTGCCCAGGTATTTGCGGCCATAGGACCACACCCGAAGCACATATTCCACAGAAAAGACAATCACGCTGAAGGTGTCGAACACATCAAAAAACTTGTCGTACTGCTCATTCAGGGATTGCACCGACTCCAAAATGATGGCCACCACATTGGCCACCACCAAGGTGGCAATGAAGATCTCGACGATTTTGCTGGTGCGGTCCATGACCGCGCCATCCAACACTTCGTAGACACGGCGTTGGATGCGCGCCAATGGGCTCAGATTGTGCACAGTGGTCTCGCTCATGATGCGCGCTCAGCATTGTGTTCGTCGATCATGGCCTGAACCTGGGCATCCGACAGCCTGAATTGCTGCTGCAAACGGCGCAGGCTTTCTTTTTCGGCCTCAGACACCACACCATCTGACAGCACTTGCCGCAATTGGCTTTGGTAGGCGGCTTTTTTGCGCGACATTTGGTTGGAGAAAGCCGAGGCCACGATGCCCGTCATGATGGCGGCCATGCAAACCCCTAAAAACCCCGTCAACAAGGCAATGATTTCACCGGCCTTGGTGACCGGCTCCACATTGCCGTAACCGGCGGTGATGGTGACGATGGCCCAGTAGATCGAATGCGGAATGGAGCCAAAGTGTTGTGGTTGCTCATGCCCTTCGGCAAAGTGCATCAACGAGGCGGAAACGATGGTGGCAATCACCAGCAAAAAAGCCGCCGAGCCAAAAGCGCGCCGCTCCGAGTGAACCGCGGTGAACAGGTCTTGCAAGGCGGTGTTGTATTTGGACAGCTTGAGGATGCGCAACAAGCGCAACACCCGCAAGATGCGCAGGTCCAAGGTGGGGAAAAACACATGCAGGTAAAACGGCATGGTGGCAAAGAAGTCGATCAAGCCAAAGGGGCTGAAGATATAGCCCTTGCGGCCCTTCCAAGCGCCGCCATCTGCGGGCGCGAATTTGACACCCAGCGACCACACCCGCAACACATATTCCAGCGTGAAAAACATCACGCTCCAAAACTCCAGCTCTTGGAAAAAGTCTTTGTAGTCTGCATGCACCTCTGGGATGGAGTCCAAGATCACAGCCGAGCAATTGACCAAAACCACGATGGTGATCAACCATTCCACATATCGGCTGATGGCATGTTTGGGTGAGCCATCCAGCACTTCCATGACGGTGCGCTGCAGGCTGGGTGGATGGGTATCGGGTGTAGTCACGTCAGGTCACATCGGGATAAAAAACGCGCCCCTTTGGGGCGCGTGAGAGGTCCATCGCTTCAACGGTGCTCGAGAATGCGTTTCCAAATCTCGATTTCGCTCACGGTCAAGCGGTCGTCTGATGTGGCCTTGTCCAAAAATGCCGCTTTGTCCACATAAATCCCCAGTTGAGCAATTTGGTTGAGCAAATACTTGTAGTGCTCCACCGAATGCAGCGGGTTTTGTGCGATCACATTGACGGGCAATTGCAGCAAGCTCTTGCGGGCGTTTTCCATCTCCAGGTGCAGCACCTCCAAGATGGAGTTCATTTCTTCTACCGTCAGGTGCAGCCGCTTGGCCTCCGAGCGCAACAAGGCGATTTCATCTTCGTCGAGTTCGCCGTCTTTGAGCATCCTCAAAATATTGGCTTTCAAGGAGTCGCGCTCTTTGTGCAACTGATCGCTGAAGGCAGAGGCCAACAAACCAGCGGGGATGGCAAAAATACCAATGCCCAGCAAGGACATGACGACCGTCATGGCTCGTCCAATCGGTGTGATGGGTGAGATGTCGCCATAACCGACCGAGGCCAAGGTGATCACCGCCCAGTAAATGGCCGTGGGGATGTTTTCAAACTTTTCGGGTTGGGCGGCGTGTTCCACCAGATACCCCAAGCTGGCGGTCAACACGATCAACAAGATCATGATGAAGGCCGCTGCGCTCATCACCGGCCATTCGCGCTTGATCACCTTGAACAAGGTGGCGGTGGCATCGCTGCCCCGGGTGAGTTTGAGCAAACGCGCCAAGCGGAATACCCGCAAAAAGCGCAGATCCAACATTTGGTGCAGGAAAACTTCCAAGAAGAAGGGCAAGATGGCCAACAAGTCAATGAAGGTCGAGGGGTTGGTCATTTGCTTGAAGCGGCCCACCACCGGGTTGCGGTGACCGGGCTCTTCCACCGATGCGTAAATGCGCATCATGTATTCCAAGGTGAAGATGGCCACCGCAATGGTGTCCAAAATCACAAACTCGATGTTGATCAGGTAACTGACCGAGGCCACCGACTCCAGCACCACCGCCAGCACGGAAATCAACACCCACACGCCAATGAACACGTCAAAGAAGTCTTTGAGTTTGCCGCCGTAGGGGCTGTTGAACACCAGGGCATGGATTTTTTGGCGGAAGGTGCGCTCGCGGTTGAGTTCTTTGAACTCTTTCCAAGCAGGCAGCAGGACACGGAAAATTTTCAAGATCCGCAGCAGTCGCAAGAACCGCAGGGCGCGCAGGTCCACCGGCACAAAGGCTTGCAGGAAGAAAGGCACGATGGCCAACAGGTCAATGATGGCAAACGGGCTGAACACATAGGCCAAGCGCGGATTGCCCTTGACTTTGAATTCCTCGTCCTCGGGGGCCAAGAAAAAGCGGGTCATGTACTCGATCACAAACACGGTGATGGAGAACACGTCAAACGCATGGAACCAGTTTTTATAGGGTTCGAAAATGGCGGGCACTTGTTCGAGCACCATGGTGAACAAGTTGGCAACGATCAAAATGGCGATCCATTTGTCAACCGCTTTTTGGTAGTTGCCCGGGATATTGGGGTCTAGCAGCCAGGCGTACAGCCATTGGCGGCGGGGCAGGTCGGGGGAGATGTTGGCTTCTACCTCTGCGCCCAGCAAGGCGGCGGCATCAAGGTCGGAAATTTGTATGGCTTTGCGGGGTTCTTCCATGGTGCACCTCAGAATTCAAACTCGGCCACTTTGACCGCATAAGCACCTTTGTCACAAACGGACACGCGCACCTGGATTTTTTGATCGATGACCACATCGGGGGTCAAGGCCGAGACGATGCTCGGTATGGCCGAGCCGGGCGGGGTGGCGGTGATTTTTTCCATCACGATGTTGCCAGCCAAGCTGCGGTCGTCGGGGTTGCATGCGGGTGCAAAGTCCAGCGCCATGCCATCGCGAAACGGGTTGTCCAAGGACTTCATGGTGGATTGCACCAAGATGGCATCCAAACAACCGCCCCAGGTATTGGGTGCGGCCGCAGCAGCTTTCTCGGCAGCTGGTGCAGCGCCGGCGGGTGCAGCGGGGGTGCCAGCGCATGCGGCCACGGCATAACCCGCTTCAAAGCGGCCAGCGGTGGCCTCTTGCATCCAGGCCACAACGGCTTCACCGTTGCGCTTGGCCGTTTCGGTTTTCATGGCTTCTTCGTAAGCCAGTTTGCCCAAAAATGCCACAACCACCACAGCCACCACGCAAGAGAGCAGGAACAGCCAATCGCTGCTGGTGGGTTGGGTTGAGACAGGCCGGGCGGAGTGCGCTTGTGTTGGGTTCATATGTCGGCATCCTGTTTGAGAAACGGCAAAACTGTAAAAATTTTGCACAGCGAGCCAATTATGATATTCGCAAATTTAATTGCAAAATAGAAAATTTTGTAAATCAATTCAACTTCGGTTTATTTTTTTATTTATGTTGAATAGTTAAGGGTTCACCCTGATTTCAAGGCGAAGACAACGCAAACATAAGTCTGTTGCGCGGGGCACAAGCCCAGCCCAGGCATGCGATGTGCAGGCAGGGTTGGCAGGGCTGAAAACCCTCAATGCCTCTCAAAAATGAAAGGTGTGGCGCGACCTGAAGCGATTCAGCCGTGGCGGCTGAACAAAACGGTGTTCAGGTGTTTTGTGAACCGCGGTGCGCCCAAGCGGTGGTGTTCTTTTCAATGAAGCTGAACAGCTCGTACATTGCCATGGCCATCACACCGACCACCACCAGGCCTGAAAAAGCCAAACCCATTTGCATGGCCGAACCCGCAGAAATCAGCAAGTAGCCAATGCCCTCGTTGGCCGCGGTCATCTCAGACACGGTGGTGCCCACAAAGGCCAAGGTGATGGCCACTTTGAGCGAGCCAAAGAAATAGGGCATGGAGCGCGGCAAACCCACCTTCACCAAGACATCCCAGCGCTTGGCACCCAGCACGCGCAGCACATCCTCCAGCTCCGGCTCCAAGGTGGCCAAGCCGGTGGCGATGTTGACGGTGATGGGGAAAAAGCTGATCAAAAAAGCCGTCAGGATGGCCGGGCCAATGCCAATGCCAAACCACACCACCAAGATCGGCACAAAAGCCGCCTTGGGCAGGGCATTGAAAGCGGTCATCAAGGGGTAAACCGCGGCATAGGCCAGGCGCGAGCTGCCAATCACAAAGCCCAATAAAACCCCCACCACGATGGCGATGCCAAAACCCGCCATGGTGACCCAATAGGTGCGCCAAGCATGGGCGGCGATGACACCAGAGAACTCCACCGTTTGCTGGGCAATGCGCGAGGGGCTGGGGAAAATAAATTCAGACACCGAGAAGGCCCGGCACAGCCCTTCCCAAATCAGCAATGTCAAAACCAACAAAATGATGGGCGACCAGCGTTCAAGTTTTTTGGGGTTCATGGGGCTTGGCAATCGGTTCAGGTTTTGCGAATTGCGCCAATGTGGCTGCGCAAGTCGTGAACTATGTCGGTGAAGGCAGGGGTGTAGGTGATCTCCAGGTCGCGCGGGCGCGGCAGATCGATTTCACGGCGCACCACAAATCGGCCCGGGCTCTTGCTCATCACATACACCGTGTCGGCCAAAAAGACCGACTCGCGCAGGTCGTGGGTGACCAAGATCACATTGAAGCGGCGCTCGGTCCACAGATCGCGCAGGGTGCACCAGAGTTCTTCGCGCGTGAAAGCATCCAAAGCCCCAAACGGCTCATCGAGCAGCAGCATTTTGGGTTCGTGGATGAGGGCGCGGCAAATGCTGGCGCGCTGTTGCATGCCGCCCGACAGTTGCCAAGGGAACTGACGCTCATAACCACCCAGACCCACGCTGCGCAGCAAGTCAATGGCCCGGGCTTCGTATTCCGCGCGTTTTTCTTTGAACTGGCTGCGGTAGGGCTCGACGATTTCGAGCGGCAGCAGCACATTGTCCAAGGTGGTGCGCCAAGGCAGCAGCGATGGCGCTTGAAAGGCCATGCCGCTGATCTTGAGGGGGCCGTCGACCGCTTGGCCGCCCACAAAAATGCTGCCCTTGGTGGGGCGGCGCAAGCCGGTGGTGAGCTTCATGAATGTGGACTTGCCGCAACCGGAGGGCCCCACGATGGCGATGAACTCGCCTTGTTTGACCTGCAGGTTGATGTCTTCAACGGCAAAGTGGTTTTGGGCCAACAACTCGTCGTTGTAGGCCAGCCAAACGTTTTGAAAATCGACGAAGTTATCGCCCGCAGCGGTCACATCATTCATGAATTCAGGCGCTCACTTTTTGGGCAGGATGTCGAGTTCTTTGGCGCTGGGCAGGAAGCTGCCGTTCCAAATGGCATCGGCATTGACGCGCGACTTGGTGTTGAAGGCGTCGGACACTTGCGAAGCCATCAGCGACATGCGTGGTCCTTGGACTTGGCCAAAGCCTTCTTTGCGCGCATCGGGGCTGTTGATCACGGTGTCGATGGCCAACTTGAGGCGGCGGGTTTCGAGCTCGGTGTTGATGATGCCGTCGCGCGCCTTGACCGACTCAATGCCCTTGGCGGGGTTGGCGATCACGTCTTTGGCCCCTTTGGTGAAGGCCTTGAGGAAGGCTTTCACCGCTTCGGGGTTTTCTTTCAAAATTTTGGGCGTGGCGATGATGGCATTGCCATACAGCTTCACACCAAAGTCGGGGTACTGCATGACCACCACATCTTCGGCTTTGACACCGCGCGCTTCGATGTTGAGCAAAGAGGTGAAGGTAAAGCCGGTGATGGCATCGACATCGCCGCGCACCAGCATGGTCTCGCGCAGGGGCGGGTCCATGGCGGTCCAGGCCACGTTGCCAATGCCATTGGCTTTTTGGAAGATGGGGAAAGCGCGGCGACCGGCATCAAACACCGGCGCACCCAATTTTTTGCCAGCCAAATCGGCGGGCACTTTGATGCCCGACTTTTTGAGGGCCATCACCGAAGCCGGCGTGTTGTTGTAGACCATCATGATGGCCACAGGTTTGTTGGGCGCGTCGGGGTTGTTGGCGTGGAACTCCATCAGGGCGGCCAAGTCGGCAAAACCCATGTCGTAGGTGCCCGAGGCCACGCGGGTGACCGCGCCGCCCGAGCCGTTGCCCGCGTCGACCGTCACATCGAGCTTGGCCTCTTTGAAGTAACCAGCGGCCACCGGGTGGGTGAAAAACGCGGCCGGGCCTTCAAAGCGCCAGTCCAATTGGAATTTGATGGGGGTGGTCTGGGCCAGCGCCCAGTTGGCCGACAAAGCCACGGTGGCCAGCAAAGAAAACTTGAGGAAGGGGCGTTTGGACATGGAAACTCCTAAATGATGGTGAATGTGTTTAGCAATATGGATGCCCAGCAAGAACCGTTTGTGGGACAGACAAGCTGCATTTTCACCCATCTGCCAGCGCCCATTGCACCTCCAGCGTGCACCGCCTGGCCATTGTGGTGCGCCACGCACCACAGTCCAGGGTGCGAATGGGTGGCGCAGCCGCTTTGGCTGGGCGGATCGATCAATCCATACAAAATTGTATACAGTTTGACCCGGCCAAACCCCCATGAAAACCCGGGTGCTGGGGCCGCCGGGTTTTCAGGTCAGCAGGTCCAGCAGGCTGCGGGCCACCACCTGGGTGGCGCGGCGCAAGTCCTGCAAATTGAGCCGTTCGTCGGCCCGTTTGGCATGCGACTCCAGCACCGTGCGCGGCCCTGCGCCGTAAATCACCCCAGGGATGCCGCGCTCGACATACAGGCGCACATCGGTGTAGAGCGGCGTGCCCACCGCTGGAACGGGTTCGCCAAACACCGCGCTGGCGTGTTTTTGCAGGGCTTCCACCAAAGGCCGATTGCCGCTGAGCGGGACCATGGCGCGGGCCAACAGCATGCGCTTGACCTCCACCTGGATGTGTCTCCCGCCGCGCGGGGGCTGAAAGCTGGCGGCGGCCTGGGCGATGACCTGGCGCAAATGGGCTTCCACCTCGGTCGGGTCTTCCTCGGGGATCATGCGCCGGTCCAGTTTTAGCACCACTTTGCCGGGGATGACGTTGGTGTTGGTGCCGCCTTGTATCAGCCCCACATTGAGGTAGGGGTGGGTGATGCCCTCGACCTGGGAGCGCACTTTCAGGTAATCGGCATTGAGGGCGTACAAGGCATTCAAGATGTGGTTGGCCCCTTGCAAGGCATCCACACCGCTGTCGGGAATGGCCGCATGGCTCATCTCGCCTTGCACCGTGACCTCCAACTGCAAGCAGCCGTTGTGCGCCACCACCACTTGGTAGCTGAACCCAGCGGCCATCATCAAGTCGGGCTGGGTCAGGCCTTTTTGCAGCAACCAGCCCGGGCCGAGTTCGCCGCCAAATTCTTCGTCGTAGGTGAAGTGCAATTCCACCGCGCCTTTGAGCGGCAGATTGAGCGATTCAATCGCCCGCAGGGCAAAGGTGAAGGTGGCGAAGTCGCACTTGCTCACGGCGGTGGCACGCCCGTACATGTGGCCGTCGGCGATCTCGCCGCCATAGGGGTCGTGGGTCCAGCCTTCGCCGGGGGGGACCACATCGCCATGCGCGTTGAGCGCGATGGTTGGGCCCTCGCCAAAGCGGCGGCGCACGATCAAATTGGTGATCGATTGCAGGCCTTGGGCCTGCACCTCAGAGGCGGGCACCTCGTGCGATTCAACCGCCATGCCCATCTCGCGCAGCAGCCCGGCGGTGTGCAAAGCGTGGGGCGTGTTGTTGCCCGGTGGGGTGTCGGTGGGCACCCGCACCAAAGACTGCAAAAAGGCGACTTCTTCGTCAAAGTGCTGGTCGACCCAGGCATCGAGTTGTTGGTGGGGGTTCATGGTGTGGTGGGTTGGTCTAAATGGTCAAGCAAATGGGAGAACGCGTCGATGACCAGTTGCAAGTCGTCGCAGCTGACGCTCTCCAAGGGGTTGTGGCTGATGCCGCTGTTTTCGCCGCGCACAAAAAGCATGGCCTGGGGCATCACTTCGTGCAACTTCATGGCATCGTGCCCTGCACCACTGGGCAAGCGCAGCACGGGCAGGCCCAAGGCGGCGACCGCGCGCTCCCAGCGGGCTTGCCATGCGGGGTGGCTGGGGGCGGCCGCCACACTGAGGGTTTTTTCGATCTGGTGGCGCACGCCACGGCGTTGGCAAATGGCATCGAGCTGCGCCAACACATCGGCCACCAAGGCATCGCGTTGGGCATCGGTGGGCGCGCGCATGTCCAGGCTGAATTGGCAACGCCCGGGCACCACGTTGATCGAGCCGTTGGGCACTGTCAGTAGCCCAATGGTGGCCACCGAGTCGCCGTCTTGTGCCGCACGCTGCTCCATGTACAAGGCCAATTCGGCCATGGCCACGGCCGCATCGCGGCGGCGGTCCATGGGTGTGGTGCCCGCATGGCTGGCCATGCCGTGGATTTCGCACAAATAGCGCTCGCTGCCATTGATGCTGCTGACCACGCCCAAGGGCAGGTCTTGCTCATTGAGCACCGGGCCTTGCTCGATGTGGACTTCCACAAAACCCAGGTACTGCGATGGATCGCGGCGCAAGGCGGCAATGCCTTTGGGGTCCAAGCCGGCCTGGGCCATGGCATCTCGCATGGGCACGCCATCGGCATCGGTTTGGTCCAGCCAGTCGGTGTTGAACTGGCCCACCAAAGCCCCCGAGCCCAAAAACGTGGCCCGGTAGCGCTGGCCTTCTTCTTCGGCAAAGGCCACGACTTCAATGCCATGGGTGAGGCGGCGGCCCTGGCGCGCCAACTCGCGCACACAAGCCATGGGCACCAAGATGCCCAAGCGGCCGTCGTATTTGCCGCCGTTGCGCACCGTGTCGTAATGCGAGCCGGTCAACAAGCGTGGGGCCTGGTTGTGGCTGCCGTGGTAGATGCCCACCACATTGCCCACCGCATCGGTATAGACCTCGTCAAAACCACAGGCTTGCATGCCCAGGGTCAAGGTGCGGGCGCAGGCTTGGTGGGCAGCGGTCAAGTAGGTGACGGTCAACTCGCCACGCTCGGCAAAGCCCGGGTCACTGAACTGGGCCAGCCATTCGTGCCAGTCCCACACTTCTTGGCCCAGGCTGGGTTGCATGCCCAGTTTGTCGTTGAGGCGGATTTCGGCAATCCGGTGGATGTTGCGCAAAGCCTCGGCGAATTCAAAGTCTGCCGGGTTGTTCAAGCGGCGCACCCAGGTGGCGATGATGTGCTGGCGGCTCAAACCCAGGCCGCGCGGACCGCGCACGGCCAAGATGAAGGGAAAGCCAAACTTGGCCTTGTAGTCGCGGTTGAGTTGCTGAATTTGGGCCAGCTCTTGGGCGTTGCAGTGGGTCAGGCCCGCACGGTTTTGCTCATCGGTGGATTCGGCGGTCAAGTCCTTGGCCAGCATGGCCTTGCCCGCCAGTTCGGGGTGGGCGCAGATGAGGGCCAATTGGGCTTCGCGCGGGGATTCGCGCAGCACCTGAACCATGGCTTGCTTGAACTGCGCCGCACTGGCAAAGGGGCGCTGCGCCAAGGCACGCTCAGCGATCCAGTCCGAGTGTTCGTACAAGCCCTGCATGGCTTGCAGGGCCTGCGCCAGGGGCAGTTGGTTGAGTTCGGTCAAGCTGATGCTCATGGGCGATCCTGAAAGGGGTGAACGCGTTGCCAGTGGCGGGCCACATCGATGCGCCGACACACCCATACCCGGTCGTGGCGCTCAATGTGGTCCATGAATTTTTGCAAGGCGACGATGCGCCCTGGGCGGCCCAGCAAGCGGCAATGCATGCCCACGCTCATCATTTTGGGGCGGTCTGCGCCTTCGGCATACAAAGCGTCGAAGCTGTCGCGCAAGTAAATAAAGAAATCCTCGGCCTGGGCAAAGCCTTGCGGCAAGGAAAAGCGCATGTCATTGGTGTCCAAGGTGTAGGGCACCACCAAATGGGGCACCACTTGGCCATTGGTTTTGGCCACCTTCATCCAAAACGGCAGGTCGTCGCCATAGTAATCGGAGTCGTACACAAAGCCGCCGTGGTCGGCCACCAAGCGGCGGGTGTTGGGGCTGTCGCGGCCGGTGTACCAGCCCGCGCCGTGAATGGTTTGGTCTTGCCCGTGGCGTTGTCCGGTCAAGCGCTCGATGATGGCCAAGGCTATGTCCATGTGGGCGCGTTCGGTGGCTTCGTCCATGTTTTGGTAGTGGATCCAGCGCCAGCCATGGCAGGCGATTTCATGGCCCAGTTGGTCAAATGCGGCGGTCAATTCGGGGTGGCGCTCCAAGGCCATGGACACACCAAACACGGTGAGTGGCCATTGGCGGCGTTCGAACTCGCGCAAGATGCGCCACACGCCAGCGCGTGAGCCGTATTCGTAAATCCCCTCCATGCTCATGTGGCGCTCGGGGTAGCTGGCGGGGTTGAACATTTCGCTCAAAAACTGCTCGCTGCCGGCGTCGCCGTGCAAGGTGGCGTTTTCGCCGCCTTCCTCGTAATTGAGCACAAACTGAACCGCCACCCGGGCCTGACCCGGCCATTGGGCATGGGGCGGGTTGCGGCCATAACCAAGCAGGTCGCGCGGGTAGGGCAGGGTGCTGTCGTAGTTCATGCGGGCTTTCAAAAAAATCAGCGCAAGGCTTGCGACACATCGTTGCTGGGCACGGTGCGCTCAAACATCAAGCTGTCTTCAACGTGTTGCAGGTGCTCGCCCATCAAGCGCACGGCCAAGGCCTCGTCGCGCGCGGCCATGGCTTGCACGATGGCGGCATGCTCGTCCGCCGAGTGTTGGGCGGCATTGGCGCTTTGGTACATCAGGGTGATCAAGGCGCAGCGTGAAATCAGGTTGTCCAGAATTTCGGCCAGCACCGGGTTGTCCAGCAACTGGGCCATGCGCACATGGAAGTCCCCGAGCAGCTCGGTGCGCACGCTCACATTGTCTTGGGCGATGGCTTGGCGCTCTTGGTCCACATGTTCTTGCAAGCTTTGCAGCCACTCGCTGCGCAGGTTGCGCACAAAGGAGCGGGTCATCTCCGCTTCGAGCATGCGCCGCACGCCAAACACCTGGCGCGCTTCGGCCACCGATGGGGTGGCGACAAAGGCCCCGCGTGCGGGCTCCATTTGGATCAAGCGCTTTTGCGACAACTGAAACAAGGCTTGGCGCACCAAGGTGCGGGACACGCCGTAATGGTCGGCCAGTTTTTGCTCTGCCAGCTTGGTGCCGGGTTGCAAACGGTGTTCCACGATCGCGCGCGTCAGGCCGTCGACGATTTGATCGGTCGGGGTGCTGGTGTCGGACATGGTGGGTGGGTTTTAGGCGGAATGGATGGTCTGCAAAAATTGTATACACTTTTGTATCTGACCACCGCCAAGGAATCACCATGGGATTGAGCACACATGTTTTGGACACCATGCACGGCAGCCCTGCGGCGGGCATGGCGGTGGCCTTGTTCACCACCCAGGCCGGTCAGGCCGAATTGGTCAAGCGCTTTGTGCTCAATGCCGATGGGCGCAACCCCGATGGGCCTTTGTACGACAACCAAAGCCTGCGCCGGGGCACCTACCGGTTGGTGTTCGATGTCAAAGCCTATTTCCAAAGCCGTGGCGTGGTGTTGCCCGAGCCATCATTTTTGGACCAAGTGAGCCTTGACTTCGGTGTGGCCGATGCCAGCAGCCACTACCACGTTCCCCTGTTGGTCAGCCCCTGGTCTTATTCCACCTACCGCGGTTCCTGAGGCCCCCCTGGGGCCAGACTTTTGTTTTTTCAAGGCAATGGGATTGGCGCTCGCCAGTCCCTAAAATGCTTTGCAACCCCTAACCCACCCAAACCCCACCATGTTCCCAGTCACCAACACGGTTCGCTTTGTGCTCGATGGCCTGATCGTCGAAGCCAAAGGTGTGCGCCGCACCACCACAGTTTTAGATTACCTGCGTGAGCAGCTCCAGCGCACCGGCACCAAAGAGGGCTGCGCCGAAGGCGATTGCGGCGCTTGTGTGGTCATGGTGGGCGAGCTCAATGCCAGTGGCCAGGGCGTGGATTACCGCCCCATCAACAGCTGCATCCACTTGTTGCCATCGTTGGACGGCAAGTCGATCAAAACGGTGGAGAGCTTGAAGCGCGCCGATGGCAGTTTGCACCCGGTGCAGCAGGCCATGGTCGATTGCCATGGATCGCAATGCGGCTTTTGCACGCCCGGCATTGTGATGAGCCTGGTCAACTTGGTGCAAATCAAACCGCAACCCCAGCGCTTGGACATCACCGATGCCCTCAGTGGCAATTTGTGCCGCTGCACCGGCTACAAGCCCATCATCGATGCCACCCACCAAGCCTGCCAAAAGGGCGTGGGCCTCAAGCTTGATGACCAGGCCGATGTGCCGCTGCTGCAAGAAATCCGCCGCGCCAGCGTGCCCACCCTGAGCCTGGAGGGCGAGATCATCTCCCAGCCCGTCTTGCGCACCCGCAAAGGCAATGAGTTTGTGGCACCGTCCACCGTGGCCGAAGTGGCCGCTTATATGGTTCAACATCCGCAGGCCACCTTGTTGGCGGGCAGCACCGAAATAGGTTTGCAGGTCAACAAGCAGTACACCCGGCCCGACCACATTGTTTATTTGGGCAATGTGACCGAGCTGCGCCAGGTGCAAGAAACCCCGCAGGCCTGGCGCGTGGGGGCAGCCGTGTCGCTGGAGACCACCCTGTATGTGCTGCAAGCGGCCTATCCCGACTTTGCCGAAGTGCTGCGCCGCTTTGGTTCGCCGCCCATTCGCTCCACCGCCACCTTGGCGGGCAATATCGCCAACGGATCACCGATTGGCGACTCCATGCCTTGCTTGTTGGCCTTGTCGGCCCGCTTGCACCTGCGCCGTGGCAACAAAACCCGCGACATTTTGTTGGAGCAGTTTTATACCGGCCAGAAAAAAAATGTGTTGCAGCCCGGCGAGTTCATTGAGGCGGTGGAAATTCCCAAGCCGCGCCCGGGGCAGGTGTTCAAGGCCCACAAAATCAGCAAGCGTTTTGAGCAAGACATTTCCGCCACCTGCGCGGCCATTCGTTATGAGTGGGACCAAGGGCGGCTGAAAAATGTGCAACTGGCCTACAACGGCCTGGCCCCATCTCCTTGCCGCGCGCCGCGCCTGGAGGCCGTGTTGGAGGGGCAGACCCCCCAAGCGGTGACACCCGCCGCTTTGGATGCGGCGATTGCCGCGAGTTTCACCGCACGCGACGGCTTGCGCGCCACTTGGGCCTACCGCGCCTTGGTGGCCCGCAACCTGGTGTTGCAATTCATTGAAGACAACCAAACCGTGGAGGCTTGAGCCCATGAACGCACCCAATACCCTGCGCGAGTTGTTGCCTGCCGGTGTGCAAGGCCAAGAACTGATCCACGAATCCGCCCATTTGCATGTCACCGGCGAGGCCATTTACACCGACGACATCCCAGAGCTGCGCGGCACCTTGTACGCGGCCTTGGTCAAGTCGCCCGTGGCCCATGGCGAGTTGATCGGCGAAGGCATTGACCGCGCCGCGTTGCTGGCCGAGCATGGCGTGGTGGCGGTGTTCACCGCCCGCGACATCCCTGGCGAAAACAATTGCGGTCCCATCGTCCACGACGATCCTTTTTTGGCCGACGGCAAGGTGGAGTTTTTGGGCCAGGCCGTGGCCGTGGTGGTGGCGCGCGAAATGATTTACGCCCGCGAAGCGGCCGCCCGGGCCAAGGTGGCGGTGCGCGAATTGCCAGCCATCTTGACCATTGAAGAGGCCATGGCGCAACAAAGTTTTGTCATGCCCTCCAAGGGCATTTCAAGGGGCGACGCACCAGCGGCCATCGCCAGCGCTGCACACCGTTTGCAAGGGCAAACCCATTGCGGTCAGCAAGAGCAGTTTTACCTGGAAGGCCACATCACCTATGCGGTGCCGCGCGAGGATGGGCAGCTCACCCTGTATGTGTCCACCCAACACCCCGATGGCAACCAGCGCGAAGCCGCCGCTGCCTTGAACCTGACGACCAAAGACGTGGAAGTCATTTGCCGGCGCATGGGCGGTGGCTTTGGGGGCAAAGAGGGCAATGCCAGCATCTTCAGCCAAAGTGCGGCCTTGGCGGCCTACAAGCTGCAAAAGCCGGTCAAGCTGCGGGTCAACCGCGATGACGACATGATGATCACCGGCAAGCGACACGACTTTCGCATCGATTACGACGTGGGGTTTGACGACAACGGCCGCATCTTGGGCCTGGACGTGGTTTTGTATTCGCGCTGCGGCTACAGCACCGACTACTCGGGCCCGGTCAACGACCGCGCCTTGCTGCACATCGACAACTGCTACCACATCCCCCATTTGCGGGCCATGGGCCATCGCTGCAAAACCCACATGCAAAGCGCCACCGCGTTCCGCGGTTTTGGTGGCCCGCAAGGCATGTTTGGTGTGGAAACCGTCATCGAGCAAATCGCCAACACCTTGGGCAAAGACCCGCTGGATGTGCGACGCGCCAATTTGTACCGCGACCCGGCCATTTCGGGCGACCCCTCCACCATGGTCACCCAATACGGCCAGCGCATCGAAGACTGGATTGGCGACAAGGTGCTCGATCAACTGGAGGTCGAGTCGGCCTACCGCGCCCGGCGTGAATCGGTCAATGCCTTCAATGCCAGCCACCGCCAGCGCAAGCGCGGTTTGGCCATGGTGCCGCTCAAATTTGGCATCAGCTTCACCGCCACCATGCTCAACCAAGGCGGCGCATTGATCAGCATCTACATGGATGGCTCGGTCAGCGTCAACCACGGTGGCACCGAAATGGGCCAAGGCCTCAACACCAAAATGGCCCAAGTGGCCGCCGATGGCTTGGGCATTTCAGTGTCCAGCGTGCGTGTCACCGCCACCGACACCCAAAAGGTGCCCAACGCGTCTGCCACCGCCGCTTCCAGTGGGGCTGACATCAATGGCGCGGCCATCAACAATGCCTGCGACCAAATGCGCGCCCGTCTGGCCCCAGTGGCCGCGCGGCTGCTGGGCTGTGATGCCAGCGAAGTGCGCTTCCACAGCCATGCGGCCCATGCCGGATCGGCCAACGGTGCGCCCTCGGTGCCCTGGGAAAAAGTGGCCAAGCAAGCCTGGTTGGACCGGGTGGGCTTGAGCGTCACTGGGTTTTACATGACACCAGAAATCAAATACGACTTTCAAACCTTGCAAGGCCAGGCCTTCTATTATTTTTGTTATGGCGCAGCGGTCACCGAGGTGGAAATCGACACCCGCACCGGCGAGTGGTGGCTCAAAGCCGTGGACATCGTGCACGACGTGGGGCGCAGCATCAACCCGGCGGTGGACAAGGGCCAAATCGAAGGCGCTTATGTGCAAGGCATGGGCTGGTTGACGATGGAAGAGTGCATTTGGGACAAAAAAGGCCGCTTGCTCACCCATGGGCCGAGCACCTACAAAATCCCGGTGGCCGGGGACGTGCCCGAGCATTTCAAGGTCAGTTTGTTTGACGGCGAAAACGTCAAGTCCACGCCCTTCAAGAGCAAGGCCACTGGCGAGCCGCCCCTGATGCTGGCCCTGTCAACCTACTTCGCTTTGCGCGATGCGGTGTCGGCCAGTGCCAACCACCAAGCGGTGGTGCACATGGATGCACCGGCCACACCCGAGCGCATCTTGCTCGCTTGCGAGCGGGTGCGCGCCCAAGTCAGCCCTTGATATTCAGCGCTGGCCTTCGGTCAGGGTGTCGAGTTGGAAGCGGCCGCTTTTGTCCCATAACCAGGTTTCCGTGTAGGTGACCTGGCCCAAATGCACGGGGGCTGGGTAGGGCGCGGCGGCCAGCACGGTGCGCTCGATTTCTTTGATCACATCGGGCGCATGTTTGGGGGCGCGCCGCCACTCCACCCGCAACACATTGCCCCTGCGGTCCACCACCACGTCCATCACCCCCACCGCTTTGAGCAAAGGCGGCATCCGTCCGCTGTAAATGCGGTGGGCGTTTTGCTCGTAAATGTGGCGGGCGGCATCTTTTCGAAACTCGCGATCGGTGCGTGCTTTGGACACATGGTTGACCGTGGGCTCTGGCGGGGTGGCTGGGGCGACCGCCACCGGCGCTGGCGCGGGTGGGGGCAACTCCTGGGGCTCGGAAACTTTCACCGGGGGGGGTGGGCTGCTGGTCGGTGGGCTGACGCAAGCGCTCAGCGACACGAGCAAACACAAACCCAGCCAACGAAGGCGAATGGGGCAATCGACAAAGGTGCTCATGTTCATGGTCTGTTGTCTTTCGGGGTTGCAGCAGACGCTGCAGCTTCAAAACATGCCGGACTGATGCGCCATACTGTGCCCCTTTTCAATCCCTTGTCACACATTGGCAAACCCGGAGAAACTTTTGTTTTCAAAACTGCAGCTTACCGCTTTGTGGGCCGATGGTCCAGCCATGGCCGTGAGCGTTCGCTCGGTGCAGGGCTCGGGCCCGCGCGAAGTGGGGGCCTGGATGGCCGTCTCGGCCCATCAAACCGTCGGCACGGTGGGCGGCGGGCATTTGGAATTCGAGGCGATTCGCTTGGCCCGAGAGGCCTTGGCCAGCGCGCCATCGCCTGTCCAGGCTTTTGAACACCGCTTTGCCCTGGGGCCGAGCTTGGGGCAGTGTTGCGGTGGGGTGGTGGTGCTGGGTTTTGAGGCCTTCACGGAACCAGACTTGCCCCGCTTGCAAGCGCAGGCCTTGGCGCAGGCCAAACCGGTGGCTTTGTTTGGCGGCGGCCATGTGGGCAAGGCCTTGATCGAGGTGCTGGGCCGCTTGCCCGTGTCGGTGCTGTGGATCGACAGCCGCGATGAAATTTTCCCGGCCCAAGTGCCCCCGAATGTGCGCTGCGAGCACTCGGACCCGGTGCAACAAGCCGTGTGGGATTTGCCAGCAGGTTGCCATGTGCTGATGATGAGCTTCAGCCATGCCGAGGACTTGGACATCTTGGCCCAATGCTTGCTGCGGGCGCGCCAACAGCAAGACCTGCCCTACATCGGCTTGATTGGCAGCGACACCAAATGGGCGACTTTTCGCCACCGCCTGGAGGCCAAGGGATTTGGCCCGGCCGACTTTGCCCGCGTCACCTGCCCAATTGGCATCAGCGGCATTGAAGGCAAGCAGCCCGAGGTGATTGCCGTGTCGGTGGCGGCCCAGTTGTTGCAACTTTAAAACTGTATACACTTGCGTCTCCTGTCGCAGCGGAGCGGGGCCACACCCTTGTTCGCGACCTGTTCTCCCCCTCACAGCGCCCGCGGTGGTGAGGGTGACACCGTCACTTGAGCTGACCGAGACATTGACATGGATACATACTTTTTGGATTGGGCCAACCTGCTGCTGAGGTGGGTGCATGTCATCACCGCCATCGCCTGGGTGGGTTCTTCCTTCTACTTCGTCTTTTTGGACAACAACTTGGTGCGTCCAAACTCACCCGATCTGCTCGAAAAAGGCGTGGACGGGGCCATGTGGGCGGTGCACGGCGGGGGTTTTTACAACCCGCAAAAGTACATGGTGGCCCCGAAAAAAATCCACACCCCTTTGCATTGGTTTTACTGGGAAAGCTACAGCACTTGGTTGAGTGGCTTTGCGCTGTTCACCGTGTTGTACCTGTGGAACGCAGGCACTTTTTTGGTTGATCAGTCTTTGTTCGCTTGGTCACCGGTGGCCGCTGGGGCCACCGCAGTGGGCTTTTTGGTGGCGTTTTGGTTTGTTTACGATGCCATCTCCCGCATCTTTGGTTTTCGTGAAAACGGCGAGGCCTGGGTGGGCGGCCTGATGTTCCTCGTGGTGGCCTTCTCCTGCTGGCTGACCTGCCAGTTGTTTGCCGGGCGGGCGGCCTTTTTGCTGGTGGGCGCGATGATCGCCACCGCCATGAGCGCCAATGTGTTTTTCTGGATCATCCCCGGCCAGCGCAAAGTGGTGGCCGCCATGACCTCGGGCAAGCCCTATGACCCGATGGAGATGGCCATCCACGGCAAACGCGGCAAGCAGCGCAGCGTGCACAACACCTACTTCACCTTGCCGGTGTTGTTTGCCATGCTCTCCAACCACTACAGCTTTTTGTACACCCATGAAAAGCATTGGCTCATCTTGTTGTTGATGATGCTGGCCGGTGCCTTGATCCGCCAATTCTTTGTGCAGCGCCATGCCTGGCACCACCAGCGCGCGGCCAACCCTTGGCCGTTTGCCGCTGCCGGTGTGGCCATCATCATCGCCGTGGTGGTGTGGTTGCGACCCGCCCCTGTGGCCACCCCCAGTGCCGCAGCAAGCCCGGCCACGTTGGCCCAAGTGCAAACCATCATGGACCAGCGCTGCGTGTCTTGCCATGGCCAACAGGTGCAAATGAAAAACATCCGCTTGGACAGCGCAGACAGCATTCGCCAGCATGCGCAAAATGTTTACCAACAAGTGGTGATCACCCGCCAAATGCCCATGAACAACGCCACCGGCATCACCGATGCAGAGCGCGCCACCATCGCGCGATGGTTTCAGGCGGGGGCGAAAGTGGATTGAAGGCGTGCTGCCTTTTGAAACGTATAGACCGGTTGGTGGCTTGGAACACACCCTCACTATCAGGGCAGGGGAAATGACGAAACCGAATCAGGCGCTGAACAGATCGGCGTGTGTGCCTGCGCGAACGAAGTGGATGCGGTTCTCAAGCACTTGGTAAATCAGCAAAAAATCGCCACCGATGTGGCATTCGCGGTGATCAGACCATTCACCTTTGAGGGGGTGGTCTATCCTTTCGGGCCCGAGCGGGGAATCGTTGGCTATCAGCAACAACATCGCCGCTTTGAGCCGATTCATGTCATATCGACCCGAGTGCGATAAGCGTTGCCAGTCCTTCAAAAACACCTTGGTGTAGTTGGACAAGCGCGGCGGGGTTGCCCGCTTAGGGCTGGCTGTTTTTTTCAAGATCCGTCAAGAGTTCGTCTGGGGTTGCAAATCCCGCGCGACTTTGGGCCATCAGGCGGCGGGACTCTTCCATGGCTGCCAGCGTTTCGGCGTTGGGGACTTTGAGTTCCAGCGGAAACGCTTGGTCAATCACCACGCGGCGCAAAAACAAACGCACGGCATCAGACATGGACAAGCCCATGGCCGACAGGGCGGCGGTGGCTTGCTCTTTGGTGTCGTCATCCACGCGGATGTGGAGCATGGTTGTTTGGGTCGTCATACAAACTCCAGTGATGGATACCCCACATTTTGTATCTCAATTGAGATATTGGCAAGGCTTGAGGCTTAATTTTTCAAAATGACCATGGCAACGAAAGCCAAAAAGGCTAAGCCTTGACACCTGGGGCGTGGGTCAGGGCACCAAAGTGGCCAAGGGGATCAGCAGCGCGTGGCCTTTGCATCCATCCATCACTTTGCAAAACCACGACAAAGGCAAGGCTGGGAAGGCCTGGCTCACACTTCCGCTGGGGTTAATGCGAGCCATTGGCCAGCGCTTGTGCCAGTTGGTTGTGCCGTTCAATCAACGGCCCCATGTCCACCGTGGTGATCTGGCCTTGCCGCACCACCACACGGCCATTGACGATGGTGTAGTCGGCGTGGTCGCTGGCGCACAGCAACAAGGCACCGATGGGGTCGTGCACCGCTGCACCGGCCATGCTCAGGGTATCGGTGCGAAACATCGCTATATCGGCGCAAAACCCGGGGCTGATTTGCCCAATTTCATGGCTGCGGCCCAGCACCTGCGCGCCGCCGCGCGTGGCCAGGCGCAGGGCATCGCGCGGGGTCATCTCGGCCGGGCCCAGGTCGCAGCCAAACACGGTTCGGCCCTGGTCTGAGCGCGGCGCGTCCATGGCCTTGCCCACCCGGGCAAGCAACATGGCTTGGCGTGCTTCATTGAGCAAGTGCCCGGCATCGTTGCTGGCGCTGCCATCCACACCCAAGCCCACGGGCACACCTGCATCGAGCATTTGGCGCAAGGGCAAGATGCCGCTGGCCAAGCGCATATTGCTGCACGGGCAATGGGCAATGCCGGTGCGGGTTTTGGCAAACAAATAGGTGCCCGCATCGTCGAGTTTCACGCAATGGGCATGCCACACATCCTCGCCCACCCAGCCCAGGTCTTGCGCGTACTGCGCTGGGGTGCAGTTGAATTTTTCGCGGGTGTAGGCGATGTCGTGGTCGTTCTCGGCCAAGTGGGTGTGCAGGCGCACGCCGTGGGCGCGGGCCAACTCGGCCGATGCGCGCATCAGGTCTTGGCTCACGCTGAACGGCGAGCAAGGGGCCACCGCCACATGGGTCATGGCACCAAAGCGGCGGTCATGGTGGGCTTCGATCAAACGCTGGGTTTCTTTCAAGATAAAGGCTTCGTCTTCCACCACCCGGTCGGGTGGCAAGCCGCCTTGGCTTTGGCCCATGCTCATGCTGCCCCGGGTGGCGGTGAAGCGAATGCCCATGGTGTGCGCGGCTTCGATGCTGTCGTCCAAGCGCACCCCATTGGGGTAGATGTAGAGGTGGTCGCTGCTGGTGGTGCAACCGCTGAGCAACAGCTCGGCCATGGCCACTTGGTTGGACACCCGCACCATCTCGGGGGTGAGGCCGGCCCAGATGGGGTACAGGCCTTGCAGCCAGGTGAACAGTTCGGCGTTTTGCACCGCGGGCACGGCCCGGGTCAGGCTTTGCACCATGTGGTGGTGGGTGTTGACCAAGCCCGGCACCACCACATGGCGGCGCGCATCGATCACCTCGTCCACACCGCTGAGCCAATCGGGGGGCACTTCGTTGGCATTCACAATGCCTTGGATGAGGCCATCGCGCACCAAAATGGATGCGTTGCGCCATTCGGTGCCCGCGTCGTCATGGGTGGCGATGCATTGGGCTTGGTGGATCAGCAGGCTGGGCATGGGTGGGCTGGGGTTCACAGGGGGCCAAAGTGTCGCACGGACTGTGGCCAAGGGCCATGCAGGGGGGAAGGCGGTATATTCACTTCCCTCATTGCACCGCCCCATGCCCAGCAACTCTTTGCCACCCTTTGATGCTGCCCCCGTGCCCTTGCTGGCCTTGGAGGGCATCACCAAGCGCTATCCGTCGGTGGTGGCCAATGACAACGTGTCCTTGCGTGTCATGCCGGGCGAAATCCATGCGGTGTTGGGTGAAAACGGTGCCGGTAAATCCACCCTGATGAAGGTGATCTTTGGTGCCACCCAGCCCGATGCGGGGCGCATTGTGTTTGAAGGCCAGGTGGTGAACATCCGCAACCCGCAAGTGGCGCGGGAGTTGGGCATTGCCATGGTGTTTCAGCACTTCAGCCTGTTCGACAGCCTGAGCGTGGCGCAAAACGTCTGGCTGGGCTTGGATGCCAAATGGACCTTGCCCGAGGTGCGTGATCGCATCGTGGACAAGGCCGCTCAATATGGGCTGGACATTGAACCCGATCGCCCGGTCCACACCTTGAGCGTGGGCGAGATGCAGCGGGTTGAAATCATCCGCGCCTTGCTCACCGAACCGCGTTTGCTGATCTTGGACGAGCCCACCTCGGTGCTCACCCCGCAAGCGGTGGACAAATTGTTTGTGGTGCTGCGCCAATTGGTGGCCGAGGGTTGCAGCATTTTGTACATCAGCCACAAGCTGCATGAAATACGCGCCCTGTGCAACCGTTGCACCGTGTTGCGGGGTGGGCGCGTCACCGCCGAATGCGACCCCCGCCAAGAGAGCAATGCATCGCTGAGCCAACGCATGATCGGGGCCGAGCCGCCCACCTTGGTGCGCCAGCGCCATGAAGCCGGGGCGGTGGTGTTGCAAGTCCACGGCTTGAACCTGCCGCGCAGTGAGCCCTTTGGGGTCGATCTGAGCGCTGTGCGCCTGGCATTGCGCTCGGGTGAGGTGTTGGGCATTGCCGGTGTGTCGGGCAATGGCCAGCGCGAACTGCTGGCCGCCTTGTCGGGTGAGGACAGCCGGTCTCCCGCGCAGGCGATCACCTTGGATGGCCAAGCCGTGGGCCATTGGTCGCCACCCCAGCGGCGCGCCCTGGGTTTGCACTTTGTCCCCGACGAGCGCTTGGGTCGGGGCGCGGTGCCCGGCATGGATTTGGCGCACAACCTGCTGCTCACCCGCCAGGAGGCGGTGGGGCGGGGTGGCTGGATCCACCTGCGCCAGTTGCAAGCGCAGGCACAAGCCATCATTGAGCGCTACCGCGTCAAAGCCACTGGGCCACGGGCATTGGCCCAATCTTTGTCGGGTGGCAATTTGCAAAAGTTCATCGTGGGCCGCGAGATCGATGCACAGCCCCGGGTGCTGTTGTTGTCGCAACCCACTTGGGGGGTGGATGTGGGTGCGGCGGCCCACATCCGGGCCGCAGTGGTGGCTTTGCGCGATGCCGGTTGTGCGGTCTTAATGGTCAGCGAAGAGCTCGATGAGTTGTTTGAGATTTGCGACGGTTTGCATGTGATGGCCCAGGGCCGTTTGTCGCCGCGCATGGACCGCGAGCAAGCCGATGTGGCCTTGATCGGCAGTTGGATGAGTGGCTTGTGGCCGCAAGCCACCCCGGCAGAAACGGTGGGTGGCCCATGATCCGCTTGGAGCCGCGTGCCTTGCCCTCGCCGGCTTGGACCTGGGCCGCGCCATTTTTGGCCTTGGCCATCACCGTGCTGCTCGGGGTGATGCTTTTTGTCGCACTGGGCAAAGACCCGGTGGCGGCCTTGAAGGTGTTTTTTTGGGAGCCCATCAAAAGCCCTTATGCCTTGGGTGAGCTGGTGGTCAAGGCCACGCCCTTGCTCATCATCGCATTGGGCTTGGCCCTGTGCTTTCGCGCCAATGTGTGGAACATCGGTGCCGAGGGCCAGTATGTGATGGGTGCGATTGCCGCCTCGGGCGTGGCTTTGCAGCTGGGGGGTGTGGCGGGTGCTTGGGTGTGGGTCGCGCTGGCCGGTGTGTGCGGTGGCATGCTGTGGGCGGCTTGTGTGGCGGCCTTGCGCGAACGCTTCCACGCCAATGAAATTTTGGTCAGCCTGATGCTGGTGTATGTGGCGGTTCAGTTGCTGGGCTATTTGGTGTTTGGCCCCTGGAAAGACCCGGCGGGCTATAACTTTCCCCAAACCCAAACCTTTGATGCGGCCACCCGCATTCCCCGCTTGATGGCGGGCTCGCGCATGCATGCAGGTTTGCTGCTGGCCCTGTTGGGGGTGGTGGTGTTGTGGGTGTTTTTGTTTCGCACCCGTGCCGGTTGGGCCCAGCAAGTGGGTGGCACCGCCCCCATGGCCGCGCGCTATGCCGGGTTTTCCTCGCGCCAATCACTCTGGGTGGCGTTGCTGGTGTCGGGCGGGGCCGCCGGTTTGGCCGGGGGTTTGGAGGTGGCCGGACCGATTGGCCAGCTCACGCCGTATGTGCCCGTGGGTTACGGATTTGCCGCCATCATCGTGGCCTTTGTCGGGCGCTTGCACCCGGTGGGCATGGTGTTCTCCGCGCTTTTGATGAGCATGTTCTACATCGGTGGCGAGTTGGCGCAGTCGCGCCTGGGCTTGCCCAAGTCACTCACAGGGGTGTTTCAAGGCCTGTTGCTGTTTTGCCTGCTCACCTGTGATGTGTTGATCCACCAACGCCTGCGCTGGCGGACTGCAAACCAAGGAGTGGCCTGATGGACACCTACGCGCTGTTGCTGGCCGCCACCTTGCAAGCAGGCACGGTGCTGGCCTTGGCCGCCTTGGGCTTGCTCATCCATGAAAAAGCCGGTGTGGTGAACCTCGGTGCCGAGGGCATGATGCTGTGCGCGGCCATCGCTGGTTTTGCCACCGTGGTGCACACCGGCAGCGATGCCCTGGGCTTTGCCGCGGGGATGGCGGTCGGCGCTTTGATGGCCGCTGGCTTTGGGGTGTTGGTGGTGGGCCTCAATGCCAACCCTTACGCCACCGGCTTGGCTTTGAGTTTGCTCGGCACGGGTTTGTCGGCATTCGTGGGCGTGTCCTATGTGCAGGCCAAATTGCCCGAGCGCAGCAGCCATGCCGTGCCCTGGCTGAGTGATTGGCCTTGGCTGGGCGATGCCTTGTTCAAGCACCACCCCATGGTCTATGCGGTGATTGTTTTGACGATTTTTTTGACCTGGTGGTTTGAGCACACCCGCACCGGTTTGGTCTTGCGGGCGGTGGGCGAGTCGCCCCAGTCGGCGCATGCCTTGGGCCACCCGGTGCGCCGCATCCGCATGCTGGCGGTGATGGCCGGTGGCGCTTTGTGTGGCTTGGCGGGGGCTTATTTGTCGGTCATCTACACCCCCTTGTGGGTCGAGGGCATGGTGGCGGGCAAAGGCTGGATTGCCTTGGCCTTGACCACTTTTGCCACCTGGCGCGCTGCTCGGGTGTTGTGGGGCGCGTACCTGTTTGGCGGCGTGACCATGCTGCAATTTCATTTGCAGGCCAGCGGTTGGGAGGTGCCCAGCCAGTTTTTGAGCATGTGGCCCTACCTGGCCACCATTTTGGTGCTTGCCCTGATTTCCAAAAACCCGATTTGGATCAAAGCCAATATGCCCGCTTCGCTTGGCAAACCCTTCACGCCGGGCTCATAATGTCGGCTGTTTTTTTTTCGTTCATCAAAGGAAATTTCATGACGCATGCGAGCAAACGTTCTTGGTTGAAAACCCTGGCTTTGGGCACCGTGGCTGCGGCCGTGTTGGTGGCCTGTGGCAAAAAAGAAGAGCCCAAAGTGGTGGAGCCACCCAAGCCCGAGCCCCTGAAAATTGCATTCGCTTATGTGGGCCCTGTGGGTGACGGCGGTTGGACCTTTGCACACGACAACGCCCGCAAGGCCATTGAGGCCGAATTTGGCGACAAGATCAAAACCTCGTATGTGGAAAGCGTGCCCGAGTCTGCCGATGCCGAGCGGGTCATCCGCGACATGGCCAGCCAAGGCAATAAGCTGATTTTTGGCACCACCTTTGGCTACATGGAGCCCATGCTCAAGGTCGCGGCCGACCACAAAGACGTGAAGTTCGAACACGCCACCGGCTACAAACAAGCCGAGAACATGCGCACCTACGACAGTCGCACCTATGAGGGCGCTTACATGGCGGGTGTGATTGCCGGCAAGATGACCAAGAGCAATACCTTGGGCGTGGTGGCCTCCATCCCCATCCCGGAAGTGGTGCGCAACATCAACTCGTTCACCATGGGTGCGCAGTCGGTCAACCCCAAAATCAAAACCAAGGTGGTGTGGGTCAACGAGTGGTTCAATCCCCCCAAAGAAACCGAGGCGGCCACTTCCCTGATCAATGGGGGCGCAGACGTGCTGTTCCAAAACACCGATTCGCCCGCTGTGCTCAAAACCGCCGAAGAAAAGGGCAAGCGTGCCTTTGGCTGGGACTCCGACATGACCGCCTATGGGCCCAAAGCCCACTTGGCCTCGGCCATCATCAACTGGACCCCTTACTACAGCAAAGCCACCCGCGAAGCCTTGGAGGGCAAGTGGACCGGCGGCACAGGCGTGTGGTGGGGCGTGAAAGAAGGCGCGATTGACATCGTCTCGATTGCCGAGGACGTGCCTGCCGATACCAAGGCCAAGGTGGCTGAGATCAAAAACGGTCTCAAAGATGGCAGCTTTGTGATTTGGAAAGGCCCCGTGGTCGACAACACCGGCAAAGAAGTCCTCAAAAAGGGCGATGTGGCCGATGACAAATTCTTGGGTGGCCTGAACTTCTACGTCAAAGGCGTGGAAGGCAAGGTGCCTGGGGCCGACAAAAAGTAAGCCCCTGGCTGCTGAAACAAACCGCCTTCGGGCGGTTTTTTCATGGGCGCAAGCCTGCGGCAAAATCTTTGACATGGCTTGCCCAGTGGCAGGCGGCAACCAAGGTATCAGCCATGAATTTTTCTGCCATCCCCACAGACCGTTTGCCCGAGTTGTTGCGCACCATGCCCAAGGCAGAGTTGCACCTGCACATCGAGGGCAGCTTGGAGCCCGAGCTGATGTTTGCCCTGGCGCGGCGCAACCACTTGGTGTTGCCGCATGCGGACGTGGCCGCTGTTCGCCAAGCCTATGCCTTCACCAACTTGCAAAGCTTTTTGGACATTTACTACGCCGGTGCCAGCGTGTTGCTGCACGAAGCTGATTTTTACGACTTGGCCTGGGCCTATCTGCAACGCGCTGCGGCCGATCATGTGGTGCATGTGGAAATGTTTTTCGACCCCCAAATCCACACCGAGCGCGGCGTGGCCATGCACACCGTGGTGGCGGGCTTGCACCGGGCCTGTGAGGATGCCCGCACGCAACTGGGGGTGGATGCCCAACTGATCATGTGTTTTTTGCGCCACCTGAGCGAGGGCGATGCGTTTGAAACCTTGGACCAGGCCATGCCATATCTGGACAAGTTGGTGGCGGTGGGCTTGGATTCGAGCGAACTGGGCCACCCGCCCGAGAAGTTTGCGCGGGTGTTTGCGCGCGCCCGCGAACTGGGCCTGCGCTGTGTGGCCCATGCGGGTGAAGAGGGACCGCCGGCCTACATCTGGTCGGCTTTGGACGACTTGCAGGCCCAGCGCATCGACCATGGCGTGCAAGCCACCCAAGACCCCGCCTTGATGCAACGCTTGGCCGCGCAACGCGTGCCATTGACCGTGTGCCCGCTGTCCAATGTGAAGTTGTGTGTCTTTCCCGATTTGGCCCACCACAATTTGCCCGCCTTGCTCGACGCGGGTTTGTGTGCATCGGTGCACTCGGACGACCCGGCCTACTTTGGTGGTTACATGAATGACAACCTTTTGCAAAGCTTTGCCGCTTTGCCCTTGCATGCAGGCCATGCCCACCAATTGGCGCGCAACAGTTTTGAGGCCAGCTTCGCCAGCCCCGCGCAAAAGCAGGTTTGGATGGCCGAGTTGGATGCCTGCTTTGCGCGCTTTGGTGCTTGAAGGCCAGGCCGCTACTGGCTTTCCACATTGACAAGCCGATGGGCTGAATGCACATTTGCGGCTTGTTGAATGGAGTACACACATGCTGAAAAGTTTTTCCCGCCGCTGTTTCACATTGGCTTTGGCCTTGGGTTGCTCGCTGGCCATGGCCCAAAGCGACTACCCCAATAAACCCATTCGCATGGTGGTGGCATGGCCTCCCGCCAGTGGCATTGACATCGTGATGCGGCACATCTCAGAGGCATTGCGGGCCGAACTCGGTCAACCGGTGATCATCGAAAACCGCGCTGGGGCTGCCGGTGCTTTGGGTTCTGTGGCCGTGGCCAATGCAGCACCCGATGGTTACACCTTGCTGTTCAACTCAGCGGCCATGAACATGTTGGCCGCCATGGGCACACCCACCCAGTACAGCATGCCCGACTCGTTCACCCCGGTGGTCAATGTGTTTTCGTCTCCCATGGTGTTGGTGGCCCACCCCTCGCTGGATGTGAAGTCCCCCCAAGACTTGGTGGCCCTGGCCAAGGCCAAAAAGGGCGATATGTTTTATGCCACTTCTGGCCACGGCGCGCCCTCGCATTTTGTGGCCGAGTTGTTTCGCGCTCGCACCGGCATTGAAGCCACGGCGGTGCCCATGAAAGGCTCGCCCCAGGCCATGTTGGAACAAATATCAGGGCGTGTCGCGTTTCACTTTGCTGTCGCTTCAACCGCACTGGCCCCGGCCAAGGACGGCAAGGTCAAGGCGGTGGCGGTGACCAGCAAAACGCGTTTGACCGTTGCGCCCGATATTCCCACCATGGAAGAGTTGGGTTTTAAAAATTTCAACGCCAGTTACTGGAATGGGGTGTTTGCCCCCAAAGGCACACCCGCACCGATTGCCGAGCGCTTGGCCCAAGCCTTCAATAAAGTGATGGCGCGTGCCGACATCCAAGAAAAACTGGTGCCCACCGCCAATGAAATCGATACCAGCAGCAACCCCGCGCGCTTTGCCAGCATGATCCGTGATGACCTCGCGGTGTGGACGGAAGTGGTGCGCTACGCCAAGATCAAGCCCGAGTAAACCAAGCCCCAGCGCATGACCCGGGCCTCAGGCCCGGGCCTGCCAACCGCCGTCAATCGGGATGGGCGTGCCCGTGATGTCGCAGGCATCTTCGCTGCACAAAAATGCCGCCAGCGCACCCACTTTGCTGGGCTGCACAAAGCGTTGCGACGGTTGGCGGGCTTTTAAAAAGTCGGCCGTCAAGGCTTCCTCCGTCACACCGGCTTGTTGGGCCCGTTGGGTGATGAGCTGTTTCAAATGCGGGGTGTGCACCGCAGCCGGGCACAGGGCATTGCAGGTGATGTTGTAGGTGGCGCACTCCAGCGCCACCACCTTGGTCAAGCCCACCAAGCCGTGTTTGGTGGCCACATAGTCGCTGCGGTTGGCCGTGCCCTCCACACCGTAAATCGAAGCCAGGTTGATGATGCGCCCCCAATTGCGTGCTTTCATGCCCGGCACCAAGCGGTGCATGAAGTGGTAGGGCGCGCTCAAATTCACCGCCAGCGCATAGGCCCACTTTTCGGGGGACAGTTGCTCAATCATGGCATCGTGGCGGGTCACGGCGTTGTTGACCAATATGTCGACTTTTCCAAAGAGACGCTCGGCCGTTTGGACCATGTCATCGATGTCTGCGGGTTTGGAAATATCGGCCCCGTGGTAGTGGGCTTGGGCTCCGGTGGCGCGCAGCAAGTTCAGTTGTGCATCGATCACCTCCGGTTCGGCAAAGCCATTGATCAATACCGAACAACCCTTGCGGGCCAAGGCGGCGGCGATTTCAAAACCGATGCCACCCAATGAGCCTGTGATGAGAGCGGATTTACCTTGCAGCATGGGGGTTCTTTCTCAGTGGGGGTGGATGGGCTTCATTGCCCGAGGCGCATGCGGGTGCCCACAATTTGGCCGGTGGTGAAACGGCTGCCCACGCCCGCCAAATACAACAGGGTTTGGGCGGCGTGCTCGGGCAAATTGGCTGTGCCCAGCACGTCTTGGGCGGCTTTTGCATCCCAGTGATGTGGGTTGGCATGGCGCGCCAGTGGGGTATCGGTCATGCCAGGGTTCAAACCATTGACCGTCACCCCATGCTGGCCCAAGCTCAGCGCCAGGCTCTTGGTCAAAGCGATCATGCCGCCCTTGGATGCCGCGTAATGCGCGTAACTGGCACTGCCGTACAAGCCCCTGTCGGAGGTCAGCAGCACCATGGTGCCGCTTTTTTGCGCCACCATGGCACGGGCCACTTTGCGCGTGATGAAAAAGCTGCCATCCAAATTGACGCGCAGGGTTTCGCGCCATTGCTCATCGCTCATCTCCAGCAAAGGCTGGGCCACACAAATGCCAGCGGCATGGATCAGCACATCGATGCGCCCATGGGCTTGCAGGGCCGCATCCACCAAGGCACGGCATTGCTCGGACGCACCCACATCAAAGGCCATGCTGTGCACCGCATGGGGGCTGTCCCCCAAGCCACTCACCACGGCTTGCAAAGCCGACGCTTGCCGATCGGCCAACACCAAGCGTGCGCCCTCTTTGGCAAACAGCTGGGCGCATGCAAGCCCAATGCCCGACGCAGCGCCTGTGATGAGGACGGATTTGTTCTCGATGGACATGGATGCATCTCCCAGATTGACACCCAAATGAGATTAACATAGGATGAAAAATTCCCACCATTCGAGATAAACAAAATGGAACAAGCCGCCCCCAGAGCCTTCAAGGTTTACAAAGAAGAGGACTATCCGCAAGACAAAAAACCCAGTTCTTATCCGGACTGGCCAGCGCAGGCTTTCCACGTCAGCCACCTGAGCGAAGACTCTTTCAAAACCGATGGCTTCAGGCCCTGGGCACTGTCGCGCGACATGGGCATGATCGAAGCCACTGGCGGCATGGTCGATGTGCATGTGAATCGCCGCGCCAAGCCGTTTGACCCCAAAGAAATTTCACACCGCCACTTTCACAATGTCCATTACCAAATGGTTTATGTGCTCAAAGGCTGGGTGCGCAGCGAGTTCGAAGGCCATGGCGAATTTGTGATGAAAGAGGGCAGTTGCTGGTTGCAACCCCCGCGCATCAAACACACGGTGCTGGGTTTTTCAGATGACCTGGAAATTTTGGAAGTCATCATTCCGGCCAACTACGACACCGTCAACCTCAATGAGCCACCAAAAGGCATTCCCGACCCTGCTGGTGGAGCGCCCCATGCTCGATAAGCTACAAGCCATGCGCGGCAAGCGTGCATTGATCACCGGGGCCAGCGCTGGCATTGGCCGCGCGTGTGCTCTCTCATTGGCCCGCTGTGGCGTGCATTTGGTGTTGACAGGGCGCAAGGTGGCCGAGTTGCAAGCCGTGGCCCAAGCCTGTCGCGCTGAGGGCGTGGAGGTGCTGGCATTACCGGGCGACTTGAACGACAAGCCCTTTGTGCGCGAGCTGGCCCAAGCGGCCCACGATGTCGATGTGTTTGTCAACAACGCGGGCATTTTGAATTACGCCCCGATATTGGACATGCCGGTTGAAGAGTGCGAAAAAATGTTCGCCACCAATGTGATCGCTTGTTACCACATTTCGCGCGAAGTGGCCCAACACATGGTCAAGCGTGGGGGTGGTCAATTGATTTTCATCACCTCGGGTTCGGCCCGCAATGTGGGCATGCATGCCATGGTGTATGCCGCCACCAAACACGCGGTGTCTGCCTTTGCCAAAGGCTTTCGCTTGGAGCTCAAAAGCGCCAACATCCGTGTCACCGAGTTGGCCCCCGGCATGGTCGATACCGATATGCGCAGTGGCATCACCCACCCAGAGGTGCTCAAGGCTTTGGCGGCACGCACTTTCAAGCCCATCTCGGCCCAGGACGTGGCCGATGGTGTGGTCTATGCCGTTTCTTGCCAAACCGGCAACAGCCCCGACCTGATTGAATTGCGCCCACCGCGCGCTTGAGGCTGGCCATGGAATTGGGATTGAAACATCAAACCGCGCTGATCACCGGCGCGTCGCAAGGCATTGGCCGCGCCATCGCCTTTGCCTTGGCCCGCGAGTCTTGCAACCTGCACTTGGCCGCGCGCAATGCCGAGGTGTTGACCGCATTGGCCCAAGAGATTGCACAAGCCCATGGGGTGAAGGTGCAAACCCATGCCGTCGATTTGAGCCAACCGGGTGCGGCCGACCAATTGGCCGCCGACTGCGGCGACATCGATATCTTGGTCAACAACGCGGGCAACACACCGCGCGGAACTTTGTTTGAAGTCGACGAGGCCACTTGGCGACAAGGTTGGGAGCTGAAAATTTTTGGCTACATCAACCTCACCCGGGCGGTGTACCGCCAGATGTTCAAGCGCCAGCGCGGTGTGATCGTCAACGTGATTGGCATTGGGGCCGAAAAGTTGGAATACGCCTATGCCGCCGGTTCCATGGGCAATGCCGCGCTGGTGGCCTTGACCAAAACCCTGGGCAGCGTGAGCCTGGACCATGGGGTGCGCATTTTGGGTGTCAGCCCTGGATGGGTGGAAACCGAAAAAGCCAAGCGCACCCTCAAGCGCCGCGCCTTGCAAGAGTTGGGCGATGAAAACCGCTGGCGCGAGTTGACCGCGCATTTCCCGCGCGGGCATTTGATACAACCCGACGAAATTGCCGACGTGGTGGCCTTTGCCTGCTCTGGCAAAGCCAGCGCCATATCAGGCCATGTGATCACCGTGGACGCGGGTTTTGCCGCTCGCGGCTATGCCCCGCCCGTGATCAAGCTGTGATGCGGCCCGCAGGCCGTTGACCCCCATTTCGCCAAACCCATTTCGCATGCACAACCCTTTGCAACAAAAACTGTTGGCAGGCCAAACCGCCAAGCTGATGTCCCTGCGCTTGGGCCACCACATCGATGTGGTGCAGATGATCAAGGTCGCTGGCTTTGACGGTTTTTACATCGATGCCGAGCACGGCATGTATGCGCTGCGCGACATCTCAGACCTGTGCCAAATGGCCCAGGCCTGTGGGCTCACGCCTTGGGTGCGGGTGCACAGTGCCACCGTGGGCGCGATCGGGCCGGTGCTCGATGCAGGGGCCATGGGCATCATCTTGCCGCACGTCAACCATGCCGATGAGGCGGCGCAGGCGGTGGCCCTGTGCCGCTATCCACCGCTGGGGCACCGATCGATGGCGGCCTTGGGCCCCTCGTCGGCTTATCAGCGTGTGCCCGCCCACACATCCTTGGTGGCGCGCAATGCGGCGGTGATGGTGGTGGCCATGATCGAAACCCAAGCGGGCTTGGACCAGGCCTCAGCGATTGCGGCCGTGCCCGGTGTGGACGCTTTGATGATGGGCCCCATGGACCTGAGTTTGGAGTTGGGCATCCCAGGCGAGTTGCGCCACCCGCGCATCTTGGCCGCTTACGACACCAGCGTCAAAGCGGCGGTGGCAGCGGGCAAGCACTTTGTGTGTGGCGATGCGGGCGGGCCGCCGGTGGCGCAATTGGTGGCCCAAGGCGCGCGCATCTTGATGGGCAGCAACGATGCCAACTACTTGTTGCAGGCTTTGACCCAGGCCGCGCAAAGCCTGGAACTCGAGGCCCAAGGCCCGGCCGCTTGAAGGCCTGTGACCCTGGCCCGTGCGGCGGGTTCAGTCAAAGCCGGGTGGTTCGTCCACGTTGACGGTGTCAAAGGTGCCGGGGATGATGATCTCCAGCACTTCCAAATCGTCCGAATACTCCAGCACCGTGTGTTTGATGCCAGCCGGTTGTATCCAGCAACTGCCCTCGGTCATCATGTGTTCGCCCTGGCCTTCAAACTCCACCCGGTTCCAGCCTTTGAGCACATAAACCATTTGGAATTTGACATCGTGAAAGTGGCGTTTGCTCACCGCTGCCGGGTCAAACGGGCGACCCCTGGCGTTGACATGGGCATCGACCAAACCGCCGGTGGCCTCTTTGGCACCCAGGTCGCGGTAAACCACATAGGGACGCAGTCCCTCGCCCTTGAACTCAGAGGTGGCCAGGTGGCTGACATGAAATTTCTGCACCGGCCATTGGCCCAGGTCGCGCATGGCGGTTTCGGCCTTGACCGGGTGCAATGGTGGGTCGTAGGTTTTGGGTTTGGGGGTCATGGGTTTCTCCGTGGGGGTGCAATGCAATGGGATGGGTGTGCGGCTTTCAGTCGGCGCGGATTTGGGCATCTTTGACGATGCGGCTCCATATCTTTTGTTCTTTGGCGATGTAGGCTGCAAATTCGCTCGGTGGGCCACCGCCGCCGACCGCGTTGTCGGTGGCAAAGCGCTCGGTCACCGCGTTGGACTTGAGGGCTTTGAGGCTTTCTTCCTGGATTTTTTTGACCACATCCACCGGTGTACCGGCGGGGACCAAGATGCCATACCACTGGGCGGTTTCGAAATCCTTGAAGCCCATTTCAGCCACCGTGGGGACATCGGGCAAGCCAGAGATGCGCTGCTGGGTGCCCACGGCAATCGCACGCAACTTACCGGCACGGATGTGCGCGCCCAAGGCGGGCAAACCGGCCGAAGACGCATGGGTGCGCCCGGCCAATAAATCGGCCAATTGCGGCCCCGTGCCACGGTAGGGGATGTGGGTCAGAGAGATGCCGGTGACCAGCTTGAGGTATTCCATCGCCAAATGGCCTGCACTGGCATTGCCCGCCGAGCCGTAGTCGAGCTTGCCGGGGTTCTTTTTGGCATAGGCGATGAACTCTTGAAAGTTTTTGGCGGGCACATCGGGGTGGATCACAAACACATTGGGCACCTTGGCCAACAAGGTCACCGGCATGAAGTCTTTGTTGATGTCATAGGCTTGGTTGCTCAGCATGTAGGGGTTGACCGCCAAGGTACCCACATGGCCCAGGATCAGGGTGTGGCCATCGGGCGCGGACTTGGCGGCTTCGATCATGGCCACCGTGCCAGCACCACCGGGCTTGTTTTCGACAAACACCGATTGGCCCAGTGATTTGGTCAGTTCTGCGGCCACCGAGCGGGCCACGATTTCGCTGGTGCCACCGGGTGCGAAGGGCACCAAAAAGCGCACCGGTTTGCTCGGCCATTGGGCCGAATGAGAAGCGGCCCAAGGTGCGCTCAAGGCCAAAGCACCCGCAGTTTGCAACAGCCCTCGGCGGGTCCAGCGGTCCATGCATGGGGCGGCATTGGTCATGGCAAGCTCCTGGGTGGCGTGGTTGCGGGCGGTGGGCGGTGCTCAGAACTGGTAGCGGCGAAGCCCGCCATCGACAGGGATGACCGCGCCGGTGATGTAACTGGCCCGGGGCGAGGCCAAGAAAGTCACCAGGTTGGCCATGTCTTCGGGTTCGCCATAGCGGCCCATGGGGATTTCGTTCTCACACTGCCACTGGCGGTATTCGGGGGTGTAGTTGCGGAAAATTTGCTCCGAGTGGATGCGCCCAGGGGGCACGCAGTTGACGGTGATGCCGTGGGGCCCCACCATGCGCGACAAGCCTTTGGCCCAGGAGTGCATGCCGGCCTTGGCGCAAAACGCGCCGTTGACATGGTCGGGCTCGCTTTTGCCAGTGATGTTGGTGATGCGGCCCCACTTGTGGGCTATCATTTGGTCGATCAAGGCATCGGCCAGTTGGCGCGGGCGGTGAAAGTTCAGCGTCATGGCCTCTTGCCACTGGGCCTCGCTCACATGCAGGTCTTTGAAGCTGCGCGATCCGCCAGCGTTGTTGATCAAAATGTCCACCCGCCCCAGCCCCTGCAGGGCTGCTTGGCTCAGTTGTTGGGCGGCATCTTCGGCATACATGTCTTGGGCGATCAAGATTGGTTTTTTGCCGCCTGCGGCCACGATGGCGGCGGCCACCGCTTGCAATTTGTCCAAGCGGCGCGCGGTCAAGGCCAGTTGCACGCCTTCGGCCGCCAGGGCCAGGGCAATGCCTTCACCAATGCCCACCGAAGCACCGGTGACCAGCGCGGTTTTGTCATTGAGTTGCATGTCCATGGGATCGGTCCTTTCGGTTAAGGGTAAAAGTTGACAGCGCTTGGGCCGCAGGTCGGGTGCTGGTGAGGGGGTTTATTCAGATCCCAAACGCAGGCGGTTGGGCAGGCGTTTTTCGATGGCGAATTTCAGCAAGGCCGCCACCCGGTAAATGCCATGGGCAAATTTGCCGTAAGGCATGGTCAGAAAAAATGCCATCACCGCCCCCAAATGGATGGCCAAGCTCAGCGGCAAAGCGGCGGTCTCGCGCAAGGCCAGCAAGGCCAGGCCACTGGCACCGCACAAAAACAGCAGGGCAATGAAGGCACGGTCCATCGGTTTTTGGCTGGCATCGCCGTGTTCAGGGTGGCGGTGCAGGTTCAGCCACAGCAAACCCGCTGGCCCGATCAACAGACCCACGCCACCCGCAGTTCCCAGCACCACCGGCAAGCTGGTCAAGGGGTAGGGGGCGACCCAACCAAAGGCGTAGTGGTAAAGCGTGGCCACACTGGTGGCGGCAAAGCACAGCATGAAGCCATAGAACGTGGCGTGGTGAAACCGCCGCCGCCACAAGGTGGTGCGGTCGTCGCTTTCGTTGCAGCCCAAGCCATGGCCGCCATCGAGGTATTTCAGGCGCAGCGCATCGTGCGCGGTTTCGGCACTGGCAGCGGCATGGATGGGGGCGGGTTGGCTGCCGTCCACCGGCAAGACCGCACGCCAAAAGTCGCGCACCCCCAAACCCAGGGCCAACACGCTCCAAGCGAACACCGGGCCAAACATCCACACCAGCACACCATGCGGAAAAATCGCATAGAAATTGCCGCCCTCTATGCGCTGCCAAGCCGTGCCTTGCATCAGCAAGGTGGCGATCAAAAACAAAGCCAGCGACAGGCTCAAAGCCACGGCCACGGTCAAGCCATTGCGTTGGTACAGCGCGCCCCAGCTGCGCGGCCATGCAAACTGCTGGTAAGTGGTCAGCCGCACCTGTGCCAGCGACTGCGGCACGTTCACCCCAAAGGGGTTGGGCGGTGCGTATTGGCAAGCGTGCAAGCAAGCCCCGCAGTTGTGGCACAAATTGGCCAGGTAGTGGGTGTCGGCAGCGGTGAATTCGAGACGCCGCGTCATGGCGGGAAAGACCGCGCAAAAGCCTTCGCAATAGCGGCAGGCATTGCAAATTTGCATGATGCGCGCCACCTCGGTTTCGGCCGGGCCCATGCGCAAGCCCCCAGGGCCTTGCGCCAGTGCGCGGGCTTGATCGGTGAGTTGTTGCAAAGATTCAAGCTGCGACATGGTCAACCCCTGCATGCAGTGCGGCTTGCGCCGCATGTTGTCCCGCCACGCGGCCAAAGATGGTGCCAATCGTCATGCCGACCCCGGCGGTATAGCCTTGTCCCAGCACATTGCCCGACATCACTTCGCCAGCGGCGAACAGGTTGGGGCTGGGCTGGCCGCGCACAAACACCGCCGCCTGTTCATTGACCTTGACGCTCAAGTAGGTGAAGGTGATGCCCGGTCGCAAGGCATAGCCGTGGTAGGGCGGGGTGTCGATGCGCCGCGCCCAATGGGTTTTGGCCGGGGTGATGCCCTCGGTGTGGCAGTTGTCGAGCACCGCATGGTCGAACTCGCCCTCCACACAGGCTTGGTTGAAGCGCTCCACGGTTTGCACCAAGGCATCGGCATCCAAACCCAGCTTGCCCGCCAGCTCGGGCAAGGAGTTGGCGGTGATGGGCGGAAACACCGAGGGCATGAAGCGGCCCACGGCTTTGGCATCGATGATGGCGTAGCCAATTTGCCCTTGTTGACCAGCGATCAAGCGGCCCCAAATGGCGTAACGCTTGGGCCAAAAGTCTTCGCCTTCGTCGTAGAAACGTTGGCCATGTTGGTTGACCATGATGCCCAGCGACACGCAGTCAAGCCGGGTGGTGATGCCGCCGTCAAACAGCGGCGCGCGCGCATCAATGGCCACGCAATGGGCTTGGGTGGGGTCGCCAATCGCGTCGGCACCGCTGTCGAGCATGTGCTTGAGCAACACCCCCATGTTGAACCGGGTGCCCCGGATCAAAAAGTTATCGGCCGTCCACTCGCCCCATTGGTTTTGCCCCCAGGCTTCGCGCTGCCAAGGGATGTTGGATTCATAGCCGCCACAGGCCACCACACAGGCGCGTGCGGCAAAGCGCCGCTCGCCGGACCAGGCCGCCACAAAGCGCGGGCCGTCCCACTCCAAGCGGTCGACCTCGGTTTCGTAGAGGATGTCCACACCCAGCTTTTCTGCGCTGCGAAAGTAGGCATTGATCAGCGCCTTGCCCCCGCCCATGAAAAACGCATTGGTGCGCGACAGGTGCAAGGTGCCCGACAAAGAAGGCTGGAAGTGAACCCCATGGCTTCGCATCCAGTCGCGGCAGCGCGATGATTCGCGGATCACCATGCGGGTCAGGTGTTCGGTGGTCTTGCCCGCCGTGACCTTGAACATGTCTTGCCAGAACTCTTCTTCTGGGTAGGCATCGGTGAGCACATCCTCGGGCGCATCGTGCATGCAGCGCAGGTTGCGGGTGTGCACCGAATTGCCCCCGCGCCAGTCTTTGGGGGCAGCTTCGAGCAACAAAACTTTGGCGCCGGCTTCGCAGGCGGTCAAGGCGGCGCACAAAGCGGCATTGCCGCCGCCCACCACAATGACATCCCACACAGTTGGGGTAGGTGCTGACTGATTCATGGGGTCTGACTGTAGCGGTTTTGGGCCCGCCAACACCTGGGCAGTGCTTTGCGGCGGGCCACCTAAAATGTCGCCATGAGCATCAAATCAGACAAATGGATTCGCCGCATGGCGCAGCAGCACGGCATGATCGAGCCCTTCGAGCCCGGTCAGGTGCGCGAGGTCAACGGGCAAAAGATCGTCAGCTACGGCACCAGCAGTTATGGCTATGACATCCGCTGCGCCCCCGAGTTCAAGGTGTTCACCAACATCTACAGCACCGTGGTGGACCCCAAGAACTTTGACGAAAAGAGTTTTGTCGACATCACCGCCGATGTGTGCATCATCCCGCCCAACAGTTTTGCCCTGGCCCGCACCGTGGAGTACTTTCGCATTCCGCGCAATGTGCTGACCATTTGCTTGGGCAAAAGCACCTACGCGCGCTGCGGAATCATTGTCAATGTGACACCTTTCGAGCCCGAGTGGGAGGGCTATGTGACCCTGGAGTTTTCCAACACCACGCCCTTGCCGGCCAAAATTTACGCTGGTGAAGGCTGTGCCCAGGTGCTGTTTTTTGAGAGTGACGAGGTCTGTGAGACCAGCTACAAAGACCGTGGCGGCAAGTACCAAGGCCAAGTCGGCGTGACCCTGCCCAAGGCCTGATGCGCGCGCTGTTGCAGCCGCACCACCCGGGGGTGAGACAATGGGCCCATCCATGAGTTCTTTTTCAAATCTTCAGCTGGCCCCCGAGCTGGCCCGCGCCGTGGCCGAAATGGGCTACGAATCCATGACCCCGATCCAAGCGCAGGCCATCCCCGTGGTCTTGTCGGGTCAAGACGTGATGGGGGCGGCCCAAACGGGCACCGGCAAAACCGCCGCTTTCTCGCTGCCGCTGTTGCAGCGCATGATGAAGCACGAAAACGCTTCCACATCGCCTGCGCGCCACCCGGTGCGCGCCTTGGTGCTGTTGCCCACCCGCGAGCTGGCCGATCAGGTGGCCCAGCAAGTGGCGGCCTATGCCAAGTACACCGATTTGCGCAGCACCGTGGTGTTTGGTGGCATGGACATGAAGCCCCAAACCCTGGAGCTGAAAAAAGGTGTCGAGGTCTTGGTGGCCACGCCCGGGCGACTGCTCGACCACATTGAAGCCAAAAACGTGGTGCTCAACCAGGTGGAATACGTGGTGCTCGACGAGGCCGACCGCATGCTCGACATCGGTTTCTTGCCCGATTTGCAGCGCATCTTGAGCTACTTGCCCAAGCAGCGCATCACCTTGCTGTTCTCTGCCACCTTCTCGCCCGAGATCAAGCGTCTGGCATCGAGCTATTTGCAAAACCCGGTCACCATCGAGGTGGCGCGGCCCAATGAGACGGCCTCCACCGTCAGCCAGCATTTCTACAGCGTGAGCGACGACGACAAGCGCCGCGCCCTGCGCCAACTGATCAAACGCCACGCCATCACCCAGGCCTTTGTGTTTGTCAACAGCAAATTGGGTTGTGCCCGCTTGGCGCGTTCACTCGAGCGCGACGGCCTCAACACCACCGCCTTGCACGGCGACAAAAGCCAAGACGAGCGGCTCAAGGCCTTGGATGCCTTCAAGCGCGGCGACGTGGACCTGCTCATTTGCACCGATGTGGCCGCACGCGGCTTGGACATCAAGGATGTGCCTGCGGTGTTCAACTTTGACATCCCCTTCAACGCCGAAGACTATGTGCACCGCATTGGCCGCACGGGCCGCGCCGGTGCCTCTGGGCTGGCGCTGAGTTTTGTCTCGGGCAATGACAACCGCTTGGTGGTGGACATTGAAAAGCTGATCAAGAAAAAGATCGAACTCGAAGCGGTGGAATTTGACGAAGACCGCCCGCGCGAGCGCATCAACACCGGTCGGCGCGCTTGGGGTGAAGACGACCCGCGTGATGTGCTGGATGCGCCCCCGCCATCGCGCGCCCCGGCACCCGCGCGTGGGCCCCGCTCGGCCCCCAAAGACCCGTTCTTTGACAAGCCCTATGAACCGCCCACCGAGGCCGCAGCGCCAGCCTGGGAGGCCAGCGAGCGGCCCACCGGCCGCATCTCGGCCAATATCAAGCCCAAGCGCAAGGTGGCGGCTTTGTTCAAAACCGAATCCTGAGCCTCAGCGCGCTTGTCCTTCGGTTGGCAGCGCGGCCTGTCGAGCGGCCCACTCGCTCAGGTGAAAGCGGCCGCCCGATCCGGATTGGGCACTTGCACCCGCTCACCCCACTGGCCATCGGGGCGCAAGGCCAAGGCGGTGAGCATGCCACCCCACACACAGCCGGTGTCCAGGCAAGCCACGTCCTCGCGCTGCAACCCGCCCAGGGTGGACCAGTGGCCAAAGGCGATGCGGGTGTTGCTGCTGTTGCGATCTGGCACATCAAACCAGGGCAACAAGCCGCTGGGGGCTTGTGAGGCACCCTCTTTGAGGCTGAAGTCCATCACCCCTTGGGGGCTGCAAAAGCGCAAGCGGGTGAGCGCATTGACGATGCAGCGCCAGCGCTCCACCCCTTGCAATTGATCGCTCCACTGGGCAGGCGTGTTGCCATACAACTGAGGCAAAAATTCTGCCAACTGGGCGGAGCGCAAAACGGCTTGGACTTCACCGGCCAAGGCCAGGGTTTGGTCGGTACCCCAACTGGGCAGCACGCCCGCATGCACCATCAGGCAACCATGGATGCGCAAGGCCAGCGGTTGCTCGCGCAGCCACTGCCACAAGTGTGGGCTGTCATTGGCTTGCAACAAATCGCCCAAGGTGTCGCTGGGGTGGGCGGGCCGCACCCCGTGGGCCACGGCCAAGGCATGCAGGTCGTGGTTGCCCAGCACGCATTGGGCAGCGCCTTGCAAGGCCATCACGCGCCTCAGCACCGCAGCGGAAGAGGGTCCCCGGTTGACCAAATCGCCCAACAAAACCAACTGGTCGCGGCTGGGTGAAAAGCCAAGTGTTTGCAGCAACAAAGACAAAGCCGCATCGCAGCCTTGCACATCGCCAATCAGGTAAAGTGCCATGGATGAGATTGTCTCTGCTTTGGTGCGCTGGAACAGCGCCCTTGTGACCCCATGGAACTGTTGCTGATCGCGGGCCTGACCCTGCTCAACGGGTTTTTTGCCATGGCCGAAATGGCCTTGTCGTCCAGCCGCAAAGCGCGCCTGGAGGCCTTGGACGAGACCGGTGCCGCCGGTGCGCGGGCCGCATTGGAATTAATGGGCCGCCCCACCCAATTTTTGTCCACGGTGCAAATTGGCATCACCTCGATCGGTGTGCTCAACGGCATTGTGGGCGAGGCCGCATTCAGCCAGGGATTGGCCCAAACGCTGATGGATGCGGGTTGGAGCCCTTGGGCCGCCGCCTGGGTGGCCACGGCCGTGGTGGTCACCCTCATCACCGTCATCACCATCATTTTTGGCGAGTTGGTGCCCAAACGCATTGCCCAGTTGCACCCCGAAACCGTGGCCCGCTGGTGCGCGCCGCTCATGTTGGCGCTGGCCCGCTTGGCGCGCCCCATGGTGTTTTTGCTGTCAACGGCCACCTCGGGGGTGTTGGGCTTGCTGCGCATCGATACCCGGGGCAGCCCGAGTGTGACCGAGGAGGAAATCACCGCCAGCTTGGACCAGGGGGTGGATGCGGGCTTGATCGAATTGCACGAGCACCAAATGGTGAAAAACGTGTTTCATTTGGACGAACGCAACCTCACATCGATGATGGTGCCGCGGGCCGACATTGCCTGGCTCGATGCCCGCGCCAGCGTGGCCCAGGCCTTGGCCCAGATCGGGCAACTCGGGGCCCATTCTTGGTACCCGGTGTGCCGCGATGGTTTGGACCATGTGCTGGGTGCGGTCAGCGTGGGTCAGTTGTTGGACCCGAACTTGGCCCCCGAGCGCTTGATCGAGACCTTGGTCCAACCCGTGCCATTTGTGCCCGAAACCCTCACCGGTTTGGATTTGCTGGCCCAGTTTCGCCGCCCCGCCGCCAGCCCGGCCAGCGGCCCCGGTTGGCGTGACCACAGCCGGGGCCGTTTGACCTTGGTGGTGGACGAGTACGGCGTGGTCCAAGGCATGATGACCCCGCGCGATTTGCTGGAAGCCATCACCGGCGAGTTGCTGCAAACCTCGGCCCCAGAGGAAACCTGGGCCACCCAACGGGCCGATGGCACGTGGTGGCTGGACGGTTTGATGCCCATCAGCGAGCTCAAAGCCCGTTTGGGCCTGAACGACTTGCCGCACGACGACAAAGGCCGCTACAACACCGTCGCTGGTTTGGTGTTGGTGCTGGCCGGTCGCTTGCCCCACACCGGCGAGCGCTTTGAAGGGGCCGGTTGGTCCTTCGAGGTGGTGGACATGGATGGGCGGCGCATCGACAAGGTGTGGGCCAAGCCTTTGCCCGACCCGGATACTTCGGGGTAAACCCGTGTGTGTCAGCCGCAGATAAATTTGATAATTCTTGATTCATCGGTCAAGAATTGACATGTCTGACACCACAAGCCATGACCCACCCGTGCCCGACGGGATAGATGGCGCACAGCTCAAGCGGCTGCGTCAGGCCGCTGGCATGGACCCCACGGTGTTGGCGATCCGCACCAGCTTGTCCAAACACCAGGTGCTGCAAATCGAAAACGGTGGGCACGACTTGTTCTACAACGTGTCGATCAAACGCGCTTGTGCCCGCAAACTGGCCGTGGCTTTGGGCATTGACCCGGATGGCGTGGTGGCGGATTTACCCGCCGCCCCAGCCGATACCGTGCAGGCATCGACACCTGCGGCCCCCCTTTGGCCAGCCGCCGTGCCCTTGGGCACCGACCGCCGCCGCATTCCCCTGAAAATCGCCAGCGCTGTTGTGATGTTGGCGGTGCTGACCTTGGGCTTGACCCAGCTGCATTGGGTGCTCGGGACGGTCTCTCCCTCGGTGCAGCCGTGGCGCGATGGGTCCAGTTGGATGCCCCAATGGAACCCGCCGTGGTCCACGGCCCAAGTGCCCGCCAACCCCCCTGTTGCGGCCGCTCAAGTCCCAGCCCTTGCCGCTGAGACGACCCCAGCCACGCAAGCGCGCATGCCCGATGACAACCGGCCCGTTCAAATAGCTGCCAACCCCCCACTGGGCATCCTGGCACCCGCCCAAGAATGCCCGGTGGCCACCGACGACAGCCCGGTGGTACAGCCTTTGAAAGCCTTCAAAGCCGGACAAATGGTGTTTGTCCAGGCCCTGGCCGATCAGCATTTGTGCCTGCGCGACCACAGTGGGCAGGTGTGGTCGGTGTCTTTCAAGGCGGGCCAAGAGCGCAGTTTTATGGGTTCACCGCCCTGGACCGTGCAGTCGGCGGCCTTGTCGCAGTTCAATGTGTTTTTCCAGGGCTGGCGGCTGCGTTTGCCCGAGGGCATCACCGACAGCGTGCGCATCGTCGAGTTGCAGCGCTGAAGCGCCACCCCAGCGCCATCGCGCCTGTGACGGCCTGTCATCGGCTGGACGGTGGACAGGCTCCAATGGCTTGGCACTGGGTGACAATTCCCGCATGCAAACCCAACCCACTTCCAACGCCACTCCATCCGAAGCCCTGGCTGGCCCTTTGGCCGGCATCAAGGTGATCGAACTCGGACAACTCATCGCGGGTCCTTTTGCCGCCAAAACCTTGGGCGACTTTGGTGCCGATGTGATCAAAATTGAACCGCCGGGGGCCGGCGATCCATTGCGCAAATGGCGCTTGCTCAAGGACGGCACCTCGGTCTGGTGGCAGGTGCAGTCGCGCAACAAGCGCTCGGTGGCGCTGAATTTGCGCGACCCCCAAGCGCAAGACATCGTGCGCCAACTCGCCAGCGAAGCCGATGTGTTGATCGAGAATTTCCGCCCCGGCGCGATGGAGTCTTGGGGTTTGGGGCCGAGCGAGTTGCAAGCACTCAACCCGCGCTTGATCATGTTGCGCATCAGCGGCTATGGCCAGACCGGGCCGTGGCGCGACAAACCGGGTTTTGGCGTGGTGGCCGAGGCCATGGGGGGCTTGCGCCACCTCACCGCCGAGCCGGGCAGGGTGCCGGTGCGGGTAGGGGTGAGCATTGGCGACACCTTGGCTTCGCTGCACGGGGTGATCGGTGTGTTGATGGCATTGCACGAGCGCCAGCGCAGCGGTTTGGGGCAGGTGATCGACATGGCCTTGTACGAGGCGGTGTTCAACTGCATGGAAAGCCTGTTGCCTGAATACAGCGCCTTCCAAGCGGTGCGCGAGCCCGGTGGCAGTGCCTTGCCCGGTATTGCACCGACCAATGCCTATCGCTGCAACGATGGGGGCTATGCCTTGGTGGCGGGCAACGGCGACAGCATTTTCAAGCGCCTCATGCATGCGATTGGGCGCGACGACCTGGGGCTGGACCCGGCCCTGTCCGACAACAGCGGTCGGGTGGCGCGGGTGGCTGAAATCGATGCGGCCATCGAGGCCTGGACCTTGCAGCACAGCGTGGACGAGGTGTTGGCCATGCTCGAGCGCGCAGAAGTGCCTGGCGGGCGCATCTACACCATTGCCGACATCGCCCACGACCCGCATTACCAAGCGCGCGGCATGATCGAGCAAATCACCATGGCCGATGGCTCTCGCTTGAGCGTGCCCGGTGTGGTGCCCAAACTCTCGCGCACGCCCGGTGGCATGCGCCGCCTTGCCCCCAATTTGGGTCAAGACACCGATGCGGTGCTGACCGAGATGGGCCTGAGCCCGGCGCAAATTCAATCCCTGCGCGAGCGCGGCGTGGTGGCTTGATGGAGCTGCAAGATTTGCTCTACAGCCAAGGCTTTGGCACCCGCCGCGTTTGCGTCGGATTGGTGCAAAAAGCCTTGGTGCGCCTGCCCATTGGCGGTGAGTGGCAAACCTGCCAAGACCCTTGGATGGAGGTCGATGCCACGCCAGACGGGCCCTTTGAGGTGCAAGGCGTGCCGTGGATTTACCGCGCCCGTGCCCACCTGATGCTGCACAAACCGGCCGGGACCGAATGCTCGCGCAAGCCCTCGGCCTGGCCCAGCATCTACAGCTTATTGCCCGCGCCTTTGCGCCAGCGGCCGCAAAAAAGCGCGGTCGATGGGGTTCAGGCGGTGGGCCGTTTGGACCAAGACACCACCGGTTTGCTCTTGCTCAGCGATGACGGGCAATTCATCCACCGCATGGCTTCACCGCGCCACCACGTGCCCAAGGTTTATCAGGTGCACACCGTGGACGCGATCACCCCCCAACAAACCGACAAATTGTTGGCGGGCGTGGTGCTTGACGATGATCCCCAGCCGGTGCGTGCCGCCGCCTGCGAGACCTTGGGCAGCCACCACCTGGCCCTGACCTTGACCGAGGGCAAGTACCACCAGGTCAAGCGCATGCTCGCTGCGGTGGGCAACCGGGTGGAGCGGCTGCACCGATCGGCCATCGGCGGTTTGCAATTGCCCATCGACTTGCCGCCTGGGCAGTGGCGCTGGCTGAGCGCCAGCGATTTGCAGCAAGTGGGTTATTCGCTCTGAGCCTGTCCGGTGGGTTGGATCGTGGCGAGAAAGTCCACCACCGCCGCTAAAGCTTGCGCGGGTTGATCGCGGTGGGGGGTGTGGCCACACTCTTCCAACACCACCCGCTCGATGCGCCCTTGCGGGCGAATGTCATCGATTTGCTGCAGCGTGCCGTAAGCATCTTGCCGCCCTTGCAGGGCCAGCACGGGGTCGGCAATCGCCTGGCAATGCGGGCGGATGTCAAAGCCGCGAAAAGCCGGGGACAACCAAACGTCGTTCCAGCGCCAAAAAGCGGTGTCCACATGGGCATGAAAGCGGGCCAGGCGTTGGCGCAAGTCGCCGACCTCATAAGCGGTTTTGGTTTGTTGGATGGCCGCGATGGAGATGTCCTCGACGATCACATGGGGGGCCATGGCAATGCAAGCGCTCACAGGGTGGCGGCTGGCGTACAGCAGCGCAATGGTGGCACCATCGGAGTGGCCCAGCAACACCGGCTGGGCAATGCCCGCTTGGGCCAAAAAATCGGGCAAGACCTCCCAGGCTTGGGTGTGCAGGTAGTGGGGTGGGAAAGCCTGGGCAGCGCGGGCATCGGGCACATCGTCGGATTGGCCATGGCCTTCGCGCGAGTAAACCCAGCCGGATCGACCGCTGGCCTGGCACACCTGGGCTGGCCAGTCCAGGCCGCGCTGGGTCCACATCGCCACCGAGCCCAAGCCTTCGTGCAAAAAAACAATCGGTGCCAGCGCCGGGGCGGCCTGGGGGGCTGGGATGTGGCGCACCTCCAGGGCAACGCCATGGCAAATCATGTGGGGCATGGTGGCATGTTAGCGCCCAGCGTTCGCAGGGTTTTGGCCGCTCGTTACACTTGTGGCATCGAAGCAAAGGGCGGTCTTGCAGGCCGTGGGTTGTCAATATGCGTTCAGTTTTTCGCTTGGGCTTGACCTGTTGGTGGGGGTCCTTGGCGTTGTCGGTGGTGGCGCAAACCCACCCGATTTTTGTGCTCAATTCTTTGGATGCCACGGTGTCCGTCATCGACCCCAAAACCTGGCAGGTCAGCCGCCAGATTTCCACCGGCAAGCAACCCCATCACCTGTACCTGACACCGGATGAAAAGTCGGTCATCGTGGCCAATGCCGGCGGCGACTCGCTCAGTTTCATCGACCCGCGCACGGCCCAAGTCCAGCGCGTGGTGCGCGGCACGGTGGACCCCTATCACCTGCGTTTCTCGCCCGATATGAAGTGGTTTGTCACCGTGGCCAACCGCTTGGACCACATCGATATTTACCGCTGGGACGGCCAAAACCCGGTGTTGGCCAAACGCATCCCAACAGGCAAAACGCCCAGCCATTTGTGGATCGACAGCCAAAGCACCACGGTTTACGCCACCATGCAAGAAAGCCATGAGCTGGTGGCCTTGGACCTGGCCACCCAAACGGTGAAGTGGCGCGTCAAAACCGGTCAACTGCCAGCCGACGTGTTTGGCACCCGCGATGACAGCACCTTGTTGGTGGCTTTGACCGGTGGCCGTGAGGTACAGGTGTTTGACCTGCGCGCCAGCCCTGCGCGTTTGGTGCGCGCCATCCACACTGGCGAGGGGGCGCATGCTTTTCGATCCGCTGGTGACGGTCGCCATGTGTATGTGAGCAACCGGGTGGCCAACACCATCAGCAAAATCGATTTGCAAACCATGGGTGTGGTGGCGCAATTCAAGGCCCCGGGCGGGCCCGACTGCATGGAGCTGAGCGCCGATGGGCGCTGGCTGATGGTGTCTTCACGCTGGATCAAAAAGGTCAGCGTCATCGATACCCAATCCGGTGCCTTGGTGCGCCAAATCAAAGTGGGCAAATCTCCGCATGGCATTTGGACCTTGGATCACGCGGCGCGTTTGTGAGGCCCGCCGCTGCCTGCGCCCAGCCTTTGGGGCATGGGTTGTGGGCGTGCTGTTGCTGGGGTTTGGGGCTGGGGCACAAGCCCAGACCAGCGCCAGCGCATGCACCAAGCCGCTGTACCTGACCTTTGACACTGGCCACATGGGCGTGGCCGATCTGATTGCCGATGTGTTGCGCCGCCAGCAGGTGAAGGTGACTTTTTTTGCCGCCCACGAAGCCACCCAGGTGGGCGACGGCAGTTTGGGGGAGCACTGGGCGGGTTGGTGGCGTGAACGCGCGCAAGAGGGGCATGAAATGGCCTCTCACACCCACGACCATGTGTACTGGCAGGCCGACCTGCCCGGCGAGCGCTTCAAGCTGCGGGCCAGTGCGGGGCCTCAGAAAAACAAAACCCAGGTGTGGAGCAGCGCCCAATACTGCCAAGAGCTGGGGCGTGCCAGCCAGCGCTTGCAGGCCATCACCGGCCGTGCGCCCTTGCCGCTGTTTCGCGCGCCTGGGGGCAAAACCTCGCCCGCCCTGCTGCGCGCGGCCCGCGACTGCGGTTATGCCCATGTGGGTTGGGCACCAGCGGGTTTTCTGGGGGACGAGTTGCCAAGCCAGGGCCACAGCAATGCACAGCTGTTGCAGCAAGCCTTGGCCAACGTCCGCGCGGGTGATATTTTGATGGCGCATTTGGGCATTTGGTCGCGCCAAGACCCTTGGGCACCGGCGGTGCTCGAGCCTTTGATCACTGGCCTCAAGCAAAAGGGTTTTTGTTTTGCCACCTTGCGCGAACACCCGCAATACGCGGCCCATGTGCGCCAAGCCCAGGCCACGCTGGCCCCAGCCCCACAGGCCCGTGAAGGCGGCCGCTTGTAAGGCCAGCCATGGAAGCTTTGACCGATTTGTTCTCCCAAGCCCAGTCGGCGCTGTTTGAGTCGCTGGTGCAGCCCCTGGTGTTTGCCTTGGGCCTGGGCCACGGCCTGGAGCTGGCTTTTGAGGCCACGGGTTGGCTGCTGGTGGGCTTGTTGCAACTGGCGCTGATGTTGCTGGTCATCCACCCTTTGGAGTTGTGGCGGCCCGCCGAGCCCCTGCGCGATGCGCGTGCGGTGCGCAGCGATGTGTTCTACACCTTGTTCCACCGCTTGGGTGTGTTTCGCTTGCTGTTGTTTTTCACCCTGGACCCGCTGACCGATGCCTGGTTTGGTCAATGGCGTGCAGCGGGCTGGAGCGGCATTCACTTGGACGATTTGTGGCCCGGTTGGAGTGACCAACCCGTGGTGGCCTTTGTGCTGTACCTGGTGTTGTTTGATGCGCTCAATTACGCCATCCATCGGGCCCAGCACCAATGGGCTTGGTGGTGGGCTTTGCATGCCGTGCACCATTCGCAGCGGCAAATGACCATGTGGACCGATCAGCGCAACCATCTGCTCGACGACGTGCTGGTGGCCTTGATTTGGGCGGTGGTGGCCCAGCTGGTGGGCATGCCGCCGGAACAATTTGTGGCGGTGGTGGCGGTCACCCAGTTGCTGGAGAACTTTCAACACGCCAATCTGCGCCTGTCGTTTGGCACCTGGGGTGAGCGCTGTTTGATCAGTCCGCGCTTTCACCGCTGGCACCACAGCGTGGGCTGGGGCCATGAAAGCCCAACCGCTGGCGCTGGCACTGGCGCGGGCGAGCGCATGCCCTTGGGCGGGCACAACTTTGGGGTGTTGTTCCCCTGGTGGGACGATTTATGGGGCACTGCACTGCGCCGCCCGACCGACCCGGCCACGGGCATCCGCGACCAGGTCGAGCAAGGGCGCGATTACGGCCAGGGCGTGTGGGCCCAGCAGTATTTGGGTTTGTTGCGGCTGTGGCAGGCCTTGCGCCAACGACCTTGATCGTTGATCGCCGCAGCGACAGGCCTGCGGTCTGAGCCCGGCGGCGATGGCGTAGGATGCGCGCCATGATGGCTTCTCCACCCTTTTCCCCCCACCCCTTGGACACCTTGAAAGGCTTTGGCCTGATCATCGTGGGCGACGAAATTTTGTCGGGCAAGCGCGCCGACAAGCACCTGAGCAAGGTGATTGAATTGTTGTCGGCGCGCGGCCTGGGCCTGGAGATGGCCGAGTACGTGGGCGACGACCCGGCCCGCATCACCGACAGCTTGCGCCGCGCTTTTGCCAGCGGCATGGTGGTGTTTTCCTGCGGCGGCATTGGGGCCACCCCAGACGACCACACCCGCCAATGTGCGGGCGATGCCCTGGGTTTGCCGCTGGCCTTGCAACCACAAGCCCGTGACTTTATTTTGGAGCGCATCCGCGACCAGGCCGCCGAGCAAGGCGTGCCCTATGAACCCGATCGGCCTGAAAATTTGCACCGCCTCAACATGGCCATGTTTCCGCAAGGGGCCGACATCATTCCCAACCCCTACAACAAAATTGCTGGCTTCACCTGCCACGGCCCGCGCAGCCCGGTGCACTTTGTGCCTGGCTTTCCGGTGATGGCCTGGCCCATGATCGAGTGGGTGCTCGACACCCATTACGCGCCTTGGTTTCATGCCGCCGTCAAAGTGGAGAAGTCCATCGTGATCTATGGCGGCATGGAAGCCACCCTCACGCCTTTGATGCAGTCGCTGGAAGCGCGCTTTGAAGGTGTCAAGGTATTCAGCCTGCCCAGCGTGGACCACCCGGTGCATGGCCGCCATGTGGAGTTGGGGGTCAAGGGCTTGGAGGCGGTGGTGGCCCAGGCCTATCCCGCCATGCTGGAAGGCTTGAAGGCCTTTGATTTTCAGTTTGGCCCCGAAATGGTGCGTAAATAAGTTTTGCACCGGTTTGGTGCGATTAAAATGGCACCAAAATGGGGTTTTCGGGTTTGGGTTGGGCATCAAAGTCGGCGAAAACTCAGGTCCAGCAGCGCCAGGCCCTCAAAGTCGGTGCAAAATCGCCCATTCCGCTTTGAGGCCGGGCGTGTCCCAGTGGCACAGTTTCTGCATAAGGCTTTGTAACTATTTATCAACCCCCAACCGACAGGAGAAATTGATGGCCAAGACCGTCGCTGATGTGCTCAAGATGGTGAAAGAACACGATGTCAAATTCGTGGATTTTCGCTTTACCGATACCCGTGGCAAAGAACAGCATGTGAGCGTGCCCATCTCCCACTTCGACGAAGACAAGTTCACCGACGGTCATGCGTTTGATGGTTCATCGATTGCCGGTTGGAAGGGCATTGAAGCCTCGGACATGTTGCTCATGCCCGATCCCAACACCGCCAACATCGATCCCTTCTTTGAAGAGACCACCTTGATTTTGTCGTGCGATGTGCTCGAGCCCGGTGACGGCAAGGCCTACGACCGCGACCCCCGTTCGATCGCCAAGCGCGCTGAAGCCTACTTGAAGGCCTCTGGCTTGGGCGACACCGCTTTCTTTGGACCCGAGCCCGAATTCTTCATTTTTGATGACGTGCGTTGGGGCGCGGACATGTCGGGTTCCTTCGTTCACGTCGACGAATACGAAGCCCCTTGGAACACCGGCAAAAAAATGGATGGCGGCAACCGCGGCCACCGCCCCACCGTCAAAGGCGGTTATTTCCCCGTTCCCCCCGTGGACAGCACCCAAGACCTGCGCGCCGAAATCTCTTTGGTGTTGGAGTCTTTGGGCATCCCGGTTGAAGTGTTCCACCACGAAGTGGCTGGCGCTGGCCAAAACGAAATCGGCACCAAGTTCAGCACCCTGGTGCAGCGCGCCGACTGGACCCAAACCCTGAAATACGTGGTTTGGAACGTGGCCAACTCCTACGGCAAAACCGCTACCTTCATGCCCAAACCCCTGGTGGGCGACAACGGCTCGGGCATGCACGTGCACCAGTCGGTGTGGAAAGACGGCAAAAACCTGTTCGCAGGCAAGGGCTACGCCGGTTTGTCCGACTTTGCCCTGTTCTACATCGGCGGCATCATCAAGCATGCCCGCGCGTTGAACGCCATCACCAACCCCACCACCAACAGCTACAAGCGTTTGGTGCCTGGCTTTGAGGCCCCGGTGAAATTGGCTTACTCCAGCCGCAACCGTTCTGCCTCGATCCGCATTCCCCATGTGGCATCCGACAAAGGCCGTCGCATTGAGGCGCGTTTCCCCGATCCCATGGCCAACCCCTACCTGTGCTTCAGCGCCTTGCTGATGGCCGGTTTGGACGGCGTGGAAAACAAAATCCACCCCGGTGAGGCCGCCACCAAAGACCTCTACCACCTGCCACCCGAGGAGGACGCATTGGTCCCCACCGTGTGCCACAGCCTGGACCAGGCCCTGGAGTATTTGGACAAAGACCGCGCCTTCCTGACCAAGGGCGGCGTGTTCACCGACAGCATGATCGATGCATACATCGAACTCAAGATGCAAGAAGTCACGCGTTTCCGCATGACCACCCATCCCATCGAGTTCGACATGTATTACTCTCTCTGATACCGGGCAGCGCCCACGCACAAGGGACGGCGCTGCCGTCCCTTGTCGTTTGCATCTCTCCATGAACCACCGCGCCTCATTTGCCAACCCAACCCGCTGGGGTCATCGCAGACCTGGCCTGGCGCGGTGTGGTCTGCTCGTCTTGTGGGGCTTGGTGTGCTTGCCCAGTGGTGCTGAGATTTACCGTTGCGGCAATGCCTATACCAACCAACCCGAGCCCGGCGCGGATTGCGCCCGCATGGGCAGCCCCCCGGTGACGGTGATCGAAGGCACCCGGGTGCATGGGGCCGGCGCTGCTGCGCCTGCCAAAGCCAGCGCCAAACCCGCCAGTGCCCCACCCACCGATGCCAGCCCCAGCGAAAAGGTCGATACGGCGGTGCAAAAAGAGCGCGACCAACAAGCGCGCCAAATTTTGGAGGCCGAACTGGCCAAAGCCTTGGCGCGCCAAACCGAGCTGGCCCGCTTGTGGAACAACGGCGAACCCGATCGACAAGGGGATGAATTCAAAAATCCGGCCAAGTACCAACAACGCCTGGCCGACATGCGCATGGGCTTGTTGCGTTTGGAGGCCGACATTGTGGGCTTGCAGCGCGAGCTGTCCCGCTTGGGCACGCTGGTGGCCAAGCCATGAGCACGGCCAAGCCCCAGGCCGCTCCCCTGGCCCAGCGCTACCATGCCTTTGACATGCTGGCCACCTTGGTGGCCGTGGTCGATACCCAAGCCCGAGTGGCATTTGCCAATGCCGCCTTGGAAGACATGCTGGGCGTGTCGCGCCGCGCCTTGCAAGGGGCCTCCTTGCTCGACTATGTGAGCGAAGGCCCGACCCTGAGCCAAGCCCTGGCCGATGCCGACAAATACCGCTTCTCGGCCTTGCGCTACGACGCGCGTTTGCTGCGCGCCAACCAGGAAACCACCCCGGTTCACGTGATCGTGGCCCCGGGTGAGCAAGCCGATGAGGTCTTGATCGAATTGCTGCCCCAAGAGCAGCAAGCGCGCCAAGACCGTGAGGACCGCATGGTCAGCCAGGCCCAGGCCAACAAAGAACTGATCCGCAACCTGGCCCATGAAATCAAAAACCCCCTGGGCGGCATTCGCGGGGCCGCCCAGTTGCTGGAGATGGAGATCGTCTCGCGCGAATTGACCGAGTACACCCAGGTCATCGTGCGCGAGGCCGATCGCTTGCAAACCTTGGTGGACCGCTTGCTGGCACCGCACCGCAGGCCGCATGTGGTCAGCGATGTGAACATCCACGAGGTGTGCGAGCGGGTCCGCTCCCTGATCCTGGCCGAGTTTCCGCGCGGCTTGCGCGTGCAACGCGACTATGACACTTCCTTGCCCGAGTTCAGGGGCGACTTTGAGCAACTGATCCAAGCCGTGCTCAACATTGCCCACAACGCGGCCCTGGCTTTGAGCGAGCGCATTTTGCTGGGCGATGCCCTGATCACCTTGCGAACCCGGGTGGCCCGCCAAACCACGGTCAGCAAGCAGCGCTATCGGTTGGCATTGGAATTGCATGTCATTGACAACGGGCCAGGGGTGCCGGAGCGTTTGAAAGACAGGTTGTTTTCACCTTTGGTGTCGGGCCGCGATGGGGGCTCGGGTTTGGGCTTGAATTTGGCCCAGACTTTTGTTCAGCAGCACCAAGGTTTGATCGAGTGCGACAGCGTGCCCGGTCATACCGATTTCAAAATCGTGATCCCTTTGCCCTGAGTGGATGTGTAAGAAGTGTCAACACACTGAATGACCTGAGGTGGCGAGCTGATATGAAACCGATTTGGATCGTGGACGATGACCAGTCCATTCGCTTTGTTTTGGAGCGGGCTTTGTTGCGCGAGGACATGCCCACCCGAAGCTTCTCCAGCCCGCGCGAGGTGTTGCAGGCCTTGGAGGGCGGGGAAGTCGATCAACAACCGCAGGTCTTGGTCAGCGACATCCGTATGCCCGGTGGATCGGGTTTGGATTTGCTGGCTCGCATCAAGACCTTGATGCCGGGTTTGCCCGTCATCATCATGACCGCTTTCTCCGACCTCGACAGCGCGGTTTCGGCTTTTCAAGGCGGCGCGTTTGAGTACCTGCCCAAGCCGTTTGACCTGCCCAAGGCGGTCGAGCTGATCCGCCGTGCGGTGGAGGAAAGCCAGCACGAGCAAGTCGGCGCGATCGGTGCGGCGGCTGCCCCTGAAATGCTGGGCCAAGCCCCGGCCATGCAAGACGTGTTTCGTGCCATTGGCCGATTGAGCCAAAGCCATGTGACGGTGATGATCACTGGCGAGTCGGGCACGGGCAAAGAGCTGGTTGCGCAGGCTTTGCACCGCCATTCCCCGCGCGCCCAAGGCCCGTTTGTGGCCATCAACACCGCTGCCATTCCCAAAGATTTGCTCGAGAGCGAATTGTTTGGCCATGAGCGAGGGGCTTTTACCGGTGCGCAAAGCATGCGCCGGGGCCGCTTTGAGCAGGCCGAGGGCGGCACCTTGTTTTTGGACGAAATTGGCGACATGCCGTTTGACCTGCAAACCCGTTTGTTGCGGGTGCTCAGCGATGGCAGCTTCTACCGCGTCGGCGGGCACAGCGCCATCAAGGCCAATGTGCGGGTCATCGCTGCCACCCACCAAGACCTGGAGTTGCGCGTCAAAGACGGCGCGTTTCGCGAGGATTTGTTCCACCGCCTGAATGTGATTCGGCTGCGCTTGCCCGCCCTGCGCGAACGCTTGGAAGACATTCCCGTGTTGACGCGGCATTTTTTGCAGCAAAGCGCCCAGCAACTGGGGGTTGAGCCCAAGCGCATTTCCGATGCGGCCCAGGCCAGCTTGATGGCCTTTCATTTCCCGGGCAATGTGCGCCAGTTGGAGAACATCTGCCATTGGTTGACCGTCATGGCCCCGGCCCAGGTGATTGAGCCCAAGGACCTGCCCCCCGAAGTGGTGCATGGCCCGAACCAAATTGGCGCATCGGCACCGACACGGGGGATGGCGCTGGGCACTGTGGCCCCAACGCCTGCGGTAGAGGGCAACGGCGCAGAGCCGGTGAGCGCGCATGAAACCCAAGGCCATGGCGTGAATGGCCATGGCGAGCCGCTGTCGCCTGCGCTGGCCGTGCCCGCTGTCAACCCCATCGTGCCCACCCGTGCGGGTGTGCTGAATCTGCCCGGGGCCGATTGGGAGCTGGGCCTGGAGGCCGAGGCCATGGACTTGCTGATGTCTGGCCGCACCGATGTGTGGGATGCCCTGACCCGCCGTTTTGAGTCCAAGCTGATCTTGGCGGCGCTGGCCAACACCCGGGGCCGTCGCATCGAAGCGGCGGTGAAACTGGGGATTGGTCGCAACACCATCACCCGCAAGATCCAAGAACTGGGCTTGGACCACTGAAGCCGCAGGCCGGCGCTTTAGCTGGCGGGCAGGAGGATGTCGACCACCACCGGCGTGTGGTCGCTGGGGCGCTCGTTTTTGCGCGGGGCTTTGTCAATCGTGCATGACTGCACCTGCGATCGCAGGGCTTGCGAGACCAGGATGTGGTCGATGCGCAGGCCCCGGTTGCGCCGAAAGGCAAAGTCCCGGTAGTCCCACCAGGAATAGCTTTTCTCGGCCTGTTCAAACAAGCGAAAAGCATCCACCAACCCCAAGTCCAACAAGGCTTTGAAGTGGGCGCGCTCGGCATCGGTGCAGTGGATGGTGCCGGCCAATGCCACCGGGTCCCACACATCGCGGTCATCCCAGGTGATGTTGTAGTCGCCCATCAGCACCAACTGGGGATGGGTCTGCAAGCTGTGCTGCACATACTGGTGCAAGGCCTGCAGCCAACGCATTTTGTAGACGAACTTATCGCTTTCAGGGTCTTGGCCGTTGGGGAAGTAGGCACCGATCACCCGCACCCCTTGCACCGTGGCGCTGATCACCCGGGCCATGTCGTCTTCAAAGCCTGGGATGTTGTGCACCACATCCGTCAAAGGGTGGCGGCTGATCAGGGCCACACCGTTGTAGGTTTTTTGGCCGAAATAGGCCACATGGTGGCCAGTTCCCTCGATCTCCGTACGGGGAAATTTGTCGTCGGTGAGCTTGGTCTCTTGCAAGGCCAGCACATCAACGGGCACCGATGCGGTTTGGGTGTGTAACCAATCGAGCACCTGGGGCAGGCGCACATTCAATGAGTTGACGTTCCAGGTGGCGAGTTTCATGGGAGTGATGGGTAAGGATGTGTCAACCTGACCATCATAGATAAAGTTTCGTTCGCCACGGTCGATGCGGAGGGCATCCTTTAAAATGTCACAAATTGTGAAAATTTGATAAAAGCATGGAAGCCAACCCCTACCTCATCGATCGGCTTTTGGCGGTGCAAGAGCAAACCTTGGCCGCCCATGCCCAGCTCCAACCGGGTATACCCGACCGCCCGCAGGCCTTGTCGCAGCTGGTGGTGACGCATTTTTTAAAGCCTTTGTTTTCAGCCCATCGCCGCTTCACGGCGGGGCGCATCACCGATACCCAAGGGGTGTTGACCGAGCATTTGGATGTCATCGTCGAACACGGATTCATGCCCAGCTTTCCGCTGCCCGATGGCCAAAGCCGTTTGGTGTTGGCCGAAGCCGTGGCCTTGGTCATTGAGGTGGTCGATCACATTGGCCGAGATGACACCGAGCTGCGGGAAAAGGCCTCGCACATCCAGCAATTGCAGCGCGATATCAAACCCGCCATCAAGTTCCAAAGCGCCCCGTCCCAACATGTGCCGCTGATGGTGATGGCTTTCAATGGACCCTCTGAACTGCAGGACCTGCACAGGTGGTGGTCGGGTTTGCCCGCGCACGAACGGCCCGATGCCGTGTGCGTGCTGTCGTCAGGCTGTTTCCTGGGTTTTGGGTTGGAGGCCGACGGTGCCATGGGTTTGTACTCGGTGTGCATTGGCCTCAACCACATGTTGACCTTGCTGAACTTTTCCGCCCCCGATCTGGCCACCTACGTCGGGGCTTGAAGGACACGGCTCCGCGCAGGGCCTGACCACCCGAAAACGCCTCAACTTTATCGGTTTGGTGCCGAATCATTGGTTACGATGCCTGGCTGCAATGGGCCGTTTTCCCTTGTGGAGGTGTTGGATGAGGGTGTTGTTGTCGTTGTCGTTGTGTGGGCTGTTTTGGGCTTTGCCCGCTGCCGCTGCCTGGGAGGAGGTCGATGAGACCGAGAACGCGGTGGTTTACATCGACCGCGAAAAAATCTATACCGAGGGGGCCAACCCCAAGGTATTGCAGCTGATCGACATGAAAAAGAAAAACAAGCTGGGGGCCCAATCCCGCCGCTTGTTGGTGGAGTACGAGTGCAAGCTCAAAAAGCGCCGCACTTTGGCTTTTTCATCTTTTTCAGAACCCATGGCCCAAGGCCAGGTGGTGTTCAGAAATTCGGTCAGCGGCAACTGGTACCCCATTCAATCGGACTCTGTGGCCGAGGCTGTTTTCAAAATTGTTTGCCACAAGTGAAGCCTGTGCAGTCCCGCACCGTCGCGCTTGAGCGAGCAACCACCTGGGGAACGCCATGAAATTTGCGGAAATATGGGCTTATTGCCAAAACAACTGGGCATTTGCCGTGCTGGCCTTTCTGATGTCGCCGGTGCTCATTGGCATGTACTTGCTGCATTTGATGGCCAGCATGGTGGCCCCAATTGCCGAGGTCTATGTGCAAAACGAAAAGCAAAAGTATTTGCGCAAAGCCCGCATTGAAGGGCGCAAGACCTTGGCACCGCGCCAAGTCTGAAACCCAGCAGCCGCCCTGCCTGCGGTGCAGGGCAAACGGCTGGGTATTGAGGCGGGCAGGCGTTAAATGTGGGCCAGCGCCATGGCCCCCACGGCCACACCCAAGGCACCCATGCCGTACATGCCGGTTTTGAGCCATCCCTTGCGGGTCAGCAGGGCAATGGCGGCCAAAGCAATTGCCACTTGCAAAATCGTGGTGGCCTGGGCCCAGCGGTGGTGTTGATGCATCTCGGCATCAGACTTTTTATCCCACTCGGTCGATTGCGCTTCCAGTTGTTCGGCCTTGGTTTTGATCTCGGCTTTCTCTTCTTTGTAGCGCTTGATCTCGGTTTGGTAAAACTCTTTGCGGTTGCCAGTTGACAACTCCAAAGCCAGTTCACTCAGGTTTTGCTTGGTGCTTTTGGACTGGTAGTAGTTCCATTGGTTGGCCGCCTCGGTCTTTTTGATGGCCGCATTGTTTTTGTACAAGCCCGCATTGGCTTGGGTGGCTCCGCCCATGTACCCAAAAATCGCGCCCACCGTGGCGATCACTGCGGTGAACAAAGCGATTTGGCTGGTCATGCTGCTGCCACTGTCGCCATGGTGATCACCATGTTGTGCGGCGTGCTCTAACTCATGATCGTGGGGGCCGTGGACGTGAAAACCTGAACCGGACATGCATCAACTCCTAGGTGGTGTAAGTGACAAAACTGTACCGCAATCCGGTTTCAGTTTGATGAACCTGGCGGGACTGGACCTTCCATTGGGGCCCCAACACGGGGGCATGGGCATCGCCTTCGACATCGGTGTCGATCTCGGTCACCACCACCGTGCTGGCCAAGGGCAAGGCCTGGGCATAAATTTGTGCGCCGCCGATCACCCACAAAGGGCCAGGTGCAGGGCACAAGGCCATGGCTTGTTCGAGAGAATGCGCCACCACGGCCCCCGGGGCTTGCCAGTGGCTTTGGCGCGTGACAACGATGTTGGTGCGACCGGGCAAGGGCCGAAACCGCTCGGGCAATGAATCCCAGGTTTTGCGGCCCATCACCACCGCTTGGCCCAGCGTGGTTTGTTTGAAATGCGCCAAATCGGCGGGCAAGTGCCAGGGCAATTGACCCTCTCGGCCAATCACCCCGTTGCGTGAGCGTGCGTAAATGAGTTTGAGTTCCATGGTCATGGGGTCAAGCTTGGGGGGAGGCCGCGCTGTGTCGGCGCGGCAAGAGCACGGCCGCGATGGCCAACAGCACACACAGCATGGCCGCGTAATCTTGCCAGTGCGGGAACTCGCCCACCACCACCGTGGCGCTCAAGGTACCCACCACGGGGACGGCCATGATGCTCATGGCACTGGTGGAGGCGGGCAAATCGCGCGCCATGCCAAACCAAATGATTTGGGCAAAGCCGTAGTTGATGAGCACCGAATAAGCCACGCTGATCCAGCCCCAGCCGGTCAAGTCCAGGCTGGGCCAGGTTTCGGTGGCCACTGCGGCCATACCGATGAAGGGGCTGCTGAGCAACATCATCCACACCGTCAAGGCTTGCACCGGGATGGTGCTGCGCCAGCTGCGCATGAGCAAGGTGCCAAAGCCCCAACTGATGGCCCCCAAGCCCATCCAGAAAACGCCCATGGGCTGGCCTTGCAAAGCGCTGAGTTCATGGCTGATCAGCAGCCCGATGCCCGTCAGTGCCGCCACCATGGCCAGCACACTGCGCCGATTTAACGCAACGCCCATGAACAAGGCCCCCAGCACCACCGTCCACACCGGCATGGTGAACCCCAAGATGGAGGCCCGGCCAGAGGGCAGGGCTTGCACGCCCAAGATGGCAAAGCTGTGCCAAAGCAAAATATTGGGCACGCCCAGAACCACGATATCGCGCCATTCACGGCCTTGTGGCCACATCCGAATGCCTTGGCGCATGTAGTAAACGCCCAGCCAGGCAGCGCCCATGGCCATGGTGATGGAGCGAAAGTACAGCGCGGGCAATTCGCGCAACGACAGCTTCATCATGGGCCAGTTCAGGCCCCACATCAGGGTCAGCGCCACCAGGCCAATGAGTTGTTCTCGGCTGATGACGTTGTGGCGTTGGGTCACACCGCCACCGGTGCTTTGATGCCCGGGTGGCACTGGTAGTCACGCACCTCAAAGTCTTCGAACTGGTAGTCAAAGATGGAGTCGGGTTTGCGCTTGATGTGCAAGCTGGGCGCGGGAAAGGGATCGCGGGAGAGTTGCAACGCCACTTGCTCATGGTGGTTGCTGTAGATGTGGCAGTCGCCACCGGTCCAAATGAATTCGCCCACCTCCAGGTCACATTGCTGCGCCACCATGTGGGTCAGCAGGGCGTAGCTGGCGATGTTGAAGGGTACGCCCAAAAAAATATCGGCGCTGCGCTGGTAAAGCTGGCAGCTGAGCTGGCCTTTGCCACCTGCGGTGGTGGGTGGGGCCACATAAAACTGGAAAAAGGCATGGCAGGGCATCAGGGCCATCTTGGACAGGTCGGCCACATTCCAAGCGCTCACGATGATGCGGCGCGAATCGGGGTTGGTCTTCAAGGTCTTGATGACTTCGGAAATTTGATCGATGTGCCCACCATCGGGCGTGGGCCAACTGCGCCACTGCACGCCATACACCGGACCCAAGTCGCCATCTTCGCGGGCCCATTCGTCCCAAATGGTGCAGCCACGCTCGGTCAACCAGTTGTTGTTGCTCGAACCGGTGAGGAACCACAGCAATTCAATGATGATGGATTTGAGGTGCACCTTCTTGGTGGTGACCAACGGAAACCCTTGGCGCAAATCAAAGCGCATTTGATGCCCAAACACACTGCGCGTGCCGGTACCGGTGCGGTCTGACTTTTCAACCCCATGCGTGTAGACATGGCGCATGAAATCTTCGTAGGGGGTGGGGATGGGGTGCTGCGTGCTCATGGTTGACAGTTTAAAGGGCACTGTGCGGCTCTAGTTCAATACACGCCCCGGATTCATCACATTTTGCGGGTCCAGCGCTTGTTTGATGCGCCGCATCAGGGCCAGGGCCACCGGGTCTTTGTAGTGGGGCAGGGTGTCGACCTTCAAGCTGCCCACGCCGTGTTCGGCGCTGATCGAGCCCTCAAAGGTTTTGACCGCGTCGTACACCAAGGTGTTGATGGGGTCCTCGAAGTGTTGCAAAAACTCGGCCGGGTCGACCCCTTCTGGGGCTTGCACATTGAAGTGCAAGTTGCCGTCACCCAAATGCCCAAAGTTGACCAAGCGCACACCGGGAATGGCTTGGGCCAAAGCGTGCTCCGCTTGGTCCACAAAAGCGGCGATGGCGGAAACAGGCAAAGAGATGTCGTGCTTGATGTTGAGCCCCTCTTGCACTTGGGCCAAGGTGATGCTCTCGCGGATGTGCCACAGCTTGCTTGCTTGTGCCACACTTTCAGCCACCACCGCATCGCGGATGATGTCTTGCGCCAAGGCTTGTTCCAGCAAATGCTCGAAGCGCTCGCGGGCATGGTCTTGCGACTCGCTGTCGGTGTTCTCCAGCAGCACGCAGTAGGCGTGATCGCGCCACAAGGGCACCTGCATATCGGGGAAATGTTTGTCCACCAAGCTCAGCGCAAACTGGCCCATCATTTCAAAGCCGGTGAGGCCCGCACCGAGTTCGCGTTGGGCCATGCCCAGCAGTTGAACTGCGTCTTCGACCGAGCCCACGGCGGCCCAGGCGGTCAGTTGGGCCGCTGGTTGGGGGTAGAGCTTGAGGGTGGCCGCGGTGATGATGCCCAGCGTGCCTTCGCTGCCGATGTACATGTCGCGCAAGTCGTAGCCGGTGTTGTCTTTGCGCAAGCCGCTCAGGCCGTGCCAGACATCGCCTTGCGCGGTGACCACTTCCAGGCCCAAACACAGTTCGCGCGCATTGCCATAGCGCAGCACCTGGGTGCCGCCTGCGTTGGTCGACAGGTTGCCGCCCACGGTGCAGCTGCCCTCAGAGCCCAGGCTCATCGGGTAGAGCATGCCGTTTTCAGCGCACACTTGTTGCAACTGTTGCAGCACACAACCGGCTTCGGCTGTGACGGTGAGGTTGGCGGTGTCGATGTGGCGCACCCGGTTCATGCGCTGGGTGCTCAGCAGCACTTGCTGGCCGCTGTCGTCTGGGATGGAGCCCACCACCAAACCGGTGTTGCCGCCTTGGGGCACGATGGACACACCGGCCTGCGCGCAGGCTTTGACCACGCCGGCCACTTCGGCGGTGTTCCCAGGGCGGACCACGCACAAGGCGCGGCCACGGATGCGCCCGCGCCAGTCTTTTTCATAGGCCTCTAAGTTGCCAGTGGTGAGCACATGGTCAGTGCCCACTGTGTCTTGCAGTTGTTCAATCAGGGTCTTCATGTGGGCTTGCCATCGGGGGAGGTATCAGGTGTTTGGGCCATCATTTCGGCATCGCGAAAGCGCAAACGCACATGCAAAGCGCAAGCGACAAACAGCACCAAGCACAGCAGCACTTGGCCGGCGGCCATCCCCGCACTCCAGCCTTTGTCGCCATGGGCGCGCACCACCCCCTCGGTGAAATACAGCCACACCAACAGGCTGACCCAGCGGTAGGTGTACATGCGGTTGCGCAACAAGCCCGCCAGCGGAAAGCACAGGGGAATGACTTTGATGGCCCACCAACTGCCGCCTTCGCGCAACGGGGCCAGCCACAGCTCCCAGGCCAAGCCCCATGCGATCAAGCCCAGCAAGCTGAGCACGGCCAGTCGGCGCGTCCAGGTCACATGGGCAGCGATGGGGGGATCGATCAAGGGGGTGGGGGCATCCAGGGACAAGGTGCGGTTCTCAGTGTCGGGGGCGTGGTGGCATGATGGCGGGATGATTGTCTCGCATTTGAAAGTTGGGTTACGGGCTGTGCATGGTTTTCCGTGGCGGGTGGCCTGGCAGGGTTTGCGCCAGCGTTTCCGGGACGACAGGCTGGGCCAAACCGCAGGCGCATTGACCTTCACCACCACCATCGCCTTGGTGCCCTTGCTGACCGTGGCCTTGGCCGTTTTGACGGCCTTCCCATTGTTTGGGCAGTTTCAAACCGTTTTGCAACGCTGGTTGGTGGAGAGCCTGATCCCAGACAGCATTGCCCGCCAAGTTTTGGGGTATTTGACCCAATTCACCAGCAAGGCCAGCCGTTTGGGCTCCTTGGGTTTTGTGGCCTTGTTGTTTTCGGCGGTGGCATTGGTGTTCACCATCGACCGCACCCTCAATGCGATTTGGCGCGTGCGCCAGCCCCGGCCCTTTGGGCAGCGCGTTTTGATTTACTGGGCTGCCTTGACCTTGGGGCCATTGGTGCTGGCCACCAGTGTGTTCATGCTCACCACTGCCCTGACCTGGACCGGGCAAAGCTGGGGGCCTGGGCAGATTTGGTTGCGTTGGGTGCTGGACGCGTTTGAATTTGGCCTGACCGCCCTGGGCATTGGTGCTTTGTACAAATATGTGCCCCACACCCATGTCCACGCTCGCCATGCCTGGTGGGGCGGTGTGTTGGCCGCCGTGGTGCTGGAAGTGGCCCGCTGGGTATTGGCCCAGTACCTGGCGAAGGTGGGTACGTTTGCCGCGGTTTACGGGGCTTTTGCCACCGTGCCGATTTTGCTGGTCTGGATTTACACCACCTGGGTGATCGTGCTGGTCGGTGCCGTTGCCGTGGCCAGTTTGCCCAGTTGGCGCAGTGGGGTGGTGCGCGACAACAGCTCGCCGGGTTGGTTGTTTCAACTGTCGCTGGAAGTGATCCGCTGTTTGCAGCAGCAGCGCACATCGGCACCGCATGGCTTGACCCTGGATGGGTTGACGCAGCAATTGCAAGCCGATCCGCGCGATGTGGAAGCTGTGTTGCACAGCTTGCTTGAATGGCAGTGGGTCGGCCGCTTGGAGCCCCACCAAGCCGGATGGGCCCCGCGTTTGGTCTGGCTGGCCGATCCCGCCGAGGTGCCGCTTGACGCTTTGCTGGCGCGCTATTTGTTGGCCGATGTGCCCGCCAACCGCGCCATCTGGCAGCGCTGGCAGGGTTTGCGTTTGAGCGACGCTTTGTGACGCACTGCGCCCATCAGCGCAAAAAATCGCGCAAGGCTTGCAAGGTTTGCTCGGGCGCTTCATTCATTTGGTGGTGCCCCACCGGCACGGTGCAAACCTCAACCCTGTGCCCAGATGTTTCGGCCTGCGCCAACAAAGATTGGGTGGCTTTGGGCGGGGTCATTTGGTCCACCGCCCCCTGGATGAACAACACCGGGCAGGTCAGCGCTGCCATGGCCTGCAAGCCGTTGCGGTAGTTGTTGCAAGCGCTGAACCCCCGGTGCAGCAAATTGACCGTGGGGTTGCTGGCCAAGATACGCCGGTTCAAGGCCGTGCTCGCACCATGCACCCAGGTGCCAGGGCCCATCGCCGATGGGGGTGCCGCCAAGGTGGCGCGCGAAAACACATTGATCATGGCAATGGCTTTTTCGGGATTCGCCAGTGAGGCCTCCAACAATGGCGCGGCCACTGGCATGGGAAATGCCGACCCGATCAACACCGCATGGGTGGCGCGTTTTTGCAATCGCGCAGCAGCCTCCAAGGCGATCAGCGAACCCCAGCTGTGCCCCACCAAAGCCACCTGGTCCAAGCCAGCGGCATCGAGCATCGCGCCAATTTGATCGGCGGCTTCTTCCACGCTGGCCGCCGCTGCGCCTTGGCTGCGCGCATGGCCGGGCAGGTCAATGGCCAAAACATTCCAGCCGTGGTGGGCCATGAATCGGCTTTGCAACACCCAAACGCTGTGGTCATTGAGCACCCCGTGGATGAACACCACGGTGGGCTGGTCTGGGTTGAACGTTTTGCCACCGGTGTAAGCGTAGACATCAAAGCCGGGCCAGGTGATTCTCATGCGGCCCCCTGGGTGGATGTGGCGGCTTTTTCAGCGGATTTGAGGGCCCGTTTCAAATCGTCGATCAAATCATCTGCGTCCTCCAAGCCAATCGACAGGCGAATGGTGCCGGGGCCGATACCGGCCTGGGCCAGCGCTTCATCGCTCATGCGAAAGTGGGTGGTGCTCGCCGGGTGGATCACCAGCGACTTGCTGTCGCCCACATTGGCCAGGTGGCTGAAAATTTTGAGGGATTCGATGAAGGCCCGCCCTTGGGCGCGGCTGCCTCGGATGTCAAAGCTGAACACCGACCCTGCTCCCCGCGCCCCGCCTTTCAACAGTTTTTGCGCCAAGGCATGGCTGGGGTGATCGGGCATCAGCGGATGGCCAACCCGAGAGACCAGGGGAAGGGCCGCCAGGAAGGCCACCACTTTTTCGGTATTGGCCAAATGCCGCTCCATGCGCAGCGACAGCGTTTCCATGCCTTGCAAAATCAGCCAAGCCGAATGGGGGCTCAGGCAGGCACCAAAGTCGCGCAGGCCTTCACGCCGCGCGCGCAGCAAAAACGCGCCCACCGTGCTCTCTTCGCTGAACACCATGTTGTGAAAGCCCTCGTAAGGGGTGGTCAATTCGGGGAAGCGACCGCTTTTTTCCCAATCGAACTGGCCGCCATCGACCACCACGCCTCCAATCACCGTGCCATGCCCGCTTAAAAATTTGGTGGCCGAGTGGTAAACCAAATGCGCCCCCAGCGACAGCGGTTGCAGCAAATATGGCGTGGACAAGGTGGCATCCACCAACAGCGGTATGCCATGCGACTGCGCGATCTCGGCCAGGGTGGGAATGTCGAGCACGTCCAGGCCCGGGTTGCCCACGCTTTCACCAAACAGCAGCTTGGTTTGCGGGCGGATGGCCTGGCGCCACGCGTCGATATCGCCCGGTTTGACAAAGGTGGTTTCGATGCCAAAGCGGCGCAAGGTGTAATGCAGCAGGTTGTGCGAGCCGCCATACAGGGCAGAGCTGGCAACGATGTGCGATCCGGCCCCCATCAAGGTGGCCACGCACATGTGCAAAGCGGCTTGACCGCTGGCGGTGGCGATGGCCCCAATGCCGCCTTCCAAGGCGGCCATGCGCTGCTCAAACACAGCGGTGGTGGGGTTGCTGATGCGGCTGTAGACATGACCGGCGCGCTCCAGGTTGAACAAGGAGGCGGCATGGTCGCTGGAATCGAACACAAAAGAGGTGCTCAGGTGGATCGGCACGGCGCGCGCGCCCGTGCTGGGGTCTGGCCCTGACCCGGCATGCAGGCTCAGGGTGTCAAAGTGGGGGTCTGCGTAACCAGGCATGGGGTCCTCGGGTAAAAGGCAATGTCCAAAGCCGCATTGTGGGCTATATTCCCTGCATAAAAATCGGCCTTGGAGCCCCAGCCTAAGAGGAAAACCCCATGAAAGTCAGCGACATATTGCGCGTCAAAGGCAGCACCTTGTTCACCATGGCCCCCTTGGAACCCCTGACCCATGCGGTGGAGATCATGGCCGAGAAAGATTTGGGCTCTTTGGTGGTCATGGACCATGGCGATTTGGTGGGCATGCTCACCTTCCGCGAGGTGATCCAAGCCATTGTGAAAAACGGCGGCCATGTCGGTGACACCACGGTGCGCGGTGCGATGGACGACCATCCCTTGACCTGTTCACCCGAGACCGAACTCGATGAGGTGCGCCGCATGATGCTCGAGCGCCATGCCCGCTACATGCCCGTGATGAGCAACCGCATGCTCATGGGTGTGATCAGTTTTTACGATGTGGCCAAGACCGTGGTTGACAGCCAAAACTTTGAGAACAAAATGCTCAAGGCCTATATCCGCGACTGGCCCAGCGGCACGGATTCAGCGGCCCCATCCGACAAGGCCTGAACCCCATCCCAACGGGTGGCTCAGCAGGCAGCAGACCCATTGATCCCCTGCCTGGTCTGTCCAACACCATGAATGCCAATGCCCGTTTGTTCATTTGGTTTCGGGTGTTGTTCAACTGCCGTTTTTACTACCCCATCTTCACCATTTTGTTTTTGGACCTGGGCCTGAGCCTGGGCGAGTTTGCCGCGCTCAATGTGGTCTGGGCCGTGACCATTGTGTTGTTGGAAGTGCCCAGTGGCGCTTTGGCCGATCGTTACGGTCGCCGACCCTTGGTCATGGCCGCCAGTGTCTTGATGGTGTTGGAAATGCTGGTTTTGTGCGCCATGCAAAAGGACGCACCAGAGTGGGTGTTTTGGTTGTTTGTGGTCAACCGAATATTGAGTGGTGCCGCTGAAGCCTGTGCCAGCGGGGCCGACGAAGCCTTGGCCTACGACGCATTGCCCGCCGAGGACCGAATCAGCCAATGGCCTGTGGTGATGGCCCAGTTGATGCGTTTTTCGGCCATCGGCGTGGTCATCTCTTCGGTGACTGGGGCCTGGCTCTACACCCTGTGGGCCAAGTGGCCGGTGGTTTTGTGTTTGTGCAGTGCCTTGGGTTGTTTGGCGGTGTCATGGCGCATGACGGAGTCGTGGAACAGCCCACCCAAAGCCGGTTTATGGGCCAGCATGGCCGCCACCTGGCAGGGGATTGGGCGCACGGGTGCCTGGATTTGGCATTCGCAAGCGGCATTTGCGCTGGTGCTTTTGGGTCTGGTGTTTGACAGCTTGACCCGCTTGTTCATGACGGTCAACAGCAATTTCTACCGTTTGATTGGGATTGAAGACGGCTGGCTGGGGGTGATTGGCAGCGCCATGGCCATGCTGGGTTTGCTGCTGTCATGGCCGATGAAAGAGGCCACCCAACGCATTGGCCCGGTGATCAATTTCAGCTTGCTGGGGCTTTTGTTGTGGCTCGGATTGATGGGGGCTGCGCAGGCCGCGCCGGGCTGGGCTGGTGTGATGGGCGTGCTTCCCTTGTTTGTGGGCATGCGCTTTTTGCACTTCTTCTTGTCGCATTACATGAATGCCATTGTCCCGTCCGATCAGCGTGCGACGGCATTGAGCTTCCGTGGTTTGAGCATGAATTTGGCCTACGGCGGCATTACCCTGCTGTTTGGCTGGCACACCGCCTGGCTGGCCCAATCCATGCACCTGCCCATCGAGGACATGGCGGTGTTTGCACAATCGCTGCAATGGTGGCCTGGGTGCTTTGTGGTTATGCTCGTGGCCGCAGGCGGCGTTTTGGGTTTGCGCGGCTTGAAACTTAAATCTCGGGAGGGCTGACATGGCCTTTGCTGTCACTGACGATGGTGTGAAGTTGTATTTTGAACAAGCCGGTGAAGGGCAAGCCCTGGTGTTTGTGCATGAATTTGCGGGCGATTGGCGCAGCTGGGAGCCGCAAATGCGATTTTTTTCGCGCTACTTTCGGTGCGTGACTTTTTCCGCCAGGGGTTATTTGCCCTCCGATGTGCCAGCGCAAGCATCTGATTACGCCCAAGCGCGTGCGGTCAAAGACATCGTGTGCTTGATGGACCATTTGTCGATCGACAAGGCCCATGTGGTGGGCTTGTCCATGGGCGGGTTTGCGGCCTTGCACATGGGCATACACCATGCGGATCACGTCTTGTCTTTGGTCATTGCGGGGTGTGGCTATGGTGCCGAGCCGGATCAACAGGCGGTGTTCAAAGCAGAAGTGGATGCGGCTGCCGCTTTGTTTTTACAAGCAGGGCCTGCTCAGGCGGCCCAGAAGTACACCATGGGGCCGACCCGGGTTCAATACATCAACAAAGACCCCAGGGGTTGGGCAGAGTTTGCGGCGCAAATGGCCGAGCATGACCCCATCGGCTCTGCCAACACCTTGCTGGGCGTGCAAAAAATGCGGCCCTCGTTGTGGGAGTTGGTGGATGGGATGAAGACCATTCAAGTGCCAACCTTGGTGATCACCGGCGACGAAGACGACCCTTGCTTGGAGCCGGCTTTGTTGATGAAGCGCCACATTCCCAGTGCTTCTTTGGTGGTTTTGCCCAGGGCTGGCCACACCAATAACTTGGAAGACCCCGATGCCTTCAACCGGCATTTGATGGACTTTTATTTTGCGGTGCTGGCGGGCCGGTATGGCCTGCGCGATCCGCGCTCCCTCAAGTCAGGTATTTTGGGATTCGGCAAATAAGCACAAGCTCAGGTTTGGTAAGAAGGGTCTATCTTGGCCATCAAACGCATGACGGCTGAAAAATCCAATTCGCCATGCCCCACCGTGGATCCGCCGGGCCCGATGCGAAAAAACCAATCGTGGCGCTGGGCGGACTTTTCCAGTACCTCGTCACTCAACGTGGTGAATGCTTGGCCAGACATCAACACCTGCATTTGCACTTGGCAGGCCAACATCAAGCGGTACATGCGCAAAAAAGCCGAATCGACGGTTTCCCCCACGGTGAGCAAGCCGTGGTTGCGAAGCACCAAGGCCACGTTGTTGCCCAGGGCCGCCACCAGGCGGCTTCTTTCGTCGACTTCCAAACTGGGGCCTTCAAAGTCGTGGTAACCAATTCGGTTGTGAAAGTCGGTGCCCTCCAGTGTCAAGGGCAGCAAGCCGTCTTTCAAGCATGAAACGGCCATGCCGGACACCGTATGGACATGCAAAACGCAATGCGCATCGGCGCGCGCATTGTGGATGGCCGCATGGATGTTGAAGCCTGCTGGGTTGATGGGGTATTGGGTGGGTGTCAGCACCTGGCCATGGCCATCGATGCGCACCAAATTGGAGGCCGTGATCTCTGAATAGAGTAAGCCATATGGGTTGATCAAAAACTCTGAGGGCTCGTTGCGAACCCGCAGCGAAATGTGGTTGGCGGTCAGCTCCGACCAACCAAAATGGTCAACCGCGCGATAGGCTGCTGCCAACCTGATGCGAAGCGGCCACTCGTGGGCATCGATGTTTGAAGCAGGGGCGGACTGCAACAGGCCTTTGGCCGTTGGCACATGGCCATCGGCCGGGTTGGCCGTGCCCAATGGATGCAATGCGCTCATGCCTTGGCCGCCCCGGCCAATTTGTCCTGGGTTTGGGTGTCAAAGTCGCTGGCATCGTGGCGCTCATGCAGTTGGTCTGACAGCGGGCCGGTGACCCGGTTGACCATGCGGCCCCTTTGAACGGCAGGCCGTTGGGCCACTTCATCGGTCCAACGCAGCACATGGGTGTATTCATGCACGCTCAAAAATTCGCCGCCTTCGTACATTTGCCCTTTGGCAGTGGCCCCATACCAAGGCCATATGGCCATGTCTGCAATGGTGTAGGTGTCGCCGCAGATAAAGCGGTGTTTGGCCAGGTGTTGGTCGAGCACATGCAGTTGGCGCTTGACTTCCATCGCAAAGCGGTCGATGGCGTATTCGATCTTGAAGGGGGCATAGGCGTAGAAATGCCCGAACCCGCCGCCCAAATAAGGTGCGCTGCCCATTTGCCAGAACAACCAAGACAAACACTCGGCACGTTGGGCCAGGTCGGTGGGCAAAAAAGCCCCAAATTTTTCTGCCAGGTACATCAAGATGGCACCCGACTCGAACACCCGCACGGGTTGGGCACCACTGCGGTCCATCAAAGCGGGAATTTTGGAATTGGGGTTGACCTCAACGAATCCGCTGCCAAATTGATGGCCATCGCGGATGCGGACCAACCATGCATCGTATTCGGCACCGCTGTGGCCCAAGGCCAGCAACTCTTCGAGCATGATGGTGACCTTGACCCCATTGGGCGTGCCCAGCGAATACAACTGCATGGGGTGTTTGCCTATGGGCAGGGCTTTCTCATGGGTTGCGCCAGACACCGGTCGGTTGATGTTGGCAAATTGACCGCCATTGGCTTGGTTCCAGGTCCACACTTTGGGCGGGATGTAGTGGGTGTTGTTGGGCATGGGGACTTTCAGGCGTTGGGATGGGACAAGCATAAATGAAATGACCCATGCATGCCCTGGGCGTGTCAGTCGGGGATAATCTGGTCCATGAGCGGTAACACCCTTGGCACTTTATTCGCAGTCACCAACTTTGGTGAGTCCCACGGCCCGGCCATCGGCTGTGTGATTGACGGTTGTCCTCCTGGCATGGCCCTGAGCGAGGCCGACATACAGCACGACTTGGATCGCCGCCGCCCGGGCACCAGCCGCCACGTCACCCAGCGCCAAGAACCCGATCAGGTGCAAATTTTGAGCGGTGTCTACCAAGGGCTGACCACCGGTACGCCGATTGCTTTGATCATCCACAACACCGACCAACGCAGCAAAGACTACGGCGATATTTTGCAAACCTTTCGCCCGGGCCATGCCGATTACACCTACACCCAAAAATACGGTGTGCGCGACCCGCGCGGCGGCGGCCGATCATCGGCCCGGCTCACCGCGCCCACGGTGGCGGCGGGTGCGGTGGCCAAGAAGTGGCTGCTCCAGCAATTTGGCACCACCTTCAAGGGCTGCATGACCCAATTGGGCGAACACCCGATTGCGTTTGAAGATTGGTCGCATGTGCCAAACAACCCTTTTTATGCGCCCATCGCAGATATCGGCCATTTGGAGGCCTACATGGACAGCCTGCGCAAAGCGGGCGACTCATGCGGTGCCCGCTTGCGGGTGGTGGCCCAAGGCATGCCCGTGGGTTTGGGCCAGCCCATTTACGACCGTTTGGATGCAGACATTGCCCATGCAATGATGGGATTGAATGCCGTCAAAGGGGTGGAAATCGGTTCGGGTTTTGACAGCGTGGGCCACCGTGGTTCTGCCCACGGTGACAGCCTCACGCCAGAAGGTTTTGCCAACAACAACGCAGGTGGCGTGCTCGGTGGCATCAGCACAGGTCAAGACTTGGTCGTGGGCATTGCCATCAAACCCACCAGCTCCATCCTCACCCCACGCGATTCGATCGACAGTGCGGGCAACCCCGTCCAAATGCAAACCAAGGGCCGCCACGATCCCTGTGTGGGCATACGCGCCACCCCGATTGCCGAGGCATTGTTGGCGCTGGTGGTGATGGACCATGCACTGCGCCACCGCGCGCAGTGTGCCGATGTGGTGCCTGCACTCGCCCCCATCCCCGCTGCCATCCAGCCTGTGGTTTGATGCCGGGTTCACACCGACCAGGGCTGCGCCAAGGCCTGTGGCCGTTTGGTTTTTTGTCGGCCGCCTATTTCACCCACATAGGGTTTTTCAATCCCTATCTGTCTTTGTGGTTGCAACACCTGGGTTTGGGGGTGTTTGCCATTGGGGCACTCACGGCCATGCAATCGGCCACCCGGTTGGTGGCCCCTTTTTTGTGGGCTTGGCTGAGTGACCACACCGGCCAACGGGTTCGCTTGATGCGCCTGGGCGCTTTGGCGGCGGTGGTGGTGGCTTGTGGCCTTTATGTCAGCCAATCGCTGTGGTGGTTGAGTTTGGTGATGGTGTTGATGTTCATCCACACCAGTCCTTTGATGTCCTTGAGCGAAGCGGCCATGGCCCAGCGGGTGAGTGTGGGCGGTCAGTTTGATTCGCAGCGCTATGGCCGGGTCCGGCTGTGGGGCTCGATGGGTTTTTTGGTCACCGTGTTTGTGGCCGGTGCTTGGTTTGAGCGCCATGGCATGGCCGACTTTCCGCATTGGACGGTGGCCACATTGGTGGCGGTCAATCTGGCGGTTTGGTGGTTGCCCAATCAGCCCGAAGCACCTGCCGCACAACACATGACTGGGCGATTGGGACCGGTCATGCGGCAAGTGCCCGTGCGTTGGTTTTTTGCCGCCTTGTTTTTTCACATCTTGGCGCACACCAGCATTTATGTGTTTTTGTCGCTGTACCTGGACGGAATGGGTTACAGCAAGACCACGATTGGTGCGCTGTGGGCTTTGTCCGTGGTGGCCGAGGTGGTTTGGTTTTATTTTCAAGGGCGCTGGATGCACCGCCTGGCCATGGGCACTTGGTTGTGGCTGGCCTCGGCCCTGACGGTGGCGCGCATGGCGATCACGGCCCAGGCGGCCGATGTCTTGTGGGCTTTGGCACTGGCGCAAATGATGCATGCCTGCACTTTTGCGGCCCACCATTCGGCCTGTGTGCAATGGATCAGCGAATCGTTTGCTGGCCCCTTGCGCGCCCGTGGTCAAGCTTTGTATTCGGTTTTGGGCTATGGCCTGACCGGCGTGCTCGGTGCCTTGGGTGGTGGGGCCGTCAGCCAAGCCTGGGGCATGGAAGCGGTGTTTCAGTGTGCGGCCGTCAGTGCCTTGTTGGGCTTGTTGTGTGCGTGGCAATTTGGCCGGGTGCACAGGCAAGGCCAGCGGCTTGTCTGACCAAGCGCTGCACCACAGCGCTGCCCAGCCCAGACAGATAATGGGGCATCTCACAGGAGGATTTATGGCATTTAGACATATTGGGTGGATGGCTTTCGCTTTGATTGGTTCCCATGCCATGGCCAACACCGATACCGTGTACCAACAGGTTTGTGCGGCTTGCCATGCGGCGGGTGTGGCAGGTGCGCCCAAGGTAGGAGACCGAAAAGCATGGGCCCCATTGGTGGCCGAAGGCCAAGCTATATTGACCGCCCATGGGTATGTGGGTGTGCGGGGCATGCCTGCCAAAGGCGGCAAGCCCGATTTGAGCGTGAAGGAGTTTGCGTCTGCACTGGTTCACATGGTGAACCAATCGGGTGGCAAATGGACAGAACCCAATGCGGCCATGCTGACCAACATTGAAAAAGAAGTGGTCAAGCGCGAACAGGCTTTGAAGGCGAAGAAGTGATTGGATTTAGTCGCGTGGCCTGAACCCCAACACCATCAGGTTGGGAATCGTTCCATCGGTATCGCGTGGCAGGCTATCGGTTTTGTCCAAAGCCTTGAGCACGGCATCGTCCCAAGCTTTGTTGCCGCTGGACTTGATGAGTTTGCGGGCCATGATCTTGCCGTCCGAGGCGGTGCGCACTTCTACCTCGGCCACGGGGTTGCCGCTGACATCATCGGGGTTGAACACGATATTGGGCTTGACGCGGGCAATGATGCGCCCGCCATAACTGGCCGATGGGCCTGAAGAGCGCAAGGCATCGCCACTCGCATTGGGGCTGCCCGTGGCCCCAGCCATACCGGCCATGCGGCGCATGTTTTCGTCGCGCATGGCTTGCAGCTTGCGTTCGTCTTGGGCGGCGCGTTTGGCCTCTTGTTCTTTGCGTTCTTTCTCTTTGCGCTCTTTGTCTTTTTGTTCTTTGAGGGCCAACTCTTTTTTCTCGCGTTGCTCTTGGGCCAGTTTGTCGCGTTGGCGCTGCTGCTCCAGTGCTTTTTCTTTTTGCTCTATTTGTTTTTTGAGCTTGAGTTGTTCTTGTTCGAGCTTTTTATCTTGTTCGGCTTTTTTCTGTTTGGCGATGGCAATATCGGCATCCCGGCTCGGCGCAGGCGGTGTGGGTTTGACTTTGGGGGCGGGTG